>Ga0315902_10000042_pt1 | contig 203280 bp, 154 predicted proteins | sample LakEriMetagenome_9_FD_203523 | JGI IMG/M metagenome (GOLD analysis project Ga0315902, IMG submission 203523) | Freshwater fungal communities from buoy surface, Lake Erie, Ohio, United States - Buoy 12 MA117 | ecosystem: Environmental > Aquatic > Freshwater > Lake > Lake biofilm | place: USA... | reverse complement strand
GTAAAAAGAGCACTTAGTTCAAATGGATTCGTTGTAATCAACTTCAACGGACACATCACTGGTGAGGCGGGCATTTCAGCGCGGTCGCTATGGAAAACATTATTGACTTCAGGATTTCAAGTTAGTTTGCTCCCTACATTTGAAAAAGGAGAACGAAATAAAAACAATTTGTTTATCGCTAGCCTAAAACCTATTGATTTTTCAAAATTCACAATCCCTGTAACCTATTTTGAGGAAAATAAAATGAAGGAATACAGCATAAAAAATAATTTGATTGACCCCAAAAAAGTAAACCTAAATGATGCTTTTGTTATCTCTGATAACTATCCTCTAATGGAACAATTGAATCAAATTGCGGCAAGACAATGGAGAGAAGATTATCTTAAAAACGTAACACTCAAATACCGAAATCAAGGAATCCCATTGATTAAGTAGCTCATCACAAGTGTAAATACTTAGATTTTTACATCTTTTCTGAATTTCACAATAGATTATTAAAAATAATCTTAAGTTTAACTAGAATTTTATTCCATGATTAGTCTTCAAAACATCCAAGTCGAAGTCGATGCCAGTTTTTTATACGGTATTTTAGCAGAAAATGAAGCGGATCCAAATGTAGCAGAAGTCTTCCGACAAATGTGTGCTATTGAGCAAGGTCATGCTGAAGCCTTCATGCAAAAAAACAATCTGCCTATTTCAGAACTTCCGAAACCCTCCGGAAGAGCGAAAACACTTCATTTTATTGGTAAAGTAATCGGTTATGATTACATATTGGGCGTATTATTGGATACGGAAAAAAGTGTATCAAATGCCGTAATCAGTGCACGAAAAAAAACACAAACCGAAGCTTCTATAAGTGACACAGCTCATGTTGCGATTTTGAGAAACATTTTAAATTCAAATGCCAATATTTCGGGTTCAACTTTAGCTAGATTTGAAAAAAGACATCGGTCTGTAGGTGTTAATGCACTTAGAGCAGCCGTTTTAGGCGGAAATGATGGTTTAGTTTCGAATTTTAGTTTAATCATGGGTGTTGCTGGAGCAACGAGTGGTCGAAGTGAAGTTCTATTAGCTGGATTAGCCGGACTTCTCGCTGGAGCACTATCCATGGCATTAGGTGAGTGGATTTCTGTAAAAAGCTCTCAGGAATTGTACGAAAATCAAATGCAATTGGAAATGGATGAATTGGAAACAAACCCGGAGGGAGAAGAAAAGGAATTAGCTTTGATTTATATTTCCAAAGGAATCGAGCGTTCATTGGCAGAAAAAATGGCAAAAGAAGTCATTTTAAACAAGGGTCATGCTCATGAAATCCTAATCAAAGAAGAATTAGGAATCAATTCAGAAGAATTACAAGGTTCGGCAATGGAAGCAGCACTAACTTCGTTTTTCCTGTTCGCCATTGGTGCTATTATTCCATTATTTCCTTTTTTCTTTGTTGAAGGATACAAGGCAATTATATTCAGTACCATTTTAAGTGCTGGTGGACTATTCCTTATTGGTGCAAGTATCACATTATTTACTGGGAAAAGTGTCTGGTTTTCGGGATTAAGGCAAGTACTCTTTGGATTAATCGCCGCAGCAATTACATTTGGAATCGGTCACCTAATTGGCGTTAGCATAGCGGGTTAGTATAAATTAAAATCAATAATATGAACGAAGCACATGTACATTTGATAACAAATCATTTACCGATAATTATACCAGGCATTGCCTTACTCGTCTTACTAATCGGATTATTTTCTAAATCGGATGCGATAAAACGAACAGCGTTCTTTTTATTTTTCGTAGGAGCAATTGCAACTTTTCCAGCTTTTGAGTCAGGTGAAGAAGCGGAAGAAATTGTAGAACACATGGCTGGTGTAAGCCACGATTTAATTCACGAGCACGAGGAAAAAGCAGAATTATTTGCAATACTATCGTATGTTTTAGGCGGACTTTCTTTGGTTGGTCTTTGGGCTAATTGGAAGAAAAAGAAATTTGCAGAAACGTTGACTTTTGTAGTGGCTTTGTTTAGTGTAGCAGTATTGTATGTTGCGAAAGAAACTGGTACAACAGGCGGTGAAATCCGGCATCCTGAAATTCGTTCGACTTTCAAACAACCGCTAGAAAAACACAAAGATAATAAACACGAATAAAGTAAGGTGTTGATATTAATATAACAACAGTTTGCTAGTCAAGAAGTGACTAAAGATTATTATCCGTTTAGAACTCCTCTAGAAATAACGATTTTTTGCACCTCTGAAGTTCCTTCGTAAATCTGTGTAATTTTAGCATCCCGCATCAAACGCTCAACATGATATTCTTTAACAAAACCATATCCGCCATGTATTTGAACGGCCTCTACAGTCTGTTCCATTGCAACTTTTGATGCATATAATTTGGCCATAGCTGAAGACTGATCATAGTTTCTTCCTTGATCTTTATCCATAGCAGATTTGTAAACCAACAAACGAGCAGCCTCTATCTCAGTCGCCATGTCAGCTAACTTGAATGCAATGGCCTGATGCTTATATATTTCTTTACCAAACGCTTTGCGTTGTTTTGAGTATTCAGTAGCTAATTCAAAAGCTCCAGCAGCAATTCCAAGTGCTTGCGCGGCAATTCCAATCCTGCCACCAGAAAGTACTTTCATCGCGAATTTAAACCCAAATCCATCCTCTCCAATTCTATTTTCTTTGGGAACCTTTACATCGTTAAACAACAATGTATGTGTATCACTTCCTCGAATTCCCATTTTGTCTTCTTTCGCTCCAACGATAAATCCATCCATTCCTCGTTCTACAATCAATGCGTTAATGCCTTTATGACCCAATTCTACATTTGTTTGCGCAATTACTAAATAAACTGATGCGGAAGATCCATTAGTAATCCAATTTTTTGTTCCATTCAATAAATAATGATCCCCCATATCTACCGCAGTTGTTCTTTGAGAGGTCGCATCTGATCCAGCTTCAGGCTCTGACAAACAAAACGCTCCAATTTTTTCACCTGTTGCTAGTGGAACCAAATACTTTTGTTTTTGATCTTCCGTTCCAAATTTTTCTAACCCCCAACAAACCAATGAATTATTTACGGACATACAAACCGATGTAGAAGCATCTACTTTAGAAATTTCCTCCATCGCAAGAACGTAAGATAAAGTATCCATACCACTTCCTCCATACTTTGGATCAACCATCATTCCCATAAAACCAAGTTCCGCTAATTGTTTTATTTCATCAGCAGGAAATTTTTGCAAATTATCACGTTCGATAACTCCTGGTTTTAATACGTTTTGTGCAAAATCTCTTGCGGCTTCTCTTACAGCAATTTGTTCTTCGGTTAATTCAAAATTCATGGTTTATGAAGTTTTAATTTGTTACTTTGTTGCAAATTTAAGGGATAAAATTGTTTTTTCACAAAATTCGTAAATGATAGAACTTGAAATTATCGGTTTAATGTCGGGAACATCTTTAGATGGCCTGGACATAGCACATGTTCAATTTCGAAAAAACGGCAATTTAAAGGAGTTCAAACTACTGAATTACAAGACATTCAACTACGAATCTTCATTTATTAATGAATTACATTCTGCACCTAATCTTACTCTGGTTGATCTTTTCATGCTGGATAAAAAAATTGGAAAAGTTTTCGCAGGATTTGTGAATGAATTCATTAACGAATTGCAGTTAAACCGAAATAACATTCAAGCGATTGCTTCACATGGCCAAACGATTTTACATCAACCCCAAAATGGATTTACACTTCAAATAGGTTGTGGTGCCACGATTGCTTATCATACAAAGCTACCTGTTATCAATGATTTTCGAACTATGGATGTTGTTGCAGGCGGGCAAGGAGCACCCCTTGTACCAAAAGGTGATTTTGATTTATTTGCCAATCAAGCAAATGCGTTCTTAAATTTAGGTGGTTTTGCAAATATCAGTATGAAAAAAAGCGGGGAGATAATTGCATTTGATATTTGCCCAGCTAATCTACCTTTAAATGAACTTGTTAAGCAGAAAGGTTTAAGCTTCGATAAGGACGGAAATATTGCCCGTAAAGGATTCGTTAACCAAAATTTATTTGAGAGGCTTAATGGTTTGGAATATTATGCTAAGATTGCTCCGAAATCTTTGGGAACAGAGTGGTTGGACGAATCGTTTTATCCTATTTTAAATTCTATAAAATTGCCCATTGAAGATAAATTAGCAACCGTCACAGAACACCTTGCCCAACAAATTGCGCAGACATTAACACCCAACAATTTAACCAAAGTACTGGCCACTGGAGGAGGAACAAAGAATTTGTTTTTAATTGAGCGAATTCAATCGTTAAGCAAAAACGCACTAATGTTTCCGGATGAAAGTGTTTCTGATTTCAAAGAAGCAATCATATTTGCCTATCTTGGTGCGTTGTATATTTGGGGTGAACCAAATAGTTTGTCTACTGTAACCGGAGCCAAAAAAAATACTATTGGTGGCTGTTTGCATAAGTGTTAATTGAAAAAAATTGGTAGGACTTGATTACTTGAAAATTAAAGTGTATATTTGGTGAGTACTTAACACTTTTTTAGTGTGATGTATCGTTAATATGAATCTTAAATAATGTAATTATGAAATGTCCAACTTGTCCTACAGTAGATTTGGTTATGTCTGAACGTGGTGGTGTTGAAATAGACTATTGTCCAACATGCCGTGGTGTTTGGTTAGATCGTGGTGAATTAGATAAAATAATCGAAAAAGCAATTGCCACGGAAAAAAGCTCCACTCCACCGCCGCAACAGGCACAGCAGCCACAACAACCTTTTCAAACTCATCAACCACAGCAACCTTTTCAAACTCATCAGCCGAGTTTAAGCGATTTGAAACACACGGTTGATTATTATAAGCACAAACATCACAAACACCACAAAAAACATTGGCTTCATGATTTATTTGATTAAATCGAATAAGGTAAAATAGTTTTTTTACTTTTTAAATGACTTTTGGGTCACCTATTTGACCCTGTTTAAATTTAGAGCAAAGTATGTGTTGTTAAACTGTACTTTGCTTTTTTTATTTATTCTAAGCACGTGTTAGGCTTAATGTTAAGAAATTGTTCTTTTCGGTTAATAATAACTTAACATTCCATTAATAACTTCATTACTTAACACCCATTACTTTGCAGCAATTATTTTATGCCATGAAAATTGCTGTATCCCTTTTGTTTTTTGTTTTTTTTATAACTAGTTCATTCGCTCAAACTGGCTCTCTAAATGGAACGGTTACGAATAAAACAACAAGTGATCCAATTGAAATGGCTCGAATTAAAATTGAAGGAACAAATAAAGGAACTTATTCGGATAGCGTTGGCAATTTCAATATTCAAGGCTTAAAGTCCGGATCATACACCATCATTTGTATAGTAGATGAACTTGGTTCTGACACTTTAAAAAACATAACCATTAAAGAAAACGAAGCGACTTCTATTTCATTCCAATTAAAATCTTCTGTTAAAACCTTTGATGGAATAAATGTTTCTATTGAAAAAAACAAGGAATCCGTTAATGAAGCAGAAAAATTAAAACAAAAAAGTGCCGCAGTACTTGAGGTGATTGGTAAAGAAACTTTCAATAAATCACCAAATGCAAATGCCGCTGAAATTTTCAAACGAGTAAGTGGAGCAAGCGTTCAAGACAATAAATTTGTAGTTGTACGTGGACTCAGCGACCGATATAATTTTGCGTTAATAAATGGTGCTTCATTGCCAAGTTCTGAAAGTGATCGTAAAGCATTTTCGTTCGATTTATTTCCATCCAATATGATTGACAATCTGATGATTACCAAATCGGCAACCCCTGATTTACCGGGGGAATTTGCAGGTGGTGTAATCAATATAAATACGACAGAACCGAAAACGAAAAATTTTCAAAACATTCAAATTACTTCGGCCTACAATACTTTAAGCACATTCAAAAACTTCAAAACCTATGACGGTTCATCTACTGATTTTCTCGGATTTGGAACCTCTGCTCGCTCAATACCCGATGGACTACCCACAACTGAAGAATTTAATGTATTAACCAATCAACAGAAAGCTGAATACGCAAAACTGATTAATACATCTTGGGCGGCAAAAAACAGAACTGCATTACCAAATATTAATTTACAATATTCTCTAGGCAGAAACATACAGTTAAAAGATTCGACCTCATTAGGATATGTAATTGCCTACAGTTACCAGAATAATTTTTCAGCCAACCAAGTAATTAGAAGGGAATTTGAAGAACAAGCAACTGGCGTTGTTACAAAAAATGAGTTAAAAGACTCTGCTTATACGCAGTCAATCGTGAACAGCGCAATGGTAAATTTTAAATATTCATTTGGGTACAAAAATACGATTCAACTTAAAAATTTATACACCGTAAATTCTGATGACAAAGTGAATATCAGAAATGGTAAACGGGATATGGATATTGAATCGGTTTACAATGAGAAGTCTACAAACATGTGGTACACCCAGAGCAACTTATTCACGTCACAATTGATTGGCAACCATGAAACAAAAAGCAAATTAAAAATTAATTGGGTAGGTGCTTTTAGTAATGTTAAACGTGATATTCCTTTTCTAAGAAGAACTGTTTACCAACAAGTTGATACAACCCTGCCGTATTTTGCTGTTGTTCAAAACAATGATATATCAACGCTTGGCGCAGGAAACATGTTTTGGTCCACATTGAACGAGCAAAATTACAACGTTCGTTATGACCTGTCTAAATTAGTTGCTATCGGAAAAACTAAAAATGAATTTAAAGTTGGTGGAATGCATCAATATAGAACTAGGTCGTTTGCGGCTAGAAATATTGGGTTTTCTAAATACGATCCAACAGGAAGCGCAAGTTTTAACTCGAGTTTACTTCTTCTACCAGGAGACCAGATATTTAATACGGAAAATCTTGGATTAATGGCAGATGGACAGGGAGGATTCAAATTAGAAGAGGGCACGAATGTAGACGATAGTTATCAAGCACAGTCATTACTTAATTCTGGGTTTGCAATGATTGATACCAAATTATCAGAAAAATTCCGTGCAATAGGTGGCGCTAGAATCGAGTCTTATCAGCAAATATTTGATTACGTCGAATTTGGGTCTAATCTCCCTAGAACGATTGATACCACAGTAATTGACATTCTCCCATCATTAAATCTTGTATATTCCCCTATTAAAAAACTAAACCTAAGAGCTAGTGTATCTCAAACAGTATCACGTCCAGAGTTTAGAGAACTTGCCCCATTTGCTTTTTATAACTTCTTAAATGATAACTTAACATCAGGAGATCCAACCTTACAGCGAGCAAAAATTAACAATTATGACTTTAGAGCAGAATATTTTCCCGGAAAAGGACAAGTAATTAGTCTTTCTGGATTTTATAAACAATTCTTCAATCCAATTGAATTGTTAGTTAGAACCGGGACAAGTGGGACTCCTGAACTGTATTATGATAATGTTGGTAAGGCAAAGAGTTATGGGGCAGAACTAGAATACCGTTTCAATTTAGGCTTTTTAGCAAAGACAGACACCAATTCGATATGGAAGAATTTTACCCTATACACAAATGCAGCATTAATTAGATCTGAAATGGATTTAAGTGATTTTCCTGGTCAAGCAGAATATGTTGATGTTGCTAGACCATTACAAGGTCAGTCTCCTTATTTAGTGAATGCTGGAATTTATTTCACTGAGCCGAAATCTCAAATTTCATTTAATGCATCCTACAATGTTGTGGGTCAGCGCATTGCCATTGCTGGAAGTGTTCAAGAACCTTCGGTATGGGAAAACAGACGACATGTTATCGATTTACAAGTTGTAAAAAACTTTAAGGATAAATTTGAATTAAAATTGAATGTAAAAGATTTACTTGCTCAAGATTTGGTGTTTTTCCAAGATATCAATAAAAATCAAAAATATGACTTTGGTGCCGACAATACTTGGCAAGAAATCAATTTTGGACAAACCATTTCATTGAGTTTAAAATACAATTTCTAAAATCACTTTTTCTTTCTTAAATTTTTGATTCCTTAATCAAAAATTATTTCCTGTAACCCGGGCGAATTTTAGTTGACTTAACTTCCAATGTTAAGCTAATGTTGTCTCTATTTAATAAACTCTTAAATAAGATTTAAGAATCCAATAACTTATCTAGTCTTTAAAGCGCAGAAATTTGTATCAACAAAATTAATTTAACATGAAAAAGATTTATTTATCGATTGTTTCTGCGTTTTTGACACTAGGGTTAAATGCGCAAGATGCATTTTGGACTCCTACAAACTACAAAGGAGCCTTTCCTGTAACAGACAATACTGTTGCAACTGATTGGACGGCAGGATGGTCAAATTTTGACCCTCAAAACACTGTTTACCCCAGTACGGTTACTACTGTATCTACTGACATTACAACAAATACAACTTGGTCTGGAGTGGTTTTACTTCAAAACAAAGTTTATGTAAAAAACAATGCCACTTTGACCATTGCACCGGGAACAATTATTCGTGGTGACAAGGCAACACAAGGAACATTGATAATTACACGAGGGGCGAAAATTAATGCGAATGGTTCGTCCGCGCAACCAATAGTTTTCACATCAAACGAAGCTGCGGGTAATAGGGCTCCTGGTGATTGGGGAGGACTTGTGATTCTTGGTTTAGCTAGAAATAACCAACCTGGTGGAGTAGCAAATATTGAAGGAATTGTACCTACAACGGACACACAATATGGAGGAAACTTTGATAATGATAATTCTGGAACATTAAAATACGTTCGCGTAGAATTTGGAGGAATTGCACTTGAACCGAATAAAGAAATCAACGGTATCACTTTCGGTTCTGTTGGATCGGCAACAACTGTTGACTATGTACAAGTTACCTCATCGGGTGACGATTCATTCGAGTGGTTCGGCGGAACAGTGAATTGCAAGCACATAATTGCATACAGAGGTTTAGATGATGATTTCGATTGTGACTTTGGATTTAGAGGAAAAGTTCAATTTGCTCTTTCAATCCGAGATAAAGATTTATCTGATGCTCCTGGAGATTCTAATGCCTTTGAATGTGACAACGATGCTGCAGGGTCGAATGCACAACCTTTAACTCGACCTATATTCTCAAACGTTACGTTAGTTGGCCCCAAAGGGAATGGATCAATTTCTCTTCCTGTGGGTGAAAAATTTGAAAAAGCATTCCGTTTGAGAAGAAATTCAGCGGTTTCTGTTTTAAATTCATTGGTAACAGGTTGGGAAAAAGGTTTGTCGATTGAAGGTGCGCCAGTAGTGGATAATGTGAATGGAGATACTATGGTATTCGTAAACAACCTACTTACAAACTTTGCAACCCCTACCTGGTCTGCTACGAATACAAACACCGTCCTAAATTCTGGTGGAGCAACAACTTCTTGGTATCAATCGTGGTGGGGAGTTGACGGAAATGACTCTACTCAAACACTTGCGCAAGTGAACTGGGTAAATATTTTTACCGCACTTGGCACAGCGCCTGATGCTCGCTTAGCAAATGGTTCTGTTGCATCATCTGGAGCTACATTTACAAATCCAGTATTCTTTAGTGTTTCTTCTCCTACTGTTCCAACTTCATCTTATTCATATTGCCAGGGAGCTACAGCTGCGGCATTAACTGCTTCAGCAACAACCGGAAACACATTATATTGGTATGATGTAGCAACCGGGGGAACAGCGTTAGCCGGAGCCCCAACGCCTAGTACTTCTACACCTGGAACTTACACTTATTACGTGAGTCAAAAAAATGCCAATGGAGATGAAAGTCCACGGGTTTCGATTGTTATTACAGTAAATGCATTGCCTGCAACTCCTGTTATCACCGCGAATGGAGCTACATCTTTCTGTACGGGTGGTAGTGTTGTTTTGTCTTCATCATCAACTTCAGGAAATACGTGGTCAACTAATGCAACGACGCAAGACATCACTGTAACATCTTCAGGATCATATACAGTAACTGTAATTGATAATAACGGCTGTTCAGCAACTTCAAGTACTACCACCGTAAACGTAAGTAATGCTCCAACACCAACTGTTACATCTTCTGCCACTCAAGCATGTTCAGGAGAAACAGTAACATTGACATCTTCTGCAGCTGATTCTTACACATGGTCTAATGGCGCTACAACACAATCGATTGAAGTCACTACTTCCGGAGCATTCTCAGTAGTTACAACAAATACAGATGCTTGTAATGGTGTTGGAACATCAAACACTATAAATGTAACATTTACTCAATCTCCGTCTGCTCAAGGTTCGTTTTCAACTTCTGGAAATGTGGTGACTTTTTCGAATACATCTACAGGAGCAAGTTCTTATTCATGGGATTTTGGAGATTTCACTAATTCTTCTGCAAGTGCTCCAGTGCATGCTTATGCGGTAAATGGAAACTACCAGGTTGTTTTGACGGCAATCAACGGAAACTGCACGGATACAACAGTATTTAATGTCGCAATTACCGTTAGTATTGAGGAGTTAATGGGAATATCAAACTTATCGGTGTATCCAAATCCTGCATCAGATGCTGCAATTGTATCTTTTGAAAATATCACAGGTTCTTCTTTCGATTTTCAGTTGATCGATCAATTAGGGCGTGTTATTCTGAACAAGAAAGATATTCAATCGATAGGATCAAATTTGATCAATGTAGATTTAACTAATCTGTCTGATGGAATGTACTCTATCCAATTGACTTCAAATCAAAACACAATTTCTAAAAGACTAGTTATTAGAAAGTAAGTTTAAATTAATCATCAAAGGGCTGGGAAATTCCAGCCCTTTTTACTCTAAAAAATATGGAAAATTTAAAAGGACATACGATTTTACTTGTCGATGATGAAGCCGATATTTTAGAGTTTTTATCCTACAACTTGCGAAAGGAAGGATATAAAGTTTTTACCGCCTCAGATGGAGAAGAGGGCGTTCGAATGACACAACAAATTCAACCATCTCTAATTCTTATGGATGTAATGATGCCAAAAATGGATGGAATAGAGGCTTGTCAATTTATTCGAAAAGATTTAAATCTTCAACAACCTATCATTGCTTTCCTTACATCTCGAGCCGAAGATTATGCGCAAATAGCAGGCTTCGAGGCTGGAGCGGATGATTACATAACAAAACCAATTCGACCAAGATTGTTAATTAGCAAAGTGGAATCTTTGCTTCGTCGATTAGGGAATTCTAATCAATTAACGAATTCATTTGCTCTAAACAATTTAGTTATTGACCGAGAAAAATTTTCAGTTCAATTAGACGGCAAAAAAATTATTCTGCCCAAAAAGGAATTTGAACTTTTGGAACTACTATCCAGTAGGCCAGGTAAGGTCTTTAATAGGGATCAGATTCTATCCATTGTTTGGGGTAATGACACGATTGTCGGGGAAAGAACAATTGATGTTCATATTAGAAAATTACGCGAAAAACTAGGAGATGCGTATATTCGTACCATAAAAGGTGTCGGATATACCTTTAGCGAATCATGAAATTAAAAAAAGCTAGCCATCTCATTCTATTTATTAGTATTCTAATTACCCTCTGCTTTTTTACTTTACTCATAACTATCAATCTTGCTACTACCTCTGGCCTTACATGGCAAACAATTACCATATTAACATCAGGATTTGCAATAATTATCTACCTCATTGTTCGATATTTCATAGGGATCTTGATTATTAATAGGTTGAATGTGCTAATTAAAAATGTTTATTCAAATCCTAAAAACGATCAGTTATTTGATCCACAAAAACCAATGGATACGCTCATTGATGATATAGAAAACGACTTGGAAAATTGGGGAAGTGAAAAGGTAAAGGAAATTGATAAATTAAAAGAACAAGAGGCATTTAGAAGAGAATTCTTAGGTAATTTATCACACGAATTAAAAACCCCTATTTTTTCCATTCAAGGCTACCTATTAACCTTGTTAGAAGGCGGATTAGACGACCCGGCGGTTAACAAGTTGTTCATTGAAAGGGCCTCAAAAGCAACGGATCGAATGGCACGAATTGTAGCTGATTTAGATCAAATCACAAAAATTGAAGCAGATACTTTTCGATTGGATATCAGGCCCTTTGACTTAGTGGAATTAGTCAAAGATATTTTTGAATCTTTAGAGCTTGACGCCCAAAAAAAAGAAATTAATTTAAAATTTGAACGTGATTACAGTACAATTTTTGTAGAGGCTGATCGCAATAAAATATCCCAGGTATTAACAAATCTTATTGTGAACTCAATATTTTATGGGAACACACAAGGTGTAACCACAATTTCGTTAAATCAAATAGATGATTTGGTTTTGGTTTCAGTTATTGATGACGGACCGGGAATAGAGGAAGCGCACATGCCTCGTCTGTTTGAACGATTTTATAGGGTAGAAAAAAGTAGAAATCGTAACGAAGGTGGGTCTGGTTTAGGACTTGCAATCGTGAAACATTTATTGGAGGCACATGGACAAACTATTAATGTAAAAAGTGAAGTGGGAAAAGGTAGTACATTCTCCTTTAGCTTGAATAAATCGAAGAGCAACCCTTCCAATCTATATTCCTCTCGAGGAGTTCAAATCAAATAATACTCCGTTTAAAATTGGGGAAATTTTTCTTTTTGTTTGAATATCCTTACCTTAGAGGCAAAATTTAGTCAAATGAATCTCAAATTGGTTCTGTTTGTCCTCATTTCCCTGATTAATTGCAGTCTTTATGCTCAAAAATTGACTCATTCACATGAAAATGATAATGGCAAACATACAGACAAGCAAAATAATAAAGCACAGGTTTTACTCGAAAATAAAGGTCAATGGCCTGAAGGTGTTTTGTTTAGAACAAATATGCCTGGCGGAAAAATCTGGGTTCAACAACACAAATTTATTTACCACCTACAAGACTATTCGAGTATACACAAGGCACATGCCATGTCAACCCCAGGTTTTACGGGTGAAGAAATTAAGGAAACTCTTGTTCACTTGAATTTTGTTGGATCAAACCAGGTTACAAAAATTAAAAAACAAGGCAGGTCCAAAGAATATTACAATTTTTTCAAGGGTAACGATAAATCGAAGTGGGCTTCAGATGTTCATGGCTACCAAGACGTGATTCTAGAAAATTTTTATAACAATATTGATCTTCATTTGACTGGTGATGGTGAAGAAACAAAATATGAATTTATCGTCCATTCAAATGCAGACGCATCTATCATTAAACTGAATTACGCGGGCCAAAACAAATTGGCCATCGATGAAAAAGGTAATTTAGTTATTGCAACATCTCTAGGAAATATAGTAGAATATAAGCCTTTTGCATACCAAACAAATAATGGTCAAAAAATTGAAGTAACATGTAACTTCAAAATAATTAATAATGATGTAATTTTTGAATTAGGTAATTACGATAAAAGCAGAGAACTGATAATTGACCCAACTTTGGTTTTTGCAACTTATGTTGGTGCAAACTCCGATAATTTTGGAATGACTGCAACTTATGGAAACGATGGTACAGCGTATTCTGGCGGAACAGTTTATGGTAATGATTATCCAAATCCAGACCCACTGGCTTATGATATCAATTCAAATTTTACAGTTTTGAACGCATCATATGGAATAGCGGATGTTTTTATTTCAAAATACTCTGCTGATGGTACGCAAATGATTTGGGGGACATTTCTTGGTGGAGGAAATAACAACCAAGGAACGGAAACGATTCACAGTATGATTTGTGACGCCCAAGATAATCTTTATGTTTTTGGAGCAACAAGCAGCAACGATTTTCCAACTACGCCCGGAGCTTTTGATTTATCCTTCAATGGCGGAAATACTACTTACAACACAAACTTTTATTATAATGGTGTTTATTTCCAAAATTTGGGGACAGATATTTATGTGGCAAAATTAAGTGCTAATGGACACAACTTACTTGGTTCGACCTATGTTGGTGGCAATGGAAATGATGGTGTCAATTATGAACAGACAAATTTAACCTATAATTCAACAGCATCTTATGTTGGTTTAAACTCGAATTATGGAGATCAATCACGTGGTGAAATCATGTTAGATGCAAACAACAATATACTTGTGGCATCTTGTACTAGATCAACCAATTTTCCAACTGTTACTCCTTTCCAAGCTGCTTTTGGAGGCGTTCAAGATGGCGTGATATTTAAATTATCTGCCAATTTTAGCTCCCTTATGTTTTCTTCTTATTATGGTGGTTCTTCAAGAGATGCGTGCTATTCGGTTAAAGTAGATGATCTACAAAATGTGATTTTCGCCGGTGGGACGCAATCAAATAACTTAACGGGAATTTCAGGAACTTGGCAAACGACTTATGGAGGAGGAACAGCCGATGGATTCGTTGTTAAACTGCCACCCGCGGGCAATGTTATTTCTTCAGCAACTTACGTAGGAAAAGGAGGGTATGATCAGATATTCTTTATTGAATTGGATCGGAATAATAATATTTATGTTTTAGGTCAAAGTGTTGGTTCTGCTGGAAATGGATACATGCCAATCACCAACGCTGCTTATTTCAATGGAAATAGTAATAATTTCATAATCCGATTCAATACAACTCTTAGCTCCATACTTAATTCAACCCGATTTGGTAACGGATCTACTGCAATTCACTTATCTCCTGCTGCATTTCTGGTTGACAATTGCGGCAATATCTATGTTTCAGGCTGGGGGGCAAATATTCTTCAGTCTACACCCCTTTCTGGTATGCCCATAACAGGAGACGCATTTCAAGCAACACCACCAAATGGTTTCGATTTTTACCTTTTTGTATTGAAAGGAAATTTCAATTCCTTACTTTATGGATCATATATTGGTGGAAATCAAGCACAAGAACATGTTGACGGTGGCACGTCTCGTTTTGACAAAAATGGGGTAATTTATCAGTCGGTTTGTGGAGGATGTGGAGGATTTTCAGATTTTCCTACTTCAGGAGCTAATGGTACAGCACCCCCGTGGTCTGCTACGAATGAAAGTTCGAATTGCAACAACATTGTATTCAAATTCAGTACGGGTTTAATTCCGGTTGCAGATTTTATTCCAGATCAAACTGAAGGTTGTGCAGATTTCAGTGTAACATTCGATAATTTTTCGACAGATGATGACACCTATTTGTGGGACTTTGGAAATGGGAACTTAGATTCAACAACATTTGAACCAACTATCGTCTACAGTATCCCAGGCAATTATTCAGTAAACCTCTACGTTACAGATAGCGTTTGTCAATTAACCGATACGGCAGAAATTACAATAACCGTATATCCATCCATTATTCTAAACGTTGATTCAACCATCAATTTATGCTCAACGACACCCATTACATTAACTGCTGATACAGATGGTACAGCAAGTACTTTTATCTGGTCAACATCGCCTACTTTTTCACCCGCTCTTAATTCGCCATCAGATTCAACCATTTCAATTTCAAGTGCAGGAACTTATTACGTTCAGGTGAGCAATCCACAATGCTCTAAGATTGACACGGTTGTGGTAACAGTGCAGCCGCCGCCGAATGTTTCATTAAGCGTAACAGGCAATTCAGGTTGTGCTCCATTTACGAGTTCGTTTCAAGTGAATACATTCAATACAGACTCGTTGATTTGGAATTTTGGTGGACAAGGAACATTAACTACTTCTTCATCAGTAACTTCACAAAGTTTTGAGTTTGTGAACCCGGGATCTTATCTCGTTACCGTTACAGGATTCAATGAATGTCCTAATCAAGCTCAATCATCTGTATCAGTTAATATTTTAGAACCAATTTCAATTAGTACTCCGTCGCCCATATTTATTTGTAACAATGATCCTTACACCTTGTCTGCGACCATTTCTGGTTTGCCAACATATGTCATTTGGTCAGATTTACCAGACTTTAGTAATCCTTTAAATAGTGGGCCAAATGATTATGATATCGTTGTTTCGACTTCTGGAACATACTACATTCAAGCATTTAACAGTTTGTGTGGTGATACTGCTAGTTCTACAATTACATTCAATTCTCCTAGTCAGGCTAGTTTTGAGCCATCAGATACTACTGCATGTGGTTCATTAACGGTAAGTTTTAACAATACTTCCATTCAAACTCAGTCATTTCTTTGGGATTTTGGTAACGGTCAATTGGATTCAGTAAATTTTGAACCAACTGTTACATACAATAGTCCTGGGCAATACCAAGTTTCATTATCCATTTACGACCCTACTTGTCCCGCAGCGGATACGGCTTACTTTACACTTACCGTAGAGCCCGAAATTCAGGTTACATTAAATGATCTTGTTTCCTTGTGTGATACCGTTCCAATTACTGCATCACCCATTGTAACAAATGGAACAGCAACTACTTTTCAATGGTCATCAAACAACAATTTTAGCGATACGTTGAATTCAAACTTGAGTGTTTCCGATTTGACCCTAAGCATTCCTCTAGCCGGTTATTACTACCTAAATGTGAGTAATGGAGAGTGTTCTACAATTGATAGCCTATTAGTCGAATACATTACGCTAGACATCGATTTATCCGCCAATGATTCTATTTGTTCTGGCGAAAACAGTACAGTTACGGCCATCAATCTTGTGCCAACAGTAAACTTGAGTTATGCTTGGACACCTTCGTCAATTGTCATTAGTTCGACCGCCAATGAAGCAATCATTAATCCAACATTCTCTCAATATGTGTATGTTTCGGCTAGCGGGAACGGTTGTTCAGTGCAGGATTCAATATTTATCAATGTTGCCACTCTTGACCCCGCACTTGTCATCGCTAGTGCTTCGCAGTATGTTGTGACTCCAGGAAGCGTGGTAACTTTATTTGGTTCTCCTTCTGGATTAGATTCATATTCTTGGACTCCTACAGATGGTCTTTCTGATCCAACGATGCAACAAACAAACGCTACGGTCAACGAAAATACAATATATACGCTAACCGTTTCAGAAGGACCATGTACTCGTTCAGACACAACGGAAGTAAAAGTTTACGAAATCATCTGTGAAGATCCATTCGTGTTTATTCCAAATGCATTTTCTCCAAATGGAGATAACGAAAATGACGTGTTGTATGTAAGAGGAATCTATATTGAGAAAATGATTTTCCGAATTTTTGACCGTTGGGGAGAAATGGTATTCGAATCTACCAATCCATTAATTGGCTGGGACGGAACGTTTAGAGATCGAAAGTTAGATCCGGATGTATATGATTTTTATTTAGATGTCACGTGTATTGGTGGCCTAAAATCAATTACCAAAGGAAACGTAACCTTAATGAAATAACATGAAAAAAGTAATTACGGCAAAATCAGAAAAGTTTTTAGAGCAGTACATAAATAACCCTAGCCCAACCGGTTTTGAATCTGAAGGTCAGAAACTTTGGTTAGAATATGTAAAACCCTATGTAGATGATTACATCGTTGATAATTACGGTTCAGTTGCGGGAATAATCAATCCGGGAATGGATTACAAAGTGGTAATTGAAGCTCATGCAGATGAGATTTCCTGGTTCGTACATTACATTACAAAAGATGGTTTTATTTATCTGAGAAGAAATGGGGGTTCCGACCACATGATTGCACCTTCCAAGCGTGTGAATATTCATACGGAAAAAGGAATCGTAAAGGCAGTTTTTGGATGGCCGGCAATACACATGCGACAACAGAAAGAGGAAACGCCAAGCATGAAAAATATTTTCTTGGATTGTGGCTGTACTTCAAAAGAAGAAGTTGAAGCGATGGGTGTTCATGTTGGTTGTGTCGCCACTTTTGAAGATGAATTTATGATTCTAAACAAAAACAAATACGTTGGACGCGCATTAGACAACCGTGTTGGTGGTTTTATGATTGCTGAAGTGGCTCGTTTGTTAAAAGAGAACAAAGTAAAATTGCCGTTTTCACTTTTTGTGGTAAATGCTGTTCAGGAAGAAATAGGGTTGCGCGGAGCCGAAATGATTGCACATAAAATCAAACCGGATGTTGCGTTGATTACGGATGTCTGTCATGATACCGGAACGCCAATGGTAGATAAAATTGAAAACGGAGATCAAAAATCAGGAGACGGACCCGTATTAACATACGGACCGGCTGTTCAGAATAACTTTTTGAAGCAAATAATTAAAGCAGCTCACGACAATAAAATTCCATTCCAACGCGCAGCAGTTTCACGTTCAACGGGAACGGATACCGATGCATTTGCCTACTCAAATGAGGGTGTTACAAGCGCTTTGATTTCGTTACCATTACGTTACATGCATACAACGGTGGAAATGGTTCACAAAGATGACGTAGAAAATTGCATTCGCCTCATTTTTGAAACACTAAAAACAATCAAAAAAGGTCAGGATTTCAGGTATTTGAAGTGATAAATCTGGGCGATTTCATCTATTTATATTGGTCTCAAATTAATTTTTAGATTATTCCTTGATTCAGAAATAAGACTATTTTTGTTTCAAGTATGTTTCAAATTAAAAACATCCATTTTTTCTGGGTTGGAATCAAATCTTATTTTTACTCCATTGGGTTCATCATTCGGTACGGATACTTTTTGTATTTCATTTTCCCTTTCGTTTTACTATTTGGCATTTACTATTATGGATACACGCTTCAAAACAACATTTTTGAACCCAAAATTGATTCCATCAACGGTCTTGTTTGGTATTTGATTTATGCACTTGTTGAGGTTTCCGTTGGTTTGCTTCTCATGCGTTTTGCAAAATACCTCGTCGTAGCCATCCTTTCTCCCCTTTTGACCCATATTTCAGAAAGAACCGAGCGAATTCTAACGAAAGAAAAGGCAAATTATTCATGGGAACAATTCAAAGAAGATGTGATTCGAGCAATCAAAATCATTATTCGCAATTTCATCTGGTACTACTTTTATTTTTTAATCATTCAACTCATCGCATTCATTTTTTGGGAAAACCCAAAAGAAAGTCCACTTCAATGGCTAAACGTGATTATTTGTTCCTACTATTATGGGTTTAGCTTCATTGATTACGTGAATGAACGAAGAAGAAGAAACGTGAAAAACAGCATCCTATTTATCAGGCAACACAGTGGTTTGGCAATTGCTATAGGACTTGTTTATTACTTTTTGATTTTTGTTCCTGTAGATTTGCGAATCTTTTTCGAATATACGTTCACTTGGAACAACACAATAGAATTAATCCGTCAATTGTTCTGGTGGATATTAGCGTCCTCAGCTCCCATTTTAGGGGTTGTAGCCGCCACATTGGCAATGCACGAAATTGATCCGCCGAATACAACTGAATACATGTAAAAAGGATATTAAGAGCCAACAAATATTCTAATCTTCAAAACTCCATGCTTAAATCATTCCACACCTAAAAATACAGCGTATTAATTAATTTCTGAAATTGTAGTTTTCCGAAATAATTAAACAAAATTGTAACTATTTTTGCGGCAAAGCACCTATTATCAAAAAGTTATTCTTTTTCATTCTTATCCTTTTTGGGATCAACGGCGGTATAAGAGCGCAATATATTAACCAAGCTGAATTCAATTATTTCATTAGAAAAAGTATTCCCAATGCCAATTATCATTCACCACTACAAAAGATTCATGAATATATTATTCAGGGAAAATATGATTTAGCCTTGGGATTGATTTCAAAATACCAAAAAGATAAAAACGTTTCATTTGCAATTAAGACCTACTCAGCATCCATCGAGTACATTAAAGGAAATTACCGCATTTCAGAAAAGTTATGCGACAGCGTATTAGTTGAATTATCCAATGCACAACAAAATCCAATATACACTAGGGCCCTTAACTATAAGGCTAAGGCTGTTTCCGCATTAGGAGATAACCAACTTGCTAATGAATGTGTTAATAAAGCTCTCCAAAATGCATTGAAAAACAAGGATGATTATTCTATTTCAAACTGTTATTATTACAAAGGTGTTTTTTGCTCTGAATCAGGGAAATACGAAGAATCAATTCAGTACCTACTAAAATCAAAACAAATTAGTGAAAAACTCAAGGATAAAATTAACATCTCAGCAGTTCTGTCCTTTTTAGGGTTGTCCTATTCTCATATAGGAAAATATGTAGAGGCCATAGATGTACTCAATGAAAGTATAATTATTAGAACAGAAAATGGCGATAAACGAGGCCTAGCGAACTCCTATTTAAATATGAATAAAGTTTACACTGAGTTAAACGACAACCCAAAAAGGCTTGAGTACGAAAACAAAAGCTTAAAAATCTGTGAAGAAATTGGCGATCAACAATGTATAAGTGGAAGATTAACCAACATTGGAGATATTTATTTTTTGGAGGGTAATTTAAAAAAGGCGTATGAATACCAAATCAAAGCGTTTAGAATTGCCAAAAAACTAGGGATTAAAAATCGAATTGCAGAAATTCACTTTCATATCGCACAAATTCACAGGGCAGAAAAAAAATTCCAACTTGCTCTTTCTCATGTTGACACCTGTATCAATTTGAGAAAATTAAATCAAGATAATGAAGGGCTTGGTACGGCATACATACTCAAAGCTTCTATTCTTTCAAACCTTGGATCGGTTGAAATTGCGCAAAAAACTGCTCAGGAAGCATTCACAATTGGAAATCAATACAACCTTATTCATGTTAAACGTGATGCACATGAAATTTTAGGAAAAATATTTGAAGAAAAAGGAGATTTTAAGCAGGCATTTTACCATCTGAAGGAATTTCAAATACTAAAAGACAGTTTATTTGATATTGAAAAATCAAAAGTGTTTGTGCGAAAGGAACTTGAAAAAAAGTATCAGTTAAACGAAATAAATAACAATAAAATTCGGGCATTACGCGAGCTCGATCTCCGAAATCAACGTGAAAGATTAAATCAACTTATTTGGGTAGGTATAATTCTAATTGTCGTTTTATCCATATTCATCTACCTATTTTATTCTAAATACCAGGCGCAAAAAAAAATAAATATTGTCGTTACCGAAAACCAAGAACTAAATTCGCAAATTGCAGCCCTAGAAAAACAATCCATATTTTCACAAACGATTGCAACTATTGCTCATGAATTAAATACTCCGCTAGGTGTCGTCTATGCAGGAAGTCATGAACAAAAAGAACTTGGAAATTCAATGATTGAAAAATGGAAAAATTCCTTCAACCCAACAGATGAAAAAATTATAGAAAAAGGGATAAGAGTACTAGATCTACCTTATTCTAAATCAAGTGCTCTTGATAAAAGAAAACAAGCTTCTCACATTTATTCAAGATTAAAAAACAAAAAATGGATACTAGGAGAACGTCTCGAAGAATATTCAATTATGATTTCCAGTTGGGAGAAACAAACGGATGAAATAGAAAAATTGCTGAGTCTTCTTGATTCTTCGGAAAATGCGAGGGAAATATTGTATTTTCTAAATACCATTCACAAACACGTGAAAATCAACCATGCTATTGATCATTCGATAATAACTTCAAAAAGTGTCCTTCAGCAACTTAACGAAATTGCAGAAAACCAATTAGTTAAATCCAATTTTTCAGAGATTTACCTTCTGTCAACCATTGAAAAGGTTATCAACCTGAAGAAATATCATGAATTTGAAAAGATAAAAATTGAAATTAACATAAAGGAAGATGCAACCGTTATTTTAGATGAAAAAGAGTTCATTCAAATTGCCACTCAAATCCTTCAAAATATGGTTGAAGCAGTTGAAAACAATATGAATGAAAAAATAATTTCCATTCATTATCATGAAACAACAGAATTTAACATTCTTGAATTTTCAAATAACGGTGAAGCCATCGCGAAAGAAAACATAGACAAAATATTTGATCGATTTTTCACCACGAAAAATACAAATAAGCATAGAGGTCTTGGATTGAGCATTGTTAAAAACACTGTTGAAAGTTACGGTGGATCTATTTCAGTTTCATCAAATAATGAGAAAACTCTTTTTTCAATTTGTTTAAAAAAGTAAATTTATTCTTAAACATTTGAAGTGTTTTGTTATCTTTAGCAAAAACCATTAAATGAAGTTTAAAATTTTTACGTTTCTTCTTGTATTATCAATAATTCCCGTTTCTTGTAAGAAAAAAAACAAACCACCGCAACCAGATCCAATAACGAACCCTCAAGACAGTACTGGCACAGGAACTCAAGTTGATACTTTATCATCCCTAACAATCAACCTCAGCGGGATGCAAAATACAAATGGAAAGGTAAATGTAGCCCTTTACAATTCATCTGCTTCATTTAACGATCCGAACCAAGCCTTGCGCGAATTATTCTTGCCTTGTACTGGCTCTAACATGACGATTACAATGGATAGCCTTATCCCTGGCGAGTATGCTTTTGCCATTTTTCACGACGAAAATGATAATCAACAACTCGATCAAAACTGGCTAAATATACCGACTGAAGGGTTTGCTTTTTCTAACAACGCAATGGGCTCGTTTGGACCTCCAAGCTGGACACAATCCAAATTTTCAATTCCTAATTCTTCTACCGTTAATCAAAATATTACGTTGAACTTTTATTAAATTATTGTTTAAGGGATTTCTTTCTATCAAGGTATCGAACTAAATCCAGCAAACGATTGGAATAACCTGCTTCGTTATCATACCACCCAACAATTTTTACCATGTTTCCGACCTTGCTCGTTAACTGAGCATCAAATAAGCAACTCGTAGGATTACCTAATATATCGACTGAAACGATTGGGTCCTCAGTGTAAGATAGTATTCCTTTCAAAGATGTTTCGGAGGCAATTTTCATGGCATGATTGATTTGATCCACAGTTACTGAATCATTGGTCACAATTGTGATCTCCGTTAATGAACCATCAGCAACGGGAACTCGTACACTACCCCCGCCCAATTTATCTTTTAAATCGGGAAAAATATGAACAATTGCTTTAGCTGCACCGGTTGATGTGGGAACGATGGATTGTCCAGCAGCACGAGCCCGACGCAAATCCTTGTGCGGAGTATCATGCAAACGCTGATCTGTAGTATAACTATGTATTGTAGAAATGAAGCATCCTTCTATAGAGCACAAGTCTTTCATCACCTTAATCATTGGTGCTGCATTATTGGTTGTGCATGAAGCATTTGAGATGATTCGCTCTTCTCCTGTTAAAATCTGCTCATTCACACCCAAAACAACTGTTGGCACATCCGAAGATTGAGTTGGAGCGGATAATATCACCTTCTTTACTCCTCCGGATAAATGTTTGGTAGCTAAATCTTTTGTTAAAAACTGTCCAGTGCTTTCAATCACATAATCGACACGGGTGTAACTCCAAGGAATTTGTCCGGGATCATGATTGGAAAAAAATTCAATTTTTTTACCGTTTTCAAAATGAATGGAATTGGCTTTAACTACAAAATTATGCTTTAACCCTCTGTGAATACTATCGTATTTTAATAAATGGGCAAGAGTATGGATGTCAGCCAAATCATTAACGGCAACTACTTCCAAATCATGCGCCTCAAGAGCCATTCGGGTAACATATCTTCCAATTCTTCCAAAACCATTTACCCCAATTCGAAGCATAGAAAAAATTTAGAAATTAAAATTATAAACTAAAACAATGAATTAATTGAAAAGAAACTATTGACTTTTAAATGTTCGCTATTTCATCGACGGCTACAACCGATCTAACTTGAGGAGCTGCAGCTCGGATGGCATCCTCCAGTCCTGCCTTTAAAGTCATGGCACTCATGGAACAATCACGACAAGCGCCTTTAAGTCTTACCTTAACGACGTAATCTGATGTGATTTCAACAAGTTCCATGTCTCCGCCATCTGCATGCAAAAATGGACGCAATTGTTCAATTGCAGAATTAACTTTTTCAATCAATGAATCTTCTATAATTACACTCATGATTATACTTTTTCAGTTTTATTTGTTTGGATGCGAGACAACTCTTGAACAAAGTTACGAACTAAATCATCAAAAGCTTGGGCAATTGGAGTATTTTCCTGAAAAACAGCTGGTCTTCCAGCATCACCAGCCTCTCTAACGCTTTGTACTAATGGAATGGCCCCTAAAAAGGGAACCCCCATTCCTTCAGCTAAATTTTTGGCTCCATCTCTTCCAAAAATGTAATATTTATTTTCAGGAAGTTCTGCTGGAGTAAACCAAGCCATATTTTCAACAATTCCTAATACAGGAACTTTCAATGAATCTAATTTGAACATGTTAACTCCTCTTCTAGCATCAGCTAAAGCAACTTCTTGAGGTGTACTTATGATAATTGCCCCATCCAAAGGCGCTGTTTGAACCAATGAAAGGTGAATGTCTCCTGTCCCTGGAGGTAAGTCAATTAATAAAAAATCTAATTCTCCCCAATGCGCATCCGTAATCATTTGTGTTAATGCTTTTGCAGCCATTGGACCTCTCCAAACTACCGCATTATCATGATCTGTAAAAAAGCCTATGGATAATAATTTAATCCCGTGAGATTCAACAGGATTGATTTTAGACTCACCTTCAACATCAATCATTGTTGGTCGTTCGTTCACTACATCAAACATGGTGGGCATCGACGGACCATAAATATCGGCATCAATAATTCCAACAGTATAACCCGCCTTTGTCAATCCACCAGCCAAATTAGCTGTTAGTGTTGATTTTCCGACCCCCCCTTTACCGGATGCAATCGCAATGATATTTTTCACTTCCGGAAGTACTTTTCTGCGCGCTGCTTTCGATTCAGCAGGAATACCTTTGACCGTGCATTGTATTTCAATGTGGTCTCCTAGAAATCTCCTCAAATTAAACTCAACTGCCTCTTGCATTCGCTTTCTGGCATGTAGGGCTGGATTGGAAACTAGAACGACCAATTCGATGCGGTTTTCTTGAATTTCCAAACTTTCGATAAGATTAGAAGAAACCAAATCCTTTTTTAAATCTGGCTCTGTAATATTTCCTAATATCTCAAGTATTTTCTCTCTACTAACAGTCATATTATTTAATTTCTTTGATAGATCTAAATGTTTTCTCTATGCAGTCAATTACTTTTTTGATATTTCCTGAGTCTGAATTTTTGAACTCGTAATAAACCCCATTAATTTTTTTCTGTGCATATGCATGGTAGGTTGGTACTTCTTTTTCCTTCCCTTTTATCCGTCTTTCATAAATAAATAACTCCGGTTCATCTACCAAAACTTTTACTGAATACACCGTGTTGTTTATATCCAATATTTTTGCTTTGTGCGTTTTGACCAAATTTGCCATATCACCATAGTCCTCTATGAAAAACACGAAATTCGGCCCAATGTTTATTTCCCATAAAAAGTCTGCTTCATTGTGTTTAACCTCGGGAATAAAGCTCGTTCCTATTCCAACCGTCTCGTCCGGTAACATGATGGTTGCGGGAATATCATATTGAGAAAGATCAAACTTAAAAAATTGGTAAAAATCTAAATTCTTCGCATTCGAAGTGGTATTTTCGTTTTTATCACCGCAGGAATTTAAGAGTGTGAAAAGGCTCAAGAAACCGAAAAAAATGTACTTTTTCATTCCCTATAATTTTCTTCTCAACTCAAAATTTTGCCCCAAATATACCTTTCTAACTTGTTCATCGGCAGCTAATTCTTCTGCTGTTCCCGCCTTTAAAATACTTCCCTCAAAAAGTAAATAGGCCCTATCAGTTATCGAAAGAGTTTCCTGAACATTATGGTCTGTAATTAAAATCCCAATGTTTCTATTTTTCAATTCCCACACAATGCTCTGTATATCTTCTACGGCAATTGGATCTACCCCTGCAAATGGCTCGTCCAATAAAACAAACTTGGGGTCAGTTGCCAATGCTCGGGCGATTTCCGTTCTTCGCTTTTCTCCTCCCGACAAGCGATTTCCAAGATTTTTACGAACATGAGTTAGGCTGAATTCATCTAGTAGTTTTTCGAGTTTTTCATGCCTCTCTTGTTTATTCAAATGAGTAAGTTCCAAAATTGCCATAATGTTGTCCTCTACTGAAAGTTTGCGAAAAACACTTACTTCCTGCGGCAAATATCCTATTCCCAATTGGGCTCTTTTGTACATGGGGAGTTTCGTGATATTGACCTCATCCATAAAAACATCACCACTGTCCGGTTTTACAAGACCAACAATCATATAAAATGAAGTGGTTTTACCCGCACCATTTGGACCAAGCAGCCCCACTATTTCTCCTTGATTCACTTCCACACTCACACTTTTAACAACAGAGCGACCGCGATATGTTTTCGAAATAAGATGGGTATGTAATTTCACAAGTGTAAAGATACGATGAGTTTGATAACATTGAATTATTTGATGGAGAAAATGTCATGTGCAATCCAATTGAGTTCCAAAATTATCTAACTTTATAACCTTGATTAATCGATGACAAGAACTCTCTACTCATTTGCAGTTTTTTTAACGACTTTGAATTTATGTCTATCTCAGTCAAGTTTTAAAGCGGTATATAATGATGGTTATTATCCATTTCTTCTTTCCATCCCATGCGATTCCATTGATAGCCAGGGTCCGTCACCACTGCTTGTGTTTTTACATGGAAGAAGTCTTTCGGGTGAAGACCTGAATTTGGTGAAAAAATATGGCGTATTGCATGAAATGGAAAAGAACGGTCGTTTTGTGCCAGGTTATGTCATTGGACCACAAGTAAAAAAAGGAGAAAGCTGGAATGCGGACAAACTCTTAAAACTGGTGAATTATATGATTCGGAATTATAACATTGATTCAACACGAATTTACGTTGCAGGAATGAGCCTTGGCGGGTATGGAACTCTCCACTTTGCCGGCAAATATCCAGAAAAAATTGCTGCGGCCGTGGCATTGTGCGGAGGAGGAGAGACAAAGAATGCTTGTGCATTGGCAACTCTTCCCCTTTGGATTGAGCATGGAGAAAAAGATGAGGCGGTTCCCGTGCAAGAATCAATCAAAATAGCAGAAGCCATAAGAACGTGTAACGGAGGAAATAAATTAAAATTCATTCTCAACCCAGATGCCGATCACGGTGATTTGGAAAAAATTTTTCGAACCGACGAGTTTTATAATTGGCTCTTCCAACATAAGCAGAACTAGTTTAGATTAATTCTAAATAAGAACCAAAAGTGGTCTGAATTGTTCAATGATGTAAATTTGCATCATTAACATCAAAAGTTAAATTTTTTATACCATTATGAGTAAATCAGTTTTATTAAAATCGTCCATAGCCAAAAAGTATTGGATGGCGCTTACGGGTTTATTTTTATGTACTTTTCTTGTAGGTCATTTACTTGGGAATTTACAACTAATATTAAGTAGCGGAGAAGAAGGTAAAAGAGCATTTAATGAATATGCCTACTTCATGGCTCACAATCCAGCGATCAAAATCTTATCTTATCTTACTTACATCTCAATTATTTTCCACGCCGTAGATGGTTTGATGCTCGCTCTTCAAAACAAAAAAGCTCGTCCGGTTGGCTATGCGTACAACAACCCTTCCGCGAATAGTTCTATGGCTTCAAGAAACATGGCAGTATTGGGAACATTGATTTTAGTGTTCATCGCAACGCACATGGCCAACTTCTGGTGGAAAGCAAAAATTTCAAGCGATAAATTTCCATTGCACGTAAAAGAAATTTCTTTTCAGCAAAATAATCCAATGACTGGTCAAGTTCAAAAATCAGCTGTTAAACTATATTTAACAACTACAGGCAACTATGTTCCGGTGGATGGATTTGTTGTTAAAAATAAAACGGAATTATACGAGGCGGAATTAAACAATCAAAAAGTGGAATTAAAAATGGCTGAGGGTTACAAAGACTTACACTCCCTTGTTTTTGCTTTTTTTGGTCACAATAAAACCAAAGAAGGATTCCCTGTTAATGATTTAGCGATTGGGGCTGTGATATTTTATGTAATTAGTATGCTTGTCCTAGGATTCCACCTATGGCATGGGTTCTCTTCTGCTTTCCAATCTTTGGGAATCAACCATCCTTCATACACACCTTGGATTAAAAAAATTGGATATGGATTTTCTATAATCGTTCCAGCTTTGTTTGCAATCATTCCGATAATAATATACGTTACTAAATAGATAAAATTAGATTCTTATGTCAATTTTAGATTCTAAAATACCTGAAGGTCCATTAGCAGAAAAATGGACAAACCATAAAAACCACATGAAGTTGGTTGCCCCTAACAATCGATCAAAAATTGATGTGATTGTTGTTGGAACTGGTTTAGCCGGAGGTGCTGCGGCCGCTTCTTTAGGAGAAATGGGATACAATGTAAAAGCATTTTGTTTCCAAGATTCACCAAGACGTGCTCACTCGATTGCTGCACAAGGTGGAATTAATGCTGCCAAAAATTACCAGAATGACGGTGATTCAACGTATCGCTTGTTTTACGACACGATAAAAGGTGGTGATTATCGCGCTCGCGAAGCAAATGTATACCGTTTGGCAGAAGTTTCAGGAAACATCATTGACCAATGTGTCGCACAAGGCGTTCCTTTTGCTCGCGAATATGGAGGGTTGTTAGACAATCGCTCATTTGGTGGAACTCAGGTTCAGAGAACATTTTATGCCGCAGGTCAAACTGGTCAGCAATTATTATTGGGTGCCTACTCTGCTCTTTCTAGGCAAATAGGTTTGGGAAGAGTAAAAATGTACCACCGTCATGAAATGATGGATTTGGTCGTTGTAAATGGTAAAGCGCGCGGAATCATAGCAAGAAATCTGATTACTGGAGAAATTGAGCGCCACTCCGCACACGCTGTGATTATTGCTTCCGGAGGATACGGAAATGTCTATTTCTTATCTACTAACGCAATGGGAAGTAATGTTTCTGCAGCTTGGAAAGTACACAAAAGAGGTGCATTGTTCGCAAATCCATGTTTTGTGCAAATTCACCCGACATGTATTCCAGTTCATGGGACGAATCAATCCAAACTAACATTGATGTCTGAATCTTTAAGAAACTCAGGTAGAATTTGGGTTCCTAAGAAAAAAGAAGATGCAGAAGCAATTAGAGAAGGTAAATTGAAACCGACCCAAATCGCTGAAGAAGATAGAGATTATTTCCTTGAAAGAAGATATCCAGCATTTGGCAACTTGGTTCCTCGAGATGTTGCGTCTCGAGCAGCAAAGGAAAGATGCGACGCCGGTTTCGGAATTGAAGCAAACGATACGAATGAAGGGGTTTATTTGGATTTTGCAACCGAAATCAAAACGAAAGGAAAACAAGCCGCTTATGCGCAAGGAGATCACAACCCATCCGAAGCCAAAATCATCGAATTAGGTAAAAAATGGATTGAGGAAAAGTACGGTAATTTGTTTCAAATGTACCAAAAAATTACAGATGAAAATCCTTATGAAACTCCAATGAAAATCTATCCTGCCGTACACTATACAATGGGTGGTGTTTGGGTTGATTACAATTTACAAAGTACGATTGAGGGTTGTTTCGTGGCCGGAGAAGCGAACTTTTCCGATCATGGAGCTAACCGCCTCGGGGCTTCAGCATTGATGCAGGGATTAGCAGATGGATATTTTGTTTTACCATATACTGTTTCTGATTATTTAGCTAATGAAATTAGAACCGGGAAAATTGCTACTGATTCACCAGAATTTGACGAAGCTGAAAACACGGTAAAATCAAGTATCGAAAAATTCTTATCAAATAAAGGAACAAAGTCTGTAGATTATTTCCATAAGAAATTGGGGTTAATCATGTGGAACAAGGTGGGAATGGGCCGAAACGAACAAGGTCTCAAGGAAGCAATAGAAGAAATCGGTTCATTAAGAGAAGAATTCTACAAAGATGTTTTTGTTCCTGGTTCTGCTGATGAATTAAATCCTGAATTAGAAAAAGCTTTGCGCGTTGCCGATTTACTTGAGTTAGGTCAATTAATGGCAGTTGATGCACTGAATAGAAAAGAATCATGTGGTGGGCATTTTAGAGAAGAATACCAAGATTCAGAAGGCGAAACGTTGCGAGATGATGAAAACTACAAATACGCAGCAGCATGGGAATATGCAGGTGGTGATGCAACAAAATCCACACTAAATAAAGAACTGTTGAATTACGAATTCATTAAAATTGCGGCCAGAAACTACAAATAATGGAAAATAAACCTAAGGTCTGGAAAATGTTACTAATCAGCTGGTTATTTGTTTATCCGGTTGTTAATCTTATGTTCGTTTTCCTGTTTCCTTTGATAAAAGATTTTCATCCTTTGTTGCGAACACTAGTTTTTACATTAATTCTAGTGCCTTTAATGGGGGTTTCAATTCCTTTTTTGCATAGAAAGTGTTGGAAATGGATTACAAAATAATAATATAGAATTGAGAAATAAATAGATAAAATGGCAACTAAATTTATCAATATCAACCTGAAAATCTGGAGACAAAAAAATGCTAATGCAAAAGGATCTTTGGAATCATACAAGTTAGATAATGTCTCTACAGACAGTTCCTTTTTGGAAATGTTGGATCAATTGAATGAGCAACTTATCAATGAACAGAAGGAGTCAATCGCATTTGACCACGATTGTCGTGAAGGGATTTGCGGAATGTGTTCGTTGTACATAAATGGGCGTGCTCACGGTCCAGACACTGGAACAACAACGTGTCAGTTGCACATGCGGAAGTTCAACGATGGTGATACAATCTATGTTGAACCATGGAGATCACGTGCATTTCCAATTATCAAAGATTTAGTTGTCGATCGAAGTGCTTTTGATCGAATCCAACAAGCAGGTGGATTTGTTTCTGTTAACACATCTGGACGAACTATGGATGCTAACGCGATTCCTATTCCTAAAGCTGATGCAGACAAGGCATTTGAAGCAGCTGCATGTATTGGTTGTGGAGCATGTGTTGCCACTTGCAAAAACGGTTCTGCAATGTTGTTTGTTGGGGCTAAAGTTTCTCAATATGCTCTATTACCACAAGGGAAAGTGGAAGCCAAAGAACGTGTTTTAAACATGGTTCGACAAATGGATGAAGAAGGTTTTGGAAATTGTACAAATACCGGTGCTTGTGAGGTTGAATGCCCTAAAGGCATTTCACTTGAAAATATCGCGCGAATGAATAGAGAATATTTATTTGCGGTGGCAAAGTCTGAATAAAACTTCTATTTTCTGCTTATTTTTGGATTTAATCAGCTTATCGTTAAATTAAATCTAGCAACATGAGAATTGCATTCTTCTCGAGCTTCCTGTTTTTTTGTTCATTATCTTTTGCACAAACAGAGATTTTAAAATCTTTGTCCAACGAGACAAAAGGAATACTGATTGAAACAAACAAAGGAATTTATCGCATTAATTTCTTCCAAGAAAATATGTTGGAAACTGAGTTTCGTTTCAAAGATGAAAACACGCAAACCACATCGCATACAATTATTGCCCCTTTCGAATCTTACAAGATCAGCAAACAAAAAATCGATAACCATTCCTACTTGATCACCATTAAAGAAGCCAATGCGTCCTCATTATCAATCGGAATCGATTCTATTCCTTTTCAAATATCCTACTATTTCAATGGTAAATTACTTGTTTCACAAAAAGAAAATTTAAGTGATAATAATACCTTTAAAGTAAATCTAGGAATTTCCCCCAATGACGTACTTTATGGCGGTGGCGCTAGAGCTTTGGGAATGAACCGCAGGGGAAACAAATTAGAATTATATAACAAAGCTCATTACGGCTACGAAACACATGCTCCCCTAATGAATTATTGTATCCCAATGTTTTATTCTTCTAATAAATATGGGGTCCATTTTGATTCACCAGGTGCCGGTTTTTTAGATTTAGATAGCAAACACCTAAATGAAATTAACTTCGAAGCGACAGGAAAAAGAAAAGTATATCAAGTTTTTGCGAATGAAAACTGGGATAACTTGATTGAAAATTGGGCAGAATTATCTGGTAAACAACCCAAACTACCGAGATGGGCACTTGGAAATTTTGCGAGTCGCTTTGGCTATCATTCGCAGCAAGAGGTCGAACAACTTGTTAAGTTATTTGAAAAAGATGACATACCGTTAGATGCCGTAATTTTAGACTTATACTGGTTTGGAAAAACCATTCAGGGCACTCTTGGAAACCTTGAGTTTTATAAAGATTCATTTCCAGAGCCCCAAAAGATGATTGAACAATTCAAACAGAAAAACATCCAAACAATTGTTGTCACAGAACCGTTTGTATTAACAACTTCCAAAAGATGGAATGATGCAGTTCAAAAGAATGTTATCGCAAAAGATAGTTCGGGCAAGGAGTTAACCTACAATTTTTACTTCGGTAATACAGGTTTAATTGATGTATTCGATAAAAAAGGTAGCGATTGGTTCTGGAATCGCTATTTGGAATTAAAAAACATGGGGATATCAGGTTTTTGGGGTGATTTAGGAGAACCCGAAGTACACCCAGATCAAATGATTCACGCAACGGGAAAGGCAAGAGAAGTACACAATATTTACGGACATCGCTGGGCAGAGATGCTTTATTCGGGTTTAAAATCTAACTTTCCAAATGAGAGACCTTTTATTTTAATGCGTTCCGGTTCATCTGGTTCACAACGTTTTGGCTTAATTCCTTGGTCTGGTGATGTTAATCGAACGTGGGGTGGCATGCGCTCTCAGCCTGAAATATCACTTCAAATGGGAATGCAAGGAATCCCCTTTATGCATTCTGACTTGGGAGGATTTGCAGGAGCGAATAATGATCCCGAATTGTACGTGCGCTGGCTACAATACGGGGTTTTTCAACCCATTTTTCGTCCTCATGCTCAAGAAGAAGTACCATCTGAACCAGTTTTCAAAGATGATAAAACGAAAGATCTTGCGAAGCAAGCCATTCAATTACGATATAAACTTTTACCCTACAATTATACATTGATGAATCAGGCAACCAAATCAGGCACTCCGCTAATGCGACCTGTTTTTTTTGAAGATTCACGAGAATCATTCTTGAACAATGATAGCTGTTACTTCTGGGGGAAAGATTTTTTCATTGCACCTGTTTTTATCAAAGGGCAAAAAGAAAAAATAATCGAATTGCCAAATTCATCTAACTGGGTTGATTTTAATACAGGAAAATATTATCGTGCAGGAGAAAAAATTCGTTTAGCCTTATCCGAACATTCTATCCCAACCTTTGTTAAAGGAGGAGCATTTATCCCAATGACAGACAATCTAAAAAATACGGCAGAATATGATTTGTCTAAATTAAACATACATTTCTTCTACGATCCAAATTGCTTGAACAGTCAAGGAGAGTTTTACCATGATAACTATCTAAATGGTCAAGAAAAACCATCTGAAGGGAAAGTGCAAATGTTATCAAGAAGAAAAGGTAATGCAACTACAATCATAATGACAAATGATTACTTACCAATGAAAAAATTAACATTCATTTTGCACAATACAACTATTCCATTTCAAAGTATTCGAATCAATGGAAAAAAAATAGCAAATACGAATCAAATTGAATTTAACAATATCCCTTTCAAAAAGAAAATGATAATAATTGAATTTATTGAAAAAACAAAATAGTTTGTGTCATTTTGACATTTATAAACTTTTTTATTAAATTTGTTTGAACCTAAGCTTGATAACTATGCATAAAACTATGAAAATTGGTTTTCTATTTTTCACCTTATTCCTCTCCGGAGTAATATTTTCTCAAAAGGGGACGATCAAAGGAAAAATTACGGATCAAAAATCGGAACCGGTTTACAACGCCACATTAATTGTTTCTCAGTCGGACGTAAAAGCAAAGTCTGATCCGGATGGAAATTATGAATTAGTTGGAATCTCCGTTGGTTCCGCGAAATCAAATGTTGAAATTACCATAAAAGCGTCAGGCTACAGTGATGTCGTTATTACTGTTGAGCTCAGTCCAAATGAAATAATTACCAAAGACATCACCTTATCTGATGGTGTGAAACAATTTGAAGAGGCCGTGGTGATTGGTTATGGTACTACACGAACTAAAGATTTAACAGGATCCGCTGCGGTTATCAATGAGAAAAATTTTACCCAAGGTTCAATGTCCACTCCTGAGCAATTAATCATGGGAAAGGTTTCTGGGTTGAAAATCAACACCAATGATGGTGCTCCTGGATCAGGAAGCACATTACGTCTTCGCGGTGGAACCTCCATTAATGCTAGCAATGACCCATTGATTGTCGTGGATGGTGTTCCTTTAGACAATGGTGGAATTGCTGGTGCGGCAAACCCATTATCGCTTATCAACCCGAATGATATTGCATCATTTGTTGTGTTAAAAGATGCCTCTGCAACTGCCATTTATGGTTCTCGAGCAGCGAATGGAGTAATAATCATAACTACAAAAAAAGGAAGTTCCGGAACGGCACCATTGAAAGTTATTTTTGATACCAAACATTCATTATCAACCGTTGCGAAATATGCAGATGTGTTAAGCGGAGATAGTTTGCGTAGCCTTGTTGGGAGAATTGGAAATCCGACACAAATTGGATTACTTGGCGGTGCCAATACTGATTGGCAAAGAGAAGTTTTCAAACCAGCGTATGTCATAGACAATAACGTATCCATCACTGGGGGTATTAAAAACCTTCCTTACCGATTATCGATGGGGAGTCGTGTTGAAAATGGAGTTTTAAGAAGAGATCAGTTCAATAGGAACTCTTTATCGCTTAGCTTAACCCCTAGTTTCCTGAAAAACACATTACAGTTAGAAATCAATAGCAAATTGGTAAATACACGTTCTTTCTTCGCAAATCGAGGAGCTTTAGGAGCGGCTTATTTTGATCCCACACAGCCTGTATATTCAGACACCACAACGTATGGTGGTTATTTTGAATGGCTAGATAATAATGGAAAACCTAATACATTGTCGTCTAGGAATCCGGTTGGACTACTCATGCAACGAGAAGACAGAAGTAATGTTTGGCGTTTGATTGGAAATGCTAAAGCAACATATAAGGTTCCTCAAGTAACTGGTTTGAAGCTTGTTGTGAATGGGGGAATTGATCAGGCTGAAGGAAATGGTTGGACCGAAACACCAAGCTCATCAGCATCAGGTTATTTTACAGAAGGTTCATACAATGAGTACCGTAACAGCAAGGGTAACAAATTAGTTGAGGCTTACTTCAATTACAACAACGGATCCGGAAAACAAGGTCAATTTTCTGTGCTTGATGTTACGGCAGGTTATTCTTACCAAGATTGGTACAGCTCTAGCCCGAACTTACCTTCTTACAATCAAGCAAAGGATTCCATAATATTTCCAGCTGCAGCAAATCCATTTTACACCAAAAACGTATTACTATCCTACTACGGAAGAGCTATTTTAACATTAAAAGACAGATACATCATCAATGGATCGCTTCGATACGATGGCTCTTCTCGATTTAGTCCTGAGACTCGTTGGGGATTGTTTCCTGCGCTTTCGGCAGCTTGGGTAATCTCAGATGAAAGCTTCATGAAAAATATTAAGAAAATCAATATGTTAAAAGTTCGTGCGGGTTACGGAATCACCGGACAGCAAGACGGAATTGGCGATTATGCTTACATATCAAATTATTTTATTGGAACCCAAACTGCTCAATACATTTTCGGACCAGATACTATGTTAGTTTATAGGCCTTCTGGCTTTGATGCTAGTCTAAGATGGGAACAGACAGCCTCTTACAATATCGGCTTAGATTTCGGTATTTTAAAGGATCGTATTTCGGGCTCAATCGATTTATACCGAAAAGTTACAACTGATTTATTGGCGGTTGTACCCGTTGCCGCAGGAACAAATTTCACCAATGAAATTTTGACAAATGTTGGAAGTATGAGCAACCAAGGTATTGAAATGTCTGTCAATGCGGGGTTATTTGCAAACAAAAATTCTCGTTTGGATTTAATGGCTAATGCATCCCACAACGTAAATCGCGTGTTAAAGCTTTCACAAATTGATGATCCTGAGGCGGTTGGGGTTCAGGTTGGAGGCATTTCGGGGGGAATTGGTAATACGATTCAAGTTCATCGTGTAAACTATCCAACCTATTCGTTTCTTGTTTACGAACAAATTTATGATTCTCTGGGTAATGTGATTCAAGTTGGTCAACAAGCAACAATTGATATTAATAATGATGGCCAAATTACTACTGCGGACAAGTGGAAAGATATTCATGCCTACGTTGATCGAAACGGAGATGGAGTAATTAACATTAAAGACCGTTATATTTTTAATCAAGCCGCACCTGAATGGTTTTTAGGGCTATCCTTAAATTACCAATACAAAAAATGGTCTTTCGGATTATCCATGAGAAGCGAGCTTGGAGGATATATTTACAATAATATTCACTCTAATGGAGGTACTTTCCAGTCTGTCAATGGAACTCAAGGGTTCTTGAATAATATTAGTTCATTGTATTACGAAGATGAAATCCAAAAAATTGCAACCAATCAACTTTTAAGTGATCATTATTTGGAGCGAGCAGATTTTTTACGTCTTGATTATTTTAATGTTAGTTATAATTTCGGCAAGTTGCCATTTATGAATAATAAAGTGGGGTTGAATGCGACATTTGTTGTGAACAATATTTTTGTGTTCACCAATTATTCGGGATTAGATCCTGAGATCGGTGGTGGTATTGATAACAACATTTACCCAAGACCACGTGTTTATTCGTTAAATCTTTCATTTGACTTTTAATTTCAATCAGTATGAAAAAAAGAATTTATAGTCTTTGTTTAATTGCGCTTGCAATCACATTGTTTTATTCTTGTAGAAAACAATTGAATCAATCTCCTAAATATGGATTGAATGCAGAGAAAGTTTATAGCGATCCCAATAATTACATCAATGTATTGGCAAAACTTTATTCCGGTTTATCCATGACTGGAATACAAGGGCCGGCAGGACAGGGAGATATCGCGGGTATCGATGAGGGATTCTCGGCTTATATCCGTGTACTATGGAATTTACAAGAATTACCTACTGATGAGGCTCTTTGCGGCTGGTCTGATCCTGGAATTCCTGCATTGAACAAAAGTGACTGGTCGGCGGACGATGGTTGGATTAAAGGTATGTATTATAGAATTTATTATCAAATTACACTTTGTAACGAATTCATCTGGCAAGCTAGAGATGAAAAATTAGATGAAAGGGGATTTTCAGTTGCGGATAAAGAAAAAATTCGTGTTTATCGAAACGAAGCTAGATTCTTGAGAGCATTAAGTTATTATCATGCTATGGATTTGTTTGGCAACGTGCCATTCGTGGATGAAAATGATCGAGTTGGGGCATTTCAACCCGAAAGAATCGATCGGGTTTCTTTGTTCAATTATATTGAAACGGAACTTAAGGCCATTGAAGACTTGCTTTTAATTCCAGGACAAGCCCCTTATGGGCGAGCTAATAGGGCTGCAGTACAGACATTATTAGCCAAAATGTATTTGAACGCTGAAGTTTATACTGGAGCAGCAAGATACGGTGATTGTAAAACGTATTCGGAAAAGGTTATTAATTCCAATGCTTTTCAATTAGACGATGTTTATCAAGACATGTTTTTAGCGGACAATCATACCTCGCCTGAAATCATTTTCCCCGTGGTTTATGATGGTTTGTACGCTCAAACTTGGGGGGGGACAACTTACCTAGTTTGTGGCGCATTGGGTGGTGCAATGAATGCCGCCGATTACGGGGTGAATGGAAAATGGGGTGGGTTACGCGTTACTCCTCAATTTGTAAGTAAATTCACAGATTCCATAACGGATTCACGTTATATGTTCTACACATTTGGTCAGCAGTTAAATTTTACTGCCCCAAACAATTTGAGCCAATTTAATTATGGCTATGCCTTCCCTAAATTCAAAAACAAAACAAAAGCAGGCTTAAACGGATCGAATAATGCCAATTCTGCACATGTAGATATCGATTTTCCTATGTTTCGACTAGCAGATGTATACCTTATGCTTGCTGAATCAAGTTTTAGATTAGGGGATCAAGCGACAGCATTGCAATACATTAATGCAATTCGAACCAGAGCATATAATACGAGCGCCTTCAACTTCTCAAATTTAACATTAGATGATATTTTAGACGAAAGAGCCAGGGAATTAAGCTGGGAAGCAACGCGAAGAACTGATTTAATTCGATTTGGAAAGTTCACAGGCGGCGACTACTTATGGGCTTTCAAAGGTGGCGAAGTAGATGGAATCGCAACAGAGGCATACAAAGATCTTTATCCGATTCCGAACGCAGATTTAGTATTAAACCCTAACCTAATACAAAACCCTGGTTATTAATTTTTTTTCTACGTTGATTGATGAAAAAGGGAAGCATGAAATATCGGCTTCCTTTTTTTTGTGATTTCTCGTTAAAAACCAAAATTGTTAAATCCTTCTTCTACGAGTTTATTATAATTTTCTAGATTGAACATATAATAATTAGAAGGCTTGTGGGGAACACCTTTTTGTTTGTCATTGAGTCGATCAACGATTTTTAAATTCGCCATTTTTCTTCGGAAATTCCGCTTATCCAATTCACGACCTAGAATTGCCTCATATAATTTATGCAGCTGAGTGAGTGTAAATTTCTCAGGCAAAAGATTAAATCCAATTGGTCTCAAATCTAAATTGGCTTTCAATCGTTTCTTCGCAGCATTCAGAATCGTTAAATGGTCGAAAGCAAGTTCTTTAATTTCATTCAAAGGCTTCCAAACGACTGAACGCGCAAAATGAGAGGGCCTGGGGTTGAAGGAACGAATATTCACTAAAGAAAAATAAGCTACCGTAATTACACGCTGATCTGGTTTGGAACGAATGGATTTTAACCACTTTTTATCAGCATCTTTGCTCAAACGATCAGGATCGCCAAAAGCGCCAAGCTGTTCCATAAAAATATCTGTTAAACCTGTCAATTCAAATAGCACTCTTTCCGCTGCTTGATTGAGGTTTTCATCATCGTAAATTAAATCTCCCGGTAAAGCATATTCTGGTTTAGTATTAGAATCTGGAGAATCTCTCTCTATTAATAATACCTGAAGTTTCTCAAAATCAAAACCGAAAATCACACAGTCTGCTGATATTCCGCTATTTAAATTTCTTACGCTTTTTTGATTCATGCCCGAATTTAAAAAATATTTTTCTAACTAACATAGTGTTAATTTGACACATTGTAATTATTTCCTTAACTTTAGCCTAATCTATTTGTTATGCTTTTACAAATTTTTTAAATTTATTTCAAATTCTCACTATAAAAATTGAATAAAAACCATGCTGTCAATAATTTCAAATAAACTTATCTTACATCTGGTAATTTTCTTTTCGTTCCTACCGCTTTTGGGTTTATCTCAAGCAAAGAAAAAGGCCCCGGAATGGAGTAAAAATGCCACCATGTACGAATTAAATGTTCGTCAATTTTCCAAAGAAGGAACATTCAACGCTATAATACCCGAATTACCAAGGCTAAAAAAAATGGGGGTTGACATAATTTGGTTAATGCCGATTCATCCCATTGGTGTAAAAAATAGAAAAGGTACTCTCGGAAGCTATTATGCCGTAAAAGACTACAAGGCGGTAAATCCAGAATTTGGTGATGAAAAAAGTTTCAAAGAACTCGTTGACGCAACCCATGCTGCCGGGATGAAACTCATCATTGATTGGGTTGCTAATCACTCATCTCCAGATAATGTATGGGTTGAGCAAGGCCACAAAGATTGGTACACTTTAGATTCAGTTGGTAATCTACAACCAACCTTGGGAACAGACTGGTGGGACGTAGCAGATTTAAATTACGACAACAAAGAAATGCGCAAAGCCATGATTGAAGCGATGGAATTTTGGGTTAAAAAATACGATATTGATGGATATCGCTGTGACGTTGCAGGATGGGTTCCGGTCGATTTTTGGGAAGATGTACGACAAGCTTTGGACAAAATTAAGCCAGTTTTTATGCTTGCAGAAGATGAAGGACCTCACCTACACAATGCAGCTTTTGATGTGACCTATGCATGGGAATTACATCATGTTATGAATAAAATAGCCAAAGGCACAATGAATGCTGATTCAGTGATTGCCTATTTTGACCGTGAAAAGAACCGATTTCCTAACCATGCCTATCGTTTGAATTTTACTTCAAATCACGATGAAAATTCATGGAATGGTACCGAATTCGAACGTTTGGGAGGAGGAGTAGAGGCATTTGCGGTTTTTGCAGCAACAATTTATGGAATGCCCTTGATTTATAACGGTCAGGAATCGTCCTTTAATCGTAGATTGAAATTTTTTGAGAAGGATGAAATTGATTGGAATAATTATGATAAAGAAAAATTCTACACTGCGCTTTTTGCCTTCAAAAAACTAAATCCCGCACTTTGGAACGGTGGTTATGGTAGTTTCCCTTCATTCATAAAAACGGATAATCCAAATGTTTTGATTTACGAACGTAAACAAGAATTTAATTCTGTTCTAGTAATTTTAAATTTATCCTCTGATAAACAATCTTATTCGGTAGATTTATCTTGGCTTTCAGGTGATTATAAAAAATTTCTTTCAAGAGGAAAAGCCAAAATTAAAAAAGGGCTAACAAAAGGGAAGTTGAAATCTTGGGAATACCAAATTTTGTATAAATAAAATATTCTTACCATGCAAAACACAAAACCAACCCTTTCTTTTTGGCAGATTTGGAATATGAGTTTTGGATTCATGGGAATCCAGTTTGGATGGGGCCTACAAATGGCCAACATGAGTTCTATCTACGAAAATCTTGGTGCTAAACCAGAAGAAATTCCAGCACTCTGGCTTGCCGCTCCACTTACTGGACTTATTGTTCAGCCCATAATTGGATATTTAAGTGATCGCACCTGGCATCCAACGCTTGGAAGAAGAAGGCCGTACTTTTTAATCGGCGCCATTTTAAGTTCCATTTGTTTAATTCTAATGCCAAATTCTTCCACCTTATGGATGGCCGCCGGATTATTGTGGATTTTGGATTCATCGATTAATATTTCCATGGAACCTTTTCGCGCATTTGTCGCAGATAACTTAGCTGAAAAACAACGTGCGAAAGGATTTGCCATGCAAAGTTTCTTTATTGGACTCGGCGCAACAATTGCCTCTGCACTCCCATGGATGTTTACGAATTGGTTCAACGTTTCTTCTGTAGCAAGCAAAGGACAAGTTTCGGACAATGTAAAATGGAGTTTTTATATTGGTGCATTTGCATTCATTTCTGCCGTTTTGTATACGGTTTTTACTTCCAAAGAATATCCTCCCTCAGACTTAGAACTAGAAGATAGAAAAAAGGAAGAGTCGAAAGGCTTCGGCGCTGGACTAAGAGAAATCGTTGATTCCCTCATGAACATGCCACAGAGAATGAAGCAACTTGCTTTGGTTCAATTTCTTACCTGGCCAGGGTTGTTTTTGATGTGGTTTTACTATACACCCACAGTCGCATCCGATATTTTCGGTGGCAAACCAGGAACTCAACTTTACACCGAAGGCCAAAATTTAGCAGGATTAACCTACTCATTCGAGAATATCATCACTTTTTTGTTCGCACTTGCGCTTCCGTTCTTGACTTCAAAATTTTCCATGAAACTTACTCATTTTATCTGTTTAATTACCGGTGGGATTGGACTCATTCTCATCAACTTTGTAGAAAATAGCGGTCAGATTTGGATGTTGTTTGTTATAATGGGGATGGTAGGAATTGCATGGAGTAGCATATTATCAATGCCATATGCTTTGTTAACTGGGTGCTTACCACAAAATAAAATAGGGATTTATATGGGGATTTTCAATTTCTTCATCGTTCTACCAGAAATCTTAGCCTCCTTGTTCTTCGGAAAGGTAATGGAGCATTGGTTAGATGGATCGAGAATGGCCGCTGTCACTATTGGTGGGGTTTTATTAATTATTGCAGGATTATTAACGTTGCGAGTTAAGGAAAATGATTAAAAATGTAAAGGGTTTATTATTTGATTTGGATGGGGTTCTAGTAACAACAGAACAAAATCATTTCAAATCTTGGAAATCCATCGCAGATGAATTGTCAATTCATTTTGATGAGCAATCAAACGAGCAATTAAAAGGAGTTAGCCGAGCAGATTCGTTGAGGAAAATTTTATCTTTGGGTTCAGTCGAACTATCTGATTCAGAATTTAATCGATTATTAATACTTAAAAATGAACGTTACTTAATTTCGATTAAGGAATTAAATGACGAAAACATCTTACCTGGAGTAATCAGTCTCTTGCATTCCGCAAAAACATACAACATTAAAACGGGAGTTGGGTCTTCAAGTAAAAATGCTCGTTTCATCTTGGGAAAATTAAACCTCATTGATTTTTTTGACGTCATTGTAGATGGAAACGATGTGGAATTTCCAAAACCTCATCCAGAAGTATTTTTAAAAGGTGCTAGTCAACTTGGACTTGACCCTACAGAAATAATGGTTTTTGAAGACGCTCAAAGCGGTGTTCAGGCAGCAACAGAAGGAGGTTTTTTTACCGTTGGAGTAGGAAATAAGCATTTAGCTGGTATAACAGACTTATTTTTTGAAACTTTAGAAACATTCAGATTAGAAGATTATGCATAATTTGTTTGAAATAGATGCGTGGAAAATTATTGAAAACAGTTTTGATCCGACTAAACAAAAACAAGCGGAAAGCATTTTCAGTATAGGCAATGGAGCTTTTGGACAAAGAGCAAATTTCGAAGAAAGCTACTCTGGAGATTCATTGCAGGGAAGTTATGTAGGTGGAGTCTATTACCCCGATAAAACCCGTGTAGGATGGTGGAAAAATGGGTATCCTGAATATTTTGCCAAAGTACTGAATTCTTGCAACTGGATTGGAATTACGATCGAAATTGATGGTGAGAGACTAGATTTAAATCAACAAAAAATCATTTCTTTTTACCGAGAACTAAACATGAAAGAAGGTCTTCTGTATAGAAGGTTTAAGGTTCAGTTCAAAAACGGAAAAGAAATCGAGGTGGAATCAACGCGTTTTTGCTCAATGGCAAACGATGAGCTTGCAGCCATTCGTTATTCTGTAACCCCATTGAATTTTAATGGTAACGTGAAATTCACGCCCTACTTGGATGGTAAAGTGATGAATCACGACGCCAATTATGATGAATTTTTCTGGGAAGCCGATAGTCATAAAGTAGATATAAAGAAAGGATACGTTTGTTCAAAAACAAAAACAACGAACTTCTCCGTCTGCACGGCAATGCGTTTCTCATTCTGGAAAGAACAAGAACTTTTGGATATTCATCCAAATTGTTTATCAAAAGAATTTTACGTTGAAAATAATTTTGAACACTACCTCGAAAAAGGTAAAAAATATCACTTAAAAAAATACATCTCTATTGTTTCTACCATTAATCATTCGGAATTTTCAATCATTCCTAGATCTATTAATAACGTTCGAGATGCTTACGTTAATGGGTTTGATGATTTATTGGAAAAACACGTGAAGGCATGGGCTGAAATATGGTCAAATGCAGACATACAAATATCAGGCGATACCGCCGCACAACAAGGAATACGATTCAATATCTTCCAACTGTATCAAACCTATACCGGAAAACACGAAAAACTGAATATCGGCCCAAAAGGATTTACAGGCGAGAAATATGGAGGCGCAACTTATTGGGATACAGAAGCCTATTGTTTACCTTTTTACTTGAAAACAAGCGAACCAAAAGTAGCGAGACAATTATTGATTTATCGATACAACCAATTGGGAAAGGCTATCGAAAACGCTCAAAAACTAGGGTTTAAAGATGGCGCTGCGCTTTATCCAATGGTAACAATGAACGGCGAAGAATGCCATAATGAATGGGAAATCACCTTTGAGGAAATCCATCGAAATGGTGCAATAGCTTTCGGTATATACAATTACATTCGCCACACAGGCGATGAGGCATATCTTAATCAGTATGGCCGACCTGTTTTATTTGGAATAGCAAGGTTTTGGGCACAACGATTTAATTGGTCTTCTGATAAAAATGCTTACGTAATGCTAGGCGTCACAGGACCAAATGAATACGAAAATAACGTAAACAATAACTGGTATACAAACTACATCGCGCGTTGGTGTATTCAATATGCTTTGGAAGTTAATGAGAAATTAAAACCTCATCCTGGAGAGCAATTGACTGATCAAGAAATTGAAAAATGGAATCATTTGGTACAAAATGTCTATTTTCCAACATTAGAAGGAACGAAAATCTATCTTCAACAAGATGGCTTTATGGACAAGGAACAGTTGAGTGCGACTGATATTCCTGAAAATCAAAGGCCTATTAATCAGCATTGGTCTTGGGATAGAATCCTTCGTTCCATTTTCATCAAACAAGCTGACGTTTTACAAGGGCTTTATTTATTTGAAGATCACTTTGATGATGAAACTATCCGTGATAACTTTGATTTTTATGAGCCAAAAACGGTTCACGAATCTTCGTTATCGCCTTGTGTTCATGTAATTCTTGCTGCAAAAATTGGTCGTTTGGACAAGGCATACGATTTATACCTGAGAACTTCTCGCCTTGATTTGGATGATTACAATCACGAGGCAGATGAAGGACTGCACATTACGAGTATGGCAGGCACTTGGATGTCTATAGTAGAAGGGCTGGGAGGTGTAAGAATCTATGAAAATTCCATTGAAATTAATCCGGTGATTCCGAATCATTGGAGTTCATACCAATTTCAAATCTTAGTAAAAAATCAACCTCTAGATGTTTTTGTTTCTCAAGAATATTGTGAGATAAAAAATTTAGGAAACGAACGGATTGAAATAAATATTCATAATACGAAGAGTGTAATCGAGGCGGGAGAAGAAATTAAAATAAATCTCACTAAAACCATTTTATCATGAAAAAATTAATGCTTTCATTTTTCGTATTGTTCACTTGGACTATTGTATCAGCGCAAACTATTAGTATAATTGGAACTTTTAATGGATGGGCAGGAGACGTGAACATGACCTCAACAGACAATATGAATTGGACGCTTGATTATACCTTCTCCGCGAATGAACAATTGAAATTCCGACAAGATGCGGCTTGGACCATTAATTGGGGTGGAACTACCTTTCCGACGGGAACAGGGATTCAAGATGGCGCAAATATTTCAGTGCCTGCCGGAACGTACTCGATTGCTTTCAATAGCTCAACTGGGGCATACAATTTTCAATCGAATAACCCAAATCCTCCTTCTGATGTAAATCCAACCAACAGACAAATCGTTCTTCAGGGATTCTGGTGGGATTACTGGAATAACAATTATCAAAATGGCTGGGCAAATTACTTAACTGAATTGGCCCCAAGATTAAAATCTTATGGAATTGATGCTGTTTGGATTCCGCCTACCATCAAAAATACAGGAACCAATAGTGTGGGTTATGCTCCATTCGACCATTATGACTTAGGTGATAAATGGCAAAAGGGTGCGACCAAAACTCGAATGGGTGACAAAGATGAGGTGCTGCGAATGGTCGCAGTTTTAAAAGCCAACGGAATTGATGTAATTCAAGATGTTGTATTCAATCATGTTGTAGGTGCAGGAAGTCAAACTGGTAATGGGGGACAAGATCCAACAGCAATGGATGATGGAGAAACGAACAGATATAAAAACTTCAGATATAGTTGTTATGCCACACCTGGAAATAACGAAACCACTTCGAATTATCTTTCTCGACAGGGTCGTTTTCCAAAAAACTGGCAAAATTTCTACCCTAATCCAAACAATCCTTGTTGTACAAATGAAATCAATTCTCCTTATTGGGGGCCAGATGTGGCTTATGAAAGCAATTCATTTGGACAAAGTAGCAACGCTGTATTCAATCCTACCCAAAATGTAGATTACATGCGAAACGAAATGCGCAATTGGTTGATTTGGTATAAAAAACAAATGGGTTGGGACGGCCTTCGTTTAGATGCGGTAAAACATTTTCCGTCAAACGTCGCTGAAGATTTTCTTTGGAATTTGCAAAATAATGCGGCTTGGGCAAGTGGAACGAATGATATGTTTGCTGTTGGAGAATGGGTTGGTGGAATAAATGAAATGGATAGCTGGTGTAACCAAACGCTTAACAGAGCAGGAACGTTTGACTTTTCGCTAAGAGGAAATCTACGAAACATTGTAGCCGGAAATGGTAATTACGACCTTTCTACTCTTCCTGGTTCACAACAATTAAATCGTCAAAGAACAGTGCCTTTTGTAAATAATCACGATACGTTTCGACCTCAACTAAATTCTCAAGGAAATTATACGGGATGGAATGCTGCTTTAGGAACTCAAGTAGAGCCAAACGACGGAAGAAACAGTATGGTGCACGCAATTGCATTAGCGGTAGATGGAGCCCCTCAGATTTTCTTTGAAGATTTGTTCAACATTGGTTATAACGGCAACCGCTTTACACATGATCCAAAAATTGATTCAACTCTGCCAGCTAGAAGTGATATTGAAAACCTTATTTGGTGTCATCAGAATTTACGTTTCAAAGAAGGATCCTATTTGGTCCGTTGGCAAGCTGCAGATGCTTTAGTTATTGAAAGAGAAGCAAAAGCACTTGTTGCTGTAACGGATAACTGGTCACAATGGCAAAATCTAACTGGTGTCCAAACAGCGTGGCCTGATGGAACTATTTTGATCGATTATTCCGGGGCTAATGGAACAGCTCAACGCACGGTTTATGGCGGAGGAAAAGTAGATATCAGCATTCCTCCTTGTGATGGTTCGGCTGCTGAAGGAAGAAGAGGCTACTCCGTTTGGGCTCCTCAAGGAATTACTGAAAACTACATTCGTCCTTCCAAATTCATAACCCAAGAATGGGAAATGGCGGATGATTTGGGTGATAAACACGTTAACTCCTTGGAACAAGGCGGTGCTCTGCCGAGTAATAGCTCAGATTGTCGTGTTGTAGGTCGTATTTATGCACAAGCCGGAACTCCCATTCAAGTTGATGTTTTCCCTACAGATACAACCGCAGCAATTACCTTCATTTTATTAGATAAAGATTGTAATCCAATAGATTCAATGACAGCATTGAATAGCTTCACATTTACCGATACAGCAAATTATAATGGATGGTACACGCTTCGAATTCGAAATGCGACATCAACACAAGCTGGGCAAAAATGCTGGGTAAAAGCAACGTATAAAGCACCAGAAATAGTAAACACGACTGAGACAAAAAACAAATGCGCATGTGTAGCTTCACCGGTAGTTGGAGTAGATGAATTAAATCAATTTGAATTAGCCATTTATCCAAATCCTGCCAAAGATGAATTGTATTACGAGTTTGCGGGTATCAAGAATGAGAATTATTCCATTGAAATTACTGATTTAACTGGCAAAGTAATTTATTCTATACAAACGCTAGAAACATTCGGTAAAATTCCTGTTGCAAGTTTTGACAATGGATACTACTTCTTCAGAATTTCAAACCGAAGTAACTCATTGATTGTTAAACAGTTTGTAAAACATTAGGGGTGATCTCTGTTTTTCTACTCCGTATACATCAATTACTGCACTTGACCATTTATATTCGTTTTTTCAATGGTGCTTCTTTGTTTCAACAACAAATAGTTTATTAACCATTATTTAATAAGAAAATAAATAAAGGAGATTAATTCGTAATTTTGTTTAACAATCTGCTTAATTATTAAAATTATTTTTTGATTTTGTAGTTTACATAATTCAGCCTTTTCAAAGTACTATTGCTATGTACAAATTATCAATTCTTATTCCGGCATATAATGAAGAAAAAACTATTCTTGAAGTTTTAAATAAAATTGTAGCCGTAGAACTCATTAATAATGTGGAAAAAGAAATTGTCGTAGTTAATGATTGTTCAACGGATAACACGGAAAAAGTTGTGTTAGAATTTAAAAGTCAGAATCAATCAATTAATTTATCTTATTTTAAACAAGAAAAAAATAAAGGAAAAGGTGCAGCCATACATCGTGCTATTCAAATGGCAGGAGGAGACTTTTTAGTGGTTCAAGACGCAGATTTGGAATACGACCCACAAGAATTCAACTTATTGTTAAGGCCGATCTTGGAAGGGCATGCTGACGTCGTTTATGGATCTAGATTTATGGGGGGGAGGCCTCATAGGATATTGTTTTTTTGGCACACAATTGGAAATAAGGTTTTAACGTTTGTCAGCAATGTGTTTACAAATTTTAATTTAACCGATATGGAAACTTGCTATAAAATGTTCCGTTCAGAAATCATTAAGCCGATAAAATTGAAGGAGGAGCGCTTTGGTTTTGAGCCGGAAGTAACTGCAAAATTGTCCAGAATAAAAGGTATTAGACTTTATGAAGTAGGAATATCCTATTACGGTAGAACTTATGAAGAAGGTAAAAAAATCGGATGGAAAGATGGGTTTAGAGCTTTATTCTGCATGTTAAAGTATGGGCTCTTTAAAAGAAATTAAATGCAAGCTCATTTCATTGCTATAATATATTTATTTCTTTTTGGCACCTTTAAGTTGGTTGGTCAAAACGTTACTTTTCAATCATTATTGAACGACTCTTCCAAGAAAGTGATTGTTGCTGCACACAGGGGTGATTGGTTTAATTATCCTGAAAATTCCATTCCTGGAGTTTTATCATGCATAGAAAATGGTGTCGATATTGTGGAGATAGATGTCCAAAGAACCAGAGATGGTAAATATGTACTAATGCATGATGGGTCGGTTAATAGAACAACAAATGGAAAGGGTTCAGTCTCATCTCTCTCGTTTAACTCGATTTCGAAATTAAAATTAAAAGATAAAAAAGGAAATTTGACCGATTATTCGGTTCCTTCTTTAGACACTATACTAAAACTCACTAAGGGTAAAATCGTTGTAAATATTGATAAGAGCGCCGGTAGATTTAATGAGCTTATTCCCCTAATTGATTCCTTAGAATGCGGAGAACATGTTATTTTAAAAGGCAGTGGTAAGGCATCTTATTTTAAGGAATTATATAACAAAGATTCAATTGGAGCTTATTATATGCCTATTTTAAGTTGTAAAAAAAGGGATATTGATTCTTTTTTAATGGTTGCTCAACCCAAAGTAATTGAGTTTTTATTAAATACTGATACAACCTTTTACAGTAGGGATACAGGATTAGCGATTTTTCAAAATTATGGTTGTAAAATATGGTATAATGCTTTGTTTAACACGATTTCAGGAGGACACAATGAAGCATATAACGCTCTCGATTCGTGGGATTGGTTTATCAATCACAATGCTTACATTATTCAAACCGATTACCCTTTTCATTTGCTAAATTATTTGGTGAAAAAAGGCTTACGACCAACTCAATCGAATTTTAAAGATGTAGATCTAACACTTCTACCCAAAAGTCAACCCAAACCAATAAAACCGCCTGCAGAGAAAAAAGAAATTGTTATTGAAAAAAAACCACAAACAACAGTAGAAAAGGTTAAAGAAAAAGAAAAAGTAAACGAAAATAAAACAAGTTCAACCAAAAAATATCATATAGTCAAATCCGGAGATACGCTAAATGGTATTGCGAAAAAAAACGACCTTACATTGAAAAAATTACTCAAGTTAAATTCCAATCTGTCAGAAAAATCAATAATTCGTAAAGGTCAAAAAATTCGAATACGATAATGTTTTATTCCGTTTTTTTTCTGAATCCTAAATGAGAATACGTCTTTCTTTCACCTCCGTCAGCAGGTCTTGTGAAAATTCCAAGTTCTTTAGAATACATTACAGAGCTGCCTCCTTGATCACATGCCATGGCTTGATAACAGCCAACCTTTAATAGATACTCACCGCACTCTTTCATGGTCATCCCAAGACTATGAGTTGGCTTTCGACCATCTACAATCATTAAAAATGCTTTTCTTCCAGATTTATCTATACCCACGATGGTTCGTGGATAGGGATTCCCTTGTGTTCCGTCTCTTGAAGAAATGGCTAATTGGCCATCACGAATTAGGTCAAACCTCCCCCAAATAGCATTATAGATTTTCTCTGGAAAAGATTTAATTACCTCATCTTCATGTGAATAATACCCATTCATGTTTTTATCAAAATAAATAAAGGGCCTGTTTCTATTATCTTTGTTCAAAATTACTTTACCATCAACAACGTATGTTCCAATCCACTGCCCTAATGGCGCGGTTTCTCCGGGAGTGGTGCCAGCCTCACCATTTACCGCTATATCAACATTAAATCGTTTTGAGAACTTTGACGTTAATTCTTTTACGGATATTGCTGTATCCAAAACCACTTCATATTTTTCAAGGTTAATGGCGGCAATGTATGCAACCGCTAATGGGTCTTTTGATTGATATTGAACAATTTCTATTCCATCGGAATTATAAATATAAGAAGTGGTTTGGTTTAATTGCCCAGCAGGAGTTTTGGTGGGGTTTGATACGAGATTGTTAAAAGTTGAATCAGCACCTTTTCCTATTGTGACAATTTTAGCCGGCATAAACTTTTCATTAGATTCAGCTTGAAATTGCCTAAAATCATACACAACTAAAAATCCTACAACAGTACTAACAATTACACTTGAAACAAATATCCATCGTTTCATTGATAAATCCAATGGTCTTTTTATGAGACGTAAGAACGAAAAAGAAACTAACCAAAGTAAAAGGTTTGCAGAAATATAAATGAGCAGTTGAAAGCTTAATGGTAAATAAAAAATACGGTTAAGAAACGCCCACAAATCATCAATTAATACATTAATAGTATCGCCCATAATTAATTCTAAGTCTTATGATTTTTTGAAGCAAATGTAATTATTTAGTTTTTTAAACCTTTTTAAGCGATTGGAAGTTATTCACAACCTTTTTGTAAAAAATCGTCCAAATTATTTGATATTAACTTCTGATATTTTGAAATCTATATATTATTTCCTCATTGAATTAGTTTTTCTTCTGCCCATAATATGTTTAACTGCCCTTTTGATCTTTTAAAAACTGTTATTCCTCGCAAATTTTGGTTAATTATTCTTAATAATTTGCCAACTGAATACAAGTCAAAACCTATTTTGATTTTCGTTTCTTGACTACTACCACGAAAATGAGCCGTAAAGTCGTAATGCCCATGTGAAGGAATTTCTATTACTATTGGAAAACTCGCATTACAAAGCAGAAAGGGCGTCAATTCAAAATGGTTTCAACCATTTATCACCATCTAATATTCAATCATCAAACCCATTCAATTTTATGAATTTGATGTATTCGTTTTCAAAAGTTCGCTTTTGATGAAGCATTTCAACTCCTTATTCGGTGAATGCAAATGAATAATTACTTGAATATTATACTTTGAAACTGGTCAAAATTTTGATCAGTTCATCTCCTTGGGTATTTTTCAATTGGTTAGTGAAATTAACTTTAGAAAATTAGAGTCTAAATTCTTTACTATACTATGTTAACTAAGCAAAATATCTTAAAATTTTCAAAAGAAAATAAAGCTTTTCTGCAAGAGGAGTTTAATGAGAAGAAAATGAGTGTTACTCACAATTCTTGCTAAGCACCATATATATATCTAAGTCATTGGAATCTAGCGATGAAGCCATTCTCCAATCCATACAAGCACCTATTTTATCTCCACTCTTAAGTTTTGCTAATCCACGATTGTAGTATGCCTTTGTATAATTAGGGTCTAGTTGGATAGCTTTACTAAAATCAGAAATTGCCTCATTATATTGGGAAGATTTGTTTTTAGAAGCGCCCCGATTATGGTATGCTAATTTGTAGTTAGGATCAAGTTCAATAGCCTTAGAATAATCAGCTATCGCCCCTGAATAATCAGTTAATTGATCCTTAGAAAGCCCTCGATTAAAGTGCGCTTTAGCATCATTCGGGTCGAGCTCAATGGCTTTATTAAAATCCAACATTGAACTTCGATAATCCTTCAATACTTGTTTAGAAACTCCACGATTGATGTATGCCTGTGCAAAATTAGAGTCAAGCTCAATAGCTTTGCTATAATCTATAATTGCTCCTTGATCATCTTTCAAAACATTTTTCACAACTCCACGATTGTAGTATGCCTTGGAATCGCTTTGATTGAGCTCAATAGCTTTGTTGTAATCACTAAGAGCTCCTTGATGGTCTTTTAATTCATCTTTAGCATGTCCTCGATAATAAAATGATTTAGAATTTGTAGATTCTATTTCAATTGCTTTAGTAAAATCTTCAATAGCCCCCTGATAATCATTTAATAAACATTTGGAAATTCCGCTATTGAAGAATACGTCTGAAGTGTTCATATCAAGTTTAATGGCCTTGTTGTAGTCACTGAGAGCCGCTTGATAATCCTTTGAGTTTTGCTTGGAAAACCCACGATAATAGTATGCCTTAGCATTATTAGGTTCTGCCTCAATGGTATTATTAAAATCGGAGATGGCGCCTTTAAAATCCTTTAATTCTAACCTAGATAGACCTCTATTGAAATATAATTTTGCATTCTCAATTAAATCTTGTTCAATATTGGCCTGGTTATAATCAGAAATTGCTCCTTGATAATCTTTTATAGCATGTCGTGAAAGACCCCGATTATAGTAGGCATCTGCACTTTTTGGGTCTAACTCAATTACCTTCGAAAAATCGATGATTGCTCCTTGATCATCCTGTAAATCTGCTTTTGAAAGTCCCCTATTATAGTATGCATTTTTATTTAAAGGATCTAGCTGAATAGCCTTTTCGAAATGAGTTAGCGCTCCTTGATGGTCCTTTAAATTAGCTTTAGAAAGACCAAAATAATAATGCGATGATGGATTATTTGGATTTAGTTCAATTGCCTTAGTATAATCAATATTTGCCCCTTGATAATCTTTTGCTTTTGCCTTGGCACGTCCACGCCCTAAATATGCCTCTTCATAGGCAGGACTTAATTCTATCGCCTTGTTGAAATCACTTATTGCTCCTTGATAATCCTTTGCTAAAACCTTATCGTTAGCTTGATTAACTAATTTTTTTGCTTTCTTGGATTGTGATAAGGAAATATTGGCACTAAGAACAAGAAGGACTAGGAATATGTAATGCATAACTTTTTAAATAATTTGTCAAAAGTAAAACCTCTAGGCGTCATAAACAAATGATGAAAAAATAGTATTTCTATCTTTAAGCAATAAAATGTACCTGTTTGAAGATTTTTAGCTATCAAAAAGAAATCAACAATGATTTAACAAAGCATGTACGTTACCTCGATAAGTTGGTTAATGAATTAGCGACGGGAAAACTTATTGACAAAATACTTTCAAAGTCTCTTTGAACCCCTTATAAAAAAAGAATTATCGCAGTAATTTTTTTATCATCCCATCCATTTCTTTCGTATATTGTATATAAACCTCTCCCGTTGCTGGCCCACTAAATCCGGTATGTACGTGTTCAATTTTTTCGTTTTTACCAACAATGACCGAAGTAGGAAAGCTCATTATGCCATTCATCATGGGAAATTGAGCAGATGCAACATCCTTATTTGATGTTCCAGCTAAAACCACTTCATACGGTATATTCAATCGTTTTTTAAAAGTTTTCAATCGTTTGAGCTGTTTCTTTTCATCTGTTCCCACTTCATAGGCTAATCCTACAATTTCAAGTCCTTGTTCGTGGTATTTCGCATACAATTCTTTGAAAAAATGAATTTCATCAATACAATTCGGACACCAAGTCCCCATAATTTGATAAATCACTACCTTGTCTTTGCTCACTTTTTTATGATCAAACGCTTTTCGTTTGAGTGTTTTGACATTCGAAAAATCAAAATCAGCTACCTTATCAACGTAGGTTAATTTAGATGGGTCACGCAATGCTGCATTAGGATCTCGAACTGCAATCCAATCGGTTTGATAGCTCTGTCCGCTGTAAAATTTACCGTAAATGGAATCATTGACAACCTTTCCCTCAAACAAAAAAGCCCAAGATCCATTGAAAGTTGACATTGTAAAATCCCCTAAACCCACAGTCCCTGCTAAAAATCTGTAATCGCCTGTTTCGGTCATAAATGTTCCATTTACAATGCCCGCTGTTTGATTGAAAATACCAACAGTTGTTTCTGGCCCTTTTGAATTTGGACTAAAAATAGCTTTCCATTTTCCGTGAATGTTAGAGATTTCAGGAGCCATTTCAGTCAACGTTTTATCCAACCAAGCATTGAATGGTATTTTAACATGAACTTTCTTATTCAAATTCAACCAGTAACCACGAATTTCATTTCCTTCCGCACTCGGTTTAAATTTCAAATAGGCATCCAATTCCGGAAATCGAGCTAGGACACTATCTTTTTCAGCGGTCAATTGCAAAGGAATTCGTTCATCTCCATTTACAACTTCAAGTAGTAATTTGGACTTATTTCCACCGATTTCCACCGAAAAAGGAATAAATAAACGATCGTTCATCGCTAATTCGCCTTTCCATTTTCCAGGTTGAAGCAAAACATTCGTTTGAGAGAAAGATAAGGTAGTAATCACTGTTAAAAGAAAAAATAGAAGGCGCATAAATCTTTTTATTTCAACCAAAGTTAGGTAAATATTTATGTTTAGTTCAATAATGCCTGTTGATTATTAATTTCTTGTACGAGTCATTTCTAGCTTGATTTTTATACTTTTGTAATCCATTCAATTTATGTCTGATACCCGATACAATCTACGAGGCGTTTCTGCCGGAAAAGAAGAAGTTCATCAAGCAATTAAAAATGTGGACAAAGGTTTGTTCCCAAAGGCATTTTGTAAAATCGTTCCTGATTACCTAACCAATGATGATGATTATTGCGTAGTCATGCATGCCGACGGCGCCGGAACAAAGTCTTCCTTGGCTTACATGTACTGGAAAAAAACAGGAGACATTTCGGTTTGGAAAGGAATTGCACAGGATGCTCTTATCATGAATATCGATGATCTTTTGTGTGTTGGAGCAACCGGCCCAATTTTACTTTCTTCTACCATTGGAAGAAATAAAAACTTGATTCCGGGTGAGGTTATTTCAGCCATAATTAATGGAACCGAAGAATTATTGACAGATTTACGAAATCATGGAATTAACATTCACTCTACGGGTGGTGAAACTGCCGATGTAGGAGACTTGGTGAGAACCATCATTGTAGATTCAACTGTGGTTTGCCGAATGAAGAAGTCAGATGTGATATCAAACCATACCATCCAACCGGGAGATGTAATTGTTGGATTGGCTTCATATGGGCAAGCAACTTATGAATCAGAATACAACGGTGGCATGGGAAGTAATGGTCTAACCTCCGCCAGACACGATGTTTTTTCGAAAGAATTATCAAAAGATTTTCCGGAAAGTTATGATCATTTAGTTCCAAATGAGTTGGTTTATTCAGGAACAAAAAAATTGACTGAAAAGATTGAAGAAGTTCCCATTGACGCTGGTAAATTGGTGCTTTCACCGACCAGAACGTATGCTCCAATCATTAAAGCTATTCTGGATAAACACCGTAAGAATATTCACGGAATGGTTCATTGTTCGGGAGGTGCGCAAACAAAAATTTTACATTTCATTGATCAAAATCACATAATTAAAGACAATTTATTTCCTGTTCCACCGCTATTTAAAATGATTCAAGAAGAGTCGGAAACGGAATGGCAAGAAATGTATAAGGTGTTCAACATGGGGCATCGCATGGAATTATATGTTCCTGAGGAAGTTGCCCATGAAATCATTGAAATATCGCAGTCTTTTTGGGTTGAGGCACAAATTGTTGGTCGTGTTGAAGCATCCGAAGTAAAAAAACTAACCATTCAATCGGAATTCGGATCATTTACTTATTAAAGAAAAACCATGCAAGATTTATATTCCAGATTGGAAGCCATCCATTATCGTTTTGAAGAAGTTGGAAAACTCATCGTAGATCCGGATATTATTTCGGACATGGAGCGCTATGTGAAATTGAACAAGGAATACCGGGAGTTAGAAGAAATCGATCGCGTGTTCAAGGAATACCACAACTTGTTAGGGAATATCAAAAGTTCGAGAGAGCTTCTAGAAATAGAAACAGATTCTGAAATGCGTGAAATGGCGAAGATGGAAGTAGATGAACTAGAAACTCGTCGACCAATCATGGAAGAAGAAATCAAGTTATTATTGATTCCCAAAGACCCGGAGGACGACAAAAATGCCATCATGGAATTGCGCGCTGGTACCGGCGGTGATGAAGCGTGTATCTTTGTAGAGGACTGTTTTAGAATGTACACCATGTATTTCAAAGCGATGGGATGGAATTACGAAATCATCAATTCTTCTGAAGGAACGGTAAAAGGATACAAAGAAATTTCAATGGATATTTCTGGAGATGGAATTTATGGAATGTTAAAATTTGAATCAGGTGTACACCGAGTACAACGTGTTCCAGAAACAGAATCACAAGGCCGTGTGCATACATCAGCCATAACTGTTGCTGTTTTGCCTGAAGCTGAGGAAGTTGATTTTAATCTAGATATGAATGATGTTCGAAAAGATACTTTTAGAGCATCTGGAGCGGGTGGACAGCACATTAATAAAACAGAATCTGCTATTCGATTAACACACATTCCAACCGGAACAGTTGTTGAATGTCAGGATGGTCGATCACAACATAAAAACTTAGAAAAAGCCATATCTGTTTTGCGTTCACGCTTGTATCAAATTGAATTGGATCGTGTACACAACGAACGTGCTGCGCAACGAAAAACGCTGGTATCTTCCGGTGATAGATCGGCAAAAATCCGAACATACAACTATCCACAAGGCAGAATCACCGATCATCGAATCAATAAAACGATGTACAATCTTAGCAATTTCATGAATGGTGATGTTCAGGAAATGATTGATGCTTTGAAAATGGCAGAAAACGCGGAAAAACTTAAAGGAGAATAGAATGACAAGAGCTGAACTCATTGAGCAAATCAAGCGAAAGAAAAGTTTTTTATGCGTTGGTTTAGATCCTGATTTATCTAAAATCCCTCCTCATTTATTAAAAGAGGATGACCCTATTTTTGCATTCAACAAAGCCATCATTGATGCGACGCACGATTTAGCAGTTGCCTACAAACCAAACACGGCTTTTTATGAGTGTCACGGTTCAAAAGGTTGGGAAACGCTTCAGAAAACAATTGAATACATGCCCAAAGATGTATTCTGTATTGCAGATGCCAAAAGAGGCGATATTGGAAATACGTCAACTTATTACGCAAAAACGTTTTTTGAAAATATGAATTGCGATGCGGTTACTGTTGCTCCATACATGGGAGAAGATAGCGTGAAACCATTTTTAGCATTTGAAAATAAATGGGTGATTTTATTAGCGTTGACTTCAAACAAGGGTGCATTTGACTTTCAATTCATTCAATCTGAAGGAAACAAACCTTTGTATCAACAAGTAATTGAAACAAGCCAGCAATGGGGAAAAGAATCAAATTTAATGTATGTGGTAGGGGCAACAAAAACAGAGCAATTGGCTCATGTCCGTTCGCTGGCACCCAGTCATTTCTTTTTAGTTCCTGGAGTTGGCGCTCAGGGAGGCTCACTTGATGAAGTTGTACAATTTGGTTGGGCCGATGAATGTGGCCTGCTAATTAATTCTTCGAGAGGAATTCTTTACGCCTCTTCAGGTGAAGATTTTGCCCATGTTGCTCGAAATGAAGCGTTATCACTACAGCAAGAAATGGAATCGATATTAAACAAAAAAGGGTTTATCTAAAGATAAACCCAACTAAATTTTTTAATCAGAATATTATTTAGAAGCTAAATCAGAATTTTGTTTGATTTTAGCTTGACCGTAAGCATCGCATCCTGCTGTTCCACCTGCTCCACAAGAAGACACAAGACCCGCAACGAATAATAAACCAAAGATTGCTAAAGTGATTTTTGTTTTCATAGTTGTTTGTTGTTTGTTGCTTTCTTCAAACGGAAGAAATGAAATAAGGTTACAAATTTTCATAAAATTAATGATGTTTTTTTACATTTCCTAATATTTGCCTGAATTTTATTAAAAATTCCATTTCATATTTCTATCGTCTAGAAATGCAAATGAGACTTTAAAAGCTGCACGCATTGGAATATTATTTCCATCCGAAACAACGCCATAAACACCAAGTCTCAACCTTCTTCTAGATATTTTAAAATTCCGCTCCAAACCTGCAACAGCCTCATAATGAAGCCAATTATACTCCTTTACATATAACAATCCCGCACCGGCCACCATTCCGATACGAGTCTTTTTCATAAATGGAATTTTATTAATAATTGCCCCATTATCATGATGAACCACATGAAACTCCATAGAATAATCGATTGTTGGTAGTGTTGAATCTAATCCCTGGAAAGAATATAGCGGGTTAGAAAACCATATTGGATCACTTCTCCTCTGAAATTTGTAATCCGGATCTCTTAAATTTCTTGCGCTTAAAAATTTACCTACAGCACCACGATAACTGGTTGTTCCGAGTGTTCCTATTTTAAATGTTTGCGCCAAACTAAACTGCAAATACTCGTGATCAACATCGCTGCCAAATAATTTCGGGATTCCTCTTTCATAATTCAAATAGAAGGTGGGCCAGGCTGAACCCAATAATACTTTTCGATAAGGCTCGCGCATGTATTTTTGACGAGGAGTATAAATTAAAGTAATGTCTGAAACTAATGCTTGATAAGTTTGAAATGCAAGCGGCTCGTTGTTTGGAATAGCATTATCTAACCAAGTAAGAAATTTGAAGTTTTTAAGTGATCTTCTTTCCGAAAACTCGTTGTCAAAATCAATGTAAAAACCATTAAACAACTCATATTCTGCAGCAATTCTCATTTTGGTGACTTCGATAAAATTATCCCTTTTGTAAATCTGCGTTATGGCATCATATCCACGTATGACATCAAACCCATGATTAAAAGACCACCTAACTGTACCAAAATGAAATGGATCAAAACGGTATTTCCACCAAGTATCCCCTTTAATATCGCGATTTAAAAATCCGTACGAAATTTGAGTATAGGAATCAAGGGTTCGTTCATCTTTCCACTTTTTAAAATAATCAACCCAAGGGTTAATTCGCGGGCCACCGATAAACATGGGTTGAATTAAAGAAGCTAAAGAAGCAAAGGTGTATTGATTTCTTTTTGATCTATTTCGATGATCTATACCAAACCAAACAACTTTTAAAAAAGTAATTTTGTTAAAAATGGAGTCTACTGAATCCAAATATTCTTTTCTGTTTTGAGCTTGAAAAATACTATCCTTCACCAAAATAAATCTTTTCTCCTCTTCGGTTAAAACTCCCTGTCTGGTATTTGCCCAATAGGTAGAATCTTTTTCATAGGCCTCCTTTTCGGTTACAGCTACCTCTGCGCCAAAAAACTTATCTGAAAAATTGGGCTTGAAATTATAATTTGAAAAAACTGCGTTGGTGTTCGCTGCGCTCGTTTCGTTTTTGTATTTCACGCCATACTTCAAGTCTTGTTTAGTTAAAACACACAAAGTGTCGCCTATATGGTCAAACTCTTGATAGATCGTAAAAAAGTCATAAATTAATAGATTTCCTTTTTCCATGGTTAACTCCAATTTCTGAATTAACCACAATGAATCAATCACATAAATATAACCTTCAAGAGTAGAAGTGGCAATGTTGCGCGATGAAATCTTTATTTTAGAAATATTTTTCCCGTTCTCTTGATATTTAGACTCAATTCGGTATTTGTATGATAGAATTCCCGGGCTAGAAATAGGAGACATTATTGGATTCTGATGTAGATCATCCAACCTCAAAAGGTTCTCAAAGAAATTAAAATTTGCTTTTGCAGTTGTTGTGTAATATAAATTTCTGTCAGTACCCCTCAATTCATATGCGTTTCTTATCTCTTTTACCTTGTCCGATGGCGAGTAATGACGCGTGATTTGTGCCTCAGCTAAATTCATGTTTTCAGCCAATAAATCCGCGGCTTTCTTGGTATCGTCCTCAAAAGGTTCGTCTGGAACATCTTTTTTGGGGTCTTTTTTAGTTTTTTCTTTTCTGTCTAGTTTCTCACTGGCTTTTATATAAACATCAACTGTGTGGGGATAATTCCACAAGCTTATTTTGTCTTTTTTTTCAACCACTTTCAACATGATTTCACGACCCGGGTTTGTTTTTTTACTTTGAATATCCATGTCCTGAAAATCCTTGATGGTTGAGGGAAAAAGTTGAATGTCTTTTTGAACAGGCCTATCGGTGACGGTAACGTAACTTTCTCTTTCTTGGAACCCTGTAGAATTGAAAACTAAAAAATATTCTCCTGGCATTAAGCGCAACTCAAAATAACCGTTGATATCACTTACCGTTCTTTGATCTGACATATTTTTGATGAATACCTTGGCATAAGGAATTGGATCATTCCGCTCATCCGTAACCTTACCACTAACCAAAACTTGAGATAATAGCAGATATGGTAATGAAAAAAAGATAAAAAGGAAAAAGAGATTCGATTTATTCAACATTCAAGGACTTAGACGATTAAAACAAGTTTTAGTTACTTGTGTTCGATTTAGCATGTTTTGATTCGTTGTGTTTATCGTTTATTGAACCTAAATATTCGTTGTGTTTTTCCATTCTTTTCATCATCCACCTTTTGAAAAAATACATCATAAAAGCGATAACTGGTGTGATATAATACGAACCCCATTTATCAAAACCAATCGTAAAACAATTAAAAGAAACTATTAGCATAGAGATAATGCCTGCCGCAAGCCAAAAAAACAGCATTATTTTATTGTAAATATTCATATAATCTTTTTGACAAATTTAATCAATTCATTCACATTGGTACTAGTAGTTCAAGTCAAAGCAGATTGCAATATCTTAAAAGTTTAAAAAAACCGTAAATTTGTGCGAAAGCATTTTTTTATGACACCATCCAAGGATAACCAAATAAACTACATGAATATTGGTTTAATGGCACTTAGTGCTATCCTTGCCTATTTTCTTCCTTTTGAAACTTTTTTATTGGCATACGCATTTTTAGGGCCACTTCACTATTTAACAGAAATTAGTTGGTTGCACGATAGAAATTACTTTTCAAAGGGAAAGTATGACTTCCTGGTGTTGTTAGGGATTGGAGTTCTTCTTTCTTACTATGCTTTTGCAAGAGATTTTAATGTCACAGAAGATTTTCACCGTTATTTTTCTGAGGCAAATTTGTTTAACAAATTACTGGTTTTGGCATTCTTTAGCTCTGTTTTGTTCGTATTAGTCAAAAATCTCTTTATAAAAATTTTCGCCATATTATTTTTATTCGTTCTCATTTCAGGGTGGTTATCCCCTGAAAGCACATTAGAAAATAGCTCGAGCACTACGATTTTTGCCCTGACTTCTCTTGTTCCCACGTTAATTCACGTTTATATTTTTACAGGATTTTTCATGCTTTATGGGGCATTAAAATCAAGAAGCAGAACAGGTTTATTGAGTGTTGGCGCTCTTATTCTATTTCCTCTAGTACTTGTGTTTTTCGCGCCTGTAAATCCAAAAAACAACTACCTATCCGACTATGGAAAATCCTCCTATTATGCAAATGGAGATGGTTTCTTTAGTACAAACATTAGTATCCTAGATCATTTTGACATTATTGATGATCCGGTATATACCAATAAAGATTTCATTGATTTCGTTAAGTCCGAAAATTTCCAAAACGGAAACAAAGCAAACAAATTTATATCTGATGACAAATTATCCTTATTGATCGATAGTTTATCAAAAATTGGATCTTCGCCATATTTGATCCAAAATCAACCCGTTAATTCAGGTGTTGAGGTAGATAATTTACTATTTCTAATTGATCAAAATGGTTCATTGTTAGAATATAGAAACAAACCAATACCTTGTAAATTAATCATTGGTTATCACAAAGAAAAATACGACCCATTGGTGTTCTTTTCAACATTTGGGATAATGCTTATGCGCTTTATTGCCTTTGCTTATTTGTATCACTATCTTAATTGGTTTAGTAAAACCGAAATTATTCGTTGGCACAAAGTTCCCAAAATACGATTCATAGCTGTTCTTGGATTGTGGCTGATAGCATGTGGTTTATATGCTTACGACTATTCTGTTGGGTTAAGCTTTTTATTTTTCCTGAGTTTCACTCATGTCCTTCTTGAATTTCCTCTCAATATTGTTTCTATTATCGGTATTGGTCAGGAATCAATTAGTATTTTTAAACAAGGATTCTCCAAGAAAACTTAAATTAAGTTGGCTTCATTCTTTGAAATATAATTTTTAAATAATCACAGAGCTATTTCAATATATTTAATAAAACGAAAACACTAACTTCGAAGAATAATTCTTCCTTATGTTATCTGTTGATTCACCTAGAAAGTTATTTTTATTAGATGCTTACGCATTGATTTATAGGGCTTATTTTGCATTTGCGAAAAATCCACGTATCAATTCGAAAGGTCAAAATACTTCTGCAGCGTTTGGTTTTACTAATGTTTTGATAGATGTTTTAAAAACTGAAAAACCAACCCACATTGCCGTGGTGTTTGATCCGCCAGGTGGTTCAACCATGCGTCAAGAGGAATTTGAGGCATACAAAGCACATCGTGAGGAAATGCCCGAGGATATTCGTTCCATGATTCAACCAATCAAACGGATCGTAGAGGCGTTTAACATCCCAAGAATAGAAGTAACTGGTTATGAGGCTGATGATGTGATAGGAACGTTAGCTTGGAAGGCTGAAAAAGAGGGTTTTATTACCTACATGATGACTCCGGACAAAGATTACGGACAACTCGTAACCGAAAAATGCCTCATTTACAAACCAGGTCGAGGTGGAAATCCAGCAGAAATTTTAGGGGTAAAAGAAATTTGTGAAAAATTTGAAGTCGAACATCCGTTGCAAGTTATTGATATTCTTGGTCTCTGGGGAGATGCCTCTGATAATATCCCAGGTATTCCCGGAATCGGTGAAAAAATCGCAAAGCAACTTATTAAAACCTATGGTTCAGTAGAAAATTTAATTGATAATTCGGATCAATTAAAAGGAAAACAGCAAGAAAATGTACGCAATTTCGCAGATCAAGGAAGAGTTTCTAAAATGCTTGCTACCATTATTACTGACGTTGAAGTTGAATTTGATGAAAAAGCTTTAATCGTTGAACCTGTTGATGCGGATAAAATCAGAGAGGTTTTTACTGAATTGGAATTTGTGACATTGGCCAAGCGAATTATCGGAGAACAAATTGTCGTTTCATCCACCCCAAAAAACACCTCCGTTCCTCATGCTGAAAATCAATTGGATTTGTTTGGTGCACAAAGTATGCTTGAACCTCAAGAACCTATTGAAACCGCTACATATAAAACGATTGCGACCGAAAAACCGAGCTATCATTTAATTTCAAACGCCGTTGAACGCAAAGAATTACTAGAGATTCTATTGAAACAAAAACAAGTCTGTTTTGATACTGAAACAACAGATATTGATGCGCTTCATGCAGACTTGGTTGGTTTTTCGTTTTCTTGCAAGGGTCGCGAGGGATTTTATGTATCCGTTCCAGATAATTTTGAAGAAGCGAAAAAAATAGTGGAGGAATTTAAACCATTTTTCGATTCCGCGAATATTGAAAAAATTGCCCATAATATCAAATATGATTTAGAAGTATTGCATCGTTATGGAATTATCGTCAAAGGACCAACTTTTGATACAATGATTGCTCATTATTTGATTAATCCAGAGTCCAAACAAAATATGGATTACTTGGCAAATCATTTTTTGGGTTACCAACCTATTTCGATTGAAACACTCATTGGGAAAAAAGGTAAAAATCAAGGGAACATGCGCGATCTAGCTCCTGAAGAAATTTCAGACTATGCCTGTGAAGATGCAGATATTACGTTCCAATTAAAACAAATTCTAGAGCCGGAAATTCAAAAAGAACATCTCAAGGCCTTGTTTTATGAAATGGAAATGCCTTTGGTGGAGGTCTTGAAAGAAATGGAGGAACAAGGAATAGCAATAGATGTGAATGCATTAAGGGACTATTCCAAGGAACTTGAAACTACCTTATTACGACTGGACGGGGAAATAAAAACTCACGCAGGGGTAGATTTTAACGTAGATTCTCCAAAACAATTAGGAGAAGTGCTGTTTGACCATTTAAAAATTTCAAATAAAGCAAAAAAAACAAAAACTGGTCAATATGCAACATCCGAAGATGTGTTGGTCAAACATGAAAAAGACCACCCAATTGTTCCTTTAATCTTAGAATTCAGGCAATTACGAAAACTAAAAAGCACCTATGTTGACCCGCTTCCAACGATGTGTGATAAAATAGATGGAAGAATTCACACCAATTTTATGCAAACAGTCACTGCAACCGGTCGCTTGAGTTCCAACAATCCAAATTTGCAAAACATTCCCATACGATCTGAAAAAGGAAAAGAAATTCGCAAAGCATTTGTTCCTCGTTCAAATGAGTATCAAATCATGTCGGCGGATTACTCCCAAATTGAATTACGGATTATTGCTGCATTAAGTGGAGATAAAAACATGATTCAAGCATTCAAAGAAGGAATCGATATCCACACAGCAACGGCCGCAAAAGTTTTTAATACGCCCCTTGAGTCCGTTACTAAAGACCAAAGAAGTGCAGCTAAAGCGGTCAACTTTGGAATTATTTACGGACAGTCGGCTTTTGGTTTGTCTCAAACGTTGAATATTTCTAGAACTGAGGCAAAATCCATTATCGATAGTTATTTTGAGCAATTTGGGCAATTAAAAACCTATATGGATAATATCATTCATGTCGCACGTGAAAAAGGATATGTGGAAACTATCATGAAACGAAGAAGGTATTTACCCGATATTAACTCAGCTAATGCCGTCGTGCGTGGTTTTGCAGAACGAAATGCCATCAATGCTCCCATTCAAGGTTCTGCTGCAGATATTATCAAAATGGCTATGATTGCCGTTCACAAATCCATGAAAAAAGAAGGTGTTAAATCCAAAATGATTCTTCAAGTGCACGATGAATTGGTTTTTGATGTACATGTTTCAGAAAAACTGCTTATGCAAGTATTAGTCAAAGAAGCAATGGAAAAGGCTGTCAAATTAGTTGTTCCGATGGAAGTTGAAATGCAACTTGCTCACAATTGGTTGGAGGCACATTAATTTGTCATACTTACTGACGAATTGACAGAAAACAACTCGATTTATAACTGGTTTTTGTCACTTTTTTTGTTTTTAATTCCGATGGCATATTAATTGACTTTCTCATGTGTCAAATTTTGAAAAACAAATATCATGGGAAAAATAATAGGAATTGACTTAGGAACAACAAACTCATGTGTTTCAGTCATGGAAGGAAACGAACCGGTAGTAATCTCAAATGCTGAAGGTAAGCGAACAACGCCATCAGTTGTAGCATTTGTAGAGGGCGGAGAAAGAAAAGTGGGTGACCCGGCTAAACGTCAAGCAATTACAAATCCGACAAAAACGATTTATTCAATTAAACGTTTTATGGGTAATTCATACGACGAAACAAGAATGGAGGCTGAGCGCGTTCCATATGAAGTAGTAAAAGGAGATAACAATACCCCTCGTGTTAAAATAGACGATCGTAATTATACTCCACAAGAAATTTCAGCAATCATTTTACAAAAAATGAAAAAAACAGCTGAAGATTATTTAGGTCAAGAAGTTACCGAAGCGGTAATTACGGTTCCTGCATATTTTAACGATGCTCAACGTCAAGCGACGAAAGAAGCAGGAGAAATTGCTGGTTTACAAGTAAAGCGTATTATCAACGAACCAACGGCAGCAGCATTGGCATACGGACTTGACAAGAAAAGTACGGATATGAAAATTGTTGTTTTCGACTGTGGTGGTGGTACACATGACGTTTCTATTTTGGAATTGGGTGATGGGGTTTTTGAAGTGCTTTCTACAGATGGAGATACGCACCTTGGAGGAGATGACTTCGATCAAAAAATCATTGATTGGTTAGTTCAAGAATTCAAAGACGAAAACGGAGGATTGGATTTAAGTAAAGATCCAATGGCTTTACAACGATTAAAGGAAGCGGCAGAAAAAGCGAAAATTGAACTTTCAAGTACAACTTCTTCAGAAATTAACTTACCATACATCATGCCGGTTGATGGTATTCCAAAACACTTAGTTCGTTCATTGACTAAAGCAAAATTCGAACAATTAGTTGGAGATCTTGTAATCAGAACCATTGACCCATGTAAATCAGCGTTGAAAAATGCAGGTTTATCGGTAAATGATATTGATGAAATCATCTTAGTTGGAGGTTCAACACGTATTCCTGCAGTGCAAGAAGCTGTTGAGAAATTCTTCGGAAAATCACCAAGTAAAGGAGTTAACCCGGATGAAGTTGTTGCGATTGGTGCGGCAATTCAAGGTGGAGTTCTAACAGGAGAAGTGAAAGACGTTCTTTTATTGGACGTTACACCACTATCTTTAGGAATTGAAACAATGGGAGGTGTGTTCACGAAATTAATCGATGCAAACACAACCATTCCAACAAAGAAAAGTGAAGTTTTCTCTACTGCAAGTGATAATCAACCATCTGTTGAAATTCATGTTCTACAAGGAGAGCGTCCAATGGCAAAAGATAACCGTACAATTGGAAGATTTCACTTAGATGGTATTCCGCCTGCACAAAGAGGAGTTCCTCAAATCGAAGTTACTTTTGACCTAGATGCCAACGGAATTATCAATGTAAGTGCTAAAGACAAGGGTACCGGAAAAGAACAAAAAATCCGCATCGAGTCTTCATCTGGTTTAAGTCAAGAAGAAATCGAAAAAATGAAGCGCGAAGCAGAATTAAATGCTGAAGAAGATAAGAAAAAGCAGCGTGAAGCAGAGTTGTTAAACAAAGCAGATTCAGTGATTTTCCAAACAGAAAAACAATTAAAAGAGTTTGGAGATAAAATTCCTGCAGACAAAAAACAACCAATTGACGATGCTTTGGCTGAATTGAAAACACAATACGAAGCAAAAAACATGGACAATTTGGAAGCAGCATTAGAGAAATTGGAAACAGTTTTCCAAGCTGCATCTCAAGACATGTACAATGCGTCAAATGCGGGTGGTGAAGCTGCTGCTCCAAATGAGCCTAGTGGAAATCCACAAGATGAAGTTACGGATGTTGACTTTGAAGAAGTAAACGACAAGAAGTAATTGATTTATTCATACCTTTAAGGCGCCCTAAAATTTCTTGGGGCGCTTTTTTATTATCTATGCTGCACGTTAAACGATTAGAACATTCTGAAAATCAAGAATGGATTGTATTTATTCATGGTGCAGGCGGAAGTTCATCCATTTGGTTCAAACAAGTCAAAGATTTTTCAGAGCATTTTAATGTTCTTTTGATTGATCTTCGTGGACATGGTAAATCAAAAAATCATACGGCAGATAAAAAATATTCTTTTGAATTATTGGCGAATGATGTGCTTAATACACTTGAAACGGAAAAAATCCCACAAGCACATTTTGTGGGTGTTTCCATGGGAACGATTATCATACAACAAATTGCATTAACGAACCCTGAAGTTGTAAAATCGATGATCTATTCAGGAGCGGTTACCAAGTTGACTTTCAAATCACGATTTTTACTTAGACTAGGTAGAATCTTACATCCGTTTATTCCGTACATGGGATTATATGCTTTGTTTGCGCGCATTATTATGCCACGAAAAAATCACAAACAATCACGGCTATTATTCATTCGTGAAGCACACAAGCTGATGTCAAAAGAGTTTAATCGTTGGTTCAAGCTAACTGCAAGATTGACAAGTTATCTGGGAAAGTTAGAATACCACCAAATTTCCATCCCCACACTTTACATCATGGGAAGCGAAGATCACTTATTTTTGCCTCCGGTTCGCGAAATCGTTCAAAAAAATACCGCCACACTTTTAAAAATCGTAGAAAACTGTGGCCATGTCGTAAACATCGAACAACCCGATTTATTCAATCAACATTCGATTGATTTTATTTTAGCAAATAAATAAATTCAACAATTTTATCACAGCACATATGCAATTCTGCCGGCAAGGTATGTTCTGTAAACGGATGGCTTGCTCCAAAAGTATGATTCGCTCCATGTATAACATGAAGCGGTTGTTTTGTCCATGTTGCGATAGCTTCACCTTCCTCAATCGCAACGGATTCATCTTGATCTCCGTGAAGAATGAGCAATGGTTTTTTTAATGATAAACATGCATTTCGTATGTCTAATTCTTTCCGGTGCGTTTCAAAATCAGTTAATTGCTCTATGGAGTGTGGCATGTCTTGGTGGGTTCTGCCATTCTTCACGTACCGAACGCCGGTTTTTTTCCAATCTTCAATAATTTCGGATGGGAGATCAAAACGCTTTTTAATGGATGATATAGCAGCTAGCGTAATGACAGAATTTACTCTTGAGTCATTGGCACAAAGCAAGGCAATTCCTCCACCCCGAGAATGCCCCATCAAATGAAGCGAAATAGTTGATAAATCGACCTTATTCTCAATCCTATTTAATGCGCAAATCACATCGTTTTTTTCGTAGGAATATCGATTTAGAGAAAACGCATCCAAATCTGCAAAGTCCTGTGGCTTTTCAATCGTTGTTCCGTTGTGTGTGAAATTAAATTTACAAAAGCCAAAGCCTTTATTTAAAAAATAATCTTTCATCAAATTCCAAGCACCCCAATCTTTGAAACCCATGTATCCATGTACAAAAACCAACAAATTTTGATTGAATTTATCAGGAATCGAAAGTTCGATCAATGCCTCACGACCTGCAGAGCCAATATAAGTTTCATTCAAAACTTGCATCACTTATTTCAAGGGAATTTGATTGAGCGTTTCAAGGTAATACTTCCAAAATTTTTGCACCGATGAAATCTGTACTTTTTCATCCGGTGAATGCGCTGCACGAATATTTGGACCAAAAGAAATCATATCCACACCAGGAAGGTGTTTACCTAAAATACCACATTCAAGTCCCGCGTGACAAGCCTTCACTTTCGGCTCTTCTTGATACATTTCTTTGTATAATTTTTCCATTAATTGGAGGATGGCTGAATCTGGATTTGGTTTCCATCCTGGATATTCGCCACCTTGAACAACCTCACATCCGCAATTTTCAAACGCACAGCGTATGGCCATTGCAATTTCCGCTTTAGTCGACTCAACACTACTGCGCTGAAGTGATTGACTTGTAAAAGAACCATTCGAAATAATAATTCGAGCCAAACTGGAAGAGGCTTCCACTAATCCATCAATATCCGGGCTCATTCTGAAAACACCATTTTGAATAGAACAAAGCAGGTTTAGAATTTTCTTACAATCTTCGCCTTTCATTGCTTTTGTCGCGGAAGCAATTTCTTTTGCTTGCATATTAATTGCAGGTTCGATAGACTTATATTCCTCCTTCAATATCGCGACCTGTTTATCAAATTCAGTATGAAAATGAGTTGCATCAGCCGAGGAAATAGCAATAACCGCAGTTGCTTCACGTGGTATGGCATTCCGTAAACTACCACCATCAAACGAAACCAATTGAAAAGAAAGTGCTTGACTCATTTCCCAAAGAATGCGTGCCATCCATTTGTTGGCATTACCACGTCCTTTATCGATATCCATTCCGGAGTGTCCGCCAAGCAAACCGCGAATTGAAATTTCTACCGTTTTACTTCCGGCTATTACGGGCACTTCGGTATACGTATACGATGTATTTGTATCAATTCCACCGGCACAACCAATAGAAAGTTCATCATCATCTTCAGTATCGATATTTAACAAAATTTCTCCTTGAAATAAGGAACCTTCCATTTGCATGGCACCAGTCATTCCGGTCTCTTCATCAATTGTAAAAAACGCCTCAATTGCCGGATGTTTAATTGTTTTGGATTCCAACACGGCCATAATTGCTGCTACGCCAATTCCGTTGTCTGCACCAAGAGTTGTTCCGTTTGCACGTACCCAATCTCCGTCGATGATCATTTCAATTCCTTGAGTATCAAAATCAAAAACACGATCCGAATTTTTTTGATGTACCATATCCAAATGAGATTGAAGAATAACCGTTTTCCGGTTCTCCATTCCTGGGGATGCAGCTTTTTTTATGATTACATTACCAATTTTATCAACCAAAGTCTCTAACCCCAATGAATTTCCAAAATCGACCATAAATTGTCGCACGCGCTCTTCTTTCTTGGAAGGACGTGGAACTGCATTTAACGATTCAAAATGTGACCAAAGTTCAGTGGGTTTTAAAGACGATATATTCATAATATTAATTTTAATGTAAAAATGCAAATTATTTGGATATTGTTTGCTTCATTTAGAAAATCCGTAAATTAGTAATTATGAAAATTTCATTGAGTGTATTTTTTTTCGTTTTTCTATTTTGCCTTCCTACCATTGCACAAAACATAAATCAAAAAGACGCTAAAGGTAAAAGAACAGGACAATGGGTATTCTATAAAAGAGGAACAAAAATTAAATTTGAGGAGGGCTCTTTCGTCAACGGAAGAAAAGAGGGCTTATGGAAACGATATTACCCGAATGGAACTGCAATAAGCATATTAGCAAACTACAAAAACAATCGTCCATCTGGCTCATTTACAAAGTATTATGCCAATGGAAAAATCAAAGAAAAAGGCAGTTTAATATTAAATCAATATCGAGATTCACTTGTGCGCTATTATCCCAATGGGCAAGTAGAATACAGAGGAAACTATAATGAGCAAGGCAAAGAACAAGGTAAAATAACCTATTTCTATGAAAATGGACAAATTGAATATGAATATGACACCCAAAACGGAGTGCTTAGTGGTAGAGCTGTTCGATATTATGAAAATGGAACGATAAAAGAAGAAATAAACTACAGTACAAGCGGTGAGGTGTTAAGCGTTAAAAAAAATAATAGTGTCAACACTGTCGGCAATAAAAACACAACAATCAAAAAGGGACAACAGGCTCCTACACTCGGAACGCCCTATACGAGAGGTAAACCATTCTTGCCTAATGGATACAATAAATGTTACACCGCAGCTGATGAAATTTGGCAAGACGGCATTTTTAAAAATGGCCAATTATGGGACGGAAAAGTCTACGAATATGATAAAGATCGAATAATAATTAAGGTTAAAATCTACAAAGAGGGAGTTTATCATTCAGATGGTCAACTTTAATTGCATCACTTTCTATAAACAAATGAGCCGTAAGCTAGTAAACTAGGAATGCCAAGAACAAAAATAAATGCCAAAATATACCCTTGAGTCGTTAGATAAAAATTGGTAACATTTAAAGCTTTCAAGTCGGCAGGATCATAACCCATTCCAATGAAGTAGGATAAACTCAATGGTGCCTCGTGAAGAATTTTTTGATTGCCTAATTCAATAATTCCCGGAAATAAATTAATTGGAAACAAAAAAAGAGTTAGGGAAATAACAATAAAGGTGATTCCAAAAACCTTGGATGGGCCTAATTTAAAAAGGAAATTCATTTCTATTTAATGTGTAATTTTAATGTTGAAAGTTAATGAAATTTGACGAATGAAATATGTTCTGTCCTATTTGTGTAATACCATGAGCTGGGGGGGGTTGGAAATGAATCAAATTCGTAACGCAACCTGGATGAGAAATAGGGGTCATGAAGTTCATCTGTTTGTGCTTCAAAATTCGCCTGCATTTCACGAGGCAAAGAAGCAAAATTTACAAATTTATTGTATCAAAAAACACAGAAAACACTATGATTTTATCAGTGCATATAGACTTTATTTAAAATTAAAAATTTTAAAATCAGATTGCTTAATCGTTCGCCGAACGTTTGATATGAGTATCGCTGCTAGTATTTCTTTCTTTTCGGGTCGCAAGATAAAAACACTTTTTTTTATGGAAATGCAATTATCTTTTTCGAAAAAACAATTTTTCAGAACCTGGAGATATCATTTTATTGATGCGTGGTGTTGTCCTCTGAATTATTTAAAAAATCAAGTGCTTAGTAATACTAACATTGACCCTATGAAAGTTCACACTATTCCATCGGGAATCGATTTAAGTAAAATTCAGAAGATTGATAAGCAAACCTCCAAAAGATCTTTTAATTTATTAGATTTCCCCATTGTCTTTGGAGTATTAGGTAGAATTGATCCAAAAAAAGGTCAAAAATTAGTGGTGGAAGCTTTAAGTTTACATAGAAATAAAAATATTGCTCTACTAATAATGGGGGAATCCGAAAATTCGGAGAACACAGAATACTTACAGTCCCTAAAAAATTTCATTTTTGAGCAAGAAATAAATGATTTTATCAAAATAGTTCCGTTTTCCAATACAATCAACTTGTTTTTTAGTGCAATTGATGCGTTGATTGTTCCTTCGGAGAATGAAACGGTAGGAATGGTTACTATAGAGTCTTTGGCGTATGGTGTACCAATAATTGGAAGTAATTGTGGTGGTACAAAAGAAATTTTATGTGATCAGAAATTAGGCCTGTTATTCGAATCATTAAATGTTTCTGACCTGCAAGAAAAAATTATAAATTTCAACAGTAAACAATATGATTCACAATCATTGATTGAGACATCGATGAAATATGATAAAGAGAAAACCTGTAACTTGGTCGAAGATTTAATTAGGAGTTTAAAAAATTAATCTCTAAATGACACGTTTCTGATAACATGGGTATTTATTCAAATAAACAACGTTGGAAAATAATACTTCTTTTTGGAGCTATTATCTTATTTATTATTTCATTGTATGCTTCCAATGCCTTAGTATCAGACTTAAGTAAACGAGAAAAGGAAAAGGCGAAACAATGGGCAGAGGCAATTAAAAAAAAGTTCGAGCTTATTAAGCTAACCGATAATATTTTTAACCAACTACGTGATCGAGAAAAACAAGAAGTAAATACTTGGTTGGAAGCTACAAAATCATTATTTCTTTCACCCATTGAAGGAGACCCAAGTATTCAATTAGCCTTTTCAATTATCAACAAAAACAAAGACATTCCAGTAATCATCCTGGATGAAAAAAATAATGTTACTAATTATAAAAACACGCCTTTTGACACTTCTGATATTAAACAGCGCTATCCAAACAAATCCATTCAAGAACAAATTATACTTTTAGAAGACTCATTAAAAAAAACAGCTTTGTCCTGGAAGGCATTAGGTCGTTCATTTGAAGTAGAAGTTTTTGAAGGAATGACAATGACTTGTGCCTATTTTGATTCAAAAGAACTCATTTCCTTGCAAAGAGAAAGAGACTCCATCATTCAATCATTTAATAATGAATTAATAGAAAACCAAAATCAAATACCCGTATTGCTCGTAGATTCAAAAAGCAATAAAATAATTGGAAACAATCTAAATTTTAATGGATTAGGAGAAAATATCAAAAGAGAAATTATTGAAGAGTTAAAAAGAAATAATCCACCCATTGTTTTAGATTTTAAGGACGGAACCCGTAACTTATTATATTTTGATGAAAGTACAGATATTAAGAAATTACAGTGGTACCCATATATTCAGTTTTTTATCATCAGTTTATTTGTTTTTACATCGTATTTGGTTTTTTCAACGTTTAGAAAAGCAGAGCAAAATCAGGTGTGGGCGGGAATGGCAAAAGAAACGGCGCATCAATTAGGAACCCCTCTTTCTTCGTTAATGGCTTGGGTTCAATATTTGGAAACCCAAAATTTAGACCCTATGGTTATTACGGAAATGCAAAAGGATGTTGATCGTTTAGAAACCATAACAGATCGATTTTCAAAAATTGGATCAGGGGCCAAGATGGAATCGAAAGATTTGGTTATTACGATTGGCAATATTTTAGACTACCTAAGAAGTAGAATTACAGATAAAGTCGTTTTCGAGTATAAAATATTGCATGAAGGTCCTATTTTTTTAAATCACAACACCTCCTTAATAGAATGGGTAGTGGAAAATATTTGTAAAAATGGAGTTGATGCTATGGAAGGAAAGGGGAAGCTAACTGTTCAATTAGAAATTATTGATAAATGGATTTGTATCGATATAACTGACACCGGAAAAGGGCTTTCCAAAAACCAATTTAATCGGATATTCAAACCAGGATTTACTACAAAAACACGAGGCTGGGGATTAGGATTGTCCTTGGCTCAGCGGATAGTAACAAATTATCACCGGGGAAAAATTATTGTTCTTCATTCTGAAATAGGTAAAGGAACTTGCTTCCGAATTTCTTTACCAATACATTAAAATCGATAGCCGAATTTTACACCAACACTAAAGTGTAACACCACATTTGCAAAACGATCCTTTGTATATTCGTAGTTTCCTGTGTTTGGATCAAAAACCGGCACAATGTTTCGATCGAGTAGGCTAGTTAAACCCAGATTGGAATAATAATCAATGAAAAAATGTTCATCTAAACACTGTATAAATCCAATTCCGAATCGAAGTGTGTTTCTTTGAGAAAACTCATTGAATACAATTGTGGAGCCTCCTGTTGTTGCTATCATAGAATATTGAGTTCGATACCTCCGAAATTTATAGTCCGTACTAAGATAAAAGGCTTCTCCAGGAATGTAGGGATAATATTTTAATTTTAAATTACAACTTGGCCCTATTAATGTTTTGTCTTGATTAGAAATGTCATTTTCCTCAAAAAAATTCTTGATAAAATTTCTAAACACCATCCCTATTCCAACCTCAGCTGCTAACTTGTTTGTAAGAACTCTTTCTTGATAAAAAGAAAGGTCGCCATTAAAAATTTCCTGTATCCCTATTTTTGAAAGGTTCTTCGCTGGATTAAATAAGGGCTGTTGAGTTTGACAATAACAAAATAATGGTAAAAAAAGTATTCCAACTAATGAAAATAAATTTAATAAAACACTATTTGTCCGTACCATTCGTAAATATATACGACTAGTTTATCAAGATGTTTCTTTTTATTGAGCCAATAGAACACCCTATGTGATTCCAATCTAAAATTTGTAACCGAATTTCAACAAACTGACAAGTTGATAACAAAATATATTCTCCTACTAAATAGGATGCAAGTTCACTTATTCCGTTGTTATGTCCTATCAATAATAGCTTATCAATTGAATTAGAAATGTTGATTAGCTCGTCTTTAATGTCATCTAGATTAGCTAAGTAAAGTGAAGGCGTTTCCAATACTGGAACGTTTTCAAAATTCAATGCCGCAAGAGTTTCTTTTGTTCGTTTAGCAGGACTGCATAGAATACAATCCAAATCAATATTTTTAACTTCTACACCTAGATCAATTGCTCTTTGTGTACCTGTTTCGGTCAGGTTTCTTTCAAAATCAGAGAAATAACCACAGTTTACAGCATCCGAATGCCTCAATAAAAAAATTGTTTTATGGTCTGAATTGTAATTGATTGCTGACTTTTTGACCATATTTAAAATTAAACTCTTTCGATATTTTTCCTTTTTCGTTATAAAACTTCATAGGCCCGTGTAGTAATCCGTTTTTGTAAGTAGAAAGTTGAATAATTTTTCCCTTTCGATCAAATTGGCGAGAGGTACCATGAAGTTTGCCGTTTTTATATTCATTTTCCACTGCAATAATTCGTCCTCCTGGATGGTATGCTTGCCAAACCCCATCTTTTTCACCTCGTTTGTACCTTCCTATTTCAGTAATTTGAAAATCCTTGTTTGAAAAAGTCACGAACTCACCATGTTTTACTGAGATTCGATGCACTCGTCCTTTTAAAACTACGTCATTTGCTTTCGATTTTTTACGAATAATTTTATAATTTATCACTTCTTTCAGTCTGTTGTTTTCATACCATTCAATCCACTTTCCTGTCTGCAAATCCTTGTCGTATTTTCCTTCCACTTTAAGTTTCCCATAGGGCGAATATGACTTCCATTCTCCATGAAGTTTTCCGTTCTCAAAAAAAGCAATATTCTTAATCTTTCCATTCTCCCAGTAGTTTTTCCACTCGCCTATTTCCTTATCTTCTTTATAATTTCCCTCCATTAATAAAACCCCTGTTTCATACCATGTTTTCCAAAGTCCTTCTTTTTTATCTTTATTGTAATTTCCTCTTTTGTACGGCTTTTGTTTTGAATAAAAATAATTCCACTCTCCCTCTTTTTTGCCCTCCTTGAAATTTGCTGTGTAGGAAATCTCTCCCGATTTAAAATAATACTTCCACTCCCCATCTTGCAAATCATTTAAAAAATATCCTTCTGAATCAATAACGCCATCTTCGGTGTACCATTTCCAATTTCCGGATTTTTTACCATTATCAAAAAAGCCCTGCAGTTTTGTTTTACCATCTTGGTAGTAATTATAATATTCCCCCACAAGGGTGTCTTGTTTATAACAGGCTGTTTTTTCAATTAGTTCATTATAGTAATATGTAATCCAACAACTATCCTTGAATCCGTTTTTATAATGTCCATCAATTAATAAACTTCCCCTTGCACTAAACTCCTTATATGGTCCATTTTTTAAGCCTCTTTCAACTTGAAAAACTTCCTTTATTTTACCGCTATTAAAATGATTTACAGTTTTTCCAAAACCGTTTTTTATCGTTTGTGTATGACTGCTATCGTTCAACCAAAAATTGTCAATAAACTCAACTCCGGAAAAGTATTTTACTTCCGATTTTGGTTTGCCATTATCGTAATAGCTATACCATATATCTGCTTTCAATCCATAATCAAAAAATCCATCTAGAATTAATGTGCCTGATTCATTCCACTGTTTCATTACACTATCTGGAATTCCCATATAGTAATAAGATTCCTGCTTAATTTTTTTGCCATCCCAAAAAATGAGGTGTCTACCGTGAATTGAGTCGGTATAATAATTGATTTCCTCCTCCAAAACACCCCGCTTGGAATAAAACCTCCACAAACCGTGCTTTTTAGTTGTTCGGTTTATTTTATCTTTATAAAAACTGCCGTACGCTTTTATTTGTGATTTGTTTTTGTCCCAAAACTCATACTGTGTCTTAGTTAGATTAATTTTATCAATTTTATATTGACACCAAAATTTCGAACTAACAAAAAGTAAACTTAAAAAGAGAAAAATGAATTTCATTCTATTTATTATGTTTGTTCAAAATAAGATCTTAACAATAAAAACAAGCCAAATAGGCTAAATACGATTCCAATTAATTTATTTAAACCGTTTAATAATTTATTGGTTACAAGTGGTCTAAGATATTTAGCACCTATTATTTTTAAAATATCAACAGAAAAAAAAGTTACTAAAACCATTGAAATAAAGAAAAATACTGGATATTCAATTTCTTTATTTTCTACATAAGATGTTCCCAAAGTCATGATACTAAACCAATAAAAAATAACCATTGGGTTTGCTAAATTTAAGAGAAACCCTTTTACGATTAATACGATCAAATCTTTCGAGTTCGGTAACAATTTCAGGGCCTTTTCATCGGAAATACTTGATTTTTTGAATAAATTAATAATGCCATAACCGAGAAATAATAATCCTCCGACACTATTCAATATAGAACGATTGTCGCCACTTCCTAGACTGGCAACTTCTGCATAAAAAACGTATGCAATTAAAATATAAAAGAGGTCGCTTAATAAAACACCTAAATTCAATGCCAAAGCAGCACGAATCCCTTTAGTGATGCTTGTTTCTAATAAAACAAAAAAAACAGGGCCTATCATTACACTCAAGATAAATCCAGTTACTACTGCTTTTAATGTTAAATCAAAATAGGTCATTCTTCCTTTTTACAAAGTTAGTTTTTTCAACATAAACACCTTGGAAAAACAATCAACAGTATGGCGTTTAAAAGATCCCCACATTTGATTTGTTTGAATTTCTTTTAAATTCGTAAGAATATATTACTTTTGCAATCGATATTAAACAACTATATATGAAAACTATCGCGGCAAACGAAAAATTAAAAGCTATTATTGATAAAGTAGAAAAAAAAGGATTGGCCGCGCCGAAACTAATTGATGATTTAAAAGATTTAAGACAAACTGCCATTTTGGAGCAAGACCCATTAGTGACTAAAGTATTAAGGTTGACATACGAGTATCTACAAGAAAACGAAGTTTTTGATGTTAAGGCTCAATACGATGAAGATGAAGATGGAAATGAGTATCCAATAGAAATTGAGGACAAAGAAAACCTACTTTATCTTTTGAATCTTTTGAAAAATGCAGATCATAAATTAAACAGAGAGGAAATTAAAGATTATCGAACTTCATTAAAGGAAGAATTATATTAAGTGTTTCATACTTAAAATCAATCCATTTCTCGGTTTTTCCTATTTTTTTTGTATCTTTGCGTTCCAAAAACTAACCCCCTGAGGTTTTGTTTTGGTAAATGTTTGAATTTTAACACATTAACATATAAGATATGCCAAGCGGAAAAAAAAGAAAAAGACACAAAATGGCCACGCACAAGCGGAAAAAAAGACTGAGAAAAAACCGTCACAAGAAAAAGAAATAATTTTTCATTAACGTCTTTTTTCAAATCCAACAGTTTAATTATTTAATAGTTTGGATTGTATTGTATTTTTAACCTAGAATTTATTCTCAGTGAATCTCGAATTAGTTGTTGAGACCCGCGCTGGAGTTGTTTGGATTGCACTGTTACGTAATGGAAAACTCGTTGAGCTCCATGAAGAACAGAATGGTTCTGACTTTTCAGTTGGCGATATATACCTTGGTAAAGTAAGAAAACTTGTTCCAAGTCTAAATGCCGCGTTTGTTGACGTTGGTTATGAGAAAGATGCTTTTTTACATTATTTAGATTTAGGGATTCAGTTTAATTCTCTAAATCGGTTTACCAAAGACTCTCTTAAAGGTAGACAGAATGTAGCCGATCTACAATATTTCAAATTAGAAAAAGACATAGACAAAGAGGGGAAAATTGACTCCGCTGTCTCATCCTCACAGCCAATTTTAGTTCAAGTTGCTAAAGAACCTATATCTTCCAAAGGTCCTCGTCTATGTTCAGAAATCACCCTTGCTGGTCGATATTTAGTCCTAGTTCCATTTTCAGAAAAAATTTCGATTTCACAAAAAATAAAAGATCAAAAGGAGCGTGATCGTCTAAAAGAATTAATGACCCGCATTAAACCAAAGAATTTTGGTTTGATAATCCGAACTGTTGCCGAAGAGAAAAAAACTTCAGACCTAGAACAAGATTTGTTTTCGCTTTTAGATAAGTGGAAAACCATGCATTCCAATTTGAAATCAGCCACTCCGCCTAGTAGGGTTTTAGGAGAATTAAATAAAACGAACTCCATTTTGCGAGATATTCTTAACGGGGATTTTTCGAATATTCACACGAATGATAGTTCCATTTTTGATGACATTAAAGAGTATGTAACTGATATTGCTCCCGGAAAGGAGAAAATATTAAAACTACATGATAATCGCACGAGTCTTTTCGAAAAATTTGGTATCAATAAACAAATTAAAACTCTCTTCGGAAAAAAAGTTCCGCTTAATAGTGGAGGATATTTGATTATTGAACATACCGAGGCTATGCATGTTATTGACGTAAACAGCGGAAACAGAAAAGGAGCCGACGGGCAAGAATCAAATGCTTTATCTACAAATATTGAGGCCGCGGAAGAAATTGCAAGACTGCTTCAACTTCGTGATATGGGTGGAATTATCTGTGTTGATTTCATAGATATGCATGATAAAGAAAATAATCGAATTCTTTATGACAAAATGAAAGAATTCATGAGGTCTGATCGTGCCAAGCACAATATTCTTCCGCCATCCAAGTTCGGAATAATTGAAATTACACGTCAAAGAGTAAAGCCAGAAACATCCATACAAACCTCAGAAAAATGTCCCACTTGTAACGGAACGGGAGAGGTACAGGCGAGTATTCTTTTTGCTGAAGAAATCGAATCTAATTTGAATTATTTAATGTTAGACAAAAAAGAAAATGAGGTGGTTTTAGAGGTTCATCCATATCTTCACGCATATTTCACCAAGGGTGTTGTGTCTAAACAATGGAAGTGGTTTTTAAAATATAAAAAATGGATTCGTATTCAGAGCAGAACAGACAATCAACTTTTAGAGTATCGCTTTAAGACAAAAGACAATACAGAAATATCCATTTAATCGTGAAGATTCCAGAGGAATTTGTTCAAGAATACAAAAAAATCGAAGCGTATTGTGCACATCAAGAACATTGCGAAATCGACGTTCGCATCAAGTTAAAAAATAAGGGTCTGTCTGAAGAATTAATCAATTTATTTGTTCACAAGCTAATTTTAAATAATTTTATTGATAATGTTCGATATTGCAATGCATATGTTCATGATCATATTTATTTAAAAAAGTGGGGTAAATTAAAAATTAAATCTCAACTCAGAAGTAAATTTATAGATGATAAAATTATACAGTCAGCTTTAGAGTCTATTCCCGATAAAATTTACCTCGAAAACTTAAAAACCCTTTTAGATCGAAAAAAAATTGAGGTTTCAAATAACAGAGATGATTACAAAACAAAAGCCAAAATCTTACGATATTTGGCTTCAAAAGGATATGAATCAGAGATGATTTTAAACTTGGTGTTTTAGTCCTCTCCTAGAGTAGAATGAGTGTCTGTTGAGTTTCTGAGTAATCTCGAACTTGTTTCTCCTGGTTTTTTCATTACACAAGCTCCCTCAAAAAATCCTCCTTCTTCTATAGCAAGTCGAACCGTTTCAATATCTCCCATTATACGAGCGGTAGATCGTAAAACCAAAAGATTCTCTATGGTTAATTCACCTTCTAAAGTTCCTTCAATATCAGCATCTATACAAACCAGATTGCCTGTTATTTTTCCTGTGTTACCAATGATTACTTTTCCCGAACAAGAAATATTTCCAATAATATCCCCTTCAACTATAATGTTGGAGTCGGATACAATATCTCCTGTGATTTCAGTGCCTTCTATAATTTTGTTGAATCCACCGTTGTTTTCAGAACCAAAAAAATCTTTTTTTAACATTTTCAATAATTTTCATCGTGAAACAATTCATACTCATCTATTTTCTTCAATTCAAGAAATTTTTTGAGATTTTCAGAAGTTATCAATAATATTTTAAGTTCATTGAATTTTCCTAGTTCTCGCTTGGCCTTCTTGTAAGAAGATAAATAATCTTTTGCCTTTGATAAAGATTTGAATTCTTTCAACAAAACTAAACCAATGGCATCGTCTAGTACGAGAGTTGAAGATTTAAGTTTCAAATTCGAAAATTTATCGTTGTTAAATGTATTAACTTTATTTTGAACATCACTAGAATTCAAGGGTTTTTGAACCAAAATTATCGCATAGTTAGTAGCTTCTTCGTTAAAAATATAAGGCGAAACTTTTTTCTTAATCGAATCATTACTTGAATAACCTTTTTCAATGATGTCTATCATTTCTTGAGCGCGTTTTGCCTCATCTGAATCGGAAAAAGATTGTTTGATTTCGTTCAAATCTGGTAATAAGCTCTTTTTATCATCTGTTAAATTAGCCTTAGCATTGACCCGCAATAATTTGAATTTTGCTAATAATTTGGTCTGATTATTTTTCTGAATAAGTGCGTCAATGTCACTAATTACTAGAGTAAAATTCTTTTTTTTATAATTTTCAAATATTTTCAAATATTCGGCTTCTTCTTTCTTTTCACTTTCTTTTTGTTTTAGAAAAAATTCCGGGTCTTTCATGTATGACGCATAATCTGAATCAGAATACTTACTTAAGATATGATTTTTGTATGACTCAGAAGCTGGTTTTCCTTCGTTGATTCTATATAATTGAAATGCCGCACTCAAATCTATTTTATTTATAAGTTTTCGAGCCATAATTTTCTCGAAATATTCAGTCGCAATGTCAAGTTCATTAAGTTGTTCTTTGTATATAACTGCAGCATCATATAACGCATTCAAAAGTTTATCTATTGATTTTGCCATTGCCTCCTCTGTAAGTGGGAGATTTCGAGAAAGCATTTCTACTGATAAAGTATCTTCTTCTTTTTCTGGGCTCGTCAAATCTGTAATATCTTGACCTATATCAGAGATGGTATTGTCTATTTTTTCGCTCCTTCTCCAATCGTCTTTGTTTTCTCTTTCTCCCCAATTCTTTTTAAATTCATTTAAGCCCTCTTGACGAGTTTTATTGTTGTTCCAATATCCTTTCTTTCCACTTTCCTCGTTTTGTTTGTTCAATGCCTCCTGCATTTCCTGAAGCTGTTGTTCTTCTATCCTCTTTTTTCTTTCATTTTCTTTTTTTATCTGCTCGAGTACATCATTTAAATATTTGATTCTTTCTTTTTCAGGCATTAAAGCAATTCGCTGCACACTATCTTCAAAATTGGCGGTTTCAACCGCTTTAACCAGTGTGCTCAATTTGAGTGCTTTTTGCTTAATATTATCTCCATTAAGATAATTTTCAGGCATAACCGTACTGCACGAATCATAATACTTTTGAGCCGAAACATAATTGCTCTTTTCATAAAACAAATCTCCTAACTTTTCATAAGACATAGCCTTTTGTCTTTTATTGGAAATTGAGGATCTAGCTGATTTCGTAAGGTTAAGTATTGCTTCTTTTTTGCGGTTTTCTTTGATATCAATAGTAGCCAGAGCATAATATATTTGATCTTTATATTCATAGTTCTTAGCTTCTTTGATCATTTTTAGTAGTTTGTTTTTCATCCCCACATCTTTACCAGAAATAGCCTGATTCATTTTTGCATTGAAATGCATGATATATGGGGCAGGATACTGCAAACATTTAGAAAAATTTAGATTGGCCTTTGTTGGATTTTTAAGTTCAAAATAAAGTTGTCCTAAAAGAAAATATGTTCTTGCTTTTTCTTTTTTGGGGCTCAATTCAACTGCTTTTTCTAGTGCCTCTACAGCCAACTTTATTTCTGATTTTTTTAAATAATATTCTGCTTGGACCCGAAAAAAATCATCACGGAGTTTGGCTGGATACTTAGCCGGTTCATCATCTTTACCCTTAACTTTTGATTTTGATTTTTTCTTTGATTTACTTTTGCTTTTACTGGTTTTGTTTTTTTTGCTTTTCCCGTCCTTTCCATATTGATCCTCAACGACTCCTTTCAAGTCATCTATATTTGTTAGAGCATCAGAATAGTTGCCAAGTTCAACATCTATTTTTGATTGCCACAACTTCGCAATATAGGTTGATTTATCCTTTGCAAATAGACGCGTAACAAACTCAAAATTTCGTGCGGCATCCTCGTACTTCCTTTTGTAAAAATTAGCAATCCCAACAGTAATAAAGTTCTCATCAATGTATGAATTATACTCTACTTTTTTATAGGACCCTCGAATTGAAGGCATGCTGTGATTTTGAATTACTTTAGTGCATTTCGAAATTGCCGTATCCATTGCTGGTAAGATGCCTTCTACTTCCTTTTCGCTTGGAAGTCTATCAATAGGTATTTGAAAATAATAATCTTCCTTGTATGAGCTTTTGTAGCTCCTCATGGCTTGATTAATTAATTCATTTGCATTAAAATACCCATTGTATTTAGCTGTTACTGAATGATATTTTCGATTTATATAACTGTTTTTTTCAGTCGAGCAGGAATAAAAAACTACTAGAATTAAAGTTAAAATTTGAAAAATACGGAGTTGATGCATTAATTTAATAAACAAAAGGTATTTAATTAACTGATATTGGGGGTTTTTATTGTTTGATTATGCAATATTCGTGAAAACTTGCTGAATATCATCATCATCCTCGATCTTATCTAGTACTTTCTCAATATCAACAAGCTGTTCTTCAGTAAAATCAACCGGGGATGTGGGTATTCGTTTCAAGCTCGATTTTTGAACTTCAATTTTCATGTCCTCCAAGGCTTTAGCAATTGTTCCAAAGGAGGTATAATCGCCAATTACAATAAACTGATCTTCTGTAATTTCAACTTCTTCACATCCAGCGTCTATCAGTTCTAGTTCTAGGGTTTCTGCGTCAATCTGATCAGATTTATTTATTTCAAAAACACTTTTTCGCTCAAACATAAACTCCAAAGACCCAGTTGGAACCAAGGATCCTCCACTTTTATTAAAGTATGACTTAACATTAGCAACTGTTCTTGTCGGGTTATCGGTAGCACATTCGACAAAAATTAACACACCATGTGGTCCTTTGCCTTCGTAATTTACTTCTGTGAATGATGCGATATCCTTTTGAGCTGCTCGTTTAATTGCGGCTTCAATGTTGTCTTTTGGCATATTCTCAGCCTTCGCATTCTGTATAGCCGTTCGTAATTTTGCATTTGTTGTTGCATCCATTCCTCCCTCCTTTGCTGCCATGGTAATGGCCTTTCCCAATTTCGGAAACATCTTAGACATTTTGTCCCATCTTTTTTCTTTGGCCGCTCTTCGATATTCAAATGCTCTTCCCATTTTCTAAAATTTTGGTCAAATTTACATAATAGATAACAAAATTCCTTGCAATAGCCTAAGCTTTTCAAGTCAAATAACTCATTTTAAGAAATAATTTTTTTATTTTCTATTTTTGTCAAAATTTCAACTATGCAATCCATTCACAATTACTCATTCAAAAATAAAAAAGCTCTTGTCAGAGTAGATTTTAACGTGCCGTTGGATAAATCATCCTTCGAAATAACAGACGATACCAGAATCAGAGCGGCCATACCTACAATACAAAAAATACTCAGTGATGGAGGTTCGGTGATTTTAATGACACATCTTGGGAGGCCAAAAAATGGACCAGAGGAGGCCTTTTCGTTGAAACACATACTACATAAAGTAAAAGAATTATGTGGATGCAATGTTCACTTCAACGCACATACAATTGGTGAAGAAGCACAAAAAACGAGTAGAGCACTTAAACCGGGGGAAATTTATTTGTTGGAAAACGTTCGCTTTTTTGAGGGAGAAACGAAAGGAGATCTCTCCTTCGCAGAACAAATTTCCAAACTCGGTGATTGTTACGTTAACGATGCTTTTGGAACGGCGCACAGAGCACATGCAAGCACTGCTGTAATAGCCTCTTTTTTTCCAAATGACAAAATGTTTGGTTTGTTAATGGAAGCAGAAATAATCAGCGTCGATAAAGTTCTAAACAGTGATGAACATCCGAAAACAGCAATTGTTGGCGGAGCAAAGGTGTCCTCCAAAATAACCATCATTGAAAACTTACTCACCAAAATGGATAATATCATAATTGGTGGTGGAATGGCATATACATTTATTAAGTCACAAGGAGGAAGTATTGGGTCTTCATTGGTAGAAGATGATTATTTAGAATTAGCAAATAATATCTTAGCTAAGGCCAAACAAAATAATGTCAAAATTTTACTACCCACGGATACCATAATCGCCGATTCGTTTTCAAATGAAGCGAACCAAAAACAAGTTAAGATTAATGAAATTCCAGATGGCTGGATGGGGTTGGACACCGGTTCAGAATCGGCTATAATTTTTGAAAAGACACTCATGGATTCTAAGTTAATTCTTTGGAATGGACCCATGGGAGTCTTTGAGTTTGAAAATTTTCAAGGGGGAACGCTTCAAATTGCCAATAGCATAGTGAAAGCAACTCAACTTGGTGCGTTTTCACTAGTAGGGGGTGGGGATTCTGTGGCGGCAATCAATAAGTTTAAACTTGCTGATAAGGTCTCTTATGTATCAACGGGTGGTGGCGCAATGCTTGAATATCTTGAGGGGATTGAACTTCCTGGAATTAAGGCGATTAGAAACTAACTTAGTGTTGAAAAAGTCGATTAGTTTTTAAAATTGATTATTCTATCCTATGGTATTTTCAAGTTTGGTTTTTCTTTACTTTTTTTTACCACTTAATCTTGTACTTTATTACATTTCTGGAAATCTTCATTATAGAAATGTTCTATTAACCCTGTTTTCATTTTTCTTTTACGCCTGGGGAGAACCCATTTGGATAGTTTTATTACTTTTCTCTGCCTTATTTGATTATGGGAATGGAATTTTGATTGAAAAGATCAACAATAAATCAAAAGCTAAATGGGTTGTATTTTTTTCAATCTTTGTAAACCTTGGTCTCTTAGTGGCATTTAAATACAGTGGCTTTATTTACGATAATATTTCTCTTTTGTTTAATCTCCCGTTCGAAAAACCAAAAGTCACTCTACCTATAGGAATTTCATTTTATACTTTCCAAACTATTTCCTATACAGTTGATGTTTACAGAGGCGATGTGAAAGCGCAACGTAATCCAATGAATTTTTTACTTTTTGTTAGTCTATACCATCAACTGGTTGCAGGACCTATTGTTCGATACAAAACCATAGCAAACGAAATCAACAACCGTAAATTTCATTGGGATGATTTTTCTTCTGGAATTGGTCGCTTTTGTTTAGGTTTATTTAAAAAAATTGTAATTGCAAATAGTGCTGGAGAACTAGTAAATAGTTATTTAATTAATCAGTTTGATGTACTAAACAGCCCGACAGCTTGGTTTGGAATAACCATGTTCGCCGTTCAGATTTATTTTGATTTTTCAGGCTATTCTGACATGGCAATAGGGTTAGGGAGAATGTTTGGTTTTCATTACGATGAAAACTTTAAGAATCCGTATGCGGCAAATTCGATAACCGATTTTTGGCGAAGATGGCATATTTCATTATCTAGTTTTTTTAGGGATTACGTATATATCCCTTTAGGAGGAAATAAAAAAGGTCCAGTTAAACTGTTTTTGAATATTTTAATTGTATGGATATTAACGGGTTTTTGGCATGGTGCAAGTTGGAACTTTATGTTTTGGGGTCTATACTTTGCATTATTACTTTTTTTAGAAAAAGGTTTTTTATTGCGATTTTATGATTGGTCGCCTCAGTTTATTCGTTATTCATTCACGCTTTTGTTCGTTGTTTTTGGTTGGTCATTATTTTATTTTGAGGATATGAACAAATGGCTTTTGTTTTGTTCAAACTTAATTGATTTTTCGCCAAATCAATCCGTTTCTTTCTTTTTCGATTTACGGCAAAATTTATTTTGGTTTTCCTTAGTGATTCTATTTTGTGTTCCTTGGAATGAGATTAAATTCATTAACAGCCGCTACGAAAAAATAAATCAGAATTACTTATTTTTTTCTTTTAAAATTGTTCTACATTTATTTGCTCTAGTAATTTGCACTTCGTTTTTAGTTGGGGGCTCTTACAATCCTTTTTTATATTTTAGATTCTAATGCAAGTATTAAAAATTATTCATGTCCTACTTTTTTCTAGTACTCTGCTGAGTGGATTAACATTGTTTTTAATGTCAAAAAAAGAATCTGTTTCCGTTCAAGAAAAAAGAAATTTGGCAAAAATCAAAAAAGTAAATTTAGACAACTTCCTCGACGGGTCCATTATGGTTCATTATCAGAAATATGTTGATGATCATTTTCCATTTCGCAACGAGCTTATTGACTTAGCTTTTATTTTAAACAAAAACAAAGGTGTCGTCAATAAAAAACAAGTCCGTTTAATTCAGAAAAATCAAGAAAAAAAAATCGATGAGAAAAAAATTGATTTAAATAAAGCAGCGAGAGATGTGAATTATATAGTAAATGCTGAATCGTCATCGTCACACGGATTATTAATCATCGAGGGTCGCGCTTTTCAAGTTTTTGGTGGCAGCAAATCATCCGTAAAAAGCTATGTAGATGTGGTTAATGAATATCGAAAGCTACTCCCCTCCAATGTCCGAATATTTAATTGTATTGTTCCTACGGGTAGTTCATTTATTTTTAACGAGGAATATAATTATCTCAGAAACAGGGAATTTCAAAACATTGATGATGCTTATTCAATGAATGAAAATGGTGTAATAAATGTACGGGCCAAAGAAGCGTTGGTTAATCATGAAAATGAATATATTTATTTTGCTTCCGATCACCACTGGACTGGTCTTGGGGCGTATTATGCTTACAGTGCATATTGCGAGGCGGCTGGTTTAAATGCCATGCCCTTGAGTAAAATGACAAAAAAAATCAAAAGTAATTTTTTGGGATCTCTATACAATTTAACCAAGGATAATTCGCTACGAACGGATTCCGTGGAGTATTTTGTTTCACCAATCAATACTGAAGGAAGGGTATTAAATGAAAATGCAAAAGGAACAAACTCTTATTGCGTTTTTTTGGGCGGAGATTTTCCGTACGTCAAAATTAAAACCTCCATAAAAAATGGTCAAAGCGTGGTTTTAATAAAAAACTCCTTTGGTAATCCATTTGCTACTTTTTTAGTGAATAATTACGAAACAGTTCATGTAGTTGATTATCGTTACTACAATAAAGGGCTGCTCAACTTAATCAAAGATGAAAGTATAAATGATGTGATATTTTTCCATAATGTGTTTTCGGCTAACACCCTATCACATTCTCAACGACAGAGAATTATTAAGGGGCCTTTAGGAGCAAGTCAAAAAAATTAGGCTTATTTCTTTTCAAAATAGAATTTTAAACTTAATCAATATAAACATCAATAAATTAAAATCCTTATATTTACTATTCCATTGAAATCACAACTAACTTTTTTATTTGTTTTTATTCTTTTCTCGAGCTTGTATTGTCAGAAAAATGAAACCATCGACAATAAGTTGGGCATAAAGAAACAATACAATTATATTCAATTTGATAATTCATCTCTTTTGCTTGAGTTATTAAATGGTCTTATATCGGCTAAAACCAAGGGGTTTTCTATTGTTCATTTTGGAGATAGCCATATTCAAGCAGAAGGCCCAACATCGGTTGTTCGGAAAAATTTACATGCCCAATATGGAGATGCTGGTAAAGGCATGATGTTCGCATATTCTGCAGCCAACACATACAATTCTGTTGAATATAACACAACTCATTCAGGAAACTGGACGTTTGCGAAAAGTTTTCAATCTTCTATTAAATTGCCCCTTGGTATTTCTGGAATGACTGTTAATACCACTGAGCATGAGGCTAGTCTTACTTTCAAATTAAAACAATCATTTTCTCATTACAGAAAAGTAAAATTATTCGTAAAAAGAGATTCGACTTGTTATGATTTTAGACTAATTACAAACAGTGACACAGTCATTGTAAAAACTTACAATGCAAACGAAAAGGCTCCATTTATTGATATTACCATTCCTCCAAATACGTCTGTAATAACAATCGAATTACTTAAAAACAATCCTATTCAAAATCAATTTGAATTTTATGGAATGTCTTTGGAGACGGCTAATTTTAAAGGGGTTATTTACCACTCTGTAGGAGTTGGGGCGGCTAAATTTGGATCAATATTATCACAACAACTATTAAAAAATCAACTGCCTGTCCTTACGCCAAATTTATTAATACTAGATTTTGGAACAAACGATTATTTATACGATAATCATGTGAAGACAGAACTAGGTCCACAAATTGAACAAATTATTGAAAATCTCAGAGAAATTGCGCCCAATGCACTCATTCTATTAACAAGCACACAAGATTTATTTTACAAATCACAACCAATCACTGCGGGTATTGTGTTCCGAAATTTAATAGACTCATTAGCTAAAAAAAATCATTGTCTTTTTTGGGATTGGTATGCTGTTTCTGGTGGCAAAAAGTCATTGATTAAATGGAAAAATGCCGATTATGCTCAGGGAGATCTTATTCATTTAACAAACAAAGGTTATGAATTAAAAGGACAACTATTGTATGAAGCTATTCAAAATTCTATAGACTCTATTACTAAGAAACCAAATATAACCACGCTGAATCTTCCCTACGATGAAAGTGCTGAAGTCATTGAACTGGCGGTTGTAAATAAAGATGAAATTAAACCTCTGGTTAATCCGGATAAAATTACAGTATCGGTTAATAAAGAATCGGCGCCCAAACCAACAATTACCAAAAAAGAACCTGAGAAAAAAAAGCAATCTAAGACAAAATATCACACGGTAAAAAAAGGAGATACGCTCTTCGATATAGCGAAGAAATACAAAACTACGGTTTCTAAAATTAAAAAAGCAAATAACTTAAAAAGTGATAACTTAAGGGCTGGTCAAAAACTTAAAATTCCCTAAATAGGAATTTTAAAAAGATGTATAATACTATCCGTAATCATTTGAATTCCAATTGCAAGCACTAGGAATCCCATAATTTTTGAAATCGATTTTAAGCCTGTTTCGCCAATGTACTTTATAACTTTGGGCGCAACCGTAAATAAGATAAAAATTGCTAGGGCTACCGTAATTATTGCTAAGACTATTACTGCTTTTTGTTCCCAATATCGAGCCTCAATCGACATATTAATTAATAATGAAATTGATCCGGGACCAGCTAAAAGTGGCATTGCTAGTGGACTAAAAGAAATATCCTCTTTATTTAAGGATTCTTCTTTAATTCTCCCTTTAACATCACCTTTATGTTGCGCATTCAAAAGCATGAAGCCTGATCGAGCAATTACTATTCCCCCGGCCATTTTTAAGGCATGAATAGATACACCGAAGAAAGATAATATATAGGTTCCCGCATAGAAGGAAACCAAACAAATTAATACGATATACAATGCCGTTTTGCGAATTTGACTGTTTCTCCAATGAGTGCTATGATTGGATGTTAAAGAAATAAAAACAGGAAGTGCACTCAACGGATTAATGAGTGAAAACAACGAAATACAACTTGCTATAAATAATGAAACGTACATTTTTTAAGTAAAATTACTTTTCATTTCAGATAATCAACTGCAAGAATTTCTTGAAAATGTTAAATGATTATAAATCAATATGAACTTGTCGCTCCCCCAATGTTTTCGATGGGATGCCAAGTTGTCTTGAGTTCTTGCGTTTCCGTAATAAACCACAATCCTTGTGAGTCTTTATTCATCCATTTTGAATCCAATGAAACAATTCTTTTCAAGTTTTCAACCGCATCTATTTTCAGTGGAAATATTTCATTTTCTTCACCAACTAATGCATTTACATCCATGTGTGAGGCTAAAGTTGGTGCCATTTCTCCCGGATTACCAGTAAGAATATTCACAACCCCTCCTGGAACGTCAGAGGAATTCAATACTTCAGCAAATGTTACTGCACACAAAGGTTTACTTTGCGAAGCAAGAACAACAACCGCATTGCCGCCTGTAATAACAGGTATTACCGTTGAAACCAAACCTATTAAGGAATCATTTTGTGGAGCAATCATTCCTACCACGCCTGTAGGTTCTAAAACGGAAAAATTGAAATGAGATGACGAAACAGGATTAACCGCACTTGCAACCTGCTGAAATTTATCTGCCCAACCTGCATAATAAACAATTCTGTCAATCGCAAAATTGACTTCCTGTATCGCTACTTTTTGAGAACTCCCCTGTTTTATCAGTTCTTCCATGAACTGTTCTTTTCTTCCTTCCAACATTTCTGCAATGCGATAGATGATCTGCCCCCGATTGAAGGCCGAACGCTCTGACCAAGGACCAAGAGCTTTTCTAGCTGCAACGACGGCATTTCGAACATCCTTTCTAGAAGATAAACACATATTAGCAATAACATCTCCCTTTTGATCTTTTAACGCATAATATCTTCCTGACTCCGTTCTAGGAAATTGTCCTCCTATGTATATTTTATATGTTTTAAGAACTTCCAATCTGTTCATCTTTTAGTTTTATTTATTTGCTCTAACTTAATTTAACGTAAGCGCTCAGACCGTGCAACCCTCCCTCTCTTCCAAAGCCACTTTCTTTATAACCCCCAAAAGGAGATGTTGGATCAAACTTGTTATATGTATTTGCCCAAATAACACCAGCCTTTAGTTTAGTGGTTAAATTAAATATTCTTGAACCTTTATCCGTCCATACTCCTGCAGCTAAACCATAAGGTGTGTTATTTGCTTTTTGAATTACCTCATCAATCGTTCGAAAGGTTTGAATGGTTAATACCGGACCAAAAATTTCTTCTTGCACGATTCGGTTTGACTGTGCCACATTCGAAAAAAGTGTAGGAGCACAGAAATATCCTTTTTTAGGAATATCGCATTGAGGTTGATAAATATCCGCGCCCTCTTTTTTACCAATTTGGATATATTTTTCAATAGTTTCTAGCTGTTCCTTACTGTTTATTGCTCCTATATCGGTATTCTTATCCATTGGATCGCCTACATATAGTGACTCCATTCGTTGCTTTAGTTTTTTAATTACTATTTCCGCAATGGATTCCTGAACAAACAACCTTGATCCCGCGCAACAAACGTGTCCTTGATTGAAAAAAATACCATTTACAATACCTTCAACCGCCTGATCAATTGGAGCATCATCAAAAATAATATTCGCAGACTTTCCGCCTAATTCTAGTGTGGCTTTTTTATTCGTAGGAGCAATTGCTTTTTGAATGAGTTTACCAACTGCTGTTGAGCCTGTAAATGCGATTTTGTTAACGTCGGTATGATTAACTATTGCGGCGCCGGTGTCTCCAAATCCAGTAACAATGTTTACCACTCCCGGGGGTAATCCTGCATCATGAATAATTTCAGCCAGCTTTAATGCTGTCAATGAAGTTGTTTCCGCTGGTTTCAAAACTACTGTATTTCCCGCTGCTAAAGCAGGAGCAATCTTCCATGCGGCCATTAACAATGGAAAATTCCATGGAATAATTTGACCTGCAACCCCAAGGGATTCTACTTTTCTTGCCGGAAATGCGTATTCCAATTTATCAGCCCAACCCGCATAATAAAAAAAATGATTACAGGCTAAAGGAACATCAATATCCCGCGATTCTCGAATTGGTTTGCCGCCATCTAAAGTTTCTATAACTGCTAATTCCCTGGCTCGTTCTTGCATAATTCGAGCGATTCGGTATAAATATTTTCCCCTTTCCGCGCCCGATAATTTAGACCACACTTTAGAATACGCAGATCTCGCTGCACGAACCGCCTTATCAACATCTTTATCATTTGCATAAGCTATTTGTGCTAACTTTTCCTCTGTTGCTGGATTCGTTGAATCAAAATACTTTCCTGAAGAAGGTTTTTCCCACTTTCCATTAATGTAAAGATCATATTTATCCTTCAATGAAATATGTGATTTACTTTCGGGAGCTGAAGAATAATTCCATGAAGAACTTGACTCTTTCTGTGATTTTTTCATCTTAATCAATTGTAAAATAATCTGCTGATTGATAAATACCTGTTTCAGTTTTTAGTATTTGCATAAGTATATCGTTGGCCAAGCTACTAGCACCAAACCTGAACCATTCTTTGTTTAGCCATTTGGGCCCTAGAACCTCGTTTACCATCACTAAGTTATGAAGGGCTAATTTAGAAGTAGATATCCCTCCTGCCGGCTTCATTCCCACCATTTTACCGGTAGAATCGTAGTAGTCTTTTATTGCCATTAACATGACGTAAGTTACCTGCATTGTTGCAGCGGGCTGGATTTTACCAGTAGATGTTTTAATAAAATCGGCACCAGCTAATATTGCTAAATCACTCGCTTTTCTAACATTATCTAGCGTTGCCAGTTCACCTGTTTCTAATATCACTTTGAGTCTAGCCGATCCACAAGCTTCTTTGATCGTTGCAATCTCATCAAAGACAAAATCATACTCTCCTTGAAGGAATTTACCTCTTGAAATAACCATATCTATTTCACTGGCTCCTTGATCTACGGCAAATTTTGTGTCCGCAATTTTTATATCTAAAGTAGACTGCCCGCTTGGAAAAGCTGTTGCAACTGACGCAATTTCAATTGGAAGATTTTGTAGGGCTTCTTTCGCTGTTTTAACCATGGATGGATAGACACAGACAGCGGCGACCGTAGGTAAATCGGGGAACTGATCATGTAAATGTGCTGCTTTGTAACACATTTGTTTCACTTTTCCAGGGGTGTCTTTACCCTCAAGAGTCGTTAAATCAATCATACTCAAGGCCATTTTCAAGCCTTGCATTTTCGATTCGTTTTTTATGCTTCTTGTTTGAAATCGGGCTACACGTTCTTCAACCCCTACCTTGTCAATCTTCGGAGAATTCGAAAGGGCCTCTAAAACAGATTTGAAGTCTTTCACTGTATTTATTTGAATGAACTCAAATATACAAGAATCCTTTTAAAATTTAACAACTTTCAGTTAAGTTAATTTTTGGATTTCAATATTTCGCTTGCTTTCAGAAAATCAGGGATTCCAAATCCCATTTCATTGTTCGGAGACAGAGAATTAGAGCCTGAATTTTCGATTGCGCGCATGATGGTTTCTGGAGAATAATACCTAAATTTTTGCATTAAACAGGCCGTTGCACCACACATTATAGGGCTTGAAAAAGATGTTCCATTTGCCTTTGCAATAGCTCCAGAAGAATTAATTACCGCAGCATTTTGCCCTAGGGCACAAACATTTGGTTTAATTCTACCATCTGAAGTTGGGCCATACGAACTAAAGCTTGCCCTCTTGCTATCCGTAAAAATGGCTCCAATTGAAAACACTTTCTCAGCATCTGCTGGAGCCCCAATGTATTTCCATTTCGAATTTCCCGAATTGCCAGCACTATTTACAACCAAAATTCCTTTTTCAACTGCTTTATTCGCCCCTCTCGAAATAATTGCTGTTTTACCATTCATATCGGCATAAGTATAACTTCCAATTCCCTTATCAAAAGTTGTGTAACCTAAAGAACTGTTTATAATATCCACGCCTGCGCTATCTGAAAATTCTGCTGCAGAAATCCAATTATACTCTTCTACAACTGTTTCTGAATATCCATCTTCGGTTCTAAATAACCAATAAGATGCAAGCGGAGCCGTACCCAAGAACTTGCCATCAATATAGCCAGCCAAACAGCCTAAAACCATTGTTCCATGTTCGCCGTCGCCATACACCTCCTTTTCATTTGATGCAAAATCCCAGGTTCCTAAAAGTCGATTTTCATTAAAAATATGATGAAAGGCATCTATTTTATCAACGTTGCTAAAGCCCCCATCAAATACAGCAATATGAATATCCTTCCCTAGAAAACCTTCTTTATGAAGTTCATCAATATTAATCGATTTTAATTGAAAATCTGATTTTTCAAATTGAAAATCCTTCATTTCGGTATTTATTTTCCCTCCTGAAACACTTGGCGTGAACGATCTTTGATTTGTTTTTTTTGATTCTATTCCTGAATATATGAGCCTTACTTCCTTAACGAATTTAGGCCATTTTTTTTTCTTTAATCGAATAGAATCTGATGTTTGTATAACAACGTAATTAAACCATCGCGAAGAATTTACAATGGTAATTTTTTTGTTTTTTATTTTTTTTACAAATTTAGGGTTAACAGGAAGGTCTTCGTCTGTTATTGGGATTGACATTTTATGTTTTCTGTCAATTGCACGGCTACTTAAAAATTTCTCCGGGTTTTCTAATTTATAAGGATTGTTGTTTCCTTTCGATTTGAAATAAATAGCGTATTTGTAAATTTCCTGTCCATTTATATGGAAACAAAAAAATAATAGAAAAAACAATAAATAACTGTGAGCCCGCTCTATTTTCAAATTAAATTTTGAAGAAACTCTATTCGGTGTCTTCTTCTTCTTCATCATCTGGCTGATCGTATTCATCCTCTTCTTCTTCATCATCACCTAGTTCATCGTCTTTGATGTCTGGAACCTTGTCGTCCAATTCGTCATCAAAATCATCTTCATCATCATCAGCAATAGGCTTCGGCTTACTCATTACCTTATTTATCTTAACAAGATATATAACCTCTTCTGTTTCCCAGATTAATGCGTCTAAAACTTCCCCCGTTGGTGTTTTTATCGTCGTAAGGTGGTTAATGTATCCATCCGGAAAATCTCTCAAGATTTGTTTTTTTTGCTCTAGAGAAAGTTTGTCATAGCTAATTATAGCCCTTCTTTTTGTCATATATGAATTGTTTTACGAGGCAAATTTAATGCATTCGATTACTTTTCAAAATCATTCATGAAAAAGCCATTCATTTTTTTTCAACTTCAAAAAGTTAGAAAACCACACCTTTGATCTCTAAAGCTTTTTTTATCAGGTGTTTACGCGTGTGGATATCGCCTTCTATTACAAAATAACTACATTTATTTTTTGTTAATGTTTCCCTGTAAATCTCAAATAATTCCTCTCTATGTTCAGGAGATTCTCTTAAGGGGTCAAATTCCCATGGGATATCTGGTTTACATAAAAAATATATGTCAAAATCTTGTTTTCGAGCCTCCTCGATTATAAAAGAATCACACGAATTATACTTCCAATTGCTCCAAATTTGCACAACAAAAAGTTCGGTATCAGCAATTAAGCTTTTTTGGGTGTCAACTTGATTCCATTGATTTATTTGTCCTTTGGCAATCTCGATTAAATCTGCCTCCTTATATTCTTGTTTATCTTGCAAGTACTCTCTAGCATATTCGGGACAATATGTGCCATTTAATTCATTAGCTAGCCACATCGACAAGGTGGTTTTACCGCTGGATTCTGGACCAGTAAATGCTATTTTAATTGGTTTTTTCACGGAGTATTTCTCTTGTCCAATGAACATATCCAACTATTGAGACGAATAAATAACACAAAAACAATATTGAACTAAAGTACAACTCTTGCTCCACAAAAAGGACAATACTAAGCAGATTAATAATTATCCAAATTATCCAATTTTCAACTAATTTTTGAATTGTTAAATAAGTAGCTAAAATGCCAAAGACACCAATAAAGGAATCTAAAAAAGGAGCACTTTGATTCGTAAAGCTCAAAACAAATCCAAGAAAGGCGCTTAGTAGACATGAGCTAAGTAGATAAATCGCCAATTGTTGTAGTGATAATTTTCGAATGTGTGAATCGGTATTTTTCCACGTGATAAATCCGTAAACACCGAGAATCACATAAATAAATTGCACAAATGATTGCACAAAAAGATTGTGATCGATACATATTTTTATGAAGATTAAAGAAGACACCACGCCAAATACCCAACCCCAATAATTCTTTAAATAAATTAGAATGATATATACGAGGCCAAGAATTGTTGCTGTGTGTTCTAAATCAATCAAATCAAATACTTAAGTAGAGAAATTAGGAATAAATCGTTCTACATTATCAAAAGTAATTGAAATTAGTTAATAGAACTACAAAAAACCCAATAGTAATCAAAATCGTTATTTGAAGTTTTAGCGAGGCCTATTCCCACTTTTGTGGTGGATGAATTAAACATGTTTTCATAGTGCCCGGAGCTTTCATACCAGCTTTCATAAGCGTCCTCAGCTGTTCCAAATCCCATGTAAATATTTTCTGTATTTGCTCCTTTAGGATAAAAAAGCTCTATTCTTTCAAAGGTTCCTATCGATTCTGATAATTTCCCTTTTATCAAATTTTGAGTTTCGTGAGAAAAATATTTTTCGTGAGCCATATCATTTGCGTGATAGCGAGCAGCTCTTGTTAAATCCGGGTCTATTTCCAATGGAACCATATTCTTTTCAATTCTTGCCTTATTTAATAGCTCAATAAACTTCTTTTCTTCTTCTTCGCTTATGGAGACAATGTTTTCTTTTCCGGTTGGATTCTTGCCGAAGGTTGTATTATTTGCGTTAGATGGTTTTTCTGGAAACTGATGATTGATTTCCTCTTCCTCGCTTTTTAAAGTATTTTGAGCAAGGTCTTTTAACTTTTCTGTTTGTTCCATGTTTTCAGTTAAGTCAACCGATATTTCATCATAAATCTTCAGTGCTTTCTCTTTTAGTTTTTTAAATTGGGTTTTATTTTTATCCCTTTTTAAATTATTCAAACACTGAATGACCTTCTCTTTGAAGCTTTCTTTTTTATTTGCCCAATCTGTTTTGGTTAATAACGATTCGCCAGCACGTTTTTCGAAAGACATACCCGAATTTAGGGCGTTTATTAATATTGTAGATTGGCTTTTTGATGATTTTGATAATGTTGCTCGTTTCTCATAAACTAAAAATTGAAAATAATAAGGAGATGCTAATTCCTTATCTCGTGAATTTATTTTTTTAGATAAAACAAAAGCTTTTTCCGTGTTTTTTTCAAACGCCTTGTTAAGTCGCTTAAAAGTTCTCTCTTCTTTATTCAAAAGAAAAGGAATAACAATTAACAAAATTCCGAATTTCATGGTGTGGGGATTTAATTGGTTTACCCCATACTAATGTCGTTTTTAGAAATCGTTACAAAATATAATATAAGGGCCTTCTTAATTCTTTGCTTTCAATCAATACATTTAGTCATGTCACCTAAAAAACCCTTCTAAAACCTAATGTACAGGGTTTCGTTTTTTGAATTGAATCCATTATAATGGATAATCCAAACACATTTAAACACTTAGGGTCGGGATTCCACCTACATATTCATTTCGGTCGATAAATAATCCCTACCCTATGGGTTTAAAATCGCACAATTTAAATTGGTTTTAACCAATTATCCTACTGCAACACAATCTTCCTAACCGTCACCGTATTGTTTTGTGGATCGATGAGGTGAACGAAATACAAACCATTTCCTGACCAGGTGCTTAAATCAATGTAGAATTGAGGTTGATTGACAGCACTTTGAAAAACCTGTTGACCGGCATTGTTTTCAATTTTAATGCTGTAGCCCGCCATTGCAGTATAATTGCCATTATCTATCGTGATGTGATCACTTGCCGGATTTGGATAAATCAAAATGGTGTTTTGATTATTTGGCGCTGGAAGACTCAAGGTTGTATTAATGATTAGTGTATCTGTTACAGTTGTTAGTAGGGTGTCGTAAATTGTAACATTTGTAATACATGTATCAGCGATTTGGATGATTGCTATATTGGAGGTATCAATACAATTTCCGGAAGTCGCAATTACTCTGAAAGGTTGATTATGGTTCGAAAGTTGGACATTGTTAACAGTTAAATTATTAGTTGTTCCACCTGAATAGTTAGCATTATTAGGGACATTTTGCCAGCCATTATTAATTGGGTTGTTTTGCCATTGATACGTACATCCTGTTACCGCATTCAAATTAAATTGTGCATTTGAACCAACACTTTGAATTGTATTAACTGGTTGTGTAATGATTTCATTGCCAGAACAACTATTGTATAATAATGTGATTTCTTCTTGAGTCAATGCACGGTTCCAAATGCCAATATCATCATAGATACCTAAAGAAAATTCAGGAGACCCAAAAATATCAACACCAAAGTACATTTTATTGTTTATATCATTGCATGAAATAATTGAATTTGACCAAGTTGAAACAATCAAGCCATCTAAATAAAAACTAGTTGTATTACCTGAAATTACACCAACTAAATTATGCCAATTATTATCAAGGTTAGTATTGAGATTTCCTACTCCACCATATCCACCACATCCTAAATTTGTATTGGTATGACCACCTATTGCTGAAGAAGAATAGACATAACTTCCATTTGATGAAGATGAGTATGTAACATGAAATCCACTAGTTGTATTGAATTTTCCCCAAACAGAAAATGCCATAGTGTCATTAAAAAAAATAGAATTATTTGGAGATTCAATCCAATCATTTACCCCATCAAAACTATATGCCTTATTCGCATTCCCAAAACGATCCGTTGTAAGCGTCGCCCCATTCACCGTTCCATTATTTCCATTCCCACTTTCATCGTTGGCATTTCCATTAAACGGCCACCAGCCAACTAATCCGTTTGTTGGGACATAATTCGGCACCGTTTGCGCCATTGTTGCAGCAGTCAATCCAATCGTAGCTACTGCGGTTAAAAGTAAACTTTTTCTTTTCATTTGTAAGTTTTTAGTTTCTACTCTGCCCCGCAGTAGAGTTTATATAAAAAATCAGCGTGGGACAGTTACCAAACCGAAACTGAGGTACTAGGATACCTTCAAACGGGAAATGATAAAGCCCACGCTTTGCGTGAGCGTATATGCACTTGCCCCCGTTTGATTGAAGATTCCTAGTTTTCAGTTTCGAGAGTTGCTAAACGCAATATGTTATGTCAGTCATCTAGACTGTGTTTGTTTTATTTCATTTGTTTCAATTTTGTGTTTTCAAAATTCTTTTTCAATTGTATTTCAATTAAGAAATTACACCATTTTCAATCTCGGCATCTAAGTAATCTTGCACAATATCAATCGCATTGTCAATTACATCGCTTAATGCTGTAATGAAAGTTCCTTCTTCGGCAATGGAAATAGCGTGTTTGATGGCTTCCTTTTCAAGAGAAACTACTTCATAAGTAACACCAGTGTTAGATTCATTGATTCCTTCCAAAATCAAATCAATGATCTCCTGTTCCGTTCTGCCTCTGAGGTGTTTTTCTTGTCTAATCACAATGTGATCAAACATTCTGGCTGCTATGCGTGCACATTCCTTAATGTCTTCATCTCTGCGGTCTCCAACCCCTGAAATGATTCCAATCTTTCTAGTTGCCTCAACAGATTTCAAGAAATCTTCAATACCGCGATATCCATTCGGATTGTGCGCAAAGTCGATCATCACTTTGAATTTCGAGAATTCAAAAATGTTCATTCGACCAGGTGTTTGCGCCGCTCCCGGAAGGAACGTTGCCAATGAAAGTTTGATGTCTTCCGTTTTAAATCCGTACAAGTATGAAGCAAGGGTTGCTGCTAGAACGTTGTAAATCATAAACTTCGCCTTTCCGTTCATCGTAAGCGGAATATGTGTAGCTCGTTCAACTCGGAATTTCCAGTCACCTTTTTTGATGGTGATGAATCCGTTTTCATAGATTGCAGCAATTCCACCTTTTTTACAATGTTCGATTATCGCAGGACAATTTTCATCCATACTGAATAATGCCACATTGCATCTCAGATTTTCAGCTATTTCCAGACAGTTTTCGTCTTCTCCATTCAATACTGCCCAACCATCTTTTTTGATGCTTTCAACAACAACAGACTTAACACGAGAAAGATCCTTGAGGTCATGAATATCACTGATTCCAAGGTGATCTTCTTGAATATTGGTTATTACACCAATGTCGCAACGACTGAAACCTAATCCGGAACGCAAAATTCCGCCACGCGCTGTTTCTAACACAGCAAATTCCACATTTGGATCTTTCAAAATATATTCTGCACTGATTGGACCGGTTGTATCTCCTTTTTCCATCATGTGATTTTGGATGTAAATTCCATCTGAAGTCGTGAACCCAACGCGATAACCGTTGTTTTTAACGATGTGTGAAATTAAGCGAGTGGTCGTTGTTTTTCCGTTTGTTCCTGTAATGGCTATAATTGGAATACGTGACGGTTTTCCCGGAGGATAAAGCATGTCAATTACAGGGGAAGCTACATTTCTCGGTAAACCTTCTGAAGGTGCCAAGTGCATTCTAAATCCAGGTGCAGCATTCACTTCTAAAATTACACCTCCATTTTCTTTTAACGATTCCGTAAGATTTGCTGCCATAATATCAATTCCACAAATGTCTAGACCAATCACACGTGAAATTCGCTCAGCCATGAATACATTCTCTGGGTGCATCAAGTCCGTGACGTCAATTGACGTTCCACCAGTACTAAGATTAGCTGTGGATTTTAAATAGACGATTTCATCTTGTTTTGGCACAGTTTCTAAAGTGTAACCTAATTTGTCTAACAATTCCGTAGTATCTCTATCAACTGTAATTTCTGTTAATACATTTTCATGTCCGTAACCGCGCCTTGGATCTTTATTTGTTTCATCGATAAGTGCTTGAATTGTATCCCTTCCGTTTCCAACAACATGAGCGGGTACTCGCTGTGCGGCTGCAATTACTTTATTATCAATCACCAAAACTCTGAAATCGAATCCGGTAATGAAACGCTCAACGATAACTCTTCTTGAATATTTTTTTGCATAAGCAAGTCCTTCAACAGCATCTTCCCAGTTTGTCACATTGATGGATGCTCCTTTGCCGTGATTCCCATCTAAAGGCTTGATTACAATGGGGTAACCAATCGATTTGATTGTGTCTTCCAAATCTTCTTCGTCCACACAAATGGAACCCTTGGCAACAGGAATTGAAGCAGCATCCAACATTTTTTTGGTTTGCTCCTTGTTACAAGCGATATCAACTGCGATATTGCTGGTTTTACAAGTGATGGTTGCCTGAAAACGCATTTGATTTACACCGTATCCTAATTGGATGAGTGAGTTGGTTCCAAGTCTAATCCAAGGAATATCTCGTGCAACCGCTTCATCAACGATACTACCAGTACTTGGACCAAGACGAACATCCTCACGAATTTCTTTCATTTTTTGAATGTCGCGTTGCAAATCATATTCTTCTCCAGCAATTAATGCTTCGGCGATTCGCACCGATGCCTCAGCAGCGTATAAACCGACTTTCTCCTCTATGTAATTGAAAACCACATTATAAACTCCGGGTGTTTTTGTTTCCCTTGTTCTTCCAAAGCCAACATCCATACCCGCAAGAGTTTGAATTTCCAAGGCAACATGCTCAATCACGTGTCCCATCCACGTTCCGCGTTCAATACGTTGAAAAAATCCACCTCTGCAACCTTCGGAGCATCGATGTTCGATTAGGCTAGGAATTAATTGTTCAATTCGTTCTCTAAATCCATCTATTTTGTTGGTTGGTTTTTCTTCAAGATCTTCGAGATCCAAGCGCATCTGAATTAGTTTCTTTCTCGTAATACTCCAAATGTTTGGACCACGTAAAGCTTGAATTTTTAATATTTTCATGTTACAACTTATTATTAAATGATGATTGATTTTTCTATTAAAGCGACTGAAATTAAGATATTTTAAACGAATTCCCAATTTTTTTTGCAAAAAGGTGATTAAAAGACCTTAAAAAGAGGTGTTTCTTGTTTTAATGATTAAAAACTCACCTTACAAACTCAGATGCAATTTTTGCGGATAATAAACAAAGTGGAATACCGCCTCCTGGATGCACACTTCCTCCAACAAAATACAGACCTTTCGTTTTTGAAAAATTTGGATGTCTGAAAAATGCTGCCATTCGATCGTTGGAAGAGGCGCCATACAAAGCGCCGGCAAAACTTGATGTCCGATTTTCGATTCGAACTGGATCCAAATAATCTTCTTCTTCAATGAGAGATTCTATTTTTTCATTTAGAATTGTAGATAGTTTATCGATGACGAGACTTCTTATTTTTTTTCGAAGCAATTCCCAATCTTGACCTGAATTATAAGGTACATTGACCATTACAAACCAGTTCTCTCCGCTTTCGGGTGCATCTTCAGGTACAACCTTAGAAGAAACATGAATATAAACGGTAGGATCATCACAAACCGTTTTGTTCGAAAAAATATGCTCGAATTCGTTTTTATAATTCTCACTAAAAAAAATATTATGTAGATCTAAATTGGGAAACTTCTTTTTGATACCCCAATAAAAAATCATAGCAGAGCTCGATGGTTCTTGAGTTAATGTCTTATTCGGTTTTGGTATTGATTTCAATAATTTACCATAAGCGGGTTTAATGTCTGAATTACAAAACACTACATCTGCAGAATGTACCATTTTATCTACTCGAACACCCTTCACTTTATTGTTTTCTATAATAATTTCATTTACCCTTGAATTCGGTAGAAAAACAACTCCCTGTTCTTGTGCTAATTGAACAAGGCTCGTGGTAATAGAATGCATTCCCCTTTTTGGGAAAAAAGATCCTATTCCATGCTCGAGATGTGGAATAATATTCAAGATGCCTGGCGCTTGATATGGATTTGATCCATTGTAGGTGGCATATCGGTTAAAAATTTGAATAAGTTTTGGGTGATTCAATGCCTTTTCGTTTGCTTCATTCATCGTTTTAAAAATATCCAAAAACGGCAACGCTGCAATCGACGCAAATATATCTTTCGAAATATACGTTTTTGCTAGATGTAAGGATTTTTCTAAGAAAACTTTATTCGTCTTTTTGTAAATGAATTTACTTTTTTGAAAATGCTTTTTAAGCGGTTCACCGTCAATTTTTAAAACTTTTTCGACAGTTTTAACGGTCTCATCTAAATCAACATAAAAGGGTAAAAATGTTCCGTCATTAAAAAAATAATGACAAGCGGTTTTACAGGATTCGTACTGAAAATAATCCTTTGGGTTTTTGTTAAACAACAGAAATAATTCCTCCACAAATTGAGGCATCGTAAACAAGGAAGGGCCAGCATCAAAGCGATATTTTCCTAATTGCAGATTGGTCAGTTTGCCCCCAAAATACGCATTAGCTTCAAAAACTGTAACATCATACCCTTTTGCCTTTAATCTTAATGCAGAAGCGATTCCGGCTATACCAGAGCCTACAACAATTGCCGATTTTGAATCCCCCATATCATCCAAACAATAATACGAATGATAAGTTTATCGAATAATATGAATGTAACCGTGTTTTTCTGATTTATCTTCAGCTGCATTTTGTACAACTAGTTTGTAAAAATACACGCCTTCTTCCAATTCATCTCCTCCTTCAGTTAACCCTCGAAATGGAGTAGATCCGAGCGTTTGGGTAAAGACCACGTTGCCCCATCGATTCAAAATATACAAGGTGTATTCTTCACACGTTTTAAAATAGGTTTGCAAGTCAAGTTCATCATTGGCAGCATCGTTATTTGGTGTTATAACATTTGGAAATTCAAAATCATCGAAATCATAGATATACAAAATGTCTCCAAAAATATTAGCCGTGTCTGAAATACATCCATATTGAGATGTAATATATGCCGTGTACCAACCCATTTGGTCTTCATTTATTGGAATGCTAAACGTAAAATCGGAGGAAACCAAGTTATTTGGTCCAGTCCAAGATATTGTAGAGTTAGCCTCAGCTTGAGCAGAAAAAGTAATTGGATCACCAGGACAAACAGGTGTTGTCGCTTCCAAAATAGGCTCTTGTGGTGTAGGATAAACATACATGTTAAATGTGGAATCGCGTTCACAACCAAAATCAGAGGTTGCTGTCAATGTAATGGGATAAATGCCATCATCAAAAATGGTATATGTTAAATCTGGTGTCGTCGCTATTGAATTTCCATTCAAATCCCAATTATAGGACAATTGCTCTCCTGTAGATACGGTTGTTTGATTCGTAAAATTAAATTCAAAATCTTCACAAATCGTGGTGTCTCCAACATAACCAATAGAAGGCAAAGCGTGAACGAAAAAATTCTGGGTAATCGTGTCAGAACAAGAAATAGAAGGATAAATATCTTCCACAACTAATGTAATACTGGAAGATCCCGTTGTAGAGAATTGATTGGCGTAATCTGCAGTTGTAGCAACCTCATTTCCATTAAATATCCAATGATAATTATTTTGATTGGATAATAGAGTAGAAGAATTGGTGAACTCTACAGGCGAATCCTCACAAGATTCAATGAATGTAAAATCAGCTGTTGGATTCTCATAAACAATGAATGTTTCTGTTATTGTGTCGCTGCAGTTATTTTGAGATGTTGAAATTAATTGCACGTTCACTGTATCAACTAATAAAGTGGGTAACGTTGCACTATTTCCTGTCGTATTAACTCCGTTTATTGTCCAAGTATTAACTAAGGAAGTATTACCCACAATGGTCGATGCGCTCGATACAGAAACATTCTGTCCAACACACGCATCACTTGACGATATATCTGCAACCGGCAGGTCAAATATGGTAATGGTTTGGGTAACTGAATCAACACAACCGGCATCAGATTGAACAAATAACTCTACTTGATAAGTTCCTGGGTTATTAAATACATGGCTAAAATCTACGTCATTTGAGGTAAACCCGTCCGATGCTGTCCAAGAAACACTATCTTGAATTGCGTTTTCAAAAACTGAGGTGTTAACCAAATTGACAGTATCTCCAACGCAAACTGATTCGGGCATATATGAGGCCGTTGCGTCTGATGGTGTGAGTGTCGCTTGAAGATTGGCAACACAACCATTTACAGAAGTAATTTGACACGTAATGACTTGACCTTGTTGTGGATTAACAACCACCGTAGAGTTACTCGTGCTCCCATTACTCCACTGATAACTCTCAAATCCAGCAGGGGCGGTTAAAACAGCAATATTCAATCCGTTCTGAACCTCACAATACCTTGAGTCAATAACAAATGGCGCACAACCGGCATCAACATATGCATATCCAAAATGTGCACCTTGACCACAGTCACCAGTTGCAAAATCAACAGTAACCGTTTGGCCAATATAAGCAGATACATCAACGCCTATCGTAGTCCATGTTTTATATTGTATTCCTCCACAATTTTGGAAACCAGACCCTGGTCCAGATGCGACATAATAATAGGTGCAAGGAATTTGTTGACCATTCTGATTTAGTAGCTTTGCTTCAAAACGTGGCTGATCTGAAGCTGGGTGCCCGGCATCTTCCAAAACAACTGCATACTTATAAATTATAAGTGTGTTTGTTGGTGTTATATTAAAGGTATAACGTAATCGCTCTGCTCCATAATTACTTCCATCATTTCCTAACCGAGCGGAAAAAGTACTTCCAGGTGCGACTACTGGAATATTACCACAAGAGTATGGGTCTATGGCATTTCCTGTCATAATGGTATGTTGACCATTTACTATTCCATTATTAGGCGTGTTAATACCACAACAATTTCCTGTTTGTCCTTGCCAATTCGTAAAGTTGCCCATTTCAAAGTCAGCATTTTCACAAATAGACTGCCCATAAAGCAAAGAAAATGAAAGACTGATAATAATGAAAAAAAACTTTTTCATTTGATTATTTTAAGAATAGGCGCAAATTTAGAGAAAAAGGTTGCATTCAAAAGTGACTTTTGTCATCTTTTCAATAAAAGTATATTAATTGTATAATGATTAAAACACCTCTATTACACCCGCTGCCCCCTGTCCTGTTCCAACACACATGGTTACAACACCATATTTTTTGTTTCGCTTTTGTAATTCATTCATTATCTGAACAGTAAGTTTTGCACCTGTGCAGCCTAAAGGGTGGCCTAGAGCAATGGCTCCTCCATTCACATTTACAATGTCTGGATTTAATCCCGTTTCACGAATAACCGCTATAGATTGTGAGGCAAATGCTTCATTCAACTCGAATAGATCAATGTCATTCATGGTTAATCCGGCTTGTTTGATAGCCCTTGGAATTGCCTCAACCGGTCCTATTCCCATAATCCTCGGTTCAACTCCAACAACCGCATGAGATTTTATCCTTGCAAGAGGTTCTAAATTTAATCTTTTCATCATTCTTTCCGACATAACCAAGACAAATGCTGCTCCATCAGACGTTTGTGAAGAATTTCCTGCCGTAACCGAACCATTTGAGGCGAATACCGGCTTTAATTTACCCAACCCTTCAAGAGAACTTTTTCGAGGCCCTTCATCTGTATTCACTACAAATTTATTGGTTTGCCTTTTTTCGTTTTCATCCAGAAAAATATGTTCTATTTCAATTGGAACTATATCATCTTTAAACCTACCTGACTCAATTGCTGATAGTGCTTTTTCATGAGATTTCATGGCAAACAAATCTTGCTCGTCTCGAGAAACTTTATACTGTTGGGCAACCGCTTCTGCAGTTAATCCCATTCCCCAATAATAAGTTGGATTTTCTTTTCCGATTTTAGGATTCGGAACAATTCTCCATCCACCCATTGCCATTATCGACATTGACTCAGCTCCTCCTGCAATAATACAATCAGCCATTCCTGCCTCTATTTTCGCCTGAGCAATTGCAATTGTTTCTAATCCAGAGGCGCAATATCGATTTACGGTCATTCCAGGAACTTTTTCCGTTTTAAGGCCGATTAAGGAAATCATTCTACCAATATTAAGTCCTTGTTCTGCTTCAGGTGTTGCGTTTCCAACAATAACGTCATCTATTTCATTTTTATCCAAATTTGGAACAGAAGCAACTAAATGCTCGATTATTCGAGCGGCTAAGTCATCTGGACGATAAAACCGAAATCCGCCCTTACCTGCCTTACCAACAGCAGATCGAAAACCAGCTACAATATAGGCTGTATTCATTTTGTGATTTTTCTTAGTTGTGATTTCAAAAACTCATAAATAATTGGTGCTATGGAAAGGAAAATGATACCCAGGCAAACTAAGTCAATGTTTTTTCGGATCCATTCAATTTCACCCAACAAATATCCAGCGATCGATAAGCTGCCAACCCACAATAATCCACCAACAATATCGAATAAAATAAATTTAGGATATTTCATTCTTCCTATCCCTGCTGCAAACGGAGTAAATGTTCGAACAAAAGGAATGAACCTAGCCATGATTATTGCTTTAACCCCATTTTTTTCGAAAAACGCTTCCGTTTTAATTAGATATTGTTCCTTCACTATTTGTTTACCGCGAATTCTATATTTAAAAACACTCAACCCTATTCTTCTACCAATCCAATAATTACAATTATCTCCCAAAACGGCTGCAGCAAATAGGAGCGGTAATAAAATAAATAAATCCAAGTGCCCAGATTTACAAAATAAACCGGCCGTAAACAACAGTGAATCGCCTGGAAGGAACGGCATGGCTACAACGCCAGTTTCTATGAAAATAATCAAAAATAAAATTATATAAATTGCAGTTCCGTAATTAGAAAACAACCAATCAAAGTCTAGTTCTAATATGTGTTTAAATAATTCAATCATCTTTTAGTTTCTTAATATTTTTCCTTTTTTAATTATACTTTCTAACCTTTCAAGTGTTTTTCGTTGCATACACAGCTCCACAAAGGCCTTTCGTTCCAAATCTAATAAGTATTGTTCAGAAACAATCGTGTTTTCTGATAAATCTCCTCCACACAAAACATATCCTAGTTTTTCTGAAATTAGAGCATCGTGTTCTGAAATGTAATTCCCACTTAACATCGAATTAGCACCAACATATACGATTCCTAATCCCTCTTGTCCAACTACCTTAACATTTTTAGCCCTCTTTTTAGGAATATACCCCACTTCTGCCAATTCCAAGCAAGCTTCTTTTGCTCTCTTTAGCTGAAGGTCTTTGCTTATTACAACCTCATCTATTCCTTCTCTCAAATATCCTAAATCAAAAGCTTCAAATGCAGAAGTTGATACTTTCGCTTGCCCAATTGTTAAAAACCGTTCTCTTAAGCGGTTTATTTTAATGTCTCCCTCCATTAATTCCTCCGAAAATCTTTTGGCAAATTCTTTCGTTCCACCACCACCAGGGATTAATCCAACTCCAAATTCAACCAAGCCCATATACAATTCTGCATGCGCAACAACTTTATCTGCATGCAAAGCAATTTCACAACCTCCTCCAAGTGTAAGATTAAATGGGGCAACAACCACAGGAATATTAGAATATCTTAGTCGCATCATCGTATCTTGGAATGCTTTTACCGCAAAATTTAACTCGTCATACTCCTGTTCAATTGCCATCATGAATATCATTCCCACATTGGCCCCTGCAGAAAAGTTTTGACCTGTATTAGAAATTACTAATCCTTTATATTCATTCTCTGCAATATCGATGGCCTTGTTTAGTGCCTGAAGAATACCGCCGCCAATGGTGTTCATTTTTGTGTGAAACTCAATATTAAGAATTGAATCGCCTAAATGAATGATTGTGGCATCTGAGTTTGACCAAATTTTATTTGTTTCGCGCAGATTATCTAAGCTGATTTGATCTTCTATACCTGGAATTTGAAGATACTCTTTTTGGTTAATTGCGTAATATAACCTCTTTCCTTCAGAAATGGTGTAAAATGAATTCTTTCCCGAGCGAATCATTTCATTTACCCAAGTAGCAACTGTTTTTCCTTGTGCTTCCACCATTTTTACTCCTTCTGAAACACCAAGAATATCCCAGATTTCAAACGGCCCCAATTCCCACCCAAAACCAGCCTTCAATGCGTCGTCAATACTGTAAATATCTTCCGATATTTCAGGGATTCTTTTTGAAACATAGGAAAGTAATCCGGCGAAAAGCTTTCGATAAAATTCTCCGGCTTTGTCTTTACCATTAAAAAGTATTTTAATTCTCTTTTTCAAATCATCCACAGGCTTAGTCAATTCCAATGTTTGAAAAGACACTTTCTGGGATGGTTTGTATTCGAGTGTTTTCAAATCCAAAGCATGAATTTCAGAAACACCTTCATTATTCTTGACTTTTTTATAAAACCCTTGTCCCGACTTTGATCCTAGCCAATTGTTTTCTAACATTTTTGAAACAAAAGTTGGCAGTTTAAATAAATCCTTTTCTTCATCATGTGGACAGTTAGTATAAAGTCCATTAGCAACTAGCACTAATGTATCCAGCCCTACAACATCACACGTTCTAAATGTTGCGGATTTTGGTCTTCCTAAAACTGGTCCAGATAATTTGTCGACCTCTTCGACTGATAATCCCATTTCCTCAACCGCATGAAAAAGCGCCATAATTGAATAAACACCAACCCTGTTTGCAATAAATGCTGGAGTATCTTTGCAAAGAACAACTTTTTTTCCTAGATATTTTCGGCCAAAATTCATGTAGAAATCTATTACCCCTGGATCTGTTTTTGGAGTAGGTATGATTTCTAATAGCTGCAAATATCTTGGTGGGTTGAAAAAATGAGTGCCACAAAAATGCAGTTGAAAATCTTCTGAACGGCCCTCAAGCATTAAATGAATAGGAATACCAGAAGTATTCGAAGAAATTAATGTTCCTTGTTTGCGATATTTTTCTACTTTTTCAAATAACTGCTTTTTTATATCTAGTCTTTCAACAACCACCTCTATTATCCAATCACATTTCTGAATATCCGGCAAATTATCCTCAAAATTTCCGACTTGGATTCTAGAAGTAAATGCTTTTTTATAAATTGGAGAGGGACTTGATTTTAAGGTTGAATCAAGAGAGCTCTTTACAATCCTATTTCGAACAGAAGACGATTCAAGAGTAAGTCCTTTATCAATTTCATCCTTTGTCAATTCGTTGGGGATAATATCTAAAAGCAATACCTCACAGCCAATATTAGCAAAATGACAGGCAATTCGAGACCCCATTATTCCCGAACCTAAAACAGCAACTCTTTTTATAAATCTATTCATGGTTCTAACTTTCTGGTTTAATAATATCATCAATAATTTGATCTAAAACTGACATTGTTTTAAAAAACCCTTTTAAACTTTCTTTATTTATTCTAGAAATAATTTTACTATTAAAATCTAACAAAAAATCACGCACAATCCTTCTTTTATTGAGTCCTTCTTGAGTTAAAAAAATTAATACTTTTCTTTTGTCTTCACTTATAGTTCCCCTTGTAATCCAACCTTGTTCTTCCATGGATTTAAGTGTTCTTGAAAGAGAGGTTGGTTCCATGCCCATTTTTGGTCCCAGTGTAGTGCTTGGTGTTCCCTGTTTTTCAATATTCATTAAAATAAATCCGACCGAAATAGTAATGCCATGAATCATGGCTTTTTGGTTATACATTCGATATATCCTATGCCAAGAGTGGCGAATATGCAAATCAATTAAACTGATTTTTGATTCTTTCATTCAAGCAAAGATACAAACATTATGCGCGCATAATATAAAAAAGTTCTAAATTTGATAAAAAATTCAACCCATCCCAAGTTATGAAAAGGATTCGAGTTAATCTAGTGGTCATTTTGTTAACCGTTTCTGTTTTTTCACTTCTGTTGATTCAAGCCTTTCAAATTAGTCAATTATATGAACGAAAAACAACTCAATTTAACAATGTATTAAAAACTTCGTTGGAAAGAATTGCTCTTAGGCATGAAAAGGCGGAGGATATAAGACGATACATGAGGCTTGTTAACAACGATTTTAGCGCTCAGTACAAAGATATTTTAAAACAGGAGTTTAAGAATTTAGTTCCAAAAAACGAATCTGTTTCTATTGCTGACACAACTGTTTATGAAGGGGGGAAAAAATTAAGTTATTTAATCATTAAAGGGAAGGCGGTAGATTCATTGTCTGGAGTGAGTACAGAACAAAAAGTTTATGCCCGTGATATTCGAGAACTAAAAGAGTTATTTGACAAAAGCAATAATCCGCTCCCGGCAAATGATTCGATGAACATCTCTATTCAATTAGATGAACAAGTGCTACAGGAAATTTTTAAGAAAGCTAGATTTGTTAATGACATGATGGTACAAGCATTCAGAGATAACATTTATAGTGATCAACGAAAAAGAGTAGATGTAGCGTTTTTAGACTCCGTCATACGAACAGAAATTGCAGAAGATGATTTGCCTAAAACCTACAAATACGTCATTGGTTCTGATTCAAAAAAGATATTTAGTTATCCAAATCAACCTAACACTTACGACACTACTATTCCTATTTCGGAAAGCGGAAAAACTACTTTATTTCCGAGTAATATCATTGATCAAAACCTATATCTATACCTGTATTTTCCGGATAAAAAATCTTTTGTATTACAAGAAATGAAATATTCACTTGTTGTAACTCTAATTTTAGTTGTTTTCATTATCATCTCACTCGTTGTTATGTTTCGAACTATTATTGAACAAAAACGAATATCAGAAATGAAAAGTGATTTTATTTCAAATATGACCCATGAATTTAAAACACCCATTTCAACTATCTCTCTGGCGTGTGAGGCAATGGGAGACAAGGATATGCTTGATTTAGAAACCCTTAGTGCTATTTCGCCATACGCCAACATGATTAAACAAGAAAACATAAAATTAAGTTCTTTGGTCGAAACGATTTTGCAAAGCGCTGTGATGGAAAAAGGAGAAATAAAATATAATGACCAGAGGATTAACCTTAATGAGATCGTTGAAAATGAAGTTGAAAATGCACGTTTTCGCATAAAATCAACAAAAGGAAAAATTTCGGTTTCTGGAATCAATGATTTGATTGAATTTGACGCCGACAAAATACATTTAAGGCACATGATATCAAACTTGATAGACAATGCTATCAAATACAGCAACGAATCAATAGATGTTGAAGTGGTTCTGGATTCTGATAATAAAAATGTATATTTGAGCGTTATTGATAAAGGAATTGGAATAAAAAAAGAACATGTTCCGTACTTGTTCGATAAATTATTTAGAGTGCCCACTGGAAATATTCATAATGTAAAAGGCTTTGGATTAGGGTTGAGTTATGTCAAAGCGGTTTGTGATTATTATGGTTGGGAAATAAAGGTAAATAGCGTTTATGGTAAGGGCTCGACTTTTACCATAGTTTTTAAACACAAAGGGGGTATATATGAGTAAAAAATTTTCATTATTATTGGCTGAAGACGATGAAAACTTAGGTCAACTTTTATTTAACTATCTTCAAAATAAAGGGTTTCAAGTTGTTCTAGCGCGAAACGGTAAAGTGGCTTACGAAAGGTTTACCAAGGGGGCGTTTGATTTTTGTGTGTTTGATGTTATGATGCCAGAAATGGACGGTTATTCCTTGGCTAAGGAAATTAGAGAAGTTGATAAAAAAGTGCCTATTCTGTTTCTTACGGCAAAATCCATGAAAGAAGATAAATTACATGGATTTGAAGTCGGCGCCGATGACTATATCACCAAACCTTTTTCCATGGAGGAACTTTTGGCAAGAATTAATGCTATTCTTAAAAGAGTTCACCCAGAAGAAGTGAACGTTAACTCTGAAATGTTTATTGGAAAAATTAGGTATGAACCGGAATTGCGAATTCTTCATGTTTCGGATGGTGCCAAAAAATTAACAACAAAAGAAAATGATTTACTAACCTTATTAGTCAAAAATCAAAATGAAATCTTAGATAGGCAAGCAACATTAAGGGCTGTTTGGGGGGACGATAATTATTTTAACGGTAGAAGCATGGATGTTTATATTGCAAAATTACGAAAGCTGTTGAAAGAAGACGAAAATATTGAAATTATGAATATTCACGGTAAAGGATTTAAACTTTTAATTCGATAAAACTTCTTGCTTAAATAAATGCAAGGTCACTTCCTTACAAACCTTATTCTTTCTCTTTTTCTTAATTTACTTATTAAGCCCTTCTCTCTTTTATATATTGATGCAGAGGTACAAAATCGTGTTGGGGCGCATGAATATGGTTTGTATTTTTCCTTGTTAAATCTTTCCGTATTATTAAACATACTTCTTGATTTGGGAATCAACAACTATACTATACGAACAATGGCGCAAGATCCCGATTTAGCGACGAAACATGTAGGTCGTATAATCGCTTTACGCCTACTTTTATTTGTTTTTTATACGATTATTACATTAATTATCGGTTTTTCAATCGGCTATAATAAAGTTGAACTCGTTATCTTGTCCGTATTAATATTGAACCAGTTATTTATTATGTTCACCGCCTATGCTAGGAGTTATTTTTCTGGTTTACATTATTTTAAAACCGATGCTGTTATTTCTGTTCTCGACCGCTTTCTTCTGATTGTGTTATGTGGCTCCTTACTTATTTATACATCTTCTGGAGAACGGTTTCAAATAGAATGGTATGTTGCTATACAAACCGTTTGTTATTTAGTTACTGCTTTAGTTTCTTTATTTGTTCTTTCAAAAATTATTCGAATTGATGGTTTTAAATTGGATAAAGTATTTTCTATTTCTGCAATAAAAGAAAGTTTTCCCTATGCTTTATTAATCTTATTAATGATTATATACACACGTTCAGATTCTGTGATTTTAGAACGACTACACACAAACGGGTCGTATGAGGCTGGGATTTATGCTCAGGGATTTCGCTTATTAGACGCATTATATATGTTTGGGATGGTTTTCGTAATGCTTTTATTTCCAATGTTTTCACGTATTCTAAAACAATCTCCGAAAGATGTATTTCCGTTATTACAAACCAGTGGGAATTTATTAATTGGTGGTTGTGGAGTGTTGGTGGTTTCTTTATGTTTCAATGCAGAAAGCGTATTAGGATGGATTTATGATTCAAATATTGAGGAGTCTAAGACTTCTTTTATTTGGTTAATGATCGGGTTTTTCGCTCTAAGTATAAATTTTATTTTCGGTACGTTGCTATCGGCGAATGGGAATTTCAAAGTGCTAAATCTTATTTCTGGAGTTGCTGTAATAATAAATGTTGGGCTTAATTTTTTGCTATCCCCAACATATGGCGCTGAGGCAGCGGGAGTTGTGTTTTTTATCACTCAATCGTTTGTTTCTATTATTCAGCTTTTTATGGCAAAAAGAATAATCCCTTTTGATTTTAATATTTCATTGATTTTAAAACATGTTATTATCCTAATACTATTATTTATTCTCGGATTGTTTTTTACTGACTCATTTAGTTTGTTTATTTCGCAAGCTTTAATTGGGGTTTTATTGCTGTTTTTACTAAAAATCATTCATCCCGTTGAAATAAAAAAATCTTTTCTAACCAAAAAGGAAACTAACAGCAATAATTAATCGTAGTAATCGTTTCAATCACTAACTGATTAGTACAATAAATTTTTATGGAAAACGAATCAACTGATTTATCTGAAAAGGGAAACGACTTTATTCAATTTATTTGGGACAACCGAAAGTTTATCATTTATTTTACTGGTATTTCTTTTATTATTTCATTAGTTGTATCCTTGTTAATCACTCCGCTTTACTTATCTACAGCTATCGTATTCCCTGCCGCTTCTTCAACCGTTTCTTTTTCTGAACAAAGAAATGCTAAATCAGCATCTATGGATTTTGGAGAAGAAGATCAGGCTGAACAATTGGTTCAAATTCTTCAATCATCCAAAATTCGAGATAAAATTGTCCAAACGTTTAATCTGATGGAACATTATGAAATTGATTCTGACGATGCAAACAAATACTACAAATTATCCAAAGCATACGAGGGGCATTTCACATTTACAAGAACACGATTCGGATCTATTAAAATAGATGTTCTAGACCGTGATCCAAAATTAGCAGCCAAGATGGCAAACAGTATCGTTGAGTTAATTGACTCTGTTAAAAATGAGATGATTTCTCAAAGAACTATTCCTGCTTTTGATATCAATAAACGTAAAAAAGAACAACTCGAAAAAGAAATTGGCCAAATGAATATTGAGCTCGACTCACTTTCTGCTAAAGGAGTAATGTCCTTCAATAGCCGATCCGGACTGTTTGAAGCCTATGTTGGTGCGACAGGAAATGACCGTTCTGATATGAAAGAAAAAATTGATATGAACATTAAATACGGATCAAAATATGATGGTCTTGAACGATTGCGTAATGAAAAAATATCAAAACTGGAAGAATTCCAGATTGCTTATGAGCAAGCAGAATCTGATGCTAACACAAAGTTTAATCATAAGTTTATTGTTGAATCCGCTGTAGTTGCTGATAAAAAAGACCAACCAAAAAGATTAATTATCGTTCTAGTTTCATCCGTTGGCGCTATGATATTTTCTCTCTTAATTCTACTTATTCAACAAAGAATTAAGGAATTAAAGCAACTTAAATGATTGCCCTTTTCAAAAAACAACTTTGGATCTTATTTTCTTTAATCGCCTTTTTAGGATTGTCAATTCTATTCATTTGGCAAGATTTGTATTTGCTATGCTTATTTCCAATTGTTTTATTGGGTATTTATGGTGCAATATATCATACAAGGGTTGTGTTTTTAAGTCTTGCTTTTTTAACGCCTCTATCCATAAATATTGAAGAATTCACGAACGGTCTTGGTTTATTTTTACCTACAGAACCCTTGTTTTTTGGGTTGATGCTATTAACCCTGTTTTTTGAATTAAAGAATAGAACCATCCCCGTTAGTATCTTTAACCATCCCATTGTAATTAGTGCTTTGTTTTATTTATTAATTATCTTTCTCTCTGCTTTAACAAGTACTCTCCCCTTAGTTTCTTTCAAGTTTTTACTGGCTAAATTATGGTATTTCGTTCCCATGCTTTTGTTAGCTCCTTTATTTTTCCAAGATAAAAAAACCATTTACTGGTTCATTTTTTTATTTGTATTAGGGACCATGTTTGTTGGTGTATATACTTTAATACATCATAGTATTTATGGTTTCGGGGAAAAAGAAGGCCATTGGGTAATGTATCCATTTTTCAAAGACCACACGATTTATGGTGCAATTGTAGCGCTAACCATTCCGTGGTCCATTTTTTTGTTTTATTCGAAAAATACCAATCCCCTTGAAAAAGTATTTTTCATTTTTATTTTAATGGTCTTATTTATCGCCTTGTTTTTCTCCTATACTCGTGCGGCTTGGTTAAGTATTGTTGGTGCATTAGTGGTTTGGATTGTTATTTACTTGAAAATTAAACTGAAGTATCTAATAGTTACCTCATCTTTAGTATTAATTGGGATATTCGCATTTTGGGACCGGATTGAAATGGAGCTTGCAAGAAACCAAGAGGTGCACACAACGGAAGAATTCGGAACAAGGCTTCAAAGTGCGGCAAATGTAACAACCGACGCTTCTAATCTTGAGAGAATCAACCGTTGGGCTTGTGCTATTGAAATGTTCAAACATAAGCCTTTTTTAGGCTTTGGACCTGGAACCTATCAATTTGAATATGCTCAATTTCAAGAACCGGAGAATATGACCATAATTTCAACGAATTTTGGTGACCTTGGTAATGCCCATAGTGAATATCTTGGGGCTCTTTCTGAAACTGGATTATTGGGGCTAATAAGCTTTCTCAGCTTTGTTATTACAATATTTTATTCGGGAATTAGTCTTTATTACAAAACCAATCCTGTCGAAAAGAAAAAGAAAATATTAATACTGTCGAGTGTTTTAGGGTTAAGCACTTATTTTATTCATGCTTTTTTGAATAATTATTTAGATACCGATAAAGCTTCTATTCCCATATTGGGAATTTGTGCGATTTTCATTGCCTTAGAAAATAAAGTAAGAATTAATCAAAAAACAAACGTCCATTAATCCACTCTCCGTCCAATGTGGCATTATTTTTTTTGTAAAAATTCAATGCCGGCTGATTCCAGTCCAAAACCTGCCAATCCATTCTTTTCACACCTAATTTAACGGCCACAGAAACTGTTTGATCAAAAAGCATTTGCCCTATTCCTTCTCGTCTTTTATCAGGCAAAACAAAAAAGTCTTCTAAATATAAACACCTACCCTTCCAAGTAGAGTAAGAAATATAGTACAATGAAAATCCTATTATTACTCCATTTTCTTCCGCTACAAGTGCAGAACAAACATTGTCTTCAAAAAGATCTATTCTCAGTTGTTCAGCAGAATTTATTACTTGTTCGGGCGCTTTTTCATAAACAGCTAGAGCATAGATCAAATCAAAAATAGATTTCTCGTCTCCCAGCTTTGCTTCTCGAATGAACATTCTATTGAACTCCAGCTAAGTTAAACCTCAATTTAAATCCTGTACTCAAATTTTGAGTAGGATAAGCCGTAGCTATTTTTGGTGTGTTTAACACTTGGTCGTAATAAAACTGAAGTGTCAAGTTTTTGGATAAATTATAATCGGCAGAAGCCTTTATTGACACAACTCTTTGTCCGGCCGTTGCTTGATTCGTGTTTTCAATTACCTTTCTAATTACGGTTAAATTATCCCTATAAGAAAAATCAAATCGTATATTAACATCACTAGCTGGAATTTGGTCAAAAGGAAGCTTTACTTTTGTGAATTTATATCCTGTTCCTATTACCATTTCATTTCCTAATACTTCTGTGACTTGATTATTGTTCAATGAAAGTGTTGAGCTTCTATCTTTTTTGTATTCAAATTTTGTTATAAGTCCTTGACCTTTAATATTCCATGTAGCATCAAATCCAAGTAGTGGAGAAAATCGCTCTGTCAACACTACATTTTGAACTTGTAGATCAGCAATAAAATTATTATTAATATCTCGTCCTATCGCGTCGCCATTCGCATCAAATTCAGCATTCAAATTGGACTGCATTCCATTGGCACTAACCGTTGAGCTATAAGCGTGTTTCAGTACAAAATTCTTTACATATTTCTTAACAAATGCATATTTTGTCAAACCGTTATAATTAATAGACCAGTTTGGTAGTGGCGTGTTTCGAATAGGATTGATTGCTCTATCAGAAACATTTGTATTTCCGTAAGCGGTTAAAAAAGCCCCAAGTACCACTTCCTGTTGGCTACCAGAATATCCCGTATAATATCCTGAACCAGAAATAGAAGATGAATTTGCGTTTTGTTGGCCTAATAATGTTGAAACTTGTTCTCTGTTATTTAATAAATTACTGAATGTTTCGGATGAGTAATCCCTACTATTAATTAGAGCAAATGCAGATCCTATTGTTAAATTGGTATACGTTAATGTGGCGGTTTCAACTCTACTTTGTCCTTCAAATAAATTATCCGTTGCATTCCAACGATAAAATTCTGAAGAATTTCTGGAGTAATTACGGTTTAATGTTAATTCAATGATTACATCTTTCAATGGCTCAAGGGTTGCCCTCATATTCAAATTTGCTGAATGAGTTGTTGTAAAAGCTTTATTTAAATTGGGGTTCTGCACTAACCAATTGTTATTTGTTGCTAAAGTTGATACATTATAGTTGTTTTTTCTTCCAAAAACGTCATATCCTTGCTGTCCAAAGACAAAACTTGTCAACCCGTAACTTCCACTATTCATTCCTAACGTGCGCGTTTCCTGATTATAACCTGGAAGCATTGTTCCATCACTTAATGCATACGTTCCCGAAACATTTCTAACCGTCATAATTACTCTGGAACCCGCGGCTAATATAGGATTGGGCTTTTCTTTTGCTCTTTCTTGTTGTTTCTTTTTACGCTGTTCTTTTTTCTTTTTACGTAAATATTTTTTCTTTTCCTTAGGAGTCATTTTAGCCAGCATTTGCTCTTCTTTCGCTTTTTCTTCTTTTGCTTTTTCTTCTTTTTTAGCGTCTGCAGGATTATTCTTGTTTCCACCGTCTCCATTGGATTCTTTTACATTTACCCTGCCTCTTGCACTTTTAGAATCTCCCAAAACCCTTTTGAAAAATGGAACTTTGTTATATAAATTCACAAAATTGGCTTGACCTGTAAAATTAATCGTTCGATTATTTTGTATTGTGTTTCCAAATTCTGATTGACCTAAAGGCGATCGTTGCCAATTAAATGTCCCGGCATATTTTCCATTCAAATTAATCCAATCTGTTAATGGAAACTTGTCTAATGGTAAATTAACACTCAAGGAATAATTGTGTGTATAATCCATGGTGCGACCAAAAGTTCCTATTTGAGAGCGTAGAGTGTCCATATATTCCCTATAGCCCGCGGGGTCTAACTTTCTATCAACACGATTATTTCCTTCTTCAAAAATAGCCCTATTCGTGGCACTAAATGTGGTTTTTATGTTTTTGGTTAAATCATACCCTACATTATATCCACGTACCCAATCAAATCTTTTTAAATAAACCGGGGCAAATTCATAATCGGGAACTAAATTATTGCGTATTTGTCTTTCATTGTATAGCCTAGAAACGTCATTCGTAAATGTTAAGTTTTTTGGTAAGAAAAACACATTGGTTTCTTTTACTAACCGAAGCCACTTAGATTTTTGTACTGGCTTCCACTTTTTAAACGGTTCCCAAGGTTTGGTTGCAAATGTGTAATTGTAATTCAATGCTCCAGTATATGTTTTGGTCTTGTCAAAATTGATATTAAAATCTCTTCTCATTACCTCAGAAAACGCATAATTAGCAGACCAATTAGAAATTTTCCAAAACCCTGGTTTCGAACCTGCTTTAGCTTCTTTTCTTACATTCGAAAAATTATAAGATCGTCTTTCTGTAAAGTCTTGACCCAATTTAGATTTTTCTCTTCTGGTTGCTAAATCATAATCTTTTAACTTTACATCTGGATTGAATGGATCGTATTCAGGATTAATTATGCCCAGTGAATATCCATAAAAGAAAGGCAAGGAAATTCGAGCTTGTTTTCCTAAAAACTGACCCAATTGAACTGTTGTATTTAAGTCTAATCCGATTTTTTCATTTCTTTGTCTTTCTTGAACTCTACTTTCTATACTTCCCCAATTTATTCCTGAATAATTACCAGAAGCGGAAACGGTCGCAACATCGGCAATTTGCATTCGCATCTGACCAATTGCTGCATCACCACCTTCACTCACAAAATCAGTTAATCGAAGTTCGTTTACCCATACTATTGCACATTCTGCTTCTCCATTATCGGGTTTCCAAATATTGTTAGGGTCATTTTTTAATGGGTTACGCACACCTATCATGATCGTTTTCAACCCTTGAAAATTTGGATTTCCTTTTACTTTGATTTTACGATTTGGGTTTTTTGGGTCTAAGTCCGAATATTCAGTTACATAGGAAACTCCCGTCGCACCATTTTCAATCTTCTGATTTCTTTCTTTTTTTAAATCTAAAAAGTCATCAAAAACAATTTCAACATTATTGTTAGCTGGCCAAATATCATCTGCAGAAGTTGAATACCATTGAGTAACATCTAATGGTAGCTCATATTCATAATAATTTTCCACGAAGTCCGTTCCCAACCTTACAAATAGAGTTAGGTCTTTGTTTTTCAATGTATTCGGCTTAACTTCTTCCGAATGAACAAACATTTTTAACTTTTTATAAGTGCGGACATCAAATTGAACATTTTTATATGCAGCACGAGCGTCACCATCTTGAAGATTACATATTTCCATTGAAAGCGATTGCTCATTTAATTGGCGCTGATATACCTGAGATGGATCTATCTCCCGTACAATTCCTGGTGGAATTTCATATTTAACAGGTGTTCTTTGATCATTTTCTTCAACGTTAACAGCACCAATATTAAACGTGGTTAAATTAGGGTCTGTTTGAACACTTAGTCCGGGTTGATTTAAGTCTAGCAAATAACGTCTCCATTCTCCTCGTATTAATTCTAATCGGGCAAATCGCATGACAACCTCTTCATCAAAATTATTCAAAAACATCCTCATAAATCGAATGGATCTAAAATCTTGAATGCCATTAACTCGTTTTTCATACCCTACTAGTGGAACCTTAAATTGATACCACTTTTCGGTTTTATTTCCATTTTGATATGTTTGAACATTCGTGATAAAGTTCTTACCAACTTGCATATCAGATGGTCTCAGACTTATTTTATATTGAAAATAACTTTCTGTTTCTGATAAATTATTATCTTGATTAATATCCTCTATATCTGGTTGATTTGTTGCTTGTGTTGGATATCCATCGTTGTTGGCCGTGTCTGACATTTCTTGCGTTGGTGAGTTGCCCTCCATTCCGTTGTATTTTTTATAACGATCTAGAATATCGAGCGTATCAACGTCATAATTATCATCTAAGTAGTAATTATAATCATCATTAGAGGGATCCGAAAGAATTTTAGATTTTGCAGATGAAGAAAGATTTGGTGTATTTTGAACCCAATTAACAAAACTCTGATAAGCTTGCGACTCTTCTTGTGTTTTCCATCCATCAATACCTACATCTTGATTTAATCGAGAGTTTGGATCGGTATCAAAAGCATTCACAACCACCTGCTGAGTAGAAATCTTGGACCAAGCAGTTGTATCAATATTGTCTGATACAGATACGCCTAGAGGTGGGAGTCCATTTTCAAAGCTCTTCCGTGAATCCGGCAAAATATCTTCCGATATATTCCCTAAGTTGATGTAAAAATCTCCACCTGTATGAATTGAGTTTGGATTTTCATTTTCTGCGTCCTCGTTAAATGGATCTAACACCCAAAATTGAATAAATTCAATATTCGCTAACTCAAAATCATTTGTTGTAAGAGAACGCATGATTCCACCCCATCTGTTTTCGGGATTTGAAAATGTTCCGTCCGTATTTATAGCATTCGTGGTGTCATAATTATACATACCTCTTTCCTTCGGATAATAGGCTAAATCTAAAACGGGTATGTTTGGTATTGATCCATATTGCATTTGTAAATTTGGAAAAATGTCCACCTGATTTACCAACCTCATCCTACTATCTGCTAACATTTGTGGATTTTGTTTAATATGTGTTGGTGTTAACTGGTTTCCTTGGTAAAAAACCGGATCAATTACATACCAAGCTAATTTTGCTCTACGATATCCCGCTACCAATGTTTTTGTTTGTGCTTCAGGAAAAAGATCGGGCTGACCTTGAGGAATTGAAGCCATTCTCCATGCTGAAAACTGTCTCAAATCAATTGCACTCTGAGACGCTTCAAAATCATCAACATAAGATGTTCCCTCCTTATTTATCGCCCTGGGCTGACCTGGAATTAGCCGTGCCACCTCACCAGTAAACGACAAAGTAGACATGGTACTTGTTGAAATCCCCGGAAGCCAGTCAATCATTTTAGTTAAAAACGGAAGGTTTGTTTTAAATGCCAAATCCGTTCCTATCATTGTGTTTTTAAACGGCTCATTACCAATATCAACTTTCTGTGTTACAGGTCTTTCAAGCATTCTTAACCACGTTGCGCCAACATTGAATTTGTCGCTCAGTCTATAACTGTATCGTGCGCCAAGCATTGATCTAGCTTGAAACCCAAAGACAGAATTGCTTTCAATGGAGATTTTAATCGGTGTATTTGATTCTAAAATACCTGTATTTAAAATTTTAACCCTACCCAAATTATAATCAACTGAATAATCTAATCCTTCTGTTAACTTAATTCCTCCAGCTGTTACAGTAACAGCTCCTTGTGGAACGTTCAATGCATTCAAAGGTATATCTGATGTAATTGAAGATTGATATTCTCCTTTGAATGAAAAACGATTTTTCGCAGGTATCTGTTGAGCCGCTGTTATTGTAGAATCATAAAGTTCTGTATATACAACCTGATCAATTAGTGTTTGAGCAATACCTGCGGTATTTAATTTTGTTGCCAAAGTTTTACCGAAAGGCTCAGTCGTTGAAAAGTAAATGCGGCCATTTTTTTTGTTAATCGTACCGCCATTTTCCATTTTGTTGCCTGTCATTGTGAATGGTACAAAGTCAAACACACCATCCGAAAATGGCTGATTATTTTGGTTTAATTTATCCATTTCCAATAATGTTACAATCTGTTTATCATCAACTCCATTCATTGGAAAATATGGAACATTAACAGATGTTTCTCTATTGTTATAAAGGATGTCTATTTTAAATCCTGTTTGATCAACTTGGAATGCCCCGATAGAATAAACATTCTTCATCATCAAATCCCAAACTTTGTTTCTAGGATTCGTTATTGTTGGTTTTAATAATTTCAAAATAAGCGCTTCTTGACCTTGTGCACCATCTGTTGATAGTTCACCTACTTGATAGGTTTCTCCATTGTATGTGTATTCATAAGCAACGGCTAAAACCTCATCATTGTTAAGAGGTGTATTCAATGAGATATATCCCAATAATGCATTGTAAGTATATTCTTGTTCTGTTAACTTTCTGGCGTTTTCAACCTTCTCGTAATGAACGGCCTGAGTAAATGGACCTGGAGCAGTAACTTGATTCGCTAAGGTTGTTACGGCGTTTGCAAATTGTCTAACTTGGGGTTGAGTTGATGCCCACGCATACAAATTATTTGACTCATTATCAGGTAATAATATAGGGGAGTTTCCGCCTGGTGTTCCTTGACAGTTTTCGGTTTTTGCTTCACCTAAATCAGCAAAAGCAATTACGTTTCTCGTATTTTCTGTATTGCTCGTTCGATTAGTTAACCACACCTCAATTCTTGTAATGTAAGCAGTAGAGTTAACAACCGGCAATGTAGCCATCGCTGCATCATAATTGTCATGATGATATAAGTTTAAAAAATAGTGACGATTTGCTTCATACTTGTCGGCACCTAAATCAAACTTTTGAACTTGAGATTTACCAGTAATATTAATTTCTTGTCGTTTTCCTCGAGATGTTGCCGCAAATAAATCCCAATATGATCTTCCAAATTTCAATTGCGCTTTAGCTCCAAATAATGTTGACGACCCTTGAATTAAAGATGTAGGTGAATCAAAAGTGATTTGACCAAGAGCTATTTTTTGTAAAATTTGATCTTCATTTCCTGTGTGTTCCAACTTCGAAATGTTGTCAAAATCAAATGCTGCTTGAGTATTGTAACTTGTATTAATCTTAAGTTTTGATCCAATTTGACCTACCAAGTTCATCTGAATCTGCTGATTAAAATCAAAACGTGTGATTTGACGTTGACGCAGTGGCAGAATTGGATTGTCGTATCTAGAGTAATTTGCTCCTAAGGAAATTTCCACTTGCCCTTGTGGAGTTAAAACAATTTCATTGCCACCAAAAAAATCTGCAAAAAGCTTACTACCCACTTTAATGGGCAACTCAAAAGGTCTTCCTTGCTCGGTTTGTTCTTCAATTTTCTTTTGCCAATTTAATGTTGTTGACTTTTTTCGCTCATATTCCAAATATTCCTCTAAGGTCATCATGGAGGGGTATCTGTAATACAAACCATTGCTCAATTTTTCAATAAACATGTACTGACCTGTGGCCGGATCATACACAATTGTTCTCTCCAATGAGGTTGGATCTCCTAAATCAAAACTTTGTGGCGAATTTAATGTTGGATCGAGTGGATTAGTAATAGGAAAATGAAGAGTAGTGTCTTGCCCATAACCAATCGCTCCTAGAGATAGGAAGACAAAAAAGAATAGACAATTCTTTTTAATAGCTCCTATAATTGTTATGACTTTACCTAGTATCAAATTATAATAATTTTAATGCCCCCTTAATAAGTTCTTCAACCGATTGATTATCTGCAGTGATTTTGTCCAATGCTTTTTCAATAGATTTTTTGTCAAACCCAAGTGAAAGTAAAGCATTTAACGCATCAAATCTATTTGTATTGTGAGAAATAGATATATTTTCTGTAGCTGAACCAAGCTTAATAACTTTATCCTTAAGTTCGATGATAACTCTTTGTGCTGTTTTTGCTCCTATACCCTTAATACTTTGAATCGTTCTTACATCCTCTGTTTGAATAGCAGAAACAACATCGCTTGGGGTTAATGAGGAAAGCATAATCATAGCCGTGTTTGGTCCTATACCAGAAACACTTATCAATAAATTAAAAATCTCTCTTTCTTCTTTCGTATGAAAACCATACAATAAATGAGCATCTTCACGAACGATTAATTTCGTAAATATTCTAACTGCCTCATCTGACCCTAGAGATGAAAAAGTGTGTAGCGAAATTCTAACTTCATAACCAACACCAGAACAATCGATTAAAAGTTCTGTTGGATTTTTCTCTACTAATCTTCCATTTAATTGGCCTATCATATTATTTGTTTTGGGCGTCTATAACAGCTATTTTAACCATGTTTACTATTTCACGAACAGAACTTCCGAGCTGTAAAATATGAATCGGTTTTTTTAATCCTATTAAAATTGGTCCAATAGCATCTCCTTCTGTCATTTGTTGTAATAGTTTATAGGCAATGTTTCCGGATGATAAGTTTGGAAATATCAGTGTATTTACTTCTTTATTTGCTAAAGTGGAAAAAGGAAATTTTTCATTCATCATTTCTCGATTCAATGCGAAATTTGCTTGCATTTCACCATCAACGATAAGCGATGGATGCTTCTCATGTAATATCCTAACCGCTTTGCTCATCTTTTCTGGGTCTTCACCGGGAGAAGAGCCAAAATTAGAATAACTCAATAGAGCTATTCGTGGTGTGATTTTAAGTTTCTTAATGGTTTTTGCAGCATTCACAGTAATCTCTGCTATCTGTTCTGCTGAAGGATTTAGGTTAACCGTTGTATCTACTAAAAACAATGGCCCTCTTTTGGTAATTAGAATGTACATTCCAGATGCGACATTAACGTCTTTTCGAAGTCCAATTACCTGTAGTACAGGTTTAATAGATTTTCTATAACTTCTTGTTACGCCCGTAATCATCGTGTCAGCATCGCCTTGGTCAACCATCATTGATCCAAAATAATTTCGCTCTCGCATTGCCTGAACAGCCTCAAATTCAGTATACCCTTTTCTTTTTTTTCTTTCAAAAAAAGCTTTTCCATAAGAAATTCTTTGATTCTCTTCTTCTTCAGATTTTGGGTCTATGATTATTTTCTCGGGTAATTCAATACCGTATTCTTTGATAATGGATTCAATGCGTTTTTTCTTTCCAAGTAAAATGGGAAAGGCTATGCCTTCTTCATATGCTACTTGGGCAGCCTTAAGAATTTGTATGTTATCTCCCTCTGCAAATACAACCTTTTTAGGATTGCTTTGAGCCCTAGTAGTAATATTTCTAATTAATTTATTATCTAAACCAAGTCTTGTTTTTAATACCGATTCGTATTCATCCCAGTTCAATATTGGGTTTTTCGCAACACCAGAATCCATTGCCGCTTTGGCAACTGCTGGAGCCACATAATAAATAAGGCGTGGATCTAAAGGTTTTGGGATTATTTGATCCCTACCAAACGAAATGTTCTTCTCTCCGTAGGCTTGGATTACCTCTTCTGGAATGGTTTCTTTTGCTAGTGCTGCAATTGCCTTAACCGCGGCTAATTTCATTTCCTCGTTAATCGTTGTAGCTCGAACATCTAATGCTCCACGGAAAATAAATGGAAAACCTAAAACATTATTTACTTGATTCGGGTGATCAGATCTTCCTGTTGCCAAAATTATATCCTTTCTAACGGATGTTGCGTCTTTATAGGAAATTTCAGGCTCTGGATTTGCTAGTGCAAAAACAATAGGGTTCATAGCCATGTTGGCAATCATTTCTTTAGAAACTAATCCTGCCCGAGAGAGGCCAAGAAAAACATCTGCCCCTTTGAAAATTTCATTGAACGGTATATCATCGTTGTGATTCGCAAAAAACACTTTGTATTGATCTAAGTCTTTTCTTTTCTTAGACAACAAACCTTTTGAATCATACATGTAAATATTTTCCAATTTGGCACCTAAAGAATAATATAATTTTGCGCACGACATTGCAGATGCGCCGGCACCAGAAACGACAATTTTAACCTGGTTAATTTCCTTTTCTGCTAGTTCCAATGCGTTTAACAGCGCGGCGGAGGAAATTATTGCCGTTCCATGCTGATCATCATGCATAAGTGGAATGTCTAATTCTTCCTTTAACCTTCTTTCTATTTCAAAAGCCTCAGGAGCTTTTATGTCTTCAAGGTTTATTCCACCAAAGGTTGGGGCAATGGCTTTTACTGTTTGAATAAATAATTCTGGGTCTGTTGCATCAATTTCAATATCAAACACGTCGATATCTGCAAATATTTTAAATAGCAATCCTTTTCCCTCCATTACTGGCTTAGATGCTTCTGGACCAATATCACCCAATCCTAAAACAGCCGTTCCATTGGATATTACGGCAACAAGATTGGATTTACTAGTATATTTATAAACGTCATCTTTGTTTTCTGCTATTTTCAAACAAGGTTCAGCAACGCCAGGTGAATATGCTAATGATAAATCTCTTTGTGAAGCATAGGGTTTGGTTGGAACAACTTCTATTTTTCCAGGCTTCCCCATTGAGTGATAATCCAAGGCGTCCTGTTTTCTGACTTTTGACATGTTTTGTTTTTTGGAGGGGTAAAGATACAAAATCGAGATAAAATCTCAATAAATGATTTGTTTTCTCATTCTTCAATCTTAAAAATTATTTCGTTATATGGTTTTTTATAACTATTTGATTTTGTGGTTTATATGTGTTTTAAGTTATTTATAAACGAATAATAGTCGACAACAAACGCTTAATAACCAAATAAAAAATTCAATCTCGGAAAACTTTGCCCTGTCGATTCGATCAACAACCGAATCATAGGACACAAATTATTTCAAACCAAAAATTTTACAAACATGAATGCACTAAAAAACAAAGTGAGTTTGATTGGGAGGCTGGGTGTAAATCCAGAAGTATTAACGTTCGATTCTGGTAGAACATTAGCTCGCTTTACATTAGCGACAAATGAATTATTACGAACTAACAAAGAGTGGCAAGAAGTTACACAATGGCATACGATTGTCGCTTGGGGAAAAACAGCCGAAAGAATAAAAAAGAATCTTTCAAAGGGTCAAGAAATCATTCTTGAAGGCAGATTAGTAAATCAAAGCTACGAAAACAAAAATGGTGATAAACGTTTTTCAACTCAGATAGAAATGAATGATTACTATATTATCAAAACTAATAACGCTGAAAAATCCGAGTCAACAGTAACAGAAAAAATCGCATCAAAATGAACTACGTAAACTTAATTGGAAAAGCACGATCAGAAGCACAATTCATTAATATGGACAACGGAAAGCGTGTCGCAAAATTTTCAATGTCAACAAAAGAAAGTTATCTCGATGAAAAAGGAAAATTAAAATCGCGGGACACCTGGCATACCTTAACTGCTTGGGGAAATTGGGTTAAAGTTTTAGAACAAACCGAAATAAAAGGTTCTCACTTGGCAATAGAAGGCAAGATTGTAAGCCGCTTTTATAAAGCTGGAGGCGTTCCAAAAATTATCTCTGAAATTGAAATAAACGACTTAACATTATTGCAAACTAAATAAAATAAACAAAATGACAACCGTTAGAAATCACGTAACACTAATAGGAAATATGGGGGCGAAAGCACAAGTAACAACATTTGAAAATGGTAAACGTATTGCACGTTTTAACCTTGCGACAGATAATATGTATCGAGGAAATAATGGGGTTTATAAAAAGGATATCGAGTGGCACCGTTTATTTGCCTGGGGGAATATCGCAGAATTTATCGAAAAATATGGAGATAAAGGGAAAAAAGTTGCGGTCCATGGAAGACTTGTAAATCGAACGTTTTTGACTCAAACCGGAATCAAAAAAAATGTTACAGAGGTAGAAATTCGTCAAATAATCGGATTATAGATTAATCCATAACAGGAAGAGCAGCCGTTAGGCTGCTTTTTTTTCCTTAATAAAATAGGTTCGTTGTCGAAGAAAAACAAGTAAAACACCTGTAGTTATAGATGCATCTGCGACATTCCAAATAGCAGGAAAAACCTCTGCTCCACCAATTACAGGAACCCAGGTTGGCCAGTGTGCTTCAAATTTAAACATGTCAACTACATTTCCCATTAAAAACCCAGAATGACGTATTTCTCTTTTGAATCCAAAACAGTCCGCAAACAACCCGGATCCTTCCATTCCATTGAATGGCATACAAGGGTCAAAATTAAAACACAGATCATAAAGCATGGAGTCTATTAAATTACCAGTTGCTCCAGCTAAAACTAAACTTACGGCTAATACAAACTCTGCTTTTACTCCTTTTTTAATTTGGTTAAAGAGATAATAACAAATACCAATGATTGCAATAATTCTAAAAATACTCAATGCTAGTTTATGCCAAACTTGAGAACCGAACGTGGTGCCGAAAGCCATTCCGGGGTTTTCAATGTATTCTAAAATAAACCAACTTCCAAAAATAGAAGACGTCTCTCCTGGCATGAAATGAGTTTTAATATATATTTTAACCACTTGATCAATAGTTAAAATTGTCAATAAAACCCAAAAAACAATCCAATGTTGTTTTTTCACTAATTATCTGTTTTGGGCGTTTTTAGCATCAACACTCATCGTTGCGTGTGGAACCAATCTTAATCTTTCTTTTGGAATAAGTTTGCCTGTAATTCTACAAACTCCATATGTTTTGTTTTCAATTCTGATTAGTGCGTTTTGCAAGTTTTGAATAAACTTTTCTTGACGAGCCGCTAATTGCGCCACCTCTTCTCTTGAAAGTGTTTCAGAACCATCTTCCATCATATTGAATGTCCTTCCTGTGTCATCTGTTCCATGGTCATCACTGTGAGACAAAGAACCCATCAATAATGTATAATGCTCTTGTGCTTCTTTTAATTTATTTATAATTAAGTCTTTAAATTCAACTAGTTCAGCATCAGAATATCTATTTTTTTCTTGACTCATTTTCTTGTATTATTAGGTTATAAAGAATCTCCGCAAAGATAAATGAAAAAACAAAATGCTTCACAAATGAACAAATTGTTGTAAAAAGATTTAAGTATCTTCGTTCAATGATTCGCTTATTTATAGAATTTCGTATGGTTTGGCTTATTTTTGGGCCCTTATTCGTATTGTTTTTCAATTTACTCAATTATTATTTTAATGCCTATTCTGCTGATGAATTTATTAATTTAGGATTTTTAGGCTTGTTTAAGCTTTCTAATTGGGTTTCTGTATTAATTTCTAGTCTACTAATCATATTTAATGCAAATCTGCTTTCTAGTGTTTTTAACAAGAATGATTTTCATGATAAAACGATTTACTCTACGGGATTTACATACATAGTAATGATGAGTCTTTTTCACTCTTTCTATAATTTAAACAATCTACTTCTTATTCAGACTTTGCTAATCCTTGTTTTTAGACAATTATTATTACTGAAACAACAAGAAAGTGAAGACCAAAAATATGTGTTCAATGGCTCTTTTTTTCTTGGAATAGGAATATGCATTCATTCTTCATTGATTCTCTATCTAATCGTTTTTTTGTTTTCAATATGGAATATAAAATCGTTCAGTTTTCGAGATTTAATTATCATGTTAACCGGAATAATTGTTCCTTTTATTTTTGTTGGGGGATTTTATTTTTTAAACAATAAGACGATTTCACTCGATTTTTTTAGAGCTCTTAGTACGTGGAAATTAATTGTTTTTGATATGCTTTTTGTTCTGATAATCTTATCATTTATTACCGTAATAGCATTTGCTAGCTTTCGTTCAAATGCCATTAAATCTACACTTAGATTAAGAAAAATGATGTTTCCTGTGTGGGGTTTTTTGTTCTTGGGTCTTTTATTCGGTATTTATGATTTTGTGTTTTATTATCAAATTGATCGTTTTATTTTAATGCTTGTAACTTTACCGATTTTAGTTAACTATTCATATATCAATCGAACATTTAACTTGTTTTCTGGGATTCTTTTTTTTATTGCATTAGGCTATTCGTTTTTTAAATTTTTCACAGTACTCGCATAGTGGAACTAATAAAATCGTTACCTTTGAATCCTTATTTTATAGGATAATACATTAAAAACATGAAGTTTGGCGTTGTAACTTTTCCCGGGTCTAATTGTGATCAAGACATGATTGATGTCTTACGTGATGAACTTAATCAAAACGTTGTTAAGCTTTGGCACAAAGACACTTCTACTCAAGATGTTGACTTTATAGTCTTGCCCGGAGGGTTTTCCTTTGGTGATTATTTGCGATCTGGAGCTATTGCTCGATTTTCTCCAATAATGAATGCTGTTGTTGATCATGCGAAACGCGGCGGATATGTTCTTGGCATTTGTAATGGGTTCCAAATTCTAACAGAAACAGGTCTAGTTGATGGGGCATTGTTACATAATTCAAACCAACGGTTTATTTGTAAAAATGTTTATTTAAAAGCTGTTTCTAAAAGCGCCGCTATTACAAAAAGTCTAAAGGAGACATCATATAAAATACCTATAGCTCATGGAGAAGGTAGGTTTTACGCAAATGAATCTGTTCTAAAATCACTAGAAGATAATGATCAAATATTGTTTAAATATTCAGACATAAATGGTCAGATTCGTGAAGAACATAACCCCAATGGTTCACTGAATAATATTGCCGGGATAACTAATAAAACCAAAAATGTTTTTGGAATGATGCCCCATCCAGAAAGAGCTTCTGATACATTATTGTCCAACATTGATGGAAAAGCGTTGTTTCTGTCTTTGTTTGAAAACTGCTAATAAAATCCATAAAATGAGAGTTTTACTACTTGGTTCAGGCGGGAGAGAACATGCACTAGCATGGAAAATTGCTCAAAGCTCAATTTTAGATGCTCTTTTTATCGCACCTGGAAATGCTGGCACGAGGCAATTTGGAAAAAATATAGTATTAAACATTCTGGATTTTGAATCAATAAAGGAGTTTGTTCTTAACAACGCTATTGACATGGTTGTCGTAGGGCCTGAGGAACCGTTAGTTAAAGGAATTCATGATTATTTTCTTCATGATGACTTGTTAATGCGAATACCCGTTATTGGGCCACAACAAGAAGCGGCTCAACTTGAGGGAAGTAAAGCTTTTGCTAAAGAATTTATGTTTAGACATAATATTCCCACGGCTAAATATGCAAGTTTTTCTAAAGAAAATCTAAATGAGGGCATGGCTTATTTGGAAAAAATAAAGCCTCCTTATGTATTAAAAGCTGATGGTTTAGCGGGGGGTAAGGGTGTATTAATTATTGAAAATTTAGAACAAGCGAAATCTGAGTTTTTTAATATGTTAACGGAAGATAAGTTTGGTGAGGCAAGTAAAAAAGTCGTTATAGAACAATTTTTAAAAGGAATAGAACTCTCCGTATTTGTGGTAACTGACGGAGACTCATATAAACTACTTCCCGAAGCTAAAGATTACAAAAGAATCGGTGAAAAAGACACTGGTTTAAACACAGGTGGAATGGGTGCTGTTTCTCCTGTTCCATTTGCTCAGGGAGCCTTTTTAGATAAAGTCACTAACCAAGTAATTATTCCAACCATTAAAGGATTAAAACAAGATGGTATTCCATATAAAGGCTTTATCTTTTTTGGACTTATAAATGTTAAAGGAGAGCCTTATGTAATTGAATATAATTGCAGAATGGGAGATCCAGAAACTGAAGTGGTAATTCCTCGGTTGAAATCTGATATTTTAGATCTTTTCGAGGGAATTGCTACAAACACTCTTTCAGAAAGAGACATTCAATTTATTGATCAAAGTGCGGCAACCGTTATGATGGTGTCTGGCGGTTATCCTGAAAAATATCATGCCGGGAAACCAATATACGGTCTAAACAGTGTTGTTGACAGCCTAGTTTTTCACGCTGGAACAAGCTCAGACGGACCTTCAATTAATACTGCTGGAGGAAGAGTTTTAGCCATTACATCATTCGGTAAAAACATCGAGTCTGCCCTCAGAAAATCATACGAAAATATTGAAAAAATAAACTTTGATGGAGCATACTTTCGAAAGGATATCGGTTTTGATGTAACAAACTAATATCTTACATAATGGACTCTGATTCAATCAATTATATAATAATTCTTATTTCACTTACTTTCTCGGCGTTCTTTTCTGGGATGGAATTAGCTTATCTTTCTTCTAATCGTTTAAAAATTGAGCTTGACAAAGCAAAAGGAACTATGAACAGTAAAATCATAGGCGTATTTTATTCGAATGAGTCAAATATGATAACTTTATTGTTGCTTGGTAACAACATTTCATTAGTCCTTTTTGGGTTGGCTTCATCTGAGGTATTAAATCCCATATTAAGTCCTATAATAGCAAATCAAGCTTTGATGGTTGTAATACAAACTATTTTATCAACTTTATTAGTGCTTTTTGTAGCAGAATTTCTACCTAAAGCGTTGGTGCAAATTAACCCAAATAAGTTTTTAAATTTAGGGTCAGGAATTTTATTCATAATATACTTATTACTTTATATTCCTTCTCAATTTGTATTGTTTATAAGCAACGGTTTATTAAGGTTGTCAGGAACTAAAATTACTAAAACAGATAAGATATTCAACAAAGTAGATTTGGAACATTTTATTCAGGAAATAAACACAAAAATGCCCTCCGAAGCAAACATTGGTAATGAAATACAAATTTTACAAAACGCGTTAGATTTTTCAAAGGTTAAAGCCCGTGACTGTATGATTCCAAGAACTGAAATTGTATCGGTTGATGTGGAAGAATCTATCGATACTCTTGCTCAGCTTTTTATATCGTCAGGGTTGTCAAAAATAGTTGTTTATAGAGATTCTGTGGATAATATTATTGGTTATGTACATTCTTTTGAGATGTTTAAAAAACCACAATCTATTAAACAAATTTTAATGCCTATTTCATTTGTTCCAGAGGCAATACCAGGAAGTGAATTATTGGAACAGTTTACAAAGCAAGCCGGGAACATCTCTGTTGTAGTTGATGAATATGGGGGTACCGCAGGACTAATAACAATTGAAGATATTATTGAAGAAATCTTTGGTGAAATCGAAGACGAGCATGATAAAGAAGATTGGTTAGAAGAAAAAATTAATGATGCTGAATATCTTTTTTCTGGAAGAACAGAAATTGACTATTTAAATAAAAAATATGATTTAGATATTCCAGAATCTGATGAATATGAAACTCTTGGTGGGTTTATTATCCACAAATTAGAAAATATTCCAAATGTTGGAAGCGTAATTAATCTAAAAAACAAAACGCTTTCTGTAGAAGGTGTTAGTGATCGAAAAATAGAAGTGGTTCGAATTAAAGTGGAGTAATGAAATTCATTCATTTTATTGTTTTTCTATTCCTATTCGATTTCTGTTTATTTCCACAAAAAATAAAAAGCTATCGTTTACCAAAAACTTTAAAAGAGATTTCGGGTCTTGAATTTATTAATGATTCAATGCTTGTTGCTCACAACGACGGGGGAAATTCACCAATACTATATCTATTAAACTTAAAAGGAAAAATAATTGACTCTACTACAATTATTAATGTAAAAAACACGGATTGGGAGGATATTACAAAAGATAACAGTGGCAATTTATACATTGCTGACATCGGTAACAACCAAAATAAACGAAAAAAACTAAAAATACTTAAGGTTTCAATATCAGAAATATTAAATAAAGATTCCGTTGAAGCAGAAGTTTATGTCTTCCAATATCCCGATCAGTCTCTATATCCTCCTCCTAACAGTGAATTATATTATGATGCAGAAACCATTATTTGTCTGGATAATTACTTATGGATATTTACAAAATGTAGAAGTATTCCATTTGACGGTAAAAGTCACATATATCGAACGAACATATCTCAATTAAAACAACACGAATGGGAAAAAATTGGTGAAATAATACCTGGAAAAAAAAGCTGGAAACTTGACTCATTTACATCTGGTACAAGCTATAAAAATTACTTTTATCTCATAACATACAATCGAATCTTAATTGTTCATTCAACTCAGATAACCAAAACGGTAGAATTTATCAAATTCAATCGATATGTTCAACGTGAAGCAATTACAATATCTCCGTCAGGATTAATCTGTGTAGCTAATGAAGGGCATTGGTTGTTAGGAAAACAAAAAATAACACTTTATCGATATGATTAAATTAGATTTAAATCAATTTGACGCTGTCATATTTGATATGGATGGTGTTTTAGTGGATTCCGAACCACTATGGAAAATAGCAATGGAAGAGATATTTAATGGCCTTGGTTCAAATCTAACAAAAGATGATTTTCAAAAAACAGTAGGAATGAGAATCGACCATGTTATTTCATACTGGAAAGAAATAGAAAAATGGTCTCTTTCAACCCAAACAATTGAAAATCAAGTTATTGACAAAATGATTCAACTAATTAATAACGAGGGAAAAGCACTACCCGGTGTTATTGAAACTACACAATACATATCTAACTTAAAAAAAACAGCACTTGCAAGTTCATCTCCATTACGATTAATTAATTCCGTTTTAAAGCAAACAAAATTGAGCAAACATTTTCATGGTGTTTTTTCAGCAGAAACAGAAACTCACGGTAAACCACATCCAGCAGTTTTTTTGTCAGCAGCAAACTTTCTAGACGCCCCACCATCAAAATGTTTGGTTATAGAGGATTCTTTAACAGGTGTAATAGCCGCTAAATCGGCAAACATGACTGTTGTGTGTATTCCCGAAAAAACACATCAGCCAAATCCTAAACTCATTCTAGCAGATTATCATTTTAATTCTATGGAGGATTTCTTTATTCAAATACAAGAATAAAATCAATTTAATTTCCTGTTTAGATCAAGATTTTCATAGAAATCTATGCATGTTTCACGTGGAACAAATTAGCGCCCTAAATGGATGAGCAAAACAGAAATATCACTAGGTGATACTCCAGAAATTCGGGACGCCTGACCAATAGTACTTGGTAAGGCTCTGCGTAATTTTTCTTTAGCTTCCGAGCTTAAGCTTTTAATCTCTAAATAATTCATCTCGCTTGGTATTTGCAATTCCTCAAGACGATTCAATTTATCGGCATGCTCTTGCTCTCTCTCAATATATCCTTCATACTTCAACTGTATTTCGGCCTGCTCAATTGATTCCATATTATATAGAGAAAGAAAATCTTCTAGTGTCGCTGACATTTGTTTTAAATCAGACATATCGATGTGCGGCCTACTAATAATTGAAGATAATTTAACCTGTTGATTAAGCAAAGAAGAACTCTTTTTAGACAAAACAATATTAGCAGATTCAGGAGACACGCCTTCATTACGTATAAATTGAATAATATCTGTTGTTTCTTTTTCCTTAATCAATACTTTCTTATAAGAATCCTCACTAGCCAATCCTAAATCATAACCAATCTTAGTTAAACGTAGATCAGCATTATCTTGTCTTAATAATATTCTAAATTCAGCTCTGCTTGTAAACATTCTATAAGGTTCTTCGGTACCTTTTCCAATTAAATCATCAATTAACACTCCAATATATGCATCACTTCTTTTTAGAACAAATGGTTGCAATCCATTAACTTTTAAATGCGCATTAATACCAGCCACTAAACCTTGACAAGCAGCTTCTTCATACCCAGTGGTTCCATTAATCTGGCCAGCAAAATATAAATTATTAATAATTTTTGTTTCTAGGGTTTGTTTTAGTTGGGTAGGAGGGAAATAATCATATTCAATAGCATAGCCAGGTCGAAACATTTTTGCTTGTTCAAAACCTGGTATAGTCTTTATAGCTTTTAATTGTACATCCTCTGGCAAAGATGTACTAAAACCATTAACGTAGATTTCTATCGTATTCCAACCTTCTGGCTCTACAAAAATCTGATGTCGATCACGATCAGCAAAACGATTAATCTTATCTTCGATACTAGGACAGTACCTTGGACCAGTACTTTGAATCGCGCCATTAAACATGGGAGACCGATCAAAACCAGTTCTTAGTAAATCATGAGTGTTCTGATTCGTATATGTAATGAAACACGGGGTTTGCTTTGTTAATACATTCGTATTACCAAAGCTAAATTTACTTGGTGAAAGATCGCCTTCCTGAATTTCCATTTTTGAATAATCTAAAGATCGGCCATCAATCCTAGGGGGTGTTCCTGTTTTCATTCTACCCGACTCAAACCCTAATTCAATAAGATCTTCGGTTATGCCAATAGAAGCTTTTTCAGAAACACGACCACCTCCTATTTGTTTTTCACCAATATGAATTAAACCATTTAAAAAAGTTCCATTTGTTAGAACAACAGACTCACCATAAATATTTAATCCTAATGAAGTTTTAATTCCAACAACCGAATCATTTTCAACAATTAATCCATTACACATGTCTTGCCAAAAGTCTACATTTATGTTACGCTCGAGAAGTAATCTCCATTCCTCAGAAAACCGCATTCGATCATTTTGTGTTCTTGGCGACCACATAGCAGGTCCTTTTGATCTATTCAGCATACGAAACTGTATAGCACTCAAATCACTAACTATACCCGAACCACCACCTAAAGCATCAATTTCACGAACAATCTGTCCTTTAGCAACCCCCCCCATAGCTGGGTTGCAACTCATTTGAGCTATCGTATTCATATTCATTGTTACCAAAAGCACACTACTACCCATTTTAGCAGCAGCATTAGCAGCTTCACAACCAGCATGGCCAGCACCAACAACTATAACATCATATTTTTTTAACATATTATATGTTTCACGTGAAACAATTTAACTTATATATTTATTTTCCAATTCACGCATCCGATTTTTTGCCTCTTGGGTATCGTCTTTATATCCACACAAATGTAAAACACCGTGAACAATAACACGATGGAGCTCATTAATAAATTCAACACCAAAATTAAAGGAATTGTCACTAACCCTATCAATTGATATAAACAAATCGCCTGATACTAAGTTTTGCTGACAATAATCAAAAGTAATTATATCTGTGTAATAATCATGATCTAAATATTCTTTATTCATTTTTAAAAGATAGTCATCGCTTACAAATATTACAGTAATATCACCTAATACTTTGTTTTCGCTTGTTATTAATTTGGAAATAGATAAAACAAAAAATTCCGAATCAAAACCCGGAATCTCTTTATTAATATATTGAAAATCAATCATTTATTAAAATAAAGACTAACGCTAGATCCTGAGTCTTCAAATTCTACATTATCAGAAAGACTTTTCATTAAATATATACCTCTTCCATTTTCTTTCATAAGATTTTCTGGAGCTGTTGGGTCCGGAAGATTCAAAAAATCAAACCCCTTCCCTTGATCCTTTACATTAAAACAAAACTCTGATGGTTGATCACCAACAGCGACATCAACAAACAATTGGGTATTAAATTCATTTCCGTGCTGAATAGCATTATTAACCGCCTCAGTAACGGCAATTAGAACATTACCGTAAGCATCCTCTTGTACACCTAAATTACCACACACGCGATCAACTAAATTTTCAACATCCACCAAAGAAGTAAAATCAGAGCTAATTTTTAATGAATCTATTATTTTAAAGCCGTCTCTCATATAGTTCAATACAACATAATTATTTAATATTGAAATACTGGTTAGCTTTATCCTTATAATATTTTCTATATAAAGGATCTGCGGAACGCAATATTTCTGTTTGCTTTAATTTCTCTTTGTTATACTCATCAAATCGAATTTTGTTACCAGAAAAATCATCTTTTCCAGATTTTGATTCTCGTTTTTCTTCAAAACCCCTATTCATTAATGCTTTTTCACTTTCTAATAATCTTGTTAATATGTCTTTTTGTCTATTAATTAACTCTTTATCAAACTTTCTGTTTATTATTTGTTTTTCCTGTTCTTCCAATTCCTTAATTAAAGGATTTAATTGATTACCTTGGCCTTTACCGTCTTTATTTAATTCTTTTTTTAATTGTTCTAATCTTTGTCTGATTGCATTTTGTTCGGCTGCCATTTTTACTATTTCTTTCGATCCCATTCCGTTGACTCCTCCTTCGCCTTGTTTTTTTCCTTGATTTCCATCTTTTCCTTTATCTCCAGGATTTTTCCCTCCCTCATTTTGACCTTTTTGTAATTGCTCTAATTGTTTTTTAAGCATTTGCTTCATGTCGTCAGAAGACATGTTTTGACCTGACTTAGGTCTACCTTTTTTTCCTGGATTATTACACTGCCCATTACCATCCATCATGCTTTGCATTTGTTGTTGCATAGACTGCAAACTTTCATTTAATAATAAAGCAAGATTATTGTATGAAGTCATAGCCAATTGTTGATGTTTATTCAATTCTCTTCGTCTATGTTCATCTATGTCATCCACTGATAATTCATGATTTACATCTATATCATTCAATTCTTTATCAATAAATGATGCTATTTTAGGTTGTCTTTTTGCTAATGCCAATAAACTATCTTTTACTATTTTAGTATCATCAATTATTCTTCTTTGTTCTCTGCCATATTTTTTATATGCTGGATCACTATCATTGACTTTTGAAAATTTATTCATTACATTTTCTTGATTAAAACTCAAGGTAATTAAACTTTCTAAAATATTTCTCAATAAATCAATATCTTCCTCTTGTTGTTGTTTATTTGCTTGTTGTTGTTGTTGGTCTAATTGATCTGCTAATTTTTTCATTTCATCTGAAGCAGATTTTTGTTTCTCTCCCGCTTTTTTTTCTTTCCCATTTTCTAAGTCTTCCTTAGATTGCTGCATATCATTAGATATTTTCTCTTCTGAAATTTCTGTATCACCCAATTCCATCGGTTTATCTAGTTTCTCATTTAATTTATTTAATTCATCCAATTCTTTTTTTAAATCATCGAATTTTTTATTCAATTCATCCTGTTTTTTAACTGCGTTTTCTTCAGATATCTTATTCTGTTCAATATCTTTTTTTAAATCATCTTGTTCTTTAGCTAATTCTTTAAGTTCTTTTTCTATATCGTCAATTTTTTCATTTACCTGCAAACGTCTAAGCATTTCTAAACTTCGATCTAGTTGCTTCTTCATATCTTCGGCAGATTGGTCTATCTTATCTATTTCTTTTTTTATTTCTTCTTTATTATTACTTTCCATTAATTTCATTAAATCATCTAAAAGCTTTTTTAATTCTTCATCCATGACTTCTTCCATTAACTTTTCAATCATTTCTTGCTTTTCAAGAAGTTCTTTATCCATTTCAGAAAGTTGGTTTTTTTCTTCCATACTTTGGTTCATTTCTTCTTTTAGTTTTTCAAGCGACTCTTGCAAATTTTGTTGTTCCTTTTTTAATTCTTCAACCTTATTTAATTTATCCCAATCTGTTGACTTGGAATTCATCATTTCTTTTTTCAATTTTTCAACTTTATTTTGAAAATCCTGCGTTTTATTGATAATATCATTCATTTCCTTCTGAAGTTCTGATTGATCTTTTTCACGTTGATCATTTAATTCTTCAAGGGTCGGTAATTCATAAGTATATGTTTGTGATTTAGTGCTTTTTGAACCGTTCACACCATCATTATCACCAACAATAAAATAATATTCAATCCTATCTTTTAATTTCACATTTTCACGCCTAAAATCGACGGCAAAATCAAAATTCAACTGAGTTCCGTTTACCGCTTTTACTTTCATCGTGTTTGTTCGTGTTTTTCCATTTTCAGATATTACTGAATATACAAAATTCAAAGAGCTCAAACCGTAATCATCAGCTACTTGTCCGGTAAAATAACGAACACCTTCTTTTATTGAATCTGTAAATTCATCTACTTGTATTGATGGATAAGCATCCTTTATTACTGATATTAAAAATGATGTAGAATCAATTTTTTTAGTTATTGAATTTGAATATTGAATTTTCCCTTTTGAAGCATCTTTTATTATTTTCTGAACAGTAAATGGATTTTGAATATTTCGTTGAGAGTTTCCATTAAAGATAAAATCGACAAATTCCGTGTTTTTTGTCTGAACTACCCATTCAATGGTTGTTCCTTCTGGAACTGTTAAATCACCTGAATTTTGAATTATTTCATTGTTTTTTCCTAGATATTTTGGATAAATTAACTTGGCTTGCAGTTTTCCAATAACTGCTTTTCCAATAACGTTTAGTGTATATTTTTGACTAAAAAATTCATTACCTTGAACATAAAATTGAGTCGTGTTTTTAACCTTTCGAATCCAACCCGTAAACTCATTTTTAGCAGTTTTTTCCATTAAAAATTTACCGTTATCTGAAATAAGATATACTTGATCAGGAAATTCACTACCCTTAAGTTTAAATGAAACTTTAAAATCTTCACCTTCTTCTATTTGAAGGTTCGTATTTTGTAGATGAAAAGAAAATGGAGCTTTCTGCTTATATTCAGAAGAATAATTAACCACGCGTTCAGAACCTTCTAAAACCCAATCTGGAGCGAAATAATAAATAGAAATAAACAAAATAAAGACAGGAATTACATACTTTAAGTACTTTTTATTTTCTGTGTAATTTATAGCTTTAGGAAAAGATACTAAATTTAAGGATTCTGACCTCTGAGAAACACTTGCTCTTAATAATTCAATATTGCCTTCATTTGTATCTAAAGAATCTTTTAATTGGAGAGTATTTTTTAATCTATCGGATATTTCTGGAAAAAATGACCCGATGATATCAGCTGCCTGATATCTATTAATTCTCTTTCCAAAAGCAATTAATTTGCTAACAGGAATTATAATAAAACGTATTAAAATAAGACTATTAATTAAAAGAAAACTAAAAAAGAAAAATGCTCTAGTTCGTTGACTAAAATGTCCAAAATATTCAGATATAGAAGTAATTAAAAAGGAAAAAAGAAAAAACGCTATAAATAATAAAACACCTTTAATAATTTGATTTTTATAATACTTTCGTATAAAAGAATCTATTTGATTGATTAAAAGCTGAAAAGATTCCATTCCTTTACTGAATATAAAACTACACCACTAAATTAACTCTTAAAGTAATAAAAACACACATATAAACTTGAAATAACTTGAAAGTATCTTATTATTTATAATTAAAAGAAAATTATTTAAAATTTATTTTTTGTTTTTATTATTAAGTTTGTTCATATGTTGAAAATAAAAAGTACGGTATTTTTAAAAATGTGTTTTACATAGTTTGTTTAGTTTATAAACAAGTTATTATTTTATATTTTATTAAAAATCAATAAAATAACTATTTATTAGTGAATTTTTATAAATATTGTTGTTTATAAAAATAGTAATTGTTAATAATGAAAACGGTTGATAAGATGCGTATATTTTAAATATAAATAGTGATTAAAAAACTTGATTTTATAATTATTACTTCTGTATATACGTAACTTTGATAAATACAAGTAAAAAGAATTATTTTTTATAAACACCACCACAGTCCAATTTTTAATAACGCGTTATCATTTAATTTTAAATTTAATTGCTTTTTCTAGCTTTTTAATAGAATCAGATACCATACTTGTTCATAAAAAACAGATATTGTTAATTTACTAATTAGATTTGTAAAAAATTAGACAATGAATAAAAGTATTCCTATTGGGTGTGATCACGCCGGCTTTGAATTAAAAAAAATTATAATCAAGTGGTTAATAGATAATAATTTTAATCCTATTGATCAAGGATGTTATTCTGAAGATAGTGTAGATTATCCAGATTTTGGACATGCTGTATCAAGAATTATTGAATCAGGAGAGGCAGATTTAGGTATTGTTATTTGTGGAAGTGGAAACGGAATAAACATGTCAGTAAACAAACATGATAAAATTCGTGGTGCCTTGTGTTGGGAACCTGAAATAGCAGCTTTAGCTCGTCAGCATAATGACGCAAACGTTATTTCTATACCCGCTCGCTTTATTTCTTCAGAAAAAGCAATAGCTATTATTGATACTTTTTTAAAGACTCAATTTGAAGGAGGAAGACATCAACGAAGGATTGAGAAAATATCACTTTAGTGAAAATTTTAGTTGTTAGGTTTAGTTCTATTGGTGATATTGTTTTAACATCCTCTGTTCTTAGATGTCTAAAACAACAAATCCCGCATTCAACGATTCATTATTTTACAAAAAGTATTTTTACAGATTTGGTTTATCATAATCCAAACATTGATAAAGTATTTGGATTAACGGAAAATTGGGAAGAAGTAATCCAACAACTTAAACAGGAAAACTATGACTATGTTATTGATTTGCATCATAACTTAAGAACTAAAAGATTAAAAATAGCTTTAAAAGTTCCTGCTTTTTCATTTCCAAAAAGAAATATTAAAAAATTTTTATTTACTAAGTTTAAGTTGAATTTATTATCAAGAAGGGAACATGTTGTTGATAGATATTTTGACGCGGTAAAAAAACTTGGTGTTTCAAATGACTTTTTGCCTAATGAAATTTTTATTGATGTATCGAATCAAATAAGCCTTACTAATTATGAATTAGCACCCAATCAATATATAGCTGTTTCTGTTGGCGCTCAGTTTGCAACAAAAAAAATGCCCTTAGAAATAATTTCTAAGATTTTAAATAACATTCATTTTCCAATAGTTCTTTTGGGTGATAAAAATGATCAGAAAGAAGCAAATCAAATAATAGCAAATTGTAACCAGAAGCAAATAATTTCTCTTTGTGGTCAGTTAAATTTATTGCAATCTGCTTTTGTAATTAGTAAAGCAAAAGTTGCATTGTGTCATGATACTGGATTAATGCACATAGCCGCGTGCTTTGATATACCTATTATTACTGTTTGGGGAAATACAACACCAGATTTTGGAATGTCTTCCTACACACCAATAAATCCAAATCAGGCTGTAAATTTCGAAGTTGAAAATATTTCCTGCAGACCCTGTTCAAAAATTGGTTATCAAAAGTGTCCAAAAAAACACTTTAAATGTATGAATCAACAAAATACAGATGCAATAATCGAAGAATTAAAAAAACAAATTACAGATTAATGTAGAATTAAAGTTCTTTTTTTCTTAAAGTTCTTTGTTCAATTCGCTTTTCAAACTTTTCTCCTTTAAAAATACGTTGAACAAATATACCCGGTGTATGAATATTGTTTGGGTCTAATTCTCCAGCCGGAACTAATTCTTCTACTTCAGCAATAGTAATTTTTCCAGCCATTGCCATCATGGGATTAAAATTTCTAGCGGTTGCTTTGTAAATTAAGTTTCCCTCTGTGTCACCTTTCCAGGCTTTTACAATAGCATAATCTGCAGTTAGAGCAGACTCTAATATATGTGGTTTACCATTAAAAACTCTAATTTCTTTACCTTCTGCAACTTCTGTTCCGAAACCAGCCGGCGTAAAAAATGCCGGAATACCCGCGCCTCCAGCTCGGCATCTTTCAGCTAATGAGCCTTGAGGAATTAAATCAACCTCTAATTCACCAGATAACATTTGTCTTTCAAACTCATCATTTTCCCCGACGTATGAACTAATCATCTTTTTAACTTGCTTATTTTGAAGCAATAAACCCAAGCCAAAATCATCAACACCAGCATTGTTTGATATACAGGTTAAATTTTTAACCCTCATTTGAACTAGTTGGGCAATGGAGTTTTCTGGAATACCACATAAGCCAAATCCACCAACCATTAATGTCATGTTGTCTTGAATGCCTTCTAGTGCAATTTCAACGTTATCAACTACTTTATTCATAATCTATATACCAAAGGGATTTTCATTTTTAAATTCTCTTCCACCTTTTTCTTCTCCTTTACAAGCATATTTTTCTGGGTCATAGTTAGGAGGTTCTGGAAAGTCATCTGTGGATATTCCAATATTAGGATCTCCATAAACCTTATTCATGTAGTATCCCCAAATTGGAAGAGCTAGGGTTGCTCCTTGAGCGAGACCAGTGTATTCGATTCGGACCCCACGATCTTCAGCTCCAACCCAAACACCTGTTACTAGTTCTGGTGTTAATCCAACAAACCAGCCATCTGAGTTATTTTGAGTTGTTCCTGTTTTACCAGCAATGGGATATTTAATCCCACCATATGGTTGTCCACCCCTTAATCTTGTACCTGTACCCCTTTCAATAACCCCTTTCATTAGTTTTAATGTTTCATAGGCTGCGTTTTCATCAAAGACTTCTTTAGGGTTGGCATCGGCGCTATATATTACTCTTCCATTTCTATCTTCAATTCGTAGAATTGTTTGAGGCTTAATAAAGATACCATGATTAACAAATACACATTGAGCTCCAACCAAATCAAATAGTGAAATATCTACAGAACCAAGACACATAGCGGGTGTAATCGATTCACTTGGCAAGAAAATATCCATTGCCCGTAGAAATTTAGCTAATGTCTTTGGGCCGGCGTATCCACCCATTTGACCCATTAAATAAGCTGTTGTTGGGTTTGAAGAGCTAACGAGACCTTGACCTACAGTTCCTGATCCGCCTCCTTTTGGACACCATTTTCGACCGGTATTATTTCCAAGAGTATCAAATATTTCAACACAAGTTGACCCTTTAACAGGAGAACAAGGTTTAGCAACCCCCATGTTCATAGCTGTACAATAAACAAATGGTTTCATAGTTGATCCAACTTGCCTTTTTCCCGTTCGAACATGATCATATGCAAAATGTTTAATATCAACTCCTCCAACCCAAGCTTTTACAAAACCAGTTTGTGGTTCAACCGATATTAAGCCAGCATGAATATAACTTTTATAATAGCGAATAGAGTCATCAGGAGTCATAACAGTATCTATTTCTCCTCTGTATGAAAAAACACGCATTTGAGCAGGCTTTCTAAAGTTTTTTAATATTTCTTCATCACTTGCTCCTTCTCTTTTGAGTTGGCGGTATCTATCTGTTGATTTTCTTGCATTTTGCATGATTAAATCAATATTTGATTGAGAAAGAGAGTTTGAAAAAGGAGGGTTTTTAAGTCGCTTAAAGTTATTATTAAATAATCCTTGTAACTCAGTTCTTAAATGTCTATCAACCGCATATTCGGCATATTTTTGCATTCTTAGATCAAGTGTTGTATATACTTTTAATCCGTCTTGATAAATATTATAGGGCAAGCCATCTTCTCTTTTATACATTAATGAACCGTCAGGATTTTTTTTAGAAAACAACTCTGAAAGTTCTTTTCGAATAGCCTCTCGAAAATAAGGAGCAACACCATCTTTGTGGTCAACCCTTTGATAATCTAATTTCACAGGCTTGTTCTTTAATGCGTCATATTCAGCTCGAGTTAACTTTGTTTTAAGCGCAGGATTGTTTTTTTCAGAATTTTTTAACCATTGCATAAGGACTTGATTTCTTCTTTCAACAGCGCGAAGAGAGTCTTTAGATCTTCTTTCATAAACAGCTTCTTTACTAACTTTTGATACATCAATGTTTTTTTCTCCCGCAATTATGCGCTCATAGTTTTTTACTGCTGGAGTATATGGATTATAAAGAGATGGGTTTTTACACATTCCAATTAACATGGCCGCCTCTTCTTTTGAAAGGGACTTTGCTGTTTTGTTGAAATAGATTTTAGCGGCATTATCAATACCAACTGCATTGTATAAAAAATCAAATTGATTCAAATACATTGTAATTATTTCTTCTTTTGTAAATCTTTTTTCTAATCGAGTAGCGATGATGTTTTCTCGGGCCTTTTCTCCAATTCTTTGAAAAATATTATCTGCTTTTTCGTATTCATCTTTTTTACCACTCATTTTTGCCAAATCTTCTCGTTCTCTTCTCTGAAGAGTAAAGATTAACTTAGATAATTGTTGTGTAATTGTGGATGCTCCACCAGCTTTTCCCGCCTTAGCCACAGCTCTGCCTAGCGCTTTAAAATCAACTCCCGAATGTTCAAGAAAACGTTCATCTTCAGTTGAAATTAATGCATCAAGAACATGCGGAGAAATATCTGCGTAAGCAACGCTAGTTCTATTTACTTTAAAATATCTTCCAATGGTGTCACCATTTTCTGCTAATACCAAAGAGGCTTGTAGTTCCGGTGGATTATCAAGCATTTCCACTGGCGGCATTGAATCTTCAGGTTGAAAAACAAGCAATGAAAAAACGAGAAAAAAAGGAATCAAAGCGATACCCCAAAAGGTGTAAACAACTTTTTTATTAACTGGATTTTTAGTTTTAGTTTGATCTTTCTTTTCTTTCATGAAAATTAATTTACCAATAATAAACAAAATTAACGCAAAACATCCATTCTTTGACTGTCTAATTTTAACAATATGAACATCATAATGGTGAAAGACAGAATTGAGGACCCACCATAGCTAAAAAAAGGAAGAGGAATTCCTATTACGGGGGAAAACCCAATATTCATCCCAATATTAATAGCCACATGGTAAAAAACAATCATAGCAACACAATAAGCATAAACACGATTAAAGACAGAACGCTGTCGTTCAGCAATAAATACAATACGAGTTAATAAAGTAATATAAATAATAACCAAAAAAACAGAACCAAAAAACCCCCATTCTTCTGCAAATGGACAAAAAATAAAATCGGTTTCGCTCTCAGGAACATGATTCGCCCTAACACTTGAAACTGAAGCATTTTTATATCCTTTTCCATTAATTCCACCAGATCCAACAGCAGCCATCGCTCGATTTCTGTTGTAATCTTCCCCGTCAGGGTCCTCTCTTAAGCCAAGGAAAAATTCTATTCTTTCTTTTTGGTGGGGGGCTAAGCTTGAAAAACCAAAATGCACGGTTAAAACAACGCTAAGTGATAAGAAATAGCCTAAAATTATTGCAAATGTTAAATTTCCTCGGTCTCTTTTAGAACCAAATTTTTGAACAATAAAAAACCCAAAAAACCCAATAATCGAAAGGGCAATAATAATGAAAATAAAACCAGAAACTTCTAAAGAAGGGAGCAAAGTAAAAACAACATAAATACGAGAAGAAAGGATACTAAAAACAGCTAAAAGAATTACAACAAATAATATTGGTATGAAATGAGTTCCCACCCAAGTCTGTTTAAATTTCACATTAGGAAAGGAATTAATTACATTTAATATAATAGGATCGAAGGTAATACCTTCACGGTACATAACGAAAAGAAACGAAGTGAAAACCACAAAAGTACCTGCATCTGGTTGCAGTAAAATGAGAAACATGGGAATCAAAATAATAGAAAAAGCAATTAATACAGATTTTATATTTTGACTTTTAAGAGGAGCTTCACTGATGAATTTCGCTAAAACAAGAGCGGCAGCAATTTTAGCAAATTCTGCGGGTTGGATTCCCAAAGATCCAATTCCTAACCAGGCTCGTGCACCATTGACAGGAGGAAGAAACAAGACAATAATTAACAATAATAAAATAACACCATAAACAGGAAGGGCAAATTTTTTATAAATGTCAGAATCGATTAAATAAACAATGAAACCAAGAAATAAAGCAATTCCCAACCACATAATTTGTTTGCCATACAACTGAGAAACATCAAAAATATAGGGGTGTTCCGCATTAAATGCCACAGAATATAAGGTTGTCAAACCCATTACGGCAAGAGTAATTAGTAACAACACTAAAAACCAATCAATACGACCTGTTATTGATTGATTATTTCTCATTCTTTTTCATTTTCAATGTTTGAAAGCTTGGCTTCCATAATTCTTTTTTCTTTCGCCTCGTCTGTAATTTTTCCTGTAAGGTATTTTTCGATTACTAAACTAGCCGTAGGCGCCGCCCAAGTTCCACCATAACCGGAATTCTCAATGAATACAGCAATGGCTATTTTTGGATTTTCCATCGGGGCAAATGCAATAAAAACAGAGTGGTCTTTTCCATGTGGGTTTTGCACAGTTCCAGTTTTTCCACAAATCACAATATTTTCCAGTTGTGCCGATTTCGCTGTACCACCACTTTCATTAACAACCCTCCTCATTCCTTCGATTACGGATTCATAGTACTTAGACTCGACCATTGTATAATTTTTTTGTTTAAAAATATTCAAAGGACCTTTACCAGAAATAGATTTTACAAAATGGGGCGTGTAATACCAACCGCGATTTGCAATAATAACAGCAATATTTGCCATTTGAAGAGGGGTTAATTTAACTTCCCCTTGACCAATCGAGATAGACCGAATACTATTAAACTGCCAATTATGATACCCATACCATTTATCATAAAAAGAAGGCCCAGGAATTAATCCTTTTTTTACACCGGTAATATCAGTTTGAAGTTTTACACCCAAACCAAAGCTATTCATATATTTTACCCATTTTGTTAATCCGATTTCTGCATCAGCAAAAGGATTTTTATTTTTTCCCTGTTGTATGATTTTTTTCATCACATAATAAAAGTATGGATTACATGAGTATTGAACTGCTTTTGGGATATCGGTCGCGGTGGGATGACCGTGGCAACCAACCATGCTTTTGGTACAAGGAAAGCCAGAATTTGCAGTAATTACACCTTCTTGCATGCCAATTAGGCTTTGAACTAATTTAAAAATTGAACCAGGAGGATATTCTGAGGCAAGAGGGCGCGGGTAAAGGGGGAGGCTTGGGTCTGTGTTTAGTTTAGGGTAGTTTTGGCTAATATTTCTTTTTCCAATTAACAAATTTGGGTCGTATGAAGGTGCGGAGACAAAGGATAAAATTTCTCCGGAAGAAGGTTCTATTGCAACGATACAACCTTTTTTGTTTTGCATTAATTTTTCTGAATAAACCTGTAAATCAATATCAAGACCAAGCTGCAAATTTGCTCCGGGTCTTGCAACGGTGTCATATTTACCTCCAGCATAGGATTGAATGGTGTTGTTCATTGCTGAAGTAACAACATATCGAATACCTTTAATCCCACGCAACTCTTTTTCATAATACCTCTCCAATCCTGTTCGACCAATATTATTAGAGGGTTTATAAAAACGGTCTTTTTTTATTTCTTCACCTGTTACTTCTGCCAAATAACCAAGAATGTTAGCTCCATTTGCAAAAGGATAACTCCGCATGCTAGTTGCTTCTTCATAAAACCCCGGAAATCGATCTAAGTAAGGAGCAATTTTTAATATTTCATCTAAGGTTAATTCCTTCAAAAAAGGATATGCTCTTGATGGAAGATAGTTAGATGTTCTTTTTTTTGTGCTCTTATTATAATAAGTTCCTTCCCCTTCTTTTATTTCTTTAAATCTTTTTCGTACTTCTTCTTTTGTCCAACCTAATATTTTAGCAAAAGCAACGGTATCAAAAGACTTTAATTTTTCCTCAATAAACATTAAATTATAATAGACTTTATTGGACACAATTTGTTTATTGTTGCGATCATAAATTATCCCCCGATTTGGGGTGATTTCTTTTCTTTTCTCTGCAATTTCTTGTGCTCTTAAAACCCAAGACTCGTCAATAACTTGCATATAAAACAAGCGCATAACGTATAATATTCCAACGAGAAGAATAAATACGATGATTACAAACTTTCTGTTTTCTGTATTCATCGTGATTTTTCTTTTTTAAAGAAAACATATTGTAAAGTCCAACAAACAATGAATGAGCTCAAAGCACTTAAAGAAGTCTTTTTCAAAACAGTCAATATTTCATCTATTCGAAATGATTCAAGAAAGAAGAACCAAAAATGATGAATAATAAGTAAAGATCCGAAAGTTAAAAAGTGCCATCGAAACCCCATGTCCAATACATTAGGGTTTTTAATTACGTCATATCCATCTCTGGGGCTGAAATATTTATAAATAATAGGCCTAAGCATGGCAATTGTTGTGGCAGCTGAAGCATGTAGTCCAAAAGTGTTTGAAAAAAGGTCAATACAAAAACCTAGAATAAACGAAAGAGTAAGGACGGTAAAAATGTTGTAACTGAAAGGGATAATAGCTATAAATAAAGGATAAACCATGATATAAATTCCTAAACCAGGCTCAATAGCGTTTAGAATAAAAACTTGCAGTAACAGAAGTCCAATAAATCGCAATGCGGGAGCAACAATTATATCCATTATTTATTTTCTTCTTTTGGAACGGTTTCTTCTAGTTTTTTCTGTTCTTCTAACATTAGGTTTTTAACTACATATACATTTTGAATGGATTGATAGTTTTCTGTAAATTTAATAACTACATCCCAAAGAGGTTTTCCTTCAATTTGAGTAAGTTTCTCAACTTTTCCTATTGGAATTCCTTTAGGAAAAACGCCAGACCCTCCTCGAGTATAAACCATGCTGTTTTTAGCAAGTTTGACATCGCTTGAAATTCCGATAACAGACCCCCTTTTAGGATCTGTTCCTTGCCACTTCAAATACCCTGTTAAACCACTGGGTTGTACAATTACATCAATATTGCTGTTTTCAGATAAAATTGTTTTAACAAGAGAGAAGTACTGGCTGGTCATATAAATAACACCAACAATACCCTTATCAGAGAAAACGCCCATTCCTTTTTCAACACCTTGAGCAGTTCCGACGTTTAAAGTAAAATAGTTGTTTCGTCTCGAAGTCGTTGAGTTTATAACAATTGAGGGAATATATTCATATTTTTGTTTGTACAGCGTATCGTCCTTTTTAATAAGTTCTGAAGATACTTTTACGTAGTTGGACATTTGATTTTTACGTAGTTTAATGTTTTCATTTTGGAGCGAAGAATTATTTTCTTCTAGATGAAAAAACTTTGAAAAATTATTTTGCCAACCCAGCAAAGTTCCAGAAATAGCCCAAGTAGAAGTTAGAAATTGCCCTTTCGGATAAGCAATATAACTAAAATAAAAGCTCAAGGAAATTACCTGAAGTATTACAAAGAAAATAAAAATCCTGAAACGTTGAAAAAACGCAATCAAATTCCGCATAAACAAAGTTAAAAAACTCTGCTTAAACTAAGCACAGTTAGAAGAAATCAATCGCGAATTAGGAACTGATATTTGTTAATATTTTTTAAAGCAATGCTGGTTCCTCTAGCAACAGCCCTCAAAGGATCTTCTGCGATCCAAACAGGAAGTTTGGTTTTGGAGGAAATCCGCTTATCCAAACCACGTAACATTGAACCACCACCAGCTAAATAAATACCTGTTTTGTATATATCTGCAGAAAGTTCAGGAGGAGTTAGCTCCAACGCGCTTAAGATTGCTTCTTCAATTTTCGCTATTGTTTTATCAAGAGCATAGGCTACTTCAGAATAAGTAACAACAATTTCTTTCGGAATACCTGTAACTAAGTCTCTCCCTCTTACGGCAAAATCTTCAGGTGGATTATCCAATTCTGGTATCGCTGCGCCTACTTCAATTTTGATTTGTTCAGCAGTTCGTTCTCCTACAAGCATGTTGTGTTGACGACGCATGTATTCTTCGATGTCATTTGTAAAATCATCACCTGCAATACGAATGGATTTGTCACAAACAATACCGCCTAAAGCGATTACGGCAATTTCAGATGTTCCTCCACCTATATCAATAATCATATTTCCCATAGGCTCTTCTACGTCAATACCAATACCAATCGCCGCAGCCATTGGTTCGTGGATGAGATACACTTCTTTTGCTCCAGCATGTTCCGCTGAATCACGAACGGCTCTTTTTTCAACCTCGGTGATACCCGAGGGAATACAGATTACCATTCTAAGAGATGGATTGAACAAGCTTCTTCCTGGATTAATCATCTTAATCATTCCACGAATCATTTGTTCTGCACTTTGGAAATCTGCAATCACACCGTCTTTTAAAGGCCTAACTGTTTCAATTAAACGGTGGGTTTTTCCATGCATTTGTTGTGCTTTCTTACCGATTGCAACAACCTTTCCTGTTTGAATGTCTTTTGCCACAATTGAAGGTTCATCAACAACTACCTTATCATTCCAAATAATAAGCGTGTTTGCAGTTCCTAAGTCAATGGCTATTTCTTGCGTAAAGAAGTTAAACAAACCCATGATAATTTTATTTGCTAATATGTATAAATAACCTAATTACTTTAAATCTGAAAAAAAGTTTCAAAAAGATGAATCAAACAAAGTTAGTGTTTAAAATGACGTGTTCCTGTAAAAACCATTTTTAATCCAACAGAATTACAATAATCAATAGAAAGTTGGTCTTTGATAGATCCTCCTGGTTGGATAACAGCAGTTACACCAGCATTGTGAGCAATTTCTACACAATCAGGAAAAGGGAAAAACGCATCTGATGCCATTACAGCCCCGGTTAAAGAAAAATCAAAAGAATTTGCTTTGTGAATAGCTTGTTTCAGAGCGTCTACTCGTGATGTTTGTCCCGTTCCGCTTCCTAACAATTGTTTGTTTTTTGCCAAGACAATCGTGTTTGATTTTGTGTGTTTAACTAGTTTATTAGCAAAAAGTAAATCTTCAATTTCTGATTCGGATGGAGAAAGATTGGTTTGTGTTGTCAGGTCGGAGGCTGATTCCATTTTTTCGTTTCGGTCTTCTTCCAAAATCCCATTTAATGCCGATCGAAGTACGGTTTTGGGCCAAGCGAATGGCTTTTGTTTTAGAATAATTCGATTCTTTTTGCTTACTAAGAGCTCAAGTGCATCAACAGAATAATCAGGAGCGATAAGAACCTCAAAAAACAAGTCATTCATGAGCTGTGCAGACTCTAAATCAATATGTGAGTTTGCGATCAGCACACCTCCAAAAGCACTAACAGGATCTCCCGCTAATGCATTAGCATAGGCGTCAGAAATGGTTTTTCTAGTTGCTAACCCACAAGCATTATTGTGTTTTAGTATGGCAAATGTAGGCTCATCATCTTTGAATTCAAACATCAAATTAACAGCAGCATCAACATCTAAAAGGTTGTTGTATGAAAGTTCTTTACCGTTAAGTTTCTCGAAGATTTCGTCTAAATTCCCATGATAAAATCCTCTTTGATGCGGGTTTTCTCCGTATCGAAGAACCATAGAGTTTGATTCGCTTAATTTTAAATAGTTTTTTTCACCATTGTTAAAGTAGTTAAAAATGTGTGTGTCGTAATTAGACGAAATGTGAAATGCTTCGCGCGAAAAGGCTTTTCTTTGTTCTAATGTTGTTTCTCCATTTTGCGCTGAAATAATGTCTAAGAACTCTTGATAATAATCCATTGCAGGAATAATCACAACATCATTAAAGTTTTTTGCTGCTGCGCGAATCAAAGAAATTCCACCGATGTCAATTTTTTCAATTATTTCGGATTCTGAACCACCTGAGGCTACAGTTGCTTCAAATGGATATAAATCAACGATTACCAAATCAATTTCTGGAATGTCAAATTCAGCAATCTGTTGTTGATCACCTTCGAAATCGCGTCGATTTAATATTCCACCAAAAACTTTAGGATGTAAAGTTTTCACACGCCCTCCTAAAATAGAAGGGTAGGAGGTAAGGTCTTCAACAGCCACCACAGGAATGTTTAATTCTTTCAAAAAGGCTTCTGTTCCTCCGGTTGAATAAAATATAACGCCTTGATTTTGTAATTTTCTAACAATGGGCTCAAGACCGTCTTTGTGATAAACCGAAACTAAAGCAGATTGGATTTTTTTAGTAGTTTTCATCCTTTGAAATTAAGGTGCAAAGCTACTTATTTTAGGTATTAAGCTGACTCTGTTTTTTAGGCAGTTATTAAAATAATCCGGAAAGAAATCAACAAAACAGAAAGAAATTATTGTTTAATCAATTGAATTGTTTTGTCACCAATTTGCAAATAATAAATACCTTCTGAGATAGAAGATACATCCAGCTGTGTTGGACCAGAAATGGTTTGTTGAAGCACACACTGTCCAATTTGATTAAAAACGGAAATATGTTGACTTTGGATATTAGAAGTATGAATGATTATTTTATCTAAAAATGGATTTGGATAAACCAATAACGCTTGTTTTTCGGATAATTCTGCATTTCCTACTAATTGGTTTATCTGAGCACCAAAAGCATTTGGAAAGACATCATCAGGACCAATTTTCGCAACAAAAAGATTGCTTCCACCATTCGGTTGAATGATTCCATCATCTACAAGAGAATTATATCCAACCGTGATAAAAGAACCATCACTCGTTTGTATCAAATCATTGATTTTGTCTTCGCCATAATTGGATATTGCCATAGACCAAAAGGGCGCAATGTAGTTTAAGTTTTGCGCGAAAAAATAAGCCATAGACACATCAAATGCATCTTGATTTGTTCCAGGATTTAAAGATTGATATCCAATCGCAACCCGATCCAATGCTGAAACATAGGCTAATTGATTCAACTGTGAATTGTACCCAGGGTAAACAAAGGTGTACTGACTTATCAGACCGCCATTTAAATCAAAAATGCCATAATAGTCATCATTATCTCCAATAGTTTCTCTATATCCAATAACATAATATTTATTTATTCCCAACGACAAATCAGAAACATAATAATTACCACCTAAGTCTGAAATGGTATCAAATCTTAAAACATCTCCATTGTCATTTATCTCCATTACAAAACCCTTCGTCATATTTGAATCAGGAACAAAAAACTGACCGCCAATTAAATAATTGTTATTGACTTTGATAATGCTATTCGCCACATCTTTTCCTTCGCCACCAATTTTTTTTGTCCATAGCGTATCTCCATTTCTATTTGTTCTAACCATGTAGATGTCAGAATTATCATTTGATGTATTTAATGATTCTCCCACCATTACAACACCCGAATCAAGTGTCATTGTAGCATCATTGACCCTTTCCCAAAATCCAGAATCACCATACGTTTTGATCCATTGTTCATTTCCTTCAAGGTCTGTTTTTAGCAAAAAGGCGTTGTAATCACCCGACGAATTGTATGAATTGGAATATCCAGCGATGAACACTCCCAAATCAGCATTATACATAACTCTTTTTCCTCCATCAGCCTCTTGTCCCCCGTAGTTTTTGCTCCAAAGGTAATTCCCTAAACTGTCTAGGTGTAATAAAAAAACGTCAGCATTTTCACTCCAACTACTTGAACTGCCGGTAATTAAATAAGATGAGTCTTCAAGTTGTGTAATACCTTCTGCACGATCATAACCAGTTCCTGAAAAAAGTTTATAAAAATGAATCTGACCATTTGTTTGCCAGGAAATCAGGAATAAAATGAGGAATATTAAAATACGCATTGCATTCTAAATAAGAAGGATTCACCGGTTTTTCCAAAAATGTTTTCGCTTGCCAAACCGATGTTCCAGTTTTTAATTTTTATACTTGAGTAAAATCCGAATCGGAATTTTGAAAAACCACCGTAACTACTATTTATCCCTACATTTAATGTGCTGGAAGGATTTACGTTAATACGATAATCCAAACCCGCAAAAACGAGCGGAGTAAATGCAGAGGCTAAAAACATGCGAATACCATAAAACTCTTGTAATTTACGAGTTGAGTTTGCGTCTACCAGTTTTGAAAACTGTAGGTATCCCGGTAAAAACAAGGTTCTGTTTGTTTGGGACTTTTCAACGCCCAAAGTATCTAATATAGAAAAATTCGAATCTAAAAACGAACTACCGTTGAGAACATCATTGTAGCTCAGTCCTGTAAAAGTAAATGTTGAATCTCCTGAATATTGATTTAAAGGATTAATGAGAGATGCAAACCCAATATTTTTTGCTAAAAACTGATAATAAATAGTTTTGTTGCTTTTTGTTGGCACACTAATTCTTAAGTCAGCATCTATTCCAACTCCCCATCCGCTCATAAAATCGGAAGAACTATTAAAACTCGTATTTCCAGTAAAGTTTACGGATAGAGTATCAATTTCCGAAGATTGATAAATTTCACCTTTTCGGATGAATGCATCGCTGTAATTTGATAGATTAAAAATATTCAGAGAAACAGAAGACTTAGATTTTTTATCTAACCAACCAAACCCAATTTTTTGAAACGTGTATGCAGAAAACTTTGTTCCAGAAAGAAAAGCGGTATCACCAATGTAGTTTTGATTTCCATAAAAGGTTAATTCATATAAATCCCTGGAATACAAAGCATTGATAAACGAGTAATAACCAGCTTTTACAGTAAATCCCCAATTTGGATTTTTAAGAAGTGAAACCGAAAAATTGCGGTATTCAATTTCTGTATTTAAATCTGAACCAAAGCGATTAATTCCACGATGAAGCTTAAGGCTTTTATCTTTGATTTCATCGGTGATTTCTCCACCATAAAATAATTTTTTGGTCAGTGTTTTATGCAGAGATGTTGAGGCATAATCGGCAGTTCCAGTAAAAATAATTTCATGCTTTCTATTCAACAAGGTGTCGTTCTGAATTGGTAACCAAGATTGGGCCTCCGCAATGAAACAAGATAAAAAGATGAATAATGTAAAAAACAGTTTCATTAGTAGATAATCGTTCCGTTTAGTTTGACATTTAATTTAACAGCGAGAAAAGCACCGTAAGGAATGCTTTGTTGTTCATTTGTTCCTGTAATTGCATTGGGAGTGTCAAAACGTGCTTCAACAGCGACAAACTTAATTTTATCCAAATCGGCAATTAATTCTGAAGGCATAATAAAATCAACACTTGATTTCTTCTCGAATAGTCCGCTTTGAGAATTGAAAGACCCCATGTTGCTTGAAGCAATTTGAGCGGATCCCAGAACGGTATGAAGAATAAAATTATTTTCATCCATGAAGTATAACTTGGGCTCACATGAAATAGGAAAGGCGTTTGTAGCATTTAAAGTTAAAACTCCTGAATTAGCATGAATTTTTGTTGGGTCTTGACTTATACTAAAATTAAAAGTATCTCGTAAGGTCAAGCCATCTGCACTAATTTGCAACGGCATTTCAAGATTTACTTTTACCTTAATTCGACTGTTTGGAAAAATTTCATCTGCTCCGCCTGATAGATTCCCCCATGGGTTTAATTGGAGTTCATAACCAATTTTATGCGCATCGCCTAGGTTTTCAATGTATTGCTCAATATTACTATTCGAAGAGTTGAAGTTTAAATTTTGCGTCGTAGGTTGTAAAGTTGACCAACTTCCAATTGCCGGTGAAATGTAAAATGCCGAACCAACGCTTGTTGAATTGAGAGAAACTGTGTTGTCATTGAAATTGGTGTTCTCAGCCAAAAGCAATTTACCTTTTAATGAAACTTTCATCCCGTTTTCTATGGAAAAAATGAGATTTGTCGATGGTAAATCAATACTTCCGCCCACTAAATTATTCAAGTAGGGTACAATGAAAGTGGATGTATCTGAAATTATTTGATTTCCAAAATACCCTTTGGCATAATCTATTTTTAAACCAGACAGGAATCCTTCAAACTTAAAATCGTATTGACTTGAAATTGAAACCGAAGGTCCATCCGGATCAGTTTTAATGCTTAGTTTGGATTGTAAAATATTAAAGTTTAATCCAGATTCTCCCCTTAAATCCAATTCATATCCAGATAAATCTAACTCTTCTTCAGATGAGGTTGGTTGAGGAATGGTTCCAGCATCCACAAAATAAGTTTGTTCGAAAGTCTGTCCATTTTTAACAACTCCGGGAAGTTGAATCGTGTAATAAACTTTTGTGCTTAGCGGGTTGTATACTTTCACGCGTATTTTTCCTTGAGAAACGCGTATTTTTTTCAGTTGCGCACCATCTAAATCCAACGCATGTTCTTCAACTGTATTTACAAAAGTATATCCCGGCGGCACATTGTTTATTGAAAAAGTTGGACTGAATAATTGTGTAATGGTAGTATCAGGGATTTTTAATAAATCAGAAAGATCTATATCCAATAAGGTGCGCGTTAAATCTACATTAATACTAGTTTGGTTGGTTGTATTTAAGGTTGAATCATTAAATAAATTTGTTAATCTCAATGTATCGCTCATTACAGGTGTCGCCCAATCAGTTTTCCAGATGGTGTCTTTCTTTTTACAAGAGACAACCAGAAGGCTACAAATAGCGAAATAAACTATGTAATGAGATTTCATCATTTATTAGACGCGTTCAATTATCGTTGCATATCCTTGCCCCACACCGATGCACATGGCAACCAAAGCATATCTTTTGTTGGTTCGTTGTAATTCTCTTGCTGCAGTTAAAAGAATTCTTGCTCCAGACATTCCCAGTGGGTGACCTAAAGAAATTGCTCCTCCATTTGGATTAATTCGAGGATCACTATCTGCAATGCCCATTGTTCTGGTACAGGCTAATACTTGTGCAGCAAACGCTTCGTTGAGCTCTAGTATATCCATGTCTTTCAAAGAAAGACCGGCTCGTTTTAGTGCTTTTTCTGCTGCCATAACAGGTCCGATTCCCATAATGCGAGGTTCAACACCTGCTACTGCTGCGCTCACTATTCGGGCAATGGGTTTTAAATTGTTTTCTTTTGCACCAAGTTCAGAACCAATTAATAGTGCCGCAGCACCATCGTTTAATCCGGATGCGTTTCCGGCAGTGACACTTCCATCTTTTTTAAATGCAGGTTTTAACCCGGCTAAACTTTCTAAAGTGGTATTGGGGCGAGCAAATTCATCTGTCGTAAAAATAATAGGGTCTTTTTTCTTTTGTGGAATTGAAACGGGAATAATTTCTTCGTCAAAAACCCTATTTGATTTTGCCCTTGCTGTTTTTTCTTGCGACCAACACGCAAATTGATCTTGTGCTTCGCGTTCAATGCCATATTTATCCACTAAATTTTCAGCCGTCATTCCCATGCTGTCAACACCGTAAATTTCTTCCATTTTGGGATTAATAAATCGCCAACCAAATGAGGAATCAAACATTTGTGCATCTCTTCCGAAAGCAGATGAGGTTTTTGAAATCACCCAAGGACCTCGTGTCATGTGTTCAACTCCCCCAGCAATGTACAAATCTCCTGCTCCATCTTTGATTGCTCTCGATGCATTTACAACAGCAGCCATTCCTGATGCACATAGGCGATTTACTGTTTCACCGGCAACTTCAACCGGTAATCCGGCCAAAAGACTAGCCATTCGAGCAACATTTCGATTGTCTTCTCCCGCTTGATTGGCGCAACCTAGGATTACATCTTCAATCTTTGAAAAATCAAGATTTGGATGTCTTTCCATTAAACCTTTGATTGCTGTTGCTGCTAAATCATCCGCACGTACAGAGGACAAACTTCCACCGAAACTTCCAATTGGAGTTCTTACCCCATCTATGATATACACCTCTTTGCTCATGAAAGAATAATTTTAACGAAAATACTATTTTAGGATGAAATCATTGCGATTTAATTAAATTTGAATGTGGTATTTAGCAGTTCACTATTCCTATTTTTATTTTTCCCCGTCTTTTTGGTTGTATATTCTTTACTTCCGAAATATTATAAAAACGCATGGATATTAATAGCTAGTTTGTCTTTTTATTACTGGGGCGCACCCGTTTTCATCTATTTATTAGTTGCCGCAACGGTTATTGACTTTTTTTTAATTAAGGAAATATATAACTCCAAAACGATAACGCGGAAAAAAGTTTTTTTGGTGGGTTCTCTCACATTAAATTTAGGTTTACTAGCGTACTTTAAATATGCTAATTTTTTCATTGAAAACTTTAATGTGGCGCTCAATAGTATTGGCGTTACAGAAGTTTCATGGACTAAAATCGCATTACCCATCGGTATTTCGTTCTATACATTTGAAACGTTAACATACGCCATTGATGTTTACAGAGGAATTCACGCTCCACTCAAAAGAATTCATCATTACTTGCTTTATATTGTTTGTTTTCCGAAGTTAATTGCTGGACCAATTGTTCGTTTTAATTTAATTGCAGACCAGATTCCACATAGAAATGAAACAACCGACAATCGCATTTTTGGTTTTTATCGATTTACCATAGGACTTGCCAAGAAAGTCTTGATTGCTAATACTTTGGGAGAGTTTGCTACTGCAACTATGAGTTTACCGACAGATCAATTGGACATGGCTTCGGCTTGGTTTGGTATTTTGGCTTATACTTTTCAAATTTATTTTGATTTTTCAGGATATTCCGATATGGCAATTGGTATTGGAAAAATGATTGGATTTTCTTTTTCTGAGAATTTTGACAATCCGTATAATTCAAGAAGCATTACTGAATTTTGGCGCAGATGGCATATGACTTTGGGTGAGTGGATGAAAAACTATTTATATATCCCATTAGGAGGAAATCAAGTTTCAAGTAATAGGCGTTTGTACATTAATTTAATAACAGTTTTTCTTCTTTCCGGACTTTGGCATGGGGCAAGTTGGAATTTTGTTATTTGGGGTGCTTTTCATGGCACGTTTTTAATTCTGGACAGAATGTTCCTGTACAAATGGCTACAAGCAATAGGAACAATTCCGAGTGTTTTGTTTACTTTTTTTGTAGTCATGATAGGCTGGGTGTTCTTTAGTATTGAAAATTTTTCCGACGCAATCAATTATATTCAACGACTGTTTTCTTTTGATATTAACCTAGATTCATTTAATCTGGGAAAAGAATTCTATTTCACATTAATCATTGCAATTATCATTTCTTTTATTGGAATCACACGATTTGGAAACAACCTTCAATCAATACTTTACAAGGAGTATATTTATTCTGCTAAACAGGCTCTTTCCGTCTTAGCTGTTGCAATCATTTTGTACGGAATTTCAGCTAGTTACATTACGGCCTCCGGGTTTAATCCATTTATTTATTTTAGATTTTAAACGAGAATGGAGAAAACAGAACGAATTAAAAAAGTTTTTCTGAATGTGTTGCTTTTAGCATTATGTGTTCCTTTCTTGCAGTATTGTTTCCATTTTGCGGGTGAAAAAGGACTGAAAGGCGCCATCATTGAATCTCAAAAACCAGCGTTTAGTCTATCGAGCTTTCAAAATGTAAAGTTTCAGGAAGAATATGAAAAATACTTTAATGAAAAATTTGGGTTTCGCTCCAGTTTTGTTCGATTGAATAATCAAATAAAATATTGGTTTTTTCAAAAAGTACAAGCAAATGGTGTTGTGATAGGAAAAGAGGGGTATTTGTATGAATACAACTACATAAAGGCTTATTATGGATTGGATTTTATCGGAGATGATAAATTGGAAAAAAACGTAATGGATTTGAAGTATATTCAGGACAGACTGAAGGAAATGAATAAAACACTAATTGTTGTTTTAGCCCCCGGGAAAGGATCTTTTTTTCCGGAATATTTCCCGGATTCATGCATTCGAAAAGGAGGACCAACAAATTATACGAGATACGATTCTTATATGACGAAACATAAACTCAATTATGTTGATATGAAATCGTGGTTTCTGAAGATGAAACCGACCGCAAAATATCCTCTATTTCCAAAGTCTGGAATTCATTGGAGTAAATACGGAGAAGTTTTGGCCATGGATTCTCTCTTAAAGTTTATCGAAAACAAAACAACCTTAAAATATCCAACCATTAAAATTAAATCCATAGAGGTTTCTGCAAAAAATAAGGAAAGAGACTATGACATTGGAGAAGGATTAAACCTCATGTTTCAAACTTCCACTTATCCAATGGCTTATCCGACTTTTGAAATAGTACATCCCGAGAGAAACACACATAAAACATTGGTGGTGGCAGACAGTTACTATTGGGGAATGTTTAACTCTGGGTTTTCGTCTTCTGTTTTTAAAAATGGGGATTTTTGGTTTTATAACCAAGAGGTTTATCCTGAACATTTTAAAAAGCAAACCTTGGTTTCTTCCGTTGATTTTAAGAATAAAATAGAGGAAAACGAAGTAATAATCCTTCTTGCTACAGACGCGAATTTATTTAAGTTTCCTTTCGGTTTTTCAGAGCTTTTTATCAAGAATTATCCACCCAAGTAATGGGATGTAACTCGATAGTTTTATTGAAAAACTAGTTTTTCTTTTTTACAAAAATTGCATCACTCAGGCCAGTATTCACTTTGTAATTACTAAGTGTTATTGTAATTGTGCCTTTGCTTTTGGTGTTTGTAGATTTGCTTTTGGACGAGGATTTATTGATGTCAGCAGCAACGCTTTTTGGGATTTTAAATTTCTTAACATCTATTTCAAAAGTCATCACGCTCGGTAATCCGCGAGAAATTTGGTCTCCATATGTGTAATCTACATTCACCGTTCCATTGCTTAATGTGGTAATTTGAGACTTCATGATGACGTATTTTGACATATCCACCCAAATTTTAGCCAAGACAATATCGCCTGTGCTTTCGTTGGGAATGATATTAATTAATTTCGTTTGAACATTTCGTATCACTGCGTTTTCACCAAAGACAGCGGTGTATTTGGATTTATTCGAGATGAAATTATTTAACTCTGTAAAACCTTGCTTGGGAACAATTACAATGCCTTTGGATTCAATTTTGAATTTATCTTTTTGTTTGAAATAGATAAGCACATTGGACGGCATAATTTTAATCATCGGAATATTTGCCTTGATGTTTGCCGAAACCGTGTAATCTTTAACGGCTGAATATTTTGCATTGATTTTATCAATAACAGCATTTGGTGTTTGACCAAAACCATTTATGCTAACTAGCAATAATAGAAGGAATAAACTTTTCATTTAGGAGGTAATATCTTTTTTATTGAACTTATAAAGAGTAATGGAAATCAAAACAACAATGTGTGCGACCAATACGATTATGGATTGGTAGATTAAATCGTAAGGAACAGGGTCTTCAAAAAAACTTCGCCACGCAACCATATGGGTGGTAAATAAATACGGCTTTATGTTATCAAATACGGTCACGTCCAAGGTTCCAATGATAGTAAATAAGATGATTATCGCCATGGTAGCAACGATTGGCCCCACGGAATTTTCAGCGAAAGCGGATAAGCAAATCGACAATGTTGCAACCGTTAAAAGAGATAAAAACGCAACGCAAAAACCTAATCCAAAGCGCCACAAAATATCTGCCTCTTGAAGAATTACCAATCCATCACTGTTCAATACCATGAGGTCACCAGCGCCAAAAACCAAATGAGAAACAAAAAGCGACAGAATTCCCAGCCAAATCGTTAAAAGCAAGGTATAAATCGCGCCTGCCAAAAATTTGGAAAGTACAATTTGACTGCGCGAAAGAGGTTTTGTTGCTAACATCCGAATCGTACCCATGGCGGCTTCTCCCGAAATCAAATCTCCGGTGACCAATGCAACAAGCAATGGTATGTGGACTACAAGCATTTGAAGAATAATGAATGCAATTAAATTTCCGTTGACTAGTTTACCGTTAAAAGTAAGCGTTTGTTCGAAGCTTGCCGTGATAAAAGAAACGATTGTTTCGCCATCTACTTTCATAGCAAAAATAATCAGCGAAATTAAAATAGTTAATGCACCAAAACCTAGATAACTGCGAGGCTTAGCAACAATTTTAATAAATTCGTTATAGGTGTTTTTTAATAACATCATCAAGATTGAATAATTTTCATGAAATAGTCTTCTAGTTTCCGTTTTGGTTCAATTGCATGAATTTCCAATTCGTTTTCAACCAACGTTCTACACAGCTCAGGAACGCGACTTTTAATTATATTTAATTCCAGTTCATTGGGTGATGTTTGCATTACATCTGATAGATTCATTTTTTCTCGAATGATGCTTAATCCTTTTTCGGGATTATTCAATTCTATTCGAACCATCGTTTCTTCACTGTTCAACAATTCAGAAACTTCTCCTTCTACAACGGATTTCCCCTGATTGATAATCACCATTCGGTTGGCAATTAGTTCAATTTCAGACAATTGGTGCGACGACAATAAAATGGTTTTGTTTTGCTCGTTCTTTAGGCGAAGGATGAGGTTTCGAATTTCAACAATTCCCTGAGGATCCAAACCCGTAGTTGGTTCATCCAAAATAATTAATTCTGGTTTGTGTAACAAGGTTTGTGCAATGCCAAGACGTTGTTTCATTCCGTGTGAAAATCCTTTCACTTTGTGCTTTGCACGATTTCCCAATCCAACAAAATCAAGCATTTCTGCTATGTCTTTGGAAGTAACATCGGCACCGGAAATTCGAGCAAACAACTCCAAATTTTTTTGTGCAGACAAGTATTTATAGAAATCTGGTTTTTCAATGATGCTACCAATGTTTTTCAGGATTTCCGATCTGTTCTTTGTCAGCGATTTTCCAAACAGCTCAATATTTCCTTTGTTTGGATTGATCAAGGATAACAAACAGCGAATGGTTGTACTTTTTCCCGCGCCATTTGGACCCAGAAAACCGAAAACATCACCCTTGTTTACACTAAAAGAAACATCTTTGACGGCTTCGAAAGAACCGAAGTTTTTGGCAAGATGTTCAACTTTAATAACGGTTTGCTGTCCCATATTAAAAGAACATATTAAATGAATTATTGTTTGAAGAGTTCAATACTATTAGAGACAGATGATCAATTCAATGGTTGATTCGTTGAAGTAATTAAATTTGTAAAAAACACATATGCCATTCCTTGTTATCCTTGCTTTTATCGTTTTTACTCAAATTATTTTTTCGAATTCATTATTGTTTGACGAAAATCAAGTCTTTCAATACGTTGGATGGATTCAGCTCTCGGCTTGTCTGTCGTCGTTTTTTTTCTTGATTTATTTTTTCAGTCAACGGAAACACAACGATTTTAAAAGAGGATTTACGGCTTTTGGTGCTTTCATTCTTTTTGGCGTGCCTGGAATTTTGTATTTGATTCCTGGGTTGATTTATCTTTTTACGGGACATGAAGCTGCGAAACAAATAGGATGGATTTTATCCGGTTTGTTGTTTTTGGGAATCTTAGTCGGAATTTTTTATGGTCGTTGGAATTGGAAAACGCACCGCATTCAATTGGCATTTCCTCATTTTCCGGATGAGTTAAAATCATTAAAAATCGTTCAAATTAGTGATATTCACGTTGGTAGTTTTTTTAATAACCATGCAAAAGTTCAGAAGGCAATTGATCAAATAAATGCTCTTGATGCAGATTATGTGTTTTTTACGGGTGATTTGGTCAATAATACAGCCTCTGAAATGGATGGGTGGGAGCCTGTTTTCTCTCAAATTCAAGCGAAACGAGGAAAATACAGTATTTTGGGTAATCATGATTATGGAGATTATGTACGCTGGGAGGCAGAAGATCATAAAACTCAAAATTTACAGCGATTGATTGCCAAACACAGTGAAATAGGCTTTACTCCTTTGCTCAATGAATCCATTGAATTGGAAAAAGATATTTGGTTGTTAGGAGTTGAAAACTGGGGAAAAGCACCATTCAGACAAAGCGGAAAATTGGAACACACACTAAATGGAGTTCCTGAAAACGCATTGAAAATCTTACTTTCACATGACCCGAGTCATTTTGATTTACAAGTGTTGGACACCAACATTGATCTAACACTTTCTGGCCACACCCACGGAATGCAGTTTGGTATTGAGCGATTTGGTATCAAATGGAGTCCGGTTTCACTGCGCTACAAGAAGTGGGCGGGGTTATACCAAGAAGGAAATCAATATTTGTATGTGAATCGAGGCTTTGGCTACTTGGGTTTTCCGGGGCGTGTTGGAATTTATCCGGAGATTACAGAAATTACGATTACCAAAGGATAGTTATTCAATGAGTTGAATCGCGGGAATCATCTCTTCAATGTATTCCTGAATGCGAGTATCGTCTGCGTTTTTGGTCAGCAATAATTGTTTGCATTTGGGTAAACTTTCAGCCAAGCGCAAAATATATCCTTTTAATCCTTGACGCATTTGGACATCAATTTCTAAAACTGCAAACAAGCGCAGTTTCGAAACATTGAATCCATTTTGAAAGTACATTTCGCAAATACGACGCGCTGTTCCCACGATGATTTCCGTTCCATCAAATAAATCATTTCGTTGCTGCAATTTTTTCCCTTTTTCTGTGATGAGGTCAACGGTGAGGTCCAAATTTCGGGTTCCAATTGTAACCAACTCATGTATTTCGCGTGCCTCTTGTTCTGATGAAGCGATGATGATTGCTCTTGGCGAACCTTCTTCGGCTTGTGGAACAAAAAGGGTAATCCATTCTACTAACTTGTTTTTGTATTCTTCCAAAGCGGCTACTCCCAAAACGGAATGTCCTGATTTGAGTGCTTTACCAATTCGCAAGGTGAGATCTATGTTTTCCATGGTTCGGTAAAGGTATGTATTTTTTCCCTCCTTGCCTGTCCGCCGGCAGGTGGAAGGAAGGGATTAAGTTCAGACGACTCTTGCGAGCATCTGATTCCGTAAGAGGAGGTGAAAAACAGAATCGTTACTTACCCTTGGACTCAATCTCCTGAATCCGAAACCGAACAATTTTTTGAATGAGTTCCGTTGGAAGCGCTTTATCCAGTGGAAATTGAATCGCACCCTTGGAAAATTTAAGTCCTAAAAACTCATACTCAAAGGCCTTAACCCCCGAAGCGGTTGGATAAAACCCAATATGATTTTTAAAGGCGGCAAAGTACACTACATTTTGATTTTGGTAAAAACAAGGCATTCCATAGCTCATTTTTTCAGTAGCGTTTGGCAGTAATTCTTTCACTGACGAATACACTTCATGCAACAAGCGTTGAGTTTGTTCAGGAAAAGTGGCGAAATAAGTTTCGAATTCGGGCGACATGTAAAACAAAGGTATAGATTGTTTCTTTTGACAGTTCAGTTAGAATGTCAATTTATGGCAGTTTGGGTTTTGTTAGAAATGTTTTTAATGTAATGATTATTCCTACTAGAATTATCAGATAAGTCATACTTGATAAAAGCCATTTAAATGAGTTGATACCAGATCCTAATGAAACTACTGTTTCTGATATTGGACTTGATTTTAAATAGGCTTCTAGCATAATCAATTCAACGTAATTCTCGGCCCAATCGGCAATCATACATAAAACAGGAATAATCAAAAATAGCCGCTTCTTGTTTAAAAAGAACACAATCCAAGATGCACACATTAAAGTATAAACAAATGCAAAAATAGCGTCCCAAATGTGAAGAAATTCTCTGTAACAAAGAAGTTGCTCCTGATTCCTTGATTCAAAGAATTTTTGAACCATTTCTAATGTGTAAGAAAAAGAAAGACCTAATGAATTTGCTCCAGTATCAATTTTGAAACAACTTCCAAAAGGTGCTAAAATGTAGGTTGCGTACAAGAAAAAAACGAAAGTAAAACCTACAGCTAAATATAGCGTTCGGTTGTTCTTGAAAAAGTTAAGTGTTTTGTTCATTTTTAAAAAATTTTATTTTTTTCCTGCTCTTTCGAGTTTTCTGAGCCCATCTGTTTTTGTTCTTACACCATACAAGCTTTATGGTTAGATCATCAATGTGAATGGCCATATTGCTTGGGCTTTGAATAATGGTTTGAGATAAAATATAATAGAGTTTATTTGAGATTTGTTTTATTACAAAGTCATTTTTTTGATTCGAATAACTTATAAATTACTAGACCATCAAGAGCGTTTTCAGGGTCCCAACCAGGCACTTCATATTTTTCGTTTTTATAGAAAATATCAAAAGTTTTACCTTTCATCTTTTTATTTATTGCAAGACCTTGTTCTGCATCAATACTATTTGATTGTATTTCAAGCCGAACAGCTCTATCCTTATTACCATAAAATTCGATAAAAGTTTTTGATTCTGTTTTAAATATATAATGAGGGATATCTCCAAATGAAAAGCTATGATATGTAGCTCTAACGTAGTTGTACTTCTTTTTTAATTCAACGTAATCATCTAACGAATTGTTTTTTTTAACCAATGAGTCGATTATAGGTTTGTTAATGGGTGATTTTTTATTAGAATTTTGTTTTTTTAACAAGGAGTTTGAATCAACAGAGTTAATTGTTTTTTTTGGCATTTCTTTATCAGACGGTTTATTTAAACAACTCGTCAGGATAATTGAAATATAAAATGTTATTTTTATTTTCATACTGTAATTGTATATTTAGGGTTTGCGTTTAGGCGATGTCCCTAGAGGAACGATTCGGGATATTGTTTAAACGCTGTCAGTTTATTTTAATCACGTTAAAAAATTCTCTATCAAATATTGTAAAATATTCTACGGCTGAATACTCAAAAAAAGCAGGAATATAAAACCCTATTGTTTTTTGTTCTCGCTCGTTGTATGATTTTAAATAATTCATTTTTTCAGTTGCTTCACTTGTGATGTGAATTTGTGTTGTCGGTTGTGGCATGCCATTTACTTTATAGGTTTCTTTTGCTTTATCCCAGCCGTCCGCTGCGAGCCCCCACTCTATCATTCTTTTGGAGTGTCGCATCATGATACTTTCGATCATGTGTGGTGTATAAACACTTTGATAAATATAATTAACAGAAATCTGTTTTGATTGAGCCAAGTCTAACACCATTTGACTAATAAATACGTGTTCGGGGTGACCGTAAGCTCCAATTAAATTGTCAAGAGTAAAAACAACAGATGGATTAAAGTTATTAACTCGTTTTATTAATTCGTTTTCAACTATCTTTTGATTAAACGTTTCTGAAAATTTTTCTTTTTCAATTGGCAGGTATAATTCTTCCTGTTTGCGTTTATTAAGGTCTATTCTCCATAGCGAATAATCCAAGTCAAAGAAGGTTACTCTATCTAAAATATCTCTACACGCCTTTATTTGTGCTTTATCTCGTTCTTCTCCTTTATGGAAACTTATTACTTCAATTTCCCAACCTTCTTTGTTTAGTTTAGAAATTGAACCTGACATGGCAGACATATCATCATCATGAGCAATAATAATCATCGCTTTTTTAATTTTGACACTCTGCAAAATGGTGTCAGTTGGATAAACTTCTTGAGCGGTTGGTGCATATGGAGTTACAACTTCCTTTACATTTTTGCAGGAAAAAGAAATTAGCACTAAAGGAAAAATCCAGTATTTACTATTAAGTTTCATGGTTTGGTATTTAACATACTTAAAGCCCTCAGAAGTTAGTTTAGGCATTACAAGCGATTGCTTGGCATAATTAAAAGGGTTTCAGCTAATTTAAGAATAAATAGTATAGTTTAGGAACAAATTGAAAATGTGGTTTCGAAAAAGCATATCGATTCTTATCTAAACACCCGATAAACCATGGCGGTTTTTGCAGGAAGCGTCAGAGTGTTGGTCAATTTACTATCTTGATTTGTAAATACATCCCTTAGAATACTTTTACCGGATAACATTTCATCAAAGCGATTCAATTTAAGTGTTTCCTCTTTGACGGAATTGTTGATGATGATCATTAGCGTGTCTGATTCATTGTATCTGAAATAAACATAAACATTGTTCTCCGGAACGTATTGCTTCATTTTTCCTGAATGAATAACAGGTTGGTTTTTACGCCAGTTTAGTAGTTGCTTGGTAAATTGGAAATACGCTTCCTCCTGCTCCGTTCTACCTTTCATACCACGTAGATTGCTGACATCACCATTCGAAAAGAAGGCATTGTGGTCATCCAACGCTCCCCATCCGCCCGGAAAGTCTTGCCGGATATCGGCATCTCCCACTTCTTTTTTCCCTTTCATTCCGATTTCACTGCCGTAATAGATTTGTGGAATTCCGCGTGTTGTTGCAATCAACGTCAATGCCAATTTGTAATCCGCTAACGAAGGACAATATTCATTGAAACGCTGTGTATCGTGGTTTTCCATGAAAACCAACAAATTATTCGGGTCTTTGTAAAGAAAATCATTCACGAAATTTTCGTAAACCCTCACCATTCCTTTGTCCCAACCTTGCTCCGATTCTTTGAAAGCTTGCATGATTGCATCGTGTAAGGTGAAATCCATTACGCTTGGTAATTCACTGTTGTAAGAATCAAGCGCACCAATCGGACTATCTTTTTGCCAATACGAAATCAAAGCTTGATCATGCATCCAGATTTCTCCCACCATGTTCAGGTTTGGATATTCTGCCATGATTTTTTTTGTCCACGTTGCAATTGCCTCTTTGTCGTTATAGGAATACGTATCGACGCGAAGTCCATCCAATTCCGCAAATTCGATCCACCAAATGGTATTTTGAATCAAATAGTTCAACACCAAGGGATTTGCTTGATTAATGTCGGGCATGCTCGTATCGAACCAACCATCCTCTGAGGCACTTTTATCCTTGTCGCTTTTGTATGGATCCATCTGGGTGCTTGTTCGGTAGCTGGAGCGCGTAAAAGAAGGATATTGATGAATCCACGTTTTTGTCGGTAAATCTTTGATCATCCAATGTTTACTCGACCAATGGTTCGGAACCTCATCTTTGATAACTTTCAATCCTCTTCGGTGTGCTTCTTGAACCAGAAATTGAAACGTATAATTGTCTCCATAACGTGGATCCACCTTATACAAATTTGATTGTGCATAACCATGATAGGAATACGTTTCTTCGTTGTCTTCGAGCAAAGGAGTAGTCCAAATGGTTGTTGCCCCCAATTCCTTGATGTAATTCAAATGCTCAACAATCCCCATAATATCTCCACCATGTCGGCCGCTTGGGTTGGAACGATCAGCTTTTTCGGTAGTCTCCGGATGTGTATCACCACCAGGATATAAATTAGCAAAACGATCGGGCATTAAGAGGTAAATGACATCTACAGAAGTGAAACTCGTTCTTTGAGCCGATTCGTATTTTCTTTCTTTTAACTCGAAATCATAAGTCGCAACAAGCTTGTTTTTATCCTTCAAATAAATCGGATATTTCCCCGAATTTCGATTCGCTGTTTCGATGGTTACAAATACGTAATTTGGGTTTTCCGTTTTTATAATCCCAACGATTGGAAGCCCAGGACTTTCGACTTGAAAACGAGCAATATTTTCACCATGCATCAAAACTTCAACCTGGTGATGTTTCATTCCCACCCACCAGTTCATGGGTTCGACATGCTCGAGTTTATAATTTTTTTGAGCAACTGTTCCTGAGGCGAGCGTTATAAAAACATTAATCCACAAAAAGAATTTTCCTACTTTTTCCATTTGATAAAATTTCAATGATAAATTGATTTGATTCTGGTTTCTCCTTAATTGGTTGACCCATTAAATCATATCTAGCAACTACATATACTGGCAATTCATTTTCAATCATTGATAATTGACACGGGTTTTCCAACCCCTGAAAAGCTTGAATTTGAGACAAGGCACTTTGCAGTCGAGCATTTAAATAGTCAGAAATACTCATGGTAACATGAGCACCAAAAGCGGTTGTTAAGGCCGAAGTGAAATCGTTATTGGTGAACCCATAATCCAATCCTTTGTAAAGATCTTCATATGCCGCTTGTGTTATGAGAGTTTGTTTGTCTTGTAATTGCTGAAGCCAGTTTTGGTTGAAAACAGTGGTTAATGCTTCATTCATGTAAAAATTAAATTGATCCTTAAAATAAGGTACTTGAACTAATTTTTGAACGAGCGGGCGATTTCCTATGTGCCAATTATTGATATTTCGAACTGACCAGTTTTCATTGAACCAATCAATCCCAAAGGTGTTGTCCATGTCATATTCGATGAACACAAATTTTCCGTCAGTCGGACGTTGATACAAATAAAAATTATTCATGTTCCCAGCATAACCATCCCAATGGCCAATCAAAATTTCGTAAACGAGTGTTTTTAAATAGCGATCTACATCAAATACTTCCTGGATGGCACAAGGAAAATCAGTAGAATTGGCATTATTCAAAACATCGATGAAATGAATCAAACCTGAATAATCATTAATGGATTGGTTTGTTTTTAGATCATACGTTTCATAATAAGGTTGAGGGTTTGTTCCTAAATACATCAAATCCGAACCCCACGAGCATTTGAAAAGATTACCCGAAAAACCTGCAATAAAACGGTCTTTTATAAATTCATCATCGATTGCTTCGTTATTGAGGTAAAGCCCTTTGTATTCGTTGTTAATGTATAGTCTGACAAAACTAGTTCGAGAAACCGTTAATCCAGCTTCTTTCAGAATTTGGCTACTCAACCAGGCTCTTAATTGGGAAGGATCGTTGTGATTCCCAACTAAATTCATGTTATCCAATCCTTTGAATTTCTGTCCAGGAAGAAAATCATTGAAATCAATGCTAAACGATTTTTTACCTGCGCCGCGAGACGTGTTTCCTCTTACACGAAATCCAACTTGTTGGATGGTATCCAGATATAATGAACTTTGATAACGAAACGATGCTAAAAATTCATGATCTGTGTAAAGGCTGTCGCCAAGCAACAGTTGAAGTTGTTCATTTGGTAAATCGATATAAATTGATGCAACCTCATTTTGAAGGAATGCCTCATTATCCATTGGATGAACTTCTTGTCCAATGACATGTGGGATAAAAATCAGAAAGAATAACCAACGAATCATTTTACAACATTCAATAGTGCTGTTTGGAAATAGTTCCCTTGCTGAATAATCACAGAATAGAAACCAGAGGGCAAACGTTCAATATTTATTTCTTCTTTATTTTCACCCGTGAAACACAACGATTTTTTACTCCAAAATACTTTTCCTGATTGATCAATTATTTGAATCAAGGCTGCAGAATTAGATTTTCCTTCATATTTCAGCGTAACATAATCCGAAGTTGGATTTGGAAAAACTAGAAGTGAAGTTTCGTCATGAATAATTTCATCCAAAGAAGCTGGCGCATCCGTAATTTGAGGCTGATCCAATTTCACATCTGTATAAACGCGATACTCACCCGGAGTCATGTTCAAAACAGCGTTTACATCAGATACAACAATACTATCTCCGGAAAAATACTCGTACCAAGTTCCTGTGTGATGAAAGGAAGGAGTTGCATCTTGGTTGTACACACTAAAATTGGTTAAAACCACAGCATTCATGGAAGGATCATTTAATTTCATTCTTTTCACCGCTCCCGCCAACATGTAGTTAAAATCTAAGGTACGGAAAGTGCTGTAGTTCTCTCTCAAATGCAGCATAGCTGAATAAACATCATACAATTGTCTTCTGCGTGCTTCGGCAAAGTAGTTCCACAAGATAGGCTTGTTACAAACACGACATGGATATTCAATCGAAATATCATAACCCAATTCTCCAAACTGCCAAATCATTCGCGGTCCCGGTTGAGAAAGAAAAATAACAGCCGCCGTTTGCATACGACCGAGTGCAATGTATTCATCTTTTGTATTATGATTAGGGTTTGATGAATTTCCGTAGGTGATGTTCTTGAACATCAATCGCTCTTCGTCGTGACTTTCCATGTAGGAAATCAAGTGCGGAACCGCCCAAGAACGTGCAGTATAAATTCCATTGCTAATATTAGATGTTGAGGTATAACCCATAGTAGCTTCATTATATGCATGATTTAGGTTTCCCCAAAGCATCATGCCATATTCAGCTAATTGTTTTTCTTCGGCATTATCGCACCAATGTTCTAAAATAACGTAGGCATTTTGTTTGTAATTCCAAATGGTATCTGCCATTCGTTTGATGATGGCAATTCGCTCATCGCTGTATCCATTGCCATTATTTACGAATCCTTTTGTGTAATCAAAACGAAAGCCGTCAATGTGATATTCTTCCAGCCAATAACGATTTACCCGATCGATGTAATCTTTTGTTGCTTGACGCGTGTGGTCAAAATCGTATCCCCAACAGTAGGGTTCATGTGGACAAACAGCATTGAACCAAGGATTATTCGCTGCCGGACGGTTATTCGCCGCGTCCCAATACATGTTTACCATTGGGTTTTGACCAAACGCATGATTGAGCACCATGTCGACAATTACTGCGATGCCTCTTCCATGACAAGAATCTACAAATTCCTTGAATTTAGCTGGAGTTCCGTAATATTTATCTAAGGCCATGTGAAACGAAGGATTATATCCCCAACTTTCGTTGTTTTCGAACTCTCCGGGAGGCATTACATGAATCGTGTTGATTCCTAGCTTGTCGAGATATTCTAACGTATCTATTAACGTTTGATAATTTCGCTTTTGAACAAAGTCTCGAACTAAGATTTCATAAATAACCAAATCCTTTTTTTCTGGGGAAAGAAACCCATCATTTTGCCAATTATATTGTGGTGCACCAGGGTGCATAATCGTTACAAAACCAGTTGTTAAACCCGTCGGGTATGGGTGTGGGTTGGGGTATGTTAAAGAACCAATGGATCCATCATTGTTTTTATCCAATATAAGAGGACTCAAAGGATCAGCAAATTTCAAAGTTCCATCAATTAGGTATTGATAACCGTAGCGTTGACCTGGAGTCAAGCCTCCAATTTCAAGCCACCAGGTTGTTGAGTCCTGCGATAAATTCATGTGATAGTCAGCGCTTGGAATCCAAGAGTTAAAATCACCAATAACATATACATTTTGTTTTTCGGGAGCGTAAAGTTGCAGAATGACCGTCGAATCATTCAAATAATTAATGCCATTTTTGGCGTTTGAAGGCGGATTTTGGTAGTTTATCGCTGGATTTACGGTGTAATATACACTATCACTCACGATCTCAGTTCCGTTATCAGCAATAAATTTTAACAAATGAGTTCCCTGTGCTGATGCGGTAACATTGTAATTTAATATGGTAGTATTTGACAATGTTGTTAACACTTGTCCGTCTTCTAAAAGCGTTAGTGTTGCCTGCTGGCTAGTTTGTGCATTGATAGAAAGGGATTGACCGAGGTCTAAAAGTGTTGCGTTTGTATTAGGGTTGAAAATTTGTGCTTGTAAACCGGAATTTGGTTGAACTAAGTCGTAATAAATATCGGAACCATCTGCCTCTCGTCCTACAATGGCACCATTCGCCGTTCGGAAAACAAATGCCAATTTTAAAACAGTCACCGTTCCTGGAACCCCATAAAATTGATCAATATCAATCGTGATTTGATGCTTATTGTTGCCAACGTATGTCATTGCCACATCTGGATCCGCTGTTCCCCAAGTCCCCTGAACATATTGCCAATTGGTAGGAGAAGTACTGGTTGTTGTAATAAGCCCGGTATGACAATAAATTTGAGATTGATTAATCAATGCCGCATTGCCTTGAGCAGCATCATAAGTGATGGTAACTACATCGTTTATGCTTGGAAATGCTGGATTCACAATCAAAACTTGAGAAAACCCAAGTTTAACAACAATAAGAATGAGCAACAGGAATATTGTTTTCATAGCAATGGTTTTCAAAAAAAAGGCCCAAGCTAAATAACTCAGGCCTTTCAATGGTTTAAAATAGAATTATTTTTTAATCAGTTTTCCGGATCCTATGCGGCTACCAGATTTTAACTGATAAAGATATGTTCCAGCTGTTAAACTTGAAATATTTACAGTTGAACTTATAGTACGCATTACCACTTTTCCAGTTAAATCTGTAATCGTTATTTCAAAATTGTTAACGTCAGCAACAAACGTGATAATATCTTCAGCAGGCACTGGATAAGCAGAAGCATTGATTTTATCTAAATCTTGAATTCCTAATCCTGGAGCAACAGACCCTCCAAAACTAAATTGGCCTGTATATCTATTAAAAGAAATTGTATCATAAGTTCCCGCAGCAACAGCGATATCTGGACCATTCAAGAATGCCGTATCAGCAGGGAAATCAGCAGGCCCACCCCAGTTTACAGCCCATCCGCCGTTTGCTCTAAATTTAGCTACACCATCACCAATTGTGTAATTGTATAAATAGTGAGTAATACCACCATCAGTTGAAGTCATTGGAACGTCAACTGACCAATCGAATGGAGGGATTGCAGAACCGATTAATCCTACAGGAACTTGCTCAAAATTGTAAGCCAATGTGTTTTTGTTGAAAGATATGTTGTAATATCCAACTGTTAATGGAATATCGTTAGCATTTTCTACAGCTGTTCCAGCAGGGAATGCAGTTCCACCCCATGTTGTCTGTGTAGGAGCCGTTCTAGCAAATTTCACATCTGCAGCACCGAAAAAGAAATCATCTTTAAAATAATCAGTTCCGTCTAAAGTTGCTAATTGCACAACCGAAGTGTACCCATTGAAACCGCCGAGAATCCCAATTTCATCAAATCCAGTTGCAACCGCTGTAAAAGCATATTCCAATGTTTGAGTATTGAATGTTACGTCATAAGTTCCAGCAACACCGGGGATATCATTCCCAAAACCTCCAGCCTCAGCTATTCCTGTAGGAAACCCAGCTCCACCCCAATTACTAGCCCAATCACTGTCTAAGCGAAACTTAATTCCTCCATCTACACCAACAACAACACCAGTTGCCTCCCACAATACACCATCAGAACTTGTCATTACAACATCTGGGTCGCCCCCCCAATTCGTAAATTGCCCAACAATACCCATTGTTTGAGCGAAAGATAATGTGCTAAAAAGCACAGCTGAAAAGAAAGTAAATAATTTTTTCATAGGTTAAAAATTAGTTAATAATTAAATAGTTAGTGTCAAACTGACGTAAAAGTATAGAAAAAAAATTATTTCACAAATTATTTCACAACAATTCAACTTCTATTCAACAAAAAAGGTAGAGATTGGTTTAATCGAGCGAGAATTAATCAATTCAATATTCGATTCAAGTGATACTCAGCTAGGGCGTCAATGGGCCTTCTTATAATTTGACCGACGCTTAAACCTTTTTCTTTGCAAATTGCTTCTAATTCCCCTGACAACAACGCAGAGATGGACCCCACAAAAGAAACTTCCACATCATAACAGTTTGGAAAACACATTACATGACGATCGATAAAAAGCTCAAAACCTTCGCGAATCAATCGTTGACTGTAATCCAAATTTCTATTATTGATTAAGATTGGGCTCATGGAGGCCAAGAAAACGTTCGCATTCGTTTCCATGTAAACCCGTTTGAAGATTTCATCTTTGGTTAATCCAAGCTCCTCTACGCCTAATTGCATTTCCTTCGGTAACCGTTTGTAAAGAAAATCTGCTAAGATTCTTTTTCCAAAAAAACTACCGCTTCCTTCATCTCCCAGTATATATCCTAATGCTGGAACTTGTTCTGATAAATTTTTCCCATCAAAATAAACAGAATTTGAACCTGTCCCCAAAATACAGGCAATCACATCTTTATTACGATAAAGAGAAAGCCCAGCCGCCAGTAAATCATGGTCAACAGAAACTTTTGCCTTTTTGAAAACTTTTAAAAAACCATCTTTAATTGTTTTATTTAGTTCTAATGAAGAGCAGCCGGCACCATAAAAATATATGTCACCTTGTTGATCGAAATATTCTTTTAAAATGTTATCGTTTTGAATAGTTTCGGCAACAAACTCAGAAGAATGAAAAAAGGGATTGAAGCCCATGGTGCTATGCAAGGACCTTTTATTTTCCTGAATAATTAACCAATCCGCCTTGGTTGATCCGCTTTCTATAATTATTAACATTACTTTAAATTTTGTGCAAGTTTACAAAAAAAGATAGTGTCATTTGAACAATAAGTAGTATATTTGGTTTGTAAATATATGGAAAAGTTAAAAATAAAGTCATTTTATCTTGTGATTTTTGGTGCGGACGGTGATTTATCCAAGCGTAAAATATTACCAGCTTTATACCAACGTTATGCTGATAAACAGTTGAACATGGATTTTCAAATAATCTGTGTTTCAAGAAAAACGGAAGCAGAGGAGTTCTTTGAATCGTTAGATTCTTTTTTCACAATGGCCAAAATTGAAACCAAGGAAACATATAAGGCTTTTACGAAGAAAATTAATCCGATAAAAATTTCAGAAAATAGTTCTTCAAATTATTCCGAACTAAAGTCCATTTTAAATCAAAATTCCGATTGGCAGAGAGTTTTTTATCTTTCTGTTCCATCCTCTGCATTTAGTGAAATTTGTAATGCCCTTGAAGACGTTAACCTAATCGATAAAAAAAGTAAAGTCGTATTGGAAAAACCCTTGGGTTTTGATTTAGATTCAAGCCGGAAAATCAATGATATTATTTCCAAAAACTTCAAGGAAAATCAAATCTTTAGAATAGACCACTATCTAGGGAAAGAAACCGTTCAAAATTTAATGGTTCTTCGTTTTGCTAATCATCTTTTTGAGCGTTCTTGGAATGGGGACAACGTAGAAAATATTCAAATCACCGTATCAGAAAGTCTAGGTGTAGAAAGTCGCGGAGGATATTATGATAAAACCGGCGCGCTGTTGGATATGGTTCAAAACCACTTGTTACAACTGTTGTGTTTGGTAGCGATGGAGCCACCAGCGAGTTTGGACGCTGATGCTGTTCGAAATGAAAAATTAAAAGTTCTTCAATCGCTTAGATTGTTTAACAAAGAGTCGATATCTAAGCAAATCGTCAGGGGTCAATACACACGTGGTATGGTTGGCGAAAACCATGTGAACTCATATCTCGAGGATATTCATCAATATAGTTCCGAAACCGAAACCTTTGTTGCCATTCGAGCATACATAGATAATTGGCGCTGGAAAAACACACCCATCTATTTGCGAACAGGTAAAAGAATGAAAAAGCGTTATTCAGATATCGTTATTACATTCAAGGAAATTGCTCACAACATCTTTCCAGAAGGACAACATCCTTTGAAAAACAAATTAATTATCCGTTTACAACCGGAAGAAAGAATTGAATTGGTTCAATTAAGTAAGGTTCCTGGTCCAGGAGGGTATAGATTTAAACCGATTTCATTAAAATTGGATTTTGTTGATTCGTTTGAAGAGCGTATGCCTGATGCTTATGAACGGTTGTTAATTGATGTATTAAGAGGAAATCAAACTTTATTCATGCGATATGATGAATTGGAGGCCGCTTGGATTTGGATCGAATCTATTTCTCAACACTGGAAATCAGCCCTTCCGATTACGCTTTATGAATCAGGAACTTGGGGTCCGGGGGATAAAATTTTAGACGAAGGAGTTCAATGGCAAACGAAATAGAAACAATAGAATTTAGTTCGCGTGAACAAATGTTTGAATCGTGCGCAAACGATTTATTTTCTGTTATCTCTAATAAAACGAACAATTCATCAACTTGCCGATTTTTGCTTTCGGGAGGATCAACACCCGAACCGGTTTATCGATTATTAGCGAGTAAAATTAAAAACCAAGCTAATATTCATTGGGGATTAGTTGATGAACGTTTTGTGGATGTTCATTCTGAATTTAGCAATGAAAAAATGATTCGGAACGCACTTGGAAACGAGGCGCTCTTAACCGGAATGGTTTTCGACGCTGAAAATTATGAAGACAACTTAAAGACAGTAAATGAAAAGTACGCTGATTTTATTCAACAAACAGATATAATCTTGCTGGGAATGGGAGAAGACGGACATTTTGCCTCCTTGTTTCCCAATGATTTGAATTCAGAAATACTTTTATCTGAAAATCATATTGGCATTTTCAATACCAATGCGCCAAGTGAGCCCATAAAACGCATTACTTGTAGTATGAATATGATTTTAAATTCTAGTATGATTTTATTAATGATTACTGGTAAAAAAAAGAAAGAAATCTTACAAAATCTACACCTAAATCTTCCGATACATAAACTGTTAAATAAACGTAACGATATTCAAATTTACTATGCAGATTAATAATAAGATACAAGAAGTCACGGACAGAATAATCAAACGATCAGAAAAAACTAGAGCCGAATATTTAAAAAAAATTGAGGCGAATTTCAACCCTTTTGGTTACAGAGGTACACTTTCTTGCGGAAATTTAGCACACGGGTTTGCAGCTTGTGATTCGCATGAAAAAAAAGACATTGCTGAAGGAATCAAACCGAATATTGGTTTAGTTACAGCCTACAACGACATGCTTTCAGCACATAAAACGTACGAAGATTATCCCAAAGACCTTCGAAAATTCGCAAATGAATTAGGCGGGACCCTTCAAGTAGCCGGTGGTGTTCCCGCGATGTGTGATGGTGTAACACAAGGAAAAGAAGGAATGGAACTTTCGCTGTTAAGCAGAGATGTTATTGCTTTTTCAACCGCCGTAGCTCTTTCACATGATATGTTTGATGGAGCGATGAATCTAGGTATTTGTGATAAAATAGTTCCCGGGTTACTAATTGGGAATTTAAGTTTTGGAAATTTACCGAGCATTTTTGTTCCCGGAGGACCCATGGAAACCGGTATTTCAAACGATGAAAAAGCGCGTATTCGACAATTATTTGCCGAAGGAAAAATAGGCCGCGAGGAATTGCTTAAAGGTGAGTCTGATTCATATCATTCTCCGGGCACATGTACTTTTTATGGTACGGCAAACTCCAACCAAATGCTCATGGAAATTATGGGGTTACAACTGCCTGGTAGCAGTTTTGTGAATCCATTTACCCCACTTCGTAATGCATTAAATAAAGAAGCTGTTAAAACGCTTTTGGAAACGATAAATAGTAAATCCATTGAGAAAACAATTGGGTTTTTATTCAATGAAAAAACAATTGTTAACGGAATAATTGGTTTGCTTGCCTCAGGAGGGTCAACAAATCATACGTTACATCTACCGGCGATTGCAAAAGCAGCTGGAATTCAAATTACTTGGGATGATTTTTCTGATTTATCTTCGATTATTCCACTAGTTTGTCGAATTTATCCAAATGGCGCGGCCGATGTGAATCATTTTCATGCTGCCGGGGGAATGGGCTTCATGATTCGTACACTATTAGAAAACGGACTATTACACGATGACGTCATGACAGTTGCCGGAAAAGGGTTATCAAATTATACCAAAGAACCGAAATTAATCAATGGAGAAATTAAATTTGAAGAAGGATCGGATAAGACATTGAATGAAGCCATTATCCGTGATGCTAAAACTCCTTTTTCAGCAGAAGGAGGAATCAAAGTCCTAAAAGGAAATTTAGGAACTTCTGTGATTAAAACTTCCGCTGTTGATGATGCACATTTAATCGTTGAAGCAGAAGCAATTGTTTTTGATGACCAAGATGATTTTATAGCAGCATTCAAGCGAGACGAATTAAACAAGGATTTCATAGCGGTAATTGCATTTCAGGGGCCGAAGCAAAAAGGAATGCCGGAGTTGCATAAATTAACCCCATCACTTACAATTCTTTTAAAAAGAGGCTTCAAGGTTGCATTAGTCACGGATGGAAGAATGTCTGGAGCATCTGGAAAAGTGCCATCTGCAATACATTTATACCCTGAAGCAGCAGAGGGAGGGCCGATTTCAAAATTAAAAACGGGAGATTTACTTCGTTTGGACGCCAGAACCGGGGGATTAAATTGCTTAAACCAAGATTTTGAATCAAGAGAAACAAGGACCTTGGAATATCAAAATTTGAGCCATGGAAGAGAATTGTTTAATAAGGTTCGTGGTTTAATAACGAATGGTGAGGAAGGAGCAAGTATCATTTTTTAATGGAAGAATATGCAAAATAACATTGGTGAAATCTTAGCGAAGAACAGTATTATTCCTGTTGTCACGATTCAATCTGAAGAGGAATTAAATTCGATTTATGATAAACTGAAAGCTCAGAATATTCAATGTATCGAAATTACACTTCGAACACCTTACGCATGGGAGGCGATTGCTGAGTATAAAAATAGATTTGGCAAGGAATTTAGCGTGGGCGTTGGTACGATTACTTCTGTTGAACAAGTTGTTAAATGCCAAAAGCTCGGGGTTGATTTTATGGTAAGTCCGGGGTATTCTGTGGAGTTAATCTCCGCTATGAAAGAAAGTAATATAGCCTTTTTACCGGGAGCGGTTACTCCAGGTGAAATAATCAAAGGAATGGAATTAGGGCTTAGTTTTTTCAAGTTTTTTCCAGCAAATTTATTTGGAGGAATTGAGGCAATGAAAGCGTATGGTTCTGTTTTTAAAGGAATAAAATTTTGCCCAACAGGAGGCGTAAATGAACATAACGTCCAAGATTTTTTAGCGTTAGAAAATGTTGTCTCAGTTGGCGGAACTTGGTTGTTAAATAAATAGTCATGCATAAAATACAGATTGGAATTAACGGATTCGGACGAATCGGTAGAATGGTTTTTCGTGCTGCTTTGCAAAATGATAAGATCGAAATTGTTGCAATCAATGATTTATTTGAAGTCGATTATTTGGCGTATATGCTAAAATACGACTCTACTCATGGAGCCTTGAAAAACGACATTCGCTTTGAAAATAATTTCTTGGTTGTTGATGGAAAGAAAATTAGAATTACTAATAAATTGAATCCTGATGAACTAGAATGGAATCAATGGGACAACCTTTCTGTGGTTGAATCAACAGGAATTTTCTTAGATTCAGAGCAAGCAAGCAGACATTTGAAAGGTGGAGCAAAAAAAGTAGTTATTTCAGCACCAACCAAAGATGATACACCGATGTTCGTTATGGGGGTTAATCACCAAAATTATTCTGCTGAAATGAAAATTGTATCCAATGCTTCCTGTACGACTAATTGCTTAGCACCAATTGCAAAAGTACTTCATGAAAATTTTGGGATACGTTCTGGTTTAATGTCTACAGTCCATGCCACAACGGCAACTCAAAAAACGGTTGATAGCCCATCAAAAAAAGATTGGAGGGGAGGTCGAGGGGCTCTGCAAAACATTATTCCCTCTTCAACGGGAGCCGCATCTGCGGTTGGAAAAGTAATTCCGGAATTAAAAGGAAAATTAACGGGTATGGCTTTTCGAGTTCCCGTTCCAAATGTTTCAGTAGTAGATTTGTCAGTTAATTTAGAGAGAAAAACAAACTACGAAGAAATAAAACAAGTAATGAGAATAGCATCGGAGAATCAAATGAAAGGAATCCTTGGTTATACGGAAGACCTTGTCGTTTCAAACGATTTTATTGGAGATACTAGAATATCTATTTTTGATGCCTCAGCAGGCTTAATGATTGGAGATGATTTTGCGAAAATAGTTTCTTGGTATGATAATGAGTTCGCTTATGCAACAAAATTAACTGAATTAATAATTCATATTAACCCAGAATAAAACAAACCTCAATGTGTTCATTTCAAGAGAAATAATCAATGTTTTGCTTTTTGTTTTGTATTAAAAATTTATTAAATTTGCACGAATCTAAAAATTAACTTATTTATGAAAAAAGCATTACTCTCTCTTACTTTAGTCTTGTCTGCTGCCGCAGCAAGCGCGCAAGTGATTGTTGCTGGGGTTTCTCCTCAAAACATCGTTGCGAATTACAACCATTCATGGGCAGATCCTGCTGGTGGATGGGGAACACCTGACTTCAACATTCCGGGAACGTTTGTTGAGGATACTTTAATGATTGTTGATGATGGATCAACTGGAACCAATGCTCAAGGAAACCCTGTTTCTGCCGAGGGATGTAATCCATTAATTAATGATTTAACGGGTAAAATTGCAGTTATTTACCGTAACACATGCGAGTTTGGATTAAAAGCGTTTAATGCTCAAAATGCAGGTGCTGTAGGGGTAATTGTCATAAACAGAAATCCTAATGAGTGGATTAACATGGGAGCAGGAGCAGATGGAGCGAATGTTACGATTCCAGTTGTTATGTTAGATATTAATGATGGGCAAACTATAGTTGCTGAGATGCAAAATGGTCCGGTTGTTATGTTTTTAGGAAACAAAACTGGTTTATTCGCGAATGACATCGCATTGTCTTCTGGTGCAGCATTAGCCCCTAAAGGAGGAATGGTTCATTCGTTATTAGCTCAAAATGGAACAGAATTTAATTTCGATTTAGGAGCACGTGTTTACAACCCGGGTAATCAAGCACAGGCAAATGTATCGTTAAACGCTAAAGTAACCGACCCTTCAGGCGCTATTGTTTATGATAATACTGTGTCAGGTTTATCAATCAACTCTGCTGATAGTTCTGATGTTTATCCTGGTGGGGCCTCAACATTTCCAAATTTTTCATTAAGTTCTTATCCTGCTGGAACATATACAGTAACATATACTGCTGACCTTGGTGGAACAGATGAATACAGCGATGATAACGTTCTTACTTTTACTTTTTCAATTAATGATTCTGTATTCTCATATACAAATGTAGACCCTGCTACGGGCTCAATGAAAGCAAATAATTTCTACCGTCCAGGGACAAACAACCAAACATATTCAGTTTGTACTGTTATTAATGATCCAAATGCCAGCAGAACAGCAGCAACTGGGGTATATTTTGCAGCTACTAAAGCAACAGGATCGACTCCTTTAGATGGTGAAGAAATCGCATTGTATTTATACAAATGGGAAGATGCATTTACAGATTTGAATGATGCAAACCTTGCATTTAACACATTAACTGAAGTTGCTTCTGGTTTCTATTATTACCCTGGTGATTTGCAAGGAGATATCGTTTACGGAGCATTTAATACTCCTGTTGTATTGACGGATAACGAAAGATATTTAGCGTGTGCTCAAACTGTAAATCTAGAATTATATTTAGGTTACGGTGATCAAAATTACACTTGGAATACAGACTTATACCTTCAACCAATGTTCCCGAATGAAAGCGATGGAACTTATTATGCTATAGGTTTTGGTAGCGATCTTCCTAGTGCTCTTGGTGTGGCTTTAGTTGATGCTAATAGTATTGGATTGGCAGAAGTGAACACCGTTGAAGGAAGCGCTTATCCTAACCCAGCAAATGATAAAGTAACTGTATCAATCGAAGCTGAAGGTGCTGCTACATTGAACGTTACAGATGTATCAGGTAAAACAGTTATGACTAGCTCAATTAACTTAACTGCCGGTAAATCAGACGTAAACATTTCTGCTTTAGAGGCTGGAATGTATATATTTAACGTTGCTCTTGAGAATGGTAAAGTTGCTCAATTTAACGTAGTTAAAAAATAATTTAACTTCTAATATTTTTGAAGGGTCGGCTATGTCGGCCCTTTTTTATTTGTTAGAATTCGGAACAATCTTATAAAATCATTGTTTATTGATTCTATATTTGTTACTTTGCACTAATTGAAAAACATGAAATCATTTCAACCGGGTCCAAAACTCAGCCAAATTAGTTTTCCGGCTGATTTAAGAAATAAATTTAAAACGACTGATTTGCCCGAAATTTCTAACGAGGTTAGGCAATATATCGTAGACGTAATATCGGAAATTGGCAATAGTCATTTTGGTGCCAGCCTAGGTGTTGTAGAGTTAACAGTGGCGATTCATTACGTATTTAATACTCCTGAAGATCAACTTGTTTGGGACGTAGGTCATCAGGCTTATGGACATAAAATATTAACAGGACGAAGAGAGACATTTCATACAAATCGACTAAAAGGAGGTATTTCTGGATTTCCGAAACGATCAGAAAGCGAATACGATACATTTGGCGTAGGACATTCTTCAACGTCTATTTCTGCAGCATTGGGAATGGCAGTGGCGAACAGATACAAAAAGAATCCTAAAAAACACCATATTGCCGTAATTGGTGATGGTGCAATGACTGCCGGTTTGGCTTTTGAAGGCCTTAATCATGCTGGATTCGAAAAAGATGCAAATCTTTTGGTTATTTTGAATGACAACTGCATGTCCATTGACCCGAATGTTGGTGCTTTAAAAGAATATTTAACGGATATCACCACTTCACACACATACAATAAAGTAAAAGATGAGGTGTGGAAACTTTTGGGGAAAGTTTCCAAGTTTGGACCGGATGCTCAAAAAATTGCATCCAAAGTAACTCATGCTTTGAAAGGATCAATATTAAACCAAAGCAATTTATTTGAATCATTGAAATTTAGGTATTTTGGTCCTGTGGATGGTCATGATGTTGTGGCTCTAGCTAAGGTATTGGAAGACCTCAAAGATATTCCAGGACCGAAAATTCTACATTGTTTAACCAAAAAAGGAGGAGGTTATAAATTTTCGGAAGAGGGCGACCCTACAAAATGGCATGCACCAGGTGTGTTTAACAAAGAAACAGGAGAAATAGTTAAAGTTGTCCCTAAATCACCTCAGCCGCCTAAATATCAAGATGTTTTTGGATATACGATTGTAGAGTTGGCTGAACAGAATGACAAAATAATGGGTATTACTCCGGCTATGCCATCTGGATGTTCCTTAAACATCATGATGAAAGCCATGCCCGATCGTGCATTTGATGTAGGAATTGCAGAACAACATGCAGTTACTTTCAGTGCTGGATTGGCCACTCAAGGTCTTGTTCCATTTTGTAATATTTATTCATCTTTTATGCAACGCGCATATGATCAAGTATTACACGACGTAGCTTTACAAAATTTAAATGTAGTTTTTTGCTTAGATCGTGGTGGACTGGTTGGAGCCGATGGGGCAACACATCATGGAGCTTATGACTTAGCTTACATGCGCTGTATTCCAAATATGATTGTTTCGGCGCCAATGAATGAGGAGGAATTAAGGAATTTAATGTTTACAGCTCAACTTCCAAATAAAGGGCCCTTTTCTATTCGATATCCTAGAGGTAACGGAGTTATGACAGAGTGGAAAACTCCTTTGCGCGAAATTAAAATCGGAACAGGAAGAAAAGTAACAAGTGGTAACGATATTGCAATACTTACGGTTGGTCATCCTGGAAATTTTGCCCAAGAAGCCATTCAAGAATTGAATGAACTTGGAGTTTCTGTAGCACATTATGATATGCGCTTTGTAAAACCAATTGATGAAGTGATGCTTCACGAAGTGTTTTCTAAATTCAAAAAAGTAATTACTGTTGAAGATGGTTGTATTATGGGGGGATTTGGTTCGGCTGTAATAGAATTTATGGTGGATCAAAAATATACTGCAGAAGTTATACGCTTGGGAATTCCAGATGAATACATACATCACGGCACACAAGAAGAGCTGTGGGCTGATTGTGGTTTTGATAATAAAGCCATTGTTAGATCGGTTAAAAAGATGTTATCCATAAAGAACATTGAAAAAAAATCGGCAACAAAAGTTGGGTGATTTCAGAATTATTGTAATTTGGACAATAATTTAATTTCATGAAAACATCTTCTCGCGCTTTTGGTACTTTAATTACTATTTTCTTTTTTTGGGGCTTTGTTGCGGCAAGTAATGATATTTTAATCCCGGTATTCAAAAAAGCACTTAATCTATCACAACTTAAATCGCAGATGATATCATTTGCTTTTTATGTTGCATACACGGTTGGATCACTTTTATATTTTGGTATTTCCGCATTTTTAAAACAAGACATTTTAAACAAAATTGGATATCGAAATGGGCTTTCTTTGGGGCTAGTGATTTCTGCTTTAGGTACATTGTTATTTATTCCAGCATCTAATACTGCGTCTTTTGAATTACTGATTTCAGGTCTATTTATTGTTGGATTAGGCTTTTCTTTACAACAAATCGCAGCGAATCCACTGGCTATTCAAATGGGAGATCCGGAAAAAGGAAATATTCGATTGAGTTTGGCTGGTGGAATCAATAATGTGGGAACAACGATAGGACCTGTTATTGTTGCTTTTGCCATTTTTGGCAGCCCTCAAGCGGGGAAACAAACGTTAAATTTAGAGGCGGTTCAAATGCCGTATCTCGTTCTTGGTGCGGCGTTTTTATTAGCAGCAATTTTGTTCAAATTTTCAAACGTACCCGATAAACTCACGCAAGATGATCAACCTGAATATAGTTTTAGCGCGATGTTGGAGGTAATGAAAAAACCGCAAGTAATTTTAGGCATGATTGCCATCTTTGTTTATGTTGGGGTCGAGGTTTCTACAGCGAGTAATTTACCCGAATTTATGAAACAAAAATTAGGTTTTCAAGAGCAGTTAATTGCTCCTTATGTTTCACTTTTTTGGGCGAGTTTAATGATAGGCAGATGGACGTCTGCTGCGGGAGCATTTACATCCAACCAACAATTAAAAACTATTTTGGGTATAGTATTACCGTTCGTAGCATTCGGAATTTTTCTTTTTGTTAATTCTTTTTCAAAAACAGATTTATCCATTTTTTATCCGTACATAGCACTAATTATAATACTAATACTTGCTGATTATTTGAGCGGTGGAAAACCGCAAAAACAAGTAATTTATTATTCAGCCTTAGCTATTGTTTCTCTAATTATTGGGATGTTTTCTAGCGGTATGGTAAGTGTTTTTGCATTTATTGCTGTTGGATTATTTTGCAGTACGCTTTGGCCTTGTATTTTCACCCTTTCTATTTCAGGACTTGGGAAAAGTACGAACACAGCATCAAGTCTTTTAATCATGATGATTATGGGTGGTGGTTTTATCTCAACAGCCCAAGGAGCATTGGCAGACAATGGATTAGGAATTCAACAATCATACTGGGTGGGTGTTCTATGTTTTCTTTATTTAATTTTCTTTGCTGTAAGAACACATTCTATATTAAAAAAACAAGGAGTTGAAATAAATGCATCCTCAGGAGGAGGACATTAATTATTCTATCAAAACAGTCTTATTGAAGTATTTTCACTGCCTTTTATTAATTGTAATCACAACGTTTTCTTACACCCAGAATAGTTGGCGTTTTGCAGTATTTGGCGACACTCATGTTGGTTCTTCAGATACAGTTGCGGAAATGATACCTTTTATTTTGCAGGACAGTGTTGACTTTGTAGTTGTCGTCGGCGATCTAGTAGAAGGAGGACTTGCCACCCCCGGGTCTGAATTATTACAAGAATTAGAAAGTTGGAAAACCATTTTTACGCCCATTTATAATGCTGGAATTCCGGTTTATGGTTTGCGTGGGAATCATGAAAATGATGCAAATAACGACATTAACATGTGGAATACTGCTTTTTCTGGCTCCTATGCGTTTCCACAAAATGGCCCATCAGGCGAAACGAATCTCACTTATTCGTTTGAACACAAAAATGCCAAATTAATTATGTTAGATGTTTACAAAAACATTCATCAAGTCAATCAGTCTTGGTTAGATCAAGAATTAGTCTCTAATACGAATCCGCATCTTTTTGTTTTTGGACACGAAGCAGCGTTTAAAGTGTTTCACGGAGATTGTTTAGATGATAGTTTGGCGGCTCGTGATATTTTTTGGAACAGTTTAAAAAATGCGGGTGGTCGAGTTTATTTTTGTGGTCATGATCATTTTTTGGATGCGGCACTTGTAGATGACGGCGATGGAATTGTGGATAATGATATTTATCAATACCTCGTTGGAACAGGTGGAGGCTGGCTAATGTCACAATACAGTAATTACAATGGAGATAATAGCACTTACAATCCTAATCGTATTTTTCACGAAATGGCATTTGGGTATTCAATTGTTGAAATAAATGGCGAAACAAATATAGACTGTGACGTGAATATAACTTGGAAAAAGAGAACTATAAACCCAGTCACTTTTCAAATTGAATACCTTCCCGCCCAACATGTAATTCAATACTCTGCTTGCCCCAATGTTACTGTTGATAATATTCAAACCTCAGATTTGAAAATTTCCCCTAATCCTGTTTCTGATTATTTAACATTTACTGAACTCGCAAAAGACAATGTAATTATTTTTAATTCATTAGGACAAAAATTAATCGAACTACCACGCAATGTGCAACAAGTGAATCTTTCTTTTTTAAATTCCGGGCTTTATTTTATTCGTCTTAACGGAATTAATTTTCCATTTATTAAAAATTAACCCCTCAAATTCTTGAGTACTTATTGTACTTTGTAAAATAATTATCTATTTTTACAGAAATTATCTTGCGTATGAAGCAATTAGTATGTTTAGTTTTCCTTTTGATTGGAGCAAACTTATACAGCCAAAGAACGATTAATGGAGTTGTAAAAGATGAAAAAGGAGAAGGATTACCGTTTGTCTCCATCGTAATTAAAGGCTCAAACAAGGGCACAAAATCCAATGATCAAGGGGAATATTTATTAGCTGTTCCAGATTCTGCTGGTACAACTTTACGATTTTCATTTATTGGATATGAAACGCAAGAAATTATCGTTGGAACGAAAACAATTATTAATGTTACCCTTGAGTCGTCTGTTTCACTCGAGGAAGTCGTTGTAGTTGGATATGGTTCGGCAACAAAAAAAGAACTTACTGGTGCGACATCAAAAGTGGGAGGCGAAGACGTTGAAAAATTAAATTTATCACGAATGGACCAAGCGCTTCAAGGACAGGTTTCAGGGGTGAACATTTCTACGAACTCAGGATCACCAGGAGGTGCATCAAACATTCGAATCAGAGGGCTTTCTACTTTTGGAGATAATGATCCATTGATATTAGTAGACGGAGTAGTTTATGATTCGGAAGGACTTAATGCATTAAATCCCTCAGATATTAAATCAATTAATATTTTAAAAGATGCAACAGCCGGTATTTACGGTGTACGTGCTGCTAATGGAGTTATTTTGGTTGAAACAAAAACTGGTAGATTAAATGCGAAACCAAAAATCGAAATAAATAGTTACTACGGGATGCAATCAACAAGTCGAAAACTAGACTTGCTTAATGCAACTGAATACGCGATTATAAAAAATGAGATGTTCGCTTTTGGAGGTCAAGCAATGCCATTTAATAATACTTCATTAGGATTTGGCACCAACTGGCAAGATTCAGTGTTTAAAAATGCGCCTGTTCAAAGTCACAATATGAGCATGAGTGGAGGGACAGGAAATACAAAATATTCGTTGGGGTTGGGTTATTTTACCCAGGATGGAATTGTTGGCGGACCTAAATCACATTTCTCGAGATACAATGCCCGTTTGAACTTAAGCACGGATTTAAGTAAAAAACTAAAATTAAACTCCGTGTTTTTGTATTCCAATGATTATAGAAACACTTTACCTGAAAATGGTATAGGATCAGTTCTGTACAATACAATCAATGCCTTTCCGAATGAACCAATAACAATGCCTGATGGAAGTTATTCCTATTTAGATGAGGTCAGCGATATAATTAATCCGATTGCTCAAATAAAAAATCAATACAATTGGAATTATGCCGACAAATTTGTTGGAAAAGAAGAATTAATCTATGATATTACAGAAAAACTAAGTTTCACAAATCGATATAATTACAACTATGCACAAGTAAAAAGCAAATCGTTTTCTCCATTGGTATGGTATGGACCAGGTAAATATGCCAACACCGCATTAAATTCGAGCCTTGAATCCCCGTTAGTTGAAATTGCTCCGGATGTATTTTTAGAAAGAGGAGCATCCGTTAACGAAGAGCGCGCAGGTTATACTGATCAAACATTTGAGAGTTTTTTAAATTATGACAATAACATTGACTCAAATCACCGCATCAAGGGAACTTTTGGAGTTTCAGTTTTTCAAAGACACGGCGAAGCACTAGGCGGAACAGCATTTAATATTCCAAACAATTCAGTAGAATATGCTGATATCTCAGCGAATTTAGCCGCAGGAGGCTTGTTGAATAATGTGTATTCGTGGGAGTTTACGGAGCGTTTAGTTTCCTCCTTTTTACGAGGAGAATACTCCTACAAAAGCAAATATATGTTTTCTGCTATTTTGCGAAGAGACGGCTCTAGTAAATTTGGACCAAATAATCGCTATGGATTTTTCCCAACATTTTCAGGAGCTTGGTTGCTTTCCGACGAGTCTTTTTACAAAATCAAATGGATTAATTATTGGAAATTCAGAGTTAGTTACGGAGTATCAGGAAACGATCAAATTCCTAATTTCACATACCGCGCGCTTTTAAATGGTGAAGGTGTTTATGTGTTTGATGATGTTTTAACGCAGGGTGTAGCTATTGGTAGACCCTCAAATCCGGACTTAAAATGGGAAACAACCTCTCAGTTCAATGCCGGAATGGACTTAACTCTTTGGGATAAATTAAATCTTACAACGAATTATTTCATCAAAAATACGAGAGATTTATTGTTCCAACCCGAGGTTACGGCAATTCTTGGTTCATACGGCCCAGGAGGGTACCCACCAATAATTAATGCGGGGGATGTATCTAATAAAGGAGTTGAATTGGAGTTGTCTTACCAAAGCAATCCGCAAAAGAAAATTAATACAAACATCGGATTCAATATTTCGAGAATATTAAATAAAGTAACAAGTGTTCCTGAGGGTGTAGATTATATTCCCGGTGCAGCATTTAGCGTGGGAGGAGATGTTGCAACACGTTTTCAAGAAGGATATGCCATCGGGTATTTCTTCGGATATGAAACCGCAGGTATTTTTCAAACACAAGATGAAATCGATGCGTCTCCGGTGGTTCAAGAAGGGGCGCAACCAGGAGATTTAATTTTTGTTGATCAAAATGGAGACGGAAAAATAAGTTTTGGAGACGATTCAGATAAAACATACCTTGGTTCTCCAATACCAGATTTTACATGGGGATTGAATTTTAATGTAAAATGTTATGGTTTTGACTTATCGGCTAATATATATTCAGCAATCGGAAATGAAATCATTCGCAACTACGAACGTCAACAACCTTATGCCAATCAATTAGGTTATGTCATTGATCGTTGGGTTGGTCCGGGAACCTCAAATGAACACCCGAGATTAACAACTGGCGAAACCAGAAACAACGTATTTTCCTCATATTATGTAGAAGACGGTTCATTTATTCGCTTGAAAAACATTCAATTGGGTTATACCGTTCCTAAATTAATATTGAAAAAGGCCAAAATTGAGTCATTGAGAGTATATGTTGCGGCGAATAATTTATTGACACTGACAAAATACATGGGTTACGATCCTGACTTAGGATCATCAAATGCCCTTAGTGCCGGTGTCGATTTCGGAATGTATCCGCAGGCAAGAACGATAATGGGTGGAATTCAAATAACATTTTAACGATGAAAAAAATTCTTATATACTGCTCACTAGCAACAATAGTTTTAGTTAGCAACAGTTGTAAAAAATATTTGAGTGTTGATCCTCCTTATGCGCAGGATGCAGAAAATTATTTTCAAACTCCAGATGATTTTGACCGAGCGCTAACGGGGGCATATGACCTGCTTCAATCATCTTTTCTTTCTTTATGGATTGGCGAAATTGCCTCTGATAACTCAATTGCTGGTGGAGAGAGTGTGAATGATTCACAAGGTCTGCATCAAATAGACAACATGACACATGGTGGAGTCAATAATGAGCTAAGAAATGTCATGCGCTGGAATTATACGGGAATAACCCGTGTTAATTACATCATGGAAAACAAGGATAATATTGAATTTACGGGAAAAGATCACATCTTGGCTGAAGCGAGATTTTTAAGGGCTTATTATTACTTCGAATTGGTGAAGTTTTTCGGGGATGTTCCATTAATTGTGGATAAGAGAATTGGAATTGAAGAAGCCAGACAATTACCAAGAGCTCCCAAAAGCGAAGTATATGCACAAATTGAGGCAGATTTGATTGCGGCAGCTGCAGTATTAAATCCTGTTGCTTCACAAAAAGGAAGAGCAACCAAGGGTGCAGCACAAGCCTTGTTAGGAAAAGTATACCTATATCAAAACAAATTTACGGAAGCGGCCTCTATCTTAGACGAAGTGAGAAATAGTGGACTTTATTCTTTAATTTCAAACTATGGTCAATTATTTTCAGTTTCCAATGAGAACAATACGGAAACAGTTTTCGATGTTCAATACACCGGACTTGAAGGAGGAAGTTATGGTTGTTTGATTTGCTTAGAAGGTAATGCGGCACCTGGTTTTCAAGGAATTAGACAATATGTAGGCCCCGTTTATGGCGATGGAAATAGTTATAATTTACCAACCCCAGAACTGTATAATGCATTTTCACCTATCGACCCTAGAAGAGGACACACAATTTTAGATATCGAGGCTTTTATTGCGGCACAACCCGATCCCTCTTCCATTTCTTATGCTGTGGGAGCAGGTGGTCATACAGGGTATTATAACAATAAATACATCAAACGACAAGGAGAGATTGGATTACCTGATAACGATTTAACAAGTCCAGTAAATTATAGGGTTATTCGATACGCTGATGTACTCTTGATGGCCGCGGAAGCACATTATCAATTAGGAAATACTTTACTCGCTCAACAACTTGTTAATCAAATTAGAGTGCGCGCTGGTGTTCCAGGCATTTCTGTTCAATCGATTAATGACATCTACAAGGAACGAAGATATGAACTTTCAGGAGAAGGACATCGCTATTTTGATTTAGTTAGAACCGGTCAGGCGTCACAATACATTCAAGGATTTGTAAACGGAAAACATGAATTATTCCCAATTCCACAGGTTGAGATTGACTTAGCAGGCGGAAATTGGCAACAAAACCCAGGATATTAATTATGAAAACACTTTTTTATTTTTTCGGAATTCTTTTATTGGTTTCTTGCCATAAAAATCCACAGTTGGGAGACGCCCCCTCACAGGCCGATGCTGAATTTACCTTTGCCCCTTCAGACACGAATGCAAACGTAATTGTTTTTACGGCAAACAATCCAGACATTTTATGCATGTGGGATTTTGGAAACGGAATCAAAAAACAAGGAAACACATTGGTTTCTTCTTATCCGTATGCAGGAACGTATACGGTAAAACTGACTGTTTTTAATAAAGGAGGAAGTAGAAGTTCTACCCAAAATGTTGTAATAAGTCAAGATGATTTGAGTTTATTGAATAACCCTTATTACAATAAATTAACGGGTGGTGCTTCTGGTCCAGGATATAAAATTTGGCATGTTGATTCAGTTTCTTCAGGTCACATGGGTGTTGGTCCAGATCCAGAAAGTGCATTAGGATCAGTTCCAGAATGGTGGTCAGCCGGGGCTAATGAAAAACCAGGTTGCGGTATGTACGACGACCGTTATATTTTTTACTTGAATGGATTTAAATTTGACATGCTTAATCATGGTGATGTATATATTCACAATTCTTTGGCGGCCCAATTTCCTGGATCATTTCAAAATCTTGGTGATTTTACCGCGCCTTACACTAATCAATTACAAGGCTCTTGGTTACTGACGGAAGGAGACGAAACCAGCATTTCACTATCGACGAATTCTTTCTTAGGATTCTATACAGGAGTTAATGAATATAGAATATTAGACATTACTGATTCCACGATGAGTCTCCAATACAAACATCATTCGGGAGGGTTATTATGGTATCTTAAACTTTCAGCTGAATAATTATGAAAAACACGATGAATTTATTTTTTTCTGCAACCATTCTACTTTCACTTAATTCATGTGAAAAAGAAAAACAACCGGAATTGTTATTACCAACAAATTTAACAACTACTATTTCTCATACTTCTGGTGATGTGGATGTACAAGCAACTGCGTCAAATGCAAATTTTTACACTTTTACATTTTATGAGAATGGAGACTCAACAATTATTGAGTCTCAAACCGGTTCGGCCACATATACTTTTCAACAAAGTGGAACGTATCAAATAAAGACAAAAGCTCATGCAACATACAATGATTTTGTTCAAAAGATTGAAAATGTAATAATCTATGTGGATTCTGCCGCAACGGGCGCTCCAACAACCGGTTATTCAACGCCTACGTCCTATCCCAATTATACATTAGTTTGGAGTGATGAGTTTGATGGAACAGCTCTTTCTTCAGATTGGACATATGATATTGGTACAGGAAATGGAGGCTGGGGAAACAATGAGCTTCAATATTACACCAATCAAAATGTTCAAGTATCCAATGGTTTGTTGCAAATAACAGCTAAATCGGAAACATTTAATGCCCAAGACTATACTTCTACAAGAATCAAAACTCAGGGATTAAAATCTTGGAAATACGGTCGAATTGATATTCGAGCAGCCCTACCATACGGTAAAGGAATTTGGCCAGCATTGTGGATGTTGGGCGACAATATTACTACGGCAAGTTGGCCAGCTTGTGGCGAGATTGATATTATGGAAATGATAGGAGGCGATGGAGCAAATGATCGTACCGCTCATGGAACAGCACACTGGAGTGATAATGGCTCTCATGCTCAATATGGGGCGAGTACCAGCTTGAGTTCTGGAAAATTGGCAGATGAATTTCACGTTTATTCCATTGTTTGGAATCAAAATTCAATTACTTGGATGATGGATGATGTAGTTTATAATACACTCGATATTACTCCCTCCGAATTGAGTGAATTTCAACAAAAATTCTTCTTGATTTTTAATGTTGCTGTTGGTGGAAATTGGCCGGGAAGTCCCGACGCAACAACTATTTTCCCTCAAACAATGTACGTTGATTACGTTCGTGTTTTTCAATAATTTTGAGCTATGAATTATAAAATAGAATTTGACAAATTTTTCTCTTATTCCTTTTCGCTAGATTGTCTAATTTTTGGATTTAAAAATGGAGAAATAAACTTACTTCTTATTAAAAGAAACATGGACCCTTATTCTGGTGATTGGGCAATTCCCGGTGATTTAGTTTATCCCGATGAAGACTTGGACGATGCAGGTAAAAGAATATTGAGCGATTTAACAAAATTAGAAAACATAAATCTACATCAATCGCAGACTTTTGGGCATCCAAAAAGACACCCTCAAGGAAGGGTAATCACATGTGCCTATTTTGCTTTAATAAATACAGATGATGTTCAAGCCATTGCATCATCATGGGCCGATGAGGTAAAATGGATACCTGTTCACAAAGTTGGAAAACTTGCTTTTGACCACAATAAGATCTTAAACTCAACTTTTGAAATTCTCAAACGAAAATTATCCAACGAACCATTGTGTTTTGATTTACTTCCAGAAAAGTTTACTCTTAATGAATTGCAGCAATTATATGAATATGCCTTTAAAACAGATTTAAACAAAGCTAACTTTCGAAAAAAAATCAAACACATTCCATTTATAACACATGATGAAAAACAAACAAATGTAAAACATCGTCCAGCCAAACTTTTCTCTTTTGATCACAAACGTTATAAAGAGCTTGTTGAAAATCAAGAATATGAATTCAAAATGTAATTTTTACACTACTTTTTTTTTACTTATTGTATTTTATACTATATTTATCCAAAATTAATCTTAATACTATGAAAAAGAACTATGTTTTTATTTTATTTGCTCTGTTTTCTCTCGGTAGTTTTGCCCAGGTAGAGGGAACTTGGAGGCTTGCTCCTATTAATGGTGCCTTAAAAGTTGGACCCGCTTTGGGAGATTGGTCTTGGTGGTCGAGTTCAATGACAGATGTTTCAACGAGATCATGTTTGTTTGATGATTCAATTACTTTTGCTGCGGGAGGTGCAATGACACATTACATGGACGGATCTACTTGGGTTGAAGGTTGGCAAGGAGCACCAGCAGATGGCTGTAATACTCCCGTTGCTCCACACGATGGAACGACGAATGCTCCTTACAGCTATTCTTATAATTCGGGTTCTGGTGAATTAACTGTTAACGGAATTGGGGCTCACTTAGGGTTGGCCAAAGTTTACAATGGAGGAGAATTAACAAGTCCAGCTGGAGCTACAGGATCAATTACTTACTTAGTGTCCTTTTCAGCAAATTCGGACACCATGAGTTTAGATATTAATTTTGGACCAGGATGGTGGCGTTATACCTATGTCAAATCATCTATTTGGAGTATTCCTAATCCAAATGTTACCTTCAAAGTAAATATGTCTAATTATACGGGTACGATCACATCTGGTGTATATGTCAATGGCTCTTTCAATGGGTGGTGTGGAAGTTGTAATCCTATGACTGACATGGGCAATGGAATATGGCAAGTGACATTACCACTTTCAACTGGTCCTATTGAGTATAAATTTACTGTAGATGGCTGGAATGATCAAGAAAATTTTACTGGAACCGAATCCTGCATTGACCCAACACCAGACAATTATAATAATAGATATTATCAAGTTCTAGCGGATGCTACGCTTCCAACTGTTTGTTTTGGAAGTTGTGACCCTTGTTTAACCGTTTCTCCTGAATTGGTTGGAACTTGGAAGTTAAAAGCTGATGCAGGATCACTCGCTGTAGGACCAGGTCAAGGAAATGGTTCTTGGTGGTCAAATTCTGTTGCCGATGTAACAACAAGAGTCTGTTTGTTTGATGATTCATTAAAATTTGATGCAAATGGCGGTTTAACACATTACATGGATGGTAGTACATGGTTAGAGGCATGGCAAGGTGCAAATCCGGATGGATGTGGTACCCCAGTTGCTCCTCACGATGGAACTACCAATACCCCTTTCACTTATAGCTATAATTCAGCTACTGGTGAGTTAACAACCATAGGTATAGGTGCTCACGTTGGCCTTGCTAAGGTAACAAATTCAGGTGAATTAACTAGTCCAGCAAATGCGCCTAGCTCAATTACGTATCTAATTACTCTTTCTAACAATAACAATACAATGACTGCTGACATCAATTTTGGTCCTGGGTGGTGGCGATTTGTTTACGAAAGAACGGTTTCGCTTGTCGTACAAAATCCAACTATTACTTTCAAAGTTGATATGACACCATATACCGATCCAATTACACAAGGGGTATATATTAATGGAGATTTTAACGGATGGTGTGGTAGTTGCACTCCTTTAACGAATACTTCAGGTAATGTATGGGAGGCAACACTCTCTCTTCCTGTTGGACCAATTCAATATAAATTTACAATAGATGGCTGGAATGATCAAGAGAATTTTACTGGTACCGAATCTTGTATTGATCCTGTATCAGACGGTTTTTACAACAGATATTATCAGGTTGCAGCAGATGCTACTCTTCCAGCTGTTTGTTTTGCATCTTGTGACCCTTGTATTTCAGGGCTTGATGAAAATAATTACAATTTAACAGTTTACCCGAATCCATCTCATGATATCGTTACTATTCAATCAGACTTGAATATTTCTGAAGTAGCTATTTCAACTATGAATGGAAAGGATATTTTTGTTAAAAAATTGAATTCAAACTCAGCTTTATTAAATATTTCAAACCTACCGTCTGGCATGTATTTAATTAATATTTATACTGAGAAAGGAAAAATAGTGAAAACAATGATTAAACAATAGGTTAATCAGGTTAGTGATCAAATAGGAAAAGGGAGGACACTCCCTTTTCTTTGTTTTATAGAAAATATGAAGAATTTACTCCTGTTATTGGCATTAAGCGTTTCATGGGTTTATCAAACTCAAGTAATGAGTTTGAATGGAACCTCTTTAACCGCAGCGGGAGGAGCCCCAAGTAATTGTTCAGCAGGGGGTTATAAGACTTTGAATTCAGCGGCAATCTCTGGAAGTTGTGTGACTTTTACAACAGGATCTTTTCAGAATGGCGCTATCTGGGCTTGTGATGGTATAAATTTGAATCAATCTTTTAAACTAACTTTCACAATTAATTTTGGTACAAATACCTCTTCGGGAGACGGAATGGCGTTTTTGTTGCAAGCCGAAGGCGTTCCACAAGTAATTGGTGGAAGAGGAGGGGGTTTAGGATATGCTCAAGGTGATGGAGGAGGATGTCAGGGTGCGGCAGGTGGATGTCCGATTACACCTTCAGTTGCTGTAGAATTTGATACCTATGATAATTCGCCTGCTGCAGCTGGAGGCCTTAATGATATAGCAGCTGATCATACATCCATTCAAACGAACGGAATAATGACATCAGGAAACACGTTGTCAGGACCTGCTAGTTTATTAACAAGTGGAGCAACTGTAAAGGACGGTACAGCTCACAATGTTTGCATAACTTGGGATCCCGCATTAAATAGATACACCGTATTTTTTGATGGAGTTCAAAGAATGCAATACAACGGAAATATTCGAACTCTTTTTTCTGATCCTACAAATGTTTTTTGGGGATTCACAGGTGCGTCTGGAGGTGCAGCTCAAACACAAAGTATTTGTAGTGCTGCCATGCTTACGAACATTGCTTCTCCTTCTTGTTCTTGTACAGCTCCAGTGGTAACAGCAACACCTAATCCGCAAACAATTTGTTCTGGCAATGCTACAGGAGTTACGCTGACTTCTACAGTAGTAGGAACAACTTACGCTTGGTCTACAACTGCTAATGCAAACATTACTGGAGAAACCACTTCAGGCGGAACAGGATCAACAATAACAGATGTTTTAACAAATACGACCACAACTAGTCAAATTGTAAATTATACTGTAACGCCAACCGCATCTGGTTGTGTAGGTACAGCAATTACAGTTCCGGTAACGGTCAATCCTTTGCCTGTGATGACAAGTGCTACATCAATAACTAAATGTTCCGGTTCAGCTGTTGGATTAGCATTAACTTCAACTCCTACAGCAACTTCTTATTCTTGGACAGCAACGGCTAATGCCAATGTTGGAGGAGAATCGACAACTGCTCAATCATCTTCCACGATATCAGATATTCTGACAAACACAACTACTTCAGTACAAACAATAACTTACACAGTTACTCCAACCTTGAATGGTTGTGCCGGCACTCCGCAAACAGTTACCGTAACCGTTAATCCGATTCCGGTGATGACAAGTGCAACTACTGGAAGTGTTTGTTCTGGTACAGCCCTTAGTTTTGGATTAACTGCCAATGTCGCCGGATCTACATTTAGTTGGGTTGCGGCAGATAACACAAATGTCACAGGAGAAAGTTTAACAGCTCAGTCAACAGCAACAATTACCAACACTTTAGTAAACACGTCGTCAACAGCTCAAACCGTAACCTATACAGTTACACCAACTGCTTCAACATGCGTTGGAACAGCTCAAACGGTAACCATAACGGTCAATCCATTACCAGTGATGAATAGCTCAACGACGGCAACAATTTGTTCAGGAGTTTCAGTTGGATTAGCATTAACTTCAACTCCTACAGCAACTTCTTATTCTTGGACAGCAACGGCTAATGCAAATGTTGGAGGAGAATCGATAACTGCACAATCATCTTCCACGATATCAGATATTCTGACAAACACAACTACTTCAGTTCAAACGGTAACTTACACAGTCACCCCAACTTTGAATGGTTGTGCGGGAACTCCACAAACGATAACGGTAACCGTAAATCCAATTCCTGTGATGACAAGTGCAACTACTGGAAGTGTTTGTTCAGGAACAGCCCTTAATTTTGGTTTAACTGCAAATGTTGCCGGATCAACATTTAGTTGGGTTGCAGCAGATAACACAAGTGTCACAGGAGAAAGTTTAACAGCTCAGTCAACTGCAACAATTAACAATACTTTAGTAAACACGACGTCAACAGCTCAAACCGTAACCTATACAGTTACACCAACTGCCTCAACATGCGTTGGAACAGCTCAAACGGTAACCATTACAGTCAATCCATTACCAGTCATGACTAGTTCAACTACTTCAACAATTTGTTCAGGAGTTTCAGTTGGATTAGCATTAACTTCAACTCCTACAGCTACTTCTTATTCTTGGACAGCAACAGCTAATGCCAATGTTGGAGGAGAATCAACGACTGCACAATCATCCTCTACGATATCAGATATTCTAACGAATGCTACGACATCCGTTCAAACAGTAACTTACACAGTTACTCCAACCTTGAATGGTTGCGCCGGTACACCGCAAACTGTAACTGTATCAGTAAACCCGATAATAGTAACTCCAACGATCACAACAACTGCAGCAACATGTTCAGCAAATGGAACGGCGAGCATTTCAAATTATTACCCAACAGCAACGTATGTATTTTCACCAGTAGGTCCTACAGCAGGAGCTACAATTACTGGAATGACTCCCGGAACAAATTACACACTCACAGCAGGCAATGGTTCGTGTACATCATCAACAAGTACTTCATTTAGTATTGCAGCACAATTGACACAACCGTCAACACCAACAATTACCACAATAGCAGCCACATGTTCAGCGAATGGTACTGCAACGATTACCAATTACAGTGGCACATTATCCTACACGTTTACACCAAGTGGACCAACAGCAGGTGCTACAATTACCGGAATGACACCTGGTA
>Ga0315902_10000041_pt1 | contig 203810 bp, 166 predicted proteins | sample LakEriMetagenome_9_FD_203523 | JGI IMG/M metagenome (GOLD analysis project Ga0315902, IMG submission 203523) | Freshwater fungal communities from buoy surface, Lake Erie, Ohio, United States - Buoy 12 MA117 | ecosystem: Environmental > Aquatic > Freshwater > Lake > Lake biofilm | place: USA... | reverse complement strand
GCTATGATGTTACTGTATCGCCATTGAACAATGGAGTATCAGGTGGTTCACATGAAATATCGATGGGTATCAATCTTACGTGTAAGAAGAAACCTGTTTCTTTCAAAACAATTTCCTGTCCATCGTTTTAAATTTTCCTCAAATTGCAGTTTTGAGGTCTTTAGTATAACAAGAAAGGTTTATTCAGTTGAGTAAACCTTTTTTCCTTTTATGTAGGTGTAGCTGGCAAAATTGGGTTGAAAATCCCCCTTTGATTGGATCGGATGCTCAAAAATGGCGAATGTCGCATCTTTTCCTTTTTCAAGTGTACCAAGTTCATTTTCTTGAAATGAGGCAAAGGCTGCCCAAGATGTCATGCCGCGAATACACTCATCTAGAGTCAGGGATTCATTGGAATAAAATCCACCACCAGGAATTCCATCACTGTTTTTTCTTTGAACAGCTGCATGAATAGTTAAAAATGGATCCGTAAGTTCGACCGGAAAATCAGTTCCAATTGCAAGCATACCATATTGATTTAGTAATGATTTATAGGCGTATGCACCAATCATTCGTTTTCTGCCCAATCGTTGTTCAGCCCATCGCTGATCGCTCACTGCATGAGTGGGTTGAACGGATGGAAATACACCATATTTCCCAAAAAGTGAAATGTCTTTTTCGTCAACAACTTGCGCATGCTCAATTCTCCAACGATGGTCCTTGTTTACCTCGAAAATACGCTGGTACAAATCAAGCAGGATTTTATTCGTAGAATCTCCAATTGCATGGGTATTCATCTGATAGCCTGTCTCTTCGCAGATAGCGGCAATTTTTTTCATTTCAGAAACAGGAGTTGTGAGTACACCTAAATGGTTGTGTTGATCGGAATAAGGTTGCTTCAGAAGTGCTCCTCTCGAACCCAAGGCTCCGTCTCCCATCACTTTGAAACTTCGGATGAGCAGATTTTTGTAACGATAGATTCCATTTTTTCTTGCAAAATCAATGTTCTTTTTGCTTGGAAATAACATGGCATAAACATTCAACTTAAAATCGTGCTGATCAATCAATTCTTGAAAAAGTGAAATGTCCTGGTTTTGAATTCCTGCCTCATGGACGCCAGTTATTCCGTATTGAAAAAGTTCGCCTTCTATTTCTTTTAATGCTTCGATTTTTTCTTTTTTCGAAAAATCAGGCATACAATCCATCACAGGGTTCATGGCGTTATCGATTAACAGCCCGGTACATTCTCCATTTTCCTTTGTTATGATACCGCCATTTATGTTCGTGTTTTTGTCAATTCCAGCTAATTTCAAACACGCATCATTCGCCAATAAAGCATGGCCGTCAATACGTATAAGGCATACCGGGATATCTGGAAAAAGTTTGTTTAATTCTTTGTTGGTTGGAAATGTTTTGTCAGTCCATAGCGATTGGTCCCAACCACGTCCAATGATGAATTTACGTTGATTTTTTGATTGGTACTTTTCAACTTTTACAATCATCTCTTCTTTTGAACGACAGCCAACAAGGTCGGCACTTAACAATTGATTTGCATAGGAAAGGAGGTGTCCATGACAATCTACAAGCCCAGGATAAATTTCTTTTCCACCAGCATCAATTTCTTCTTCCGCACTATATCTGTTGAGAATTTGTCTCTCTGGACCAACTTCTATGATTTTTCCATCTTTAATAGCGATTGCTTCTTGTATGTGATCGCTTTGATCCATCGTGTGAATTTTTGCGTTGTGTATGACAAGGTCAACAGATTTTCCTTTATAGCAGGAAGTGAAAAAGCCTAGTAAAACAACCAAGTAGAGAAAGATTCGAAAAGACATGACGCGATTTTTTATATCAAAGATAAAAATCGATCACAATTACTGGAGACAAACAATTCCCATTTCGCTTTGATTTGTATGGATGTTTCCTTTCAGATTTGCTATCTTTGCGCCCTGTAAAACAAACGATTCATGGAGACTCCAAAGACATACGAGCCGCAAAGAGCAGAAGAGAAATGGTACGCACACTGGATGAAAAAAGGTTATTTTCATTCTGTACCCGATGATAGAGAGCCTTACACGGTTGTTATTCCTCCACCGAACGTGACGGGAGTCTTGCACATGGGACACATGTTGAACAACACGATTCAAGATGTCTTGGTGCGACGTGCACGTATGCTTGGCAAAAATGCTTGTTGGGTTCCAGGAACCGATCACGCATCGATTGCTACCGAAGCAAAGGTTGTTCAGAAACTGCGACAAGAAGGAATTCGTAAAGCGGATTTGACACGGGATGAATTTTTACAGCACGCTTTTGCATGGAAAGATAAGCACGGTGGAATCATTCTTGAGCAGTTAAAGAAACTTGGAGCTTCCTGTGATTGGGATCGAACGAGTTTTACAATGGATCCTGAATATTCAGAATCTGTGTTGGATGTATTCATTGACCTTCATAAAAAAGGAAAGATTTACCGAGGCGTGCGCATGGTAAACTGGGATCCAGAGGCATTGACTGCGCTTTCTGACGAGGAGGTTCTCCACAAAGAAGTAAATTCCAAATTATTTTATGTTCGCTACAAAATTGCTGGAAGTGATGATCAATGGTTGACAATAGCAACGACTCGACCAGAGACAATTCTCGGAGATTCTGCAATTTGTATCAATCCGAATGATGAGCGATTCAAGAATTTACATGGTAAACACGCCATTGTTCCAATTGCTAACAGAACAATTCCAATCATTTTGGATGAGTATGTAGACATGGAATTCGGTACAGGATGTTTAAAAGTGACTCCGGCGCATGACACCAACGATTATGAGTTGGGCAAGAAGCATGGCATTGAAACAATCGATATTTTCAATGATAACGGAACTCTGAACGAACAAGGAATGCACTACGCAGGAATGGATCGATTTGAGGTGAGAAAAGCGATTGAGAAAGAACTCTACGACAAAGGCTATCTTGTGAAAACGGAAGATCACATCAATAAAATTGGATTTTCTGAAAGAACAAATGCTGTTATTGAGCCGAAATTATCATTGCAATGGTTTGTAGACATGAAAGAATTGTCGAAACCGGCTTTGGATAATGTGATGAATGGAAATATCAAATTCCATCCAGAGAAATTTAAGAATACCTATAAGCATTGGATGGAAAACATCAAAGATTGGTGTATTTCGCGGCAATTGTGGTGGGGACATCAGATTCCTGCTTGGTATTATGGGAGTGGATCAGAAGATTTTGTTGTTTGCAAGACAGTTGAGGAGGCTATTGAATTAGCAGCAGCGAAATCTGGACGAGCAATCACCAAAAGTGATTTGAAGCAAGATGAGGATGTATTGGATACATGGTTCTCAAGTTGGTTGTGGCCAATTTCGGTATTCAATGGCTTGACGGATCCGAATAACAAAGAAATAAAGTACTATTATCCAACAAATGATTTAGTTACAGCCCCTGAAATTATGTTTTTTTGGGTTGCCCGCATGGTCATTGCTGGTTATGAGTATTTGGGTGACCTTCCATTTAAAAATGTTTACTATACCGGTATCGTACGGGATAAATTAGGCAGGAAAATGTCTAAGTCGTTAGGGAATTCTCCAGACCCACTGGATTTGATCGAAAAGTATGGTGCAGATGGCGTAAGGTTGGGTATTTTGATTTCCTCTCCTGCTGGAAATGACTTGCCTTTTGATAGTTCACAATGCGAACAAGGACGGAATTTCACCAATAAAATTTGGAATGCGTACCGATTGGTGAGTTCGTGGGAGGTACGCGAAATGGATCAGCCGAAATCATCTACAAAAGCAATCGAATGGTTTGAAGCTAAATTCAATAAAGAGCTCGCTGAAATCAACGATTTGTTTGATAAGTTCAGAATTTCTGAAGCATTAATGGCGATTTACAAATTGGTTTGGGATGATTTCTGTTCATGGTACTTGGAAATGATCAAACCGGGATATGAGCAACCAATTGATAAAAATACGTTGGAGGCAACCAAAGATTTCTTTGAACGCATTTTAAAACTTATTCATCCGTTTACACCTTTCGTTTCAGAAGAATTATGGCACCTGATAAGGGAACGAAAAGAGGGTGAAGATATCATTATAGCACCGTGGCCAAGTGTTTCTGATTCTGACAGTAAAGTCCTTCAGAATTTTTCAGTAGCCGAAGAGGTAATCACCAATATTCGCAATGTGCGCAAGCAAAACAATATTGCGAACAAAGTGAAAATGGATTTGCTTGTTAAGAAAAATGAAGATTTGGATGCTAGCTTTGATCCAGTGATTTTAAAGATGGGTAATCTTTCAATGCTAGAATATAAGACTGAAAAAGTAACTAATGCCAATTCATTTCTAGTCAATTCCAACGAGTATTTTATTCCTTTCGGTGAAATAGTTGACATCGAGTCGGAGAAGAAAAAAATCCATGAAGAATTAGAGTATACGAAGGGCTTTTTGACAAGTGTTCAGAAGAAACTTCAAAACGAAAAATTCATGGCAGGTGCGCCTGAACAAGTTGTTGTGGGAGAAAGGAAAAAAGAAGCCGATGCCTTAAGTAAGATTGCTATTTTGGAAGAAAAGCTTGCTTCGTTGAATTAATAAAAAAGTTCTACAGGATTCTGTGGAACTTTAAATAGTTAATCCTTCAATTATTTCAAGACATTTTGTATACTGCTTTTCGAGACGAAGTGGTAATTTTCTTTCGCTTTTGAAAATACGTTCCTTGCCCAATTCAAATCTTCTTTGTTTTTAGCAAGTTCAGAATAAATAGGCATCAAGTATTTACGTCGACCCACTTTCATTAGGAATTTTTCAATCGATGGTCTCAACTCTTTGTAACCACTTTTGATCCCAAGTAGATACCACTCACACATAATTTCAGAATTTCCCCAATCTTTGAAATTTAGATGTGCATCCAATCTCTTTAAGAGGGCAGGATCCATTTTTGAAGGAAGTTCACGAATAAAAGCTTGCCATTCCTGCGTAATGTATTTGGATCTTTCCAATCGAATTATTTGCTTCTTGCGTTTTCTCTTTCCTTTGATTTTGATCCACTTCACTTCCTCAAAAATATTCTCCCCAGCTTCAAAACGTTTTGCAAGTTTTTGAACGTTTTCCATTCTCGGTGATCGAATAGTGTAGCAATTTTTAGGAATGCCTTCCTTGTAAATCCATTCTTCGGCATTGAAATCGGAATCGTTTGGTTCTAAAAGATTTACTTTCAGATAATTCAAAAATGTTTCAGTATTTACGGTTTTAAACGCGTAGGTTTTGAAATAAGACCTTACGAAATTATCGAATCGTTGTCGACCTAAGTCTCTTTCTAACGTTTTGAGAAAAAATGCACCTTTAATGTAAGCGATGTCTGTCATTCCATCATCTGGATTTCTACCGCTTAATTTGAGCTTTAATTTTGTGTCTTCTGGGTGATCACTTTTAGATATATCGGTAATCTCATCTTGTAATTCTTGGTATTCAATGAGCGCCAAGATGTCTGAAATTTCTTTCCCATAAAGGGATTCCATGATACGATTTTCAAAATAAACCGTGAATCCTTCATTTAACCAGAAATCATCCCATGAACGATTCGTTACAAGGTTGCCTGACCAAGAGTGCGCTAATTCGTGCGCAATTAGAGAAACCAGGCTCCGATCACCAGCCAAAACAGTTGGGTTAACAAAAGTGAGTCGAGGATTTTCCATTCCTCCGAATGGAAAAGAATAGGGCAACATAATCAGGTCATATTGTCCCCATTGGTATTTACCGTATAAGTTTTCTGCGGCTTGAATCATTTTGGGCAAGTCGATGAATTCGCTCGCACACTGTCCACTAAGTTCCGGTTCTGAATAAACACCGCAATTTGAACCCAATTTTTTATAGGTCAAATTTCCAACTGCGATGGCAATAAGATAGCTTGGAATAGGTTGCTCCATTTTGAACTCATATATTCCTTTTTCGTTTGTTTCGATTGGATTTTCTGCACTCATTACGGGCAACAATCCTTCTGGAACTTTGACCGAAGCAGAATACGTGATTCTGTTAGCAGGTGAATCTTGCAGTGGAATCCATGATCTTGTCAAAATGGCTTCTCCCTGCGTATACATGAAGGGATGTTGTTTACCAGTTGTCAATTCTGGCGAAAGCCAATCAATTGCCTCGGTTTTTTCAGTTGTTTTGTAGTAAATATTGATTAAGGTTGTTTTAGAATCAATCTTTACCATTAAGGGCTGTCCGAGGATAGAATCTTTATCCCATTGTCCGATCATAAAATCGGTTTCTTTTTCCTGTCCTTTTTTGCCTAATGTGATTTTTTGAATGTCTAGTGCTTTTATATCAAAAATGGCTGTGTCAGTGCCATTGTTAATCATTTCATGACGTGCAATGCCATAAACTGTTTTATTCTCAAAATTGACATCTAAATCAATGTGAAGGTGCTTTGTTCGAATTTTATTGATGTTCGAATAGCTATGATTGTCAAATACGGAATCAGCAAAAACTTCAGTCGGACTAACAGATTTTTTTGTTTCACTATCACATGCATTTAGGATAAAGACAGTGATAAGTAATTGAAAATAGAGATAAATCGATTTCATTTATTCTTGGATTCCTGCAAAAATAATCGTTTTTTTAAGGTAATCCCTACCATTTCGGGCTTTTCTAGCTATTCTGAATAGTCGAATTCACATGGATATAGGATGATTCTGACAACCAGTACTTTATTTAATTCCAAGAAGAGGGGGGTGTTTTTGTGAAAATAGAGATGAAGCTTGTTTAATTCTGAGTTCTGTTGTAAATTTACGCCCTCATGAAACCAAAATATTAGTATGGGACTATCCTATCTACTACGAATAATTCTATTAGCCTGCTTTGTTGCATGTCTTTTTCCAACACATTTTTTTGCTGCAACAATCACTTCTACTCCAATTGGGGGTAATTGGTCCTCGGCTACCACATGGATTGGTGGAGTTGTTCCAACAACGAATGATGACGTAATAATTGTCTCAGGTGCTACCGTAACAAGCAGTACAACCAATGATGTATGCCGTGATGTAAGTGTTACAGGTACACTCAATTTTTTGAATGCTTCCAGGGTTTTGAATGTTGGGAGGAATCTCACACTATTTAATGGTGGTACAATTCACTCTGGCTCTACTACCGGAACGCTGAATGTTTTAGGAAATGTTATTATTGGTTCAGTTTCAACCGATGTGTTGACTATTGGGAGAGTTAGTCTCAACGTTTCAGGGTCGACTGAAGTGAATGGAAATGCAAAATTCATTAGTGCTTTAGGGGGCAAGACTTTCATGGGGAATGTTATCATTAATAATGGTGGACAACTTTCATTTACTGCTGCTGAGACATTAACATTAAGTGCAAACCTATTAACATCTGGTAATATTACAATCGGTGGAGGAGGTGTTGTTGGTATTATCAATTTAACTGGCGATTTTTCATTGGCCAGCGCAGGAACTGCAATTTTGGGAGGAATAAGACTAAATATAACTGGCAGTGTCGTTATTCCAGGCGCTGCTATTCTTGATGCTAGTGTTGGGACGAATACACTGACATTAGCGGGAAGTTGGTTGTCTACGAGCAATGCTTCAGTTCCATTTTTGTGCGGCTCCACATTAATTACGTTGAATGGAACAAGTGGAACTCAGCAAATTGCTTGTGCCGCGACTTCTGGTGAAACATTTAATAACCTTACAATTAATAATACTTCATCATCAACTTATGGTATACAGTTTTTAAATCATGTTAATGTTTCCGGTGTTTTAAATTTGACAGCAGGTAATATTGATTTGAAGGGAAAGAATCTGAATTTAAATGGGGCACCTATAGCAAGTCAATTATCCTATTTTACGGCGGGAACGATTAAAAATTCAGTAGCTGGTGGTGCAATCAACATAACAGATGTAAACAATTTCAAAAGCATCTATTTTAGCGGGACGAATTTTGGCGACAATGTTAATGGAGTGCCAATTACCTGTGTTACCAATGATTCCTACTTTCATGGTGGCGTATTTTATGGCACAGTAAACTTCACTAAAACCGGAACAGGAATAAACTACAGTAATGGAGGATGTACTTTTTATGGTCCTTGTACTTTTAGCACTACGGCTAGCTCGCAACAATGGATGCTTGGTAATATAAACCCCGATATTTATTACAATGCAACATTCAATCATTACACTGCGAATGGTTCAAATTTTACTGTGGCGCGACAATCTTTAGGAAATCAGTTTTATGGTACAACTACTATTTATTCTGAATCTCAAGGAGGTTTTTTTGTTGGTAGAGGCAATGTTGCTTCGAATTGCAGTGCTGTTTTTCACGGGCCAGTTGTGGTTACTGTTGCTGGAACTGGTAATGCTTATTTTGGAGAAAGTACAGCCACATCGCAAAGCACCATTACTTTCCAAAGTACTCTACAACTAAATTCTACACCAACATCCACTGGTGATATTTACATTGGGAATTCCCCGTTGTCAACAATTAATTTTACTACTACAGGACAATTGATAGATGGCACCCTTTCTGGTGCTACGAATGTTTATTTGAATAAAGTGACACAAGTTGGAACATTAAGTCAAACCTGCACGAGCACAGCCGCATCTTCAAGTACATTTGTCATTGGATGTGGCGCAAATATTTCAGCTGCTAACATTGCACCTTGTGTTTTTAATGGTAGTGTCAATATCACCTCTCCAAACATTAACATTTGCGGAAGTACTTTCAATGGATCCAGCAATTCATTTCAAACAAATGGAACTGCCAGTCAGAACTGTTATGGTGGAAATACATTTGCTTCCGGTACAAATTCAACCTTTTTTAACAATGGTCCTGGAAACTGGCGTTTAGCCAATTTTGTGGCAGATGATTACAATGGAAATGTTATTTATCGTAGAGCGTCTGGATCAGGCTTTTTAAGTCCTGCCTACAATACCAATTGCACTTATGCCGGAAATATTACTGTATTTAGTTCATCAGATTCCTTAGATTTCGCGATTTCTACAAATGGTCGAGTTACAATTGATGGCTCAAGTTCGACTTCTTTAATTAACGCAAGTTCGAAAGGATGTTCTATAAAAAGATTAACTATTAATAAGACAGGTGCAGCAACGTTCACGCTAAACAACCGTGTTGCGATGCCAACGGGTGGTAATCTTACTTTGACAAATGGTGTTGTGAATGCAGCTAGCGCGACACTTTATTTAATGGATGAATCGGTTACTGTTAATGCCACTATGAATGCTGGAGCCACAAGCTACATCAATGGCAAAATGAGGTATGATGTGTCAACAACAACAAATCAAACACTTAATTTCCCTATAGGTAAAGGCTCAGATTGTAGACCGTTCATTCTGTATATTAAACATTCTGGTGCCACTTCATACAGCTATGTTGGTGAGCTTTTTAATACGTCAGCAGAAGCTTTGTCATGGTCAAAACCAGCAACGGTAAGTACGGTTTCTTTAGCGCATTACTGGGACATCAAAAGGTACTTGACGACCAATCAAGCAACTGAAGTTCCTTCAACACTGTTAAGTGGGAATCAATCCGTTCAATTTTTCTATGGTCCAAATGATGGGGTGATCGATCCAAGTGGTATATCTATATGCAAGAACACCAATCTTGTTCCAACTTCATGGGTAGACATTGGTGGGGTAGGTACGGCTTCGGGAAGTGGCAGTATAACATCAACATCTACTCCAACGGCTTTTAATTCATTTAGCAGATTTACAATTGCAAATAAAACGGGAAGCTTTAATCCATTGCCAATTGAATTGGTAGATTTTACAGCTGAACGAGAAGGAGAAGTTGCATTGATTAAATGGGAAACAGCGACAGAAATAAACAATGATTATTTTACACTAGAAAGGTCGAAGGATGGCGTTGCATATGAAGTGATCGCTGTTGTTGAAGGAGCTGGGAATTCAACGAATGAAATCGAGTATCGTTTCATAGATGAGTTTCCACTTGCCGGAATTTCCTATTATCGATTGAAACAAACTGACTATGATGGAAACTACACCTATTCGGACAAGAAATCAATTTACCTTGAATCTGAAACAGAAATGCTGGTTTATCCAAATCCTAGCAATGGAAATGTAGTTCACATCGAATTAAATGGGGGTACAGAAAAAGATTTAAACTATCAAGTTTTGAATATGAATGCGCAGCTAGTGCAGGCCGGGAATTTAAAAGCTGAATTGAATAATGAAGGGCTGTTCCAAATTAATTTTGAGGAAAAGCTGCAAAGTGGAATTTATCTTTTAAAAGTTGATCTTGGTAACAAGTCTTTACTTGAAAGAATAGTCATTAATTAATCCAAATTTTAGCTGACCTCTTTTCGTTCACTCAAGTATCGAATAATTTCCGCAGCTCCCATTAACCCAAAAAGCGCAGGCATGTAGCTTACGGTTCCGTAAAAAGACTTTTTGAAGTTAAGGCCATTTGTCATCTTTAGTGAGTCTTTTTTCTGAAGCTCAGATGAGAAAACTACTTTGATATTTCTATAATCGACTCTGACACTTGTCAATCTTTTCTTAATATGACTGGCTAACTTGCAATTGTGCGTGTTTTTTAATAAGGTAACGTGCACTCTTGTGGGATCTGTTTTTCCGCCGGCCCCCATGCTGGAAATGATTTTAATTTTTTTTCTTCTGCATGCAATAATCCATTCCAATTTAGGTGTGACTGAGTCAATGCAGTCAAGGACATAATTGGGTTTATAGGCATCAAGTATTTCCCAAACGCGCTCAGGTAGCACAAATTCTTCAATAATATTTAAGTGCAACGATGGATTGATATCTTTTAAGCGTTCGCCCAACACAATAGCTTTGTTTTTTCCAATTGTAGAATCAAGGGCTGTAAGTTGCCTGTTTTTATTTGTCGGATCAAAAACATCTCCATCAATAATTGTCATGGTTCCAACTCCTGATCGAGCAATAAATTCAGCTGCATACGATCCGATTCCACCTAATCCAACAATTAAAACATGCGCATTTTGAATGCGTTCCATTTTTTCTTTGCTCAATAGCAATTCTGTTCTTTCGAGCCAATTGTCCATTTCTTAAAGGTCCTTTTAAAATTTTGTTCAACGATACTTTCAAGTTCCTGCAAAGTTAGTTGTTTCAATGCTGCGGCTTTTTGATAAATGGCTTTTATTTCAATTACAGAATTATCTGTTTCAAACAGTAGATTTTGATTTGGAATCTGATCTAAACATTCTTGTAAAGATGGATTTTTTAAAATGGACGATCCAATACTGATCATCATGTCTTCTGAAATTAGTTTATCGAGCAATGATGTTTTGTTGAATCCGTGGAAAACCCATGGCTGTTTGGGTTCAAGATTTTTCCTTACTTGAACAATTTCTGAAAAAGAACGCACGCAGTGAATGATCACGGGCAATTGGAGTTGCTCGGAAAGAAGAATTTGAGCCTCGAATGCTTCTTGCTGAATTGTTAGTGATGGACCTGTTAGCTTATCCAGACCACATTCTCCTATGGCAAGACAATTTTCATGTTCAGCAAGTTGGAATAGATTATTTATTTGTGATTTGAAATGCGCTGCTTCCCACGGATGAATTCCTGCTGAATAGAATGAATCGTTCAAAACTCTATCATTCGACTGTAGAATCTGTATCGTTCCTGGTTGCTTTATATGACTGTGAACATCGAAAATCATCGAAGCTAAGATATTCATCAAATCACGATTAATTGAATTTTATTTTATATTTTCACGGCTCATAACTATTAAACTCTTATGGAAAAAACAGCTCAAAAAGGTCACCCGAAAGGCTTATGGTATCTATTTGGAACGGAAATGTGGGAACGTTTCGGTTATTATTTGATGCTCGGAATTTTCTCCCTGTACATGATCGATGGATGGAACAATGGAGGGATGGGATTCTCTGGAGAGAAGAAGTCTGATATCTATGGTACTTACCTCGGATTGGTTTATTTAACACCTTTTATTGGTGGACTTTTAGCGGATAGAATTTTGGGTTATCGACGATCAATTATAATTGGTGGCTTGATGATGTCAGCGGGTTACTTTTTGCTAGCAGTTCATTCTTATGCATCATTCTACATGGCTTTAGCACTCATTATCCTAGGTAATGGTTTCTTCAAGCCGAACATCTCTACGCTTGTGGGGAATTTGTATGGTTCGGACGACATGAAGGATAAGAAGGATGCAGGATATAACATCTTCTACATGGGGATTAATATCGGCGCGTTCATCTGTAACTTTGTCGCTGCTTACATGCGCATCAACTACGGTTGGGGACATGCTTTTGCTGCCGCAGGTGTCGGAATGTTGGTAGGTGTTGCAATCTTCTTGGTTGGAACAAAACACATTAAACATGTGGATATTGTAAAGCCAGTTCAAGAAGGTGATATGTCAACGCTAAAGATTCTTAGTTATACGGTTTTACCGATGTTTATTTTTGGTGTTGTGGGTTATATGATTCCAGGAAATTTCTTAGGTTCAGACACAAATGATGCCTTTATTATCGGTTGTTTACCTGTAATTGCGTTCTTCATTTATTTGGCCTTTACGGCAGAAGCGAAAGAAAGCCGTGCAATTAAAGCATTATTAGCTGTGTTTGCATGTGTAATCTTATTCTTTGCTATTTTTCACCAAAACGGTGATGCATTGACGGTTTGGGCGGAGGATCATACCAACCGTAACATGTCTGAAAGTGTAGCGCAGACTGCTGATAAAATTGGTATGGCACAGGTGGTAATAAACAATGATGTAGTTTCTTCTGACGATGCTTCATTCAAACACACAATTGATTCATTGAGAGCTGTTGAAGCAAAAATGCCTGCAATTTCTCAAGAAGAAATTAAAGCGAAAGGTGCCTATTCTGAAAGCATTTCTCAATTGGAAAAATCTCGAAAGTATTTTGAAACCTTGCCAAAGGATCAAGTTCCTGCAAAAGGTGAAGATCTAAAACTTTATTCGACTGAATTGTATCAATCCATTAATCCATTCTGGGTAGTGACATTGACGCCAGTTGTTGTAGGATTCTTTGGATTCATGCGCCGAAGAAACCGTGAACCATCAACACCGACTAAAATAGCTATTGGATTGATCATTACAGCGCTTTCTGCCTTAGTAATGGTTGGAGCTGTTTTTGCTACAAATGGTTTGTCTGCAAAAGCGAGTTCAATTTGGTTGTTTGCATCCTACGGGGTCATTACAATCGGAGAATTGTGCTTGTCGCCAATGGGATTATCTCTCGTTTCTAAACTTTCACCACCTAGAATTACAGCACTTATGATGGGAGGTTTCTTCCTTGCAATTTCAGTAGGAAATAAACTTTCTGGGATGTTGTCTAGTTTGTGGGAAACAATTCCTGAAAAACAAAATTTCTTCTATCTTAACTTTGGTCTGGTGATGGCAGCAGCGTTGCTCATGTTCCTGATGCTAAAGTGGTTGAACAAGGTAATGAAAGAAAATAACGTAATTTAATTTGAAGACCCTTCGGGGTCTTTTTTGTGATAGATACTTGCCATGGAACAGAAAATTACACTAGAGTCGATTCAGAATTTTGAAGGGAAATACCCGAAGCAGTTGTGGTATTTGTTTTTTACTGAAATGTGGGAGCGATTCTGCTTTTACGGGATGCGAGGGGTTTTGACCTTCTTTATGGTTGACCAGCTATTATTGAAAGAAGATGCGGCGAATCTGCAGTATGGCGCAATTCAGGCATTCGTTTACGCCTTTACTTTTATTGGTGGAATTTTTGCGGATAAGGTATTGGGATTCAAAAAGTCATTGTTTTTTGGCGGTATTGTAATGGTGCTCGGAAACATGTTAATTGCATTTTCTCCGCAGGACTTATTCTATTATGGAATTGCATTTTCAATCATTGGTACGGGGTTCTTTAAACCAAATGTATCATCGATGGTCGGTGAATTGTACCATGAAAAAGATGGTAGAAGAGATGCTGGATATGGCTTGTTCTATGCAGGAATAAATGTTGGAGGTTTACTTGGTGGCGCATTGTGCATTTTTCTTGGAAAATACTATTCATGGAACCTGTGCTTTTTGGCGTCAGCTATTGTAATGGTGATCGGATTACTGACATTTTTGTTTACTAAAAAACACCTTGGACCGATTGGTGATTCACCATTGTTAAATCTCACTGTTTCAAAAAGAATGGTGTATGAGATCGCTGTTTATGCAGGGTCATTGTTAAGTATTCCGCTTATTTTTATAATGGTCCAGAAGACGGAATACACAGACTATTTTATGTATTCAATTGGGCTAACAGCTTTGGGTTATTTTATTTATGAACTGCTGCGTATTGCGGATGCTCAAGCACGAAAAAAATTGATCGCGGCATTTTCCTTTATCTTTTTTTATTTCCTTTTTAATGCGATTTACGAGCAAAGTGGGGGTTCTCTTTCTTTATTCGCAAAGGATAACCTGGATAGCAATTTACTTGGTATTACAATAGATCCGAATATTGTAAACAATAGTTCCAATACGTTTTTTGTAATTGTTTTGAGTCCGTTGATTGGTCTGTTGTGGTTGGGCATGGCGAAGCGCAAAATAGAGCCAAGTACATTAATGAAATTTGGGTACGGATTTCTTTTTCTTGCTGCTTCCTTTTACCTTTTTTATTACACCAAATTCTTTTCAAATGGCAAAGGGGTGACATCTTTAAATGTTTTTACAGTGGCCTATTTTGTCACTACAATTGGTGAATTGTGCCTTGGACCAATTGGAATGTCTGTAATTACGAAATTGTCTCCAAAGCGATTGTTTGGAATGATGATGGGCTTGTGGTTTTTGGCCAGTGCATTTGGTCAATTAGCTGCTGGGAAATTGGGTGCATCAATTGCGAAAATTGATGAGCATGCGGATTTGAGTCAAAAACTTACTGCTTATACAGACGGCTATTTTCAATTAGCGAATTATGCTTTGATTTCCGGAGTTGTGCTGATAGCAATCACTCCGCTGATCAAACGATTGATGGGTGAAGTGAAATAAATACTACTCTTTGTAGTGCTTTTTCATTGCAGTAACGAGTGCTGCGTGATCCTCTTTTTGCTCCAAGTCATGAATGATTGCCTCGTGATCCGCTTTGTTCCTATTTTGCGATAACTTGTACGAAGCTTCAGTGCGATAGGCCGTTAATCGAAAGCAAAGTATTTCTTTCTTATAGTCGTCTATCAGCTTTTTAGGAAGTTTTGAAAATTCTTTTTTGTTGTCCCGATTGCTTTCATGAATCGTCATTAAATCTGCTAAATGATTTTCCATTTCAACATCATTCAAGAGGCTTATTGTGCCATAAACATGAATGGCCTGGTAATTCCAAGTAGGAACATTTTCATGGCCATAAACGGATGAACTAATATAACCATTTGGTCCTTGAAAAATGAGCATGGCATTCTTTCCATTTCTTAAAAGCTCACATTGATTATTTGCTCTCGAAATATGACCTTCAATTACCAAAGGTTCTTTCTGACGTATATAAAAGGGTAGGTGCGAAGCTAAGGGCTCGAGTGTCGAATTGGTAGAGATTAATATTCCAAAAGTATTGGATTGAATAAATTCCAATTGTTCCTTTGGATCTTCCATTTTAAATTCTTCAGGCGTATACATGTCCAACGTATGAAATTAAGTCTAGCACAATTTCGTCTTAGTCGATGTCGATTCCTTGCAATTCGACAAGGTTGTGGTAAATCCCTTTCGCATGGATTAATTCATCATGGGTACCTGATTCTGCAATAATTCCTTGGTTGACCACAAGTATTTTGTCTGCATTCATAATAGTCGATAGCCTGTGAGCAATCACAAATGATGTTCGACCAACCATAAGTTTATCCAAGGCATCTTGCACTAATTTTTCAGATTCTGAATCAAGTGCAGATGTTGCTTCATCCAGAATAAGAATTGTAGGGTCCTTGATAATTGCTCGGGCAATTGCAATGCGTTGTTTTTGTCCACCCGAAAGTTGGATTCCTCGGTCTCCAACTTGTGTATTCAATCCTTCAGGAAAGGAATTAATGAAATCCCAAGCATTGGCTTTTTTTGCAGCTTCTTCGATTTGTTTTTGTGTTGCGTTGGTGTTTCCAAAAAGGATATTTTCCCTTATCGTACCTGCAAATAAAATTACCTCTTGAGGAACGATTGCAATATGGTCTCGTAAATGCTCAATCTCCAATTGTTGCAATGGCACATTGTCGATTAAAATTTGCCCATCAGAAATGGAATAGTAATTCAACAATAAAGACGAAATAGTAGATTTCCCAGAACCTGATGATCCAACAAGTGCAATTGTCTCGTTGCTTCGAGCTGAAAAGCTGATTCCTTTTAATACACTTATATCCTTCCGTTGCGGATAACTAAAGTGTACATTTTTAAATTCCACTGAACCTGTAATGGTTGGTTTTTCTTTTCCATTGTACAATTGTCTTTCGTCATCTCTACCGATGATTTCCATTAAATTTTCAGTAGCACCAATCGACTTTTGTATACTCGCATATAAATCAGGAAGCGAACCGATAGAGGCGCCCATCATTATTGTATACATGATAAACGAGAAAAAGTCAGTAGATGACAATTCTGGGTTGGGGCCTTGTGTCATCAATAATCCCCTCCAAATGATAAAGACAATTGCCCCAAACAAGCAGAAGATAATGAAAGAGACAAACAAACCTCTCCACAAACCGCTTTTTACATTGAGGGCACGAATTTCTTCGATAGCTTTCCCATAATTGCCAAGAATAAATGCCTCATTTGTGAATGATTTCACATTCGATATTCCTGTAAGGGCTTCTTCGATAATTGAATTGGAGTTGGCAGCTTGATCTTGTGATTTTTTGGATAGTTTACGTATGAAACGACCGAAAAAAACAGCGATTACGGCCATGACAGGTACTGTTGACAACATGATCAATGCCAATTTCCATGAAAAGATCAAGATGAAGGCAATTCCACCAACAACAATAACTATTTGTCTGAAAAATTCAGCAATGGTTGTTTTTAGGGTTTCTTGAATTTGTGTAATATCCGAAGACATTCTGCTCGTCAATTCTCCAACTTTGTTTTGGTTGAAGAAATCCATTGGCATGTAAATCAACTTTGAGAAAGCCGCTTTGCGAATATCTTTTAATGCGTTTTCTGTGACATTTGTAAATATAACTACTCTAAAATAGGAGAATACTGCTTGAGCTGCAAACAAAACGAATAGCGCAATGGCAACATCGTTTATATTGCGCATATTGATCAATTTTATCGAATCAGAAAGGGAACTCGTTGTGCTGGTTGTTCCGCCTCCCAAAAGTTGCCCCATCATGAATGGGAATATCAAACCAACAGAAGTTGATAAAATAAGGAAGATCCAACCAATCAAGAAAGCAAAGCGGTAGGGGCGGAGGTAATGGAATATTCCTTTCGCTTTTTGAATGCTGTCTTTTGAAAGTTTGACTTTTTCGGTTTTATTTTTCTTTGGTCTCAACATTTTTTGTCGCGTGTTGATTGCAAAAATACGCTTACCGCTGAGGAAAAAATTGTTTTTTTGCTTTTTTATTTTGAAAGAGTTTGATTTTTCCGAAAATCATCTATCTTTGCAATCCGAATTTTTGAGAAAAAACGCAATTAAAGAATACAGGTCATGAAAAGAACGTTTCAACCGTCAGTAAGAAAAAGAAGAAACAAGCATGGTTTCAGAAGCCGAATGGCAACCAAAAATGGTCGTCGTGTACTGGCGGCTCGTCGTCGTAAAGGTAGAAAGAAACTAACTGTTTCTGATGAGCCAATGCACAAGCGTTAATAGAAACGTTTGACTGGAAATATTTCAACCGATGCTGTTTCAGCGTCGGTTTTTTTTTGCGCAAGATTGTCAAAATAGGAAGGTAAATGTTTTTTTGAAATCAACTTTTTCATTATCTTAAGGTAAAGTAATAACCTAAATTGACCTACCTTATGTTAGTGAAAACCTTTAGTAGTGCCGTTTTTGGCATTGATGCGACAACGATAACAGTTGAAGTAAATCTTGGAATTGGAATTAATTTTTACATGGTTGGATTACCCGACAGTGCTGTAAAAGAAAGTCAGCAAAGAATACGTGCTGCATTTACCAATAATGACCTTAAATTTCCTGGCAGAGAATTGACCATAAATTTGGCCCCAGCCGATATGCGGAAGGAAGGTTCGCATTTCGATCTGGCAATTGCAGTAGGAATATTATCTGTTACGGAACAAGTCCAATCTGAACGATTGCAAGATTATTTGTTGGTAGGTGAACTTTCACTTGATGGGAAATTGAGTCCAATGAAAGGTATCTTGCCTATTGCTTTACAAGCAAAAAAAGAAGGCTTCAAAGGTCTTGTTTTACCCGCTGAAAATGCATCTGAGGCTGCTGTTGTTGAAGGGCTTGATGTTTATGGGATGAACGATTTGAGTTCAGTTGTTTCTTTTTTTAATGGTCAGTCAACGATTGTACCCACAATTCCATCCGTTTCAGATCTTACGATTAAACTGAATGAACTACAGGATGTAGATTTTCAAGATGTTAAAGGACAGATGAATATCAAACGAGCCTTTGAGATTGCGGCGGCTGGTGGTCACAATGTGATTCTTATCGGTCCTCCGGGTGCGGGAAAATCCATGCTGGCTAAGCGTCTTCCAAGCATATTGCCTTCGATGTCATTGGAAGAATCCTTAGAAACTACAAAAATTCATAGCGTCGCCGGAAAGATTAGAGGTGAACAAGGTTTGATAAGGCGTCGGCCATTCAGAAAACCACACCATACGATTTCAGACATTGGTTTAATCGGTGGAGGAAGCTACCCTCAACCGGGAGAGATTTCACTAGCTCACAACGGGGTTTTGTTTTTGGATGAATTGCCAGAATACAAAAGAAATGTATTAGAGGTTTTGCGCCAACCTTTGGAAGATCGTGTAGTGAATATTTCTCGTGCCCGATTTTCAATTGATTATCCTGCTGGATTTATGTTGGTGGCAGCGATGAACCCTTGTCCGTGTGGGTATTACAATCATCCCGAAAAAGAATGCGTTTGTGGTCCGGGAATGGTACAGCGCTATTTAAGTCGAATTTCAGGACCATTGCTAGATCGAATCGATTTACATGTGGAGGTGACACCTGTAACCTTTGATGAATTGACCTCAGACTGCATTTCTGAATCTAGTGATGTAATACGGAGAAGAGTTGAACGTACAAGAGAAATTCAACATCAGCGATATGATGTTAGAAATGGTATTCATGCCAATGCGATGATGTCTAAGCGTGATTTGGAAAAGCATTGCAAAATTGATAAGGATGCAGAAAATCTTCTTCGGCAAGCCATGGATAAGATGGGGTTGTCGGCACGAGCATATGATCGGATTCTGAAGGTAGCGAGAACAATAGCAGATCTAGAATCAGTGCCAAAAATTCAAACCCATCACGTTGCGGAGGCTATTCAGTTCAGAACCCTCGATCGATTGGATTGGTCAGCTTAATTTTAGGCCGTGATAATTCCAATGATAATTGTAAAATTGTTTTTCAGTTGGTTTTACTGTATATTTAAATCCTAAACGAATAGTTAAAATTATGACAATAAGACTACTAACAACTGCTTTTGCACTTTACGGAAGTTTAATTTCCTTTGGCCAATTCAATGTTGGCCATACTACAATAACGTTTAATGATCCTTCTCGCACAGGTGGATATGGATCAGGTGGAGGTGCCGGTAGACAGATTCAAACAGAGATTTACTATCCTGCGGCAACAACTGGAGACAATACGGCAATTTCTTCCGGAAATTTTCCAATAATTGTTTTCGGTCATGGTTTTGCAATGGCATGGGATGCTTATCAAAATATATGGGAGCATTATGTGTCACTTGGCTATGTAATGGCATTCCCAAGAACCGAGGGGTCGCTCATTCCATCACCAGTACATGCTGATTTCGGATTGGACTTAAGGCTTGTAGAGCAGCGCATGCAGGCAGAAAACAATTTGTCTACTTCTATTTTTTACCAGCGTCTTTCTGCGAATTCGGCAATCATGGGGCACTCAATGGGCGGAGGTGCGACAATATTGGCAGCTCAAAACAATACAAGCATAAAAACCATTGTGGGACTTGCTCCTGCAGAAACAGACCCTTCGGCAATTGCTGCAGCAGCTAATGTAACTGTTCCTGCAGTAATTTATTCCGGAAGTTCAGATGGTGTAACGCCTCCGGCTGATCATCATGTTCCTATCTACAATGGTTTATCTTCAGATTGTAAAACCTTCGTGAGCCTAATTGGCGGTGCGCATTGTTATTTTGCAAATTCTAATTTCAACTGTGATTTTGGAGAAGCGACCTCTTCAAGTGGCATTTCAATTTCGCGTGCAGAACAGCAAACAAGGACTTTCGCTTCCTTGGATAGTTGGTTTGATTATAAATTGAAAGGTAATAATGCATCTTTAGGAGCTTTTCTAAGTGCCCTGAATCAATCACCAAGTTCTCAAGTAGTGTCTGAGACAACGTGCAGTGTTGCTCAAATAAGTGATGCAGAGACGAATGAATTTATCATTTATCCAAATCCAACCAATGGAATTATATCAGTAGATTATTTAAAGAATTACCCAGAAATCATTCAGGTGTTTGATGTATCTGGTGCTTTGGTTTTAGAGAAGTTTTCAGATGGCACAATCGATTTGAGTAACTTGAATAAAGGTTTTTATACCATTTTAGTGAATGGGCAGTTTAAACCGATTTTGAAGAATTAACTAAATGAATATTTACAGGGTTTGAAAAGCGATTCGTCTATGAATCGCTTTTTATTTGCCTATATGATTAAAGATTCCTATTTTAGGAAATAAATTCAAAATGGGAAGATCTCGGATTTTTGTAGTTGAAGACGATAAGTTATATGCCCAAGTACTGCGGCATAAGTTGTCTATGGACCCAGATTTTGAGGTTGTAGTTTTCAATGATGGAAAATCGATGCTTTCTAAAATGCATGAAAAACCGAGTGTTATTACATTGGATCATGCGCTTCCCGACACTACAGGCTTAGAATTATTAAAGCGAATTAAAAAAGAATACCCAACTGTTGAGGTAATTATTCTTTCGGCACAGGAAGATGTAGGTACTGCAATTGAAATGATTCAAGGTGGTGCATACGATTATATAATTAAAGATGCGGGTTCCCTCGATAAATTATGGTTTAAAGTACATCAAGCGCGTGATAAAAATGCCTTGAAAAAAGAAATGGACCAATTGGTTCATGAAGTCAATCATAAATATACTTTTCACAATTACATCAAGGGCTCAAGTGCACCCATGCAAAGAGTATTTACACTGTTAGAAAAATCTGCAAAGGCAAATATTACAGTTTCAATTACTGGAGAAACAGGTACAGGAAAGGAACTAGCCGCTAGAGCGATTCATTTCAATTCTGACAGGATGAAAAAGCCTTTTGTTGCCATTAACGTTGCGGCAATTCCAAAAGAACTTATAGAAAGTGAACTTTTTGGTTACGAGAAGGGGGCTTTTACAGGAGCGGATCAATCGAAGTCTGGGAAATTTGAAGAGGCCAATCAAGGAACTATTTTTCTCGATGAAATTGGTGAAATGGATTTAAATATGCAGTCCAAATTATTACGTGTTTTGCAAGAGCGTGAGTTGTCTCGTTTGGGTTCAAATAAAACGATTCCAATTGATATTCGATTAATTGTGGCCACGCACCGAGATCTACTAAAAGAAGTAAAAGAAGGACGATTTAGACAAGATTTGTATTACAGATTATTGGGTATTTCAATTGACTTGCCTCCACTTAAAGAACGAGGAAATGATATTGTTATGTTGGCTAAATCATTTATCAGTGAGTTTAGCAAGTTGAACAATTTACCGATCAAAGAGTTGTCTCAGTCGGCAATTGACAAATTACTGAAGTACAATTATCCTGGAAATGTCCGAGAATTGCGTGCAGTATCTGAAGTTGCAGTTGTGATGAGTGAATCAGATGTAATTGATGCCAACGATATTCAGTTTAACCAACGAAATGAAATAGAAGATTTCATGCAAGAGGAGTTAACCATTGATGAATACAACAGCAGAATTATAAATTGGTACCTTCGCAAGTACAACAATAATGTGGTTTTGGTCGCAGATAAACTTAAAATGGGGAAATCCACAATTTATAGAATGTTAAAAGAGGGTAAATTATAATTGGCATGTTTACTTTATCTGAAACAACCCTTCGAAAACTTTTTCCTTTCTTTTTTAGAGTGAATTCTAAATTGGAAATTATTGATGCAGGTGCTGTTTGGGAAAAAATATTCGGTGAATCAATAGGTAAGTCAATCCAAGAAATAATCACGTTTCATAAATTACCTCTTTCAAAAGATGCAGTATTTGATCAGGTACAGGATTTTCAAGATATTAAAGCGGAAGCTATTGGGTTGAATATAACTCTTGACTTTAAGGTTGAAATCATAAAGAATGAAACCACTGATGAAATTTTATTTCTGTTCTTTCCTGAAAATGAATCTGTATTAAAATTCGAGCAGTTGGGATTCACTGAAAATGATTTTCAATATTCAAGTTTTTTGAATAATCAATTTAATCAGTCAGATTTTCGGGATGAGTTGAAGGGTATTGGAGAGGAATTAGTGCGCCAACAGGAAGAAATTGTTCGAAAAAATGAGGTGATTGACGAATTTGATAAATTTCAAGATCAAAGTCCTGAACCAATTTTTAGGTTGTCAAAAAATTTCAAGGTCCTCTATGCTAACCAATCAGCTCAGAATATTGTGCTCAGCGATCCAAAAATAGAGGTGGAGGTCCTCGAAAAAATTAAAGTCTCTTACAATCAATCAAATGAAAATTCATTCGAATTAAAAATACATAATCACACCTATGAAGTAACAATTGTTTCTGTTTTAGAAAAAGAATTGTTCAATATTTATTTTAGGGATATTTCAGCTGGCATAGTTTACAGGGATCAGCTTTATCAAACATCAACTCGACTTTACACCTTGATTGATACCATGAATACGGCAATTCTATCGGAATCAGCAGATAGAAAGATACAATTGGTCAACAGAATGTTCTGCGAAATGTTTGGATTAAAAGGTAAACCAGAAGATCTTGAAGGACAAGATTGTTCTTATGCGGCAGCATTATTTAAGCATCTTTTTCAAGATGAAGAGGGGTTCGTAGAAGGAATTGATAAGTGTGTAAAGAATCAAAAAAATGTATATGGTGAAATACTTTATTTGAAAGATGGACGTATTCTTGAACGTGATTTTGTGCCGGTTTTCAAAGATGATCAATTCAATGGACATATTTGGAAGTATCAGGATGTCACGGATATAATGCTTAACAAAGAGAGTCTTCGGATTGTAGAAGATAAATACAGCCGTATCATTGAAAACCTGAATTTTGGACTAGTTGAGGTGGATCTTGAGGAAAACATTACTAAGGTTTACCCAGCATTTTGCGATTTGACGGGCTACAATGAAGCTGAATTATTAGGTCAAAATGCAGTCAAAATATTTTCTTTTCCGGAGGACATGAAAGACTCGAAAGAGTTGAATAAACTGAGACAAACAGGTATTTCGAATGTTTATGAAAGAAAAATTCGTAAGAAGGATGGTGGAATAGCTCATATAATTATCAGTGGAGCCCCGATCTACAATGATAAAAATGAGATTATTGGTTCAATGGGAATTCATGTAGACATTACGGATAGAAAGCAATTAGAGGATGATTTGATAAGTGCCAAAGAAACAGCTTTATCGTCCGTGAAGGCAAAGGAAATGTTCTTGGCAAATATGAGTCACGAAATTCGTACGCCGTTGAACGTAATCAATGGAATGACTGATTTACTTGGGGATTCAATATTAGATGAGGAACAAATGCAGTATTTATCGGCTGTTAAAATATCATCAGATAACTTACTTGTCCTGATTAACGATATTCTTGATTTCTCAAAAATTGAAGCAGGACAATTAGAATTAGAAGAAAATACATTTACCATTAAGGAATTATTTGAACATCTGCATTTGAGTTTCAAAGAACTAGGGAATAAAAAAGGAGTTCATCTTTTATGCGAAGTGGATGCTCAAATAAGTGAATTCCTTAAGGGTGACAGCAACAAATTAAATCAGGTACTTGTCAATTTAGTCAGTAATGCATTGAAATTCACACAAGATGGATCTGTTTTTGTGCAGGCAAAACTTTTAGAACAAAAAGAGTTGACTCAAAAAATCAATTTTAGCGTTAGAGATACAGGTATTGGAATAGATGAAAAAAACCAACAACTTATCTTCAACACCTTTAGCCAAGAGGATGCGACCATTTCAAGACGCTATGGCGGAACAGGTTTAGGATTGTCAATTTCAAAAGGAATTGTTGAAAAAATGGGTGGTGCAATCCATTTAGCAAGTGAAAGGAACAAAGGTTCTGAATTTAGTTTCTCGCTTGAATTTAAAACTGTTCAGGAAGCAGAAGAGAAGCCAGAAACAAAAGTGAATACTTTTCAAAATTTAACTGAGATAAAATTACTTGTTGTAGAGGACAATGAATTGAACAGACTTTTGATTTCTTCTGTCTTGAAAAAGGAACAAATTGATTTTAAAATTGCAGAAAATGGTTTAGAAGCAATTCAACTTTTAGTCAAAGAATCCTTTGATCTTATTCTGATGGATATTCAGATGCCAATAATGGATGGCATCAGTGCCACACGAGAAATTAGAGCAAAATTAAATTTGTCAATCCCGATCATTGCCTTATCTGCAAATGCAACAATTGAGGATACCAAAAAGTACCTGGAATGTGGGATGAATGATCATGTTCCTAAACCATTTAAGAAAGAAGAACTTTTTTCTAAAATCAAAATGGCTTTAGGTTGGAAAGAATCAACACATGATCTTTCCGATGATCAAGAGCCACAACCGTCCGTTGCATTGTATTCTTTGAGAGAATTGGAGAGTATTTCAGGAGGCGACGAATCTTTTATCAAAACTATATTGGAAACATTCTTAGAAAGTGTTCCTGTGCAACTTTCCAAAATATATTCAGGAATTAGTGCAAGTGATTTTCAATCTATACGAAATGTGGCGCATCAAATGAAGCCTTCAATTGATCTATTGCATATTGAATCTGCTAAATCTCTAATTCGTAACATTGAAAAAGAGGCCGAAGAAACTCTTCCAGACATACCGCGCCTTGAAACTGAATTTGAAAAAATGAAAGTTGCATTGGATCTTGTTATGAAGCAAATGCGATTGCATTAATTCCGATTTTCTAGTACTATAAAACCTCGTGATTCATTTTCATCTTTATTCCCAGTTCATTCATGATGTCTTCATGATAAGTTTTACTAACACTAATAAGTTGTTTGTTAACTTCAAGTGAATTACCATTTACTTTTTCAATAGCATCAACATTCACGATGTAAGAGCGATGCACTCTTTTGAAATTGGAAGGAAGTTTACTCAACATATTATCCATCGATGAGTAAAGCATAATGCGTTTCACTTTCGTATGAATCGTAACATATTCACTCGAAGATTGAATGTATTGAATTTCTGGAATTAAGATCTTTTGATAAACACCTTTATCTTTTATGAATAAAAAGTCGTGTTTAGCTGTTTCGTTTCCTAAATTCTTCTGGCTGAGTCGTGTTATGCACCTATTGAATCGAGCAAATGAAATGGGTTTTAGCAGATAATCACTTACTTCAAGATTAAAGCCATTCACTGCGTACTTGTCATTTGAAGAGATAAGGACTATTTCAGCATCTGGTTTGAACTCCTCTAAAAAATCAATGCCATTCATTTCAGGCATTTCTACATCTAAAAAAATCAGATCAACTTTTTCTTTGGTTAAAAAATGTAAAGCTTCCTTAACTGTTGAAAATTGTCCTCCCAATTTTAGTTCAGGTGTTTCTTCAATATACTGTGCTAATAATTCACGAACAACAGCATCGTCATCAATAATGATAGATTTCATAAATGTGGTTTTTTTATTGTATTAACAAGTAGGTATCAAGCTTATTTAGAAGCTGGTACAAAGGTAGGTATACAATGTCGTTGAGCACTGTAAGTTGGTTGAAAAAAAGGCGTTATTCGCTGAATACCAATAAACACCGCTTAATATCATTTGTAATTTTGTCAATAAATAAAGTAATATCGGTCAATAAAATGTATATATCAAGTATTGCATCGGTATTATTAACTTAAACTTGAAAAAACCATCATTGAATGGAAAGAAAATTAAAAATATTTTTAGTCGAGGATGAGACTTCTGCCAATGAGAATTTGAAAGACAGGTTAGTAGGTTTTGGTCACGATGTGATTGGTGTTTCAGATGAGCATGCATATTCAGATATAAATGGGCAAGATGTTGACTTAGTCATTATTAATATTCAACTCTCTAGCAACGTTTGCGGTATTCCTCTGGCCAAAAAGCTAAGTTCATTGATTGCTTTACCTGTTGTTTTTATTACGAAAGAAACCGATGATTTAGCTGTAAGCGAATTGCGAAAACTGGGCGATTTTGATTACATCAGTAAACCAATGAGTGACCAAACTTTAAGAACACACTTGAACTATGTAATGCATAGGCATGAAAATCTTAAAAGGTTGAAATTAGAAAATGACACGTCGAAAAAAGATTTACTGGATACTGAAAAATTCTTTGAACAGGTCGTTTCGAATGTAAGTGACATTATTTTTAGACTCGATTTAAATGGTTTTTTTACCTACTTAAATCCTTCGGCTATTGAAAAAACTGGATACTCATTCGAGGAATTGGCCCTATTAAAATATTCGCATTTGATCAGAAAGGATTACAAAAGAAAAACAGAATATTTTTTTCGTCAAATGTTGAAAAACGAAAAAAGTGAAAGTTACCTGGAGATCCCCATTGTTTTAATTGACGGAACAGAGGTGTGGATTGGCCAGAACATTCATTTACTTACAAGAAATGATAAAACTGTCGGATTTCAGGTTGTTGCACGTGATATCACAAAAGAAATCGAATTCAAACAACAACTCATCCAAGCTAAAAAGGATGCAGAACACGCTTCAGAATTAAAGGAACAATTCCTTGCCAATATGAGTCACGAAATACGTACACCTTTAAATGGAATCGTAGGAATCGTGAAATTGCTCGAGCGTACCAAGTTGAATGAAAAGCAGCAATCTTATTTGAGGGCAATTTCTGCTTCTTCCGACCAATTAATGGGAATCATTAATGATATCCTTGATCTTTCTAAAATCGACTCAGGAAAGATGGACATCAATGCGATTGAATTTAATTTCAAGGAATTAATTAAGTCTATTACCTCTGTGATGGAGCTGAAAGCCGTTGAACGTGGCGTAAAAATTTCGTACAAATTCAGTGATGATGTTCCTGATATTTTAATTGGAGACCCTGTTATTCTGAATCAGATTCTTTACAATTTAATAGGAAATTCATTGAAATTTACTTTTGAAGGAGAAGTGCTATTGGGTGTTGATATGATTGCTAATTCAACAGATGACCAATTTGCTGAAGTGGATATTTATGTGAAAGACACCGGTGTGGGTATGAAACCAGAAGTCCAAGAAAAGATTTTTGACGCATTCACACAAGCAGAAAGTTCAACAACAAGAAAATTTGGCGGTACAGGCTTGGGACTAACAATCGTCAAAAAACTAATTGATATACAAAACGGTACACTCTATTTAAATTCTGTTGAAAATGAAGGTACTGAATTCAGGGTGCGTCTGAAATTTAAAAAGCCATCGGATGAGTTTATTTCCATTGAAGAACAACAAGATTCTTCTTTCGAATTGATAGCAAATAAAAAGGTGCTACTCGTTGAAGATAATTATATCAATCAGTTAGTTACAAAAGACCTGCTCGAAGAATTAAAGGCAGTAATTGTGGTCGCAGACAATGGAAAGATTGGATTGGATAAACTGGATAAAGAACATTTTGACATTGTATTGATGGATATGCAAATGCCAGTTTTGGATGGGTATCAAACAATGAAAATTATTCGTTCTGAACCCTTGTATGCAGACCTTCCTATTCTTGCGCTTACAGCAAATGCAATTGATAAAGAAATTGAGAAATGTATGAAGAGTGGTGCAAGTGATTATCTTTCAAAGCCCTTTTTACCTGAAGATTTGTTTCGAAAAATAGAGAGATTATTAGTAGTCGATAAAACAATTGATCTTAAAAATGAAAAGGTGAATGTGGAGACGCTTAAAACCTTTACGGGATTCAAACCTTCTTTGATCGATGCGACATTAAGGGAGTTGATTAAATTGATTAAAGAAGAAGAAGTTGATTTAAAGAAAATTGTCGCAAAAGAAGATGAAGTTAATTTAAAAGCCAATATTCATAAGCTGAAACCAAGCTTTCAAATGGTTGGATTGAATGGGATGGCTCAGATGTGTGTAGAAATTGAGCAAACTGAAGAGGGTGATGGAGTCTTTAAAAAAGCAGAAAAAATTATTTCTAGATTGCCAGAAATAGTGGATCAAATGGATCTTATTTTAGAAGATATGAAAAAGTAAGTATTGAATCTATTACTTGTTATAACGAACTGATCATAAGTTGAATCCTTTGGATAGGATTTCTTCTTTTGGTATTAAATCATTCTTTTGAATCAATTGTTGAGTCTCCTGATCAATTAACACTACTGGTATCATCTCCTCAATACAGAGATCAATGTCATGCGTGGAGAAAAGGATGCATTTGTTTTTCTCGAGGGCAATTTTCTTTAACTCGTTAATTAATCTTTTTCGATTACCATAATCTAAAAAAGCAGTAGGCTCATCCAATAAAATTATTGGCGTATCTTGTGCTATAGCTCTAGCAATTGCTGCAAGCTGTCTTTCTCCATCACTCAGTTCTGAAGTATCCGTATTGTGGTATTTGTCTAATCCAAAAAGTGAGATCGCCTCTGTTGCAATTCGCATATCCTCTTTACTATTTCTACCAAAGGCATCTGTATAAGGAGATCTTCCTAATAAAACATAGGCCTCAAGCCGAAGGTATTGCACGCCAGAAAAAGAAGATTCTACAAAAGCGATTAAGCGGGAGCGTTCTCTCTCTGAAACTGTGTTCAAATTCCTTTCAGCGATTGAAATTTCTCCTTCTAACAACTTGGTTTTTCCTGTAAGAGTGTTCAGTAAAGTCGATTTTCCTGCGCCATTTGCTCCAATTAAGGCGTAAATACTGCCAGACGGAAGGTGTAAATTCTGAATTTCAAGAAGTACCTTTTTATAACCTATTTTTCCAGCTCTAATTTCAATCATGCCATTCGTTTAAAAATGATGAAAATGATAATTGGAGCTCCGATAATACTTGTAAAGGCATTGAGCGGCAGTAAGAAATGACTTTCGCACAGCTGAATGATAGTATCTACTAATAGAAGGAAAACCGAACCCATTAAGAGTGTGCCAAGAAGTAATATTTGATGAGAAGTCGTTTTAAACAGCATTTTTGTCATGTTTGGAACTGCTAGACCAACAAAAGCAATTGGTCCACAAAATGCAGTAATGACTCCAGTTAAAATAGCGGTTGTTACGATAGTTAATACGCGCATTCGCTTAAGATTGAAACCCAGTATTTCAGCTGATCGTTCTCCAATAACTATCGCATTCAAAGGTTTGATTAGGAACATAGTTAGCACCAACGCTCCAGAAAAAATCAATAGAAATAACGGCAATTGATCAAAGCGTGTCTGTTGGAGTGAACCCATTGTCCACATTGTGAATGCTTTCAGTTGTTGTGCGGAAGTTGTTGCTTGTATAGCAGTGATTATTGCTCCTGTAAAACTTCCAAGCATAAGTCCAATAAGCAAAAGAGCAACGTGTGAGCGAACAATCATAGAGAATCCAAGAATGATAAATCCAAAAATGGTTGCACCCATAATAGCTGTTAAAAGTAGACCAGCATCTGATACGAAAAAACTGAAACCTGTCATCGTACTTGCAGCGACAAATAAACTTGAACCTGTATTGATGCCTAAAACGTATGGTCCAGCCAGTGGATTGTTGAATAATGTTTGCATCAGAAGTCCAGCCAGTGATAGTCCGGCGCCAGCCATTAGTGCAGTAAACATTCGTGGAAGTCTGAATTCTCGGGCAATCAGTTGCGATGTATTTGATTTGTCAAAATCGAACAAAGATTGCCAGAAATCGCTTAATTGAATAGTCAATTGTCCAGAAAAAAGATGCAAAACAATGAAACCCAAAAGTGCAACTGAAAGTCCAATGAACAATATACTATGTCTCTTTTTCGAATTCATTAGTTTAATTGCGAATAAAAGTACAAAGGATGTTTTGTTTTTATACCTGGGTGAAAGATTTGGATCAGATCTGAAAGCACGTGATTTGGTTCAATTGCAGCTAATTCCCAATATTTATTCATGTTTTTTGAATAGCAATAGACATTTCGTTTTTTATAGGCCAGGAAATATGCAGCTTTGGGATTGGAAGCAATTAGATCATTTATTGTTGCAATTCCTGGGTTAATCCAAAAGTCAGCATCTTTATTTTCTGACGTTATTTTTTCCAATGAGAGTGATAGACTTCCGGTTCCTTTGGTTGTATTATACTTGTAGTTAGCGCCTGCGTCGTGAATAAGTTGAGCGAAATAACTTTCCCCAGCCGGACAAAACCAAATGTCTCCTGTCATGTTTCCGCTAAGTACATTGGGCTTTTTTGAGAAGTTTTTGGATAATTTCAGGAGTCTTTGGTAATCTGATTCTATCGATTTGAAGTAGTTGTCTGCTTGTGCAATTTTACCTGTTAATGTCCCATACAGTTTGATCCATTCCGCTTTGCCTAGAGGGTGGACTTCTTTCCAGTCAAAGACAGGAATACAAATTGTGCCGGCTTGTTGCAATTGATCTGCGTGTGGAAATTCCTTGCCAAAGCAGCTGTAAGTTAAAATAGTAGGCTTACATTGAACAATTTTTTCGAATGAAACTGATTCGTCTCCTCCAAAAGAGGTTACTTTACCAAGTTTGATAAAATTCTTGAGTTTATCCGAAAAGATGTAATTTGAATTTGCAATTCCTTTGATGAGCGTTATCCCACCTATTTTGGAGAGCATACCTATATCTGTTCCGCTGAGCGCTACAATCGATTGAATGGGTGTTTTAATCCAAACTTCATCTTTGTTTATTTTCTCAGGACGCTTTGCTTGCAATAAATACTTCCATTGATTTCCATTATCAGGGTCGGTAATGACGACTTTAGTTCCTTCTGCTAATCTTTGAATAGAGATTGTTTCAGCATAGGACATTTCTTCAAGATTAGTCGATGCGCGTTCTTTTTGATTTTCATTTTTACAAGAAACAAAAAGAAAGATAATTAATAAGTAGAAAAGGACTTTCATTCTTCGTTCGTCATCGAAATCGTTCAAATTTAAGCAAAAAAAATCCCGAACTAAGTCCGGGATTTTTTCAATATGTTTTGAGGTGAAAATTATTCACCAACAACTTCAAATTTGAAAACTGGCTTAACACCTTTGTGAAGGTTTGCTTCAGCTTCAAATGTTCCAACTTCTTTAATTGGCTCATCTTTGATTTTCAAAGATTTACGGTCAATGTCGAAACCTTCTTTTTTCAATGCTTCAGACAACTGTACAGTGTTCACAGAACCAAAAATCTTTCCATTTTCACCTGCTTTAGTTACGATAGTTACTGTAACAGCTTCAAGTTTCGTTGCCAATTCTTGAGCTTCAGCAAGTAATTTAGTCTCTTTGTGTGCTTTTTGACGCATTACTTCTTCGTGCGCTTTTTTCGCAGAAGCGGTAGCCAAAACAGCATATCCTTGCGGAATCAAAAAGTTACGACCGTATCCAGGCTTCACATTTACGATTTCATTTGTGTAGCCTAATTTGTCTACGTTTTTCTTCAGAATTACTTCCATTTTTCTAAAATTTCCTGTTCAACAATCGATTTATTTCAACATATCGCCTACGTAAGGAAGAACTGCGATGTGACGAGCACGTTTGATCGCTTTGTTCACTTTCTTCTGGTATTTAGCAGAAGTTCCTGTAATACGACGTGGAAGGATCTTTCCTTGTTCGTTCACCAATTTCAAAAGGAAGCTAGCATCCTTGTAATCGATGAATTTAATTCCGCTCTTCTTGAAACGGCAGTATTTGTCTTTTCTGATCTCGATGTTAATCGGAGTCAAATAGCGAATATCATTTTGTGACATTGTCTTTCTAATTTAAGGTTAATGATTAAGCTTCTGCTGGAGCAGATTTCTTTTCACCTAGCTTCGCTCTTCTTTTTTCAGCATAAGCTACATGGTCTTTTTCCATTTTCACAGTAAGGAAACGCATTACACGCTCGTCACGCTTCATAGAAAGCTCAAGTCCTGCAACCGCATTACCTTCAGCTTGAAACTCAACAAGGAAATAAAACCCAGTTGATTTTTTTTGGATAGGGTACGCTAATTTGCGCAATCCCCAGCTCTCAGAGTGCTTAAGTTTTCCACCCAATGACGTAATTTCGCCTTCGAATTTCTGCACTGCTTCCTTTGCCTGATCGTCAGACAAAACGGGAGTTAAAATGAAAACAGTTTCGTAAGAATTCATAATTAAACTATTTGTTATTAATACTAATTTTCCGCACAGCCATGCTTAGCGGGGTGCAAAGATAGGAAATTATTTTTTTTGGAAGCACAATAGGAAGAATGAATTTAAATTTCTTTAATACATGCTTTGAAAGGTTTTAGTAATCTTTTCACTCTAGGGATCCAAAATTACATTAACATTCTTCCTAATTTCTTTCATTCGAATACTATTGTTTTCTTAAATTTGTCATGCAGAAGACAGGAATGAATGTTGTCCACTTCATGTGTGTAGCTCCTGTCCGAAGTTCATCGTTTTACCCGTTAAACAGATAAATTTCTAGTATGAGCAATTATCAGGAATACCTTAATGAAATTGAAGAGAGAAAAGCACAAGGGCTTCACCCAAAACCAATTGACAGTGCTGAATTAGTAAACCACCTTATTTCGCAAATCAAGGATACGAGCAATGCTTACCGTGCTGATTCATTAAAGTTCTTTATTTATAACACATTGCCCGGGACTACTCCTGCGGCTGGTGCCAAAGCACATTTCTTGAAACAAATTATTCTTGGTGAAGAGAACGTAGCTGAAATAACACCAACTTTCGCGCTTGAATTATTGTCGCACATGAAAGGTGGACCTTCAATTGGGGTTTTGCTTGATCTTGCGTTGGGAAGTAATGAAGAGGTTGCTCACCATGCTGCTGAAGTATTGAAAACACAAGTTTATTTATACGATGCAGATGCCGATCGTTTGAAAGTGGCGTATGAAGCAGGGAACGTTTTCGCAAAAGATATTCTGGAAAGTTATTCAAAAGCTGAGTTCTTTACAAAATTACCAGATGTTCCTGAAGAAATTAAAATTGTAACCTACATCGCTGGCGAAGGGGATATCTCTACAGATTTATTGTCTCCAGGAAACCAAGCACACTCGCGTTCAGACCGTGAATTGCATGGTAAATGTATGATTACACCAGAAGCACAAGCTGAAATTACAGCGCTTCGGGCACAACATCCAGATAAAAGTGTAATGCTAATTGCTGAAAAAGGAACAATGGGTGTTGGATCTTCGCGTATGTCGGGTGTAAACAACGTGGCTTTGTGGACAGGAAAACAAGCGAGTCCTTACGTACCTTTCGTAAACATCGCACCAATCGTTGGGGGAACAAACGGAATTTCTCCAATCTTCTTAACAACGGTGGATGTAACGGGTGGTATCGGTCTTGACCTGAAAAACTGGGTGAAAAAGACGGATGCTGAAGGAAATTTAGTACGCGATGAAAATGGAGAAGCTGTTTTAGAACACAAATACGACGTGGCGACTGGAACAGTTTTAACCATCAATACAAAAACAAAAAAATTATACAACGGTGATCAAGAGTTGATTGATATTTCGAAAGCATTGACGCCACAAAAAATGGAATTCATCAAAGCGGGTGGTTCTTACGCAATCGTTTTCGGTAAAAAAATTCAAACCTTTGCTTGTAAAGTATTAGGAATTACTATTCCAACGGTATTTGCCCCTTCGAAAGAAATTTCAAATGATGGACAGGGATTGACAGCAGTAGAGAAAATCTTCAATCGAAACGCTGTTGGAAATACACCAGGAAAAGTATTGCACGCTGGATCTGATGTTCGCGTGACCGTAAACATCGTTGGTTCGCAGGATACGACAGGTTTGATGACCGCACAGGAATTGGAGTCTATGGCGGCAACAGTTATTTCTCCGATAGTAGATGGTGCTTATCAGTCAGGTTGTCACACAGCATCTGTTTGGGACAAGAAAGCGCAAGCGAACATACCGAAATTGATGAAGTTCATGAACGAGTTCGGTTTGATCACCGCACGGGACCCAAAAGGCGTGTACCATTCCATGACTGATGTAATCCACAAGGTATTGAACGATATTACGATCGACGACTGGGCGATCATCATTGGTGGTGACTCGCACACGCGTATGTCGAAAGGTGTTGCCTTCGGTGCCGATTCAGGAACTGTTGCACTTGCTTTAGCTACGGGTGAGGCATCCATGCCAATCCCCGAATCGGTGAAAGTAACCTTTAAAGGAAGCATGAAAAGCTACATGGATTTCCGTGATGTGGTGCATGCTACTCAGGCTCAAATGCTTCAGAAATTTGGAGGAGAGAATGTATTCCAGGGCCGTGTGATTGAGGTGCACATTGGTACCTTAACTGCAGATCAGGCATTTACCTTCACGGACTGGACAGCAGAAATGAAAGCGAAAGCATCTATCTGTATTTCAGAAGATGCTACCTTGATCGAATCTTTGGAAATTGCGAAAAGTCGCATCCAGATCATGATCAATAAAGGAATGGACAATAAAAATCAAGTGTTACAAGGCTTGATCGATAAAGCAAATAAACGCATAGCTGAAATTCAGTCGGGTGATAAACCAGCGTTGACACCAGATGCATCAGCAAAATATTATGCAGAAGTAGAAGTGGACTTGGATCAGATCGCTGAACCAATGATCGCTGACCCGGATGTGAACAACAAAGACGTTTCCAAGCGCTACACGCACGATACGATCCGTCCGCTTTCTTTCTACGGAGGAACAAAACAAGTGGATCTTGGATTCATTGGTTCGTGCATGGTGCACAAAGGCGATATGAAGATCCTTGCTCAAATGCTGAAGAATGTGGAGGCACAAAAAGGCAAAGTGGAATTCAAGGCGCCATTAGTGGTTGCTCCTCCAACGTATAACATTGTGGATGAGTTGAAAGCAGAAGGTGATTGGGAAGTATTGCAAAAATACTCTGGTTTCGAATTCGACGATAGCGCACCAAAAGGTGAAGCACGCACGAAATATGAAAACATGCTGTACTTAGAGCGTCCGGGTTGCAACTTGTGTATGGGTAACCAGGAGAAAGCGGAAAAAGGAGATACGGTAATGGCAACATCTACGCGTTTGTTCCAGGGTCGTGTGGTAGAAGATACAGAAGGCAAAAAAGGTGAATCATTGCTTTCATCAACGCCAGTTGTTGTTCTATCAACGATTTTAGGTAGAACTCCAACAATCGAAGAGTACACGAAAGCAGTGGAAGGAATTACGTTGACAAAATTTGCGCCTTCGCATAAGTTGTTGGCGAATTAAGAACTAACGTAACGTTCGCATACATCCCGGTCATTGAAATGATCGGGATTTTTTTTGAGGAAATTTTAGTAATTCTTAAGTGATAGTTTGGGGAGGACGATTAATCTGATAGTGTCATGTGATACTATTTGCCTTACCTAAGAAGGTCTATTAACTATTCTCTTTAATATTTAGTTCTCTAATTAATGTAAAAGCGCCAAAATACGCCCTTGTACAACCAAATTCGACGTGATTAGCGCAATTTCCGTTTACCCCTAAATATAACAAAATCAGCACACAAAAGAAATCCTTGCCAACGAAAAAATTGATCGATTGATTGGGTGTGATGGATGAATCATTTGGTGCAACAAAGCTTCCGAATCTAGACGTTGAAAGCAACGGAACATATCTATATTCATTGATTAGGATCTTGTTTCCTAATGATTGTCATTATTTCAACGATATCTTCTTTGATTTGTAATAAATACTGTCTACACCGCAAGGGCAACGTCTATATCCGGGCTTTATAAAATCAACGGATTCAAAAGATTGTGGATTTTCTGCAATAAGGTCAAAGTGAACAAAGAAAGTCTCAAAATACTTGTCTGCTTGTTTTAAACCATACCGTTTTACACCGTAGTGATGAATACGAATCAAATCTTCCTTGGCAACATTGCTAATTTTGTATTTAGCCATTGAGCAACTTTTTCGATTGCTTCAGTATTTCGGATTTAGAATCACTGGTGAATCCTGATTTTTCAGCTTTATCCAATTTCAATCGAATTAAATCGATTTGCTTTTGTTGATTTCTTGCTTGTCGAATTAAATCATTAACTAATTCACTCTTGCTAGAATATTCTTTGTTGTCGATTTGACTTTTAAGCCATTCATCATTTGGTTCGGTAAAGGAAATACTTTGTCTTTTCATAACGTTTGCGATGTGATGTAAATATACACCAAAAACGCACCAGATGCAATTTTATTTTTGGTTGATGGGTATGATAATGGTTGCTAAATTGAAGATAGGGACTCAAACGCGCGGTTACGAAATCAAATTCGACCTTCTAAGCGCAATTTGTCTCACCCCTAAAAATTTTAAAATCAGCACACAAAAGAGATGATTGCCAACGAAAAAGTTGATCGATAGTATAGTTGTTACCCATTATTCATGTTAACCTTATTGCTTACTTTTAAGCAATCAAATTCAACAGCATATGGCAGTATTCGACATAGACATGATTCGCAAGGTGTACGCAAAATTCCCGGAACGCATTGCAGCCGCGCGACAAGTAGTAGGACGTCCACTCACGCTCTCCGAAAAGATCCTTTACGCGCATTTGTGGGATGGGAATCCAACATCAACTTTTGAAAGAGGTAAATCGTACGTAGATTTTGCTCCGGACCGCGTTGCGATGCAGGATGCCACCGCACAGATGGCTTTGTTGCAGTTTATGCAAGCAGGAAAAAAGAAAGTGGCCGTTCCTTCTACCGTGCATTGTGATCACTTGATTCAAGCAAAAATTGGTGCCACGGCAGATTTGCAACGTTCCTTCAATGAAAACAATGAAGTATTTAACTTTTTATCTTCCATTTCCAATAAATATGGCATCGGTTTCTGGAAGCCGGGAGCCGGGATCATCCACCAGGTGGTTCTAGAGAATTATGCCTTCCCGGGAGGAATGATGATTGGAACCGATTCACATACTGTTAATGCGGGTGGACTGGGAATGGTAGCAATCGGTGTTGGTGGAGCGGATGCTGTGGATGTCATGGCAGGAATGGCTTGGGAGTTGAAATTCCCAAAATTGATCGGAGTGAAGCTGACAGGCAAACTGAATGGCTGGACATCCGCAAAAGACGTTATTTTGAAAGTAGCTGATATTCTCACAGTAAAAGGGGGGACAGGTGCCATTGTTGAGTATTTTGGTGATGGGGCTCTCTCTCTTTCTTGCACAGGAAAAGGTACAATTTGTAACATGGGCGCTGAGATTGGAGCGACTACATCAACATTTGGTTACGACGAATCTATGCGCCGTTACTTGAAAGCCACCGGTCGACAAGAGGTAGTGGATGCTGCCGACGCAATTGCTGAGCATTTGACAGGTGACGCGGAAGTATATGCGAATCCGTCCAACTATTTTGATCAATTAATCGAGATCGACCTTTCTGAACTCGAACCGCATGTAAACGGACCTTTCACACCAGATCGCGGAACGCCCATTTCGAAAATGCGCCAAGAAGCAGAAGCAAATGGATGGCCCATAAAAGTAGAGTGGGGGTTGATTGGTTCTTGTACGAACTCGTCTTATGAAGATATGTCGCGCGCAGCATCAATTGTTGAACAAGTTGTAGCGCATGGAATCACACCGAAAGCAGAATTTGGGATCAATCCGGGATCAGAGCAAGTGCGCTATACGATCGAAAGAGACGGAATCATTGCTACGTTTGAAAAAATGGGTACGAAGGTGTTCACGAATGCGTGTGGACCTTGTATCGGTCAGTGGGATCGTGAAGGAGCTGAAAAACAAGAGAAAAATACCATAGTTCACTCATTTAACCGTAACTTCTCGAAAAGAGCAGACGGCAACCCAAATACCCATGCCTTTGTAACTTCTCCAGAAATGGTAGCTGCCTTGGCAATTGCCGGAGACTTAGGTTTTAATCCAATTACGGATTACTTGACAAATGATAAAGGCGAAAAGATAAAATTGAATCCTCCGCACGGAGATGAATTGCCGAAAAAAGGATTTGATGTAGAAGATCCTGGTTACCAAGCTCCTGCTGAAGACGGAAGTCAAGTCATTGTGGCAGTTGCACCCGATTCTTCACGACTACAGTTGTTGGAAAACTTCCCGGCATGGGATGGGAAAAATATCGTCGGAGCGAAATTGTTGATCAAAGCCAAAGGAAAATGCACGACCGACCACATTTCTATGGCTGGTCCGTGGTTGCGCTACCGTGGTCACCTCGATAACATTTCGAACAATATGTTAATTGGTGCTGAAAATGCTTTCAATGGGAAAGCGAATGAAGTTGTCAATCAATTGACAGGGGAGGAGGGAGAAGTTCCTGCCGTTCAACGTGCGTACAAAGCAGCTGGTATTTCTTCGATCGTTGTGGGAGACCATAATTACGGTGAAGGTTCTTCCAGAGAACATGCCGCAATGGAGCCACGTCATTTGGGAGTAAGAGCGGTGATCGTTAAATCCTTTGCGCGTATCCACGAGACGAACTTGAAAAAGCAGGGAATGCTTGGATTGACCTTCGCGAACGAAACGGATTACGACAAGATCCAGGAAGACGACACCTTTAACTTCGTTGATTTGGTCGATTTTGCTCCGGGCAAGCAATTGGCAATGGAAATTGTGCATGCAACAGGTTCTAAAGAGACAATTCAATTAAACCACACTTATAATCAATCTCAAATTGAATGGTTCAGAGCAGGGTCTGCGTTGAATTTGATTAAGAGTCAAAACGCATGATGCCAAGCAAAAATCTTTTGAGTTTCCTTCGAAATATCGGAAGTAATTTTCTTTTTTACAGGGTATTTCTGTTGAGTTTAATTTTGGGTCTGCCTAAAGGGACTGACGCACAAGTAAGCAAGCGGTTTGGCATTCAGGTATATACTGGCGGACCATCATTATTGAAATTGGCGGTTGGCATTTCATCTGCTTATCAGGACAAGGTGGAATACAATGGATTACCGGGTGTAGGCGGTGCGATTTCATTCAAATTCAACCGTTGGATTTCTCTACGTGCTGATTTGTATTACAAGTACAGTCAGTTAGAGATGGACGTTAACGATAATCCATTTTACAACGAATTGAACGACAAATGGGGTATTGTTTTGAATGGCATAGATCCATTCGGACATTATTCACTTTCATTGCCGCGTTACAGAGGAAACATAATCGCCGATTTTCACTTTTTGAAAGATGAAAGTCAATCTGATCTTTATTGTTCTCTGGGTTTTGGATACAACAGAATGAAACCAAAATTGCTAATAGACAATAAACCTGTTTCGATTATAAATGAAGTTGGCACGCTTTCACTCCCTTTTGCCTACCGCCTTAGTCTAGGCTACACCCGTTATTTTGGATCTACGATTGGTCTTTACGGAGAAATTGGTATTGGCGGTCCGTTAGTAAGTGTGGGGATGAAGGGGAGGTTTTGAGGGTTAGCTGACTTTTTAAATAGTTGCAACTTTATCCTTTAAATCCCTAGAAAATATTATTTTCATTTATACCTGAAAAATTTACATAAAATTCAAAAAAATAAGATGTAACCAAAAAAAATGTATTTTTGAATTAAAAATAAGGTGTGATTGATAATTTAAATAAAGTTTCCAAGTACAATTTCTGGAACAATCCAATTAAAACAGGTTATGTTCGACAGCTATATTTGGATCAGCTAGTGCACTTTCAAAATTCTAGGCTTATTAAAGTACTGGTTGGACAGCGCAGAGTGGGTAAGAGCTTTGTTCTTCGGCAATACATAGCTCATTTGATCAATCAGGGAGTATCCGCCCGAAACACACTCTACATAAACAAGGAATTTACTGATTTTGATTTTATTGGTAATCATAGGGATCTATACGAATTTATACAGTTCTACCGCGTTCATTCAAAGATCGAAGGACGTTTGTATGTTTTCATCGATGAGGTACAGCAAATTCAAGAGTGGGAGCGTGTCGTCAATTCACTTTCACAAGATTTTACGGAGGATATTGACCTATTTATCACAGGTTCGAATTCAGAATTGCTCTCCGGTGAATTAGCAAGTTTGCTTTCAGGAAGATATGTTCGATTTAATATTCTTCCCTTTCGATTTGATGAGTATTGCGCACATCAGAAAAAGGAAGCAAGCCGCAAGAATTATGTGCAGTTTTTAAATCAAGGAGCGCTACCTGAATTGTTTTTTCTTCCTACTGAGGAGAGTAAGATGTTTTATGTTTCTTCTCTCAAAGACACTATCATTTTGCGTGACATTGTTCAACGCTATTCAATAAAGGATGCCGTGTTGCTGATCGATATTTTTAATTATGTCACGAACAATATCGGTAATCAGTTTTCGGTCAATAATATGGTCAATTATTTTCTGAGTAAAAAGCGCAAAACCAATTACGAAACGGTCGCCAATTATTTGAATTACCTGGCTCAAACATTCGTGATACATCGCTGTGAACGTTATGATATACGTGGAAAAGAGTTGCTGGGAGGAAATGCGAAATTCTACTTAAATGATCTTGCCTTTCGGAATTATTTGTTCAGTTCGAACACTTCCGGTTATGGAAATGTACTTGAGAACAGTGTGTATTTGGAACTGTTAAAGGCAGAATTCCAAGTGTATGTGGGGGCTTTGCGTGATAAAGAAATTGATTTTGTAGCCACAAAGAATAAGAAAACCTTGTTTGTACAGGTTGCTTTCACGTTGGAAAATGAAACTACATTTCAACGAGAATTTGGCAATTTACTTTCCCTAAAAAACAACCATCCGAAAGTAATCGTTACCATGGATGAATTGCCCTACACTGAAAAGGAAGGAATCCACTTTGTTCAGGCTTGGGAGTTGGGGCAGTTTTTGAAAGGATTTTAACATGTCAACAGGGGAAATTAGATCACTTCACCCACATCAATTTATCTTTCTCTACTTTCATGCGGAGAAACCCGAAGGTTACAGTGATATTATCGCCATCCATTGCTTCGACTGTTCCACTTTGTTTCGTTGAAATCAGTTTGACCGTTGATCCAATTGCAATTTTGTGGCGCTCGTATGGATCTTTTTCTGGCTTGTTGGCTTTTGGTTTTTTCGAAGGTTTATTGGCTTGTGCTTTCAATTTTTCAATCCGCAGTGCTTCTTCAATCTTTGTTTTTTCGACGGTGAGGTATTTTTTAACTTCCTCCAATAACGAAGCATTCACATCTTTTTTGCGCGATTTCACAATGAATCGATCTACGTAGGAAAGCATTTTTTTTCCTGCAATGACATATTTATTGTTCCGTTCTGTTGTTTCGTGCTGCGTTTTCAACTTTTCTTCAAGGCGGCGTTTCTTGTCAAGGAAATCTTCTCGGGCTTCATTCGCAAGCGTTTGAGCTTCAATGTGCTCACTGTTTAATTTTTCTAAATACGTTTTTTCCCTTTGTAATTCGCTCAGCAAACGATCCATTTTTACTTTTCGATCATCCAGACGCAATTTCGCTTCTTCAATTAATGCTAATGGAATTCCATTGATCTGTGCCACTTCAAATGTAAATGAGCTACCGGGTTGACCCATCGAAAATTTGTAAAGAGGAGCTAAGGTTTCCGTATTGAAGAGCATGCAGCCATTCACAGCGTTTTGTAACTGATCCGCCTTCAGTTTGATATTCGCGTAATGTGTTGTAATAACCCCAAAACTTTTACGGTTGTATAATTCTTCAAAAAATACTTCTGCCAAAGCACCGCCCAAATCTGGATCGGAACCTGTTCCAAATTCATCCAATAAAAGAAGCGTTCGTTTGTTCGCAACCTGCAAAAAATGATTCATTCTCCGCAAACGATAGGAATAAGTGCTCAATTCATTTTCAATGGATTGATTGTCACCAATGTCTGTGAGTACTTGCTGGAAAAAGCACATCTTGCTGTTTGGATTCAAGGGGACAAGTAAACCGGATTGCAGCATTAATTGCAAGAGTCCAATTGTTTTAAGCGTAATACTTTTTCCACCAGCATTTGGACCGGAAATCACCAACATTCTCGAACTTTTATCCATGAGAACGTATTGCGAAAGCGTCTTCTTGCCAAGTGATTTGTTGTTTTTCCAGAGTATTGGGTGCATCGCATCAATTAATTCGACGCGTGTTTCGTTTTCTATTCCCGGTAAAACACAATTCAGTTCCAGTGCCAATTTTGTTTTGGCATTGATGAAATCAATCTGTGTCAGAATGGATTGATATTCTTGAATCAAAGGAAGAAAAACGGCAATTTCCCTTGTCAAAGCCTGCAAAATCCGATAGATCTCTTTTCGTTCGTCGTCAAGGAGTAATTCAAGTTCATTGTTGAGTTCAATATTAATTTGTGGCTCAATAAAAGTTAAACTTCCTGTCTTTGATGAACCTACGACAGATCCACTGATTTTTCGTTTGTGTGTTGATAAGACAGTCAATACACGTCGTTCGTTGACAAATGCTTCGCGTGTATCTCCTAAAACATTCTCCTTTATTAACTTTCGTATTTCCTTGTCGAAATTGCGGTTGATTTGGTTTCTAACGGTTTTTATTTTTTGTCGAATCTCGAATAGTAATTTTGAGGCATCGTCTTTCACATTTCCAGCCCGATCAAAAACCTTGTCTATGGCTTCATTGATTTCTTTGGTGAAATAGGCTTTGGTGAATAAGGAATGAAGTAAAGGGTAATCTTTTTCTCGCTTATCGAAAAAGTAAATGAGGCTGTTCACCAAATCCGCTGCAGTTGCAATGCGTATATAGCCCTCCAATTGAAGAACACTATTCTTGACAGGAAGTAATTTTAGTTCAACCGTTAATTCCTCAAAGTCAATTGCTGGAAAAGATTCTCCAGTAATTCGAATGGTGCGCAGTTCTTCAACTTTTTCTAGATCATTGCTGATTGAAGGGAAATGGCTCGATGGAACAAGCGATTCTGCTTTCTTTAGAGCTGTTGGGCCAACACAATAATTGGAGAGCCATTCTCTGATTACAAAGAATTCAAGATCATTCAGCGTTTGCTCGTCGAAAAAAGTCACGTACAAATTTAGCTAAAAGGGTGGAGGGTTTGGTCTATCCTTTGTAACTTTGATAAAACACTGAGAATCTATGAAAATTATTTCTTTTAACGTCAACGGAATTCGAGCAATCATACAAAAGTCTTTTGTCGAGGACATGAAAAAAGTAGATGCAGATATCATCTGTCTTCAAGAAACAAAAGCAACGGTTGAGCAAGTTAAGGAAGTAGCGAAAGCAGTGGACGGTTATCACGTTTTTGCCAATGAGGCGGAACGAAAAGGATATTCGGGCACTGCAATTTTAACGAAGCATGTTCCCATTGCTGTAACTTATTACATTGGGAAAGAAGAGCATGACAACGAAGGAAGGATAACGTGTGCTGAGTTTGAGGAGTATTTCCTAATTACTGCCTACGTGCCTAATTCCGGAAGTGAATTGGCTCGTTTGGGGTACCGTCAAACGTGGGATAAAGAGTTTTTGGGTTATTTGAAAAATCTTGAGAAAACCAAACCGGTGATTGTTTGTGGCGATTTTAATGTTGCTCACAAGGAAATTGATTTGGCTCGCCCAAAACAAAATTACAATAAGGCTGCAGGTTATATGCAAGAGGAAATTGATGGAATGGATGCATTCACCTCAAATGGTTTAGTCGATACGTTCCGAGCAAAGAATGGTGAAGAAATTAAATATTCTTGGTGGAGTTACCGTGCTGGAGCAAGGGGAAAGAACATCGGTTGGAGAATTGATTATTTTCTTGTATCAGAAAGTCTGCTTCCGAAAGTAAAAGATGCTTTTATTTTGAATGAGGTAATGGGTTCTGATCATTGTCCGGTGGGTATAACGTTACAATAAAATCTTCTTGTAGGTATGAGGACGTATTGTGTAATCCTGTCGTTTTTTTATGCATTTTTGGTTGCCTCCCAAACCATTCCTTCTGTAAGAATCGTTGATTGGAAATTGGCCGGCATTCGCGATACGACAACGGCGAATTTCACGAATCTGGACGCTTTGGAAAACGGATTGTCAAATGATGGAAGCGTAGCCAATGACAATGCCTTGACATCTCTGCTTGCTTCACACCCTGAATCATTAATACTTTATTTTCCAACAGGAACTTATCTTTTCAATGCGCCTATCAGTCTTCGAAGTAATGTGGTTTTGAGGGGGGCAGGCGCACCATCGACCATTTTAAAGATTGATCATGGTGGTTCAGGACATGGAATTGTTGCAGAGGGCTCAATTGAAATCAATGATACATGTGGTATTTTTCCTGCTCAAAAGAATAATACGGCCTTGCGTGTATTCAATCCGTCTGTCTTTGCACCAGGCGATTGGATCCGAATTATCCAACAAGACAGTGATCTAGTTTATTCCAGTTGGGGGTTAAATTCAGTAGGCCAAATAATAAAGGTAGTATCGATTCAAGGTGATTCATTGTACTTAGATTCTCCATTGCGGTTGGATTACCCTTCAAGCCGACAGCCATTTATTCGCAAAATGAATCCCATAAGTAACGTCGGGATAGAGTGTTTGACAATTCAAAGAATGGATGATACAGCACCTGAACAATCAAGCAACATACATTTTGAAAATGCTGTAAACTGTTGGGTAAATGGCATTGAATCAGTGAATACAACGTTCGCACATATTGAGGCAAGTGCATGTTCCAATCTTTCCATTACAAATAGTTTTATGCACGATTCTTTCGACTACGGTGGAGGGGGCAGAGGTTATGGTGTAATGCTACATTTTACGAGTAACGAATGTCTAATTTACAACAACATATTTCAGCATTTACGTCATTCAATGATATTACAGGCTGGAGCCAATGGAAATGTCTATGCGTACAACCATTCTATAGACCCTTATTGGACTGGGAGCGGATTGTTCCCTTCTGACGCAGCAGGAGATATGGTATTGCACGGAAATTATCCCTATGCAAATTTGTTCGAACAAAACGATGGTCAAAATATGGTGATAGACAATTCTCACGGTGCCAATGGTCCTTACAATACCTTCTTCAGAAACCGAGGGAGTTTGTTTGGATTATTTTTCAGCGATGCGACTTCACCGAATCAAAATTTGGTTGGTAACGAGATAACCAATAGTAATTTTCCATACAGCTCATTCAATTACAATATTCAAGGTACGGGCCATTTTATTTTTGGGAACAATAATAAAGGAACTATTCTTCCGACAGGAACGGATAATTTACTAGATACAAGTTACTGCTTTCAAAGTCGACCATCCGAAATTCCGCCGTCATTTTGGAGTTCAATAGGCATACCAAATGCACTTGGTTCTGGCTCTATTCCTGCGACTTATAATTTTAATCAAGGAGATTATTTCTCAACTGCTTGTGGAGGAACGACTTCACTCGGAATTCAGGAAGAAAACTATACCAACTTGAGTTTGTTTCCCAATCCGGCTGACAAGTTCTTGCAAATTCAATTAGATGAAAATGAACCAATGTATATGGCCATTTTAGACCTTCAAGGCAACACAATACTCAAGGAGCAAGACTTTTCTTCAATACTAGATATTTCTTTTCTGAGTTCAGGATCCTACATCTTATTACTCCGGTTTATTGATTCATCCAAATTGACAAGATTTCGATTTGTTAAGATTTAGTTTTGTAACTATTCATCTAACAATCCTGATTGCTTTTTTATTTTTAAATATTTAAAAATTAGCTAATTGACTTTTTTTAAATTCAATTCAGAATTAAAAGAAAAGAAATAGATTTGTAATCTATGAACCCCCGTTTTATACCTTAAATTGATCAAAAATAGATTTATAATGTCAAGCATCACAGACTTTCTCCTACACTCATTGCAAGAATCCTTCTTCAATTTTGTGTTGTATGCGATTTTTGGGATGTCTGTGTTCCTGTTGGTTTGGAAATTATTAAATAAAAAATGGCGTTGGCGAAGAATTCAGTTAAAAAGCGAGCATCGCAAACACTTTTTCAGCCACGACATACTTTTTTCTTTTGGCTCCATTCTATTAGCTGGAGTTCTGACCGCATTGATCACTTTACTTGATCAACTTGGATTTATGAGGTTGTATTGGGATTTTAACGAGCACAGTGCAGTTTGGGGAGGATGTCAATTATTTGTCCTTCTTGTTTTTACTGATACTTATTTCTATTGGACTCACCGTTGGATGCATCAGCCGAAGATTTACCGCTGGGTTCACAAAACACACCATAAAAGTACCGACCCATCACCATTGACTATTTTCGCATTTCATCCGCTGGAAAATCTTGTGGAATTCCTTCCGTTTCTCCTACTTCCTATGTTGATTCCTATATATTGGCCTATTTTGTTTCTTTGGCAAACGCTTGATTTACTGAATAATGTTTTGGGACATCTTGGCTATGAAATTTATCCAAAAAAATGGGTACGCTTCCCTTTCTTGAAATTCAAAACCGCCTCAACACATCATAGCATGCATCACGAACGGTTCAATGGAAACTACGGCTTGTATTTCACCTTTTGGGACAAACTTATGAAAACAGGTTTCACGATTATGTCGAGCGTTTTGAGGATCTTCAAAACCGGCAAAATTCATAGTTTTTACTTCATACTCGTGTTTCATTTGAAAAAAAGAGATCCTAGATTATTTTTCTACAATCAAACAACAACAAGGCACATCCGGTGATCGGTATTTTCATGCTTTGACCAATTACTTGCCGATTGAATTTTATCACCACGACCATTTACAGAAAACATAGCGGTTTAATTTAAAGTAAACGCGAAAAAAAGTCTAAATTGGTGTTTAATTCACTGAACTTTTGTTAGATACCTTTGTTTCTTTAGTATAAAATTGGATGATGAGAGTAATTTTTATATCGATTATTTTTATGTTGTCTGGGTACTCTTGGAGTCAACAATTGGAATTCTTGTATACTAATCAGCAAGTCAACACGTACAATAGTTTATTTTCGGATACTCCACTTTTTACACAAAATTTTGATGATCAAGTGTCTGCAGCAATTCCGATTGTTCCTTTTACTATAGGTGGGCAGGCTTACAATACGCTTTTTGTTAGCACCAACGGTTTTATAACCTTAGGTCAGGCAGCGAGTACTGCGAATTACAACCCCATTTCACAGCCTCCAGGAATGCCCGTGATTGCGCCATTTGCGTGCAATTTAGAGAGTGCCAATAACAATGCAAGAATAAGTTATCAAATTCTAAATGGTTTTAATAATGTGCCAACAAGCATCATCATTCAATGGAAGAATGTTAGACGCTTTGGCGTGCAAGGCGAGTCGTTTTCATTTCAGGCTAAACTCAACTTTACTTCATATATCTTGCCCGGTATTGAGTTTGTTTATGGTGATTTTTCTTCGGTTAATAGCACCCAAACTCCAATTGAAGTAGGGATTCGAATTGGAACGGGAAATGCACCTACCGATTTTCAAAATATTCAAGTCAATAATGGCGATACTTGGGTGCCGCAGCAATTTGGCACGAATGTTAATTCAGCGTGTTTATTTCCATCTGCAAACGGTTCCGAAGGTGCACCACCTTCAGGTATGACACATCAATGGTATCTTCTTTACAACACGAATCAACCTACGGTGAACACTTCTCCAATTTGTAATCAGGATGGAAATGTGGTTATTTATTCCAACTATGATGGAGGCACGCTAAATATAAACTGCGACCAAAACATACCCAACCTAAAAATTGGAATTTGTACGTATGAACCAGTAATTGTAAATATCAACGGCCCGTTTGTTGGGAACATCACAGAGGTCTTGTACGCAGGTTTTAATTCAAATCAAAACAATAACAATTGTGGATTGGGAAATTTCACAACCAGTATTTCCGGTGTAAATCCTGCATTGGTTCAAATACTAACTGCACCGCCATTAGAATACTCACCAACTCATCAAAATGGTCAAGCCTTTACAAGCAGTTTAATGGTGGGAGTTAGCGGCCAATGCGATACCATTTATTATGCTGGCGGAGGAAATACTCCCGATGAAGTTGTAGCTTATTTCTTAAATGCTTTCAATGGGGATCTTCGTTTTCATCACACACAATACAATTGTTGGCTTACAGAAATCTACGATTTATCCGATGGAGGAACCTGTTGCACCAATCCTTTTGTAACCGTTCCAGATTGGCAGATTTCCATATCGAACGATACTTCTATTTGCTTCGGTGAAAATGTTTCTCCTGCTTTGCTCACAAACACGGGTGGCATAGCACCTTTTTCCTACGAATGGTCCTACAACGGAAATATAGTGAATACAGGTGCTCAGTTTACGTTTCAACCGCAAACAAGTGGAACAGTATGTTTAATCGTTACAGATGCCAATGGCGACACACTTTCAGAATGCCTGAATATAATAGTTGCTCCGCAGGTCAATCCGCAACTTTCTTTTCTTCAAACCGATCTTTGTTGGCCGGAATCTTTTACGGTGATCAATGAAACCAATCAGAATACGTTTACCTCGCAAACATGGCTTGTGAATGATGTGCCGTATCCCGGTGAGGAAATATTTGTTTTCACTCCAAGCCAACCTGGAACTTATTCCGTTGAACTTCAGTTGACCAACTCGCTTGGATGTGTGTACGATACACTTGTTTCAAATGCCCTTCTTTCTTTGCCGTCTCCGGAAGCAGATTTTTCTGCAACACCTACTATTGTTGAAGTAGACAATCCTCTGGTATCTTTTACAGATCAGTCATCGGGTGAGATTAGTTCGTGGAATTGGACTTTTTATGTCCCCCCTTCAGAAGAAACAAGTGCAGAACAAAACCCCCAATTTTCATTTCCAAATGATGTTGGAGGTGCTTATGTGGTTGAGTTGATTGTGAGTAATTCTAATGGTTGTGCAGATACAATAGTTGGAACTATTACGGTTATCGAAAATTATACCTTGTTTGTTCCCAATTCATTTAGCCCAGACGGCAATGAGTACAATAACTTGTTTGAGGTTTCTGGATATGGAATTGACCCGTATACCTTTCTTTTACAAATTTACAACCGTTGGGGTGAATTGATTTTTGTGTCAAAGGATCCGGAAAAAGGGTGGGATGGAAGTTATGGCAACACTTTAGAAATGGCACCAATTGGCACTTACACGTACAATCTGAATTACAAACTTAAAAACCAGGACCAACCGAAATCAATTTCTGGTCATGTAAATTTAATTCGATGAATCTTCGTGTTACACTCATATGTTTACTCTTTTTTGGAGTGTCATATACCCAAAAGGAAGCCAATGTTTGGCATTTTGGAATAGGTAATAGCCTAGATTTTAATAGTGGTGCTCCCGTACAAACATCAGGTAGTCAGATGTATACTTTCGAAGGATGCACATCCTATTGTGATGAAAATGGCAACTTGCTTTTCTATTCAAATGGAGGAGGAAGATTACCAGCGAGTGGACAAGACGGCGGTAAAATCTGGAACAAGAACAATCAGGTCATGTACGACATGCAAGGGACGGAAGGCGGGGGTTGGAGCGCTGCACAGTCATCTGTTGTCGTGCCTGCTCCTGGAGAGCCCAATGTATTCTATCTTTTTACAATGGAGGAACTCGAATTTGATGTAGACGGTGTAGTTCCTTCAGAACCTAATGGCAAAGGATTGCGCTATTTTAAAATCGACATGTCTCTAAATGGTGGTTTGGGAGATGTTGTTGAAGCAGATGTTCAAGTATTTGATTATTCGTACGAAGGGATTTGTGCGATTCGCCATTCAAATGGAACAGATTACTGGATTTTAATCAATCAAGATACAAGCGGTATCGGAGTTTACAGTGTCACTCAGAACGGTGTTCAATTTGCTGGAGTCTATCCTTACCCAGCATTTTACAGTGGGTTTGGCATCATCAAGTCTAGCCCAACCCAGAGTGGAGTTGGAGCACCTTGTTGCAACAAAGTGATGACATCCGCGGGACTTTATGACTTCAATTTGTCGACAGGTGTACTCACCCTTGAAAGTGATTTGGGCGCTGCATCGCCTAACTATTTTGAGTTTTCTCCTAATGGGGCTTATTTGTATGCATCCATATTCGATCAAATTTCCTCCGCTAATCAATTAGTGCAATACAATGTATTTGCCCCTTTTCAAACAGGACAAACCGTGGAATCAACCGCACAAGTTATTGAACCAAACTTCAATGGTTTGTTTATGCAGTTAGCTTCGGATGGAAAAATCTATTTCACGGAACAAAGTTTCGGTTTTACTACGGTTTTGGGAACGATTAATTGCCCAAATACTTCAGTGCCAACTGTCAGTTCTAGTGTTTTATCCTATGAGAATGATCCCATTACTTCGATAGGTTTTTTCTCTCTCCCCAATTTTCCATCTTGGATTTTTTACAACAGTTACGAAGCACACATACAGTTTGGACCCGACACCGTGTATCTTTGTCCGGGAGACTCACTTCTGTTAAATGCTGGTGAAGGAACATCTTGGTCGTGGGGTGGAGATGCTGCATCGAATACGAATCAATTTTACACCGTTACAGGTCCCGGTATTTTCAGTGCTACTGTTACGAGCACATGTGGCTTGGGGAGTGATCAGATAGTTGTATTGCCGTGTGAATCACCTTCTCCTTGTGAAGGTTTCGATTTGGGAGACCCTATTGCAGCATGTTTGAATGATACCATTCAGCTGGGAGCTGATTTGAGTGGTTTTCAGAACATAAGTAATTTAGAATGGTCTGGAAGTGGGACTTTTTTACCTTCCAATACCGTTGCAAATCCTCTTTATATCCCATCACAAAATGAATACAATTCCGGTTCCTCGCTAATTGGTTTGGAGGTGTCACTGGCGTCTTCAACAACTGTACCTTCCGGACTTCTTGCCTACGATCATTCCAGTGAGGACATTTTGTTTTACATCAATCCGTTAGATGGAAGTATCGACTCTATTCAGGAAAACACTGGAAAAGACTGGACGGCTATGGGATTTAGATCTGCAGATTGTCTCTTATACGGCCTTTCAAATATAGTTACCGCTCCAATGCTATCGAGTATCAATCCAACGACAGGAACTGTTGTCGACATTTTTAGCTACCCGAACCATCAATTCTATGCAGGAGAATATGATAATGTCAATGATGTTTTCTATGCTGTAGGCATGTCAGAAATCAATTCTGGTGAATTACTAAATCAGTTACTCTACAGTATTAATCCTTTGAATGGTGCTTTAGATACGATTGGCAACCTTAATCTTCCAGCTATCGATGGCTTTTTTTATACCCCCAATGATGGAATTAATGGATTGGCTTACGACCCTGCTTTAAACGTACTTTTTGGAATAAGTGATAATGGGAAGCTATATCAAATCAATCCTTCAAATGCATCTATCAACTTTGTTGGTAACACTGTTTCCAGCATGCGTGGGTTAGCATATGACGAGATACAAGATAAGTTGTGGGCTGTAAGTCCGTCGGCAACATTGGTTGAAATAGATAAACAGACCGGAGCGCAATTAGGAAGTGTTGTGTGTGATGAGATTTTTGGTAATGTCACTTCTTTGACTTTCATATCTGGAACTTGTGGGGAGGGTGATACATGCGCTGATCAGCTTCTAATAGAATTTGAAAATTGTGACAATGAGAATAATCTTTCTTTTCCGAACGTTATTACCGCTAATGGTGATGGTATAAATGATTTTTTTGAAATACAGAATTTACCGGAAAAAACAGAAGTTATTGTCCTCAACCGCTGGGGGAATGTCGTATTCTCCTCGAATAATTATCAAAACAATTGGGCCGGAACAGATACTTCAGGTAAAGAATTGATTGATGGCGTTTATACTTATAAACTCATAACCAAAGATGGTATAATTGGTCATGGGTTTGTTCATTTGATTCGCTAGGTCATTACTGAAAATTTAGATTTCAATTGTGTTTTTATTCTAAAGTAATTGTTGATACTTAGCTTTGATGATGACTATTCAAGCATAAATCGATTGATCCGAAAAATAATTTTGATGTAAAACTGTAATCGTTTAATTTCGGTAAATGATGAATTGTATTTCCAGATTCTTTTTATTTGTCTCTGCCTATTTTATTGTCCCTATGGGATATACCCAAACGATTAGTTGCAGTGATTTTTCAATAACGGAGGTTTATCCCGACTCACTTAATGCAAACGATTATCAGATCAGTATTCAGAGCACGGACGTACCTTTACAAATAGTCAATTACCCTCATGTTTCTGCCGTTTTGGATTGCAATGCTGATACAGTAGCAACCGGCGGTTTGTTTTGGTTTGGTCAAATGGGAGAGACTATTCAGAATTATCCCGTCACTTTAACAGGTAATGGATCAATGGCTTGTTATCCATTGACAGTGATTTTTATTTATGGATTGGATACTGGAATTGAAGACACCTGTTTTTTGAGTTATAACTTCGTTGGATTAAATGCTTCTTTAAGCAATATTGCAAATGATTTAATCTATCCAAATCCTTCAAATCTATTCATTCAACTGGGAGAAATTCCAGAGACAGATTTCAGAATTATAAATACTATTGGACAAATAGAGCTGATTGGAAAAACTCAGGGTGTTATTAATGTGGAATTCTTGAATAGTGGGGCATATTTTCTGGAATTATCTGATGGACAAACAAAAACGATCTTGCGATTTTACCACAACTAACAAAAAAGACCGATCAATTTGACCGGTCTTTCTGATTTTACTTTAGCATCTAATTTGTTACTGCTTTTTAGTACAGCAAGCTTTTCCTTCACCAGGTTTTGCGCAAGAAGAACCAGAAGTAGCTTTGTCAGCTGAGCAAGAAGCTTTTTTCTTCTTTTTCTTTTTGTCATCTTTTTTGATCTCAGATGAAACACCATTAGATGCAGCATAAGATGTTGTTGCAACTGAACCAACAAACGCAGTCAAAGCAAGAGCAAGGAATATTTTTTTCATAGTTTCTAAGATTTAATTTGCTGCAAGTTAAGTAATATTTTAATTCAGTTCACCAATCTTGGTCAACTTTGCTTTTACGACATCACCAATTTTAACATTTATTTTGGAGTCCAATGGCAAGAAGAGGTCGATGCGTGATCCAAATTTGATAAAACCAAATTCTTCACCTGTTTTAACCGTCTGGTTTTCGCCTAAATAATAGCAAATTCTCCTTGCGACAGCACCTGCAATTTGCCTGAAAAGCACTTCTTTACCTGAAGCGTGTTCAACGACCATTGTTGAGCGTTCGTTGTCTGTGCTACTTTTTGGATGCCATGCAACTAAAAACAGACCTGGATGGTATTTGACATACTTTACCAAACCAGAGATTGGATTGTAATTTGCGTGCACATTAAGTGGCGACATGAAAATAGAAACCTGAATGCGTTTGTCTTTAAAATATTCGCCTTCTTCTACTTCTTCAATAACGACCACTTTTCCATCTGCGGGACACATAATATCCATTTCGTTATAGACACACGTCCTTTTCGGAACTCTAAAGAACTGAATAATTAGATAAGCCATCACCAAGACACCAAGTGTTAGAAGTGCAAATAGCCATGTCCAACCAGTAACATTTAGTAGAAAAAAATTTCCAATTTGAACTGCTGACAATAGCAAAAGTCCAACAGTCATAATCAAATAGCCTTCTCTGTGTAATTTCATAGGGATAAGGTTAAAAGTACTCGTAAATCATTGCCCAACAATAAAAGAAGGGAATTGCAAACAAGGCAGCGTCGAAACGGTCTAAAATTCCACCATGTCCAGGGAGAATATTTCCTGAGTCTTTGATGTTTAAACTTCGTTTGAAAAGCGATTCTAATAAGTCACCATAAATAGCACAAGGTGCAATGATAATGGCGGAAATTACCCAAAATAATTCATCACCGCGATTTACAAATGCTCCGATAATATAACCCACCAATAGCGTAAAGAGCACACCTCCAATTGTTCCTTCCCATGTTTTTTTTGGTGATATACGTTCAAATAGTTTGGTTTTTCCGATTAATCGACCAGTCAAATAAGCGAAAGTGTCGTTTGTCCAAATCAATAAATACATTCCAACCACCGAAGGCAAATAACTCGTGTTTCTCAAGTTCAGGTCAATCGTTAGAAAGAAAGGAATAACAATGTAAATAATTCCAAAAACCAACACTGACATATTGATCAATGGGTGAGGAGTCTGTCGCCAAAGCTCTGCTAATATCAAGGTAAAGAATAATGGGAAAATGAAAAGAATGGAAATGATAGGTAACCATTCAAAACTAACACCGACAAGTAAAGAGAAGATAAATAGGCCAATGAAAATTCCAATTTCCTTGCTTACTTCGACAACTGAATGTTCGTTGAATAAATTGTAGAATTCCAATAGTCCAAGCACCATGAAAACAGAAAACACGATTGCCTGAGCATAAGGGTCCCAAAGTATGGATCCAAGAACTACAATAGCGAATAAAGTTCCGGTTATAGTGCGCTGAACGAGATTATTCATCTGACGAATTTAATCTTTTTCCTCGTTGAAATCAACTTTTAGTGCAATACCGAAGTGATCGAGGAAGTAGAAATAAATGTTTTACGATTCAGTATTTTCTTCTGATGCAGTATTTTCTTCAGCAGATTTATCCTCTTGATCCTTTGTTTCAGTCTCATCGGAGGTCGAAACATCTTCACTATTCCCCTCCTCCGTTGATTCGATAAGCGGTTTTTCTGAAGGTGCAACAAATTCGATTTGATCTTCTTCTTTTTCCCACGGTCTCTTTCCAAAAATGTCAATAAGATCTTCTTTGAAAATAACCTCAGCAGACAAGAGTTTTTCAGCAAGTAGGGTTAGTTTATCCTTATTTTCAGTTAAAATTTGAATGGCACGTTGGTATTGTGCTTCAATCATTTTACTTACTTCCTCATCAATGATTTTTGCTGTATCATCTGAATAAGGTTTTGTAAATGCATCGCGACCTTGAGAGTCGTAAAAGGAAATGTTCCCTACACGTTCGTTTAAACCATAGATCGAAACCATTGCATAGGCTTGTTTTGTTACTTTCTCTAAGTCACTTAGAGCCCCGGTACTTATTTTTCCGAAAATAAGTTGCTCAGCTGCGCGACCACCAAGTGCGGAACACATTTGATCCAGAATTTGCTCGGTTGTGGTGATGCTTCTTTCTTCAGGAAGGTACCAAGCCGCTCCCAATGATTGACCACGAGGAACAATAGTAACTTTCACCAATGGATGAGCAAACTCGAGTAACCAAGAAATAGTTGCATGTCCTGCTTCATGATAAGCAATTGCCTTTTTCTCATCCTTCGTAATAATTTTATTTTTCTTTTCGAGTCCACCTACGATTCTATCTACAGCGTCCAAGAAATCTTGTTTTTGAACAAACTTCTTGTCTTTTCTGGCTGCAATCAATGCCGCTTCATTGCAAAGATTAGCGATATCTGCACCTGAGAATCCAGGTGTTTGCTTCGCTAGGAAATCAATATCAATACCTGTTTCCAATTTAATTGGTTTCAAATGAACCTGGAAAATCTCTTTACGCTCGTTCAAGTCAGGCATGTCAACATAGATTTGTCTGTCGAAACGACCAGCGCGCATCAAGGCGCTATCTAAAACATCTGCACGGTTTGTGGCTGCTAGGATAATTACACCGGAATTTGTTCCAAAACCATCCATTTCAGTCAATAACTGATTCAGTGTATTTTCACGCTCATCATTTGATCCAAAGCTATTGTTTTTTCCTCTCGCACGACCAATTGCATCAATCTCATCAATGAATATAATAGAAGGTGCTTTTTCTTTTGCTTGCTTGAACAAATCGCGCACACGTGATGCACCCACACCTACAAACATTTCAACGAAATCAGATCCAGATAGTGAGAAGAAAGGCACCTTCGCTTCGCCTGCAACAGCCTTTGCTAACAATGTTTTTCCTGTTCCCGGAGGTCCAACCAATAGTGCTCCTTTCGGAATTTTTGCACCTAATTCAGTGTATTTCTTTGGGTTCTTAAGGAATTCAACTATTTCAACAATTTCTTCCTTCGCTCCTTGTAAGCCAGCAACATCTTTAAACGTTACATTCGTTGATTTGCCTTTTTCATACACCTGTGCTTTTGATTTTCCTATATTGAAAATCTGGCCACCTCCGCCACCTCCGCCGCCAGTCATTCTGCGCATTACAAACATCCAAATAACAACCATTAAAATTAGTGGGAACAAGTAACTTAAAATACTTTCGAAGTAATTGACTTCTTCTGTGTCGACTAATTCGATTGTTGGAATTGGAGCCTCATTTGTCTTGGCTCGTGCTTTGTTCTCCTCTTTGATTGACTTATTTAGGTCATTTACTCTTGTTTCAAAATTGGCAGCATCGATTACTTTCAGTTCAAAAGATGGATCATTTGATTTGTAATTCGTTCCTTTTGATAGGTACTCTTTGATGTATTTATATTGAGGATCTTTCGATGAACGAATGTATTCTTTCCCTTCTTTGCTTACTTTGAATTCAACATGTTCTTTGTTCACAACCTTTGCATCTCGGATGTATCCATGCATTGCCAGGTCATCGAACGTTTTTGGGTAGGTAATATTGATTTTACCGCTTGTACTCATGAAAAGCTGGAAAGCGATGATTGCCACTCCAATTATGGCGTAAATCCAATAAATTGAAAAAGGACTGCGTTTTTTATTTTGTTCTTCTGACATGAAAATTAGTTCAAATTAGGTATGTCTGTTCGTTGTGCATCGGCCCATAAATCCTCAAGATCGTAAAATGGACGTGCGTCTTTGTAAAAAATATGGGCAACTACGTTGATATAGTCCAATAGTACCCATTCACTGTTTGTTTTTCCTTCGATGTGCCAAGGTTTTTCTTTCAATTCTTTTCGTGTGAAACGAGTGACTGATGTGCTTATACCATCCACCTGAGTCGATGATTCACCACTGCATATTACAAAGAAATCACAAACTGAGTTGCTTATATTCCTCAAATCGAGTACAACTATATCTTTCGCTTTATTTTCCTGCATTCCTTCAACAATGGCATCGCACAATCTTTCGGAATCAATGTCTTTTTTTCTTTTGGGCATCAAATTGGATTAATCTTTACAAATCTAAGTTTAAATTTTAATTTTATCCGTTGAACTAACAACTTCGAAGCTCAAATGTTGCTGCCATTCGGACATCGTATTATCCATCTGCCTTCTGTAGACTCAACGAACAATTATGCTGCCAATCTACTTCGTGAAGAAAAAATTGGTCATGGTGCGGTAATTTTGGCAGATGAACAATCAGCTGGTCGCGGGCAAAGAGGGACCTCATGGACCTCTAAGGCAGGAGAAAACCTATTGGTAACGTTCTTAGCATTACCCGACAATCTGTCAGTCAGTAATCAGGAGGTAATAACCCAATTTATTACAGTTTCCATAGCCGATTTTTTAGGAAATATTGGCATTTCAGCAAGCATTAAATGGCCCAATGATATTTATGTTGCCGATAAAAAGCTGGCAGGAATTTTAATTGAGAATGCGCTTAGCAGTGGAAATATTGTTTCATCGATAATTGGAGTAGGATTAAATGTGAATCAAATCAATTTTGAATCGTTGAATGCCACAAGTATTGCCGCAGAATTAGGTGAAAAACGACCGATTATGGACGTGCTTTTTCAATTAATAGATGCGATGAACAAAAATTGGTCGGCTTTGAATAACTCCCAATTGAAACAGCGCTACCTCAGTAATATGTATTTGTTAAATGTCCCGGCCTTTTTTGAGGATGAAAATGGAAGGTTTGCGGGAATTATTCGTGGAACCGACGAAAGAGGAAGGTTGGAAATAGAAACAAACGGTAAGCTAAAATATTACAGCCTCAAAGAGGTTAGTTTCCTTTCTCAAAATGATCTTTAAGATTTTTAGACATGATGTTAAACAGCGCTGTGAGCGGTTTTTCAACCATCATTTTTAAGAAGACATTTAATTCACCATCAAACTGAATATATCCTTCAGATTGCTCATTTTTTTCAGTTATGTGTATGGTTAACTTAAATGGGAAAGGAGATTTTTCACCAGATTTCATGAATATTTTTTCATTGCCTTCCGATCCATCTTGAACCAATGAAATCGTTACGCCACCTTGCACCTTGAAAGAACAATCCGAATCACTTGCCTTCCAATCTGAAATCTGATCTTGTGGCAAAAGGTGTATCAAATGTTTTGAGTCCCTTAGGAATTTCGCTACTTTCTCCTGTTTAGCTGTAACGCTAACTTTTTCACTGATTATTTGCATTTCCTTCTATTGTTTCCAGGTATCTGGATTTTCTTTCCATTCACGAAGTGAAGACATGTCTTTTTTGGAAATGTAATTTTGTTTTAATGCCTGCTCAATTAACAAATCATAATTTGTCAATGTCGTATATGGACAATTAATTTTTTTAAAGTTCTCATCGGCCACTTGAAAGCCATAAGAGAATATTGCTACAATTCCTTTAACATCAAGTCCACCGGATTTTAAAGCTTCAATTGCTTTGATTGAACTTCCTCCAGTAGAAATAAGATCTTCAATTACAACAACTTTTTGTCCTGCTTCAAAGTATCCTTCAATTTGATTTCCCATCCCATGTTCTTTAGCAGAGCTTCTGACATAGATAAATGGGAGTCCCATTTCTTGTGCAACTAATGCGCCTTGAGCTATACCACCTGTAGCAACTCCAGCTATTACATCTGGCTTACCAAAAACTTCCTCGATTGCTTCAGTGTATGTTTGACGAATAAAGGTTCGAATATTTGGAAACGAAAGAGTGACACGATTATCACAATAAATAGGTGAATTCCAACCTGATGCCCATTTAAAAGGGTGGTTTGGCTGAAGTTTAACTGCTTTGATTTGTAATAAAAATTCCGCTACTTTTAGCGCTTTATCGTTGTTAAGAATCATATGCAAATGTACAAAGTATTTATTGAAAATAAGTCGGTGATCATTACTGAAACAGATTCATCTTTTAATTTTTGTCCCGAATTGGATGGTAAATCTGTGAAATCTCTAGAAAAAGATATTCTTCCCATCTTACTCAATCCGGAAGTCAATTCGGTTGTTGTCCGTTGTAAAAATGCGTCTGCAAAATTTAAATTACTTTTTAAGAATTATGAATTGATTCAGGCAGCTGGAGGAATCGTTCAACGAAAAAACAGAATACTTGTAATAAAAAGGAATGGTAAGTGGGATCTCCCCAAAGGTAAAATTGAAATTGATGAATTAAATGAAGTTGCTGCCATTCGAGAAATAGAAGAAGAATGTGGTATAACAGGCCCAACAGTAGAAGACTTTCTTTGTGAAACCTATCACACCTACGTATTTAAAGACAAACAAGTTATCAAGCGGACCTATTGGTATTTACTGGCATTTTCAGGAAAGAAAAATTTAATTCCTCAGGAAGAAGAAGGTATTAGCAAGGCAAAGTGGCTAAAAAAAAGTAAATTAGTGAAAATAAAAAAGAATACTTTTAGCTCTATTCTTGAGGTGATTGCCGCTTTTGAAGAGAAATTTAAAAAAGAGGAACAGTATTTGAAGAAGAGCAATCGAATATAATTTTTTGTTAAAACAGAGTACCCTAATTGTAAATGTATTATTCTTGTAAAAAAATGAAAACCATGAAATTTATCTTATTTACAGCGGCGTTGTTCGCAAGCGTTCAGTTGATGGCTCAAGAGAAGCAAGTTTCCTCTGAAGCATCAAAAGAAATTAAAGTTGAATCCAAAAAAGGCTTGACTTTTACAACTTTGGAAATAGTTCGAGAGAATATTCCATACGGAACAAATGATTTGTTCGAATTTGAATTTAAAAATGAGTCAAAAACGCCAGCAATTATTCAGGGTGTACAGACAAGCTGCGGATGCACTACAGCTAACAAGCCAGAAGAACCTGTAAAGCCTGGTAAAAAATCGATTATTTCTGTAAAATATGACACAAAGAGAGTAGGTCAATTTACTAAAACAATTACGATTTCTTCAAATGTTTCGGAACCAATCATCCTAACAATAAAAGGATCTGTTTTACCTGATGAACCTGTACATGTGGCGCCTGCAACAAAAGAAAATTAAGATTTAAAATTTTTTCGATATTAAAAGGAAGTCAATTTTGGCTTCCTTTTATTTTTTATGAAAAATCGTAGAAGAAGCCTGTGCTGTTGGCATTATGGTGAGGTCATTAATTGTTACATGCGCCGGTCGTGTTGCGACAAAATAAATGGTATCGGCAATATCCTCAGCACTTAGCGGCTCAAATCCGTTGTACACATTTTTGGCGGTATTCTCATCACCTTTAAAGCGAACTAGAGAAAATTCTGTTTCTGCAGCACCGGGCGCAATATTCGTAACCTTAATACCAAATTCAACAAGATCCATCCTCATTGACTTTGACAAGGCATCAACAGCAAATTTAGAAGCACAATATACATTTCCTCCAGGATACACTTCTTTTCCAGCAATGCTTGAAATGTTAATTATGTGCCCATTTTTTTGTGCAATCATTAGGGGAGCAATAGCTTTCGTTATAAATAGTAGGCCTTTGATATTTGTGTCGATCATTCTTTCCCAATCGTCTGTTAAGCCATCTTGAATAGGTCCGCGACCAACTGCCAAACCAGCGTTGTTTATCAAAAGATCAATGGTTAGGTCTTCATTTTCTTTTAATTTTTCGATTGCATCATTCACTTCTTCAAGATTTCTTACATCAAAACAAAGTGTTGTGATTTTATTTCCAAATTGCTTTTCAAGCTCCTCTTTTAATGTGATTAGACGATCATTTCTTCTTCCAGTAATGATGAGATTCCAGCCATTTGCAGCAAATATTTCTGCACAAGCTTTGCCAAAACCAGATGTTGCACCTGTAATGAATGCCGTTTTTAAGTTGTTCATTTGATTATTCTTTTCAGGTTTAAAAGTAATTTTTCCTTGTCAATACATAGTAAAAGGAACGAAACTAGAAAAATCATTGCTGGGACTTTATACCTTACAATTGCTCCTAACACAGGGACAGTCAGACCGATTAGAAGAGCTAATAAAACCACAAAATAAAAAGAGAAATACAAATACGGTTTTTGCTCATCTGTCGGCTTTTTAGAATATAATCCTGCTAAGATGATTAGAAGGAAGATCAGTAAGTTTTCTAAAGAAGCGAAAAATGCGAAAATTGAATTGCTTTCCCAAGGTAGCGGTCTAAAGATGCAATTTGCTAGTGCTTCCGGACTATTTTTTAAACAGCTTATCAATGACCCATCCAACCGAGTTATAGTGATGGCACTGCCTGCTTTTGTATCTCTGGCAACATTTATAAAATCAAGCTGTTTTTTTTGAAGGATTTTTCCAAGATCAAATTGTGGAGTGATTCGATAGGCATTGAAAGCAAAAAGAATACAAACTCCATAACTTATTAAAAACGTTAAATGAACGTGTTTAATTTTCCATTTAACAATCAACAGCCAAGCGATTAGACCGGGGATAAGGATGAGTAGAACATATGTTTTTGTGATGCTAAGAAGCAAAATAGACAGTATGAAAAGTATCACATATGCTTTTCGTTTATGGTTCCAATGAAGCAGACGAGTGAAGCTGAAAATTAGTCCGCCTATTCCAAAAATTAAAACACTCTCTTTTAAAATGGAGGAAGCCCATAGGAGAAGTGATGGAATCAAGAAACAGGCAATGATAAGTTCCCATTTTTTCGATGCAAAGACACTGTAGAAGCATTTAAAAATGGCAAGTGAACCAAGGAATGACATCAAACAAAATACAATGGCATGCACGTGATAAGCTCCAAATGAAAACAGTCGAATTACCATATTGATTCTTATGATGGTGCGGTTGTCATTGAAGACACCAGTATCAAAAGGTTTGAACCAAAAATGAGTGTTTTTAAGTGCTGCAGTAATTTGTGGATCATCTCCTTGAATTCCCAGTATTATCTTGAAATAATCATTCGGGGATGATGTCAAAAGATGATGATAGAGCAAATCGGCATCATCATAATATTTGAAAATGTCAGCGGTGGAACGATCCGTGTAAAATTGGGTGTAGATCACGTAAAGCGCAAAACCAAAGAGCAACTTAAGTAGAAACAAAAAACTCAATTCTTTAATCGATATTCCAGAATTCCTTACAAAATTTAGCCTTTTGAAAGACCAAAGAATCAGGGAAATAAGCGCTATGGATAAGAGGAATTGCAAAGGGTAATTAACTTTTAAACTTTTGTTTGATTTTTTGCCAATCAATGTGTGCAATTAACAAAAATAAAATGAGTGGTAGTATTGGAGCCTTGTATCTCACAAGATTGCCTAAAACAGGATTTAAAATACCATTAAAAGTCAAAATCGAAATGGAAAACAGTAATACTATAAAAGTGAATTGTAGCGGAACCTTGTTGCGTTTGTCGTAAAATACAAAACAGCCAATAATCAAAAGCAAAATGACTAAATTGTCTAAAGCTGGCAATGTTATGATAATGGAGGAAATGTCAAAAATAGTTGGGCGAAACAACGCATTTGCAAATCCAAAAGGCAGTGCGCCAATAACATTTAGCCACGTCCCATCCAATTTTCGAATGTAAATCATACTTTTTGCTTTCTCCAGACGGGCTTCATACAAATTGTCTTTTTGTTTGTATTTCAGAGCCTCAAGAAGGTTGATTGTCTTACCATTTATAAGTTTTTTATATGATTGAGATTTTAAGTGAGCTATTTGTTTTTGTTGCGATTTTTTCTGTAAATATTTCACATCATAAGAAACGGGATTAATCAATGTTGTAAGCGCGGCACTTCCAAAAATAACCAAAGCATAAATAAGCATGAAAGATCGTCCAAATGAAATCCTTTTAATCTTTCTGGCAATGAATAAACTTAAAAAGATTGGTATCAAAAAAATGAAGAAGTAAGGTTTTGCCACAAACAAAAGGAAGCAAAAAAGAATAAAGAATACCTTGGATTTAAATGAGGAATTTAATTCAAAGGATTTTATTCCAAAGTATATAATTCCGCATAATGCTATTAAAACAAAGGTTTCTTTCAATAATCCAGAGGTCCACAACAAGATGGATGGAAAGAAAAACAGACAGATGAAAAAAAACCGATGTTTGTTTTCTAAAAAATCACCCAGAGACTTGAATAGTGCGATACATCCAATAAAAGACATAAAAGACACGATAATAGATTGAATTAAGATATTTCCGTTTGATAGAAAGTTTATTAATGTATTGGCTATTATAATTGTTCTATTGTCATTGAATAAGCCATATGAATTCGCTTTGTTCCAATATTTGATGCCGCCTATCAATGAATTAGCGTGTTCATCTGTAATTTTTTGATTGAATAAAAAGTGAAAGAAATCGCTGGGATAGTTCATTAATAGTTGGTGCAGTGCTTTGCTATCTTCAAAGTATTTATAAATATCACTCGTCTCTTTATTGGTGTAATAGTAAGTGTACAATAAAACGAGTAATATACTGGCTGCTAATTTTGCAACAAGCGCCATATTTAGCATTGTTGTGGATATTCTATAGAGTTTAAAAAACGATAAACGATTTATAACAACAAAGAAAATTAGAGTATAAAATAGAACGATAAGATAATCCATAGCTATTTAAATTTCAATTTCATCAAAACTCGCTTCCAATCGATGTGAAAAAAAATAGTCGCAACAAGAATGGGCATAATGATTGACTTATATTTAATTGTCAAACCCAATACCGGAATAAGTATTCCCAACACCAGCAGTGATAAAATAATAAAAGAGGTGGTAAAGAAACTAAATTCATTGACGTTTTGATCTAATGGCTTTCTAAATAAAATTACCAGTAAAATACCTAAAAGAATTACAGTGCTTTCAATGATAAACGGTAAAGTTTCTGTTTGAATTGGTTTCGAAAATAAAGGAAATAAGAAGATGTTATTTATTGCTGAAGGAATTGATTTTATTAAAGAATTATAGGAGCCATCCAACGCAGTTATTGCAACATAGGTCGAAGGGTTTTCTACTTTAGCGTCATCTAAAAAATCATCTTGTTTGTATGTGAGCATTTCCATAAAATGAAAACTGTCGCCATGTTTAATATTGTATTTGGAATCTTTTGTTTTCCAATCATTGAATATTAACAAAGCTGATATTGAAAAGAAAATCAATACAAAAAACAATCGTAATGAGAATTGTGGGTATTTAAGCTGAATTACTTTGAATAGTAAAAAAGAAAATAAAAAAAACAAGAATAAGTAGCTTATAATTGGTTTTACTTGCGCTGAAATAAAGATGAAAAAGAGTAGCAAAGATATATTTACAATTGAAAAATTGCGCTGATAAACTAACTTAATACAATGAAATAAAATTCCCCCAATCGCAAGTATTAATAGGCTTTCCTTGTAAATTCCTCCTAGCCAAAACAAACTTGATGGAAGAAGAAAGACAATTCCAACTAACTGTGGTATTTGTTTAATCTGAAAAATCGAATAAGTTTTCACAAGACATAATAAACCGGTAAATGCAATAAAGGTGAAAACAATTAAATGCACCAAATACTGTCCAAAGGAAAATATTCGGATTAACAAATTGAGTCGAATCATAATTCGATTGTCATTAATGATCCCATAACCAAAATCCCTATTCCAACCGTAGGTTTCATTTAAAAGCTTATTGGTTGCGGTGCTTCCAGGAAGATTGAAAACTACTTTGAATAATTCATATGGTTTATATTTTAAAGCAGTGTAAAGTGATTCCGCCTTATTAAAAAATTCATACATATCAGAATCATTCTTGTAACCAGCGATGTAATAATAGTAATACCAAACAATGAGCGCAAACAATACTTTCAGTAAAAATAGAGAAGGTAAAATCCAACTTTTTATTCCATCAACTTTAAAATAATTGCTGAAGTATATAAAAAGACAAAGAAGAAATAAAACAATACCGCTAAGAATCAATTGAAATGAAAGTTGATGTTGTTACTTTCAAAATTAGTAAAGATTTATCGCTTGTGGTTAATTCGAATGATCTATTGAATTGATGATTCGAACTAATCTACTATTTCGCTTGGTGATTTGCGTTAATTGAGATTGTTTGACACATAGAAGTAGTCCGAATACAAAAAACGGTAAGGCTGGTATCTTATACCTAACTATTGCACCTATAATAGGTGTTGTTAAACCAATGATTAAAAAAAGTACAATTGTGAATGTTAAACAAAAAAGTACAAAGTTTTTCTTCGCTGCATCTAATTGATCTTTGTTACGCAATGCAAAAAAAACTAACGAGAACACTAAAATGTTTTCCAAAACAGAAGGAATAAAAAGAATCCCTCTAATGTCTGAAATCCAAGGCCTTGTAAAGGTATTTAGCAGTGATGTTGGGATAGATTTTAAAATTGACCAAAAACTATGGTCAAGCGCTTGAACGGGAATTAGACTGTTCACGACTACTTTTTTAGAGAGTTCGATAAAGTCATGTTGTTTGGAGACAATCAACTCAATAAAACTATACGTTGGGTTCATTAGGCCAATTAGTGAAACAACAAACATGACAATTCCAAAAGCAACAACATATGCAACCATTGAGCGCGTAATAAATTTTGACGCAATCAGTCCTGCACAAGCTATAACAAGTGCTGCAAAAACATACAATTTGACAACCAATAAAATCGAAACAAACAAGAGAATCGTTAGCAAACGGCGGTGTGAATATTCACCAATGACGATTTTATAGAAATTCCAGCTAAAAAATCCAATCGCAAAAATTAAAACGGCTTCTTTCAAAATTCCTGAACTCCAGAAAATAACAGAAGGAACAGCAAATGCAGCTAAAAAACTTTTCCATTTTGAACCACTAACCGCAATAAACAGTCGCATGAGTGCATATAGACCAGTAAATGAAACAAAGTTTAATAATAAGCTGTGAATGTGGTAATTTCCAAATGAAAAGATTCTAAAAACTGCATTCAGTCGGATGATAAGTCGACTATCATTTACCAAACCATTGTCATAGGCCAGGTACCAATTATACATTTTGACATAATAAGTTTTAAAAAAGTAATCGTTTTCACAACCTATGCCAAATAGCATTTTAAAAAAATCAGCAGGTTTTGTCCAAAGTGCTTCGTACAGAATTCGGCTGTCGTCGAAGTATTTGAACGTATCAGCATCTGCTCTAACAGGATAATAATAGGTGTACAGGAAATACATTCCAATGCCTGCTATAGTTTTGACGGTGAAAGAAATTTGAAGAAATCGGGTGTTAACCCCTGAAAGTTTGAAAAATTGAAGCTTACCAATCCCAATTAAAATGACTGCGAACAAGAGCAGTGGGGGTACAATTTCGAAAATTTTCATTGAAAACAAATGTAATCATTTTGAATAATTAGCGGTAAAATGTGTCAAAATGAATCTTAGTGCGACAGAATGTCATAATTCAATCATATGGCATAATGATTGTCATTTTCTGAATCAAAAAAAAGAAGTATGAGAACTGGTCAGATCAATGTTCAAACGGAAAACATCTTTCCGATCATTAAAAAATTCCTCTATTCGGATCACGAGATATTTTTAAGAGAACTTGTATCGAATGCTGTCGATGCATCACAAAAGTTAAAGGTGCTTTCCACGAATGGTGAGTTTAAAGGTGAGTTGGGAGATTTGAAGGTGGATGTAATCCTTGATAAAGAAGCAAAAACACTAACTATTCGTGATCGCGGTATTGGTATGACGGCGGATGAGATTGATAAATACATCAATCAGATTGCATTCTCTGGTGCCGAGGAATTCGTGCAACAGTACAAAGGTAAAGAAGGTGCAGAGCAAATAATTGGTCATTTTGGACTTGGTTTCTATTCTGCTTTCATGGTAGCTGAAAGAGTGCAAATCCGAACGCTATCAAGACATGAAGGATCGCAAGCAGTGCAATGGGAAAGTAACGGCTCTCCGGAATATACCATTACGGATATAGAAAAAGAGGGCAGAGGTACGGATATCGTATTGTACATTTCTGAAGAATCAGCAGAATTTTTAGAGAAATCAAAAATATCAGACATTCTTACGAAATACTGTAAGTTTCTTCCAATTCCTGTTTTTTTTGGAAACAAAACGGAATACATCGATTCTCCGGAAGGCGAAAAAGACGAGAATGGCAATGTTAAAAGGGTTGCTGTTGAAGTTCCAAATCAAATCAATAACCCACAACCAGCTTGGACAAAAGCACCTGTTGATTTAAAACAAGAGGATTACGATGCATTTTACCGTGAGTTGTATCCGATGACGTTCGAAAGTCCATTGTTTCACATCCATTTAAATGTAGATTATCCATTTAATTTGACTGGAATTCTCTACTTCCCAAAAATTAAAGAGAATGTAGAAGTTCAGCGAAACAAAATCAATTTATATTCAAATCAGGTTTTTATCACTGATAGTGTTGCTGAGATTGTACCTGAGTTTTTGACGCTTTTACATGGTGTAATTGATTCACCGGATATTCCTTTAAATGTTTCACGTTCATACCTTCAAAGTGATGGCAATGTGAAGAAGATTTCTGCGCACATTACCAAAAAGGTGGCTGATAAGTTGGCTGAGATGTTCAAAAAGGACCGACAGGATTTCGAAGAGAAATGGAATGATCTTCAAATATTTGTTCAGTACGGTAGTCTGTCTGAAGAAAAATTTGCTGAAAAATCGAAATCATTTTCTTTGCTGAAAAGTACAGAAGGGTCATACTTTACAGTAGAAGAGTACAAGGAAAAAGTGGCTCCTTTGCAAACAGATAAGGACAATAAAGTAGTTTTCTTGTATTCAAACAATGCTGAAGAACAATATTCTTTTGTGAAGAAAGCGAAAGAAAGAGGTTACGATGTAATAGAGCTGGATGGTCCACTTGCGCCGCATTGGATTGCAAAAATGGAGCAAACATTTGAAAATGTAACTTTTGCAAGGGTTGATGCAGATACGCTTGATAAACTCATTAAAAAGACAGATGAGATTCCTTCTAAATTGTCGAAAGAAGAGGAAGAAAAGTTGAAGCCTGTTTTTGAGTCAAGCGTGAACAAAGAGAAATTTACCATTCAGTTTGAAAGCATGAGCGAAGATGATGCACCAATAATAATTACCCAACCTGAATTCATTCGTCGAATGATGGAACAGCAGAAAATGGGCGGCGGCGGATTCTATGGTGCGTTTCCTGAAATGTATAATATGGTCGTGAATGCAAACCATCCAAAAGTAAATTCATTACTTTCAAAGGATGAGGATGGACAAAAATCGAGTGTTAAACAATTAACTGACCTGGCTTTATTGGCACAAGGCATGTTGAAAGGTGAGGCATTGGATATTTTTATCGAGCGCAATATTGAACAATTAGCATAAGTAATTTAAATCACTGGGGATGATTTGTTGTCCCCAGTTTATATTTTTTAATTTGTACAAGTGGATTTTAGCTGCCGGTGGATTTTTCCTTTTCGGCCGCAGTATTTTCGGAGCAATTATTGGGTTTATTATCGGTACAATGATCGATAATAACCAGCGAGTGATGTCTCAATTGAGAGAAAAAGCACGTCGTGAAGGAAGAAGTTTTTCCGAAGAGGATGTTTTCCAATATTATCAGCAAAGAACATCATCAAATGATGTGCAGACAATGTTAATGGCACTGTCAGCTGCTGTAATGACTGCAGATGGCAAGGTGTTGAAAGCTGAACTCGATTTTGTGAAGTCATTTTTTCAACAGCAATTCGGGGCACGTTTTGACAAAGCTCATTTACAGTCGTTAAAACATTTTATTGATTCAGGACAGATTCCATTGCAACAGATTTGCAGTGATATACGCACACGCATGCAGCCCGAAGTTCGTGTTCAGCTCGTGCATTATTTGTTTGGTATTGCAAAATCAGATGGAAATGTTTCAGGTAGTGAATTAACTATTATTCAGCAAATTTCGAATATGTTGGGGGTGCCTCAGGTAGAATTTGAAAGCGTGAAAAACATGTTCTACCGAGATGTTAATTCAGATTACAAGGTGCTAGGTGTTGAGCCTACTGCTTCTGATGATGAGGTGAAGAAAGCCTATCGACAAATGGCAATTAAATTTCACCCTGATAAAGTTGCTCAAATGGGCGAGGAATTTCAAAAAGGAGCAAAAGAAAAATTCCAGAAAATTCAAGATGCTTATGAAGCAATCAAGAAGAATCGGGGGTTTAAGTAAACAATAGAGATAATTGTTTATTGAGCAGTTCCAATCAAAAACATGGTTGGAATCTTCGAAAGATCATAGGCGTTTTCTCGCCAGGATTTTACAGACATTGTTTTAATGGATGCATCCGGTAAAGTGAGGTTGGATGCAATACAGATCATCGTATTGTCGGTAAGTTCATTGAGTAGGTCATCCAAAACATTCATATTTCTGAAAGGAGTATCCATGAAAATATGTGTTGAACCATTTCTCCTACTATCTCCTTCGAAATCTTTTAATTTACGGATACGGTCTTTTCTTTCTCTCGGAAGGTAACCATGAAAACTAAAATGTTGACCATTGAACCCACTAGAAATCAACGCTAGTAGAATCGAAGATGGTCCGACAAAAGGAATGACAATTAATTCTTCTTTATGAGCAAGTGAAACAAGTTCTGCTCCAGGATCGGCAATTCCTGGGCAACCTGCTTCTGAAATGACACCAACGTTTTTACCTGCTTTTAAATCACGAACAATTTTTTGTAATTCAGCAATGTCCGTTCGTTTGTTGAGCTCATAAAATTGAGTTTCATCGATAGGGAATTCTCTGTCCATTTTTCTGAGTAATCTTCTCGCTGAACGCAAATCTTCAACCGCAAAAACACGTAATTCCTTCACAAAATCAATTACTTCTGAAGGGAGAATATCTCGAACCGATTCACCACCTAGGGTGTTTGGGACCAAATAGAGTTTACCTTTTTCCATGTGCAAAGATACGTTCAATTACCTTATCTGTAGCAGCATCCATGAGTTCATAGACTTCAATAAAGTCTTTTTCACTTCCATAATAGGGATCAGGGACATCGTTATCTTGTCCAGGTGCTAGCTCATTTAGAATCATTTCCACCTTTTTTTTATCTGATTCATTTCTAGCCAATGCTAATATATTTGTCCGATTGCTTTTATCCATCGCATAAATGATGTCGAAATCATCAAAGTCATTTACAGTGAATTTTCTGGCTCTCAATACTTCAAGATCGACACCAAATGATTTGGCGGTTTTACGCATTCTGGCATCTGGTTTTTCGCCAATGTGATAGGCTGCTGTACCTGCAGAATCAACATATACGTCCAATTGAAGCGCCGCAACTTTTTTACGAAGTAAACCATCTGCCATAGGTGACCTACATATATTTCCTAAACAAACCATGAGAATTTTCATGCCGTAAAATTAATTAAAGTAGTCGAAGACACATCTTATTCATTCGCTAGACCATTTTGCTCATTCATAAGGCCATTTTGTTCATTTCGACGTAATTATTGATTTGTTTAACAGTTATAGAGCCAACTAATGATTAAATTAAACGTTAATAAGTAAAGTGCTAACCTAAAATCAGCCAGACATGAGACAATTAAAAATTACGAAGCAAGTTACAAATAGAGAAACGGCTTCATTGGACAAATACCTGCAGGAGATTGGCCGCGTTGAATTGATCTCAGCTGAAGAAGAGGTGGAACTCGCAAGAAAGATTCGTTTGGGGGATAGATTAGCGCTTGAGCGATTGACCAAAGCCAATTTGCGATTTGTCGTATCCGTTTCTAAACAGTATCAAAATCAAGGATTATCGCTTCCTGATTTGATCAATGAAGGCAATCTGGGTCTGATTAAAGCGGCGGAACGCTTTGACGAAACTAGAGGATTTAAATTTATTTCATATGCAGTTTGGTGGATTCGTCAATCAATTTTACAGGCTTTGGCTGAACAAGCTCGGATTGTGCGTTTGCCATTGAACAAAATTGGAACAATCAATAAAATCAATAAGGCATTTTCTGAGTTGGAGCAAAGATTTGAACGACCACCTTCAGCAGACGAGCTCGCGGAATTTTTAGAATGTACTCCTGAAGAAGTGAAGCAATCTATGGCAAACAATGGACGTCATATTTCGATGGATGCACCATTGGTAGATGGCGATGAATCATCTTCAAGCATGTACGACGTATTAGTGAATGATTCATTGCCTGGTCCTGAAAAAGAGTTGGTTTCAGAATCCTTGAGGAAAGACATAGAAAGATCTTTATCGACATTAACAGCCAGAGAAGGTGACGTTGTGCGATTGTATTATGGATTGAACGGAAAACACCCAATGACACTTGAAGAAATCGGTGAGCGTTTTGATCTTACACGCGAAAGAGTTAGACAAATAAAAGAAAAAGCCATTCGAAGGCTGAAACATACTTCCCGAAGCCGGATGCTAAAATCATACCTAGGTTAAGCGGGGTCAATATCAACAGTCAGTCGAATAGACTTGTGCAAAGGAACGCTGTAAAATGCATCTATAAGTTGCTGAAGGCGTTCCTTTACTTTTTTATCGGATATATCTCTTTCAATCTTAATTTTTATCGACTTTAAGTACAAATTCTGAATGCGCTTAACAATCGGAAATTCTGGACCTATTACTCTTTCTTTGAAAACTTCTCGCAAGGAAGCTGCTAATTCATTTGCCGCTTTGTCCGTTAGGTGTTCGTCTTTGTGTTTGAGCGTTAACTCAATGATTTTGTAAAATGGTGGATAAAAGAAATTTTTTCTTTCGTGAATTTCAGATTCATAAAATCCAATATAGTCGTGTTCAATTACCTTACCTGTGACCCAATGATCTGGATCGCCTGTTTGGATAATTACCTTTCCTCTTTTTTTCTTTCTACCTGATCGACCTGCCACTTGCGACATCAACTGAAAAGAGCGTTCGAATGCCCTGAAATCAGGACGATTTAATAGCATGTCAGCATCAAGTATTCCGACAAGGCTTACATTGTCAAAATCGAGTCCTTTACTTACCATTTGAGTTCCAATCAGAATATCGATATGCCCAGTACCAAAGTCGTTTAAAATTGTTTCGTAGGCATTCTTAGATCTTGTAGTGTCTAAATCCAAGCGTTTAATACTGGCATTTGGGAAGAGGATTGAAAGTTCATCTTCTACTTTTTCAGTTCCAAATCCTAACATTTTCAGTCGATTTGAACCACAGCAAGAGCAAGAGCCTACAGGAGGCGAACCGAATCCACAATAGTGGCATTTGAGCGTGTTGGAATGTTTGTGATAAGTCAATGAAACATCACAATTCTTGCAGCGTGGCGTCCAATTGCAAATTTCACAGCTCCACAAAGGAGTGTAACCTCTTCTGTTTTGGAATAGAATGACCTGTTCCTTCTTATTGAGTGCTTCGCGGATTTCATCGATTAAAAATGTAGTAAAATGCGACTCCATGTTCTTTTGTCGTCGTTCTTTCTTTACATCTGCACATAAAATTTCTGGTAATCGCAATCCACCAAAGCGTGAATTCAATTCTACCAATCCATATTTACCGGTTTTTGCATTGAAATAGCTTTCCATGGATGGTGTCGCTGAACCCAAAAGTACTTTTGCATTGTGCAAATGAGCCAAAACAATAGAGGCATCGCGGGCATTGTATCTTGGGGAAGGGTCATATTGCTTAAAAGTTGATTCATGTTCTTCATCAACGATTATTAACCCGAGTTCCTGGAAGGGCAGAAAGACAGATGAGCGAGCTCCAAGAATAATTCTAAAACGCGATGGATCATTGTGGAGCACATGGTTCCAAATCTCAACGCGCTCGTTCTGATTGAATTTTGAATGATAAACACCAACTAAATCGCCAAAATAGGCTGAAAGTCGTTGAATAAGTTGAGTTGTCAACGCAATTTCTGGAAGAAGAAATAACACTTGTTTTCCATGATCGAGCTGTTCCTGAATCAATTGAACGTAGATTTCTGTTTTTCCTGAACCAGTTACTCCGTGTAACAAGGTTGTAGTGTTTTTTTCAAATGATGTATTGATTTCATCAAGTGCAGCTTGTTGTTCATTAGATAGCGCCTTGAATGCAAGTTGTTCTTCAGAATGGTTGCCAAAGCGAGAAATCTCATAGCGCTGTTGCTGAATGATTCCGTGCTTTTCGAGACTATTCAACGAAGACGCAGAGATTTCTAGATCTAGAAGTTCTTTTTTCAACAATGCGGTAAAAGCTCCATTGGAATAATTTCCTTTGTGCAGTATGGTCAATAGGGCTTCTAATTGTTTATTTGCTCCTTTTCGTCGCTCTAACCAAGCTATTTTTGCATTCATTTCCTGTTCATCGAGTAATGCTGGTTGCAAATCAATATAAGTAGCTGTCTTTGGGCTGAACTTATCATTCAATGCCTCCAACGATAACACAATTCGTTTATCGATGAGTTTTTTTATAAGCGGTTGAATTGTTTTTATACCTAGAAGGTCAGAAAGTTCTTTTAAATCTAGAGTTTCACGGATTTGTAGCGTATCCACGACTTCGGTTTCACGCTCATTTAGTACTACGTTTCCATGCTCAAAATCCGGATGTAGCACGATCTTTGTTTCGCTGGCTAATTTGAAATTAGCAGGCAAAGCAGCATTCATGACATCGCCAAGGGCAGCCATGTAGTAACCCGCAATCCAATTCCAGAATTTATATTGAATTTCATTGATGATAGGTGTCTCATCCAAAATGTGTTCAATGTATTTTGCTTGATAATCTGTTGGCGCAACGTCACTTATAGTTGTAACTATTCCTGTTAGAAGTTTTGATTTACCAAATGGAACAATCACCCTTCCACCTGCAATAACTTGCTCATTTAATTCAAATGGTACACGATACGTGAATTCCCTATGTATGGGAATAGGAAGTATAACATTAACAAAAATCGTTTTTCTCTCGGCCACGAGATAAAGTTAAGAAAGAAGAACAGAAACTAAGTTCCAGCTATGAAGCAGTGCGAAAAAAGTTATTGACAGGAATAGTTCAAACCATTGTCTGCTGGATGCTGACTACAGAAAAACAAGTTGCCCGTAACAGGACCAGTGCACAATTCAATCGTACTTTTTGTATCCAACATTCGAAGACTCGTGTTGCTTGGATTGATATAAAACTTCTCAGTTGAATATGTCAAACGAGAGGAAAAAATTCCAATTACTCGATGTCCAGCAGAAACTTTCAGGTTCGTGTAGGTAGGTTTGCTTTGAGCCAAAGTTGATGTTGGCTTGTTGACGGTCATGTAATTGTAAAATTCTTCAGCGCCACCAGTAATTATTGCCTTGATTGATTTTAATCTTCGGGTATTGATTGTAGGATCAGAAGTATTGCAATCTACTTTCATAAGGTCATAAAAGCTCTTTCCATTCATCGTAAAAGTTTTAGAGCCATTCGGACTAACTTCTGATTCTCCTAATTTCCAATCAAAACTTCTAGCTACTGTATCGACACCACTTTCAATCTCCTCATAGTTTATTCTAAGTGTTGCATTTACAACATGTGAATTTCCAACCAAAACAGAGATTCCTTTTTGCGTATAGCTTCCTGGATCGTCAGCAAATGTATAACGGAAGCTTTGACCATCGGCACTTGTTGAAATTCCAGAAACTAATTCAGTTTCTCCATCAACTTCAAATTCCCCGTTGTTCAATGAAACATGCAGTTTATAGGTTGCATTTGCAGTTAGTGGAGATGAAGATGCAGTGCTGAAATAGTAAAGTTTTTGAGTCGGTGCGTAAAAGACACCTTCTGTGTCCTTATTTTCAATTGTTGTATCTTGAAGTGTCCATTGGCGCGTTTGACTTCCATTTACGAATTCTGTAACTGTAGCATCAACCTGATCAAAATAACTTGAATCTGGAATTTGAGCAATTTCAAGTGAATTGCCTGGTCCAATAAATGCTCGATTGATTTTTATAAAATGAATAGTTTCAGATTTGTCTAATAAGCCATAGATAACAGCCGTTTCTTCAAAGCCATCGATCATGTCGATTTCTTCACTGCAAGAGGTAAAGAGTAATCCTCCAAAAAAAAGAAGGCAAAGGTATACGAACAGGTTTTTCATGGTCTATCAATAAGGTTCAAATATATTCAAAAAAAAGAAGTTTAACTGACCGTTCATTCAATCAAATCGACCGATTACTACATCTAATCTTTGACTTTGTTTAGTCCCATGGCTTTTAGCATCCAGTTTGGAAGGTATTTTCCTGGCTTTTTATTTTTGAGATTGATATACCACCCCAATTTTTTAATGACTGGTACTTTGTGTGTCTCAACAAATTCAATCCAAGTTCCGTCGGGATCCTCAATGTAAGAAAATCGACCTCCTGCTTCACCCATATCAAATGTATCAGAACTGTCAACTGTAAAAGGAAAGCCTTTTTCTTCGCATTCTTTCATCAAACTATTCATCCCCTGCACATCAAAGCAAAGATGAATGAATCCCCAGTCACCCCAAAAACGATTTTCGAATATCTTTCTAGAATCTGTGCGATCCATGGATTGAATCAATTCTATTTCGGTTGGTCCCAAAAGTCGAGCAAATGGTCCTTTACGAGCGTCTTTATGCGTCAGTAAAACTCTTCTGAATTGTCCTTCTCCTCCAGGTAATAGTTGAAGATCTTCGAATGTTCCTGTGGTATCATATTCTACAGTTTCATATCCAAGAATATCCCGGTAAAGTGGCAACGCTTTTTCAATATCACTTACTCCAATAATTGTGCCTGCAGCACCTCCACATCCTGAAGAATGGCCAGTTGAGGAGAAATAACCGCGTCCTTCCACTATTTGAAAAATATTTCCATTGGGATCTTTTGCAAAAAAGGTTGGTTTTCCATTTGGAGCAATAATTGGAGCCGAATTCAATAGTTCTGCGCCATTTTTTTTGAAATAATCAAAACTATTGGCAACATTTCTTGATTTGATTTTACAAATGTACAAGCCAAAATCACCCACTTTTATATCGAATACCGCCTTCTCAGTTGGTCTACTTGTAAATTGCCAAATTTCGAAGCCACCGCCTCCTTCCATGCTTAATGCAAGAGTCGCTGTTCTGGAATGTACTTTCCCTCCGGTATAACGCGTCATTAAAGGAGCATCGGCTGCCTCTTCAAAAACTTTTACGTTAACACCGAAAAATTTACGGTACCATTTCCATGCTGCCTCGACATTTGGCACACCAATACCCATTTGCTGGATTCCACAGATGATCTTTTCCATATTCATTTAAGAAAAGACAAAGATAAGCATGAAGCTGAATTAGCGGATAGCGCGCTCATTAAAAAGAACGTATCCGTAGCTCACTTGAAAATAGAGTGGGGTAACTTGCTTTGGGAAATAATTCAGTGTTGCACGAATTGGTCCCAGGAAAGTGTGTAAAATGGCAGATGCTGACGCTATATAGGTGTCACCTTTAAATGGTTTGGAATAGCTAGGTGAGCCATCTGCGTTTTTAACTAATATGACGAAAGGTTGATAGAAATAACCATCCAAACGAATGTCGATTTTAGATGTTGGAGAAAATATAAAATTTAATCCAGCGCCAATATGTTGAGGTGATCGATATTCAGGGAGAAAGAATGTTTCTGCGTCTGGTATAGGAGAGAAGGAAGACATGGCTAATAAGCTTGCTGTGTAATTTGAAAAAAGCGATTGACTATTAAACACACCAAGTCCATGAAGTCCTAAATGGAAAAATTTGTTTGAAATTAGGTAGGATTGAAATTCGCTTTTAAAACTAATCCATGAATGGTTTTTCATTGTTGTATCATTGGATACCGAAGTTGAACCAGGCATACTTGTTTCTTTTGCGGCAACGTACCTTGCTTTAAACATGAAATAGTGACCCGAGCTCGCAAATTGTTTTCGATTCAACGAGTTTTGAATGAATTCCCAACTCAATGAACTACCATTAAATTCAGTAATATCGGAAGTGTCCTTGTTGTTGAAGTTTTCTGTTTGGTAATAATCATCATTCAAATTAAACATTCTGTAATCAAACGTGCTTTTTGAATTATTGCCCATTGGATGGTTGAATTTTACTCCGTAATACATTTCATTTTGAACAAGGAAAGATGGCTGTACGTCTTCGAAGAAAGTAGCAAAACTTCGGAAGTAATCCCAGCGATTCATAACAAAATAAGCAGATGCGGAAATAGGGTAGGTGGATGGTATTTCAAATGTATAATTGAGTTTTGCAGAGCCATAAAATTTTCCAAAATAAGAGGATGCTTGAATGGAAGATGCTGTCTTACCGATCGAGCGGTAGGTAAGTCCGATATAACCCGTATTGACAGGTCGAGATGAAAAATGCCCTCCAACATCTAACTTCAATTCTTTCGATTTTCGCACATCCAATGATAAATTGAAGGTGCTGTCTTTTTTTTGTTGAACCGTTGGATAGATAAAATCGATTTGAGGTGTAGCATAGAGTCTGAAATAACGTTTTTCAAATGTAGAATAATCCATTAATTCATCTTTTCTTCCACGAATTAATGATTTGCGCACATAGGAGAGGTCATTTTTTCCGATTGTATTGGTAGAAATGGAAGAGATTTGAAAATCTCCTAATTTTTCTCTGAATTTTCTTCGTTTTTCGTTAAGTTCAGCTTTCAAAACCTTTCGTGTGATCCCTGTCTGAATAGAATCAAGGTACAGGATAGTAGAATTATAACCTTCACGAATTGCTTCCTGTACATTTTCAAATTCAAAAGTTGAGATGGTAGTTTTGGGTTGTATAAGTATACCCGCATCACAAGGAAGGGTAAAATCAGAATAGCTAACAAGCATATTGGTCACTTGCGAGATGAGGTCACTCTCCTGCGGTGGTTTCGCATTGTAAGAAACATTACTGCCAATAATAAAATCTGGATTAAAATCGTGATACATAATATCAGCCGGAAAATTATTGTACAAACCTCCATCAAACAATAAAGTTCCATTTACTCTAATTGGATTGATATAAAAGGGGTATGTCATTGATGCTCGCACAGCTTGATTCAAATTACCTTCACTAAAAACGATGCTTTTTTTGTTAGTAATATCGGAAGCAACGCAGCGGAAAGGGATAAAAAGACTATCAAAATCTCCACCACAAACAGCACCTGTAACGCCAAGCAAACGCAACATTTCAAAATCAAGAAAAGAGGAAGTAATAAAATTTGTAGGCAACGATTTTTTAAGAATACTGTCTTTTGAAAATGAAAAATTGATCAAACTTGCATCCAGATCATTCTCTTTGTATAGAAAACGCTGAGAAGTTTTCAGTCGACCTTTTGTCATTAATTGAAAATCGTCGCTGAGTACATACGCTTCAATTTCGTCAGGACTGTATCCAGCGGCATACATTGATCCAACAAGCGCTCCGGCTGATGTGCCGGTAATATAATCAATGGGGATTCCTCTTTCTTCTAAGGCTTTTATAACACCTATATGCGCCAATCCAGTTGCACCTCCACCACTTAATACAAGTCCAATGCGCTGCTGTGCATGACTAAAGGAGTAAGTCAGCAAAATAGTGATTGAAAGTAGATAGCCGAGAATTGATTTCAATTTTGTTCTTTTGTACAAATTTAAAAGTATTTCAACTTGACAAAACCAAATTTCAGTGAACGGAACGTTCAGAAGGATGAACAGTTAACAATTACGATAAAAACATTTTTTGGTCTAGAGGAAGTCTTGACTGATGAGTTAAACGAATTAGGATATAAAGTTACTGAGCAATTGAACCGAGCTGTGCAGGTAAAAGGCACATGGAAAGATGTCTATTTCTTGAATTTACATTTGCGTTGCGCAATTTCTGTATTGGTTGAAATTCATAAGTTCTCCATTCGAAGAGAAGAGGATTTATACAAAAAAAGTCTTGAAATAGATTGGACAAACTATTTTTCAGTAGACAAAACATTTGCTGTGAAAGGTGCGGTTTTTACGGATATCTTCAAGCATTCTCAGTACCCGTTTTTATTAGTAAAAGATGCTATCGTTGATACTTTTCGCGATAAAGAAGGAAATCGTCCAAATGTACAGGTGAAAGGTCCTCAAGTACTATTTGATTTATACATCAATAATACAAATGTGACAATTTCTCTAAATACAAGTGGAGTTCCTCTTTTTCAGCGAGGATATAGGCAAGCGACAGGGGAGGCCCCATTGAATGAAGTTGTTGCGGCTGCCCTGATCAGAATGACAGGTTGGGATAAAAAATCGGATTTTATTGATCCTTTTTGTGGCTCAGGAACTCTTTTAATCGAAGCTGCGCTGCTTGCTGCGGATTTGCCTTCGAATTTAGAACGACAGCATTATGCATTTAAGAATTTTAAAAACTTTAGTGCTGATATTTGGGAAGAAATGTACAATGCGAGTATCAAGCGCATCAGTTCTTTGCCCTGTCGCATTTATGGGTCAGATCACAATGCTGAAATGATTACAAAAGCAAGAAGAAATTTGCGCGGTTTGCCTGTTGGTCGATTTGTTGAAACTTCTGTGTTAGAGTTTGATGAAGTTAAAAACCCAGGTAATGGAGGAATTGTTTTGACAAATCCACCATATGGTGAAAGAATGGGGACTGATATCGAAGTTTTATATGAGAAACTAGGAGATTGGATGAAGCAAGAGATGAAGGGTTTTGATTGTTGGATGATTTCTTCATCTGAGTCAGGATTTAAGTCTTTGGGTTTGCGTCCAGATAAAAAGATTCGTTTATACAACGGTGAACTGGAGTGTAGTTTCCGTAAGTTTTCGATCTATCATGGATCGAGGAAGGAAAAATCGTCTGAAGAAAAACAATGATCATAAAAAAAGCACGACTGAATCGTGCTTTTTTAATTATCTCTTCGAAATATCAACGTACTCTCTAGGTGTATATCCGATGTAAATTTGGCGTGGACGTCCGATAGGTTCTTTGTTTTCTGTCATTTCCTTCCATTGAGCAATCCAACCTGGTAGTCTACCCAAAGCAAACATTACAGTGAACATTTCGGTTGGAATCCCTAATGCTTTATATATGATTCCTGAATAGAAATCAACATTTGGATAAAGGTTTCTGGCTTTGAAATATTCGTCTTCCAATGCCACTTTCTCCAATTTTTTAGCGATTTCCAACATCGGATCGTTGATCCCTAATTTTGTCAAAATGTCATCACACGCTTTTTTGATGATTTTAGCACGCGGATCGAAGTTCTTGTAAACTCTATGTCCAAACCCCATCAAGCGGAAAGGGTCCTCTTTGTCTTTTGCCTTTGCTACCCACTTGTCCACATCTCCTCCATCTTGATGGATTTTCTCTAGCATTTCAATTACTTCCTGGTTTGCACCACCGTGAAGTGGTCCCCAAAGTGCCGAAATACCAGCTGAGATAGTAGCGTATAGATTAGCCTGTGATGATCCAACTATTCTTACAGTAGAAGTAGAGCAATTTTGTTCGTGATCGGCATGTAAAATTAAAAGCTTGTTTAACGCATCAACAACTACCGGGTCGATTTTGTAATCTTCTGTTGGCATTGCGAACATCATGTGCAAGAAATTCTTGCAGTAATCGTATTCATTTCGTGGATACATAAATGGATGACGCATTGCGTTCTTGTACGACCAAGCCGCCAACGTTGGCAATTTCGCCAAGAGGCGATGAATTGTCAAATCTTTTGCTTCAGTGCTTCTATTTGGGTCGAGAGACTCTGGATAGAAAGTTGAAAGTGAGCAGATCATTGAAGACAAAACTCCCATTGGATGAGCCTTAGCTGGGTAAGCCTCGAAAAATTGTTTCATGTCTTCATGAACCAATGTATGCTTTGTAATGCTGTTCTTGAAATTGTCGAGCTGAGCTTGTGTTGGAAGTTCACCATAAATTAAAAGGTAAGCTACCTCAAGAAAAGTTGCCTTTTCAGCCAATTGTTCAATTGGGTATCCACGGTAATGTAAAATACCTTCTTCTCCGTCTAGAAAAGTGATTTTACTTTTAGTCGCACCGGTGTTTTTGTAACCGGTATCTAAAGTAACATAGCCAGTTGTATCGCGTAACTTACTGATATCAATAGCTTTCTCATTTTCTGTTCCTACTACAACTGGAAATTCGTATGTTTTACCGTCCAGTTCGATTTTGGCAACCTCGCTCATGCTTTTAGCTTTTCTCGTTTTATCCCGCCTAAATTAACAAAGAAATTCTTTCAAAAAACAATGAATTCAGAATAATTTTGAAAAAATTGAACCTTCATCTATCATAGATTTTCTAAAGTGTAATCAAGCATCATGGTAAACAAATGATTTCGTGTATTTCCACCATATATTCCATGATTCCTATTGGGATATATAAATAAATCAAATTGTTTATTTGCGCGAACAAGAGCGTTGATCATTTCCATCGAGTTTTGGTAGTGTACATTGTCATCCCCAGAACCGTGAATAAGAAAATATTTTCCTTTTAGTAAATGAACGAAATTGATTGGTGAATTGTCGTCATATCCATTTTCATTTTCCTTAGGCGTGCGCATAAATCGCTCGGTGTAAATGTTATCATAATACCTCCAATTCGTAACTGGTGCGACAGAAATTCCCATTTTGAAGTAATCTGCACCTTTGGTCATGGCAAGTGACGTCATGAATCCACCAAAACTCCATCCTTGTATGCCGATACGATTGGGGTCAACATATGGTAGCTTTTGAAGTTCTTTGGCGGTATTGATAAAATCTTCTGTTTCCAATTTTCCCAGCTGCATATAGGTTGATTTTTTAAATGCGGCTCCTCTGTACATCGTACCTCTCGGATCCACGGAAACAACGATGTATCCTTTTTGAGCAAGTAACTGATGATAGAGGTAATCGTTTCCATCCCATGAATCTGCAACCTCATTGTGTCCTGGACCACCATAAATAGTTACATAAACTGGATATTTTTGATTTGGATTGAAATTAACTGGTTTAATCATCCAACCATTTAGTATGGTATTTCCTGATTGAAATTTTACAAATTCTTTTTTTGACAAATTGTATCCTGAAAGGGTTGTTTTAAGTTTTTTATTATCTTCTAAAACAGAAATTTCATTGCCGAAATTGTCACACAATGTATAAATGGGTGGAGTATTAGCGTTAGAATAAGTTTTCACGAAATATTTCATGCCTGTCGTAAATTCAGCTTCGTTGTATCCAGTTTCAGAGGAGATAGCAGTTGTAACAGAGCCATCCATGTTGATTCGGTAAATACCTTTCGAAATAGCATCTTTCTGAGCCGCAGAGAAATAAATTTGACCTTCTTTTTCATCAATACCGTAAAATTCTATGACATCCCAATTTCCTTTAGTGATCTGTTCACTTTTACCATTAAAACTTAATTTGTAAATATGATTGAACCCGTCTGCCTCGCTTGTTCTCAAAATCGTATTTCCATCCGAAAGAATCAGCAGGTTATTATCTATTTCAACATAGCTGTCTGATTTTTCTTGAAAAAATACCTTGTGTGAGATTTTTTTACCCGTCAAGTCAATTAAGTGGTATTTCAAATCGTTCTGATGACGATTCAAGGTTTGTAGAATTAACTTATTCGAATTACCAGACCATTCAATTCTTGGTATGTACTCATATTCACCTAAATCTAATGGCGAAATTTTACCCGTTTTTACTGTCACAACATGGGCTGTAACTTTACTATTGTCTTCTCCAGCTTTCGGGTATTTATAGGAATAATTTTGTGGGTACAATTCACCATAATAAGTCAGATTAAATTCTTTGACCTCCTTTTCATTAAAACGAAGAAAGCCAATGTATTTGCTGTCTGGCGACCAGTCATATGCTTTTGTGATTGAAAATTCTTCTTCATATACCCAATCAGTTGTACCATTGATGACTTTGTTTCTTTTACCATCTTGGGTGAGCTTTTTCACCTTTCCAGATGCGATGTCTTTCACATAAAGATCGTTTTTATATATGTATGAAACCATCTTTCCGTCAGGCGAATATTCTGCCAGTGTTTGAGGTTGATGCGTTTCATCTAAAGCGTTTAATGTTCCTGTCTTTAAATCAAATAAAAAGTAGACTGCGGTATAGCTTCTTCGATAGATGGAAGTTGTTTGAGTAGTTAGTAGAACTTTCGTTTCGTCCTCGTTAAAAAAGTAGTCGTCAATTGTGATTTTGTCTCCTTGATACCTTAGTTTGTCAGAAGAAATAAGAATTGTGCCGGCTTCACTTGAATTTGTGATTTCATGTTTGGAAATAGATTGCTCTCCATCTTTATCATTGAGTCTTGTGAAATGAAGGCCATCTTGCATGGATCGAAATCCTTCGATTCCCTCACTTCTGAATTCATAGGTTTTCCAAATTTTCTCAACGCTAAGCGCTTGTGCGTGTACAGAGTTAATGTAGGCAAGAACTATAAGTAATAAAAAGAATACGTTTTTCATGCGTTGGGATTAAATTTTCAATGACGAATATAGCCAATGTTTTAGTTGACTATAGATTTTTGGTTCAAAAGCTTATTGTTCTGTTAATATTTTCATAAAGCAATTATCAAGAAAAATAATTTAAATTTGTTCTGAATTCTTTCATGTCCTCCTTGATGCTGGCATTTTGTTCAGGCTGAAACCATGAATAGAATAAAAACCTTGGAATGAAAATTTGATGTTTTTCCATACTCGCAGCGGTGTTTTGACTTCTACTGTAGTCTCCGTTTGCAGTTTTAAAAAACCAACTATTTCACTTAACTTTTCGTTCTAGTTACTAAGCACTGCAATTATCTTAAACTTCATAACTATGAGAAAATCATTACTTGTTTTTACACTTTTTTCAGGATTATCAACTTTTGCACAAAACTGTTCGGATTTGTTTATTTCCGAATATGTTGAGGGTTGGTCGAACAACAAAGCACTTGAAATCTACAATCCTACTTCAACTGCAATAAATTTGAGTAATTATTTTGTAGCGCGTTATTCGAATGGGTCTACAACAGCTACAGGGGCAAATGCGATACAGTTAAACGGCACCGTAGCTCCTTTTGATGTGTATGTCGCTGTGCTTGACAAGCAAGATCCTAACGGCACAGGACAAGAAGCGCCGGTATGGGATTCATTGCTGGCAAGAGCCGATGGGTTTTATGCCCCAGTTTACAATACCAATAACTCATTTTATTGGAATGGAAATGACGCAGTGATGTTGGGTAAGGGAACACTTTCGTCTGATCCTACAGCAAATGTAACAACAGCAACTGGTTTTGCTATAGTAGATATTTTTGGGAAGATTGGTGAAAACCCTGCAAATGCATCAGGTGTTGCTTCTGCAAATGATGGAGCATGGTCAACTGGATTTCCATATAGTTCTGGTCAAGGTGTTTTGGTAACCTCTGATCACTCTTTACTGAGAAAAGCTTCAATTCAAAAAGGTGTTGCAACGCAAGTTTCTTTTTTCAACCCATTAGCTGAGTGGGATTCGATTCCAGCTGTAATAGTGCGAGTAGATCCTGCCACTGGAGATACTATTTTGGGATCCACAGGTAACCCCATTTTGGATGGCAACTGGAATTCGTTGGGCATACATTCATGTGAATGCGCTCCGGCAGCCGTTCAAACAATCAAGCAGAATACTGAGCTTTCTATTTTTCCAAATCCAACAAGTGGAATCGTTTATTTGAAAGGTGCATCAATGGTGGAAAAAGTGCTTGTATACAATGCACTTGGTCAATTAGTGGAAAGCGTGAACAACAATTCAAAGTCTGTTTTGTCAATAGATTTAGGATCTATGAAAGGCCTTTACCTTTTGAAAATAACAGATGCTTCAGGTGAACAAACAACCAAGCGAGTTATTGTTAAATAACTCATTTCTAGTTCTGTATTAAGATTCTAAAGGTGCATTTTTAATGAAGACCCTATTTTCTATATTGTCACTATTTTGTTTGTCTTTGATTGGATATTCTCAAACAGGAACGCTTTCCGGAAAAGTTACGGACAATGTCACCAAACAACCTGTTGTAGGTGCAAAGTTGTTTATCTCTAGCCAGTTCAGAGCGATTTCAGATCCTGACGGAAAATATGAGTTGAGTAATTTGCCTTATGGGACTTATAAATTGGTGGTTTCAATGCCATCTTTTGACACGTTGAAATTGGCGGTAAAAATAGATAAACCTCTTGTTACGAATAATATCATTCTTGGTGGAAGTACAGAATTGGAAGAAGTGAAAGTCATAGGTAACCTTGCTAATGATCGAAGAACTCCCGTTGCAGTTTCCAGACTTTCGACTCAAAAAATATCGGAAGAACTGGGTTCGCGCGATTTACCGATGTTGTTGAATGCTACACCAGGTGTTTATGCGACTCAGACGGGTGGTGGGGATGGTGATGCAAGAATTAACGTTCGTGGATTTGATCAACGAAATGTTGGGGTACTTATCGACGGTGTACCTGTAAATGACATGGAAAATGGTTGGGTGTATTGGTCAAATTGGTTTGGATTAGATGCTATTACGGCCTCGATGCAAGTGCAACGTGGATTGGGTGCAACAAAACTAGCCATGCCTTCTGTGGGAGGGACAATAAACATCTTGACACAAGGTGTTGGTAACAAAAAAGGATTAACATTTAAGCAAGAGTATGGAACCGGCAATTTCTTGAGAACATCGCTGTCGTACAATTCAGGAATGAACTCTAAAGGATGGGGTTTGACATTTTCAGGTTCTTACAAACAATCGGATGGCTGGGTGTATGGTACTCCGAGTCAAGGAGCATTCGGTTACATGAAAGTGCAGAAGAAAATTAAATCCCATCTCATTTCTCTATCAGCTTTTGCAGCACCGCAGCAGCACGGACAAAGAAGTTTCAAACAACAAATACAATATTGGGACACCACAAATGCGAGAAATCAAGGAATCATTATTGATACGAATGCTATTTTTCTGAATGAAGGAGTTCAGTTTAATCAACACTGGGGGTATCGAACCATTGATGGAAAGCGACAAGTACAGAACGAGGTGTTGAATTACTATAATAAACCGCAGTTTACGTTAAAGGATTTCTGGAAAGTCAATGACAAATTATCTATTTCCAATATTGCTTATGTATCAATTGGAAGAGGAGGCGGAACAAGATTATCTAATTCAGCGGTTTTAAGGGATTCAACAAATTTAATTGATTGGGATCAAATAGTGAATGAAAATCAAGTTAGTAGTCTTTTTGGGACTCCTAATATTGATCCGATTTATAGTCCATCATTAATTAAATCTTCTCAAATTCTTTTGAATTCAGTCAATAACCATTTTTGGGCAGGTTACCTAGGTCAGTTTAGCTATAACTATTCAAAGAGTCTATCAATTTCGGGTGGATTGGATTATAGATATTACAAAGGATCACATTACCAAGAAATTAGAGACTTATTAGGAGGGGATTATTACATAGAAACATCGAATAAAAACGATGCAGACCCAATGAAGGTCGTTGGTGATAAAATAGCAATGAAGCCTTTTAATAATTACCGTGATGCTTTTGTAAATTGGATGGGCGTTTTTGGTCAAGCTGAATACACAGGCGAGAAATGGACGGGTTTCATCAATTTATCAGGGATTGTAAATGGCTATAAGGGAGTTGATTACTTTCAAAAAAAGGTGCTTACCGTTGGAGATACAGTGCTTCGTTTGGGTGTTAATGATACCATTTCATACAATGGCCAAACATATACTCAAAATTCAGCGGGTGTTCAATTCTTTCAAACCGATTGGAAATACCTCCCGGGCATGACTGTCAAAGTGGGTGGAAGTTATTCGCTGACAGATAATGCTACTGTCTATATGAATACTGGTTATTTGAACCGAACACCGCAATTCAGCAATGTAATTGACAATTCCACAAATACCTTTTTTAAAGAGATTTTGAATGAAAAAATCTTGGCCCTAGAAGGAGGGTGTAATTATGCAGATGAAATTTTTGGGTTAAATTTGAATGGTTATTTTACGAATTGGCAAAATAAGCCATTCCCATACGGAGTATCGGTTCCAGACCCTCAAGATCCAACTGAAACGGTGGCAATCAATATAAATGGAATGGATGCTATTCACGTTGGAGGAGAATTGGACATGGCTTGTAAATTCAACAAAAAATGGTCAGGTGAATTGATGTTCTCCTATGGAAATTGGATTTGGAACTCAAGTCAGACAGTATACGTTGCGCAGTATGATTATTCCTTGACATTTGATGCCAAAGGAGTACACGTTGGTGATGCCGCGCAAACATCATTTGCAATAGCAGCTAGATACGAACCCTTTAAATCAACTTATTTTAAAGTTCAATTCCAATATTTTGATCGTTATTATTCTAATTTTAATCCATTCTTTTTACAAGGTGCAAATGGTGGAAGAGAAGCATGGATGATACCTTCCTACTATTTAATGAATTTATTTGCAGGTCACAAAGTAGATTTAAAAAAATACGATTTGCTCTTTTCAGGTAACATAACCAATCTTACAGATATGGGTTCATTATTTGGCAGCAGTAAATTAAGAAATAATTTCATCGCTGATGCGAGCGACAATGGCAATGCTCCTTACAATGATTCTAATGCACAATCTGCAACGGTAATGTTTGGTGGAGGCTTTCGCTTTAACCTATCCATAGCTTTACAATTTTAAAACTTAGAAAAAATGAAAATAATTTTTACATTCTTAAGCTTAGCAATTCTCGGTGTTAATTTGGCCAATGCACAAAATAATATTGCTGATGCCAGACAAATGGGAATTGGGCAAACGGTTACCGTTCACGGAGTTGTAACAAATGGTTCCGAACTGGGTAGTATTCGTTATATCCAAGATGCGACAGGTGCAATTCCTGCTTATGGTTCATCATTAAACAGCGTGCAGCGTGGTGACACAATTACCGCTACTGGTGCTTTGTTCGATTTTAGTGGCTTGTTGGAAATTTCACCAACAACTAGTTTTACGAATCATGGGAACGCAGTTGTGAACCCAACACCATTGGTGATTCCAATTGCAAGTGCAGGTGAGGCCTTAGAAGCTCAACTAGTAAGAATTGATAACGTAACTTTTGTTAACACAGGAACATTCGGGGCTACGGGTAGTAGTACGACCGTTCAAATTACCGATGGTACCAATACATTTGATGTTAGAATCAATTCTACCACAAATATTGACGGAACAAATATTCCTACTGGTGCGGTTTCAATCATTGGTTTATTGAGCCAGTTTAATGCAAATTATCAATTGATACCCCGCAATTTAAATGATATTTTTGCTTATGTTGCACCAAATCAGGAAATTAATGTAAAATTGAATGGAACTACAGTTTTAAACAACAGTACTTTCATTGTAGGAAATACTTCTTCTACGCCACTAGTAATTGAAAATGCTGGAGTAGGTTCTTTGAGTCTTTCCGGTGCAACATTCTCAGGAACCAATGCTGCAGAATTTACAACGAATATTGTTTCAGGTTCAGTAGCCGCATTGGGATCAAATTCTTACATACTTACTTACACACCAACAGCAACAGGAACAAGAGTGGCAACATTAAGCATTGCTTCGAACGATCCGGATGAGAATCCTTATGTAATCAATCTTATTGCAGTTGGTACTGATAACCTTGCAACTCAACCAACATCAAATCCTTCTAATCTTTCATTTCCATTGGTTGAAGCTTATACAGTTGGCGGACAATTTACAGCTGGCACAAATGCAGAGAATTACTTGGTGCTTTGGAAGACTGGAAGTCCTATTACTGCTGTTCCAGTTGATGGTGCAACATACAAACGTGGCGATTGGTTGGGTGATGCGAAAGTTGCTTATGCAGGAACAGGAACATCATTTACACCAAGAGGCGTTATTGCAAATCAGCAATACTATTTTGCGGTTTATGCATTCAATGGTCCTGAAGGTTTTGAAAATTACTTAACGACTTCTCCTGCGACAGGAAACACAGCGAGTCTTGGTGCTCAAATTGGTAATTACTACAACGGTATTTCATCGAGTTCTTCTAGCTTACTTTCGGATCTGTCATCGTTGATCAATCCTCATACATTCATTTCCTATTTCAATTTCAAACAGACGATGATGAATCAGTTTGAGATTAAGGATACGATAGCTGGTCAATCATTCGTTACTTGTGCTTATTCTGGTGAGAATAAGGTTTTTAATGATCCTTTTGATTGGACTGCACAAGGCTATTCAAGAGAACATAGTTTCCCTCATTCATGGATGCCAACATATCCATGTGACAGTCCAGAATTACCGGAATACACGGATCAACACAATTTATATCCTACGAATCTTCAAAAAGCCAATATACCTAGAAGTAATTTAGCTTTGATGGATGTGACAGGTGAAGTACTTTTTTCCTATCTTGAAGGTAAAGTTGGTTACAATGGTTCTCAGCTTGTATTCGAGCCAAGAGCAAAGCAAAAGGGAAATGCTGCTCGTGCTATATTCTATATGGCAACATGCTACAATGGCATCTCTGGAAACAACTGGCATATACCTCCAACAGTTGATTATCCTGGAATTATTCAAAATGAGGCTTCTTTGAAGAATTGGCATTTTAATGACTTGCCAGATAACTATGAGATTGCACGAAATGAATATGTATACAGTGTACAAGGAAACCGCAATCCATACATCGACTCGGTTGATTTTGCTTGTTTCGTGAAATTTACGGATATGACTTATGATGGGACAGAATGTTTGTCTGGATTGGAAGAAAAACTAGATGCAAATTTTGTTGTTTTCCCAGTTCCTTCAAATGATAAAATATACATCCAAGTTAATGGCACAGAGATTGTTTCATACGAAATTATTGACATGCAAGGCAGAGTGGTAGAAACTAAAAATGAATTGAGTTCACCGGTATTAATCCTTCAAGGAAGTGAATACAAAACGGGATCATACATTTTAAAAGTTACCACTCCTTATGGCGCTGCGCAACGTAAAGTTGTTATCGAATGATGAAAAGGTATTTATTTTTAGGAATAATTGGAGCAGGTCTTTGGGCCTGCTCTTCTGTTAAACAGACTTCTGTTAATGCGCAAAATGTTAAGGTAGATGAACGATTTTCTGCAAATCAACATATTGACAGTCTTATTGGACCCTATCGTGATTCTGTAAATAGTGAAATGGGTGAGGTAATTGCACATTCAAATTTTAATTTGGTAGCTGAACGACCATCGTCTAATTTAATGAATTGGGTGGCAGATGCCGTTTTTGCGAACCAAACAAAAATGGTCAGACTTTCGACTCCAATATTCTGTTTATTAAACACGGGAGGAATAAGAAACACGCTGAATAAAGGCGATGTTACCTTGGGCGATATGTTTAAATTGATGCCATTTGACAATGAGATTGTTTGGGTGCAGTTTCCAGCTGAAGTATTACCTGAAATTGAACGGGCAATACTTAAGTCGGGTGGGGAGCCTATTGCAAATGCTAGAATGATTAATGGAAAATTAGAAATTAATGGCTGGAGGGAAAACACTACCCATTTTTGGGTGATTACATCTGATTACCTAATGAAAGGTGGCGACAATATGGAGTTTTTCAAGAAACGAACAGAAACAAATCTTACAGGTAAACTCATGCGTGATGCATTGATTGCAGAAGCAAGAGAACAAAAAGAATTATACGTTGACACGACAAAGCGAATAACGAAATGAATCGTAGAGATTTTGTACAAAAAGGAGGGGCTGTCCTGGGGGCTTTTCTTGTTAGTGGAAATGTTTTGGCTTCAGCGGAAAAAAGAAGTCGAAAGATAACAATTCTCCATACCAATGATACCCATTCAAATATAGATCCTTTTCCTTCAAATCATGCTAAATATCCCAATCAAGGAGGTGTAGCGAAAAGATTCGAGCTTTTTCAGAAAATCAGATCAGAGGAAGAAAATGTAATTGTTTTGGATGCTGGAGACATTTTTCAAGGGACGCCCTATTTTAATATGTTTGGTGGAGTTTTGGAAATGAAATTAATGTCGGAATTGGGATATGATGTCGCAACGATGGGAAATCATGATTTCGATGGTGGAATGGATGGGTTTTTAAAAGCCAAGCAACATGCCAAATTTCCATTTGTTTGTGCTAATTATGATTTTTCTGATACAATTTTGAAAGACCAATTGCTCCAACATGTAGTGCTGGAAAGAAATAAAATGAAGATTGGCGTCTTTGGAATTGGTGTTGAGTTAAATGGTTTGGTGCCTGAATCAAAGTTTGGAAAAACCGTCTACTTGGATCCTGTCAAATCTGCAAATGAACAAGCGACATTACTTAAAAAGAAAGGATGTGATTTGATTATTTGCCTTTCACATCTTGGATTTGAATATGCCGATAGCAAAGTTTCGGATAAGGTTCTGGCATCTAAAACGAAAAATATTCATTTGATTCTTGGCGGTCATACCCATACTTTCTTGGACAAACCTTTTGAAGCAAAAAATTTGGAAGGTGAAACAGTTTTAATTAATCAGGCTGGATATGGAGGTGTTCAGGTTGGCCGACTTGATTTTTGCTGTTTAGAAGGAGGTTTTGTTAAGAATCAGGTGTTAGCGGTAAAATAAAAAACGCCGAGTTACCTCGACGTTTTAATTCATTTAAAGAGTCTTTAATTACAGGTGAATCACCTCGCCGTATGCAGCAGCTGCAGCTTCCATAATGGCTTCAGACATAGTTGGATGAGGGTGAACTGTTTTAATTAATTCTTCTCCTGTAGTTTCTAATTTTCTGATAGCTACGATCTCTGCGATCATCTCCGTAACATTCGCACCTATCATATGTGCTCCAAGTATTTCACCGTATTTGGCATCGAAAATTAGTTTGACAAAACCATCTTTTGCTCCCGCTGCACTTGCTTTACCTGAGGCAGAGAAAGGGAATTTACCAATTTTTATATCGAAACCAGCTTCCTTTGCAGCTTTCTCAGTGTATCCGACAGATGCAATTTCTGGAGAGCAGTAGGTGCAACCTGGTATATTTTTATAATCCAAAGGTTCTGGATGATGTCCGCCAATTTTTTCAACACAGATGATTCCTTCTGCAGACGCAACGTGCGCCAGAGCTGGAGTTGGAATAACATCGCCAATTGCATAAAATCCTGGAATATTCGTCTGATAGTAATCGTTTACAAGAATACGACCTTTGTCTACAACAATACCTACGTCCTCTAATCCTAAGTTTTCAATATTTGCTTGAATTCCAACCGCGGAAAGAACAACATCACACTCAATTTTTTCTTCTCCTTTTGCTGTCTTGACGGATACAATACAACCTTTTCCTTTTGTATCAACTGATTCAACTGAAGCACCAGTCATTACATTGATTCCAGCTTTCTTGAACGATTTTTCCAATTGTTTTGAAACTTCTTCATCTTCTACCGGAACAATATTAGGCAAATATTCAACCACAGTAACTTCTGTTCCAATTGAATTATAGAAATACGCAAATTCAACACCAATAGCTCCTGAACCAACTACAACCATTTTCTTAGGTTGACTTTTCAATGTCATTGCTTGGCGATAACCGATAATCTTCTCACCGTCTTGAGGTAGATTTGGCAATTCTCTCGATCGAGCACCCGTAGCGATAATTACACCTTTGTCAGCTGCGTATTCTGTTACTGTTCCGTCTTCTGCTTTCACACTGATTTTCTTTCCAGCCAATAGGGTAGCATTTCCTTTAATGACATCTATTTTATTCTTTTTCATCAAGAACTGAATACCAGTGCTCATTCCATTTGCAACGCCGCGACTTCTGTCAATCATTGCATTGAAATCAGCCGTAGCTTCTTTTACTGTAATTCCATAGTCGCTTGCATGTGTCAGGTATTCGAAAACATTTGCACTCTTCAACAATGCTTTCGTAGGGATACATCCCCAGTTTAAACAAATTCCGCCCAAAGATTCTCTTTCAACAATAGCTGTTTTTAAACCTAACTGAGAAGCTCTAATCGCAGCGACATAACCACCTGGACCGCTTCCTACAACAATAATATCATAACTCATAATTCCTGACAATAAAAATGCAGTGCGAATTTAACGTTTTTATCGATTGAACAATCAATAGAAGTTTGGACTTACTTAGGAAGACTATTCTTTTCGAGTTGTTCTGCCTGCTGAAAGTATTTTTTAGATTTTTCCAAATCGCCCAATCCTTGGTAAGCCATTCCCATGTACTTATATGCCAGTGGTCTGTCCCAATCACATTTTAGTGTTTGATTCGAATAATCGATAGCAATGTTATAGTTTTTAACAGCGGAGACTTTGTCGTTTTGTTGCAAACTAGTTGCACCTCTATTAATGTAAACCGTTGCCATATTGACGAGTGCATCAGCGTAGCAATTGCTTGAAAGTTCGATTGCCTTTTTAAAGTTAATTTCAGCCGAATCCGTATTTCCAATGAAACCATAACACGTTCCAAAATTGTTGTAAACAGTAGGGTCAGTATTGTTCATTTCAAGTCGACGCTTGTAATGTTTGATTGCTTCGGGATAGCGATTCGTATTTTGATACACCTTCGCTAAAGTGCTATGCACTTCTGGAAATGGTTCGTGAATCTTCAAAGCGTGCAGTAATTCCTTCTCGGCAGTCGAATAAATTACCTTTAATTGTTCGGGTGTTTTCACTTTTAATGTATCGCTGTTTGTCATCATATTGGCGTGATAATAAAGCATGTGAACGCTTTCAGGCACGGTTTTAACATCCTTATCAAACAACGTTTTAACATTCTCCCAATCTTTATTTCTACTCACTGTTTTAGCGCTAAAAAGAATAATTACGGGAAGTATTATCAGCCAGTTAAAGGATTTCTCAGTAAAAATCTGATTTAGCTTCTGTGGAGTAAAATTCATAGATTTTGTAAGCCAAACGATTAAATAACTAATCAACAAGCAAAATCCTAGGGACGGCAGAAATACCAGACGTTCGGCCATGTTTGTTCCAATTAGCATGAACACGTTGCTCACGATCGAAATCGTAATCAAATAAAAGAAAATGGCGTAACTGTAAACTTTCTTTTCTTTCCAACCTTTAATCGCCAAAAATAGAGCCGTTCCATGCAAAGCTAATGCGAGAAGAAAACCTCCATTCGCAACAGAATCAACGATTGGAATTGTGTTGAATGAGTAGTCGCAAGAAAGCGGATGCGGAAAAATGAGTAATTTCAAATACCTGCCTAGGATTTCTATTGCTGTCATCCTTTGGATTATAAAGTTATCTGTAATCATCATTGAATTGTCTGCAATGTTAATTTGCTTCAAGCCAATGCCTCCAATAATGCTTTGATGGATAATCAAATAAGCAACTGTCACACCCAAAACAAAAGTCGTGATTATGGCATTTTTCGAAATACGTAAACCAGAAACAAAATGCAGCGTTACAGGCAATAAAGCAACAAAAGTTATTGCTGATTCTTTCGATAGTAGAGCAAGGAAATAGGCAATTCCGGTAGCAACAATGTATCTCTTTTTTAGACTGTCAGCGTAGGATTTTGCAAACCACAAGGCAATGATCATGAAAAACATGGCTAACATTTCATCCCTACTTTTGATGTTTGCAACCACTTCCGTATGAATGGGGTGAAATGTAAAAAGCAACGAGGCAATTAGAGTCAGATAATACTGTTTTGGATAAAATCTATTCAGTGTAAGAAATATAAATCCGCACAGTAAACTATAAATAAAAATGTTAACCATGTGCGATAAACCAGGAGTCCCGCCACTTTTTTCATATTCATAAGCAAACATTGCTTTTGATAGCGGTCGATAGAGATTGTCTTCAAAATTCATTCCTGTTCGGTAACCATGAGAAAAAATGTCCCCAATTGCAGCACTTCCTTTTACAGTGTATTCATTTTCGACAATGACTGAAAAATCATCAAGGTTATAATTGAAGTCTGACGTGTTGGAATACAGTAGTCCACCACAAATAGCAATGACTATCGCTGAAACATAGATTAAAATGCGATTCGATTTAATTTCAGCAGATTCTGTTAAAACAGATTTTTGCTCTTTTTGCGTTGTAGGAATATTTTTCTTAGTGGAAAAGCTCTTATTTTTTGACATTCTCACGTTTATTTTCGTTGCGTAAAAATAATGGATTCAAAATGAATGATTTGATTATTGCTCAAAAAAAAACGCCCCGTTAAGGGCGTTCTTATCAAGAGGCTAGTTCTTCAAAATGAAGCTCTTTTGCTTTCTTTCGAGATAATTTTGCTTGTATGCGATCTACTGAATAATACATCATTGGTACAACAATTATCGTCAAGAACATAGAGCTCGTTAATCCACCTATTAGGATCCAAGCCAAACCATTTTTCCATTCTGCACCAGATCCGGTGGCTGTTGCAATAGGAATCATGCCTATAACCATAGCGATTGTTGTCATTAAAATTGGACGCATACGTTCCCGGACTGACTCCAACAATGCGAGATAAGTTGACATTCCTTTTTCTTTTAGATGATTTGTAAAGTCTACAATTAAGATGGCATTCTTGGCGACTAGTCCCAAGAGCATCAGCATTCCTAGCATTGTGAATATCCCCATGTTAGATGAAGTAAGACTTAAGGCCAGAATCGCACCAATTAAGGAAACAAGAATTGAGAAAAGCACTACAAAAGGATACACGAAGTTATCATACAATGCAACCATGATTAGATAAACAAGAATTAATCCGATTCCCATGGCGGTACCAAGCGCACCCATTGATTCTTTTTGTCTCTTTATTTCACCACCCCAAAGCAAGCGAACATTCTTATCCAATGGTTCTTTTTTGAGGTATTTTTCAATTTCTGCAGAAACGTTTCCGGAAGCAGTTCCCAAGACATAGCAACGAAGCGTTGTATTTGAGATTCTATTTTTTCTTTCAAGTGAACCAACATTATTATCGACTGATACATCCGCAAACTCACTCAATCGAACTTGTTTGCCGTCATTCGTAGTAAATGTCATTGAATTGATGTCATCTGCATTTTTTCGATCAAATTTATCCATCATAATACGGATGTTGTATTCTTGACCTTCTGTATCAAATTGATTTTTGTCATTTCCAGTTAATGCACTCTGTAATTGCATACCAATTAATGCAATAGGAAGGCCTAGCTGCCCCATTTTTTCTCTGTCAAGTTCAATACTCAGTTCCGGCGTGACATCATCTGTTGAAATTGTTGGATCTTTTGCACCTTTTATGGATAAAATCTTACTCTTCAGTCTGCGTGCTTCACGCATCAATAATTCCTGGTCATCAGATGAAAGAAATATTTCGATAGGAGCTTCTTCAGATTCTACCATTCCGATATTAATCGCTTTTACTTCAATTCCAGGGAATTTGTTTTCTATTTTATTGCGAATTTCAGTCATGTATTGAATTGTAGGGTATTTCTTTTGCATCCCTTTTTTCAATTTGACAGTAAGTTCAGATCTATTTTCTGCCCCAAATGAAGCAGCACCCATTCCAGAGCTTGGACCACCAACATTTGCGAAGACGATATCAACAACCTCTTTTTGTGCTAAAATCATTTGTTCGATTTGCAGCGTTGTTGCATTGTTTTCTTCAAAAGTTGTACTCTTGTCGTACTTAAGTTTGATCATGAATTTACCTTGGTCACCTTGTGCAACGAATTCCTGACCTACAATTCCTAGACCCATTGTAGCCATACTAGCAACAAACAAGACAATGATGATGAGTCCCATTGTGATTTTATGGCGCAATGACCACCCCACAAGTTTCACATAATTGTCAGTGAAAATTGTCACTCTTCTTTCGAACCACAAAAGTATGGCTTGTAGTGGGTTTTTAGGATTGAGTTTGATATCCTTCGCGAAACGTGATGCTAACCATGGTGTCAAGGTAAAACATACGAAAAGTGACATCAATGTTGAAACAACAACAACAATTGAGAACTGGTGAAGAATATCAGAAATGGTTCCTTCAATAAAAACAACAGGAGAGAAGACCACCACGTCAACAAGTGTAATTGCAAGTGCGGTAAATCCAATTTCATTTCGTCCTTCCAAAGCAGCTTTTCTTCGATCCTTACCCATCTGTAGGTGGCGATAGATGTTTTCCAAGACAACAATAGAATCATCAACGAGAATACCAATAACCAATGACATTGCTAAAAGCGTCATCAGATTCAAGGTGTATCCCAATAAATACATGGCAACAAAAGTGGATATAAGAGATGCCGGAATGGAAATCAATACAATGAAAGCATTTCTTAAACTGTGAAGGAAAAGTAACATCACGGCGGCAACAAGCAAGACAGCAAGTTCAAGGTCATGAATTACTGCATCTACAGATTCGATTGTAGGAATTGAAGTATCTGTAGCGACAGTGAAAACAATCCCTTTATCGGCATATTTCTTTTCAATTTCCTTGAATTTTTGCTTGGTAGCATTCGCCATGTCTACGGCATTGGCATCACTCTGCTTTTTAATTCTCAAACCAATTCCATTCTGACCATTGAAACGACTTACGGCCAATTGATCTTGAGAACCATCAACAACTTCTGCAACCTCACCCAACTTTACGGAAGATCCCCCACTTGAATAAAGTATGAGATTCTTGAGATCCTCAACAGTTTTGAATTTACCTGACAAACGGACCGTGATTTGTTTGGATTTGTCTTTTAATTTTCCCGTTGGAAAATCCACATTTGCAGCAGAAATTGCTTGGTCAATTGCAGAAAAAGACAAGCCATAAGCCTTCATTTTATCTTTGTCAACATTCACTCTGAATTCACGCTTTTCGCCACCGATTACTTGTACCTCGGCAACACCTTTCGTTTGTTTTATTTGCGGAATAATTTGATCATCCATGAGCTCCATGAAATCACGATCATCCATGTTTTTTGCAATACTACTTACTTGCAAAACCGGTGAGGCATTCGGCTCGATCTTCGCTAAAACAGGGTTGCTAGCCCCATCTGGAAGTTTGTTCAGCATATTATTAACCTTTCGCTGAGCATCTTCTAATGAAGCATCTATGTTTGCGGATGCTTTAAACTCAAGCAGCACAACGGATGCATTGTCAAGAGAAAATGCAGTTACCTCTGAAATGTTTTCAAGTCCACTCAAGGCATCTTCAAGAGGTTTAGAAATTTGACTTTCAACAGTTGCCGGTGATGCACCAGGGTAGGTTGTTGTAACTGTTAGAATGGGAGGTGAAAAATCAGGAAGTAATTCATAACTTAACTGATTGTAGCACAATAGTCCACCGCCAATCAAAATCGTAAAAATTACAATGATGAAAGAGGGTCTTTTTATAGATAGTTCTGTTAGTGTCATTTCGACTTTTATTTGGTCAATTTCACATTCGAATTGTCTTGCAGGTTCACTTGACCTTTCACAACAATTTTATCGTTTTTCGAAATGCCGCTGATGATTTCAATAAATTCACCATCTGACGTTCCAGCATTAAAGGATGTCAATACTGATTTTCCATTTTTCACAACATACACTTGTGGATTTTTTGAAGACCCAACCAATGCCTTACGAGGAATTGAAAGCGCAGTCAAACTTTTGGTGTTGGAAAGTGAAGCTGATCCGTACATTCCCGCCATCAATTGTGATTTTGGATTGCTTACGATAATTTGCACTTTGAAATTATGAGATTTATCCGCCTGAACAGCAATATAGCTAACCTTACCCGTGAAAGCTTGTCCGCTATAGATGTCTGCAGAAACTGGCACGACTTGACCGACTTTGAATTTCAGAATGTCGCGTTCTGGAACACTTATGGTTAATTTAAGTGAAGAAATATCTGTGATTTCAACAAGTGGGGAACCCGGCCCAATAACTGAACCTAAATCAACATTTTTTTTAGTGATGATACCAGAGAAAGGTGCTGTAATATTGGTGCTTCTCAATTGTTTCTGTAATTGCTTTTTTTGCAATTCAGCAGAGCGCAACCCAAGTTTCGTTTTTTCAACCTGTACACCAGGTATAGCATTGTCTTTCGATAGTGCTGCATTTCGCACATCATCGTTTCGTTGACCTTCTATGCTTACTTCTATATTTTGAAGTTGAATTTGCAGCATCTCATCGTCAATCTTTGCAATAACTTGTCCTTGGCTCACGCGATCGCCTTCTTCAACATCCAAACGAATAAGTTTTCCAGAGGCATCAGAACCAATTGTATTTTGTTTGAAAGGGTCGAAAGTACCAAGGTAACTAAATGCGCTGGCGAAAGTATGTGTTTCAGGTTCAGCTGCTTCAACAAGAATTGCTGCCTCTACATCATGAATGTAAATTTTAGCTGCAGCTTTTTCTTTGTTTGATTTTAATTTCATCACAGTAAGGGCGATTAGACCTACTCCGACAACAATGAAAATGATTGTTTTTTTATTCATTTTATGTTTGATTTATTGAGTGATATATTTTCTTTTTTATTGGATGCTTCCGATTGAACGCAAGTATTCGATTTCCGCTATTCTAAGCTGAATGTAGGCAGCAACCACATTCGTTTGAGCTTGTTGTAAACCATTGTCAGCGGTAATTAGGTCATTTGAACTGATAGTTCCGAGCTCAAGTTTTGCGACAGATTGATCGTAAACATTTTGAGCAAGTTTTAGTTGCTCTTTCGACAATGCAAGGGCGTTTGTTTGAACTTGAATCTGACGTTTTGCATTGGCTGCTTTGAGTTCCAATTGTTTCGTGGCTAACTCTTTTTGGTTCGCCAGTTTTTCAGCATTTAACAAATTGACTTTTTGTTTGTGGTATTTTTCCAAACCATCAAAAAGTTTCCAGTCAACGCGTAAGCCGACGAATGCTCCTTCAATGCCAACGCGGAAATTATCTGCAGGCTTCATGTTGTAGTTGTAATTGTAAGCTGCATAGAAGGAAATATTAGGTAAATACGCCATGTTATTTCCCTTGTGTTCTTCAAGATTCATCTTTTGTTGCGTAGCAATGAGCTCTAATTCAGGCAGGTTGATAGCTGAGTTATCGACAAGAATCGACTTTTCTACCATTTCATCTGCAGTTAGATCAATTTTAGTAGCTGGATCCATTCCTATTAAGATTTTGAGCAGCGTCTCAAGTTGATCTCTTGTGGCTTTGAGTGATTCACTTGTGTTAAATAAAGTCATTTTGGAAATTTTCAACTTATCTGCCTCTGTTTGAATAACCATTCCCTGACCAACAAGCGCTTCCATATTGCTGATCAGTTTTTCCATGTTCGATAAATTACTTTGAACAAATTTCAATTGTTTACTAACGGCCTGAAGGTTAAAGAATGTGGTTGCAACTTGGTATTTAACATCTTGAGAAGTCAACTTTTGCTGCACATTGACAATCTCCTCATTAATCCTTAGTGCTGCGAGTCCGTATTCTAATTGTGGATTAAATAAAATTTGAGTCAACTGAAATGTGTTGCTAATATTGTAAGGAACACCAAACTGAACGGTTGCAAAGGTTCCAGGTGCCCCACCAAAAAATGCTCCTGGTACAACCTGTCCTGGTATGATTGCATTGTATTTGTAATCACCGGAATAAGCCAATTGTGGAAGTCTTGCAGAAAGATATGCGGAACGATTTCTATCATTGATCTCGATATCTAATTGCGCATTTCGGACGGTAATATTTGCTGTATCAGCCATTCGAAGGCACGTTTCAAGGTTTAGTCCTTGAGCTTTAGATTGAACACTACTGAGAATCAGCAGTAAATACAAAAATGTGTTTTTCATTCTTTGTTCTTTTAATTGGGCTGTGGAAATAAAAAGTTTACCAACATATCAGATACTAATTTCTTGTGCAAGTTCAAGTTATCGTCGTATTCTATGGAAGTCATCCCGTGTAATTGCATTAACATGTTTTTTGCCATGACGGGGTAGTGACAATTAGACATTATCAAAAGAGGTATACTGCTTAGACTGATACTTCTCATTCTTCCTTCTTCCTGTGCTTTGAAGCATTCTTCGAAAATGCCGGTTTCGGCGACTTTAAGAAAATACTTCTGATGATCCATAGTGCAACCTTCCTCACGATTCATTTCATTTAAAATGAATGATGGAAGTTCAGGATGTTTTTCGAGGAATGCGTATTCATGTTCAATGAAAATTCGCATTTTTTCTTCGAGTGTTTTATCGGAACCAAATACTTGTAACATAGAGAGGATAAAGTCATCCATTGCTGCTTCAAAAATGATTTTGAATAGTTGACTTTTAGACCTGAAATAGTAATTCACAAGTGCTACATTCTCTCCTGCTGCATTGGCAATTTCTCGCGAAGTACAACCGTCAAAACCCTTGGCAAGAAAAACTTGTCTAGCTGCTTCGCGGATTTTATCTTCTGTTGATGTGTCCTTTTTCACCTTGATTTTTTGACGCCACAAATTTATACAAGGATTTTAAACGTTTGTTTAAAACAAGAGTAAAAATTCAAAAAAAATCACAAAAAAAATCCCGGGTTGTCTCCCAGGATTTGTAGTTGTATGATTGTTAAACTCTTAAACAGCGACATTGTGTTCTCTTAAAGCGTCATTTAATGAAGTTTTTAAATCTGTCGAAGCTTTGCGCTGACCAATTATTAAAGCACATGGGACTTGGTAATCGCCGGCAGGGAATGTTTTAGTGTATGATCCTGGAATTACAACACTTCTTTCAGGTACATAACCTTTAATTTCAACAGGTTTATTTCCTGTTACATCGATGATTTTAGTAGATTTTGTCAAAACAACATTAGCGCCTAAAACTGCTTGTTTACCCACTCTTACTCCCTCTACGACAATACACCTTGAACCAATAAATGCGTCATCTTCAATAATTACAGGTGATGCTTGAAGTGGCTCTAGTACGCCGCCAATTCCAACTCCTCCGCTTAAATGAACGTTTTTTCCAATTTGCGCACAAGAACCAACTGTTGCCCATGTGTCAACCATTGTTCCGGAATCTACAAAAGCACCAATGTTGATGTACGATGGCATCATGATAACACCGGGTGCAACATAAGCGCCGTAACGAGCAATTGCATGAGGAACAACGCGAACACCAAGTTCTTTGTAATTTCTTTTCAAAGCCATTTTATCATGAAATTCAAATGGACCAACTTCGATGGTTTCCATCTGTCGGATAGGGAAGTACATTACCACCGCTTTTTTAACCCATTCGTTTACAATCCAATCGCCATTTTCAGCTGGTTCAGCAACTCTGATTCTACCTTTATCAATCTCTTCAATAACATGTTCTATGGCGTGAATAGTTGCCGATTCTTTCAATAAATCTCGATTTTCCCACGCTGCTTCTATGATTGATCTCATTTTCAATTTTTTTGACAAATATAGAGATAGTCATTAGAATGGGATATCCACCTTATATTTGTGTGATGAGTAAAATAATTGCAATCGATTTTGGATTGAAACGCACTGGCTTAGCAATAACTGATGAATTAAGGATAATTGCTGCCCCATTGATCACAGTAGATTCTCATAATTTAATGGAATTTTTATCAACATTGTTTCTAAAAGAATCTGTCGAAATTATTGTGCTTGGTGAACCAAAGCGACTTGACAATTCAGACACACATATTTCTGAAAATGTACGGTTACTAAAAGTTGCACTAGAAAATCAATTTCCAGAAAAAAAAGTTGTTTTGCATGATGAGCGATTTACTTCAATAATGGCTGCACGCTCGATGGTAGATGCAGGAATGAATAAACAGAAGCGCAAGGAGAAAGGGAATTTAGATATGATAAGTGCGACTGTCATTTTACAATCCTATATGGATTCTATTTCTTAGTCCAAAAAAACGTTAAGTAGATACAGACATTCGACCTTTCACTTATTTTTGCAACAAAATTATTTCAATGATTCTTCCAATTGTAGCTTATGGTGATCCCGTCCTTAAAAAGGAAGCGGAGGAAATTGATCAATCCTTTCCTAAATTGAAGGAATTGATAGCTGACATGTATGAAACGATGTATGCAGCGCAGGGTGTAGGGCTTGCTGCACCACAAGTTGGGAAATCAATTCGAATGTTTGTTGTTGATGGAAGTCCCTTTGCAGATGATGAAGAAGAGGATGATGAGCCAGATCCAAGGGCCGCAGGAATAGAAACCTTTAAAAAGGTATTCATAAATCCGATTATCGAAGAAGAGGAAGGGGAAGAATGGGGTTTTCATGAGGGTTGTCTTTCAATTCCAAAAATTCGTGAAGAAGTTTTTCGTAAAGAAAAAGTACATGTTTCTTATTACGATGAGAATTTTAAGTTTCACGAAGAAGTTTTTGAGGGGTATGCAGCGCGCATTATTCAGCACGAGTATGACCATGTGGATGGGATACTTTTTACAGATCATCTTTCACCTTTGAAAAGAAGATTGTTGACTAAAAGGCTTCAAAATATTTCAAAAGGTGAGGTAAATGTCGATTATAAAATGAAATTTCCAATTATTAAAAAAAACAGATAATATGAACGCATTTTTCAAATCAAGTTTTGTTTTGTTGTTTATCACATTAGCTATGCTCGTTGCCTCGTGTGGCGAATCAAATAACGATAAAGCTGAAAAACCATCAAAAGAGCAACTGAAAACACGGATCAAAGAAATGGAGGATTCATTAAAAGGTTTGCAAGCCAATTTGAATGAAATCAAACAAATTCCGAATCTCACTCATTTTGAATTAATTAATCGTTTGTTGGACTTTTACCATAATTATCCAGAAGATGCTTATGCAGCCGAATGTTTGGATAAGGTACATATGAAGTATTCAGGTATGAATATTCACGAAAGAGCTGTTCAATATGCAGATACGCTATTGAAAGAATACCCTAAATACGTAAATAGATCATTGGTTTTAGAAAGTCAAGGAAGTGCCTATGATATTTTCATTCACCCCAGAGATACTTCAAAAGTGCGGTATTATTATACATTATTGATGAATGAAAATCCAGGGATGGAAAAAGATAAAAAAGAAGGAATTGAAGATCGATTAAAACATTTGAAGATGAGCTTCGATGAATTCATTAATTACAAAATGGAGAACATGGACCTTCCTTAAATTTGTCTGTTAACGATGTGTTAATTCTAATTTTTGGCCTGGTAATTGTTTTATTTTTACTCAAACAACTTAATTATTCAACCATGAAAAAAGTATTTTTCTCTCTATTGATGATCTTCGTTGCTGCAACATTGAACAAAGCCGTTGCGCAAACCATTGAAAAAGGTGCGAAGATTGAATTTTCAAAAGAAACGCATGATTACGGAACAATCAAATATGAAGGTGATCCGTATTGTGAATTTGAGTTCAAGAACACAGGCGATGAGCCCTTGATTATTTCTAATGCGAAGGGATCATGTGGATGTACAGTTCCTGAGTGGCCGAAAGAGCCAATTGCGCCGGGAGCGAAAGGAGTAATCAGAGTAAAGTATGATACAAAGCGTCCAGGAGCAATCAACAAAAGCGTTACGATTACTTCAAATGCAATCAACGGTTCATTTGATGCAACAACAAAAACGAGTACAAACATTTTGAGAATCAAAGGAAATGTACTTCCAGCTCCAGAAGGTCAAGCACCGGTAAACAATTCGGGCGCTCCAACAAATAACTAATCGTGCGATCAGTTCTGCTGATTATACTATTTTTAAATTCCGCCCTTGGGTTCACCCAAGAGGCGGAATTTTTTGTTAAAGGGTCAACCTATAAGTTTCCTGATGCCAAAGAAGGTGACCAACTGGAGCATGTATTCATAGTAACAAATACAGGTAAAAAACCTTTGCTGATTAGTGCATACACAGTCGAATGCAGTTGCACCAAAGCCTATTTTTCGAAAGACCCTATTCCTCCTGGTGGGTCATCTCAACTAAAAATCACCTTCGATACCGAAGGGAAGTCTTATTTCCAAGATCGTATCGTTTACTTCACTACAAATACGAAAAGAAAAAAGGAAAAACTCCGTTTCAAAGTATTTGTATCGCCTAAATAGGGCCTTACCTTAGTCGTTAAATTGTTGATAAAATTGCCTCAAAGAAATGGGTAATTTGTATATATTTATACTTCGATTTAACTACCCACATGTACATCATTTTTGATACCGAAACCACGGGTTTGCCCCGCGACTGGAAAGCACCTGTTACTGATACAAGCAATTGGCCAAGAGTGGTGCAGATTGCCTGGCAAGTGCATGATGACATGGGTAGGCTGGTTGAGCAAAAGGATTTTTTAGTCCGACCAGAGGGCTTTGATGTTCCGTACGATGCAGAAAGAATTCATGGTATTTCCACAGAGCTTGCATTGAAATATGGTGATTCTTTGGAGGATGTGCTCTTTCTTTTTAATAAAGCACTTGAAAAAGCAAATTTTGTTGTCGGACAGAATGTTGGATTTGACCTGAATGTTGTGGGTTGCGAATTTATTCGGCTAAACACTGATTCTCGACTTTTAGAAATGCCCGTGTTAGATACTTGTACAGAGGCCACAGCGGAACTTTGTCAGTTGCCAGGAGGAAGAGGGGGTAGACCAAAATTACCAACTTTAACGGAGCTTCATGAATATTTATTTCATGAACCATTTGGAGAAGCTCATAATGCAACAGCAGATGTTGAAGCAACAACACGTTGTTTTTTGGAGTTATTGAGAAGAGAACATTACTCAATAGAGCAGCTTAAATGCAGAGAAGATTACCTCCGCGACTTTCGTGAGATAAATACTGAATCTTTTGCCTCAATTGGTTTAAAACATTTAAACCTTAAAGAGGAAAGTGCAAAACTCAAACAGGTAAAAACGGAGGGGCAAGGTTCCGCCGTTAATAAAAATGAGGCAATTTCTAAAATTGCCAATCTTGAATTCGCACATCTGCACAATCATACACAATTTTCAATTCTACAATCTACAATCGATGTGAATGGTTTGATAGCTAGAACTGCTGAATTGAATATGTCGGCTGTTGCACTTACTGACACTGGAAATATGATGGCGGCCTTTCATTTTGAGAAAGCCGTCAGTGCCTACAACAAAAACATCAAAATTGAGCGCGAAAAAGCCCACGAAAATGGTGAGGATTTTACGAAGAGAGAAATACTTCCAATAATTGGATGTGAATTCAATGTTTGCAGAAATCTAGAGGACAAAACACAAAAAGACAATGGGTATCAAGTCGTTTTGTTGGCTAAAAACAAAAATGGATACCACAATCTAGTGAAGCTGGCATCTATTGCATATACAAAAGGAATGTACTATGTTCCGCGTATTGATAAAAAAGTCATTGAACAGTATAAGCAAGACCTCATTGTTCTCACTGGTAACATATATGGTGAAATTCCGCAGCTCATTCTAAATGTGGGAGAAAAACAAGCAGAGGAATCTTTGTTATGGTGGAAAGAACTTTTCAAGGATGATCTTTATATAGAGATAATGCGCCATGGACAGGAAAATGAAAATCGAGTAAATGAGACTTTGATTAAATTTTCAGGAATTCATGGGGTTAAAATGGTTGCGACAAATAACACGTATTACCTAAATAAAAAAGATGCTGAGGCACACGATGTTTTGTTGTGTGTTAAAGACAATGAATTGGTAGCAACACCCAAAGGAAGAGGACGTGGATTTCGCTATGGATTAGAAAATGAGGAATATTATTTTAAGTCCTCTGAAGAAATGAAAGAGCTTTTTGTTGATCTTCCTGAAGCAATTGAAAGCATTTCAGAAATCATTTCAAAATGTGAACCATATGGTTTGGCGCGTGAAGTTCTTTTGCCAGCATTTGATATTCCATTAGAATTTCAAGATCCTTCAGACAAAGAGGATGGTGGGAAACGAGGTGAGAATAATTATTTGAGACACCTAACTTATGTTGGTGCTGAAAAGCGCTACAACGAGATTACCGATGAAATCAGAGAGCGGTTGGATTTCGAATTAGCAACAATTGAAAAAACGGGTTATCCAGGTTACTTTCTGATTGTGCAGGATTTTTGTCAAGCAGCTCGCGATATGGGAGTTTCTGTTGGTCCAGGACGAGGTTCAGCAGCTGGATCTGCAGTAGCATACTGCACTGGAATAACCAATGTGGATCCAATTGAATACGATCTTCTATTTGAGCGTTTTTTAAATCCGGATAGGGTGTCAATGCCAGATATAGATATCGATTTTGACGACGAGGGCAGAGGGCGAGTAATTGATTGGGTTATCAATAAATACGGTGCCAATCAGGTAGCTCAAATTATAACTTACGGCACAATGGCCGCAAAATCATCTATTCGTGATACAGCGCGAGTGTTAGATTTGCCTTTGCCTGATGCGGATCGAATTGCGAAATTGGTTCCAGATATTTCCCTAGGTAAACTCTTTAAGTTGAGTGATCCTGAGCTGGCTGATAAACTGAAGAACAACCAAGATGATATTTCGCGAGCAAAGCAACTGAAAGCCATTGCAGATGGAAATAATTTGGAAGCTAAGGTCGTGAAACAAGCACTTCAACTAGAGGGATCTGTCCGTAATACAGGGATTCACGCTTGTGGTGTAATTATCACTCCTGATGACATTACCAATTTTGTGCCTGTTGCAACTGCTAAAGATTCTGAGATGTATTGCACACAATACGACAATTCCGTGGCTGAATCTGCTGGATTGCTCAAAATGGATTTCTTGGGGTTGAAGACTTTGACGTTGATTAAAGATGCTGTTAAAAATATTCGTGAAACGGTTGGAATTGAATTAGATCCAGATAATTTTCCAATTGATGATTTAAAAACATATGAGTTGTTCCAACGCGGTGAAACGATAGGTATTTTCCAATATGAATCAGCAGGTATGCAGAAATACATGCGCGAGTTAAAACCAACAGTTTTTGCGGATTTAATTGCAATGAATGCCTTGTACCGCCCAGGACCACTTGAATACATTCCTTCCTTCATCAAAAGAAAACTTGGAGATGAAGAAATTGTTTATGATTTGGACGATTGCGAAGAATTCCTAAAGGAAACTTACGGTATTACTGTCTATCAAGAGCAAGTAATGCTTCTTTCTCAGAAATTGGCTGGTTTTACGAAAGGTGAGGCTGATACGCTAAGAAAGGCAATGGGGAAAAAGCAAAAGGAAGTGCTTGATAAAATGAAGCCTTTATTTGTTGCAGGTGGAGCAGAAAAAGGCCATGATGCTGAAAAACTAGAGAAAATTTGGAAAGATTGGGAGGCATTTGCATCTTACGCATTTAATAAATCACATTCTACTTGTTATGCTTGGATTGCATACCAAACTGCTTATCTTAAAGCGAATTATCCTGCTGAGTATATGGCTTCTGTGCTTTCCAACAATATGAACGATATCAAACAGGTTTCATTTTTCATGGAGGAATGTAAGCGCATGGGACTTGTTGTACTTGGACCAGATGTGAATGAATCGAATTATCATTTTACTGTGAACAAGGAGGGCGCTGTTCGTTTTGGTCTTGGTGCGATTAAAGGTCTTGGAAGCGGTCCGGTTGAAGCGATTATTTCTGAAAGAAAAGAAAGTGGATTCTATGAGTCGATTTTTGATATGGCAAAACGAATAAACTTACGTTTATGCAATAAAAAGGCATTCGAAAGCCTTGCATATGCTGGTGGTTTTGATTCTTTTAAAGGTGTTCACCGCGCACAATATTTTAAGGAAGACAACAATGGAAAAATTTTCCTTGAAAATGTCACGAAATATGGTTCTTCTTTTCAAGAAAGTGAGTCTTCTTCTCAAACAACCATTTTCGATCTCCCTGGAGAAACAGTTAAACAACCCGAACCGGAAATTCCTAAAGCTGAGGAATGGGGAAGTATTTACAAGCTGAACAAGGAAAAAGAGGTTGTTGGTATTTTTATTTCTGGTCATCCATTGGATGATTTTCGTGTTGAAATAGAATCATTTTGCAATGGTAGCATAGGAATGCTGAACGAGATGGAACAGCATCGTGGCAAAGATTTGATGATTGCAGCAACTATTTCAGAAGTCGAACATCGCATTACAAAGAATGGCGACCCTTTTGGTACGATTCAGATTGAAGATTATTCAGACTCATTTAAAATGTTTCTTTGGAGGGAAAATTATCTAAAATTCAAGCATTTCATGCAGCCAGGAACTTTTATCGCAATGAAAGGTCGCATTGAGATTCCACCAAGGAGAAGTGAACTAGAATTTGTTTTGCATTCGATGGAATTGCTGCAGAATTTGAGGGAGACAAAAGCAAATAGTATTCATTTGAAAATGTCAACAAAGTCGTTAGATCATATGATGGTCATGGACCTTAACAAGCTTTTCATTGAGAATTCAGGAAAATGTGAATTGCATTTTACAGTTTATGATCCATTAGATGGAGTAGAAGTGCGAATGCCTTCAAAGACAGTGCGAATTGATCCAAACAATCATCTTTTTAAGGAACTTAAAAGAATGAATGTAGAATTTGAAATTCGTTAATTAATCGAGTAAAGATCGGAGAATCGTCAATTCATTCACTTTCTCCAGGTTTCCGACTTGTTGAAAAGACGCAATCAAATTTGTAAGCATCCGTCTCATTATGGCGCTATTTGAGCATGGTTCAAAATACTCACGGTTGTGCGGTAAATGAAGGCCATCTAAAAATTCTTTGATTGAATTGGCATCTAAAATACTTCCTTTCGAAAATGGGTTGACATAAAAAAGTACACCATACTCATTTTTATCTGGTATAAACAAGGATGAACCATTTTCATCGAGATAGGCGAGAATAAAATGATTAGGAAGGTTTACACCGAAAACGGGAATGTCCAAAGATTGAGCAACAATGCTATAAATTAAGGACAAACTCAGCGGATTTCCCTTTCTTGATTCCATTACCGTATTGATAAATGAATTCATTGGGGAATGAAAATTTTTAGCGTCTCCATGAAAATGGTGTGTTCCAAAAAAAATCTTGTTGAAGATCTTTATTTTTTCAAAAGCAGTTTGCTTATTGTTCAGTTCTAACCAAACATCTTTGCGAATTTGCTGTATTGCTTCATGAATCAACTCCTCTTGTAGGCCTGGATATTGATAACGCGCTATGATAATCGCACCTCTAACAAGATCTTTATCTGAAGATTGATACCATTGTTCTAACTGTAATTTTACCTCATCGAATTGGATTTCATGAATAATCCCTTCGATGCGATTTTGAAACAAAAGGCCAAAGTGTTCTTCTGTTTCCCAAGAATTTTCTAAGAAAGGAATAGCTTCTGCTCCATAAGACAAGAGTTTGTCACGCACGTGCTCGAAAATTGCCTCGTCGGGATCGTCAATCAATTTGATTAATGCTAATATGGAGTTTTCATCTTTCATTCAAAACAAATGTAGACTAGTTCTATCATGATTTTTAGTGCAATCGGTTCATGTTATTAAGGCATAAATGTTAATTAGAGCGATTTTTGATGAAAAAGTGAAACCTTTCTGTAGGTTTAGCGTTCTTACTCTAACGGATCAATTTTTTAACATCTACAGGTTAAAGAAAAAGAGGAGGCTTTGAAAAAAGCCTCTTTTTTTTTGAACTACAAACGCTGATATTGGCATGAAATTTATAAGTTCGTCGAAAACAGTTTTAATGATAAAGTTCACATATATCTTTGCGGGATTCCTATTCATCTCTTGCGCTTCAAGCAAAAAAGCGAGTCAAGAACTAGATTCAATAAAAGGTATACAAATTGGAGTTGTTCATCTTGAGAGTGCTTGTGGAGCAATTATTTCTACCCAAATTGATGGTGTGGAGATGCGTTTATATCCTGTAAACCTTGGCAATGATTTTAAGAAAGAAGGAATCAAAATTTCATTTCAATCGATACCAAGTAGAGCCATGCAACCGGAGAACTGCAAAGTTGACCGTGTTGTATCTGTCGAAAATGTTGAGAAAATAACGAGATAATTTTAAAGTAGAAATATTGAAGGTTTTGTTTTTACAGCCTATGGTTTAGTAATTCTCCTAGTTTTTTTAATGATTTTTGATTTCGACGACTATTAACAGCATTTTTGATTTTGTTTTTTTCTTGTTTGGTCAAGTGCCAGGAAAGTGAAATTTTATCTTTCTGATTTTCTCTTAGGTTAAAAGTCACAACATGAATTGGTGAAGAAAATTGAGACAGCGCAATTTTTATCATCTGTTCTTGATCAAAATCCTGTGTTCGAGGAAAATTATTGTACATGTTTCCGAATGGTAATGTAAGTTTATCTGTGAGAGAAATGTGATGGTAAAACTCATTTTTTAGAATCTTTTTGGTATCACGAATAGATAAAAGGATAACTCCAGATGTATTTTCTTCGATCCATGTCTCGTTGGCAAATAAGTAATTTAAAGCTGCCCTCATTCCATAATTGTCTCGGATACCAGCGTCCATTAATTGCATTTGTGGACTTGTTGGTAATGTCACCATCGGCATAATAAAAGGAAAGGTTGCTGAAGTTCTAAGTGCACTTGAGAATCTAAGTTTTTCTGGATCATTTTCTTTAAAAAATGTTTGGTAGTCGATATTTTCGAATGATGTGTTTATTTCCGGATTACTCGGTTGCGTTTCAATCATGAATTGCATCGACTGAGAACTTATGTAAAGTCGTCTTCCGTCATTCACAATAGTAGGAGTGAAGAGCATTAATGGAATGGTTGCATTTTTCTCATAAGGTTCATAGTAGCCCAGCGAGTGATCCATAACTCTATTGGTATTTTCGTGAAGTTGTTCTTCAAAGGCATATCCTCTGTCTACGGGATAAGATTCTTGGTTATATGTGAAATGCTGAAAGCGATAGAACAGATCCTTTGTAGAAGCCGAAAAAGTTAATTTATTCAAAAGATCTTTTCCCAATTGAGCAGCATAAATAGGTGCGTCTATGTTTTTTATTTCTCCCTTGAGTTTTCTAAGAACCAATTCTCTGTAGTAGGCAGCCCCGACCATTCCTCCTGAAGCACCTGTAATTAAATTCAAGTGATTGGAAACACTTCCATTTAATACTTTGTCACAGTTTTGCAAAACAGTAAATGTCCATAATGCACTTCTAGAGCCTCCACCAGAAGTTGTCAGAATGATTAGTTTTGGCTTTTCTTCGCCTGTTTTAGATTTCCAATTCTGTAGAATACCGTCAATGTTTTTTCGTGATTCTTGGTGACTTTTATCATCTAGATAGTGTCGTTGAATTTCTCGAATATTGTATTTGCGGACATTTTCTTTTTGATAACTAAGACCATAAGCAAAGTTGGTGTAATTAAAGAAAGGTGTATTTAAGCTAAGGTAATTCATCAAGAATATACTAACGAAAATGATTGGGTAGGTCCATCGATGAAACCAAGACATCAATGCACTAAAAATCATATGGAGAATTGTGAGTAATAGCACTGCGCTCATTGCAGCAGGAAATTCGAAGGCTGAATAATCAATAAATTGACCAGAGATAATAAATGCAGCTATCGTGATAATCTCAAATATAGATGCATTTATTCTGTTTTGTGCAAAAACATTCTCTATGATGGACTGATCAAGATGCTTTGTAGTTCGACTTTGATAAATTTTAAAGTGACGACCAAAATAATAATAGGTTCTTTCGTTTTCAGATCTAAAGTAGTTGTACCATCTTTCGCTTGATTTGTATTGAGTTACTGATTTTATTGGGTTGTCAGACATCTCCTCAGGTGGTAGTTTTTGTCCTTTTTCTCGCGTGGTAGGAAAGAAATAAAAGATTGACAATAGGATGAAAGCACCAAATCCTAATAGAAAACCGATTACATACGTTGAAATAGTAGTAGTTGAGGCAAATTCCTGATCAGTCTGGAATTCAACCATTTTTTTGAGGTAAAAAAGGATGAAAACAATTGGGATAAGGGTATTGTTAATGCAGAATTTAAAAAAAGGTCTGGAGACTGTCGCTAGAAAAGGATAGCGAGGTCCTAGTTTAATGTAACTGTAAGTGTTAAAAGCCATTGTAAATCCACCAATTGCAAATCCAAGTAAGGAGAATGACCAAATACTGATTTGACCGAGGTATTCTGGAGAGAAGAAAAGAATTGGAATTCCAAAAGCTCGACCAAAAGATTCAGAGATGATCAGGAAAAGAAATGTCCAATAAAACAGTGAGATGAGGTTGTATTTGAGATGTCCGAAAAGTATATTCACCGGAAAAAAAGAGCGAATTGCTCTGCCGATAGTTGATATTTTCCAAAGGATCATTCTACAATATACTAAATTATACCATTCATCCGCACATTCTAACTAAAATTAAAGTTGTGATTCCCAATGAAATCATAGACTAGATAAGCCAATATTTTTCCACTTATCAATTCTTCTGAATTGTTATTTGGCGCGGCCTCTGGTAGGTGCAAGTAACAAGGATTTAATTCTTTGGCCATTTTAGCAACATAATAACGTGCTTGTTCAACAGATAACCCGCTCGGAGAAAAAGCTGAACTCGGCGAGAAAGCAATGGCATCCATATCTAGTTCGATACCAGTAAATTTGGCAGATTGGAATTGTCTTACAAATGTTTCAATATCGGTTTGAAAATCGTTTTTGCCTGATATATAATTGTCAAAAAAGGTATATGGAGAGGAATTTTGATTTAGAAAATCTAGAATAAACTGGTTGTTGTATGCTTTGTGTAATCCTATGACACCATATTTTTCAATCAGTCCCTCTTTAATGGCATAACTAAAAGGATTGCCGCTATGACGTCCTTCGAGTGATCTGCAATCAGCATGAGGATCGAGGTTGATAACACTAATAGCACTGTTCTTCAGCGTATTCATTGCTTTTGCGATTGGATAAGCATTGTTGTGTCCTCCACCGATCACAATTGGGATTAAGTTGGAAGGACATAAATCAATGATTTTCTGAACTACGATGTTGTCAAGATCATTAACAACTATTGAGAGGTCTGAAGGAACGTTAGCTCCAGTTTTCAGGGATATGCGTCCAGCAATAAAGATTTCGTTTCCAATCAAGAATTCATTTGATTGCATGTTCAAGAAACGTTCTAAAAATGCCTTGAATGCCTTCTCAGCTCCTGATTTTCCGCCATTTGCTTGCGGACCAATACTTTCTTCAATACCAAGAAGCATGAATTTTGTATTGTTCGTTATTCTATTGGTTGCTTGCTCACCGATTCTTTTTTCTCCATTGCGATTTGATACCAAGTCATGAAGATCAGAATTAGTGAAAGGAATATATTCAAAGTATTCACTGCGCATCTTCAAATGGTTGAATTAATTCTAAAAAGTTCAGCGGTGCTTGCGTTGGTCTCATAGTGGCCTTGGTTACAAAAACAAGTGTAGTATTTGCTTTGGCAATTAGTTTTCCTTTATCATTGCTTAATTCATATTCAAAATAAATTCGAGCACCACTTATTTCTTTGATTTGTGTTTTTATCGTTAGAAGGTCATCATAAAAGGCCGGTGAGATATATTTTATAGAGAAATCAGCTACAGGTAGCATGATTCCATCTTCTTCAAGAGATTTGTAACTCATGCCTAAGTTTCGTATTGCTTCAACTCTCCCAACTTCAAAGTATTGGGCATAAACCCCGTAATAACAATAACCCATTTGGTCAGTTTCTCCATACCGAACACGTAATTCTGTGTTATGAACATAAGAATACATCATGCACTCTCATACGAGGCATAAAGGAAAATGTTGTATTACTTGTTTAATTGATGCTAAAATGGTATATTAGCATTAACAAATTCAGAATAGGTTTTATTTAAAAATATCAAATTTTACGTGGTTTTTCATTATTTTTTTTTATAAAAATTTGGAGTTGTATATCATCAACTAAAAAAATAGTGTACAAGTAAAACATTTTTAAAAATCAACCCCCTTTCAACTTTTTTTTTCACTTTTTTCTGTAAATATTTGTCCTCACGGAACAACAGTCAATAACCACTATTATTTTGCTTTTGAGAATTGACCTCATGTTCAAAAATTAAACTATTTAAGTAACCGAAAACAAAAAAAATATCAATGAGTAATAATCACGAAACAGTTTGGAATGCTTGCTTAAAAGTTATAAAAGATAATATATCATTACAGGCATTTAAAACGTGGTTTGAGCCAATAGTTCCAGTTCGATTAGAAGAGAAGGTTTTAACAATTCAAGTTCCTTCCCATTTCTTTTATGAGTGGTTGGAAGAAAATTACATTACTCTTTTGAAAAAGGTGATTAAAAAGGAATTGGGTCCAGATGGGACTTTGGAATATAGCATTGTGATGGAAAACAACACAACTAATTCTACACCTTATACAGTTAAATTACCTGCGTTGAACAAGAAGTCTTTAAAAAACGCTCCTGTTACAATGCCCTTGAATTTAAATGAGAACCAAATTCGTAATCCTTTTATCATTCCTGGATTGAAAAAGGTGAATGTTGAATCGAATTTGAATCCATCATATTCTTTCGAAAATTTTGTTGAGGGTGATTGTAATCGTTTGGCTCGAGCGTCGGGATATGCTGTAGCAAACAAACCAGGTGGAACTGCTTTCAATCCGCTTCTTATCTATGGTGGAGTTGGATTAGGGAAAACGCATTTGGCGCATGCCATCGGTATTGCGATCAAAAACCAGTTTCCAAATAAGACTGTTTTGTATGTAGGTTCTGAGAAATTCGCCCATCAATTTATTGATGCAATCAAGAATCAAACGACAAATGATTTTATTCATTTTTACCAAATGATTGATGTGCTGATCATAGATGATGTTCAATTCTTCTCTGGAAAAGAGCGAACGCAAGATGTATTCTTCCATATTTTCAATCATTTACATCAGAATGGTAAACAAATTATCCTAACTTCTGATAAGGCACCGGTAGAAATGCAAGGTATGGAACAACGTTTGCTTTCTCGTTTCAAATGGGGATTGTCTGCAGATTTAGGAACTCCAGATCTTGAAACAAGAATTGCTATTCTTGAGAAAAAAATGTACGGAAACGGAATCGAATTACCAAGAGACGTTGTAGAATATTTGGCTTATTCGATTAATACGAATGTTCGTGAGATGGAAGGGGCGTTGAACACATTGCTTGCTCAGGCTTCTTTGAACAAAAAAGCGATCACATTGGAACTTGCTAAACAAATGGTAGACAAGTTTGTGAAGAATACTGCTCGTGAAGTTTCCATTGAATACATCCAAAAGGTAGTTTGTGATTATTTTGATTTGCCAATTGAAATGTTGAAATCAAAAACACGTAAGCGCGAAGTTGTTCAGGCTCGCCAGATTTCAATGTATTTCTCAAAGAAGATGACCAAATCTTCCTTGGCAAACATTGGTGCTCATTGCGGAGGGAAAGACCATGCTACGGTTCTTCATGCTTGCAGAACAGTTATGAATCTTTCTGAAACAGATAAACAGTTTAGAGGATACCTTGAAGAACTTGAAAAGAAATTAACTATCCAATAATAGAAAAGCCACCCGATGAGGTGGCTTTTTAGCTTATATACATAAGAGATTAGTTCTTAATGAAAAGTAAAAGCTCATCAAGATAATTTGTATAACCCATTACAAATGGAGTGTTTTCATGATCCCCTCCAGGAACTCTTAATGCTTTCTTAGATGGGCCCCCATAATTTTTATAGACAACTTCACCATGTGAATGAATATTTAAGTAGCTGTCATCTTCACCATGAATCCACAAAAGGGGAACGGTAGCCTTTTTTATTTCTTCAGCATTATCTATTTTGATATTAACAAAATAACTAGATGGCATTGCCAAAAGTGCTGCATCCTGAATCATCACTTCGGCTGATGCGAAGGGTGCTTCCAAAATTATTTTTCCTGGTTCTAAGGCAAAAGTTGTAGGGTTTCCTGCTACTTGACAAGTTGGTGCTGTTCCTAATGAAAATCCAAACAACACTAACCTTTCTTTTGTTAGTCCATTTTCCTTTAACCAATTAAGTCCGGCATTTACAGCATCATACATGTTCTGTTCTGTGGGTGAACCTTCAGAAAGACCATAACCAGGGTAGTCAATCATCAGTACTCCAAAACGATGTTTGCCACCCAAATTCGCATACAACTTTTGTCTTGGCCAATAGAAGTCCATGTGATCAGCTGTTCCGTGACAATATAATAGCACGGTATCCGAAGAAATTGACGCTATGTCGCCAACATAAATTGCTGCCACATTCAGATTTTTACCTTCTGAAATCATCGGAATGGTAAATTGATGAATCATGCTGTCTTCAATCTTGTATTCATCACCAACATCCAAAGTTGTTCGACCTGTGTAATTGTCTAGTTCATAAGATGTAATGCTATTGTCATTGCTAAACAAAAAATTATCCAATCGTTTTCTGCAGGAAACCAATGAAAAAGCAATCAATGCATAAAGTACGAGTTTTCTCATGACTAGAGTTTATATGTAAAACCAAAATAAGTTCCTAATCCACCACGATTTCCAAACGGACTAATATAGTCAACCACAATGTCTTTATTGGAAGCGTATGGAGTAAGGAATTTTACTTCGAGTGAAAAATTCCATTTATTACGTTCAAAAGTGTGACCAATTTGAGGGCAGAAAAGAAGTCTAGTTTTTTGGGTTTCCCCATGAGCACGAAGGTTTTGAAGTTCAAACCAATTGGTAAATCCAATGTAAAAATTATTCGTTTTTAATTTTTCATCTCCATTTTTATCCTTGGATTTTATTGTTCTGTAATCGAAGAAATAATTCGCATCCAATTGTGGCCAAACTCGTGCATTTTTCTCAAAAACATCGACCATGAAATTTACGGATGGACTTACAGATATTCCCATATTTTTAAGGGTATCAGTCCAAATTGACTGGGTGAATCCAGCGTCCATTTGAAATACACCAAATATTGCAGCAGTAGAATACCAACTTCCATAAACGGTAGTTTTAGGTTTTAGACCATAGCCGTATCCAATTGAAGTATTTGGGATAGGAATAATTGAAACGCCTGGTATATTCGTCAAGGCACCACCAAATGATGCTGAAACCGCATGTTCTTTGTGGGCGAGAGGTTTGACAAATCTGCTTGGGACACAACTGTATGTAAGAGCAATTGCCACGATGTAAAATAGCCACTTCATTGCGTATATTTTATGTAATCAAATTGACAGTTTCTTATTTTCAAAGTATCCGTAAACCCATTTCTTGATAGATTAACTTGAAGAAAGCCACTCATGATTTTAGAAATTGTATCGAAAGCTGAAATTGAATAAATCCCGTCGCTAGCATTCATATAGTAAATTCCATTTTTTGTTCCTAAAGTACCCAAACTATTCATTGTGAAGGTTCCAATAGCTCCATTTGAACCAATATTGAATTGAAAACTCAATGAATCATTCGAGGCGTTCAATGAATAGGTGTTTTCTGAAAATGCAATCGATTTACTTGCCATTGAAATAGGTGTTCCGTTCAATTCTAAAAACAATGAAGGTGGATTGACTACTTCGCATGGGTCGCAATTTCCACCACAATCAACACCTAATTCACCGGCATCAATAAATCCATTTGAACATTTGTCAACTGTGTCAGTTTTCTTTTTACATGCAGAAAAAATGACTAAAATTGTGATTAAGAAAGCCAGATAAAAATTCAATGATTTCATTTGGACCAATTTACAAAATAATTAGTTGTTGAATGTCAGAAGAGCAGTGCACTTATCGTACAATAAGAGAATTGTCAACTGGCATTTTCAAAGAGAAGGGCTCGAAATTCATTGCTTTGGCGGCCCCATGCTATTCCGAAGAAGAAGCAAAACAATTATTGGATCAATGGCGTAAGGCGCATCATCAGGCAAGACATCTTTGTTATGCATATCGACTTGGATTGGAAAAGAAAATATTTCGGGCAAATGACGATGGTGAACCAAATAATTCGGCGGGAATTCCAATCTTAGGTCAAATCCAATCATTCGAGTTAACGAATATCCTTGTAGGAGTAGTTCGTTATTTTGGTGGAACAAAATTAGGAGTAGGAGGTTTGGTTCAAGCATATAAAACTGCTGCAAAAGAATCATTAGAGGCTGCAGTTATCATAGAGGTTGAAGTCTTTTCTCATTATGATCTAGAGTTTAATTATGATGAGATGCCCGGAATAATGAATCTTTTAAAACAACGAAAAATTACAATTTCAGCACAGCGATTTAATGAAGATTGCTACCTAGAAATCAAAGTTGAATTGAATAAAATACACGAATTTGAAATGGAATTAAATGATTTTAAATCAGTTGTTTGTGTTCTTAAAGGGATCTACTAGAAATGGAATTATTAAAACAATTAATTGAAGTTAGAGGTGCATCAAGTGATGAAAGTCGCGTAAAGGATTTTATCCTTGAGTATGTGAATAGTGAATCATATAAGTGGAAATCTAAGCCCACAATTATAGAAGGAAGTGATTACCAAGACTGTTTGATTTTGGTGTTTGGAAAGCCTAGAACTGCAATTTATGCCCACATGGACACTATTGGTTTCTCTGTTGGTTATGATAGAGAGTTGATCCGAATTGGAGGACCTAGAGCAATTGACGGAATGCAACTTGTCGGTTCTGATAGTAAAGGTGAAATTGAGACGGAATTGATGGTTTTAGAGGATGAGGATGGCAGCAAAACCTTGCAATATGTTTATGAACGCCCCATAGATCGTGCTACAATTCTAACTTTTAAGCCTGATTTCAGGGAGACAGATGAGTACATACAATCACCTTATATGGATAATCGTTTGGGTGTTTGGAATGCATTGAAAGTTGCGGAGTCATTAGAGAATGGTGCCATCGTATTTTCAACGTATGAAGAGCACGGTGGTAATTCTGTAGGATTTTGTGCAAATATTTTATTAAAGGAGTATGGAGTGCGTCAATCGCTGATTTCTGATATTACCTGGGTGACTCATGGAGTGTTGCATGGAGGCGGTGTGGCAATTTCGATGAGAGATAGCGGCTTGCCTCGCAGAAAATACCTTGAAAGAATTATACAACTAGCAAAATTGTCAGGAGTTCAATTTCAATTGGAGGTTGAATCAGTAGGTGGAAGTGATGGAACAATGTTGCAAAAATCAGATCTTCCGATCGATTGGTGTTTCATTGGTGCACCAGAAGACCATGTACATACCCCGGATGAAAAAGTATTTAAATACGATATTATGTGCATGGTGGAGCTATACCGTTACCTCATGCAGCATTTGTAAAAATCAGTTACATTTATTAGAAATTTAAGACAATGGATGCCTCACTAGCTTGTCAGTTATATAAATATGATCCTGAATTTTTCTTAATTACCAAGGATACGCCTGCTTATTTTGCGGCTGAATTTGTGAAGGGTACTTTGGATGAAGATTATGTTTCGTGGCTTAATTTTCATAGCCTTGATGATAGAAAAAGTATACAGACATTGTGTGAACATCTTGATATAGAATTACTTTCTGTTGAAGATATTTATACTGAAAAACGTCGCCCAAAATTGGAGGAATATCCAAATTACATGTTCTTTTCTGTTCGATCTGCATTGCCAATAATAGGAGAGGGTGAAAGGCTTGAGCAAGAGCAAGTTAGTTTTATTTTGGGAAAGAATTATTTAATTTCATTTCAGGAAAAGAGTTCAGACCATTTTACTGATGTGCGAGATCGAATCGAAAAGAAAAGAGGGAAAATTCGTTTTAAAGGGCCTGACTTTTTACTTTTCAGGATGCTCGAAGCAATTATTGATAATTATTTTGAAGTGTTGGAAAGCATTGATGAATCAATTCAGTTGTTGGAGAAAAAATTGGTTACGCTTAAAAATGCTGAAACATTTAAATTAATTGAAACTGAAAAACGTAAGTTAGTTGAATTAAGAAAGATTGTTCTTCCAGTTAAAGAAGTTACTTCCCATCTTGAAAAGTTAAAAGGGCCTTTTCTCGACGTTGATAATCATCATTATTTTGCCGATCTGAAAGAAAATTGTTTGGCAGTTTTAGAAGATATTGATGCAAATAAGCAGATATTGGAGGGTATGGCTAACTTGTATTATGCTGTTCAAGGACAGCGTATGAATGAGATTATGAAGGTGCTAACGGTGGTGAGTTCAATTTTTATCCCTTTGACATTTATTGTGGGCGTGTATGGAATGAATTTCGAAAACATGCCAGAATTAAAAATGAAATATGGCTATGGAATAGTTTGGGCTGTTTTGGGGGTAATTGGTTCGACAATGACAATCTATTTTATTCGAAAAGGTTGGTTGTGGAGTAAGAAGAAGTAAAATAAAATCTCAAAAAAGAAAGGCTGCTCAACTGAGCAGCCTTTCTTTTTAATTAAAGTCTATTATTATTTTACAAGCACTTTCGGTGCAGCATTCAAAATGTCTTGATTTGTTTCAGCTGCAAACTTTTCAAAGTTTTTAACGAACTTTCCTGCAAGATTGTTTGCTGTTTCGTCATATGCTGATTTGTCTGCCCATGTTTGACGAGGATTTAAAATCTCAGATGGTACACCTTCGCATGTTGTAGGCATTGCCAAATCAAAAACAGGAAGGTTTTCGAACTGAACGTTATCCAATTTACCAGTTAATGCAGCAGTTATCATTGCACGCGTGTATGAAAGTTTCATTCTGCTTCCAACTCCGTATGAGCCGCCAGTCCAACCTGTATTAATCAACCAAACGTTGATGTTTTTACCATTTAATTTTTCTCCAAGAAGGCTTGCATATTTAGCCGGGTGTAATGGAAGAAAAGCTGCTCCAAAACAAGCTGAGAAAGTTGTTGTTGGTTCAGTAATACCTACTTCAGTTCCAGCAACTTTTGCAGTATAACCAGACATAAAGTGGTACATCGCTTGTTCTTTGGTCAATTTTGATATTGGAGGCAATACACCAAATGCATCTGCCGTTAAAAAGAAAATGTTCTTTGGTGAACTTCCAATTGATGGTTGAGCAATATTATCGATATGATCAATTGGATAGGATACACGTGTATTTTCAGTAATTGAACCATCCGTGTAATCTGGTGTTGACGTACCGTCTACAAAACCAATATTTTCTAAGATTGCTCCGAATTTTATTGCATCATAGATTTGAGGTTCTTTTTCTCTCGATAAATCGATGGTTTTAGCATAACATCCACCCTCAAAATTGAAAACTGTATTTTCTGCCCAACCATGTTCATCATCACCAATTAATCTTCTGTTTGGATCTGAAGAGAGGGTTGTTTTACCAGTGCCTGACAAACCGAAGAATACAGCAGTGTCATTTTCTTCATTTCCAATGTTTGCTGAACAATGCATTGAAAGTACATTCTTCTCATGTGGCAATACATAATTAAGTACAGAGAAAATTCCTTTTTTGATTTCACCCGTATAACCTGTCCCACCAATGATAATCATTTTGCGAGTAAAATTTAGAACTGCAAAGTTATGTTGACGCGTCCCATCAATTGCTGGGTCAGCTTTGAATCCTGGAGCACAAACTATATGCCAATCTGGTGTTAAGTTTTCGATTTCCTCGTTTGTAGGACGAAGGAACATGTTGTATGCGAACATATTCGACCAAGGAAATTCTGTAACCACGCGGATGTTCATTTTAAATTGAGGATCAGCGCAAGCATAAGCATCACGGATGTATACATCTTTGCCGTTTAAATAGGCCTTCATTCTGTTGTAAAGTGCATCAAATTGTTCTGAAGAAAATTTAATGTTTACATCCCCCCACCAAACTGAGTTTTCAGTGTTTTCATCGCAAACAACAAACCTGTCTTTTGGCGATCGACCAGTAAATTCACCTGTTTCAATTGCAAGTGCTCCTGTGTCAGACAATACACCCTGACCGTTGATGATAGTATCTTCAACAAGTTCTGCAGGCGATAGATTCCAAAATTGATTCCCAAGGTTGTTTAAACCGATTGACTCATTCAGATCGGCATTTTTACCGATTTTTCCAAATACGTTCATGCGTTATATTTTCAAGCTGGCGCTTTGTTTTAAGGCGCAAAATTAGGTTAACATTTCGTAAAGCGGCCGATTTTTTATGTGAAATTTCCCACAAAACGACTTCTTTTGTTAACAAGCCCCATTTTAAAAGCTTTATTATCAATTACTTAAGTTTTTTACAGGATGTCTCGCAAGGCTTCAATCGCTGTCCTTATGTTTTTACGGACATCAAGTATCGAAGCATCCATCATATAACATGGAGCAGTTACGATTAAATTCTCTCGGTCAACAAATATCTCGCGCACCGTTTTCATTTCTGTCTGAGCTCCCGTGGCCTGGAGGCCTGAAGTAAATGCAGAAATATCATAGGGAGACTCTTCTTTGTCTGATCCAATCGTAAGCTTTGGGTGGATACTTGAGCCCTCTAATGCTTTTGCAACGATAATTGGACTTACACACAATGCGGCAATAGGCTTGCCTATATTCACAAGATTGACGAGCAGCAATTTAATTTTTGGATGAATTTCACCTTCTGGTCCTGAGAATGCCCATTTACTAAAATTCTTAGCACTGCCAAATCCTCCCGGAATGACAAGCGCATCTAGTTCGCCTGGAGTCACTTGGCTTATTTCGATTACTTTTCCTCGCGCAATTCGCGCAGCTTCAATCATCATGTTTCTTCGCTCAGCTAATTCTTCACCTGTCAAATGATTGATTACATGGTATTGGTCTTCATCCAATGATATGCAAATTGCTTCAGCACCAATTTCTTCAATAGCCAACAAGGTTAGAACAGCCTCTTGAATTTCGGCGCCATCATAGACACCACAACCTGATAGTAGAACACCTATTTTCATTTTCATAGAATTTTTCAAGGATAAATAAACTCAATTCGATCTTTCCATCCAGAAAGATTTAAAAGGATTGTGCTTCCCGTTTCTTTTTGATAGGAAAATGCTTCGATATTATAGGTCAATGTTTTCTCAACTAATTTTTTACAAGCATCACCATTACTTTCATGGATTAAAACAATACTCCGCTGAGGTGGAAGTGATTTAGAAATTGCTTCAGAACCAATTAATTTGAAATTATGCTCATTGCAATCTCCCGAAAAAATTATGCTGATTTTTAGGTTTTTTCCTGAAACAGAAACATTGGTAATTGCATAAGGATCACTTTTTTTTGAAATATCACCAAGTGCTGCATTCTCAATCAAAATTTGTTCGGATTGATTTTTAGAATGCGTTGCACAGCCGCAGTTTAGTACAAGTAGAATTAAGATTGCTAGTGTTTTAAAGAATTTTATCATAAGTTCAAATATACGGATCGATCTTTTTAAAAGGCTATTTTAAAATCAAAATTTGAAACTGCCCCGCGAATAGTTAATTTTGAGGCATGAAAACAAAAACGCTCAAGAAAAACAAAGTAAATGTAGTGACATTAGGTTGTTCGAAAAATGTATTCGATTCTGAAGTCATGATGGCACAATTAAAAGCCAACAACTTTGATGTTGAGCACGAATCGATGAGTGACGATTCAGAAATTGTTATTATCAACACATGTGGATTTATTGACAATGCAAAACAAGAATCGATCGATACGATCATACGTTATGCTGAGGCAAAATCAGAGGGTTTGGTAGATAAAGTTTATGTTACCGGTTGTCTTTCTGAACGCTACAAGGATGATCTAGAAAAGGAAATCCCAGAAGTTGATGCCTATTTTGGAACGAGAGACTTGCCTCGTTTGTTAAAGACATTAAAAGCAGATTATAAACACGAGTTAGTAGGTGAGAGATTGTTGACGACACCCAACCATTACGCTTATTTTAAGATTGCTGAAGGGTGTGATCGGCCTTGTTCCTTTTGTGCCATTCCACTCATGCGTGGAAAAAATATTTCTACACCAATTGAGGATCTTGTTCATCAAGCAAAAGGCTTGGCTGCGAAGGGTGTAAAAGAATTGATGCTTATTGCTCAAGATTTAACTTATTATGGTTTAGATCTATATAAAAAAAGAGCGCTTTCAGATTTGATCAATCGATTAGCAGATGTTGAAGGGATTGATTGGATTCGTTTGCATTATGCTTTTCCTGCTGGTTTTCCAATGGATGTATTGGATGTTATGCGTGATAGAGACAATGTTTGTAATTATTTGGACATGCCTCTGCAGCATGGTTCAACTAAGATTTTACAGGCAATGCGAAGAGGGATTACGCGCGAAAAAACAGAAGATTTGATTGCTCAAATTCGGGATAAACTTCCGGGAATTGCTCTAAGAACAACGTTAATTGCTGGATATCCTGGAGAAACTGAGGCCGACTTTCAAGAAATGTATGATTGGGTGGAAAGAAGTCGCTTTGATCGATTGGGCATTTTCACCTATTCGCATGAAGAAAATACACATGCCTATTCTTTCAATGACGATGTTTCTGCAAAAATCAAAAAGAAACGCGCCGATTCAATTATGGAATTGCAATCAGGAATCAGTTATGAACTAAATCAGCTGAAGGTTGGTAAGGAATTTAAAGTGCTTTTTGACCGAGTTGAGGGCGATTATTTCATTGGTAGAACTGAATTTGATTCGCCTGAAGTGGACAATGAAGTGTTAATTCGAAAAGATGAACATTTTGTACGATTAGGAGATTTTTCGAAGGTTATAATAAATTCTGCGGATCATTATGATTTATATGGTTCACTAATTTTTTAAATTTGTTCAAGCGATAAACCATGCTTGAAATGAAAAAATTAAAGTACCTTACAATTCTATTATTACCGCTTACTGTAGCCGTTTCATTTACGAATGAAGGTTGGCTTGTTTATCTTCCGGTAATTGTTTTTTTTGCGCTCATTCCATTTCTGGAATTGCTATTTCCTTCAAACCACCAGAACTTGGACGAAAAAGAAAAGTTGTTAGCAGAAAAAGATCTATTCTATGACTTCCTACTTTATTTAATGGTTCCTTTACAAGTTGGATACTTAATTTGGTTTTTGCAGTTGGAATCAGTAGCTACATCTGAATCCTTTGGAAGGGCCCTATCAATGGGGATCATGTGCGGTGTTATAGGAATAAATGTTGGCCATGAACTTGGTCACCGATTGAATCGTTTTGAACAATTTTTAGGTGAAATTCTATTGTTGACATCACTTGAAAATCATTTTCTTCCTTACCATAACCGTGGACATCACACCAATGTAGGAACGCCTTCAGATCCTGCAACTGCGCGTAAAAATGAACCGCTTTATTTTTTTTGGATTAGATCTCATTTTGGAAGTTATTTCCAAGCTTGGAAGATTGAAATTCAGCGAATGCGCATTATGAAAAAATTCATTTTTAGTTTTTCGAATAAAATGGTTGCATACACTGTAGCGCAGCTTTTGCTTTGTGGTAGTATTTATTATTTTTTTGGAACGCACGTTTTGATTCAATTTTTAATTGTTGCTGGAATAGGAATTTTGCTTTTAGAAACAGTTAACTATATTGAACACTATGGTTTGATGCGGAAACAACGTGATAATGGAACTTATGAACCTGTCAAACGGATTCACTCATGGAACGCAAATAATGTGTTTGGTAGGGTTGTGCTTTTTGAATTAACGCGACATTCTGACCATCATTTTAAAGCAGATCGTCCCTACCAATTGCTGGAATCTCATGAAGAATCGCCTATCATGCCAACCGGTTATCCAGGGATGATGCTTTTATCGTTCATTCCACCCTTGTTTTTCATGGTAATGAATAAGCGTATTGTTTCGTAAGATTATACTTTATTTCTTGGATGAAATGAGATGATAGCATCTCTTAAGAAACGCTGGTCTAAATGCGTGTAAATTTCCGTTGTTGTAATTGATTCGTGTCCCAACATATCTTGAACTGCTCTAAGGTTTGCTCCTCCTTCGATCATGTGCGTAGCAAAAGAATGTCGAAAGGTATGCGGCGAAATAGATTTTTTTAAACCAATTGAAGAAGACAAGTCTTTTATAATTGTGAAAATCATTACACGCGTCAATTGTGCACCACGTCGATTTAAAAAGACAATATTTTCATTCCCGGATTGGATGTTTTGATGGCATCTGATGTGGGTGTTGTACAAGTCGATTTCTTTTTCAACACTCTTACTTACAGGCACCAATCGTTCTTTGTTCCCTTTCCCAATTACGCGAATAAAACCTTCTTCGAAAAAAAGGTCAGAGAACCGCAGATTGACCAGCTCACTGACACGTAATCCGCAACTATAGAGCGTTTCAATGATAGCACGATTACGATGCCCTTCCGTTTTACTCATGTCAACGGCAGAAATCAATTGGTCAATTTCTTCGATACTTAATATCTCTGGTAACTTGCGACCAATTTTTGGCATTTCTAGCAACTCACTTGGGTCATCACTTAAGACGTCTTCTACTAATAAGAAAATAAAAAATTGTTTAATTCCACTTATAATACGAGCTTGCGTTCGCGCACTTAAACCAAGGTCATAAAGTGTAGCTACAAATTCTTTTAAATGATCAAAAGAGACAGCTGTAGGTGCAATTTTTTTCTCATCGCAGAATTCTCGAAGTTTATTAACGTCGTTTTGATAAGCAAAGACAGAATTTTCTGCTAAACCCTTTTCAATTTTTAGAAAAGAAACAAAATCCTTAATATAGCGGTCCCAAGTCGACATGCAATGAAAATACTGATTTTAAATGGCCCTAATTTAAATCTGCTAGGTAGCAGAGAAGAACAAATATATGGCAATCAAACTTTCGAAGCCTATTTTGAGGGACTTAAAAAGCAATATAATTATGATTTGTCCTATTTACAATCAAATGTGGAGGGTGAATTGATTAATTTCTTGCAGAAAAGTGATCACGATGGAATCATATTTAATGCTGGTGGATATACTCATACTTCAGTATCACTGCGTGATTGTATCAAGGCAATTCAAGTTCCTGTAATTGAAGTTCACATTTCAAATATTGCTGCAAGGGAAACATTCAGGCACGAATCCCTCTTATCGCCTGTTTGTGAAGGGTGTATTTTTGGTTTTGGCTTGATAGGGTACGAACTCGCTTTGCGTTATTTTGAGTTAAATAAGCGCTGATTAAGATCCCTGAATCGGGTTATTCCTTTGAAATAGCGCGCCCACAAGATACTTCCTTCGTAGAGGCCAGTGTTGTTAAAATTCATTGAGTTTTTAGCTATGAATCGACGCTGCTTTAGTAAATAAGGCATGTGTTTATACATAGAAAAATGAGCTTTTAAGACACTAAATAAATGCTGCCATTCTCCTCTCAAGAAAAAACGCACACCAGCAATTCCATCAAGTGTTAAGCGATAAAACAACTTAAAAAACAAGAATCCGTCATGATTCTTTACAATCATAAAAAGGCTGTTTCTGAAATTAAGATATGATTTTTTTGGTGAAAGATAGGGGAGAGTGCCACCACCAACGTGATAGATAACAGATTCAGGTACAACAAGAAATCGATATCCCAATTTTTTTATTCTCCAGCAAAGATCAATTTCTTCCATGTGCGCGAAGAAAGATTCATCAAAACCACCTGCGTCATGGAACAATTTAGAACGGATCAGAAGTGCAGCTCCTGTTGCCCAAAATACTTCAGCAATATTGTCGTATTGGCCTTCATCTAGTTCGAATTTATCGACTATTCTACCTCTGCAAAACGGATAATAATTTCGATCAAGGAATCCTCCTGATGCACCAGCATGTTCAAATTGATTTCTATTTGTATAGGATAATATTTTTGGTTGACAACCTGCGACAGTTTCATCCTTCATTACTTCCATTAAGGGTTCTAGCCAATGGTCAGTAACTTCAATATCGCTGTTTAGAAGTAAATAAAATTCGGCCTTAACATGTTTTAAAGCATCATTGTAACCTTTAGCAAACCCTCCATTTAATTCGTTTTCAAGGATGGTGACAGAAGGGAAGTTAGTTTTTACGAATGAAACAGATTCATCGGTAGAAGCATTATCAGCAACTATAACAGAAGCACCATGGGCAGAATTAATTACTGCTGGAAGAAATTGTTCAAGGTATTTCTTGCCGTTCCAGTTAAGAATGACAATTGCTAACGAATTCAAATTGCTATCGTGCTTAGTTGTCAATAGAAAAATTTAATATTGACGAAAAAAATCATTGCTATTACCTCCCCAGTGTTCTTGGACTTTAGAATTTGGATCATCAACGTTTCCATTGTTTGTATTGCGCTTGGAAAGGGCGAGAGGCCAAGATGGATTTTTTAATTCTCCTATCATATCGGAGTGCAACAAACGGTATGCATTGTTCACCAGATCAGGATTGTAGAAAATAAAACGTTTGTTACTGAATTTGCCAATTTTATTGTATTGCCAGATTTCATAAGGATATTCCGTAGGTGATGTTTCTCGTGCAACGATATTAGTTGGTGCACCAAATTGAAGGTAGACACGTCCTCTATCTGTTTCAAACCCTTCCTGAAAGTTGTTTGAATAAAGTTTCTCAACTAATTGTACCTGTCCTTTGTATTTGAGCCATGAATCATATGCACTTGTCGGTGAAGTTTGTGCCCAAAAAGATTGAATGTGCTTTCTTTCTGATTCCTTGTTTTTAAGTTTCAAGGTCGCAATAATATTTTTCACCTCTGCTGGCTTAGAGATTGGGATTAAGGATTCCAAGTAATAAGCCACGCTGTCGTCAGGTATAGAGACCTGAAAAGCCGGATCAATTACAACTGTCTCTGCATTCCATGTTACTTCTTGGTCATTCACTCGCTCAAAAAGATACGATTGAGTGCTTAATTCGGTCATTTTTTTAGAAAGTAGGGTGTAATTCAACGTGTACTTACCAGTAGGAACTTTCGTAATATCTACGTTGCGTAAAACAGGAATTACTTCTTGAACGTTCAATTTTGAGAAAATTGTAAGCTCGGCCATTTCTTGACCGGTTACCATGTTTACTATTGATTGCTTTAGTCCACAAACACTATCCTCTAAGGTATTCGTATTATACAATTCCATATATACAGGAATCGAACTTAGTTCTTCAGGATAGAAAGTAGATAGTCTGGGAACCATGTAATAACCTGATTTGAAGAATGGACTACCTTCTCCACCTTTCTTGGCATACTCGATGACTTCAATGTCTGAGGCTGCTATTGCCTCTCCAAAATCTTCAATGACAAGTGGTTGCGAAGCTTTAATTATCTTTCCATTGCCATTGAGGTCCTGAAGTTCCAACCTTAACACATACCGACCGGGCTCTAATCCAAATCGTTTTACATCATAAAAATCTTCAATAATACTGTCTTTCATGACTGGCGACTGCAAACGGTAGGCATCACTTCTTATAATTGAATCACCTTCGGTAATTGACAAGACAACAGCCACTTCACCTTGAAGCCCTTCATTTACTCCTTTGTATTTGAGTGAATACCCAACAAATTGAAAATAAAGTTCGACGTAATTTCCTGATCCAGGAGCATAAAATTGTTTGCTATCGAGATAAGCCCGTAGGTTTGATTCTTGTCCAATTAAATTGAAGCTAAAACCAAGGGAAAAAGTTACCAGAAGTGCTGAAAAAAGTTTCATTGTCGTTCGTTCGACGTAAAGATACGAAAAGGCTTATTTCGAGATATGTTTATTGAAATTATTGTGTAAAGTAGACTGTTTTTATTTTTAGTTGCACTTCTGTTGATTTGATGGTTTCTAAAGTTTTTTTATTGAAACACTTGCCAATTATCAAAGTATTCTTACTTTTGCCGCGGAGAGTTGGCAGAGTGGTCGATTGCGGCAGTCTTGAAAACTGTTGAACTGAGAGGTTCCGGGGGTTCGAATCCCTCACTCTCCGCTGAAACAGCAAACAAAAGTTTGCAAAACCGCCTAAAACAGTGATTTTAGGCGGTTTTTTCTTTTACAAGAAATCAAAATAACCTAATAAAAAACAATCGAAAAGTGACCTTTTGGTGACCTTTTTTAGTATCATTGCATCAGGTCACCAGAAAGCGTGTAACGATCTGAATGACAACATTTTATTTGCTTCGGTTTGAGTTCGTTTAACCCACTGTAATAGTACAGTTGGGAGACCAAAAGCAAATAGAATGAAAACGGTACAAATTTATTCAGTCAACTTTCTCATCAAGAAGAGCAAAGTAAAAAATGGTTTAGCACCCATTTATTGTCGGATTGCGGTAGACGGCAAGCGAGCAGAAATTGCCCTAAAGCAAGCCATACCACCCAACAAATGGTCAATCAAAGCATCAAGAGCAATTGGGAGCAGCGAAGAATCCAGGTTAATCAATAACCATATAGACATATTAAGGAACAAGCTCCTACATTACCACAATCAGCTCTTGTTAGAAAACAAGCCTATCAGTGCTATGAAATTGAAAAACGGACTCTTAGGAAAAGGAACCAAGCAGCACACCTTATTAACAACCTTCCAATATCACAACGAACGCATCAAAGAAGTCGTAGGATTGGACATACAGCTTGCCACTTATGTAAAGTATGAAACTGTAAGAAAAAAATTAGAAGCATTCGTAAAAGAAACCTATTACGAAAGTGGTATTACCCTCAACGAACTCACCTATAGTTTCATCACCGATTTCGAATTTTTTCTCAAAACAAAAGAGCGAATAGGGCACAATACTGCCATGAAGTACATCCATTGTTTTCGCAAAGTCATCCACATGAGCGTCAAGAACGGATGGATGGAGAGAAATCCATTTGTCAGTTACAAAACCACTATACATGCCGTAAAAAGAGATCAGCTTACGCTAGAAGAAATAGACAAACTCAAAAAGAAATCACTGCATTGCGAAAGACTGGAAGAAGTGCGAGACATATTCATCTTCTGCTGCTACACCGGCTATGCCTACATCGACGTAAAAAAACTCACCCGTGAAGACCTCGTCACAGGTATTGATGGCGAAAAATGGATCTTTACCGAGCGGACAAAAACCAGCATCACCTCCAACGTGCCCCTCTTACCCGAAGCACTCAAGATTGTCAGAAAATACGAGGACAATCCCTATTGCAGGAACCACAACAAGCTGCTACCTGTCAAATCCAATCAGAAAATGAACGCCTATTTAAAAGAAATAGCGGCCATAACAGGTGTCAAGAAAAATCTCACCATGCACATGGCACGTCATACCTTTGCCACTACCATTACACTCTCCAATGGTGTCCCCATTGAAACCGTCTCGAAAATGTTAGGCCATAACAGGTTAGCAACGACACAGATCTATGCGAAAGTGTTGGAGAATAAGGTAAGTGAAGACATGAATACCCTTAGAAGTAAACTCGGTGAAGCACAACAAAGATCACAGGAAATGGCAGGCAATCAGGCAGGTTAGGTGTTTATACTTAATCTGCTTGAAACCTTTAGCAATTTGATATTCCGCTCGTATCCAACCGTTGATAATACTGTTTTCATGAACAAGTACGTTGAATTGCTATCAAGTTTAGAATGTCAAGTGGAAACAATTGGCAAATCGAATCTAAATGCCTTTGCGCGATCAGAGAAATCGATAACCCTTATTTCCGCGAAAATACTCGAATTAAGAACGTGGGTTCGCGTGGATGGTTTTCAATCTGAAGAAGAAGAAATAGACTTTTTCCGTGAAATAAAACCCAGAGTATTTGCCCTCTTGTCATTTCACACGCAGGTGCTCGATCTCGAAACACGAGAAAGCATCAGTACAGCCGACGAACTCGAATTCCTCATGAAAGACAAGCTCAAAGAACTACAGTCGGTACTGAAAGAAAATACACAGTTCATCAGCTACTATCGATCTGGAGCAACCCATTTGGACAAGCTCTATTTCACCAGGAACCATGAGCATAAACAAGTGATTGTCGTCAATAATTGCAGAAATACAGATCCGGAATTCTCCACAAGTTACTGCCAAGTCGTAGCACATGTGCAGGCCTTTTCCTTGTTCTCTGAATACGTCGAACGTAAAAAGAACAGCAGTTTTCCCGGCTTTGCTGTGTCCAATCTCCGTTGGACAGAAAACAAAGTAGCCTTGGTGGAGCTGATTTATGCACTGCAGTCCTCTGGAGCCATTTCCGATGGACGAGCAGACGTAAAGGAGATTTGCCGTCAGTTCGAGATGATCTTTAATTTCAGTGCAGGAGATATTTACCGAACCTTTCTGTCCATAAAACTCCGAAAGTCCGACCGTACAAGGTTTATCGATAGTTTGTCCACCACATTAAGGCAGCGATTAGAAGCTTCGGAAGCATAAAATCGTTGCCAAGTTGGTAGCACCTTGTCAATAAAACATGTTTTGAGTGTTCAATTTTGCCTCACGAACTCAAAACGAAGCAAAAGTATGGCAGTAACAATTGTAACACTCGAAGACCTGGAGCAATTTAAGAAAGAGCTCCTGACTGAAATTGAAGCATTGATGCGACGAAACGGAAATGCCCCACAGAAAAAGTGGCTCCGGTCTCAAGAAGTAAAAGAAATGTTGAACGTGTCCACCGGAACGCTGCAGAATCTCCGGATAAATGGTTCCATACCCTATACAAAAGTAGGAGGCGTATTGTATTACGACAGTGAAGACATAGCAAAGTTGTTACTTTCGAATAAAAAACAAAACTGTTTTTAGAATGAACTACATCAAGCAGCTCAATGCTGCAATGATTCGGTTCTCCGAAGACAGCAGGCTTCATCCCGCACATATCAGTTTGTACCTCGCTTTATTTCAGTTATGGAATCTCAATAGATTTCGTAATCCTACATCGATCAACCGCAGCGAAGCCATGAATCTTTCTCGGATCGGATCCGTCGGAACCTACCATCGAAGCATAAAACAATTGGATGAGTGGGGCTATCTGAAATATCAGCCTTCATACAATCCATTAAAAGGAAGCAAGGTCTACATGTTTGATTTTGATACAACTCATGGACAAGCAGAAGAACAACCCTCGGAACAAGTCTCGGAACACCTGTCGAAACAACTCATTGAACCTTCACTAAACAATACAAAAGATCAAATACATTCGAAACAGGTTAGAGAAGAAGCAATCATTCCACCATCGATCGATGAGGTCAGGAAATTTTTCAGGATACAAGAATCGACAGACCATGACGCAGACAGTTTTTACGATCACTTCGAATCCAATGGATGGTTAGTAGGTGGAAAAACAAAAATGAAAAACTGGCACGCCGCCTCGCGTAACTGGATCAAGCGTTCCAAAGAATACCAAAAGCAACCCCGGCTGCCCTCCGACACCAAACCCCGAAATCACAACGTCAACCAAAACAAAGACTACACCGAACCCCTTTAATCCAACCCCATGAAAGAACAAAACATAATCAGATCCGCGCCGAGAAATTCCAGCATCAAGTACAATGTGGGTGGGCAAATCTTTCAAGCGCTAGACCTTCTAATGAGAAAGATTTTCTTTTTTAAAATCGTCATCGAATTGCTCCGATCGACAGCATCGGGTCTATTTCTTTTTTGCGGCAACTTAGCGATGAGATCTCACTGAGCGAAAGGAAGTAATGGGGAAAAAGAAAGACATTAAAAATTATATCCAATGTTAGAAAAATGCTACACCATCCAAAACAACACCCGAGTATTCAACTTCAACACCTGCCTTCGGTATTTAAACCACCTCGGACAATTCAAATACGGACCAGGGTTTACCCTAAGCCTCGACGACCGTGAGATACTCCACAAGTTGATCTCGTATGCTACTTCTTCCGAAGAGCAATGCAACGCACATGGCTTAGATCTAAGAAAAGGCATCTTGTTAACAGGGCCCGTAGGAAGTGGCAAAACCACCCTCATGACGTTGCTAACCGCCTTCATGTATCCCTTTCAGAGGTATCAGGTAAAGAACACCAGGGAAATTGCGGTAGAATTCAATAAAGAAGGCTTTGAGGTCATTCAGAAATACGGCTATCGTCCCAAAGTAGTGTGCCTCGACGATCTGGGAGTGGAACAGAACATCAAATACTTCGGAAACGAGTGCAACACAATAGGAGAAGTAATCTTACACCGGTACGAACTTTACATAAATCAGCAGATCATCACGCATGCCACCACCAATTTAAACGCTGCAGAATTAGAAAAATGGTATGGCAACCGTGTAAGGTCGCGCATGAGAGAGATGTTCAACCTCATCGGTTTTCCACAAACCACCCCTGATAAACGAAAATAATTAATCATCAAAAAACACTTAAAATGAAAAAACTCGACCTCAAATCCATCATTCAAACCCGTTTAGACGACACCCAGTACTATCTGGAGAAAAGCGAAAAAAAGCAGATCGTATTACACCACACTGTATCCGGACCCATCGCCGAAAATGTCATGCAGTACTGGAACAAAAACAAAGAACGCGTCGGAACAGCCTTCATCATCGACGGCAGTGGCAAGATCCATCAATGTTTCAGTTCTGCGCACTGGGCACATCATTTAGGTACCCACTTTGCAAACAACACCACATTAAACAAGCAATCAGTAGCTATAGAGATCTGCAATTGGGGAGGTTTGCAACGTAAAGGAAATCGCTATTATTCCACCTTCAATAAAGAAGTACCCACAGAAGAAGTCATCGATTACGGTATCAATTATCGCGGCAGCCGTTATTATCATCGCTACAAAAAAGAGCAACTCGATTCTCTTGAATTACTCTTGGGCTACCTCTGCGAACGCTACCAAATACCCAAAACCTACAATTCAGACATGTGGGATATTTCCCCAAGAGCTATAATAGGAGCCCCCGGAATATACTCGCATGTCAGTTACCGCAAAGACAAATCCGACTGCCATCCCCAATTAGAACTCATCAAAATCCTAAAAACCCTATACCAGAAAGAATAAATCCGCTTCACATCGCTTGAACTCGGCAATAAATTCTCTTCCGCATCTAGAAAGAATCGCCTGGGTCCCCACAGGACGTAGATGCGTCAAAATTTCTGGGTGTTTGATCCGCCGCGGTGGAGGGTTTCAGAAATTTTAGCAACAAAGACAATGTGGGTAGGCGAATCTTTCAAGCGCTATACCTTTTTGTTACTTTTTGGGAAAAACTTAGCGCAGCGATCTCACTGACCGAAGGGAAGTATTGCCAAAAGAAAGGTAAAATCTTTTTCTTCAAGCAAATTAAGTAAAATCCCTCACAAAAAACCACCCCAACTTCCCAAATTTTCTAGTATCTTACCCCCATGTTCTCAGTAGGTTACACCCATAAAAACGCCCTTCCCAAACGTTCAGTTCGTAGTAGAACCATTTCCGACTATTCTCCCTTCGGTGTTTTACTGCCTGAAAGAGCTGTAAATGCGGGGGATTTTAGGTATGGTTATAATGGCATGGAAGGCGATCCAGAAGTGAAAGGAAAGGGGAATTCGTATGACTTTGGAGCGAGGATGCTTGATAGCAGGGTTGGGAGGTTTTTAAGTGTTGACCCGCTAGCAGACAAGTTTCCATCAATGTCTCCGTATAATTTCTGCAACAATAATCCTTTGAGATTCATTGATCCAGACGGTAGAGCACCTCTGGACTGGATTAAGAATAAAGATGGGAAGTATATTTGGGACAATACGGTTACGAATCCGTTACAAGTACATGAAGGCCAACGGTATATTGGAAAAGAAAATAGCGACATCGTTAAAGATTTATTCGGTCAGACGAGTTTTACGGCGAAAACGTGGGATGTTGGTATCACAGGAACGGAAGACGGACCTGGTTATGTTGCATCATCGTATGCAAAAGTTTTTACAACACTAAGCGTTAGTATTCAGGCAAATGTTAGTTATGCTGGAGATAACAGAACAATTAACGGAATTGACTTTTTTGCAAGTACCGAAGGTATTACGTACGGCCCTTTAACACCTGATAAGAAAATGGATTTTATAACAACGAGTGCTAAATTTCATGGAGTTGATATGAAACCGTTACCCGAATCCGATCGTCCTGTATTTAAGGCTCAAGTTGGTAGTGGTGGATTCAAGTACTCTTGGAGTGCAGAAAGAGTAAAAAGCGATTTTGGTAAGTCGTTTGAGAGAACTATCAGATTGGAGGGTCAATATACCTTTGGGGATGTTCCTTTAAAAAAGCCTACGGTAGCAGGGCTTATTCTTCCTCCAAATAGCACCTCTGTCTCATTAACAATACCATATAACAATAAGTAATGCGAGTTAATAAACTTTATATTATTTCAAGCTGTTTGGCCATTGTTTTATTTACAGTTGGGTGTTCAGCTCATTTGTCTTTTGATGAGCTAACGAAAGATGTACCTGCAAATCTTAATACAAGAACGTATTCAAGTTCAAAAATGAACTACAGTATCTCCATTCCTAAGACGTCAGAATTAGTTGAAAAAGAATACAATGACACTACAGGATATGATTTGTATATAGATACTTTGATGGAATTTGAGAAAGGTGCAAGTATGCTATCTGTTTACAAATACCATTCTGCTGAAACTGTATTGGAAAAGGAGTGGAATAAGCTTACATCAAATAGACAGTTAATTGAAGATTTTAGAATTTACTCGGAAGGGGTAACGGATTTTCTTTCTGTACCAGCTTACTATGAGCATTCGGTGTGTACAATAAGCAAGAAGAATACGGAAACAATTAGCTTTCTTTTTCGTGGAGATGCTTCAATTTTTTACCTGATGAGCCTTCAAGTGATTACGGAAGAAGGTTACCCAGATAATATGCAGAAATTACTTTATTGTGCTAAAACAATCAAAATTTTACCGTAGTGTTTTACAATAGTGGCTATCAAAATAGAGAGACCGCCCAGGCTTCAAAGCTTGGGCGTTTTTTTTATGAAGCGTAAGCTTGTTTAGCTTTAAAATCACGAATGTATGCCCCTAGGAACTTAATCACGGTACTTTGTTCATCTTCCGGAAGGTTTTCTATTTCCTTGAATTCTTGTAGCAATGTGTTATTTTTAAGCGATACTTTTGCTTTGTCTTGTGAAGCTCCGTTGATCAGGAAATCAACATTGGTGCTGAAAATATCGGCTAGCTTATTGAGAACAACCCGCTTCGAAGCATTTGCAATGCTTCGTTTTTTGAATATAAAATCAGTATTTCAATGTTAATCCACCTTCATTACCTTAAAGGTTGTATAATATAGTGGAGTATTAATACTCAATTTACTCTCACAAAGTTTTTTTCTTCCAATCACCCCAACCCCATACCCCACAAGGCTTCCATCAATTTTAACGGATTCAATAACAGTGTTTGGATAATTTCTAATAAAATGAATGTCAATGTTTTATTCGTAAATTCGATTTGACCCGAAAACACTTTGCTTTACAGAATTCAATATGAGTGTGAGAAGGTTTGTTGATGATTTAAATTCATTGATTCTTTTATAATTTTCATAATAGATTTCTTATAAAAGAAATATTTCTTTCATCAAATAAATCAACATGATTTTTTCTTGAAAATTAATCAAACCTATAATAAATTAAGATTCAGCTTGAGCTAAACCGGAATAAAAAGAGGTGTTTTCCGAATTGAAAATCAATCTATTTTTATCTAATATACTGCATAAATTAAAATCAATAGCTATGGCCAATTACAGAGTAAACAAAAACTCATTTACAAATCCGAAAGGAGACAATGAGGTGCATAATGAGGGGTGTGTACATTATTCTCAATTAACTAATTATGAATACCTCGGAGATTTCGTAAATTGTATAGGTGCCGTTCAAGCCGCCAAATACAAAGGTTATAAAGCAGATGGGTGCATAAAGTGCTGTCCACTATGTCATAAAGAATAAATTAACAATTATGGTAGAATACAAACACATAACCGGTTTTCCAAATCAAGTATTTGGGTCATTAAACCTTACAATTGGTCAGTACAAAAGAAATCATTACGATTTAAAAGTTGGAATCACTGGTCAGGATCCGCAAAATAGGTTTAATCAACATCGTAAAGAATTCCCTTGGAAGCGTATGGTTACCATTTACGAATCAGTTTCAGAAAAACACTGCAACATTCTTGAGCAATTTTTAGTCGAGTGCCATTTTAATGATCTTCGAAATAAAAAGCCAGGTGGTGGTTCAAAACTTAGTGTTCCAGTAAGAATTACGTATATGTACTTTTGAGATAAAGCTTTATGAAAAATGTAATGTGGAAGAAGCAATTTAAAGTTGCCATCAGCGGAAGACGTAATTGGAACAAAGGAATTAATGATATTTATTTCACAATGATGAGTGATGGCGTATACTGTGCCTGTGTGTTGTATTTTGATGAATTGACAAAAAAACCAGAAGAAGCATTTTTTCATTTGAAGACATTTACTGATTCTGATGCAGATCAAGTGTGGTCAAAAATGGATTCATGGGTAACTAATTTTACAACTGGTATGGGTGGCTTTCAGTATATTGAAAAATAAATGTCATCTAATATTTTGGTTAATAAGTTATTAAAAGAATAAAGAACGAATATTAATCTTAAAAATGGTTTTTGAATAAAATAATGCGAAACAGAAAAAAGAAAACATCAATTGAGTTTTTTACTTTAAATATTTCCGCGCTTCCAGCAAACCACGAAAATGAAGTTTTTTATGCCGGTCTCATTGAATCGTTTTACAACGCAGACTTAAAAATCAATTATGGGAATGATTTCTATTACCAAATGTTGAGTTTAAGTAAAACCAAGATAGGTGGAAAGGAATCTTATTATGGTGTCATGGCAAAGTTCCTGCAACTTGACAGTATCGATTGGGTGAAATCGGATGAGATAAAAAAAATTGGTAAGAAAAGTGCTTTTGAACTTCCGGCAGGATTGGAAGGACGAAAGGGCTTGTATGAATTTATTTTTGTTCCAGAGGTTCATAAGCTAGCATTTATCAAAAAAGGAAAAATTGATGAATCCTTGAAAAAGAAAGGTGCATCTCTAATGGCTATAAAGAACATTCTTGAAATAGGACTAGGACAGGTGATTGAGGATGATAAGGGTATTCATGTTGACATTGTTCAAACTAGACATGTAATCGATAAAATATTTGAATCAAATTTATTAAAGTTGGATTTAAAATTGCATTACTCTAATCCATCCATACATGATGATTATGAGCAATTCATGGATGATTTGTACAGAGACACTTCAGCAAATGAATTCGATATTTCTATGACTTCCCAAAAGGGAAAACCAATATCCACCAAATCCAAGTTTGTTGAAGGAAGTTTGAGTTTAGTTAGAAAGAATGGATCAGCAAAAGCCGTAATTGAAAAAGATGGTGTAAAAGAAAAAATAAATACCTTAGATCATCCTGAAGTACAAGAAATTGAAATTACAGATTTTCCAAAGAATTTCTTTTCAAAACTTATTAGCAAAGTGACGGTGTTTTTACTTAATGATGGAGAGTAAGTTTAATATAGAGAATATTCAAGAAGTCTTTAGAGGTGATTTTAGCACAATTCTTAAAATTTCTGATGCTAGGAATACATGGTTCATCAAGTCTTATTTTTGGGTTACTTTTTCTATTACGATATTTTTAATGGCATTTATAATTTGGTTTGATAATAAATTATTAATCGAGCTCATTGGAAAAATTCTTAATCTAGTTATTCCCTTTTTTGGTGCTTTAATTGGTTTCAGTTTATCTGGATATTTATTAGTCGCAGCGTTAGGAGATGAATCGATGCTCAGAAATATTGCAAAAATTCAGCTTGCAAAAATTCAGAATCGAGGTAAAACTATACCGGTCAAATTGGAATTTTCATTTATTCAACGAGTTACCGCTAAATATGCTGTTATCGTGATTCTTCAATTTTCTATTCTAATTTTATTTATTGTAGTTTATCTTTTTTCAATACTTGGATTAAGCGCAATTAATGATCTAATTGCAAGATTCTTAAATTGTTTCATCTTGTTTAGTCTCATTTTTATGGCATTGTATGGAACGTTCTTAACATTGCAATTAGTAGTGAATATTTTCATATTATCTCAAGCAAGAAATCTTTCCATTTTTAAAGAAGAACAAGATAAATTGAATAAAACATTAGCGAAATAATGTGTTGAATTTATTGAGGAAAACATTTATTTTGGAAACCGTCTTCTAAACTAACGCTTCCCTTATTTCTGTTTGGCCAGCAATAAATCATTAGTTCATATTTTACCACAAATTACCATTTTAGAAAAGGAAAATCGAACTACTTTCTGATTGCCCAATCGCCTATTGTATATTACTGAAGAAACAAGCAATCTTCAAAAAGAAAGGGTATTATTAGTAAACAAAATTGTTTACTAATAAAGAATCAACTATCTTTGATGAAAACGAGGAAAATGTTGCCGGAGCTATCAAAAATAAAAGGAATCCATCCCGGAGCTATATTAAAAAGAGAGCTCAAAACGAGGGGGATGAAAGCCAATGAATTGGCCGATTTTGTGAATGAGTATAAACAAACCATTAGTGCCATTCTCAATGAACGCAGAGGCATTACACCAGGGCTTTCTATCAAGTTAGCGAAACAATTCGGAATTGCCGAAGATTACTTTATGCTCCTGCAGGCCAGCTGCGACGTACAGCGAACATTGGAACAACGTATGTCAGAACAACGAACCCCAAACTTAAAGAACATACGAAAGATACTCTTCTGGGACACCCATTTTGATCAATTAGATTGGGACAAACAAAAGACGTCCATCATCAAACGCATATTCGAGAGAGGGAACGACTCTGAAATACAAGAGATCACTTTCTTTTATGGGCGATCCACCATCAATCAGGTACTTAAAACGATTACCAATGACTTCTTGGGTTCGTTTAGGGAAAATGTAGAAAAGTATAGTCAATTAGCGCAAAAGTAGTATGATAACCTTACAGAGACAAACTGTTTCAGACACACTTTGGGATTCCTTGAGCGTCCTCATGAAAATGAACTTGCTTCAGCCATTTAGGTTGGTAGGTGGAACTTCACTAAGCCTTCAATTGGGACACAGAATGTCTGTGGATATTGATTTATTTACAGATGCTACATATGGCTCCATAGACTTCGATCAAATAGACACCATGCTGCAAACAACGTTTCCGATTGTTGAAATGGGGTTTGGCGGAAACAATTCCATAGGGAAATGCTATTACGTAGGAAACTCCCCGGAGGAGCTTGTGAAATTGGATTTCTTCTACACCGATCCATTTGTTTTTCCGGTGATACAGGCCGAGGAAATTCGTCTTGCAGGAATGGCTGAAGTCGCTGCCATGAAACTTGAAGTCATCAGTCGTGGTGGTCGAAAAAAAGACTTCTGGGATCTTCATGAATTAATGGAACACTTTTCACTGACTGAAATGGTTGGTTTCTATGAAAAACGCTATCCGTACAGTTCTTCAAGAGAGGAAGTGATCTCGAAAATAACTAGCTTCGATGCTGCCAACGATGATTTTGATCCCATTTGCTTAAGAAAAAAACATTGGGAATTAATCAAACTTGACCTTGAGGAAAAAGTTCAGATGGAGTTTAAATGAAAAGTTTAATATCCAGTCCATTTTCCCAACCTCATTCTCACCATCCACAACTCAATCTCCTATTTGCCGTAACCAATACCACCTCATCCTTGAGCTGAAAAACATCAGAACGTTGGTTACAGGCATCACAGGAAAGAATGATCCATTCACCCAGTACGTCCTCATGTATCACATGAGCTCCGAGAGAGGCCTCGTTACCGCAACCCAATACAGAGCAATCGATAGGCGGCATCAAACCGGAAACAAAGATCCAATGTTCCTTCCAGGATCCACAGAGGCAACGCCGATCAGCGGTGCCTTCCTTGTTTTTCCAACCTTCCGCAGGAACGGTCATAAATAGAAAATTTTTCAGTCTTCATAACCACACAACTTTCGGCCATATTCATTGACAGCCTTTTCGATAGAGACTTCTTTGATTTCATGGGTACAACGCTTTATACCTTGACAGTTTTTACTGTAGTGATACGAGGTTGCATTGGGTGACACACAGATGTATACCGTTTTCGAATCACTTTCAGCACTGCCTGTTAGCATAAACAGAACACTTAATAAAAAGGCAAAATTCATAACATATTGGTTTTCTTCAAAGATCCTTCAAGCAGGCTTTTTCATCAATGCGTATTAACACTCAATTTGCTGGATTAGAAAAAGTAAGTAACTAAGTACACAGCTAAATTTCTACTTGATAGATACCTCGCTGTATCGCGTAAAGTACGGTTTGGGCTACCGTAAGTGATCCTATTTTCTTATAGATGCGTACACGGTGGTTTTCGACTGTACGCTGACTTATATAGAGTAGTGCGCTGATCTCTCCATTGGTTTTGCCCTTACAGATCCAAAGCAACACTTCTTTTTCTCTCTTTGTTAGCGGATCTCCTTCAAAGATGCTCTCATTCAGTTGATTCTTCATCGCGATCTCATCTAACCATTCTTGTGTTACCTTGCCATTCATATAAATACCAATAAGGAAAACGGATCGGATGGCTGCTCTAAGGGTAAGAAAATCTTCTCCTTTACTTAAATAAGCACAAGCACCTTCACTCATAAACTTTAGGATATGTCCTTCTGTGAAGTGCATGCTCACAATGATGATTCGGATCGTTGGGTAAAATTGCTTCAACAAGGAGAATGTGCGCCTGCCATCGACACCCGGCATATCAAGATCGAGCAAGACGATATCGACCTTGGTTTTTTTTAACGCATCCAGTAATTCTTTCCCGTCCGATGCACGAATGAGCACCCGAATGTCGTTCTCCTGATTGAGCATCATACTCATGGTATCCAGTAATACCCGGTGGTCTTCGGCATACGCAACCCGAATCAATCTTGACATAGTGCTTCAGGGTAATAGTTCCCAACGAATATAATCGCATTGCATGCATATGCAATCATTTCAAAACAAACTATAAGCAAATTAGGTATTTATACTCAATACGTTTTGTTTAGATTTAGGTTGTTTTGAAGTATGAGCGAATGAAGGGCATAAGACTCCGTTTTGATACTGTATTAGTTGGCAAAATGGATCAGGTACAAAGGCAATGATTTGGAAACCATTAGCCACTTGTTTCTTTGTGCGTATTGATAAGGGATACATTATTCTGGCTAATAATAGCCAGGGTTATAAATCAAAAGTGGAATACTGGAAATACAAAAAACGAAGCATTGCAAATGCTTCGCAGCGTGTATAAGATACTATTATTTTATAATTTTCGAATCATTGCATATGCTTTGAAGCAGTTGTTTTTCGAGGTGCTGAGATATTCAATTGTCGTTTACAAGTTTCGTTTTAGAAAAAATATCATGCCATCCACGTTGATTTAATCCTAAAAAAGATAATGGATCAAAAGGCACAATTCTGATAGCAGATCTGACTAAAATTTGTAAAAACGTAGGGACATTATTATCTATACTTCTGACATGTGTCTTTGTGATTAATTTACCTATCGTTTTACCCCAAATAGTTTCAAGCGATAGATAATAAAAAAAAGCAATTAGTACAGAAAAAATTCTCTTGTAAAAGTTATCTACTGTGTAAACATGTAATTCAAAATCATAAAAAAAAGACACCCAAATACTCTGAATAAAAATTCCTGTAATTGTATTATCAATAATAAAATTTGCAATTCGTATTTGCTTGTTAGAGGTAACAAAATTATCATCCATATCTCAGAGCTTCTATAGTTTCTCTACCTTACAATTATTACAACTTTACCAAAATCCAAATGAGAAACTATAACTCATTTTTAGACTTTTTTGAAAAAAACAAGGACAAACATCTGGAGTTAATGACTGAAAAAACGCGCAGTCAATATGTTTAAAAAACTATCAGACTTCCTCACCCAACTAATTGCTGTTTCATCAACAAATTCGTTATTATGAATAGGATTTTATAGATTTATAGGAGATGTTGCTACACTACCTATTTTCCTTTTCTGTAATTTTCCTATACCTAAATTATTGAGTGAAAAATGAACTTTTGATTTTTGTTAGAAACAAAAAAACGAAGCATTGCAAATGCTTCGAAGCGGGGATTTACTCTACTTTAATACGTAGTTTTTTTTTGCATAAATCAGTCTCCTCTGAATTATCCCATCAATTTTTTGTTCATCAATAATTATGAACCTAATATTATTTTTGCCTTTCTTCGAATACAAATCTGGAAATTGAACCGAACCTTCGATATTAAAAAAGAAAGTATCAATTTTACTAGTGAATCTATATTTATCATCTAAACCTCCAAGTAAGACATATTGACGGCCTTGAAGTAAGGGCTTTTTTAAATAACATTCGATAAATACCTTTTCATTTTCAAAAAATAATGATGTTTCATAGAAATACGATTCAGAAAAGTCTAAATTACCATCATCGTCAAAGCTTATCCAGTTATTTTCATAATTGTTTTTCCAAAAAACATTTTTAAAGTTGCTTATTCTGTAACAGGTTAAATTTGAATCAACAAAAATGGACTGTTTTTGAATATCTGAATTACTCAATATTTCGATAACTTTGAGTTTCTTACCATTAAGTTTTTTATTATCAATGAGTAATATTCCTTTTTCTTTATTATAACTTACGAAATCAAGTTTTGGGGAAGTTCTTTGATTCTCGGAACAACCTAATAATATAATCCCCACCAATAAAAGGGATACAAAAATTTTCATACTTAAAATTTCTTTACGGTTTTAACTGTTTTAGCCTTATTGTAGTCTCCTATATAAGTGTCGGCATCTTGTCTTGACTGAGTAGAAAATATAGTATCGATTTTACCATTACTTCTTTTTTCCAACTCTAAAACTTTGACAGAATCTGGTCCGGGACTGTATGTGCTAGTACCATTTGTACTACTTGGCGAATTAGAATTTAGTTGTTCTTTTATTTCTTTTGCTTTTTGGAACATATTACTAAGATCATTAAGCTGATCCAATTCTTTAGACCCATAACTTCCATTTTTTAATGCTCCTAAAATATCTAAAAACTCACCAATTTCCCTTTCTTCGGCTGCTGATAACGATTTTGTTTTCGTCTGTGAATTGCCTCCACTTAAAGAAGTCAAGGTAAAACCACCTTTTTGTTTTTCCCCATTTCCGTTTCCAGCAGTCCCGGAAATATCCCACATAAATCCATCAGCTTCAGATTTCGTGTGAAATTTTGATTCCACATTAACGCTCCCAAATGCCAAATCAAAATCTTTTAAACCATTATCATATAGAAATTTAAAATTAGTTGATATGTTTTGCTTTCCTGATTTATCAATTTTAAGTGTTACAATGGTCTCAAAATCATAATAATTATTGGAATGTACTTCATTACTTCCAGTTCCATCGGTCATCACTTTTGTTGAAATTGGTTTTGACACTGTAATTGTCGTTTTCTTACCCGACTTTTGATCATCGATAACAATTGTTAAATATTCATCCCTACCATCTGGATCACTCCAAATAATCGGATTGTTATATAATGCTTTATATAGGGATTGACTTGGCTGTTTCCTCGCCAACGGATCCACCGCAAAAAACCGTCCCACTCTTGGGTCGTGCATGCGGTATTTAAAGTTCACCGAGTTCCCTTCTCCCTTCACCTCATCGTCATGTTCTTGCGCTTGGAAACCATACCTAAAATCCCCCGCATTTACAGCTCTTTCCGGCAGTAAAACACCGAAGGGAGAATAGTCTGAAATGGTTCTACTACGAACTGAACTTTTGGGAAGGGCGTTTTTATGGGTGTAACCTGTTGGAAACATGGGGGTAAAATACTATTGTTTTATAATTTGCGAAGCATTGCATATGCTTCGTAGTGGGGATTTGTTTGCATTGACTGTTGATAGATGATATTATATTTGTTTGTTAAGTTAATCTTCAGAATAACCAAAGCTCAATTCAACCAATTGATTATCAAAAAACTTATAAGAAGCTCTGTAAACATTATAACTATCAGACAATACAAATTCAATAGTATTATCTTTTGTTATCTTTTCACATTTTGTTTTTAGTGAGAATAGCTTATCAAATTCTTCGAGAGTCATACCTAGGGAAAAACCATTGTTCGTCTTAAAAGTTTCTTCATATAATAACACTTTAAAATTCAGTGTTTCAGGTAAATCTTTTATATATCCTATTATTGCAGATTGAAATTCACCTTTTTCACCACCATTGACAATATGAAGTCTGCAATACATATCTTGATTTACAATAAAAATTTCATCTGCCTGAAACAAATTGGCTTCATAATTGGCTAGAACTTTTTTATTTAAATTTTTGGAGTTAAATAAACTACAAATTCCATCGATTCCCTGGTCATACTCTTCTGGATAATATGTGTCATAATTTGAATTCAAAAGCGAATCCTCATAAATTAATTTGAAATCTTTGCTGTCCTTTAAAGAAATTATTGAACCAAGCTCCATTTTACTATTTGACTTTTCTCTTATATCAGTGCTGCATGATACTAATAGCCATACACTATTGACCAATATTAGGATTGGCATTACCATCGTTACCATAATTAGGGTTATTGGGGATATTAAATTCAATTTTCATCGTACCATTTCCTTCAAGTTGTCTTTGAAACATTGCTTCAAATGCTCTAAGATTTGCATTTGTTGTTCTGAGACCGATACAACCTGCAGTACCTATTGAATTACAATCAGGATGAATTCTAAGACCACTTCTTCCATTAAAGTCTTCCATGGTTACTTTCCATCCGTCTGCTTTGTTATTATTTTGCATACCGCTTTCTGTTGTTTCATATATCTCCTGAGCAGTATAATTATGATTAGGAGTTGGCCCATTTCCATAAGGTCCACTTGTAAATGGTGAACTTAGAACCGGGAGTTCAAATCCTCCAGTGAATTCTTCAACGATTCTTGCTTCACCCAAAATACCAAAAGCCGCATTTGTTTTTGAATTCAAATTTTTCCCGGTCATTACATTTGATTCTACCAATTCACCAGTGAACGTCATTTTATAAGTACCTAATGATGTTTCCTTTTTGGATACGTCATCTGCTAAAGCCTTATTTTTTTCATAAATTTTCCAATAGTTTGATGCTTTAGCTTTAGCGAATGAAATACAAGCTTTGGAGTGCCAATGGTTTTCTAAGTTTTTATAGATTGTTTGCGCCTTTTCTAAATTATAATTCGCATAGGCAATAGACAATATAGTATTTTCAACTTCATTTGCTTTAACTACACGAACATCAGTATTTGTTCCAATTTGACCTAATTTAGTTCCATCAGCTGCATAATAAGTTTCTAATCCTTCTAATTCACCACTATCAATAACTCTGTTCTCAGAGAAATTATATGAACCATTATAAGGATACTTTGCTGCCAACGGATCCACCGCGAAGAACCTACCCAACCTAGGGTCGTGCATGCGGTATTTAAAGTTCACTGAATTACCTTCTCTCTTCACCTCATCGTCGTGCTCTTGCCCTTGAAACCCATACCTAAAATCCCCGGTATTTACGGCTCTTTCCGGCAGTAAAACACCGAAGGGAGTGTAGTCTGAAATGGTTCTACTACGAACTGCATAGCTTGAAACGGCGATTCCGTCATCTGAAAGTGGAATCTTTATGTCGCTGATCACGGTCAATACATTCCCCAGATGATTGCTCATCGAATAGGTTTTATGCCCTATCTCTGTGCTCGTATTAGCGGCTATGGATGTACTGATCATGTTCACAGAATCCATGAAGATGCCCAACGATGAACTGCCGTAGATGTGGTGTTCGCGCAAATTGAACGAAACAGCTGCATTGGCTACTTCGTGCTCGTACACATTGAGCTGGTTCCCTTGGGCATCGAGTACATAGTAGGTACTTTTCTCGAGGTTCCAATCATCGTCATACACATGCTTGGCAATGCGGTTCCCCATGGCATCGTAATCAAAAGAAACATTCTTCTTACCTGAACCTGTAGGTCTTTGGATCTCTTTTACTTTACCATCCACTCGCCAGGTGATATTCGCTATTTTTTCCTGCATATCTTTTACAAGTCGTCCTTCCTCGTCATAGCTATAGTTATAGGCTTGCTCGATGTTCACATCCTGAGGATTGAACGTAGCACCCATGTTATCAATATCGCTGTCGCTTAAAGAAGTTAAGGCATCCGGTTCATTGATATGATACAACCTGTTTCGCAACAGATGATTGTTCGCATCCCACTTGTATCCGTAGCTCATATTTTCGATCTGAACGCCTGCTTGCGTATAACGGTTCTGATGCACAATGTTACCCATAGCATCGTACTCAAAAGTGTTCAAATAGCGGTTGTCATACATTCCGGAAGTGCTCCATTGATTAGCAGTCAAATTTATAAAACTTTTGCTTTCCAACAAGCGGTTCAGTTGATCATATCTGTATGCATTGGCCATCGGCAGCACTTCTCCTGTAACGGGGTGCGTGAGGGTGGTTTGCATTGCTTTGATGTTCCCATTGTAAAGATCGGTGCTATTGGCAGCTACGTCACTGTTCGTAATACTTGCAGCAGGTAGATCTGTGACTGTTGGTGCAAGTCCGCCTGCTGCGATTGGTTGGTAATCGCCTTCAAAATAGTGCAAACTAAAGGCCATCACATCTTTCGCAAATGCTTCATTCAGGTTGCTTGTTACACCATCTTTGCCGGGATCTCTGTTTTGGTCAAGAGAGGTAGCATTGACACCTTTCATCCAGCCTTGCAGGTTGTACACGTAGTCCATGCCCTGCAACTGGTTATTCCCCAGCTCCACGCGAGCCAATGGACCGTGATCGTAATACAAGTATTTCGCATCCTGCTGCCAGTCGGTATTTTGTGTAAGTTCATTTTCCAGTGCCTGGGCAATAGAAGTATTATCCAGCAATGGTTTTTCGGTGCTGGTATAGGCAGAGATGATGCGGTTATCGGCATCGTACCTGTAGGCATGGTGCCATTGATCGCTTTCCCCGTCCTGCACACTCATGCGGTGTACATTTCCGGAAACAAGATCGTAGGTGTAATCCAACCGCTTGAAACGCTGACCGGCGATACTTGGAAACGCAATCGCCATTTTGCGGTTATCCTGCAGCAATGTTTTGACGTTTCCGTGAATGTCATAGTCGTAATGCGTGGCATGTGCATAGGTTTGGTCATCCCCATCATACACCTCTTCGTAGGTGACATGCGTGATCCGCTTGCGCTGGGTAAGAGGGTTTGGCGCAAAACTTGCCGGAAGCCCGGTGATGATCGACTTGTCATAATAACTCCTGGTTACTTCTTTCCTCGTTCCAGTTCCTGCGATCCAAGCCAGCAATTTAACGTCATCGATCACCGACGGATTGTAATATCCGGATACGTTTGTACCAAAAATCTGGATAAACTTGCTAACAGTCCCACCCCCTGAGCCTGTCGAAGGGGAAAGGTTTTCTGTTTTCTCTCCAACTTCTACCACTCTGCCCAACGCATCGTACAACGTATAACTGTACTGGCGTTCTTTGGTGTTTCCAAAAACGTCTACCACATTGTACTGACGGGCAGTCTGGCTCACCACCAAACGTCCCAGTCTGTCGTAGAAGAAACGGGAAGAATAGCGGCCATTCGGATCATACACCCTGCGGACGTAACAGTGCGAAGCACCTGCAAATGCAGGCACCAGGTATTCCCCTCCAAAGACGCCATGCACAGGTGTTCCGAAGGCGATGGAATAGATATTCACTTGCCCGTAGGTATTTACCCCTAATGGGTCTGTTCCCGTTGCGAAGAACGCATTCTGCACGGCCCAGGTGCCACCTGTTGGGTAGCCTGAAGGACTGATCGCAGATGCAGTAAATTTGTAATACGCACCATTGTCTCCAACGGCTACGGCATAGGTGTTATCGATAAATTTCAGGTCGTTGATATCCTCGGTACCGATAGCTCCTGAAAAAATGGGCGAGCCATTGGCAGCAAAATACGTGAACAACCCGTCTTCTCCCGCCACGGCAAAGGATCCGTTGTGCAGCACTTCGATGGCGTTGGCACTGCCAATGAAGGATGGAAGCACCGCATTCGTTCCATTGGAAAGATTCAATTGCTGTACTGCATTGGTATTCAAAATATACAAGGTGTTTTGATACACTTCCACATCGCTTACTTGTTGCGGAGAAGGTATCATCGTAAAGTTCTGAAGGGTATTCCCGGAACTGTTTAACGGAATACCTTGTCCAAAGAGCATGGATCGGCTGGCGTTGATTGTTACAACCTCACTGTATGCGGCTGTGGGAGCAGTAGCCCCTGCAGGCTTGAGTATGTTCCAGGTGGTACCGCCGTCATTGGTAGTACGGATGGTAAACTTATCCGCAAGGATGGTACCTGTAGTTGCCGTGGCAAAATGTACGTCGATCAATTTTGGGGTGAAGAGTTCTTTTTTAACCAGGTATTGTGCCCCTGAAAACTCCAGTACGGCATCTTTTGCACCTACCACCAATACTTTTGTACTGTTGATTTTAGGGGTAACCCCGTAAAGGTTTTCGGTACCTGCAGCCAGTTTGGCAAAAGCCGACGTACCCGGGTTCGGCGAATACAGTACCCGTCCTTGTTGCCCTACGGCATACATACGGTCCCCATTCAAAGCAAGATCGTACAGTGTTTCAGCTACACTTGATTCTACACTACCGCCACTGGTTAAGGTCAAGGCCACCGGAGTATAGACACCTGCGGTGATCGTTCCTTTGGTCGCATACCCGTTCTCACCGGACAAATAATAGTTGCCATCATGATAAGCTGCGGCGTAAATATCTTTATTGGTAGCGGTGCGCACCAGTTTCCAGATGCCCGATTCCAAGCGGTAGAGCGTACCATCTATTCCTGCGGAGAGTATAAAGCCATTCTGTATACTAATGTCCAGTAGTTGCGTTGGATTGGTACTATTCGTTTGTATGGTGATGGAACCACCCGGCACCGCCACTCTGCGTATCTCATTTCCTGCGAGGATCAGGCTGTTGCCTTTTACAACCATACATTCCTGATTCACGGTTGCAGCAGTTGTTACCGACGTCAAGTTATTGGAAGCAGCACCTAGGTTGAGACGCACAAGGCTTCCATTGGTACGGTACGCATATAAATTTGAATTGGCAGAATCTTTTGCGATTGCTGTAAACAGCGTTGAGGCAATACCCAGCAAGGTCACATTCTGCACGGCACCGCTGTTGGTGGTATTGATGCGTATAAGTCTTCCCGAGGTGCTCAACACTGCACCCCTAAGTGCGTTTCCGGTAGTATTGACACGTTCGAATTGTAGGTCTTTGAAACTTGCTCCGCTCAAGGTTCCGGCTAAATCATAATCAGACCAATTTGGTAAAGGATCTCCTCCATTGGTAGTGATGTACAATTTACTTCCAGTGCTTACGACCAGTGTCATGACACTGGAAACACCGCTTACTTTACGATCGATCCATCCGGCACTGATCGGTGCATTCGTTACGGTGAACGGCACATGAACTACTGGTGTATTCAGGTTATTCGATTTGACCAATAAGGAAATTCTACTGTTTGGCCCAACGGCCAAAACGGTCATTCCATCCGATGATTCAGAGAGGTGGGTGTACGTATCATTAGACACTTGTTGCCAGTGGTGTCCACCGTCCACAGATCGGTAGAGTTTCTGATCCACCAAAGCGATCGCGGCAAGGTCATCGTAGAACTGTATATCGGTGATCATGCCTGTTAAGTCTGTTTCCACGAGCTGCCAACGTGAACCTGTATTCGAAATATCCGGGTTTACAAACAACCTTCCATCTGCTCCTGCGATTACGGCTTTATTCCCTGAGATCATATCCGTAGTGCGGATTGTTCCTGCAGAGAAAGCATTGGTTTGCGTCCATGTTCCGGATACCAAAGGCTTTGTAAACAGCGTTGCAGTAGACGTCGAAGTTGCGCTGTTTGCAGTGGCAAAGTAATGCGTTCCCGATTTGGAAATACTGGTCAGATCCCATGTGGTTCCAACGCTAATGGCTGTAAAATTCTGCAAATTGGTAGATTGTGCTACCAGTCCGTTCGCACCTACGATAGTCACTGTGTAGTTTGCTCCATTGGACACGTATGTAATGTCATTCAGATCGACGATCATACCGGCAGTACTCCAGGAGTTGAGCAGATCCCAGCTGTTTCCGCCATCTAAGGTTTTGAGTACAATACCGTTGGTCCCGATAGCAAACCCGGTCGTTTCGTCGAGCATAACAGCTTTTTTCAGATCTGTCCCGGTGAGGTGATATACACGGTTCCAGGTAACACCGCCGTCTGTGGTTTTATATAAATAACCACGTACCGGCCCTCCACTCGTGGCAGAAGGAACTTCACCGGCAAGGAAACCGATATTTTCATTTACCATCTGTATTTTTCTGGTAATGAGTCGGTTGTTCAGTCCGTTTGGTAAAGTCAGCTCAAAAATGCTCATCGGATCGGTATCCGGAGTAGACTGAGCCACCAGCTGATTCAGTGAATTGTATTCATAGCTTGTCGCCATGCGATGAGAGGTGTACACTGTTTTCGATCCACTGGTGCGGTCAGATGCAATTTGTAATGATAAGGCATCGGCACTGGCAGTCGTGTTCAATCGTTCAACACCCGCTGGCGGAATAGTTTTTATAAGGTTACCTGCCTGATCATAGTAGTACAAGGTAAAATGATACAATTTATCCTTGTAGCTATAGGTCAAGGATTCATTCACCGCTAGGCAGTGTTCATTGTAACGATTAACCAATGCACTGGTAAGGCTGTCGATGTAGTCTGCGTAATCGTGCTGTGCGTTAAACACCGCCTGATTGTGTAGCATCTCGATACAGTCGTCCACGAGTGTTTGTGTAAAAGGCAAGATAGGTTTGGTGGTATCCTGCCCAGGATCGCAAGGCTTGGAACACACAGAACGGTAGTCAAGGTAGGCATAGAAGGTCTTCGCATCGCTGAATTGTTTCAATCCATCCTTGATCTCTTGTAAGCGGGCACAAAATTCGCCCACACATCCGCACACATCGTACTTTACAAAGGTTTCGTAATTCGGAATCTCTTTGTAATAAAAGGATGCGTTGGTTTGCATCACCCAATCATTATAGGATCGTACACATTCCAAATAGGAAGTGTAAGCTTCTTTACACGATTCCTCGGGGGCCAATACGCCATTACACGGTGCAAATTCCGTTATGGCAAGCGGTGGTAGCGAAGGCAAGTTAGGGTTGGTACTGTTGGTGTAAGAAGCCAGATACGCCAGGTACGCTTTGAGGCATTCTGCTTTGTAATTGGAAAGGATAAATTTATGCACATTTTTGAAAGCAATAGGCAAGGTATAAGCATTCGCCGTGGCCCAAAGAGATTGGTTGAATTGTTTTATACCTTGTTTGTAGATCATATATAATTTCTGATCTTCCCGGATCGTAACCTGAACAGCATCAGGTAAGCATGCTTTTCGGGCAGGCAGCATTCCCGGGCAACCTGCGCTGCCGATTTCCGCAATGTATGCCTGGAATTGTTGTCTTCCTTCGGTAGAACAAAACAAATTGTTTTCCGCAATATCCTGCATGGCATACAATGGCGCAAAGCGTTTGAAATCAGTACAAGGTGCACCCGTACCTGCAAGTTGTGCGCTTTCAAAGGCAAGATATGCATCACTGTACTGTTTGTATAAAATCTGATCTTGTGCAGTGGCAGTGGCCGTAGCTCCAAGGTAAGCAAGGATATCTTGCCCTCCCTGACTGCCTTGCGGCTGCGTTTCAAGATACGTAATGTACGAACCATTGTCTCGGGCTACTCTCGCATCGGTAAAGGTTTGCTTGCTAATAGGAGTGAGTTGTGGTGCACCACTGTTTTGAGCTCGTGTGTTGTAGCGCAATAAGGCCTTTTTGTAACGTGCATGTTCAAAGAGGACATTGGTTCCATACCCGTATTCAGATACAAAACGATCCGGTTCGCGGAGCATTGCAATGGCATCGATTCCTGGTTTTGCATTGGCCAGATAGCGCATATAAGCAGGCATCGGAAACTGCAACTCGTTTTCAGCGAAATAGTTGTAATCTTTTTTAGTCAGGTAGGCGGTATCCTGCACGGAAAGATTATTCGCCAGGTTGAAGCTGTCTATCGCTGCTACGTAAGAGGTGTAGAATTCCACCGACTTATCCAGGTAATAGGACCCATCTGCCAGTCGTTGCTGACGGATACCCTCCAGTACCACAGGACTAAGTGCATCCGGAATACAGCCGTAACATTGTTGTATGGAAAGACAGGTCGTACCATAAATAGTACCTGAAGCAAGGCCTCCGGCTCCTGTATTGAACAAGGCATCTATTTCAAAGGCATGGTAATTAAAATACGGATCGGTTGTTCCTGTTATGCGCATTTGCCCCAATGAGTTCACTTGGGTCAGTTTCTGCGAACCGGCGGCAGTAAGTATGGTCTTACACTCACCAGCAGAAATAGTAATCGTATCTCCTGAACTGGTGTAAGCAGAAGTGGTAGCCGTAACTCCTGGATCCCATTGTTGGGTAATAGAGGATTCTAAATGCATGCTGGTAAACAAATTCACTGTTTGTATACCATTGAAGTCCTGAACTACGAGTACATCATTTAACACCTGATAGAGGGCATCAAAAGCTTTATGTTCATCGGTCTGGCATTCCATAGGAACAGGAAGACCACACTTACCCACGGGAATGCCTGTTCCGTTTCCTGCAGCATCTTTGCGGATCATGGTACCTTCCAGGGCAACCGTTGTACCATTGTTCAGGTGTGCGGTAATGCCAAACAGGTGCTGGCCTTTGGAAAGCAGCTGATCAAAATAGGTCACTTGTGAAAGTTGTGCCCAGTTAAAGCCGGCAGGGCTTGCATTCGTAAAGGTGACATAAAGACCCTGATTACTTCCGCTAGCGGCATTGTAGAGTTTGAATTCATTGGAAGCAACTTTGATCCATGAGAGGGAATTGCTTGCATTCGCCGCGTTTTGAATGAGCAACGTTTGCAAGCCATTAATCGGGCTTCCACTTACCACCAGCGGGTTAATGGCAACCGCAGTGGTACTGGTAAACTTACCCGTGGAGGCTAAGGTACTGAAAAGGTATTCGATATCGCTGCCCAATTCGTTCAGCGTGCATTCATCCGAGAACGAACAGCTTTGAATGTTGAAGTGCGAGATGTTCCCTGTGAGGTTTACTAACATATTTGAGTCATCTACCGCCTGTGCTGTAAAGGTATTTCCTCCACTTGGATAGAGGTTAATGATTGATTTCAATTGATCCCAGGCAATACTGCCTGATTTCGTTAGCTGTAATGTAGCATAAACTGAGGCACCCGGATTCTGCAACCAATTCGCAGTAAGGGTATTTCCGCTGATGCTTACATTTTGCACCAGTGTTGGAATTGTACCCGGCATATTGAAATCGTTTGCTGCCTGAAAGAGTGCATTCAAACCGCTGTAGTCATTTAAGGTAACTAGAGAATTATCCAGTTTCTGATTGGAGGCCAATTGGGAAAGCAAGGTTTGCAAAGCAAAAGGAACAGGACACTGTCCGGTGGCAAGGTACAGTTCGTAAGCCGCATCATTCGCATTCTGGATCGGTACCACATCAAGCGTATTCGGAAAACGGCGGTCTTTTTGCTCAAAGAGTGTGTGCAAGGACGCGCCGCACGCCTGATTGCTTTGGAAATAAGGGGAATTGAGGTAGGCAGATGGATTACTGATCGTGAAAGGTGTAATCATTCCACTGGTGTACGGATTGTAGTCTTCGTTTCCGATACAACCGCAATACGTATTGTTCACCGTCAAGGCAATGCAATCCGCCAATTCGTGTTTTAACTGTTGCTTTTGAGAACGGTAGAGTGCCTTCAGGGCATTCCACTCTGCATTGAGGATATCTATCGAATAACTTCCAGCAACTGGAGCGCCAAAATCAAAACAACTCGCTTGTGGATTGCTGTAGAAATTGTTTCCGCAACGAACCATGTAAGCGGCAATTTGCGGCATGGTGCGCGGTACACCTGCTACTACCTGATAGGCATTAAATTTTGTTTGTAATGCTGAACCTGCATTGATGCAAACATTGGATGTAAACGAGGAACTTCGCACAACAAAAGGATCCCATGCATGGGTATTAGAACCGGTACCTGAAGGAATGGTAAACCAATCTTCGGTATCAACAGTTGTTGTCACGGTGGCATTTCCTGAACTATTGAAAATAACTGCATACGCCTGAGGTATTAATCCATTTTCCACGGCGGCCTCAAACGTATTGGTGGAATCCAGCAGAGCATCGAAGGAATCACTCGTGTAGGTATCCGTACTTAGTACCGGTTTTTGGTAACGGATACAATTGTCGTAATAGGCATATTCTGGGTGGTAGGTAACCAACGATTTTGCCCAGGAAAACTCAAAGTTGGCGATGAAATCTTCCACAGAAGCAAGTTCCTGAGGATAGACGTAATAAAAAGCATCTTGCAGATAGTATTTTACAATCGCTGTCGCTGTCACAGCAGGAGTCCAACCACCATTACCATCGCTTATCACGGCAATTCGAGCTGTATCTCCATTCATGGTAGTATAAATCGGATGTTCACCATAGCTGTCTTTCAGTTTAGGGAACCGCCAGCCCGGAGTACCTGCGGCTGCAGGCAACGAATTCGGTGTGCGGTAAATGGAAAGCACGTGCGGTGTCAGGTTTGTTTGTCCTTCTGCATTCTGGTATTCTCCGTATTGTCCACCAGGCGCCATATCCATTTGCATCAGGTTGTAGGCCGTGGTGCAAAGGTCTGTGGTCCCATCCTGGCATAAACGCTCGCAATCTTCTTTTTGGAGATAGTAGTCCTGAGCGTTACCATTACCGGCTTCAATGTAATCTTCAAGCGTTCCAAGTGCAGTGAAACATTGTTCACAGGTTACCCGGCATTGCGAAGAGTCAATCTGTGCCAGTTCATCGTTGTAGAAATCCTCATAGGTTTTAACGCAGGCATTCAATGAATCATTCAAATACAGGTCGAGAAAGGCTTGTCTTGCCTCTTCATTTATGGTCAAACGCTTGTTGAAGCTATACGAGCCACGCTCCAGTTGTGATATACTGATCGTTGGTACATTGTCTGTTCCATTCAGGTCGGAGGCACAAACGCCGTGAAAAGTATAGCCCTGATCGCCATTTTCGGTGAACTTTCCAACAATTATTTGCTGAAAGGCATCGCCGAAACGATCTGCACCGCATTCATCTACAAGTTCCAGTGTAAGGTCGTACGCACAATCGATACAGATGTTCGGTAAACAGGTATCTTGTAACGGCTCAATGCTAAAGCCATATTCAAAGGTGTAATCCGAGACATACGGCACCAACAATTGTGTGGAGAAAACAAGGGAATTGCCTTCAATAGCCAGGGTGTTTAGTGCCTGATCCTGCCCGAAAGCATTTACATTCAAAGCTATTGCAGGCTCAGCTTCGCTGGTAATACCCTGCAAGTTGGAAGGTGCATCACCGGCCAGAGCGGTAGCGATCACACGTCCCTCCTGATCCAGGTAAGAAATGCTAGCCTGACCATTAGCATCGATTACTACATTCTTTTTATAGTGCTTCGCATCACCTACCTCTGATCCAAATAAACGATCCAGCTCCAGCTGATTGGGTTGGCCGTAGAGGTAGGTTGTTTCATGTTGTGACCCTAGCTGGAATTCTTCACCTACGCCACCCTGACGACGAATTCGCCCGGTATTATCAGGGGTATATTCTACCTGAGTGAATGGAAACTTCTTTGCATCGGGCACATAGGCTTGTTCAGCTGTTTTATCCGGATTTTCGGGGGAGTAATACTGTGAAGCACCTTTTTGTGTTCCCATCGGTGATGCTGCCACAGAGCAATTCGATCCTTCCGTACTCACATCGAAATCTGCAGCCGAATACCCTGATGGTGAATCCGTGTAATTCTGATTAAAGTTGGGGTAAAAACGGAGCACGGCGTTTTTGTTGGCATCTTCCGTTTGACATGAAGGATCCACTACCGGCACTGGCAAGACATTGATGGCCGGTCTTCCCTGATAGTCATAGATCGTTTCTCCAACGATGGTGTTTTGATCCGTACTTATCTGTGTTACCGACTGGCGGTTCCGCAAACTTCCATCAAAATAACTGATGATCTCCTTCTTTTTTCCTTCTTCCGCATAGGTCGTTGCATATTGCCAATTCAGTGCATGTTCATGACGCCTATTAGCAACTACCTCAAAGCGATTGTTTGCGGCTGAGGCTACTGTGCCAGCCTCGGAAAGGTTCCATGCGCCATATACACGTTCACCTGCAGCATTGACTCCAACGCCACGTACTCTGAAAACTACCCAGCCTTTATCAAAGATCAGAGAAAGTTCATAGGAAAGATTACTTGTGGTAATGCGCGTGGAATTGTATTTAAAATGGTAGGATAAGGCATTCGGGGACATGACCTGCGTACTGGTTGGATCACTGCCATAATTGTTTACGTGCAGCCATTCTAATTGGTATTCCTGAATCCCCGGTACCGTATTTTCCCATGCCAAATGTAGGTGATCAGGGATGTTTTCTGCATCACAGTCGGTATTGACGGCTGTAATTTGAGAAAAATTTAGGGGTGTTGTCAAGGAGGTAAAGGCCGTGCGGCGATGCACAAGGATCTCATTGTTGATAAACAAATGCGCCGGCAACGTATCACTGACTATCCCATTCACATAAATACTGTCCAGCACTGCTTTTACTGAATAGGCCCCTGAGAAGCGTGCGGAAGAGCGGCTCATATACGTTGTGTCTGTAAAAGGATTGTACTGCACATCCAGATGCACAACAGTATCGGTCAACGCTACCATTTGTGCATTCCAGCGTTGAACTTCCAGTCGTATGCGTACGTTCATAGGTGAGGCGAAATACGCCTTGTGGTTTACATCCACACCTAACGTAAGTCGGTTGAGGACCGACAGATCAGTGTCGTTTCCACCAGGTGCCTGTGCACTTACTGTTGTTTCCGGATTGGGAATGCCTGTTTGATTAACCAGCACAGGTGTTCCCTGATAGATGGTCAGGATGGGTTGCCCTGTATAAGGAATAAGCTGTCCCATGCAGGTAACAGCCGTAAACAGCATCGCAACAACAATGAAAGTTCTTTTCGTGTTCATGGTTATTTTATTTCAGTACGTAAATCAATGATTTCAAAATCTTTGTATTTCGAGGCAGGTGTTTTCGTTTTCAGATCGCTAAAAAACGAGGGTATACCCTTAGGCTGTAATTCTTCTGCCTGTTTACCGAACTTGTAATCGGTAAAATGGATCTCCATGCGTGGATGAATGATCCGGTCAATTTCTTGTGAATCATCCAGTACATCATTTGCCGTGTAGAGGATGTATTTGGAAACCAAGCCTTGATTGGTGAGCCACATTTCAGCCCCGTGATAGCGTACTCCTTCAGCGAAGGTCAGGTAATACACCGTGTTTTTTCCGAATATCTTTTTCTGTGCTTTGCACTTGCTGTTCAAAAGCAAGGCAAAATCCTCGGTTGTTTTTCGGTGCAGGTACGTTTCTTCAGGACGGAGAAGCACCAGTTGTTTAACTGCCGTATCGCAAATCACTTGTATGTCCGCATTCTGAATGACCTCTCTTCCAAACTGAGACATATAGAAATGGGTGCGCTCAGCCTGGTAACACAACTCAAAGTCATAGGCCAGTGTGGTGTCTGTGGAATTAGGTTCTTCAAAAAAGAGGTACTTAGCCCGGTAGGCATAGCTGCTTCCCACAGGAATTTTCCCTTCAATCCCCAAGATAACTCCGGAAAACTCTTCCAAAGGAATATCCTGCCACTGTGCATTCGCACCCAGCCCAAGCAATACCATCCCAAAAAACACTACCTGTCTTTTCATTCTATTTTCATGTTCGTAATTACCTCCTCCAACTCTTCACATCTCACATCTCACCACTCACTGTTTCCGCACATTATCCCTGTTCTCCTGTATCGTCATAATGCCCCGTTCCGTCTCTTTTTTAACACGGATCAGTTTACCTTCTTCGTCGTATTCATAGAGTGTGGCATAATTCCGTTCATCCAATTCTGCCATCAGTCTCAAGGAAACCGGATCGTAGACATAGCTCATCATGCTGCCGTCCACCGGAAAAAAGCGTATATCGTCAAACAGGACATCGGCACCGTTGGCCTGCAATTGAATGCGTAGCCCGGTGGCATCGGAAGGAATTTGCAATTCCGATTCAATGCGTTGCCAGCCATCAATGATCGCCCCTGAAGGAAGCATGGGCTGGACCACCTGTGAAGATCCTTCAAAAGAAACCTCTAAGGCACCCTTGGTGTAGGAAGTAAGCGATGGATCGGCGTCCAGTTCTTTCACCCAGGCAGATACGATATAACTGCCCGCAGTAGGTGAAAAAGAGGTTACGCAGGAGGTACAGGAAAGCTCAGAAGAGCAATCAAAACGCACATTTGCAGAACTCACAATTTGAACTGTTCCTGTGAGGGATGAAGGCGTCACTTTCAAGACATAATATCCGGCTGAACTGATTGGTATTGAAACACCCGCAGCATTTACACTTCCTTGGGCTGAACCTCCGTTATAAGCTTGCAGTTGATCGCAGACCTCAGTTGAAAAACTGGTAAAGGGGCCATAAAAACTCCAAGTTCCATTGCCACCTGTGAGCAACAATTGCAAACCGGGAGTTGCGGGTCCCATTGCTTGAAAATAATAGTACAGGTCATGACTAACAGCCGGTGTCAGGATAGGATCAAAGTGAAATTGCTGTTGAACATTTCCACAAATCCGGAACGACGAGGCACATGCTGTATTGCCAATGTTACCAATGTTTGAGTACTGAGTTAGTGTCGAGAAGTTTTCCTGTGCTCCAATAAGAGTATTTAGTGAAAGAAAGGCAAAAAGTAATACGCGTTGCATGACTAATAGTTTAAATTTCAATGGTGTAAACACATCCGGTCGCATCGGTAATCGTGACCTTAATTTTGGATGGTTGTGGATGTTGCGGTAAGGTGTCGTGAATGATCAAACCGTCTCCCTGATCATTAAGTTCTAGTGAAGCATTGCCCTCTAGTACCTGGTACTCGAATTGGTATGGAGCGGTGCCATCTGCAGGATATAAGGTAGATGTTTTAAGCAGGTTTAGTTTGTCTACCGCAGTAACCTGAACTTTTGCATTCAGTTTGCAGACTAAAGGTTCACACCCCTCCGTGAAAGTGCTGGTGTAATACACCGAGGCACCGGATTTCACTTTAATGCAATTACGACCTGTATGCGCATCATTGGACACAAGGATCGTATCACCGGATACTTTAAAATGGTTGTCGGAACAGTTGTCATAGTCGTAATCTTCGAAGCCATCAAATCCTAATTGACGGTAACGCGTATTGGCTGCAACCGCAGTTGGAAGTGTTTGGTTATAACCGAAAAGCGACGAGGAATAACGATCCAATGCATCCACTGTTTCCAATGCTTGTCCAAAAGGACTGAATTCAACTACGGAAGACGTATAGGTCCAGTTTTGACGATCAAGATTCCAAATTCCGTTCTGCAAACGGTAGAAGGGATTGAAGGAAGTGAACATCCCATCCTCACGGATATTGGAATTTCCATTTTCATAAGTCTGTGAACGGTTGCTTAAATGTACATAAGAAGCTTTTGGTCGCCATGTTCCCTGCGCACCCAGCACATATGGATTGGTTGTATACACATCTGCATCCTCATTGAGGAAGCATTCACAGAAAGTTCTCCAATCATCGCGGTATTCTACGGCACCTGCCTGAAGCACTTTTTCGAAGATATTCACCTGTAGATTGTCCAAAGGGTTATCGCGTAACGTTAAGGTTCCGATAGGAGTAGTTTGCATGTTACGTCTGCCGGAACGCAGCACTTTCATCTTCAACACTGTTCCGTTCATAGGCGTACCGTCTTTGAGCAGTACTTTTATACCGCTTGGGCTGGCCTCGGTAACCCATCCCAACACGTAGCCCATAGATGCAGTAAGCAATGCCACCTCATCTCCTTCAGAAAATCGGCTGGAGTTTTCTTGTGCTGTACCTCCATTGACAAATTGCAGATTGGACGCAGCTATTCCAATATTTTGATAGGCCTGACCCATTTGGTCATAGTACCAGTGTGCGGGGTAGGTAAAACTGTACACATGGTCATTGAAGTCAGTTGTTGTTTCTGTCAATAAAACGACACCTGTTTCCGCATCGTAGGCGAGGTTTTTTGTTTCCACCACAGAGCCCAGGTCTGTAGCTACAGTTCTGGTCAATATTCCGAAGCGTTCAATCACTTTAGTGAAGGTGGCACTTCGGAAGGCCGTTCGCTCATAGGATCCGGAGAATATTAACGTTGGCACCAGTACAAGTGGGACCGTGAAGTTGGTGTTGAAATTCATGCTTCCGGAAATGGTATTGCTAAAGTTCTTTCTGAAATCGGCTACGGCGTCATAATTCAACCCAACAGTACTTAGTGTAATCGCACCATTTTTAGCAATAGAAGTTACCTTGTTGGAAAGTTGACTGTAGGTTTCTACCGGCAGATTTAAACCGGGGAATGGTGTGGTGGCTATTAACGTATCTGACTGATAAAAATATTCCACCTTGGTGATCGGTTCAGATTGATTTTGTGCGAACACGGAGGTACGTTTCGCTTTTCCATGCATGTCGTTGTTCTCTACAACAAATCCCTGTGATGCTGCCATTTCATCCACCATGGAACTAAAAAAGATGGCAAAAACAGGCAGCTTAAAGCGTTTGTAATCTACTGTTGTGTTTTTAACGATCGTTGGAAAATCTTTGGCGGTATAGAATTCATTCACCACTTTACCCGTGGCTGTTCTGCTTACGCCTGTTCGTTTAAGATCACGTACCGTAACCATGGAATAGCCAACTCCGGCAGACGGAAAGAACTGCTCCCCAAATGGTGTTTCCTGATAATTACGGGTATCGGGAGCCAACAAGTTCTTAACATTGGAAGGAATTGGTTGTCTCCACGGGTTTTCATCCCCTCCGATTTGAGGTTCGTAGGAAGCCACACCGCTGCTGGTTCCGTCTTCTAAGGTGTAAGTGTACTCCTGCCCATAGAATTGTGAAGGCATTTGTCCTTGGGTCATCAGATCCCAAGCATCAAACATGCGAATCTGTTTCACCCGATGTCCCCCGCCGAGCTTCTGTTTATTCGGGTTTTGCAAGCGCACCCAGGAATGATTTAAAACGATGTTGTTTCCTATGTTATCCACCCAAAGCGGCTTGTTGGGACCGATAAAGAATTCTTGATAGGAGGAAAATGCTCCGCCAAGAGCTTCCAGTAATCCGGGTAAATTGGCTTCCTCATCCATGGATGAAGTGCTGGATGGCGGAATGAAGTTGGAAAGATGCAATCGCGCGAACTGGATGGCAGCTACCGAAATGGGGTTGTAATCGGCTTGTCCGTTATCCATGAGTGTCGTCCCCTTGAATTTGAGTTGAAGTGCACGTTGAGAACCAATGGTTACAATAGCAAGATCTTCCACATTCTCTGAAATATTCGCATAACCCGGAACGAAGTCGTATTTATTCTCAGCAAATCGCATCAGTGCTCTGAAATAGATGAGCTGTCCGGGCTGCACATACTCAGAGATATGCTCGTTGTAACCTGTAGGGGAATCTTGATCGGGCATTAATTCTACATAGATGTAGCCGTTTTTGTTATCATCTTCGCTTACCGGTGTAACACCATCATTGATAATCTCTAATGAGTTCTCTGAAGTTACCTTTTGCGCACCGATGATCTTGAACATCTGATTTGCACGCTTATGTTGCACATACGCGTAATCATCCGCTTCATAATCTACTTGTATTTTTCCGCCTGAAGGCAATTCAATGGTGCTCAGGTTCCATGCGGTGGCAAAAAAATCTGCTTGAGCTTTGTCCAATCCTACATAAGGAAAATCACTTGCGCGCAAAGGATCATCGATCAGACTACCGGTTAAGGGACCTTGTTTTTTGTAGGTGCTCCAACGATCGATCTCTCTCGGGTTATAGGATGGATTGATGACCGTATCTAAAGCGCCATTTGGTAAAAAGCGTTCCCCGTAATGAAATAGATATGGTGTATACCTTCCTTTGTTGGAACCCTGGTAGGTGAAATAGATTTTTTTGAGGGTTAACTTTCCCTGTTGTGTTTTGTGACCGATATACTCCGGACACAGGCTGTAGTCATATTCAAAGTGTACCGTTTTTAATGGAATGGCTGATGCAGCATTCTTCTCATAGTCGGGAAGTGCATACAATTCGATCTTATCCAGTTGAAGCATGGCAGGCGCCTGAACATCCTGATTCAGCCCGCCATTTTCATCCAGTACACTAACGGCATCCTGTCTTTTTGAAGTGTAAAATATGGCGATGTGGTTCTTTGAACGGATGGTATCTACGTACCACAGTTCTTTTTCCCCATATATGTAATGGCCTTTGTCATCGGCATTGTCAGTATTCAGTCCTTCGTCAAAAGAAGCCCTTTCGAAGTTCAAGGGATTTCGCCATTGGTAGTTGTTTACTTTTTTGTAGCTGAATTGAAGGTAGCCACCAAGGTCACCCTTACTCGGCCCTTTAATATTGTCCGCATCCACGTAATCAGCATTCAATACATTCGTAAGTAGGTAAGAATGTGCAAAATCAGGGGTATGTACTTTATTGAAATAATGATCGATACCTCGTTCATTTCCCACCGTATTATCTTCACCCGGGGTATATGCAACGAGATTTTGAGCATAGTACAGGGTGTTTGCTCCGTCCTGCTTCGTAGCACCTACGTTAAAGGAGACATCCTCTTGAAAATGGCTATAGGCTGCAATACCATAGACATACCTGCTCCCTTCCACATTAAGTATGGTTAATTGTCCGATGTGGTGATCCAAACCGCTATCCGTCCAGGCATGTGCCTCAGGATCAAGTGGCGTTATGCCAAGTCCCTGTTTCAATTCGCTATTGGTTAAGGTGTAAACTACCTGATTGCGTCGGTCATTGCCCTGTTTGACATAAGAATCGGAAGTGTAAAATTTTCCCTGAGTATCTTCCAGTGTATCTTCAATACTGCGGTATGAGGTGACATCAAATCGTAGCGCATTTCCGCCACCGATATTTTCGAAAAATGCAGGGTCGGCATCTACGGCTAATTCATTTGCTTCACGGAAATACCAGCCGTCTTTACCAAAGGTAAATGCTTCGTAGGCTTTGTTTCCGCGTTCGTCCCAATCACCGGATGTTGAATTGGAGTAAGTCAAAGCCACGTCAATGCCTCCTTTGAAGGTTGTCCCCATACCGGCCTCTATTCCAAGTGAACCATTGGTAGAACCGTTTCTCATGGTCGGATCATACACATGTCCGATGTCTTTGCGAACAGGTCGGTAAGAACCTGCAATGCCTTGTCCGGATACATTGAAAATATCGTACGTTAAATTGGGAATTGGAAGTGCCGGAGTATTTTTCGTAAAAGGCCCATCATTCTCCCTGTTAAAATCCAGCATAGCATGTGCATCTGTTTTCCCTTCCTGAATATTCATATACCCAAATGCAGGAACAGCAATGGTGTTGTAGCGCAACCATTGGGCGTTGTAAAAGCCGCTGAACTCAAGGGTGAGATCATTACCGACAAGATCAGGCCCTAATTTGTAGGAAAAGGTGCCGCCTCCGCTGCTGAATGGCATCGAAAGCTGGGGCGTATAGGTGGACTGGGAGAAGTTGAAGGATGATTTGATGGGTAAGGTGCGACTTAAAGTACTGGTTTCATAACTGCGTCCATCTGCATTATATTTGGTAATTTTCTTACCGTTTAAACTCTTCTCACGAGTCCTGGAATAACTAATAGTTGCACTTGTCAATCCTGCTCGTGAATTCCATTGAGAACCTAGATTGAATTTGTTAATGCGTTCATTCTCCAGATTTTTGTTTTGTACGAAGGAATAGCCGACGGTTGGGGATAAAGTTGCACCACCGGTGCTGCTTCCCGATAAACCAAGGCCTGCTGATAAAGTACCATTATTTTGTTCTGATAGTTCCCATCCGGCACCAATGCCAAGACCGAAACTGGATGAGAAGCCATTATAGTTATTGTAGGATAATCCTAGGGATGCATTCAGACTTAAACTGGCATTAGACGTGTCAGATTGTTGGTTCGAAATAGTTGTAATGTCGCCAATTCCAAAAAATTCATAATCCCCACATGCACTTCCTCCGAGTGTCCAGTTTCTGCGGAGATTGATGCTCTTTTGTACGGTGTCTGTTCCATTAAAATCATCCGGCAAGCCTCGCATTGCGCGATTTACCACACCGGGGTTGAGGTTCCATCCCAAGCCCACCCAGGAGGCCTCCTGATCCATGGTGACACCACCACTGTAAGAGATATTGATCGGATATCCGTCCACATCCATAAGTGGAATGTTGTATGAGAAGTCTCCTGTAAACGGATCTACCATGTCGGAGGTACCGATGGGTGTAAAACTTTGCACTTCGGGTTGGTCTGGACCACCATCGGGCAGCATGTTGTTTGTAGGCAACATTGCTTTTGTCACCTTATGCTGCACTGAAGTCTGATTGCTCGTCTTTTCCGAAGGGATAGCGGAACTGTAAACAGCAGGAACAAATGGTGTGCTCACCGATACACGCCAGTACCCCAGTAAGGTTGAGTCAATGAAAATAAAGGTTGCCAGAAACAAGGCATCCAGATTCAACTTCGTTTTCATACGTTTTGTTTTTTCCATTTTCGTGGAGCTTTTAATTTGGGAAGGGAAGCGATCTTTTTCAGATCGAAGGCTACGGAACGCTGCCCTTTGCCATAGATATGATCATTGAAATACAGGTGTAGTGTTTCTGTACCTTTGGGCAACGTAGCTTGCAGGGTAATGGAGCCTTTAGCGCTCATCCCATAGGTTCGTTCAAAATGATAGGCCCCGATCGTTACCGGTAATTTATTATTGGCGATGAGTAAAATATCCTTTTGAAAGCCAAAGGCATAGTATACTACACGCTCTTCATAAGTTGTTGAATCCGCTTCATACGTTAAAAACTCCTGATACCCTTTGGATGGGATCTCGATCTGAAACAACAGGGATACTTCATTTTCCTTGTTCTGCAACCATTCCTGCGCTTCTTGTAATGTTAAGGTACCCCGCTGCATGGCTTGAATGACCTTCAATTCTGCAGTGAGCAAGCCTATCGTGTATTGCACCTCACCACACTGTTCGGTTTTCATGAACAGACTTTGATTTTCATTGTAGAGCTGTATGTAGGCATTAGGGTAAACCCCCAAAGAGGAACTCCCCATGGAGCTGAACAAACAGCCAGCGAACAAAAGGATCATACTATGTCTTACAGAACCACGCATCACTTCACGATGAATTTCATTTCGTAGCGTTGTTTCTTTCCATCGATCACTACCAAAGTGTAGTGCCCGGGCAAAACATACTTGCCCAATTCAATCTCGTAGTAATTAGAGCCGGTGCGCTTGAGCGGCAAGCGCGAGGGATCGTCATCATCCGCTAAGCCCAGCGCTATTTTTGCGTCCATGAGCTCGTCTTTGGCATTGTAGAGGTAGTATTTCAATGCATTTTCCGCATAGGTTTCTGTAAATTCAAATCGGATCGTTCCATCTTCCACCACATAGTCCATTCCATCGTTTTTGAATTTCATTTTATAGTACTGCTGTGTTTCGATCTTCAGAGGCAAAATGAATTTCCGAGCCTCAGACTTATCCACCACGACCTGATCCGAGATCTTCTGTACCTGCCAGCCATACCAAATCCCTTGCTTAAGTTCGGGGGCATCATAGGGATAAAAGAGTTGTGTTCCCGGAACACGATCCATCAGCAACATGGGCTGGTTCACGATAATCCCGACTTCCGCAGACTGATCTTTTTTCAATTCTACTAGTACTAACCTGTAATAGATCCGGTCATTACCGGCGGTTAGTCCACTCATGTAAGACCATACCAATAAAGGATTCTTCGTTTCAATGGAATCGCCGTCATCCGGCGTGATCAGTGCCATGTTTCCCTGAGCGAACCCTGTCTGCATCAACAGTAGCAATACGCATCCTAATATTTTTTTCATCCCTCTCGTGTTTTTCAATGGTTAATTCTCGATTATCTCTTTTTTCATTGTCCAAAATGCCATCCCATTCGCGTCATGATCGCATAAGGGAAGCGTTCAAAACGATTCAGGCTATAGTAGTTGTAGAAATCACCAAGCACCATTCGCTCTGCGGAAAGTGACCACTCGAGCTGTTTGCTCAATTGGAAGGTAGCCTCCAGTTTCCCACCCGGTTGCACACCGTATTTTGTGGTAAACCCTAATTTAACTCCCAGGAGTAGTTTCAACTTTTTTCGCTGTACCGCCACCTCATCACCAAGAGTGTAGGAAGTGTTCTGCATCAGGTTCTCATCATTCATCCGGAAATAGGACAGCGACAAACGGTTCACCCCAAACAAAAATTTCGAAGCTTGTTGCAAGGTCAGACTTCTGAAAACACCTGTAGATAAAGTATCGGTGATGAGGTAATCGTTGTAGTTGATCGCTAAGGTGTTTTTCACCGTTCCGATCTCGTAAGCGGTAGAAAGTCCGATGCCAATCAGGTAATTGTTCGTTGTGCTTCTTCCCTGAGTAGTAAATAGTTCTTGCGTCAGGTAAGACACCGATGTTACAAAGGAGATCGATGTAGCGATCGTTCCGTTGAGTTGCCCGCCAATGACACGCAGATAAGCCGTGGTATCATGACTACCCATCAGGTTGTTTTGGTCTTTTCTGTAGCTTAGTCCTAAGCTCAAGCCATCCGAAACATGCGAAGTGGACTTCATTTCGAATCGTGCATTGTCGGGTTGGAGTACACCTAGGCTCCTGACATCCGCGAAGGGATCGATCCAGCGCACCGAACTCTGAACTACTGTTCTGAACTTTTTGAAATTCTGAGAAACGGAACAGAGTGCCGTATGTGTGCGGTCAGTGGAATACAGCGATTGAAATACATTGCTGCGCAAACTGTCCGAAAGCGCAGAGCGAAGAGAAGTTTTTCCGTAAACCAGATCCAATACCGTTCCTTTGGAAAAAGAAGGCACAAAGCGGATATCGATCTCATTTCCGAAAGAAGGCACGATGGCGCTATCTGTCGCACCAGGCAGTGCTGCTGCATTTGTCAAGTAGCGCATCCCAAAATAAAAATGAGTTGATTCCGGGGTTCCGTACCCTGTTTTAATGGCCGTCAGCCATCCGCGTTCCCGGATATTCTGAAAATCAAAGCGGTTAAACAAATTGGAAGAGTTGTTCAGTTTGTTTTGAACAGCATCTGTACTCACCATCAGGTTATTCATCGTCACGCCGGAACAAAAGGTCAGGTACCAATGCTCTTTTTGAAATTCCACATGCGCTCCCTTGATTGGAACACTGTTTTTGGAAAGGGCGGTTGTTTTCGGATAGCTCAACCCAAGATCAAGTGTTTTCAATCCTGAAAGCATGCCTTGCTTTTGAATACTGAGTTTGTCGCCCACTGCATCCTTTGCTCCTGTAATAGAAAGACTCGATGCTTGATCCTTCAAAGAAGAAATACTTTGCTGATAATGTTCATAAAGTGCATATGCTTGCTGCACCTTATCGTATGCCCGTTGAAGCGTGTCATATAGATGTTTTGCGTGATCGTAGCGCCCGCGTGCATCGGAATACAAAGCCATTAAGCTGTCTCGTTTAGGGGTAAACCCTTGCTGATGTGTATAATAAGCTGTATCTGGTGTTGTTTGATTAAGCGAATCCATCTCTGTACCCAGTTGTGCCTCGTATTGGTCCATTTGATTCTGATAGTTCCCCAGCTCACGGGAATACTTTTGCAGCAAGACTTCTCCCATGCCCAACTTGGCTTGCAGTGCCTCTTTTCCTTGTTGCAGGGATTCTGAACGATTCCGCAATCCTGCCAGCTTAGCAGCCTTTTGATCCGAAGCCTGTTGTTTCAGTTTATCTGTATCCACCGAGCAACGCACATAATTGTTTACACCCAGCGGATTTAAAAAAGTGGAATAATTGTAAGATAAATTCAGTGGTACAGCCAATGCCTCCAAGGAGAGATCACCCCGTGAGTTGAAGACATTCAGGGGATTTGTAGAATTAGGATCAACGTATCCTGTCAACAGGCCGTATTGATAGGAAGCACCCACCTTACCCTGTACCTGCACATGCAGTTGCTGCTTCCAATTCATTGAATCTTTTGGTTGCTCTTTATATAGAGTCAACCCGGGAGTGGATAGCTCATCGGTAGAGCTCATAAAATGGTATAGAATAGAATCCGTTGAGGACGCCTTCTTAGAAAGTTGGTCCAGATTTGGAATACTGACTTTCTGTATCAACAACGAATCCATCTCCTGTCCCTGAACGATCAGAGGCAGTGGAAACAATACGATGAGCACCTTCTTTTTCAATGTAATAGCAGTAGCGTTAAGTGAAATGTTAATCCCTTTCATTGGAGAGTGCAAGTACCGAAAACAATGGAAATCTTTCAATGAGTATAAATACTCAATTCACTTATTGCTAACAACTTAGGGATTAACCCTAGAAAATACCCATTAGAGTACCCTATAAAGGAAAGTACGATTTCATGTCACTATGATTTGGCACTTTTTATTATTTTTTGCCGAATCATAGTGATTCCGGTTCTTGGTAAATGGATGGTTTTTAAACATGAAATATAACTATCGGAATACCTCCCGTTCAGTGGCGATTGGAAAGCATAGGCATTAAGGAAAACTGTTCAAAAGTATCTGAAAGTAAAATGGGATGGTTTGGTAAGTGCGCCTTATGAATAATTCAGTGTAGCTTACTTTCTATTTCCCAACACCCCTCCCTAAACGAGTTCTTTCAACTCCACATCAAGTGCTTTAGCGATCACGGCCAGTTTGGCAACACTGATGCCCACTTTACCGGTTTCAATTTTGTAGAGGTATTGCCGATCAGAATGAATACGGTTAGCCAGTTCTGTTTGAGTTAGGTTTTTCAATTGGCGTAATTCACGAATGCGTTGCGCAACTTTCATGTTGGCATCTTTTCCAATAAGCTGCACATCTTCGTGACTTAATTCAACCATGGAACAAATTTCCATGCTTGATCGCGCAATCATGTAATCTAATATTACTACATTGTAATTTTATTTTACTACATTGAATAGAGAAGCCATCGTTGAAAAAGGGATTGTTGTAGAACAGAATATGTTACTGACCAATTCGTTTTTAGAACTGCTAAATAGCACGAATCAATACAAGTGGTATCACATCACCGCGCTTTCTATGCTTTCTCACCATGAAATGAGTACTTACCGATATGTACTTGTCAACATGTCTTTTCAAGATAGTCGGGCCTTTGGGCTGCTTCATCAAATGCAATGCGACTTTCCTCGGATCAAGCTATACATTTACGGTACCTACCTGTTGCCTGAGGCACACCTGCATTTTGATTGCTTTTCCGAATTAAGTGAGATCTACCATCGTTTTTTTATGATACAACAGTAAAACTATGAAAAGGGTTACACCGAATTGTCAAATAGGTATTCCTACTCTATTTACCCCTAAAAAATATTAGTATATATGTATAAAACTGTACTTTAACACGTTGTAATGGAACAGCATCTTTCACTTTGTCACGATATGAGCACACGACATATCCTTCCAATTTCGGAATACATCCATTTGATTTACGATCCGGTCTGTTTAACTGCAGCCCCGATGAAAGTGCCTGTAAACTCTGCAGAGAAAAATACTGCCAAAGGCTTGTGTAAAAAAGGAATCAAAGCGATTCACCTTCCATACGTTTCAAAGGTTTTTGCAGATGGTGTTATTTTTCCCGAAAAAATGACATTACGAATCAGCATTACACGCAAAGACAAGTTCTTGAGCAGCGAAGAAGTTTCCCAGCTGCTGGATGCATTCATAAAGGATGCAACAAAAGGCAAACGCACACGAAGAGACGGGAAACGCATTCATATCCGAACGATTGAAAATTACACCTATCTGAAAAAGTGCCTGGATGAATTTCAACTCAGGCAAAGTCTTGAGTTCCGGATCTATATTGATGCTCATTTATCACAACACGAAAAAATGAGTGCAGCGAGGTATTACAAAAAATTCTACACCGCCTTCACTAATTTCCTATATGATGAAAAAAATTATTACGACAACTATGTTGGGCTAATGGTGAAAGGACTGCGCTGTTTTTTTAACTACCTGGAGGCAGAACGAAAGATCGCAGTAGGCGTGTATCATAAGTCTTTTTATGTACCCAAGGAAGAAATTCCAATTATTGCGTTATCCCTGGATCAGTTGAACTACCTCATCTACAACCAACAATACAACGCGCTTTTGAAGGAAAAAAACCTAGATCAAATACGCGACATATTTGTATTGGGCTGCACGGTTGCGTTGCGTGTTTCAGATCTGCTGCAGTTAAGCGAAAAGAATTTACTGATTACTGACAGGCATTATTATTTGCGGGTTAAATCGCAAAAAACAGCCACCTACACCTCTGTGAAGTTACCGGAATATGCCATAGCGATCGTTGATAAATACGCAGGCTTGTATCCAACCTTGCTGCCCGATTTCACACCCCAGTATTTTAACCGCCGGCTCAAAAAACTGGCAGCATTGATCCCAAACAACTTTGAGATGATGAAGATCCGCGAAAAACGAGGTCAGCAGATCGTGGTGTACAAAGATCCGGTTGCGAAAACACAGTACAAACTATCGGATCACATCACTACACACACCATGCGGCGAACGGCCATCACAACGATGCTTAATCTGGGGATGCCGGAGCATATCGTGCGAAAGATATCGGGACATGCAGCCAATAGCAAGGAATTTTACCGTTATGTTCAACTCTCACAGCAATCCATCGATCAGGAATCAGACAAAGTTTTTGAAAAGTTGAAGCAGTTGCACCGAAAACGATCCACGCAGCCTTTTCTTAATGACTCTTTTTGAATTATATCATTTGTGCGAAATTTAGGAAAACATATAGTTGATACACGGCTTAATCATTTGATTTTCAATACCAATTCGACTACAGTTCGTAGTAGAACCATTTCCGACTATTCTCCCTTCGGGGTTTTGCTGCCGGAAAGAGCTGTAAATGCGGGGGATTTTAGGTATGGGTATCAATCAAGCGAATCCGACCCAGAGCTAAAAGGTGAGGGGAATAGCCACACAACATACTTTAGACAACTCGATCCACGTTTAGGGCGTTGGTGGTCTATTGATCCTAAATCTACAGCTTGGGAAAGTCCATATGCTAGTATGGGGAATAATCCAATATTGAATAATGATCCTCTTGGTGATACAATTACTAGAACTAAAAAATTTAATAAGCAATACTCACAAGCTTACAAAAAGTTTGCAAAAAGCGAAGCTGGTAAACAATTTATGAAAGATTATGATTTAGGTGGAAAATATGAACATGTTTCTGTAGTCTTTGACTTAGCAGATGAGGGGGAGGCAGGCACGGGAGGTTATACCGAGACGTGGGCAATGCCTACAACAGGACAAGAACCTATTCAGCTTGATGGAGCCAGTATTGTCGGAGCTCAAAATTTGATTACAAATAAAACCGACTATTATGTTCAAATGCGGATAAAAATGAATCCCACTTATGGAAGACCTGGAGACGCAATTACGGAATTGCAAATTGTTAAATCAGGTGCAAATATTCTCCATGAGACACAACATGTAAGAATTGCTGTTTTGTCAATGTATTCAAATAATTCTGTGCCCTCACCATATACTCAACATTCAACTATGGATTCTGAATCTCAAAATTATTATTGGGAAAGGGTTAGTTATTGGTGGCTTTATACTCCAGTATGGTATCATGATTTTTTAAATTATAAGAAAAAGTCTAATGAAGCTGATAAATACAAAAAGCATCATCCTACAGAAACCCCATACAACCCTAAAATATATAAGGGAATCGATTATATAAACATGAAAGATGAATTTTTATATGGTCCAAAGTATTAAAACAGATTTAAATCGGGTAAAAGATTTTGTTAAAATTGTCCTTGTAGCAATTAGTGTTTACGGCTGTGTTACTTCAACAAAAGTTAAAAAGCCCAATAAATATTACTACATTGTGACAAGTGGATTTTCGTCAGTTAATAAAATTGATACTCTTTATATAACCAAGTTTTCATACCATTCAAAAAAAGATTCATTATTTTCAATAACCAAGTTTGTTTTAGATGGTAATGAGCACATACTAAAAAAGTATTCTAACATTCATAGATCAGCTGTTGATGAGGCACATTTTTCATATGAACTTGATGATTTGGGAATAATATTTTCTTCAAATTTCACCTATCACTGCACAGAAAGACTTTTATGTTCAAGTGATAGTGTCAATCGTATATTGGTTTATGCTTTGGGCGAGGCTTTATTTAATTCTGAATACAATTTGTCTGGGCAATATGGAATTGAAACAAAAAGGAAAACTATTTTTTTTGACGATTAAAAGGAGGAGAATCCTTATTTGGTGTTGATTTCACCGACCCGCTTCGAAGCATTTTCAATGCTTCGAAATTTCAATAAAAATAGTATCTTACCCCCATGTTTCCAGTAGGTTACACCCAAAAAAACACCCGTCCCAAACGTTCAGTTCGTAGTAGAACCATTTCCGACTATTCTCCCTTCGGTGTTTTACTGCCGGAAAGAGCTGTAAATGCGGGGGATTTTAGGTATGGGTTCCAGGGGCAGGAACATGATGATGAGGTGAAGGAAGAATGCAATTCGGTGAATTTTAAATATCGAATGCACGACCCAAGAGTGGGACGGTTTTTTGCGGTGGATCCGTTGGCAGCAAAGTATCCTTGGAATAGTCCTTATGCTTTTTCAGAGAATAGATTGATCGATGCAGTTGAACTCGAGGGTCTTGAAAAAGTTGGTTACGGTACTAAGCAATTTGGCATTTCTTACTGGCATAATTATACGGGTGATAATGCATCACAAGTAAGTAAAGCGTTAGGATGGGTAGAAAAATATCATCAGGGGAATTTAGAAGCCAATCGTGTTATGAAATGGAAGGATGATTGGTATGTCATAGTTGAAGATGATAGGAATGAGCAAGGAAGTAGTAAAGGAACAGTGCTATCATTCTACGCAAATAGAAAAGCTTGGTTGAACAACAAACCTTTTAAAATCCAAGAAATAAATGATCTGTCTCAGAATTTATTCTCCTTGGGCGAAGGGACAATATTCGGTGCGGATGCAGCCGATTATCATTATGCACCCGCTCAACAGGTTGAAATTGGAGTAGAAGGAACAATGCATATTGCATCATATAAATATACTATAGGAGTTAACCTATCGGAATCAAGCGAAGGTACATTAAGCGGAGACTTAAAAAATGAGACCACAGTAGACTACCTGGATAAAAAAATAGGTTTTTCAGCAAAAGGATATATTGACTTAAATATTCAAACCGGTAATAATGATAAAGTATACACTACTCTTGGGTTCGAAGGGAATAGAGGTCCTATTTCGATAAAATACACATCATCAACTTCCGGAAAAGAAACTATAGGGTTGAACTGGCAAGCCGATTTCACACTAGATCTTTTCAATAAAGAGTCCCCCATAAAACCAGTTGCTGAAACAACCATTGATCACAACAAATAAAAAAATATACATGAAAAACGTTTTAATTTTATCTGCAATACTCGTATTATTTAATTCTTGTGTAAGTAATGAAACCAAGAAATTGGATTTGGTTTTGAAAGAAGTGATAGATGAAAACAAAGTAATGTTAGCTTTGAAATCCACCCAAGAAGGTGAAAATAAGTTCCTGCAAATCACAGTTCAATCACCAGTTAAAAATGATTTTAACTACGGAAAAATTCTACTATCAATATTTGAAAAGCTTCGTTCTCGGTTCATTGTTTACGAAGAATATTGCATTATGGAAGGTAAATCAAAAAAACTGTCTTGCTCTGTTGATATTATGAATAGTATATCTAGAAAGGTTAAACTATTTAATTCATCTATTGGACTCTTAAAAGAAAAGAAGTTTGACAATTTTATTCAAACATTAAGCCCAGAACTTAAGGAATCATATGGTAAGTCTGAGTTAAAAGAGAAGATTGAGCAAACAAATTTTGCTTTAATGGATAATTTTGAAGGTTGTATTCTTTTTGAAGAAAAGAATGTATACTATGCTATGTTCGCTACAAGCAGTAAAATAAATAGTATACGACTTGTATTTGATTTGTCGCCACATCACTCTAAGGTTTTGGGTGTTCAACTTAATTAAGTAAGTAACTGGTCCCCGCTTCGAAGTATTTGCATTGCTTCGTTTTCTGTATTCAAAAACAGAAGATCATTTTTCACTCAATATTTTAGTTAAAGGAAAGTATTAGAAAAGGAAAATCGGTCTTCCTCCTTGGCTTCACAGCTTCAGAAAAACATAGCTGCAAGGGTATACAAAGTGCTCTCCTCGCCGCAAAGGGTTGCTGAGCAAAGTCGAAGCACCCTTGCATCTATCGTTCCTTAACCGTTGCCTCAGAATTCGTCAATGCGGCTGTTCCCTTGTTTTCTTTGCCTGTTCATCCATCGTCGTCAGTCGCAGCTCTCTGCCACCCCAGACCCCTACATGGTGCTTCCGGAAGCTCGTCCCTCACTCTCGTCCGCTAGTATTTCTCGCTTCATTTCCGCTTTCGCTCTCATTCTCGCTCAGTCATCCGGGGTGTCACCGCTGCTTGTGTTTAGGCTCGCCTGCTAAATCGCTCAGGCTGCGGTCTTGATCACAGTTTTTGAGTCCCATGCTAAAAGCAACTTCCTTCATTTTACTTTGGGGCAGTATGGGATACAATCAATAATTCCATAGAGAATAAATCGTCCATTGAGCACAGTCGAAATGGCTGGATCCCCTCCGTTTCATTCAGTCAGTACCTTTTACGCATCACACACAAACCCTTTGTCAGCTCGTCCCTCATGCCAAACAGTTTGTTATCCCCATCCCACATCAAAAACCGCCTGCGCACGTCGTCCTCAAAATTCGGCCACCGAGCTTGTCGAGGTGTGCCAAGCCCTTGTGCATACTGCATAGGTCATTCCCGTGCTCCACTTCGCTATCGCTATGTTTCTCACTCTCCATATCCCACCTTCGCTCAACTCGCAAACGGCTCGCGCATTTCGTTCATCCTCCGTTCGTTCCTCTCTGCGATTTCTCTCCATGCTCACACACTTCATTCCGCCATTTTAGTGAGATAGATTTTCGATAAAGAAAATCGTAATCGAACTAATCCTGAGTTTATCGTCAGGGTCGCAGCCCTCATGGCTTCATTTCGTTTTTCCCAACGCTGGCTCTAGGCAGTTTTCCCTTTTATAAATTTTGGGTATTGGAATTAAGATTTTAAGCAGAACAACACTTCTTTAGTTCTTGTGAAAATGACTTCCTACTGGTGCTGTGAATACATTCCCCCTTTTTCTCAAAAGGTCATGTATCACATCAATCCAGCAGTCATCAAATCCATTCTCTCCTCAATGCCTCAAAGAGAGTTCATCATTCATGCGCGTTACATTCGTCGTCAGGTTTATAAATCAGAGCCCGGCACCAATCGCCGCGCCATGTTCATCAATCTTTATCTCTGGTGCAGGCAGCATTATAGGCAGCGGTTTCGTTAGCCTCAGCCACAAACACTTCGCAAGTGGTGGCCAAGGGAGGAGGATTAAATTTTATTTCTATCTTCAAAACAAATTCAATTCATTGATGGACGAGCCTTCAGTTTTTTTATTCAGAGAAACCAACGAATTCTATGAACTTTATCTTGGTCAATATACTACGTCAAAAGCTCTAAGATTATTTGATCCTCATAAAAGAATCTCTATTGAAAAAGCGGGTGGAACAGATTTATCTAAAAACGGCTGGTTCACTGATGCTGATTTTTCTGAAATTTTGCAGATAAATCAGTTAATTGAAAAACTAGACGATCCTAATCTTGATTTTGTTGATTTAGAGATTAATATAAAAGGTTTTGGAATCCTAACAACACATGATGATGGAGAATGTCATTTCCGTTCTATAGATCGAACTAAAATCATAACATTAGTAGAAAAAGCAATCACTAAAAGAGATTATCTTCCACTTTTAATCACCTTAAATGAACATCAAAATAAATACATCGTTTACCAAAAATCGAATAATTTTACCATACACGATAGTTTTGAGGATTACTTAAAGAACTCTGAAATCTTATAAATCAAAAAAATCCAGCCAAGATAGTGGCTTGTCTTTCGTTCCTGCAAGTTCAAGCCCTCCGGGTTTCGCATAAAATTTTTCCTCTATAAAATTCACTAGCATCTTTTGTCTGTGGTCTTTTGTCCTTAGTCTTTATGACCTTATTCCGGAAAATTTTTAAGTCGAAAAGCTTGCATCCACTCTCTCCGCCCCAATGGATGAGCTTTCTTTTTTTCCTTTTTCTTTTGGAATGAATTACTGCTGCGCATGCTGAAACATATTAAATCCTTCGATAATTAAAATTTAAGGTCTTCAGTTTCGTTTTTCACTAAAACTTAAAAATTTGAAAAAACTCGATCGAACCTCAAAACTAACTTTGTGGACAAGTATTGGTTTCTATTTGTTATCGCTATTCTTCACCGGATTTTCCTATGGTTATGACAATAATGATGCTGGATTTGTGATTGTACTTTTTGGATGGTATGATATATTTGGAAGTTTAGCTGGTTTTACATGGTTGGCTAATCCATTAATATGGTTGGGATGGATCTCAGTTCGATATGCAAAAAAATCTTTAATGTATGGCTTAACAGCATTTTTATTAATGGCAATTTTTGCTTTTACAAAAAGTATTACCAATCCGGGACCATGTGGGAGTTGGCTGGAACCATCTTATTGCCCACAACTAAAAATTGAAAAACTAAATCTTGGCTATTATTTGTGGATCGCCAGCGCAATTTCCCTAGTAATATTTAATATTTATAGCCTAAATCGATCAAATTCCACTAATAAAATAACGCCTCCCAGTTAGAGAGGCGTTCACGTTTATTTCAATAAATCAAATTTTTAGGGTTCCTGAGGCCCTCGAAGGAAATCCCTCAACCACTTCAACCCCAAACTCACCACAAAACTCACCGTCGCACCCACAACCGCCAGAATCACCGTTTTCATAAAATCCTGCGTATCAATTATTGCAGCCACGGTAAACACCGTGCCGGTTAGCGTGCCCAAAGCAGTCGTATTATCGGAAGGAGGATGGATATGCATAGAGAAAAGAGGTGTTACTTATTCAACAGAAGCACACGCCTCAGAAGAAAGGTGCAAACGGATCTCCACCTCCTGCAATTCTTCCGTGTGATGTTCCGTCACTTCTACATTCATCAGGTTAACCTTCCCTGAGAGTTCAGCACCTGCTTTAAAGCGACCCACATTACGTGCTTTCAAATTCACAATCAGATCATTTTTCTGACACTTTTCAATACAATTGTTTGCCATAGCGTTCTTTGTTTATTCGTTTTCTACTGTTACCTGACTCACCGCGGTCAGAACGGTACCTCCCAGTACAATGTATCCCGCAAGGGTGGTCGCCAATGCAGGTACTGTCACCGGAGCCGCAAGGATAGTGGTACCAATCGTCACCGATACCAAACCAATCAACCGAAGTTTCTTGAAGAAAATTGGAGTTTCAGTGCGCGCCCTTTCCTTGAAGGACGACAGCTCATCGAAGTTTGTTTTTCTGCACATACTTCTTAAATTACTTCAATGATTTTCAACCCATTGTACGCCCCGTTCTTCAAGCTGTACTGGCTACCGTTGATCTCCTGGAAGAATTCGATCTTCAAGAGGAGCAGTTGAGTAGTTGTTACAACCGGTAAGGCGGGAGGAGTGAGCGTTACCGTGGTTGCAGTGGGACCAATCGGCAGGTTCACCGGAGCAGAAAGTTGAATGTCTTTTTCACCGGTCTGGAAATCAATCCCTGCGAATCCTGAGGTCAATTGAATATGGGTGGCTCCCTGAGGCCAGGCAACATCCATTTGAGGCGCAAGATCCGTAATAACGATTTCTCCTGTTGCAGTATCTACTGCAAACGGTTTGTAGAGCAAGGATCCCATGAGAGCAGTTACGTTGAAATCAAATCCCCTCAGTTTTGCAGTGCCGGCAGGATCTTGTATGCCAACCGCAACAATACGACTTCCACGATCACTTACCGTGTCCAGGTTCTTAATCAACGTCATCAGTTTTGTAAGGCGAGCGGTAACGCGTCCATCCGAAGCGTTCATTGCCATCGGGCGAACAGCGTCACGTAGGAGTTTTCCTGATGCTGCAGAACTCCCGAATTCTCTACCATTCTCACGGGTGCGTTCAAACGCGGGGTCAGTGGCGATGCGTTGTGCATCCACGGATGTTTTCATCCGAGCAAGGTTGCCATCCTTGGTTTTGTAAAAGTTTACGTTGTCTAACGTTCCTTTAAATTTTACGAGGCCAGATTGTCTTGCCATGTTGTGTTGTGTTTGTCTGTTGGCCTGTTGCCAGGTCGGCCATTTTACCTGCATGAACACCGAAGCTTACTCGAGTAAAACATTTGCATCGGCGTTTAGCAAGACAAAAATGAGGGTAAACCCTAAAGACATCAAACAAGCGCTTCCGGAATTGGTCAATATCAGTACATTCTGCCGAAATTTCCGAAATACGAGCTAATAAATAATGTAAAGTGAGGCCTATTGGTACTGTATAGGTTAAGTATGGTTAGAGTATGAAGGGTGTATGAAAACCCGCTAATAGATTTTAAAGATCCCGTGTTTGATAGCGTACACAACTAGCTCAATTGTGTTCGCCGTATCTGTCTTTTTACTGATCCGAAGACGTCTTCCTTGTACCGTACGTTTACTTAAACAAACAATATCCGCAATTTCAATAGAATTCTTACCCTTACAGATAAGGTCTATTATCTGTATATCGATCGTATCCAACGGACTCTTTAAAAAACCATTAGGAAAGGTTTTGTGCATCATCTGTGCATTTTTTACCAGCGCTTTAGAAACAAACTCATCCAGATAGAAACCCTTGTGATGCACGCTGTAGATCGCATCCACCATCTTATCAAAATCACAATCTTTGGAAAGAAAACCATGTGCACCCATCGAGATACACTCACTGATAAAATCCAGTCTGTTGTGCATACTGAACATAATCACTTTTATATCCGGATATTTGGAATGGATCACCTGAAGAGCCTGCCGTCCGTCCACACCCGGCATCTCAATGTCCAAAATGATTACATCCGGTTTGGTAGATTCCTTTAAAGCTTCCAGTAGTTCAGCACCGTTGCTCAGGTCAAAGAGCACCCGGACACCCTCTTGCGCCTTGATCAGCGAAACCAATCCTTGCCGTACAATTTCGTGGTCATCAACGAGACCAACTCTAATTATCCGCCCCATGAGGCAAAGGTACAGTAAAAATGACCATGGGATTTTCTCCGATCTGAAAATCTAATTCTGAACTCAACAACGTTGTCCGAGACTTCAACGACGCCATACCAATTCCTTCAGAGTTTTCGGAGAACCGCATAAAATCCTCATTCGTCATCCCTTTACCATTGTGAACGATCGAGAATCGAATACGCTCATTAGTTAGTGACATATGCACATCAAACCGTGTCGGCGTGTCATGTTTCAGAATATTATTCACCACTTCCAGCAGCACCCGATAACAGTTTACCTTCACATCCAGAGGTAGTTCGATATCTTCGGCCAATTCTGTTTCGAAGGTGGTTTTAATGTTTGGAAGATCATATAAGAAATATTCAAACGCCTCAAACAGACCGTTTCTCAAAAGAAAATAGGGTGAAAGATCCTTGGTAGTAGTCCGTAGACTCTCAAAAATCAGAGTCCCAAACTTAAGCTCATCATCCAAATGTTCTTGAGTCAGTTCACCCTTTTCTAACTTAACCTTGAATCCGTACAAGTGAAGTTTCAGTGCCGTTACTAACGGCCCAATATCATCATGTATATTTCTAGCGATCTTTTCCCGCTCGCACTCTTGCGTTTCAATATGCGTGCGAAGTAACTCAAGTTCCTTATTCTTCAGTTCTATTTGGTGGAGGTTATCCCGTTCACTCATTTTCCGTTTCTGTAAAACCACAAATACGATGATCACCATCACCATAGTAAACATCGCAAAGCAACTCAATAAAATCGCCAGAATTATGTTCGCCTCATTAACCATATACCCCTTGCCAGTACCAAATGAAAAATAATGTTCGCCACCAGCTGTATCGACCAAGTGTAATACAATAGTTTTGGATTCACTGTAAATATGTATCTCTCAAATAAAATCAAACAAAAAGTCGTTCCATAAAAGAACAATACCCCTGCATTGATCCAGAATTCACTGTTTTTTGAAACCTCTTTTATTTTACTGTCATTAATTAGCGAATAAAAGAACATGAGGGAGTAGTAAATTGCCTGAGCACTAAATAAAAGATGAGTATATGTGTTAACGCGCAAATATCCATGGTTTATTGTCGCTTCAATCAATCCTGAGAACAGCACTACAAATGGAGGTAACCATAATTTGAATTTAAAATTACCATGAGACATGAAATCACGGTAAATCAAATAAAGGAGACATGAATCTACAATTGTGTAAATATGCAAAATGAAGCAATTATTAATACTACTCCAGGTTAATATTCGATTTAATATTTCGGAAATTAATTCGACTGTAAGTAACGTAAAAAAGAGCCAAGCTATTGAAGCATTGGCTCTTTTCCATTTTATGATTAAACTAATTAAGGGTATTATTGAAATTGCTATTGAGGTGTTTTCTAAAACATCATACAGCAATTCAACCATGTTAACTATTTAGTGAGTTTCTCGTGCCGCATCTTGGGGGACATACTACAGATCTGTCCACGATCAAATTCGTCATGTCGTTCTCATTCGCATCAGCACCCACCAAAATTAGTACTTTTTCATTAAGATCGTTGATACCGTAATAAATTCGAATCCCTTTGCAACCGGTTTGTGCCAGAATTGAATTGATTTCATTTCTACCGAAGAAGTGTCCTTTCGGATCATTTGCACCCATTGTTGCGCGGTACTTTGCTGTCCATCCAGCAGCAGTTTGCAAGGAGATTGGTTCTCCTTCATTTCCATCAAATGCCATAGTCGTAAATATTTAATTAATTAATAACACAAAGGTACAGCTGGCATAGAGGCATTTCCGAAGTGCCAACAAAACATTATACGGGATGAAATGGAAATATCTCTTTAAATTCAAGGAATTGCGTTTTTTATTCTGTCAATACCATTCAAGAGAAATGAGTATAAATACTCAATGACATAAGTAAAACGTTTCAAGATTTTCATCACAGTACATTGAGTATTAATAACCAATATTAAAAGGAAATTAAAAGCCATTTTTACAGTCTACTTAAGAGTCTCCATGCACTATTATTTAAACACTAAAAAACTGCCTACTGGCAACTTTGAAATACATACCACCACCTGTGTGTTTTTGCCCAAGCCCAAAAGCAGAATAGATCTCGGTGAACACAAAAGCTGTAAAGAAGCATTGGAGCTTGCGCAAACCTATTTTTCCAATGTCAACGGCTGTTATTTCTGTTCCAGGAACTGTTACGAAAAATAGTTTGCTACATTTATGGTTCGGAAGGATCAACATGAAAGCGAACAAGAGGATATGTATTTATCCAAAAGACGTTCAATTGATTACGGGGAAAAGTGAAAGGTATGGAAGAACGATTTTGAATAAGATCAGAAAGGAAACAGGTAAAAAGACCAATCAGTTCATCACCATTCATGAATTCAGTACATACACTGGCATCCCCTTAATTGATATAGAGCGATTTATCACCAATTAACTCCAAGAATTGGAGAACACAAAGCCTCCAAACGTATCCCATTTTATTTGTATCATTTTGTATCAATATACTTTCATATGAATTCAATAGTCACTACTTTTATCTCATAAGCGTTCTTTCAAAACAAGCAAATAAACATCAAAATTTAAGTGACCTATATGGTGACCTGATTGTTTTGAAATCACCAAAAGGCGCGTAAAAACTGAGTTCACAGAGAAAGGTTCAAGTCCCTCACTCTCCGCTGAAAAAAAAGGTCTTGTGAAAACAAGACCTTTTTTTATTTCTATGTTAGGGATGAGAACCTGGGGGTTCGAGCCGAAGCGCAGCGGAGACAGACGCCGTCAATCTCTTTTCCTACGCCTGATTTTTTTATAATTTCCCCCGCAAACTGCTCCAACCGCCACCATTGTGTACATGTTTATAACCATTGGATTTTAAGATGCTCTTAGCACTTGCACTTCTCATTCCACTTGCGCAGCAAGTAATGACCGGTTTATCTCGTTTAATTTTTGAAAGATTATTCTGAATATTTTGAAGGGGAATATTAATGGAACCTTTGATATGACCAGAATTAAATTCTCCCGGTGTTCGAACATCAATGATTTGCGCTCCTTCTTTCATTAAATCTGAAAAATTCACCTTTGGTTCAAGACCAAAAAGTTGTTTTAAATTGCTCAACATTTTACGTTAGTTTAGTTGTGATTGATAATAATTGACATCCAGCCAAGAGCCTCCATTCACGCATTCAATACCTTGCTGTGATAGAAAATAAGAGGCTTGGCCACTCCTTGCTCCAGACGCGCAACAAAGAATCAGCGGTTGTTCCATTGATTTTAATTGCGCCATTTTCGACTGAATTTCTTGAAGTGGAAGATTAATTGATCCTGAAACATGACCACCAGAAAATTCAGCGGGTGTTCGAACATCTACTATGGTTCCTTTCTTTTCTTTTAAAAGTTGTTCAACAGTCATGTTGTTTTATTTTAATGGTTTTTGAAAAATATTAAAAAATAAGCCTCCCAAAATTGCTCCATACAGAGTGCTATTAATAGGATTAGAAGTGATTGCGCAACTGCCACTTGAACAGCCGACAAAATGGTAATACGTATATCCAGAACCTAAACCAATCAGCATTCCAATAAGGGTTAATTTGTTTCTTGTGATAAATTTTAGAATCATTTCTTACATGTTTTAATTCCAAAAAGGGTGTAAAGTGGGCAAAAACCGATGAGACTGGTCAAAACAAATATTATTGATAAAGAAATTAATACAATACCAAGTATACCTGTTATTACATTTGTTAAATACAAACTAACCAGTAAAATGGCAATTATTACCCTTGTTAATCTGTCCATTGAGCCCATATTTTTTTTCATAGCCGTATCTATTTTTTCCAAAGTTGGTTCATTATAATTTGTTTCTGAGTAACAATAGTTACACAAACTATACATTTTGGTCAATTTACTATTCTTCAGGAAATATGGATTAGAGCTTAAAAGGTCTAGATAGCATTAAAGCCCGGATTTTAGGAGTGTCTCTCAATCGAATTTGCACTTATCTTTGTGAAACAATTTTGTTACATGACATCCATTAAAAACGAATTAATTTCTAATGAGTTAGGCTATATCTTTGAAGAAGAGTTAGTGAATGATCTAATTAAAATAGGCAAATTAAAAAGTATTCGTGCGGATGAGACAATTATTCAAATAGGAGAAAAAATTCAATTCTTGCCAATTATTCTAGACGGTTCAGTCAAAGTTGTACGTGAAAACGAAAGGGGAGAAGAATTGCTGTTATACTATATTGAGTCGGGCGATACGTGCGCAATGACCTTGCAATGTTGCATGAAGAGTGTATTGAGTGAAGTCAAAGCTATTGCTATGGAGGCTTCAGAAATAGTAATGATTCCGCTTGAAATGATGGAAGTCTGGATGGCAAAGTATTCCTCTTGGCGCTCATATATTCTTCAGAGTTATCATGTTCGCATTCAAGAATTAATTGAAACGATTGACGCAATCGCCTTCATGCGTTTAGATGAAAGACTGCTCAAATATTTAAAGGATCACGCAAAATTATTGGGGACTCTTGAAGTAATTGTCACCCATCAGCAAATTGCAGAGGATTTGCACTCTTCCAGAGTCGTTATCTCACGTTTGCTTAAGCAATTAGAAACCAAAGGTCAAATTATAATTAATCGGAACAAAATTATTTTAAAGTCCATTTGAATTGGTGTTCCATTTTACATTCTAGTTCATACACCTGAACCGAAATTTATCGTCAATTTTGTAGAATGAGTAACCTAAATTCCAGATCAGCACTTATCTTCATCTTAATAACCATTTGTCTCGATTCAATTGGACTTGGAATTATAATACCATCTTTTCCGCAATTGGTTTCTGAAACTGCAAATGTAACATTGACTGAATCTTCCAAGTATTTCGGAATAGTCATGGGGGCGTATGCTTTTATGCAGTTTCTTTTTTCGCCACTTGTGGGCAATTTGAGTGACCGATTTGGTAGACGACCAGTTCTATTGATTAGTGTGTGCGGAATGGGAATTGATTACCTCGTGATGTATTTTGCTCCTGATCTGTTTTGGTTGGTACTGGGAAGAGCAATTTCAGGGATTTTTGGTGCAAGTTATACAACTGCAGCTGCTTATATAGCCGATATTTCAAGCCCCGAAAAACGTGCTCAAAATTTTGGAATGATTGGTGCCGCTTTTGGAATTGGATTTGTCATTGGGCCCGCTATTGGTGGTCTATTATCTGACTTTGGTTCGAGAGCACCATTCTTAGTGGCTGCTATTTTTTCACTTGTTAATTTCTTTTATGGGTTAATTGTACTTAAAGAATCATTACCACAAGACCAGCGAAGAAAATTCGAATTAAAGCGAGCAAATCCGCTTGGTGCAGTGCTACAGATGAATCGGTTTAAAAAGATGAAATATTTATTTGTCGTGAGTTTTTTACTTATTCTGACGAATATGTCGGTTCATTCAACTTGGAATTACTACACCATGGATAAATTTGGTTGGACAGTCAAAGATGTGGGAATTTCTCTCGCTGTTATCGGTGTTTGTTTCGGTATTGTTCAAGCTGGTTTTAGTGGATTATTAGTGCGTAAGCTCGGTGAAAAAGGCGCCGCATCTTTAGGCTTAATGACCCTTTTTTTATTGATGATTGGTATCGTATTTATTCCTATGGGGGCAGGATGGATGATGTACCTTACTATCTTTCCATATGCGCTTTCTGGGATTGTAGATCCAGCAATACGCACTGTAATTTCTCGTCAAACAGCAATGAATGAACAAGGTGAATTACAGGGAGTGTTCACAAGTCTGATGAGTTTAGGTGAAATAATTGGTCCGCCGCTTTTTATGTGGATTTATTACACATCACGAAAATCAATGCCCCAAGCTGAGATAAGCTATGGAACTCCATTTTTAGTGGCTTCACTTTTTGCACTTCTCGCGTTTCTATTGGTGAGATGGACATTGAAAGACTTCGTTAAATCATCAATTGATTCAGATGAAAAAGTATAAGCTAGGTTATTTATGTAGCTCAATGAGTTGGGGCGGATTGGAAATGAATCAGCTGCGAAATGCATCTTGGATGAAGGAACGCGGACATTCAGTACTACTTTTTTGTCGTGAAAATTCTCCGATTTCTATAAATGCAGCGGATGCAGGTGTTCCTATTCATTTTATTGATGCCCATAAGAAGTATTATGATTTTAAGGCAGGAAAATTATTAGCAAAAAAAATCAACGAGCAAAACATCACACATTTGATTGTTCGAGATACTCGAGATATGAGTGTGGCTGCAATCGCCAAGAGGAAATCTATAAGTCCAATTCATCTTTCATATTTTATGGAGATGCAATTAGGTGTAAAAAAGAAAAACCTCTTTCATACCATTCGATTTTCATATTTTGATCTTTGGTCTTGTCCCTTAACTTGGTTAGAAAGTCAGGTTAAGGAAATGACTCATTTTGATGCTCGAAAAATTCAAGTCATACCTTCAGGTATAGATTTAATTCCTTTTGATTCGACAACGAATAAATCAGAGGCAAGAGAAAAACTAGACTTACCACTGGATAAACTTGTGTTTGGATTGATTGGGCGATTTGACCCTCACAAAGGTCAATTGTTGTTGCTAGAGGCTTTGAAAATGATTGCTGATCCAAAATGTGTTGTCTGCCTGTTGGGTGAACCAACAAAAGAAGCCGGCACAGAATATTTAGAAAAGATGAAAGCATTCATTGATGAACATGAATTGTCTGACAAGGTGTTTATTCGACCTTTTAGAAAAGATATTTCGACTTTTTACCGTGCCATTGATGCTTTCATTATGGCTTCTAAGGCAGAAACCTTTGGAATGGTAACAGTTGAATCTATTGCAGCTGGAACAACGGTCATTGCAAGTAATGCAGGTGGTAGTCCAGAAATACTCGGTTTTGGTCGTTTAGGATTATTATTTGAACCGATGAATGCTTCTAGTTTGGCCGCACAGATGACCAACTTTATGGAAAATCCATTTAAATTCCATCCGAAATCTCTGACGGATGAAGCACGAAAATACGATTACAATAAAATGTGCGAGAAGGTTGAAAAAGCTTTAGGAATTTAACAGATCTATTTTGGTCCGAGTTTTACTGTGAAGTTCGCCTGTAAAAGACTAGCACCTTTTTCTTTCGAATAGCGCAGATCTTTTTTAACAGCAGTAATTACTTGATCAAGCAATGCTTTATCTGTTGTAGTTGTTTTTTTACTGTCATTTATTGCTTCTACAACCATTCCATTTTCATCAACTAATAATTTTAGTGAAATAGTAACAGGGGTATAGGAAACAACTTTACTTAAATCAGGATCTTTCAATCTGACTCTTCCACCCATCCGCGAAGTACCATTGATGATATTATCTAATTCGGCCTGTTTCGATTCGAGAGCCTTGGTTCTAACTGAAAGCGTGTCAGAAAGAGTCTTAACTTGTTTATTTAAGTCAGAAATCTGTTTGTTTTGAATTTTATTAAGACTGTCAGCCTGATTTTTTGACTTTGACAACTCCTGTTCCAATTGCTGAACTTGTAATTTCAAATCTTTTTTTGACTGAGCGTATCCGGTATAGGAAAGAAGGATGATTCCTACAAAAAGAGCTTGTTTGATAGTTTTCATGTATGAATATGTTTGAATTGTGAAACTACAAAAAATGCAAGCGCTCTATTAGGATTAGGTTGAAACTTTACCAACAACGAAGTGCTAATTTCATTTCAAAATACGGATGAATATGTTATTTAATTTAAAAATGAGAGTTTATAAAATTAGTTAACACTTAAAATTAATTAATATGAAATTAGTTGTCTTTTTGGCATTCACTATTGTTATAAAGATGAATTTCCACTCACAATATTACGAGCGTTCAAAAAAGAATTTAGGTATTTATTTGAATGTAAATCCACTTGGAACGTTGGCTCAAAAAACGGATGATTTTAAAATGAACACCTTTTCTGGAAGTGGAGGTATTGTTACCAAAATAATTCCGGGTGTTTATCCTTCAATAGGTTATAGCTACTCAAAATTAAATGAGCCAATCATTTTTAACCGCAGTTTAGCTCCGTTAACTTCATTTCAAACCTTGGACGCTTCAATTCTTCTTGACACGAAATTGATAAAATTTAACAAAGGACTTAGATTAACCAGCACTTGTCATTACTTTGTGTTAGGATTAATTGTTGGACCTGAATACCATTATCTTCTGGGAAATCAACGGTTGCACAATCAATCTTATGGAGAAATTGGTGCCCAAGTGGGATTTTCCTTATATCATCACACATCATCACACACGCGAAAATCGCGCAACAAAACGCGTCAATATGATGTATTCTACCGAAAAGGGTTTACACCAATTTTGTCGACAAACATTAGTGGAACAAAGGAGCAATATTTTCGCCAAGAAATTGGACTAAGAGTGAGATTAATTCATCACAAAGTATATAATTTCTTGCAATGACTATATTCTCACACGGTTTGTTTTTTTAATAAATCGAGTTGTTGCTAGTTTTTTGTAAATAAAATGACTGAGTAAAGCTGAACCAGTACCCAAAAGTGCTCCTGCCAATATATCAGATGGGTAATGCACACCCAAATACATGCGGGAATAACCAACTGATCCCGCCCAGATGAATGCAGGAACAATTACATACCATTTTGGATAGCATAAACTGAGGGAAGTTGCTGTGGAAAAGGCCATTGAGGTATGCCCGGATGGAAAAGAGGGAGAGCCTGCATTGGTGTATTTTTTTATTTCAGCAGGGTAGGTGATAAATGGTCGCTCTCTTTGAATGGAATTTTTTAATGAAACAGTTACTATTCCATTGATTGTTTGCGAAAGAAATAGTTCGATTCCACTGTTGAATGCTGTACTATCTTTCTTTAGAACACCAGAAATCATTAAAATACTTGGAATACCAAGAGAAATAGGAGTATCGCTGTTTGTTGCTCCTTTCATGAGTGGTCCGCCCACTTTTCCGTATTCATTGTTTATCTTTTTAAGAAGATCAATGTCTGCATTTTGGGCAAGTGAATAGAAATTAAGCTGACACAAACAGAATATTAGAATTATAAATCTGAAATGCATGATCTCTCAGTTAATTGCAGGTAATCGTTTAATTTCTTAAAAATGAAAATAATTAGAAATAAAAAAAGCCTTACATTTCTGTAAGGCTTTCTGTGGGAGATGAGGGGTTCGAACCCCCGACCCCCTGCTTGTAAGGCAGGTGCTCTGAACCAGCTGAGCTAATCTCCCAATATTTCAAATGTTCGTTAGAATCAGTCCTGCATGTAAGGCGTTGCTTCCGCCGCGGCGGACTGAGCTAATCTCCCAATATTTCAAATGTTCGATAGAATCAGTCCTGCTTGTAAGGCGTTGCTTCCGCCGCGGCGGACTGAGCTAATCTCCCAATATTTCAAATGTTCGATAGAATCAGTCCTGCATGTAAGGCGTTGCTTCCGCCGCGGCGGACTGAGCTAATCTCCCAATATTTCAAATTTCAGACCTCGATTGGTTGGAAACGGGATTGCAAATATAAGGGTGTTTTTAATTTTAACAAGCGTTCGACTGAAAAAAATCAAAAAAAATCACTGATTAAAAAGAAACTTCCAAAAACAAGAATTGTATCATCCTCTTTAGCAAGCATTTTGACTTCTTCTATTGCCGTTTTTACATTGAAGAAAATTGGTGAGTCCAAATGGTTTTTTTTATTGAGCAGTCTAAATTGCTCTTTACTTAAGCTTCGTTGATTGCTGAAAGTGCAGAAATATCTTTTTGAATGATTAGGAAAAAGGTTTACAATAGATTCATAATCTTTGTCAGAACTACTTCCATAAACAATATGTAAAATTCCTGCTGTCATCTTAATTACGTCTGAAAGCGTTTTTTGAATACCATCTTTATTGTGTGAAACATCTAGAATTATCAATGGTTTGTCTTCAATAACTTGCATTCTACCTATAATTCCAGTGTTTTTGGTGAGGTTATTTAAACCATTTGCTATCGATTTTTCTGAAATATTAAAACCTTTGGAGTTGAGTATATCAATTGAACACAAAACAGTGTGAAGGTTTTTTTTCTGATACGACCCTAAGAGCGGCAGTTGGTAGTCATTCTTTAGATCGATCTCTTCACATAAAACACACTGGCTATCTAATTCACGTGCCCTTTTTTGAAATACACCCTTACTTTCGGGATGTGTTTCACCAATCAGTACTGGAATATGTTGCTTTATTATTCCTGCTTTTTCAAATGCAATTTCAGGAATTGAATTCCCAAGAAATTGAGTGTGTTCGAGTGAAATATTGGTGATGATCGAAAGAATTGGCTGAATAATATTCGTAGCATCAAGCCGACCGCCTAATCCAGTTTCTATAACGCAAATACTGCAGTGTTCATTTTTAAAGTGAAGCAATGCCATGGCCAATGTAATCTCAAAAAATGAAGGCGCTATTTCATGTTCAGAACGTTGAACTAAATCACAAAATTCAACAACACTCTTTTCTGAAATCATTTCTCCATTTACACGGATTCGCTCTCTGAAATCAACTAAATGCGGTGAAGTAAATAGACCAACTTTTTCACCTGATTCTGTGAGAATAGAGGCTAGCATCGAAGATGTTGAGCCCTTTCCGTTTGAACCTGCAATATGAACAAATTGCAGCGATTTTTCAGGATTTCCGATTAATTTACAAAGTGCACTAATATTTCCAAGATCTGGTTTGTAAGCAGAAGCACCAATTTGCTGGTAGGACGGAAATTGAGTAAAAAGCCATTCAATGGCTTTTGAGTATGAATTATTTGGCATTTACCTTTACGGTGCAAAATACTGAAACTAAACCTGCACCAGGATCTTTGCTATATCTAACCTGATTTTTTACAGCAGAAATAACTTGATTGATAATGCGTTGGTCTGTAGTTGTTGTTTTTGATGCAAGATTATTTGCTGATACAACATCTCCAGCCTCATTGATAGTCAACTTTAAATAAATGGACACATTTATATCAGTTTCAATGTGGTCAACAGATGGATTATTTAAACGAGTTCGACCTTCTCCGCTGCCATTCCCACCGCTTCCTGGTCCAGACGCGCTTCCTCTATCATTTCCGAAACCTGATCCTGAGCCACTTCCTTTTCCACCGCCATCACCACCTGTTCCAAAAGGATTGTTAGATTGTTGGGTCGTAGAACTTGCGTTATTACTGTTTGGAGCTGTGTGATTGTTGCTCTGTCCCGAATTTATTTTTGTGTCGGAATGACTTTGGGTAACAAATTTTTCAGTTTGAGGTTTGGGCTCGTCTATTTTGTCATTTGTTGGTGTTCCACTTCCAGAACCACCTCCACCTGACTCTAGAACAACATTGTCAAGCATGAATTCTTCAATAACTTCATCCGAATTTAATGGTGGAACATCTTCTGGAATTGGTGGGTAAACAAAAAAGGTAACAAAATAGGATAGAATAAGCAATCCAAGTATCGATGCCGCAGAGGATATCAATGCAACTTTGCGGTCTTTTGGGTCTTCTAATTCAAGGCTTAACATGATTATGAACTTTTTAATTACTCTTCTAACGAATCAAAATTGTTCCGTTACAATTTTATTGGTCTGATTTTGTTGCTATAATAACTTTCAAATCATTTTCCATACCAATCTGCAAAAGGTCCACAAGATCTTGCACCTGAAGGTCAAAAGGAATTCGCAATATGACGGTCTTGTCGTTCAATTTTGCTGTCTCACTAAGTAAGACTTGAGCGATACTGCTAAAAGCAACCTCTTGTTTATCTACAAAGTATTGCTTTTCCTTGGTAACTGTTAACGTTACATGTTGTTTATTCGTCTTTTCATTTGCTTTTGACTCTGGCAAGGGAACCTTAATAACATTCGGATTTGCCAACGTTGAAATAATCAAGAAGAACAATAACAGGAAGAACATAATGTCGCTCAATGCAGAAGTGGCTACCTCCGCATGGAACCTTCTATTTCGTCTTATTGCCATCGCTTGGTCGCTGAATAAGGTTTAAAAATTCTAAGTTTACTTTTTGAATAGCTAGCGCATAATTATCAATCATGCCATTCAATAAGTGATATCCAGTAAAAGCAATAATACCTACAATCAAACCGGAACCAGAACTGATCATCTTTTCATAAAGTCCACCAGAGATGTTACCAATACTTACATTTTCAGTGATTGAGATACTGTAAAAGATTTTTATTACCCCGGAGATTGTTCCAATAAACCCAAGAGTTGGTGCGATACCTGCAATGAGACCAAGGTGCCCTATATTCTTTTCCATTTTTCCAATTTCGATGTTGGCCATTTTCTCCATATTCGATTCAATTTCACCAATAGGTCTGCCGATTGTCATAACTCCCTCACGTATAACGTTGCCATAGGCAGAATTATCTCTTGATAAGGTATCTAGGACTGGCTGTAAATTGCCAGACTGAAGATTTGATTTAATCTCAGGCAACAAGTGATCATTATATTTTGAAACTCTGCGGATATAGCGGAATTTTTCAATCATCACTACTAACGTGTAAAACAATAGAATACCAATTGGAATAAGGAAGACACCACCCTTCATCAAGAACTCAAATGCCGAAACTTCTTCGGTGATTTTAGCTGGATTTGTAACTGGAGCTGGAATTGCTTCAGAACCGGCTGTTTCTACTTGTGAGTAAATTACAGTTGCAGCAAGCACAAATGTACTCGCTAAAAGGTATTTGAATTTGTTCTTCATTGCAGACATAATTTTTGTAATGTAAAAGTATTCAATCACTATTCTACTTTAAAAAGAGAAGGAATTAGATATTCACACTAAATTGTTATCTAAATATAAATCTATTTGATTACCTCAATTTAATAGCCAGAATGCTATGATTCCTGCAATATAACCCAGGAAGGCAAGAAAGGTTAAATTTTTCAAATACCAGGAAAAAGATATTTTTTCCATGCCCATAGCCACGACGCCTGCAGCACTCCCAATAACAAGCATCGAACCTCCTGTTCCAGCGGCATATGCCAAAAGATGCCAAACATTTGCATCTGTTTGTTGATTAAACATACCCATACTGGCTGCTACAAGCGGAACATTGTCAAAAATTGCTGAAGCAAACCCAATCAATGTCACGAATTGAAAAGATGACATGGATTGATTTACTGTTTTTCCAAAATCATGAATCAAACCAGTGCTTTCTAGCGCTGCAACAGTCATTAAGATTCCTAAGAAAAATAAAATGGAAGGAATTTCAATGCGAGAAACAGCTTTTAAAGTGGGGCTGAATTCAGTTTTTTGATTTTCACTTATGGAAGTGAGTGATAGGGCTCGATTACTTTTATATTCCGCAAAAATGGCCATTATAGACAATGAGAGCATCATTCCCAAATAGGGTGGGGTATGTGTTAAGGTTTTAAATAGAGGAACAAAAATAATCATGGCTATTCCGAGAATTAATGTTCCGTTAGAGCCTTTTTGTAAGGTGTCATTTTCTGCGTTTCCTGAAATGTTTCCTTTGAAAATACTCATGAAAGAAGCTATCAAAAGCGGAACAAAAATGTTGAGTAATGAAGGTATTATGAGATTTTTAACTAAGTGCCAACTGCTCACTTTTTCAGCCATCCAAAGCATGGTAGTTGTTACATCTCCAATTGGAGTCCATGCACCACCAGCATTTGCTGCGATAACAATAAATCCAGAAAACCAAATGCGTTCCGTTTGTTCAGGTACTATTTTTCGAATAATAGTAATCAATACAATTGTAGCAGTTAGGTTGTCGATTACTGCCGAAAGGGAAAATGCAAGGAAAGAAATCACCCACAATAATTTGATTTTCTTCTTTGTTTTGATGATGTTTTTTACTGATGAGAATCCATCAAAATGATCAATCAATTCAACAATTGTCATTGCACCCATCAGAAATATTAGTATTTCAGCGGTTTTTCCTAGATGGTGAAGGAGTGTTGAATTGAAGAGTTCAATACGGGCGTTTGAATCAAAAAATCCGAGTCGCACCAATTCAACTTTACCTGTTAAAGGATTTTCAGCAAACCATTGATTGACTGATGAGTTTTCAAGCATTATCAATGTCCAAGCGATTACCATCATTAAGAGTGCTGGAATTAGCTTGTCTATCTTTAATCGGTGCTCAAAGATTATTAGGGTGTAGCCTAGTGTAAAAACAAAAAGGAGTAACAACGTAAAAGCCATTTTGACTTACACGAGTTGCTCTAAAGCAATTTCGAATGCAGCTTTCGCGATTCCAGTTTTTGTCGGATTTTTACCGTTTGTTTTATTTAAGGCATCATGAATGATGTTACTAGTGTCTTCAAAAATACCAACGTCCGTTAATTCTTTCAAATCATTACTCATGAGGTAGGCAAAAACGCGCGCCATACCGCAGTTGGAAATAAAGTCAGGAATGATGGAAATAGAATTATCTGCTTTATCTGCAATTGGACCAAAGAAAATTTGAGGATCAGCAAAAGGAACATTTGCTCCAGATGAAATAACTTCCATTCCGCCATTAATCATTTGATCAAGCTGTGCCTCTGTTATCATGCGCGATCCGGCGCAAGGAATAAATACCTCGGCACCAAGATTCCAAATACGTGTATTCATTTCGTTATAGGAAATCAAATTCGGATGTGCCAACTCGTTTCCATTTTTGTTGAGGTATAAATCACGAATTTCTTTAAATGTGAAACCATTCTCGTTGATTAATCCTCCAACACGATCAATGATCCCGATAACTTTTGCTCCTTGCTGCGCAAGGTAATAAGCTCCTGCTGAACCAACATTTCCCCATCCTTGAACGATAACTTTCTTGCCAGCAACAGAACCACCCCAAATTGAATAATAATGTTTGATTGATTCGGCTACACCGTAGCCAGTTATCATGTCGGCGATTACGTATTTTCGGTTGACATCAGGTGAATATTTACTGTCTTCAATAACTTTCAATACACCTTGTCTCAATTGACCGATACGATTGATTTTTTGCGCTTCTCTTGGTTGAAAGTGACCGTTAAATACACCTTCTTGTGGATGCCAAACACCGCAATCTTCTGTAATAGGAATTACCTCGTGGATTTCATCAACATTCAAATCCCCACCTGTTCCATAATAATGCTTTAATAAAGGTGATACAGCTGTAAACCATCTTTTTAAAACGCCTTCTTTACGTGGATCTTTAGGATCAAAATTAATTCCTGATTTCGCACCACCAATTGGGGGGCCTGCCACTGTGAATTTTACTTCCATTGTTTTTGCAAGCGACTCAACTTCTCTTTTATCCAAACCAACTCGCATGCGAGTTCCTCCGCCGGCAGCACCACCTCTAAGTGAGTTAATTACCACCCATCCTTCAGCTTCCGTTTCTGCATCCTTCCATTCGAATACAATTTCTGGGCGCTTATTTTCAAATCTGTCGAGTAAATCTTTCATAGCTTGCTAAATTGAAGGGTCAAATTTAAGAAACAAATCCAAGGTAATTGTCCTAAACGAAAAACACAATCGGTAAAAGGTGTGAAAAAATTAAATCAAAACCCTGGTTTGTGCAGCACTCCACAGGTCATATTCCGAGAAGCTCCTGTTACGGAAGCAAGTGCATTGGGCCTGTTTTCCAGATACAAAGCTCCCAAGTATGCAAAAATTATCGCTTCTTTAAAGTCGATAATATCATCTTCAGGAATAATTAGTTTACCCTTAAAATAATGTTGAATGCGCTGAATTAAAAAGTTGTTTTTTGCACCTCCTCCTGTTACCAAAACCTTAGCAAGTCCTGCATCATTTAATTTTTGACCTGTTTGTATGGCTATATGTTCTACGATTGTCCGCAGGTTGTTTTCTATTTCTTTGTCAAATTTTAATTTAGGATAGAAATGTTCCTCCAGCCATTCTGTTCCTAAGGATTTTGGTCCTGTGTGATTGTAAAATTCGAGTGAGTTAAGTAAATCAAGTAAATAAAAGTTAATTTCACCTGAAGCTGCAAGCTCACCATCCTTATCAAAACTCAACCCTTTGGAATTCACAAGTTTATTAAGTGGAAGATTCCCTGGGCATATGTCGTAGGCGATTATTTTTCCATCAACATCTTTAAAACTGCAGTTTACAAATCCACCAATGTTTACAAATCCTTCAGCCAAATCATTGAAAATACCAAAATCACCAATTGGTACAAGTGGTGCTCCTTGACCGCCGGCAACAACATCATGATTTCTAAAGTCATTAATTACCTGGATGCCGGTATTATAAGCCAAAGTCGTTCCATGACCAATTTGTAAGGAAAAACCATTCCAAGGCTGATGCAGAATTGTTTGACCATGACTAGCGATAGCTCTAATCGTATTTCTATCTATGTTGTTGGCCAAAATAAACTCATTCACACTTTGGGCGTAAAAGAGAGCAATATCATGATCCAATTGACTTATCTGTTGAACATTTGCAAATGGAGCCGTCATTAATCGATTTGCGATATCTTCAGGAAGATCGTACGTTGCACTGTTTTTAAGTTCAAAACAATCATTTTCTCCATTGAAATCAAAGCATACATGTGCTACATCTAGACCGTCCATGGAAGTTCCTGACATTAGTCCTATTATTTCAAAACCGCTCATACCCTTATAAAGTCGAAAAATAGAATTAATCACTTACATTTGCAACCATACTGTTTATTATAAAACCTGAATTACATGATGAATTTTGAACTAACTGAAGAGCAGCTAGCCGTAAAAGAAGCTGCTAGGGATTTTGCTCAGAACGTTTTGAAACCCGGAGTTATCCAGCGCGACAATGAACAACGTTTTCCTGCTGAAGAAATTAAACAGCTTGCTGAACTAGGGTTTATGGGCATGATGGTTGATCCTAAGTACGGAGGCTCTGGAATGGACACACTTTCTTATGTTTTAGCCATGGAGGAAATTTCGAAAGTGGATGCTTCTACATCTGTCTGTATGTCTGTAAATAATTCACTTGTTTGTTGGGGACTTGAAAAGTTTGGTTCAGAAGAACAAAAACAAAAATATTTAGTTCCACTCGCTACAGGTGAAAAGATTGGTGCATTTTGTTTGTCCGAACCTGAAGCAGGATCAGATGCTACATCTCAGAGCACAACAGCAATTGATAAAGGAGATTATTATTTATTGAATGGCACTAAAAACTGGATTACCAATGGATCTTCGGCTTCAGTCTACTTAGTAATTGCCCAAACCAACGTTGAAGCTGGCCACAAAGGCATCAATGCATTTATTATAGAACGAGGAATGGAAGGTTTCATCGTTGGCGCAAAAGAAGATAAAATGGGAATTCGTGGTAGTGATACGCACACATTGCTTTTCAACGATGTCAAAGTTCCTAAAGAAAATAGAATAGGTGAAGATGGATTTGGTTTCAAATTCGCGATGAAAGTACTTTCTGGAGGAAGAATCGGGATTGCTGCACAAGCATTGGGAATTGCAGGTGGAGCACTTGAGTTGTCTACAGCTTATTCAAAAGAAAGAAAGGCATTTGGAAAAGAAATTTATAAACACCAAGCAATTGCTTTTAAATTAGCCGATATGGCAACAGAAGTTGAAGCTGCTCGATTATTGGTTTATAAATCAGCAATCGATAAGGATCAAGGTAGAAATTACGATCAATCAAGTGCAATGGCAAAATTATATGCATCAAAAGTTGCAATGGAACAAACGGTGGAAGCCGTTCAAATTCATGGTGGATATGGTTTCGTGAAAGAATACCACGTAGAACGTTTGATGCGAGATGCTAAAATCACTCAAATTTATGAGGGTACATCGGAGGTTCAGAAAATTGTGATTTCTAGAGGTATTTTGAACGCTTAAGCATTCAAAACTATAAAATTCGAAGGAGGCCAATTGGTCTCCTTTTTTGATTTAAAAAAGTGTTTCTAGATTTTCTAAACCAATACCACGTGAGCCTTTTAAAATGATCAGACTTTCCGAAAAAGATTGTTGCCTAAAGAATTTAGTAGCTTCTTCAAGATTCATAAATTGTCCAATGAAATTTTCTGATTGTACTTTCATAAATTCTTCACCAACCGTATATCCATAAATTCCTAAATTTTCCAATAGTCGGCCAATATTGAGGTGCTCGTTCTCTGTTTCAGTTCCTAATTCAAGCATATCTCCAATAATAAAGTATTTAGATGAATGATCTATCATAGCAAAGCTTTCCAATGCACTTTTCATACTTGTTGGATTGGCATTGTAACAATCAAGAATCAACGTGTTTTTGTCAGTCTTTTTGACTTGAGAACGATTATTGTCTGGCTCATAATCAGCTATTCCAGAGTTGATTTTTGAGTAGGGTACTTTAAATAGTATACCGAATGTTACAGCGGCAAGAAAATTGTAAAAGTTATATTTTCCAATGAGATGAGTTTGTATTTCAGGCGAAACATATTCCTGATGGCTGTAACTGAAAGCAACAAAAGGATTCAGGGATGTTAAATTACCACTGATATCTGAATTTACAGTTCCGTAGGAATAAATCTGAACTTGTGACGGTAAATTATTGGACAGAACTTCATCATCCGAATTGTAAACTATTGTTCCTTGGGAGTTTGAAACAGAATCATAAAGTTCTTTTTTGGTTTTTAATACACCTTCAAAACCACCAAATCCCTCAAGATGTGCTTTTCCAATATTGGTAATAATACCATGAGTAGGGGAGGCAATGTCACAGAGTTCTTGGATGTCTTTAAACTTATTTGCCCCCATCTCTATAATCGCAATCTCATGCTTTTTATTTAGTTGAAGTAAAGTTAAAGGTACACCTATGTGATTATTCAAATTTCCTTTAGTGCAGAGTACTGAATAATGTGTGGATAGTACAGCATTGATTAATTCCTTAGTACTCGTTTTCCCATTACTGCCTGTGATTCCAATAACAGGTATTTTGAATTTGTTTCTATGATAATTTCCTAATTCTTGTAAATATTTAAGGGCATCATCAACAACAAAAATCTTTTCATTCACTTTAAATTCAATTTCGTCAACGATAGCGTATTTGGCTCCTAGTAAAATCGCTGTTTCGGCGAACGTATTTCCATTGAAGTTAGCGCCTTTTAGTGCAATAAATAATGAGTCTTTTTCAATTTTTCGTGTATCAGTTGATATACCATTGCAATCGTAAAAAAGTTCAAATAGTTTATTCATAGTTTGAAAAAAAAAGCCCGACGAATCGGGCTTTAAAAATATTCAAAATTTTACTTTTTCTTTTTAGAGTTCTGATAATTTATACCAGTTGGACTTCCTTGTCGACTCATACAACATCTGAATCCAATTGTACATGTTGATTTGTCTTCATCTAGGAATCTGCGTGAACCAGCAGCTAACCAGTATGCGCGATCTTTCCATGAGCCTCCTTTGTATACTCGTGATTTATCCGAGATCAATGTAGTTGGCCAAGATGTTCTGTCACCTGGTTTAACTTGTGCTCCATTCAAACCAAATTCTTCGTGCTCACTTTGATACATGATAAGGTTTGGATCACGATTCGCTTGGTTGATCGCATTTTTCCTGTCATCGTTTGCATAGTAGATTGAAGTTTCGATATCTCCATCTAAGTAATCCATGTAATCATCACGACGGTAGTTCAAGCGTCCAATGTTTTCTTCTTCAGTAACGTTGCGGTAACGAAGTTTACCAGGTGTATCGAGAATATAATCTGTAAAACCTTCACGAAGCATAGAGATGATTTCAAATGCATACTCTTCTCCTTCAGGACCTGTTCTTAATTCGTCTGCAAAAATTCCTTCGAATAATCTTTCTTGAATTAAAGCAGATGCTTCAATGTCATATTTGTCGTTCTTCATTAAAATAGCATCATCGATTACTTTGTTAATGTCACGAAGCAATTTTAATTCTATTGAATCTTTTGCCTTGTTGTGTGATACATAGAAAGGATCTGGTGCATAACCGCGACGTGTAGGGTTTCTTGATGATACATTCTGAGAAAGTCCTGCTGGAATTATAGTATCATTTGGATCGTGTTTGTCAGCAGAAATACGTTGGTAGCGAATTCTTTCAAATTCGTTTAAGTATTCTTTCATTCCGTGCACATCGTATGCTACTTGTTGGCTTTTGATATCAATAACACCTTCATTGTTGAGTAGTCTTGTTTTGAAAACATTACCTCTGAAAGGACGGAATTCATCAAAATCTTCAGATGACAAAGGGCGATAAACGTCCATTACCCATTCAGAAACATTCCCCGCCATATGGTACAAACCAAAGTCATTAGGCCAGTAAGATTCTACCGGAGCGGTTACATCAGCACCATCATTTAAGTTACCTGCAACCCCCATATAGTCACCTCTACCTCTTACGAAGTTAGCTCTGATAGACCCTTGGAATTGTTCGTCATCATTACGAACCCAGTGACCATTCCACGGGTATATTCTTCGGTCCGTAATATTTTCAGAACCTTCAGCTAAATTTCCAATTAAACCTGTCGCTGCAAATTCCCATTCAGCTTCAGTTGGTAGGCGATAACGGGGAAGAAGAATTCCATCTTCCATACGTACATTACGAGTTCCTAGTTTTTTACCTTGAATATTTGATGGGTTAAGATCTTGTACGTTACGAATAACTGCCTCTTCGTACTGTCCCGCATAATAAGATTCAGTATTGAATGTGTTTTCGTCTCTTTGATCGATATTCCATGCTAAAATTCCTTCACGAACTAAAATATATTCATTCACGCGATCCGTTCTCCACTTACAAAAATCATTTGCTTGCAACCAAGAAACACCAACAACTGGATAATCACGGTATGCAGGGTGACGAAGGTAATATTCTACATAGTCTTCATTGAAACCAAGTGGTGATCTCCAACTAAGTGTATCGGGCAATGCGTTTTTATAAACTACTGGATATGTTTCATAGGCACGAGAAATCCAATACAAGTATTCCAACCAATGGAAATTGGTAACTTCAGTTTGATCAAGATAAAACGAAGAAACTGTGACACGTGTAGGGCGTGAATTCCAATCGTACATTACATCTTGTTCTGCACGTCCCATTGTAAAAGTACCCCCTTCTACAAGGATAAGACCTGGACCAGTTTCCTGATCAACGTAAGGCACCTTCTGGAAACCTCCTGTTCTTGGATCATTGTAATTCCATCCTGTAGAGGATGATGCTTCACGCGCACAAGAAGCTAAAATAGCTCCTCCCAAAAGGACTGCAAAGAAATTAATGATTCGCATATTTTTGTTTTGTGTTTTCATAATTCTCAAACCGCAAATTTACTCATTTAACGTAAACTGCTAAAAAGGTTACATTTTTTAGAACGATGGACAGGAAATTGTTTTGAAAGAAACAGGTTTCTTCTTACACGTAAGATTGATACCCATCGATATTTCATGTGAACCACCTGATACTCCATTGTTCAATGGCGATACAGTAACATCATAGC